>JAEEGL010219531.1_pt1 | contig 136543 bp, 256 predicted proteins | sample 9134231 | NCBI WGS metagenome assembly JAEEGL01 (sample SAMN16246548, study PRJNA631951) | gut metagenome | biome: gut microbiome; feature: rumen; material: fiber-attached | host: Bos | place: Iran: Karaj | collected 2018-10 | reverse complement strand
TAAATGGAATGCTCAAGACTTTCTGCTTTAAGATCTTAACTTTTTAGTTTTAGTCAACTTTTAGCATTCTAAACATAACCTCATTAAAACTAACAAAATAGCCTTTAGGATTAACTATGTCTTTTTTGAGCTTGTCAAGCTGTTCTGGTGTATATGCAAAATGTCTATAAGACTTCAACATGTCTACTGCCTCATCTAAAGACATTATCTTAAGTTGAAGTTTCTTTGCGCTTGTCATATATCCTGCTACTGCAATCTTGTCCATATCTGTGTTCCTTAATTAAGTATTTTTTCCTAAAATTCTTTTAATGTCATAAATCTCAAGTCCTTCAATTCCATCTGGAAAGCATTTGCATAGTCCATTGTATATCTTGTCATACCATGGATCCATAGTGCGGCATGTCTTCTGCCAACCATTCTCACCATAAGAGAACCATATGCCATAGTCATTTGGTGTAGCTGGATCATTGAAGTAAAGAAAATACCTCCATATATGGCATAAGCACTTGCTATATCCTGCATCTTTGCATATCTTAGACAACAATCTCGTCTGGTTGTTCTCAATATATTGTATCTTCTTTTTCATCACTTTATTTTCAAAAATCAATGCCTCTCTTCAAAATGCGTTGATTTCTGCTTCCTCTGAATGGAATGCTCAAGTCTTTCTGCTCTTCAACGAATGGCCCGTCTACCAACACATCGACGTACTTTAAGATGTCTTTCATTGAGTCATCAGCCTGAATTTCTTCGAGTGTGTACCCCGACCAGATCCACTAATCTTTGTCAGGAAACTTCTCTCTTATCTCTTTTGCAAGCTCAATGACGACTTTTCTGTTGTCAGAAAGCTTTGACAATGGCTCACCGCCTAAAAATGAAATGCCTCTGCACCATTCATGCTCAAGCTCTTTGAATATCTTCTTTTTAGCTTTGTCATCAAATGGCTTGCCAAAATCTGGATTTTGCGCTTCTTGATTGAAGCAGCCTGGACAGTTGCGAGCGCAGCCACTTACAAAAAGTGAGACACGAAAACCTTCACCATTTGCAATGTCTGCTTTCAAGATAGAAGCATAGTTCATAATCAGGCCTCCAATCCATTATGTTTTACTCTATCTTCTACTTCAGCTTGCTTTCCTATATTGAATGCAGTTTTATAATCACCAGTGAGATATCCCGTGACTCTCCTCAAACGCTATATCTTTTCACTTCCACATTTTGGACAATTATTTGGAATATCACCTTGATATCCGCATTCAGTACATGTATCACTTGGAACATTTATAGCAAAATATGGAATGTCTTTGTCCATTGCATAATTTACAAGATCTTCAAGTGCTTGAATATTGTTTATTGTAGAAGAATCTAGCTCAACATATGTTATTGAACCTGCACTTGAAAATCCAGTTAATTTGCTTTCAATATCTATCTTTTCAAATGGTGTCATCTTCTTCCATACAGGAACATGTATTGAATTTGTAAAATACAATCTGTCTGAGACATTCTTGATCTCACCATACTTTTCTCTGAACTTAAGCATTGCATTCTTGCACAAAGATTCGGCCGGCGTGTAGTATACGCCAAAGTTCAGCTTGTTATCTTTCTTGAACTTAGCGCATTTCTCTTTGAAAAGTGTCTCAATCTCAATTGCAAGCTGCATGCCTTCTTTTGTCGTATGGTCTTTTCCAATGAGAATCTGCAATGTCTCAGCAAGACCAAGCTGTCCAATAGCAAGTGTTCCATGCTTCAATGCTGAGCGAATTCCTTCTTCTGGCTTGTAGCCATACATAGTTCCATTCTCATACATGAACTTTGCAGACTTAGCTGGCTGAGAGCATTGCCAATCAAAGCGCTCAAGAAGCATGTCACGCGCTTCATTTATCTTTTTGTCAAGAAGCTTCATAAATTCACTTACACAAGACTTTGAATAATCTATATCAAGCAACTCTCCTTTTTTTGCACGTTTATCTATTTCATTATCTACTTTCTCTTTTGCTTGCATTGCGAGAGTTGGCATTATTATCGTCACAGGTGAAATGTTTCCACGTCCATCTTTCAACTATCCAAGTTTATCATCATCGCAGTTGATGTCCCAACCATTAGCAGTGCGGCATCCCATTGTGCTAAAGTATGTGCAAGGATTCTTTGGATCATATCCAGCATTTCCTGTCCAGTCAACATTTGCATAATTTGGATAAAGGCGAAGTGAGGTGCTCTTCAAAGCAAGTTGGAATAAGTCGTAGTTTGGATCACCCGGCTTGCGATTGACGCCTTTCATGCATTGGAATATTCCACATGGGAATATGCTTGTTTTATGGAACTTGCCACATCCTTTGATACTTCCTTCAATAAGCGCTTTAGTGACCATTCTTCCTTCAGGAAGTGTACATGTTCCATAATTGATTGAAGTGAATGGAAGCTAGTTGCCACTTCTGCTCTAAAGTGTGTTAAGGTTGTGGTACATTCCCTCAACTGCTTGATTCAGCTCATCAAGTGTCTTGTCCATTGCATATTTGTATGCTGGATCATCCTTGTTGTAGAAGTCACCATCAATTGGAAGTTCTTTTATATGATCTTTTGATATTTCCACAGCATCATGCTCTTTGTCAATATAGAATATGCCATCCCAATAATGCTTCCAGAAACTTAGTCGAACATATGGAACCATTGTCCAATCAAGATGAGTTGCACTTACTCCACCAAACTGCTGCAAGCTCTGAAGCTAGAATATCACAGCAACAAGCTGCATTGCAGTGTTGACTGAGCCAGCAGGACGCACATCTGTCTAACGTGTATTGAATCCTTCTTTCAGAAGCTTGTCAAATGGAATAGAAAGGCAGTTGTGTGATCCAACTGCATAAGCGTCAAGATCATGGATGTATACTTCATTGTTCACATGATTGTGGACATGCTTCTTTGAGATCAAATGGTCAAGAGCATACTGCTTAGCGACAAATGAAGCGGTCTCTCCAATACGTCCTCCAAATGAGAACTCATCGACATTAGCGTTCTAGTTCTGCACGTTTGAAGCAGTGAGCTTCTCAGTCAAGCTTCTGCTGTTTCTGACGCGCTCTTTCTCATATCGATAAGTGATGTACTTCTTAGCGACTTCATAGCCCTAAGCTTCCATCAACTTCTTCTCAATGACATCTTCAAGCTTGTCAATGTCAATTGGCTCTTCAAGATCTTCACAGAAGGCTATCACAGTCTCTGTTATTCTAGTTATCTGCTTCTTCGTAAGACGGTCTTCTTCTGCTACAGCATTGTTTGCATTGCATATAGAGTCAAAGAGCTTCTTCTTTGAGAGAGCTTCAACTTTACCACTTCTCTTCAATATTGTCTTCATTCTACAAACCTATCTTAAATCAATTTATCTCTGCTTCGTCTTGAGTTCTAAAATCTGGTATTTGAAGACCATTCACTGAAAACATGAAATCACTATTAGTTATGTTGTAGCCAATCTTCACTTTTATGTCTGTCTTCATGTTGTTCTATATAGCATGACGTATGTATGCTAAAAGCTGAACAACTTGACATATTGTAGTCTTGTCTCCTACAAATATAACTTGACTGTCTACAAGATCTTTTTGCTGAAACACAACTTGATCTTCATCTGCACTAACACTGTTCTTGTTCTATTCTTCCATCACAATGAAACTATACTTTTTTAGAGCTTCTTTTGAAGCAACATGTTAACTATTCTACTTACACACTACAACATGAAAACTGCTATAATAAAATATTTTTGTTTAGTCATTTTTCTAGAGCCTGCGCAATTAGCTAGATTAATCTTAGATTTTTCTTAAAATAGATATATGTACTATCAACTGTATGTCAAGTTATTTCTAGAATTGATCCAGCATAATTCTAGATTTGCTATAAAGACAATTAAAGCCAGAAGTTATCTTCTGGCTTAAAATTGCTTGACTTAAATGTCACTGACGAACTTCAATCATAGCACGAAGCTTGCTAAGAACTGGCTCCCAAGCATCACGATCATCATAAAGCTTGATTGTATACATGCTATTGATGTTCTTGAGCGCTTTAAGAACATCTGCTGATCGCCAATCGGCTTTTTGACCATTTAATATTGTTATTATCTTCAATGCTGTTTCTGCATCAAGTGTATTCTGATTTACATTTTCTAATGCATCAAGCAACTTAGCTGCATCATTTGTCTCTACTGCAATATAGATCTTTCCTTTGACATTAGACTTTATATATAAAATATCATTGAACTTGTCACCATAATACTTGTTCAGCCAATTGAAATATACGAGCTTTTGCCATGTAACATTCTTTCTTGTTGCAAGATCTGAATTTTCTGGCAATGCAGCAAAGTACTTCTCATATATTTGTGTGTAATGCTCTTTATATACAGTAGACTTCACTGCAAATGTTGATATCTTACTGTAGTTAGCTGCAGCCAATGCAATCATACTGTCTGATAGTTGTATAGGCAATTTATCATCTACATTGAAGTATTCTTCTATTACAAAAATATAATCGCACATTGGCTAAACATCTACAATTTTTACTCCTGTTGGAACATCAGATGCAAGAATTTGTCTTAACTTAGCATCTATTGCTAGAGCTGTGCTACGAAATTCTTCATTTTTCATCTTGTTTATAGGATAGAAGTTCATGTATGTGCCATTCTGCATGCTTATGAAATCATTGTTTGACAACGCTGTGCATGCAGCAATTAACTTGTCAAGACTTGAATTCAATGCTGCTAGCTGAAAAGCCTTGAAATACTACTTGTTCTGAATAGTTGCGTCAATTAATGCATCTGCATCTGCTGTTTCAAAAGTCTTAACTATATGACTGTCAAAGTGATTAGTTGAAAGTGCATTCCAATCTTTTGCATCTATAAGCTGCTGTATGTTAGTAGGAATGCTAGTGTCTGCAAACGCTGTCATTGAAGCAAGCGCTATTGCAATTAATATCTTTTTCATTTGTTTTCCTTTTATTTTGTTAGTGTTGTGTCATAAAGAAGATTGTCTGTAGTGTCATTCCAATGCTTTTCATCATTTGGATCTGCTATAATGCTTGTATAGTCATCATCTACACCATCATGAAGCAGTGTAAGTGTCTTAACTCCAAGCAATTTCAACTTCTTCTCAATTGATAACTTAGTTTCATACTCTTTCTCAATTGTCATTGGTGTAAACTCTCCACCAAAATGCTATTTAGATCTATAATATGGCGCTGGTCCAATGACCTAAAATATTTTATCAAGATCTTCATAGCCTGGAACAATTCGTTTGAATGCAGTTTTCACTATAAACTCATAATTGTAGTTTCCAAAACCCATATTCTATACAACAACACCAGATACATTTTTTGGAATGTTGTAGTATAAAGATCTTCTTCTTGTATTTGATGCGTCTGATATGCCAAAATATATCTCTCCATACAGCAATATAGTAGGATTTGCTTCTCTAGCTATTGCACATATGTAGTTGAAATATTCAGCTGGAAGAAATCTTACATGCATAGATGTAGATCTCCAGTTAAGAAGCAAACCATCTGCATTATATGCTACAGTCTTAAAAAATGACTCAAATTTGCTAACTTCTATAAATGGACTCCATTTAGGCTTAAGATTGTCTTGACCAATATATGTCACAAATACATTCATATTGTTGTTTCGTATGGTCTATATGACATCAAGAACATCATCAAGCTTCTCATTGCAATCAAATCTCACAAGAACTGTATTGTAGCCTTTTCTTTTTATCCATTGAAGATTGCTTATGAATCTTTGCTTTACTTCAGCAGTGTAGTTGCTATTGCATATCCATGCCTCTCCAATTATCTTGTAAGAGACCATTGGAGATATAAGCTAGATGTTAGACTGCTTATGCTAAAGAAGAATATTTATCCATTGATAGTATGTGTTCAAACTTAACTTCGACATAAGATTGTTAAGGTCTTTCATTCTTGGTGACATTTCTCCACCATAAGCCTAACCATACTAGTAGCCTTTACGTAAATTGTCAAGCTCTTCATATGTCTCAGCTGACCAAAACACCTTGAATTTGCTGTCATCAATAGTCAATTCCTATGAAGAATATGAATCTACTATGTCATATCTGACAGAATTAAGCAGACTGTTAAGACGATTTTCTGCCATTATATCTAAAAGAAAAACATTTGGTTGCTATCTTGATGTTCTAAGTGCTTTTTCATTGAATTGCTATCTGTCTAATGCTGATGGCATAGGCTTAAGCTTTGCAAGCCATATGTTGTTTGACTTGCAATTAAGTTGCCTTATTCCATCCTAATCTAAAGATATGTTTCTTATCTATGGAACAACAAGACGTCTAGGACTTTTCCAAGTAAGCTATAATGTTCTAACTGTAAGTTTGTCAACATCAGCAGATCTTGTTTCTAGTACATTCATGTCTATATTTGTATTAGACTAGTATGTTATTGTTGTGTGTTGACTATCATTCAAATTTGTAGATACTAGCTCTTGGGCAGTACAATGTGCTGCAAAAAAGAACAAAACAAAAAATACATTGTAGATCTTTTTCATATTCACTATTTACTTCTGCATTCTCAAGTTTTCAAGAACTTCTTTTGTGTTGCTGTCAAGCATGTCATTAACTTGCTGCATTATCAAGTCTTTGTTCTGCTTTATGTATGTATGGATGTCTTGAACTTGCTTGTCAGCTATCTTGCACACCAGTGTGTATGCCTAAGAAAGCTTCTAAATGTTCTTAGATGCTAGAAACCTGTACAATGGATAGTTTGTACTTGAGAAGCCACCGCCGTAGTGCAGTGTGTCTAAGAACATTGGCTGATGGACAGCTCCACCTGCATCATGACTTGTTATTGGAGAAAGAACTACATCATTAAGAATTGGATCAACATCTTCTGTCCAGAACTTCAAGATGTGCTTTGCAAAGTCAAGTCTTGACATGTCAAGATACTTCCAGACTTCTATTGCTCCAAACATCTTCTCTACTAAACAGCTATAGATGAAGTCAGCTAATGAAGTCACATTTGTTGGACTGCCAAAGCAGTCAGAAACTACATTCAAAGTAGGAGTGAATATCATTGAGTCTTTCTAAGCTAGCTTCTTGTATGCATTAGCCAAGATCTTATGGACAAATGTTGGCTTCTTTGAAATGCCATACAGCCATGAGACGCGCAATGTCAAGAAGTCTTTGGGAAATCTTGCATAAGCTGTCTCTACATACTTCTCTCCAAGCAGTTTCTGCAATCCATACATGTTGCATGGAAATGGAACAGCATGATGTCTTCCAGGATGGTTCTCTTCTTTGCTTGTAGACATCTCAGAGTAGATGTAGTCAGTTGAGATGTGGACAAGCTTTATTCTTTTGTGTGCACAATACTCAGCTAAAGTCTTTACGCCAAGCACATTCGCTTCATATGACTGCTTGAAGAAGTTTGGATCTTCACAACGAGCTGTGTCAGTGAATGCTATGCAGTTTACAACTACGTCAAACAGCTTGCTTTCACCAAGACAATCATCAACTCTATATGGAAACTAGACTTGCTCTCGCGTAAAGCCAAGCGCTTTGTTCACAATTGAGCGCTTGTTCATGCTTTCAGCTTCTAGCTTCTTCAGAACAGCTGCACCAAGCATGCCGTTTGAACCAAGCACTGCTATGTTGAGCTTTCTTTTGAATATCATCTTTTCATGCTCCTTTTTGTGTATATGCTTTCAGCTAGCTTTAGAAGCTGTCTGTAGTTAGCTAGCTCATCTCGTCTTCCTGGTGTGTCATGCAGCTTGTCTATCTGCATTTGCTTCACCATCCAAGATATTTGCATTTTCAACATTGTCCTGAACTTGCAAGAGCTGAAGCGCTTTCCAGCGTCGCTGTCTAGCCGCAGATAGCGCTTCAACATCTGGAAACGCGGCTTTGTGTGTGGCCAAAATGCTGCATGGTAAGTAGTGTTCTCACAAAGCCATGCAATGTCTTCAGTAGAAAGTGCAACGCCATAGCATGCAAGCTTCAATCTGAAAACTGGAACAGATTCAGTATGGTATAAGTCATCAAGAAAGCCAACATTGACTTTCTCTTCTGTCTAAAATGCTTCAATCGGCTCTGGACCAAGCTGCATAAGTCTATTATGTATTTCAGAGTAGTCAGCAGCTTTGTTAGCTTTAGACAATGAATTAAAGCCAAGCAGCTCTTCTACGCTTTTAGTCTTTTTCTTCTTTTTCATAACTCAAACACTTTTGGCTCATACGCTAGCTCATAGTCTTCATTCAAGACTGAAACATTCCAAATCATAGAGCCATTGAAGTTCAAGCCATCATGGTCACCAGTATGTATATGTCCACAAATGACATTTTTCGGCGCTTTCTGGAAGATCGCTTCAGCGAGCTCAGTTGAGCCAAATGGACCATTGTAAGTCTGCAATGAGACATCAACCATTGCATGTGGTATTCTTGGTGGCGCATGGCTTACAAGAAAGTCAAGACCTTCTGGAATTGCTTGAAACTTGCTGTTCAAGAAGTCATGTTCAGCTTCAAACGCCCAGCTATAAGAGATTATTGGAATCCAAGGAGTTCCATAGAACTTAAGTCCTTCTATTTCACATGAAGTATCAAAAAGCACATGGCAGTTGCTAGGCCATTGTATGTTCATGTCTTTTCCAAGAAGAAGCTGCATCATTCTAGGTTGGTCCATGCAAAAGTCATGGTTTCCAGGAACAATGACTGTCTGTGTGCTGGCATGATTTTCTAGAATTGGAATGAACTTAGACTGTACCCATTTCTTTTGGTCATAGAAATGCCATTTGCCTCGTCCTTTAAGAGAAGCAAAATCACCTGCTACTATCGCTATGTCAGCGCCATCTAGCCAAAAGTCTAGCTTGCTTATGTTTCCATGCAAATCTGAAAATGCAACAATCTTCATGTAGATATTATATCATCTTAGATGAAGATGTAAACAGCTTCAAATGCTGCGAAAGGACCTTTACAGGTCCCAGCAGCATCTTTTGCGAGTTCTATCTCTGTTTACTTCGCAAAGAAATTCAATATGCTTTTGACAATGTCTGACGCAAAAGGTGAAAATACTGCAACTGCGCCAAATATGTAGACATAAGGCTTTGTGAACACGCTCTTCAAGAAGCCATAGTTTGAAGTAGTGTCTTCATCATGTATTCCATGCGCCTTCTTGTACTGCTCAATTATCTGCTCATTCTTAGCTTTCTCTTCAAGCGCATTTGTCATCTTCATAGCTTTGCAGTCATTGCATTGGCGCATGTTTATCTCAAGAATTCGCCGATCAACAGTTGAGATGAACGTTATCTGCGAGACTGCCAGAAGATGGATAGCTTCTGTCATCTTCTGTATTTTCTCTTCAGGCGTTATGCCATTTGTAGCTGTAGTAGTTATGTTAAGAAGACGCATTAGCGACTTCTTGTACTCATCACTTAAGTCAGAATTAGTGATATACATCTTCGCTAACTCTGACTCATCTGCTATCTCTTGTGAAAGGGCCATCTACGTTGATCTCTTTCTGTCTAAGTGAAACTTTCAGCTGTTATTTACATTGTAAAGTATTATAATTGCTATGCCACGTCGATGATGCTTGGGTCAATGTCCCAAGGATAGTAGTCCATTTTCTGAATTTGAGTAAGGGTCTTGCCTTGGAATGTCATGCTTGTGAGACTGCTGCAACCGTTGAACGCATACATCCCGATGCTCTCTACGCTGCCCGGGATCGTCATGCTCGTGAGACCAGTGCAACCCTCGAATGCAAACTCACCAATGCTTGCCACTCTGTTTGGAATAGCCACGTTCGTCAGACCGCTGCAATTGTAGAACGCAACACCCCCGATGCTCGTCACGACACTAGGAATAGTTATACTAGTCAATGCACTACAATAAGCGAACGCGGCATAACCAATTTCCGTAACATCTGTTCCAATTTCAAGTTCAACTACATTATGTACATTATGAATCTGTTCGGTTGGATACCAATCATGATCATCGCCATAGATACTTCCTTGAATGCTTACTGGTGTCCATGTTGTGTCACCGATATACTTTACCCAAGTCTCAGCATGTCCGTTTGAACCCCCACCACTGCCGCTTCCTGAAGTTCCTATCTGAAAAAAACAATTTCCTATATGTAGTCTTCCTATTGTCATAACTAATATATTTACTTCTGCATCAACTTGCAAAAATCTAGTTGAAAAGCTTTTGGAAATGCTCCCACTATGGTGTGCTCTTTCCATAAAGAAGTATGCAAGCTTTTGATGAAAGCATCATCTGCAAAGCTGGAGCAAAGTTCTCTTGCTTGAATATGCTTGGCCATGCTTTGCATGTCTTGAATGCAGACAATAGCTTGAAGTCAAAGCTTGCTATATGCTTGCAAGCAAACAACAAGCTTGGAGACAGCTATGTCTAACAAAGTCCATCTTGTGTGTAGTCAGTCTTAGCAGAATATGCTACTGCCCAATACATTGCATCATGCAGCAGTTGAGCAACAGCTTCACAAAGCTTTATGTCATTGAATATGAATTTGCAAAGCTCGTCTTGCATAAAGTAGCTGCTTTTCACATCATCTACATTCTAGCTCAACATCGCATGAACTACTTCTGCCCATGCAACGGCTAGCTCTTCAACATCTACAAGCAAGCTAGTCTTTGCATAAGCTTCAAGCCAAGCTTGCTTAGTGCTGAAGTCTAATCTGCTGAAATCTAGCTTGACTTTAGCTGGATTTGCGTCAAGATTTCTCATAAGCACAAAAAAAGCTTCTTCATCTCGCAGAAGCTCTTTGTCTATGTCATCCATGTCTAGCAGCACTTCTTCTCCAGCTGCTATCAAGTCAACTGCTTTCTCATCTAGTCTCATTTGTCAACTTCTCATAAAGCTTCTTTGGAAATGTGCATCTGCATTGCAGCTTGCATGGCTTGCATATGTCTTTCTTGTTGCAGCTTAAGCACTCTTTGCATAGTTGTGTCTTCTTTCCGTGTGGGCAGCCTTTCTGCAACTGTCCATCTGGATGAAGTGTCCATACATCATTGCACTTGAATGTCCAGCCACTCTTCAGCTTCTCTTCAAGCTAGTTGCGCATGTTCCAGTGCCAAACATCATGGAGCTTGCACATCCATTCATCACATCTTTCATGAAGATCTTCTGCTGCATCATCAGATATCAAATGCTCAAGAAGAAGCTTGTTGCATCCTTCAGTCTAGTCAATCTAGTCAAATGTGTCTAGCACTTTGCTCCAATTGCTTTCTGCAATGAGATCTTCTGTCAAAGTGACCATCACCTAAGCTGTTCGTCTCATAGCAGCAAGCGCTCTCAAGTTCTCAAGCCATCTTGCATACTAGACATCATTGAACCTGAACAAGTTCCATGATGTAGCTATGTCTATTCCTTTTCCAAGGAGAACTCCCCACGCTTCATAGCTTAGATGAAGAAGATTTGTCGATATTGAATTGACTCTGCCAGTCTTCCAGCATGCTTCAAGACGGTCTGCAAAGAGCGTTGGCTCTCCACCAAACAAAGTGACATGAGCATTTGCTGGCAAGTCTTCAAGCTGCTTTATGAACTTAGCTTTGTCCCATTTGCACTTCATGTCTTTTATCTCGCAGTGCTAGCATGCAAGAGAGCATTCATAGTTTGGTATAGCGTACACTTCCATCATAAGCACCAACCTTTACTGACAATTCTTGGCTCAAGCTTCTTCATCTCTTGGCAGTGCAATGGATCAAGCTTAGCTGCTTTTCTTGCCCATTTGCATCCATTGCACAGCCTGCAAAGCTTGCAGAACAAGCACTTCTTGCTTACAAGCTCATTTGGCTAGACATTTGTCTATGTTGGCTATGGGCAAGAAGATTCAACTTCAATGTATGGACCACCTGCATTCAAGTCTTCTTCACATTCAGCATATAGCAACTTTCCATCATTTGTGAAAGCACAGGCACGTATAGTGCTTTGGCAAAGGCAGTTTGTGTTGAATCCACACCCACCATGCTCTGTGCAGATCTTATGGTCTAGCCATGGTCCATAACCAGCATCTATAGCGTCTAGCCAAATCTTCAAAAGCTTCCATCTTGGAAAGAACTCATTGCTTCGTCCTAATGGAAGAACGCCATTCAGCTTGCAATGTAGTCCAAGTCTTTTAGCTAGCTCAAGGTGCTTCATTGCATACTGCTCATTCTCATTTGAGATGACTGCTATGAACATCAATGGCTTTTTGACTTCTTCTCTGTACATGTTTGCAATATTCTCAAACATCTTCTCAGTGTAAGGAACTCCTTTTGACCAGCATCTTCCTTCACCATACTAGAATGATGTGCAGACAGACACTCTATTGTTTCTGAATATGTCTGACCAATATTGCGGTCTGTTGCCAAAGTCTTTAAGATTAGTAGTGAAGCTAATACGCCAGTTGCCAAAAGCTAAAAGCTCTTCATATAGCTACTTGCTGCATAGCAACGGCTCACCACCAGTGACTATTATTGAATTTGGCTTAAGCACTTCTAGAAGTTTCTTAAGTTCATTTGGCATATGGTCCAAATGCATACAGTCAATATTGCTGGCTGCGCAAAAAGTACATGCAAAATTGCATGCAGATGTTGGCTTCAAAATAAGCTCCATAGCTAATATATTGTACTTAGCTTAGAGCTTCAACATTATTTGTCATACTTGTCTTTCTCGACTGCTTACATTCTTATTTAATATTTAGATTTTCAAAGCAATTTTATGTCTTGTAAATAGATTTAAGCAATGGCTGTAGTTCAAAACATAGACATAAAAAAACTAGAAGAACAAAAAGCATATGTCAACAACCACTATGCGAGCAACATATACTTCAAAGACAATCCTAACAACTTCTTCTGGCTATGGCATCTTCTTGAAGAGCATAAAGAAGATTGGCAACACCAGCTTGAATCAAATGTTTTATACAGCAAAACACATTATTGGCTTGATACATTGTTTTAGAGCAATGAAAATGCTAAAAAATTAAATCTTAATGTCTATGACATTGCACTTATTGTGCTAAACAACATAACAAAACTTCCTAAATGCAAGTGTGATTTCAAACTGAAATATGCAAACTAATTAAGCAGATGGCTATTCAACAAGATTCCACTTTGCATAGTATGTTGTGCTACTTAAAGCTTTCGTATTGCTGTTAAGCTCTGAATCGCTATCGTCATACCAACCAACAAATTCATAATTATCACGTGTAGGCGAAGCGGCAGTAAGTGCTGCAAAATTAGTTTGTATTATTTTGCCATAGTCAATAGTTTGTCTTTTATTTGCTGTTGTATTATCTGAAAATTTTCCACCATTCACATTTAATGTAATAACTGCTGTCCATTTTGCATAATATGTAGCGCCACCCGCAGGAACATCTGTATTTTGAGTTAATTTTGTATTATCATCAGCAATATTTGTATACCAACCATCTAATGTATCACCAACAGCATTTCCAAAATTTGGATCAACAATTGAATTTAACATGTTTTCTGATTCATTAAATTCTGCTAATACCTTGGTTCCAATTACCATATAACTTGAATATGTTCTTACACCTTCATTAGGACCAGCTATAAATTTGACAAGTGCTTTATAATTTTCAAGTGAATAACCTGCTTCAAATGTTATTGGATTATTTTTATCAATTGTAATATTATTTAATGCTGCAAATTCAGCATTTGTCATTTCTTCTAATGGTTTACCATTGTACTTCCAAGTAGTAAAGTTCGGTTTTTGTGGCTTAGTTCTATCATAGTTAGTTGGTTTTATTAAATCATTTAGTCTCTTTAGATTGACTTTCTCTAATGTTGAATTTGTATTTCCAAATATTATTTTTTTAAGCGCATCAGTCAACTGAATAGAAGATTCATTAAAATAAACATATGCAATATTAAATTCAGAATTAGTAAGATAAAGATCATTTAAAGAAAATAGCATACTTGCATTATCTGCTGTTGTAACAAACCTTATATATGGATAATTTGGTAATTTGCCATTATTTACAGCAGTAAATTTTATGTTTACAGTTATTGATTTTAAGTTATCTACAACTATATTCTAACCGCTATAGTCTAAATCTGCAATTATTTTATTATCATTAACATAAAAATTTAGCTCTTTTTCATTTCTACTCTAACCGTTTGTACGAATCGACGTTATTGATTGAGATACTGTATAGAATGTAAAGTTAGTAAAATTATCAGATGGAGTTTTTCTGTTAGGATTTATTAACGCAGTAAAAATATAATTTCCGTACTTAAATATTCCAGGCGCTGGAGATATTATGTTTGAATTTGTTTTTACAATTGAAATATACTACCCCTAGTTTACTAAAACCTATGATCTTAAATAGAATGTCTTATTGCTATTTGGTGTTGTTGAATTGATTGATTTTTGGTTTATTACGCTATAAATTTTATTAGTGCTATAAAAATTATTAACAGTATATGTATCAGTAACTATAAATGTAGTAGTTGATGGTATTGTTAAGTTTAATGTAATTTCTGGTGGTTCAGTAGCTTCACCATTATAATGGCAATTACTATGGCATGAATATACATTTATAGTCATTATGTTTAACTAATTAAACCATGTTTGAAAAATAGACTTTAAAATTAATGCAACTAATTTATATGATATTGGCAATTTGTATGAATTTATAATCTATTTCATTTGTATAGCATAGTCTTTAAGAATTTCATACTCTTTATATTGTATTGTCTTATATGCTTTAAATACTCCATTGCTTCCCTCATTAGTTGAAACATCAAAATTTGGAATATCTGACTGTAATTTCTTCTTTACATATACAAGTGGAATCCATGCACTCTAATTTGGAGATGCGCTCTAATTTGGAGTAAATGCTTTTGAAAATGATATGCTGTTTTCAATATGTTGTTTTTCCATTGTAGCGCTATATAATGGATCTTTAGCTATTCTTCTTTCATAATTATTTCTTGACATATATGGAAGAACATATGTAAACAATGGACTTGTTATTACAACTGAGCTATATGTTACATAACGGTGTTTTTGATTTTTATGTGAACTTCCTTTATAATATCTAAAAAAGCTGTCTTGCTTTGTAAAATATGTTTTGTAAGATGAATATACTTTATGTATTATTCTATAATTCAATACATATATATGCTAAAGTACATCTACTATATTATCTATTACTCTAATAATGTCGTTTTTTGATATTAATGCTATTTCATTAATGCTGTTTTTTGGATTAAATGACTAAATATCTAATACATCATTAAATGCTATATTTAATGTATCAGATAAGTTGCTCCAATTATTTATAAAAGACGCCACTTCATCATCATCAATTACTGCATTTGGAGTGAGAGTAAATGTTTTTACATTAAGCTATTTTGAATTATTTTGATTTGGTGTCAAAATTGAGTCTATATTAAAAGAAATTTTTTCATTTAATGATGAATCTACATCATTTTCACCATGTGATTCCACAAGCACTTTGTATGGAGTTGATTCTGTTATTGATCCTCCTTCAAATGGTGTTGTCTTTACATTTGTTAAAATAATTTCACCATTTATACTATTATATAATGAAGATGTATTTGTCAACAAATGAGAATTGACAGTATTTATAAAAGACGACAATAGACCTTCAACAGTAGTTGCTGATATTGTATTGATAATAATCTAAGAATCTGTAGAAGTTGAAGATATATCAAAATTTGAAGTCAAATAAAAATCTTCTATCATAAAAATACCTTTCTTAGATAATTAATCATTATCACCATCTCCATCACTATCACCATAAAAAGATGTGCCACTTTTTGGAATTTTTACATTTGAACTAGTAGTAGAAGTATCTTTTGTCCATTGTCCACATACACATACCCATCTATCTTGTCTTGTTTCAACATAATTTGTATGACAATTCTAATGGCACATTTGTATATTTATAGTAATGCAATTTATACTATTTAGCCAACTACTGAAAATATTGTCTACGGCTGTTAATAACTGCACTAAAGATATTATATTTCCTTCTTCAAATGATCCAAAATACTGTTGTATAAAATCTGAATATGATAATATTTCTTTAGAATCATTCACATTTATAAAATATGAAAATATTCCATTTGATCCTGATGATGAATTTTCATATGTTCTGTCAATATTTGCAAAATTTCCATTTACAACATTAAACAAATTTTTTATAGTATACTATTTTGTCTATGTATTTCCAACAAAGTTTACACTATTATCTCCATCTAATATCTCAATATTAAGTTGCTAAGTTGGAAAATATATTACAGAAAATGGAGAATATGAAACATCATATTCTGAATTATTTATCAACTAAACAAGAAGCGCTTTTGCCCAACTGTCATTTGGATCTGATAATTCATTTCCTACATTTATTGTGTTTACAACTGCAATGCTTTCTCTTGTTCCAATATACTAAACTATATATTCTAATGAAATTTTAATAGTGTATACTCTTGACAATGTTAAATAAAAATTGTATAATTGAAGTAACACTTCAAATGTCTGTGCTATTGTATTTGATATTGCACATATGTCAGCATCTATATATTGAACTATATTATGTTCAATAGTAAAAATGTCTGTTGAATATATTGTATTTTGTATACTAGAACTAGATGAGCCAGTATTAGCGTCTATCCTATACCATGATATTGTCTATTCTATATCTTTAGAACTAGATGTAATATAGTTTGCTACATCTATTACATATTCTTCTAAAAAATCACTTGCATGTACTTGTTCCATTAAACATGTCTTTGTAACATACTTGTCATCACCAGGTTGTCTATTTGGATTAAGAAATTTAAACGCTTTGCCATCTGCTCTACTTACATTGCTATACAATAATGACTATGGTGTCTAAACAAACTATATTTCTCCATTAAATGCAGCTAAAATTAGACTGTTGCTATCTATGCTTCTTGTTACAGTATCAATTAAATCCTAATATGAATTTAAACTATTTTTAATAGCATTTACATATAATGCCATTCTATACTTTACTGAATATCTTGCTTTTGCATATTCTGTTTGTGAATCATTCCAAAGTACAGTTAAATCTGAAAAAGTTGCATTCTTAAAACTTGTAATATCATCATATGCTATGTTTATTAGCTCAGAATTGTCTAATGAAGCTGATGCAAGCGAAAACGCATTCGCTTTAGTATAGTTGCATATTGCTTGCAAATCATAATTAACTGTCAATGGAGATATCATCTATAAACTTTCACTTTACTGTAACTGAAAACAACTAGCAGTTAGCCGGAGCAATTTGCTCTGCTATCTTTCTTATGCAATTCTTTATCTCGGCTTTAATCATATTCTTGACTTTTTCTTGCTTAATAGTGTTGAAGCCAACAACTGCAGTCTTTTCTCCATCATCTGTCAATACTTCTTCAGTCTCTGCATAATCTACATTAAGCTTGTCTAATGCTGTCACTGTAAGCTGAATGCTGTACAATGTAGACTTATGTGCTGAAGCATTTATTCCACGATTCACCGCAGTCAAAACTTCAACTTGCGGTGGATATGAATATTCATTATCAGAATTGCTGCTAATTTCTACTTGCATTGGCCTAAAATATTCTGGAAAAGCACTTATATATGTTTCAGAATCATCATTCTTTACATAACGAGCATTGTCTTTATACTTAAGCCATACTAATGAGCCACAATTGTACACACCATCATATATTCTTGCATAGTCTAGACCAACATTGACATCAGCATAATCAACGCGAACACTATATGGATTCATTGACCATTTAGAGTCGAGCTAGTTCTTTGCTTTGAAAGTGTTTGCTACTATTTCATTTTTGCTGTAGTCTTGCTTCATGCCACCAGGCATCTCATATATTGTGTTGTACTATACTCCAAGAAGTGCTGACACAGCAAAAATTCCTGTACTAGACAGCTAGTCTTCTCCAAAATAATATGCAGAATTTTCTGAAGACGCTATATCCTAATTGTCTGACAATGTTCCTGCATAATATAGCTCTGTTGCAATGCTTTTAGTGTATGGAACAGCAAAACCATTGTCATTAAGAAGCCATTTGTACATTTCATCATTTACAAAGCTATGGCCAGCAGTATTTGGCCTGTCAAGCATGTATATAGTGTCAGCTGCTTTTGCAATAGAGCTTATTGTTGCACCATCATCATATTTTGCCGGCATCTTGTATATGTGCTAATAGTCATAGTTAGTCTCATAAGGATACTTATGGCGGCGAGCAGCTTGATTATGGTACCAAATGTTGTCTAATGAATACATATTGTGCACAATAGTTCCATCACTAAGCACAAAACTGTCTTTGTTTGCTTGTGTAGACTTGTCAAACTTGTCATCTCCATCAATCTGACTAAGAAGATAAAGACGCCCATCATCACTCTAGATGATGGTCTCTTTGGTAGTCTTCTTCACAGACTTGACATGGACATTTAAATTTGACATCTTTCATCCTTTCAATTAAGCCCAACATGCATATCTAGCAGTAAGTTGTGCAACATGTTCGCATTCAAGATCAGTGCAACTTGCGTTCTTTATTGTTGTACCAGAAGAACTTGCATTAAACTAATTTCCTGCACTACAACGAAGACTTTCAGTCGCAATTATGTTTTTAGCTTCAAAAGTTTCAGTCTCCAACTTAGTTGCTGATAGACCGCCTATAGTACTATTAGCTCTAACTTTAAAAGCATTATTAACCTTCACTGCCTCAAAAGTGTCTAACGCTTGTATATTAGAAGCTATAAATATGTCTGTTCCTACAGTTGCTCCATATATTGCTTTTGTCTTAACATAATAATTTGTACCATCTACATCAGTTGTCGAAGCTAATGCAGACAATGAATAACCATTAGTCCCTGTACCACCAGCGCAAAGGTTCGTGGCTGTAAGATTTGCTGCTGTAAGTGATGTAGTATTAGCAGTAGTAATATTAGCAGTAGCAATAGAAGCAGTAGTTATTGTAGCAGTTGGTGTTTTAACATCCGCAGCTGATAAACCAGCATATGCAGAAATATTTTGTCCTTTAATTGTATCATCACATGTAATATTACTAGCTGTGATTGAACCAGACTTAAAATCACCAGTTATATTATTTGCAGTAAGCGCAGCAGTTTTCAAAGCGCAAAGCTCATTAGCAATAGTAGTAGATCTGCAAAAAATTCCACCATTAGCAGTTAATGGAACATCAAACTCAACATATGAAGTACTAGCATCTTCTATATCATGGAATATTACTTGCGAGTTTCTAGTTGTATTATTATATATAAAATGCACGGATCCATCCACACTTAAGGCAGGTTGACCCGGCGCTGAAATATGTAATGGACCAGTCATAGGATTTGCAGTTGTAGTACCAGACATTGGAACATAATATCTATCAGCTTCATCTTTAGTCAGACCTGACGTATTAAGATATGCTATCCATGCAACAGTTCTGTACAACTTAAGCATCAAGTCATGCAAATTCAATTTTGCTGATTTTTGTTTATTATTATCAAGCTCATCTTTATATGATACTTCAATATAAGTATTTGGCTTTAGAAGATTTAATGCAAAATTATAGCTAGAAACAGTATTGCTGCTTAAGCCATCTATACCATCTGCTCTTATAGCTGGATATATAGCATTTAAACCTGCTCTATCTGTGCTTAATGTAGAATTCTCATATTTATAATCCGGCAATTCTATTATTGAGTTAATGTTATACATTTCTTTTACCTCTTAAACTTAACTTTCATTTACTTAGACTTGTTGACAAGCTGCTTAATGCAGAGCTTAAGTCATCTAACAAACCAGTCTGAAGAACTGTTGTAGAAAGTGTTCCATTTGGCTATCGTTGCTGTGTAGATACACCAAACAGCTTTCCATCTAGCTCTTGAAGCTTCTAGTCTTCTTTAGCTTCAATCTTCTTCATGTCATTTGACAAGTTGTTTTGCAGATCTTTGCATGCTTGCATATCAGTTTTCAATGTCTGCAGCAAAGAATTAAGCATGTTTATTGTCTTTGAATTTTCAACTATCTTGTAGTTAAGATCTTTAATAAAAGCTGAAATATTCTTAAACTAGTTCTAGTTGTCTTTGTTTGCTTCTTCAATTCCAGAATTAGCTGATGTTAACTTGTCTATCAGCTCATCTTTTATGTCGTCTGTATATTTTTTTACATTCTATATGCTTTGCTGTTGCTGCTATATTTTATTTTCTACAACATTGCTAGCAATGTTGAAATCTACACTTAGCTGCTGTATTGTTTTTTTGCTTTCATCAATTGTAGATCTCACATTAGTTATGTCATTGTCTAATGATGACAGCTTGTTTTGTGCAGTATTTTTGATTTTTAACACTTCATTCTTCAAGTTGTCAGCTTCAGCATTAGTGAAAAAATTTGTAGAAGCATTTGACAATTCATTGAAATCATAATTAACTTTTGCTGACAGCTGCTTCAAATTTGACTGTATTTCTGGCAATGAGTATTTTCCAGACTTCTTCTGCAAATTGCTAGAAAGTTCTTCTACATTGTTCTCTAGTTTTGACATTTTTGTCTAGATTTTACTAGCTTCTGCTTCCTAAAAACTTTTAGACTTTTGTATAGCATCATCTAAAATGAGTTTTTTTAGAGCTGAATACTTTATTTTCCAACCTTTGCCATCCTAGACAACCAGGAGCAACGAATCATCATTTACATTTGCTAATGTGCGCATGTCTGAAACACGTGTCACTTTAGTAACAGGAACTTTTTCATTTGTCTACATAACTAGTTCTTATTTACTCTTGCATAAAATATGCATCTTTTAGCATAAATTATTCAAAAGAAATATAACTGTAGTCTATGTCTTCAGTGATTATCAATGCATTAGTTGTTTGCTAGCTTCTGTCTGAAGAAGCTTTTCCACTTGCAAAGCCCATTGTCTTTGCTACTGTTATTCCTGCAATATTCTATGCAGCTTCTATATTCTAAAAATCTGCTTTTGCTAATATGAATTTTGGACTTTCATCTGATATGTTCTTCACAAACCATGTATTCTACTTTTCAAGCTTGTACTCTTTATCATCGGTGCTTACATTAGTATACACTTTTCTAGCCCAAGTATTCAATATTCCAAATTCACCTGGTCTGTCAAGATTCAAGAACATGTTCAATTTGTTTCGTTCATTCTCTTCTAATATCTGTGTTCCATCAGATGGTTTAATTCCATCATCTCCATTACTTGAAAGCAATGCTACTAAATTGTCTTCTAGATAGTATTTTGCATTGAAGTCTAGCTTTATTCCATTTCTTGTATTGAACCATGAAACTTCAATCTATTCATTAAGACCTATCTTTATTATTGACTTTGTAGCAGATGATATTTTAGCTGTTCTATCATTTTTAAATGCATTTTGATTCTAGGCATTACCAGCAATATAATATCCAGACATATAAGTGTCTGGAATAGAACCAGAAATCATCATAAATGGCTATGCTAAACCTGCGTATCTTAAAGCATCTGGCACTGCATTGACATATGAAGATCCAATTTTGCTAAATCTGCTTTCTTCTGACTTCATAGCTGACAAGTGCTTAATTACGTCATAATGCGCTAATTGCAAATAGTCAAATTCTGCCTGTGTTTGAAGCTTGTTTGGACTTTTTCTTGCTAGACGCTCTTCATCAGTAAGCTCATAGAATTGCTCATCATTCATTGTAGCTACATACTGGTTGTAGATTGACTCAAAGAAATGAACGTCTTGATATGATGTTATGACTCCAGACAAACTGCAAGAATTACTTCCATCATGATGGTATTCTAATGTGCTGTTAGTTGCTTTTGTTTTATAGCCTTCTATCATTCGAATTGGACATACAAATCTAAAATCAATTCCAGCGTCAGCATCAGCTGAAGGTATTGCAAGCTAAAACTTCAATACTCCATTAGTTTTGCGTTCATTGTTCTTGCTTACTTCTGCATTGTTGTAGCCATTGTCAGACAATGTCAAAGAATCAGTTGCCATTATGAATCCAGCTGGCTAAAGCATCTTGTACAAACGCGGCTTGCTTGACAGTATGCTGTCACCTACTACTAGAAAGTCATATGTAGCAATTGTGTCATCATTTGTTGTATCTACATATGCAGAAAGAATATCCTATCCTAATTGCTGTTGTGAATATGTGTTAGACAATGCTGTACATTTACTGTTGATACATTCAATGTTTTCTGCATTATAGGCTGCAACTATGCTTCCATCTTCTGCACAATCTACTTTTATTTCTTCATCTTCAACAGCTCTTCTGCCTAAAGGTATTTCAATTGATATGTTCTGATGTGCAGTTGCATCATTTTTATAGTACTTAAGTACACCAATACTTAAATTATCCTAGTCATTATTGACATATATTGAGCCAACTGTGCCATCCTAAGTGAACCAACATCCTTTTTTCCAGCTATCATATATAGATCTGTCTAAATACTCTTTCTTGCTTACATCATCACGTAGAAAATATCTAAATTCTGCATTAGTTGCAACTAGTTTATTTTGTATCTGATTGTCTTCTATATATATGCGCTATGTTCTTTGCTTTATTATTCCATGCAGTGTAAAAGGTTTGTCATCTACCATGCAATCTATCAACAAAATAGTTCTATCGTTAGAGAATGTGAAATCAACAATTTTTGGAGTCAAGAATTTTCCAGATAGACCTAACTCATCAGAGCTACGCATGTCTACATTCTTGAACCATGTATTTGACTGTGAAACATAGTCAAATGCTCCAACACTTAAGAACTATATGTTATCATCAGTTTTATTGAATGCAAATGCAATGCATGGTATTGGATAGTTCTTATGCCTAAACCACAATGTGTTGTTGTCAAGAAGTATGTATGAATTTCCATACCAATCTAGTCCATACTGCTTTATGTCACGACTGCTAAGACTTTCATATGCATTTGCTCCAACATTTCTTATTTGGCTATACAATCTATCTATGTCATACTAAGAAAAGTTTTGGCCTGCAATAGTTTTGTTAAAGTCACTTGCTATTATCTATCCTATATTAACATACGCAGTTGGATAGATAAGTCCATCCCAACCAAAATATGGATTGTCTGACAAATTTGTGTCTGTATGAGAAGCTTGCTCATAACGCGTCAAATAGTCTGAATTGCTGTTTAATGGATTTTTCCAGACATTTATCAGATATCCATCAGACAGCCAATCGCTTATGTTGTCAATCATTCTCGCTTCTTCTTGCTTCAAAATGTCATTTGCAAGACTTCCAAGACTTTGTATTGGATATACAAAATCTACTTTTTCTACAAAATTGCTTAAGCAAGGATGTATCTAATATGATGGATGGTTCTAATTCTCAAGATAATAGTATGGCGTGTCTCCAACGGCTTGGCCTGTATATTTGTAGAACAATTGCTGTTTGTATTTGTACCATTCATTGTCTGAATAGTCTAATATGTCCTCTATAGTGTTTGGACAACCTATCAAGCTGAATGTGCTTAGCATGAATCCATGGCTAGAAAGCTCTAATGACAATTCATTGAATTCTGGCAATGACAGCTTGTCTTGCTGATATTGCATGCTTGCTCTAAGTGCTGAAAGTGCATTGTTTATAGCAATCATTATATTCAAACGCAATGTTTGAAGTGCGTTATATACATTTTCATAATATATCTCAAAATTGCTATGTGTTGAAAACTTAATATCTTTTACCATCTTTTCAACTACATTGACTATATCTGAAAACTCTGGAACTGTAAATGACACTAGATCAAATTTGAATTGCTTGAATGAAACATCAACTATAGTTTCTTTATCACAAAGCGCATTAAGTGAATTGATAAAACTTCTATGAAGCTATATGTAATGCGTCAACTGCAAAAACATAACATTTTCAATTGCTGGCTCTATAGAATCTACTTTTGATCTTAAATGCTGATCTAAATTTGTCAAATTTACAAGTGCATAATCACTATTAGCTAAGAAATTTGGAATATATGTTCCATTTATAGCAATAAATGACTGCACACGTGTAGAGAAGTCATCATATTGTGAATTAAGATCTTCAAATTCAGCAATAAGATCATCTAGCCTTTTTACAAATTCTTTCAAATACTCGCTTAATGAATCATAAAAATTGTCTGCAAATGAAGCTAGTTTGCTTCTATATTTTTCAAGAGCAGCATTGAGCTATTGCTATATTGTAGTATTTTGTATTGGTGTGTAGTCAGACAAAACATATTGTGATGCAGCATATGCAGCAGACAATCTATCTAAATAGTCATCAATGTCAATAGTCTTTGTCTAGTCAGACAATGTAGCCATTACTTTTTTATGAGAGTCGTGCCACCAGCTGTCATCTGCACCGGCTGCAAACACCGATGTAAGAAAATCATTCACATACTATTGTTGATATGCTACACCAACATCTTTATTCTTTGAAGTATCAAGAACATTGGTGTAGAAATCTGCAATCTGCTTAAGTGAAAATGTCTTAGTCATCACAAGCTTTGACTTTCCTTGTGATTTGAACATGTTAGTAGAGTCAATGTATGATGGAACACCATTAGTAGTGTTGTTGTCTTCCCAGAACTTTCCATTCAAGCTGCTTTCAGCTAATGAACGAGTAGACAATGACTCTACGCTAAGAACATCTTCTTTGTTGTCAGTCTCAATATTGAAATACTGTGTCTAGTCTACATATTCTGTAAGATTGACATTCACTATGCAGTCAGTTGTGTCAAAAGGCGCTGATATTTCACAAAGTTCATATGTTGGATTTTCTTCATCTTCAGAATCTTCTTTGACTACTGCTGATATGTAGTTAGAAGCATGCAAAGCACTAAGTGTTGGATATATGTTCTGCTTTAAATATTCATTTATGACATATGATATAAGCAGAAATGTTCCTTTCATGTAAGTGCGCTAAGCATGAGACTTAAGATACTCTCTGATGTCTTGCAATGCATGTGTAAGCCGCATTAGCTTTTTGACAACAGCTGTAATCATATATACGTTAAGTGTTGAGCCATTGTCATTTAGCAAGCTTGCTATTGTTCCTTTAGCATTAGTCACATCAAGGTATGTGTCATCTACATCATATATAAGTGAGTCATAGTAAGAGTCAATAAGTCTGTTGTACTAGTCTTCAATGAACTTGAAATATTCTTTAACTTTTGATTCTTTGAAATATGCATACCTTGTCAATGGTTCAAGATTTGACTTTGCTTCAGCTTCTCTTTCTTTTTCCATATCAAGAAGCTCTTGCTCACGAACTGTATAGTTGTCATATGAAGATAGTCCATCATTTATTTTCTTCATTTCAACTTCTGGATTAAATGAAATTGGAACATTCCATTTAGTCTTGTGAGCATCCATTTTGTCTTTATACTTATTAGGAAGAACAAAGCCAGACAAAAGAATGTTTGCTGACAAATGCTAGTATATAGGTATACTATCTCCAATTTGATCATATGTCAAATTCAAATTTTTCCATATTGTATTGAAATATGCAGTACTTATAAAATCATCAAGCTTCTCTACATCAATCTTATTAGCGACTGAGATGCTAGCTGACATTTCATCATATAGAAGCTCATCTCCTGAAAGTTGAGATCTAATGTCATTTATGCTTGAAATAGTAGGCAAATTAGCTATATCATTTGAAATGCTTGCATCCGACAAAGCATCTACTAACTATTGCTATACAAACTTTGAACTAAACAAACATTCACGACGCATAGAAAAGACATCTATAAGATCTGCAAGCTCTTGTGGAATGCTGTCTATTCCATTTAGAACTGTGTATTTAGTTCCAAGAAGCTATATCATTGACTATAATGCTTTTACAGTGCATGTATCAATGTCAGACACATTTTGAATGTAGTTGAGAACATTCTAGTACAATGTTCCACCAACATCATCTGCTACTGCTGACAGCGCTGTCCATATGTATGTCTTTCCATTATCTAAGTTTTTCTATGACTTTTTAGAAAGCATGTCATAGAAGTCTTTAACACCTTCTTTGAAGTCATTGTTGTTTACTTCATTTATGACTTCTTTTACAAATGAAAAGCCATTGTTGTTTCTTCTTACAATTGAACTTGTTGTCAGTTCGTCACTCATTGCTATGATCTCTCATTTACTTAGTACTGTATTGAATTTACATTGCTTATTGACTTGCGTATGACTTTTATCTTAGAGCTTATGTTTGCAGACTTGTAAAGTTTTGGAAATTGGAATGGCTCTAATGTTCTAGAAACTGATGAAACTTCTACATCATCACCAATGTCTATTATTCCATCTGTCCATGTAGCAAATGAAATTCCATTTATTATTCGTGTATGCCCAACTTTGTCTGTCCAAATTGTTCGTATTCTTGTAACAGTGCTTAAATTCAAAAGCAGGTTAGTCAAAACTGCATAGTCAATTGTCTATCCTAATCTGAAGTTATCTTCATTGAAGAAATCTTGTATAACTAATGCGGCCTGGTTCTATATGTCATTGTTTGAATATAGCGTGTTGTCATCTAGTGTTATCTCTATATATGAAGTGTCATTTGTGACAAAATCATATGCATAACCAGACATCAATGCATCAAGTGCCAATGACTTGTCAGCTGCAGATGGTGAAAAATATACAGTCAATGGTGTCAAATAAACTGCTTCTTGTGTCAGGCATTTTATGTTTAGTATCTCTTGATCTATAAGCTCTTTGTACACATCTGCATCATTTTTCATCTTAATCCATAAATACACATTGTTTGCATCTGCAGCATCTGCAAATTTTAAGTCATGCTTTTGAAGTCTGTAGTTGTTTATGTAATATGTTGATGATGATTTTCTAAAGCCATTTGGAACGTCATCTGTGCTTACTACACGTGCGCCATTTGAGCCAAGATTGTATAGCCACTAATAGAATGTTGAAATGTACTGCCAGTTGTTTTGGCATTTTACATCAACAATATTGTCTCTAAATCTGTTTCTTATGTAATACTCATAGTCAGCCGTTGTAACAAGTCTATTTCCAGTTTTGAACCATTCTGGTGCATTCTTTCTTATTTCTTCTACTGACTCTTCACTTTTAGCTTCAGATGATGACTTCTTATTGTACCACAATGCCGCTTCAGAATAAGCTAATGACTAGACCATTCCAGTGTCCTCATCAAATGACTAACCTCTTACTGAGAACATCTTCTTGTATAGTTCATCTGTCAAGCCAAACACTTGTCTGCTATGCTCTAGCTGCTTTCCATCTATTTCATTTGGCTCAATGTACGCATCTGGTCCATTTGTGTCAAGATACATCACATATATAGTTGAGTTGTCAGGTGGTATCTTTCCAGTAAGGCCATTTCCAAATGTAAGTTCATATTTCTTAGTTTCTGTCAAACGTACATTGCAAATTGGAGATGCTGCTTTGTATATATAGCTTCCATTGTCAATGTTGTTGTCAGTGAAAACACCTTCTGTCACTGTTTGATATTGCTCAAATGTTCCGTCTGGCTCTTCTACATATACATGGATGTACTTGTCTGCTGCATATTCTTTTTCTTCTGTGTCTGACATTATGCCTTGCAGCAGGAATTTTTGGTATGTTTCACCATTTGATGTAAATGTAGTGTCATGAAGCTTCCATATTCCATTGTAGAACAATGTAGTGAATTCCTTACTTGAATTTATGTAGACATTGTCAACAGTTGAATAGAATATTTTCTAGCCCCTAGTGTCAAATTTTCCAGTGTCTATTGTTGAATACTTCAATATTATTGGAGTTGTTGTTCCAAGATTCAATGGTGAAGTGTCTAATGTAAGTTCAATTGTTGATGGAGAATATCCCTTTGGATTGTATCCAATGAACTTTACAAGTCTATTCATGTTCTCATATATCTACGTGTCGCTGAACATGCTTTCACCTGCAGTATGATTCAATGCATACAGCATGCATTGTGCCATATGAGAAAAAATGTCAATCAATATTGCAAGATTGCTTCCTTCATACACTTGGTCTGTAAACTTTGTAGATTCAGACAGCTTTCTAGTTATTAGATCTTTTATTGAATAAGCTGAAAACTTCAAAAAATCCTGATTATTTGTTGCCATATTCTGTTACACCATCAACATGTTTATCTTTCACTATTTACTCTTAAAAAATAAAACAATAAAGTCTAGCATTTGCTAGACTTTTGTTACAAGATTGTCATATAGAAACTTAGACCGGTGGTGTAGTAGGAGAACCCATGTTTCCATTACCATGAATATGACCAATGAAGGACTTATTAGCAATAACTGCATCTGGATCAATTGTTGTCTTTCCAATTACATGCAATGTCTTAGTTATAGTAGTTGGACCATCAAGCTTTATGTCATCTCCAATCAATGTGATGCTCTTAGACTTCATTGTTATTGAATTTGTCGTTTGAACATCAAGCTAGTCTGAAGTCTATATTGTCATTTTTCCATTGGAGTCTAATGTCATTATGCATTTGTTTCCAGACTTCTTATTGAAAATATGAAGCGTAGTTTGTCCTTTTAGACAATCATTGTTGAATATTATCTAGTTTTTAGTTATGTTGTCTTGAATTATAAGATTTACATCACTCTCTTGCGCTTTTATGATTCGTGATGTGCTGAAATCTACTACATCTGAGTCATTAAGCTTCTTTTTGCTTATTACCTGCTCTAGAACTTCCGCATTATTCTTGTTTGTTGAAGAATATTGAAAAGAATTTTTAATTCGCTATGAGTCATTTCCAGTCTTTGTCAAATTCCAATATGCTTTTAATGTGTTTTCAGCTTCTGTATTTTTATAGCTTTCGCTGCTTGATTTCAAGAATTTGCTTGCAGATCCATTTTCAATAGATTCACTTATAGTCAAAACTGTCTTTTTGTCAATTTCTCCGCTTGGTGCCATACTAATGATGTTTCTAACTTCATACTAGTTGTTTGGTGTAGTCAATGAACTTATAGTTCTAAAATATGACTTTCCATCTGTTCCAGCTCTGATCTATGCTGAGACATCATTTGTCAAAATTGATCCATTATCATCATCGGTACTTAGTATGTCATAATAATATCTAGAGCTAAGATTTAGAATTCCATTGTCTGCCATTCCAAAATTAGTGCTAAGAATTGATGTCATCTTTGAATCAAGATGTTTCTTTGATTTTACATAAAGCTTTTGCTGCTGCTCAACATATGAACTGATTACTACATTTCCACTAGTGTCATGGTGTTCTTTAGTCCATGCTGATATTTTTAGTTTTTCATTGTCACCTGTATCTACAAAGTCATATATTACAGCGCCATCAGTATGGCTTGAAATAGCTGACAAGAACTTTGTGTCTATTGTTCCTATCTTCTATACCTTATGGTCCATTATTCCAGGAACTGAAAGACTATATGTGTTGTTTACTGTTATGTTGTTGTCAACATCTTCTGCACTTACATGTCTTGTCTAATATTCGTCATCTTCATCCCAAGTCTTGTCAACTCTTCCTTCAAGATTCATGCTTGACAATGTTCCAAATGCTATTTCACCATCATTATGCATCATGAACCAATTGTCTGTTGATATAGTTCCTTTTTGCAACCAATCATTGTCACCGTCAAGAATGTCATACCAATGTGTACTAGCTGACAGTTTTCCATGTGCTTCTGCATCATTGTCAAGAACAAATTGGCAATCTATATTGCTTAGCTTGTTGTCTCTTATCTTCCAGACATTATCATTGCTTAACTTTGTCTTGTATTTGTTGTCATCAGATATGTTGTTGTTTCCAAGCTCCCATGAATCATAGTCTACAGAACATATAGTTCTTATTGGATCTTCAACTATTGCGCACAATTTTCCCTTTTCAAACCATTTTATGTGTGTTTTTCCAGAAGTTATCAAATGCCTGTCTGATACATCTTCTTTGTCTTTCTTCTCTTGCTCTTTTCCATTTTCTTCTTCAAGATCATTCTTTATTATTTCATATTGGCCAAATGCGTTTTCACCACCTTGCAAAGAAGCAAAATAGATAGGAAAATTTGCATCTCCATTTAGAAAGAAACATATTACAGTGCTTCCAATATTTGGATAGCTGAAGACACCATTGCCGTCGTGATTTCCTGCAAATATTGTTGTAGCTTGCAATGCTGAAGGAAGATAATCTGGATTATGATCGTATACTTCATGATATGCTGCTGGAATGTATATTTTGCATCTTCCATGTGGAAGATGCTTAAGCACTGTGCCAAGAAAAACACCTTCTAGGCGATTAGGAATATTTACAATATCATTCATTGCTCTTCTTCTGCATCAAGAACTCTTTTAAGTCTTGTTGCTACTTTTTCTTTTATGATGTCTTCTAGTTGCTAAGATGCATTTACATTGTCATCTTTCATTATAGCGTTTACCATTTTCTCTGACTTAGATGTTTTTTTCACGTTTACATATCTCCTATTTATTAAATTATACTGCAGATATTAGCCAATAGTTTGCTCATATGTATATGAAAACTGTTCTGGTGACAATGAAGGTATTGTATATATTATTTCAATCTTTACAGTGTTCTCTTCTGTGTCCTAGACATTAGATAAATCTATTATGTCTTGTATTTCAGCTCTAGGCTCCCATTCAGTTATACATTTATTTATTTCTGCCATTATCTGCTCTTTGTTGTACTCTGTTATTCCTTCATATAGATATTTTCGCAGATTGCTTCCAAACTATGGATTCAATATTCTTTCACCTGGTGTCCAAGCAAATATGTTATGTATTGCCCGCTTTACTGCTATGACATTGACATTTTTCTCAAGTTTGTAGCTTGACTTCTTTCGAGCTTCTTCATTGAATGCAAGATTTTCTGCATTTGGTATTGCATCATTGTTGAAATACAGCTTTCCTGAATGTTCATCTTCTTGTATATAACCAGTTCTAGACCAATCTGATAACTCATCTCTAAAAGTGCCATAATTGTCATTTTTGACTGTTAAGTCTTGACTTGTTATATCATTACCATTCTAATAATAACTGTTGTCTGCACTTAATGCGCAGAAAAACTATGAATTATCATACCGCTACTTGAAATATATCTTAGCTGGTATTGAATCAAGCGATATGTCAGCATAGACAAGCTTTCGAATGTCTTTTTCTTCATTAAGATTTTTTACCTAAACTATTTTGTTTGCCATTATGCTGTCCTCTTAAACACACTTACTACAAATGCTTTAGGACGAACTGTAGAGCTAGCGCCATATATTGAATTTGAGTTGCCACTTGTTTTAGCATAAGTTGAAGTGCTTTTATGCGTATTCTTTATAGAGTTGAATGTTCCGCAATCGCAATCACCACAGCCAACACCAACATCGTGCTAGTGTGCTGGAAGACCGGCTGCAACATCTTGTCCAGCTACATAGTTCTCATTTCCGACCAGATTTCCACTTGCTAGCAAGTATTTTCCTGTTATCTTTATCCAAGTTCCTACATATTGAGCTATTGGACATGTATTAGTCTCTGTTGCTGTTATGTATATTGCTCCAACTGGATATATTATTCCTAGTATTGTGGACATGTCAAAAGCTGTATAAGCTCTTTTGCTGTTGTCAAGCACTAATGGAAAGTTTGTTCCATTTTTCTAATAGCCAATGCATATTCCACCTAAAGCTGTGTTTGTAGCTGCTGCAAGACCAGCTTCTGCATCTACATACATCTAATTTGCATTGTTGAGCTTTACTGGCTTTACAGGTTGTGAATTTACATTTGTTGGACAACCAATCTTTACTGCGCCAAGCTTAGTAGCAGTTGCAACTGGAAGATTGTTGGCCATGTCATTCTTAAGACTATACAAATAGTTGTAGTCAGCAGATGTCATGAAACCAGCAGTAGTTGATGTAGCTAGAGGACATTCTGCAAAAGTTCCATCAGCTCTAAAATACTTATCAGTAGAGCCATCTAGCTGTCCAGCTGAAGAAGAAATTGTGTTTACATCAGAAAATATTGCTACACTATTTCGTTTGCCTTGAACAGATGTTCTTGTTATGTTGTTTTCAATGTATATGTTTACTTTAGCAGATATCTCAGTTGTCAATGTTCTTGTTGACAATGGACTTCCTTTAATGTCTGAATCTAATGTCTAGGTCTGCTTAAGAACAATTGTATTTTTTTCTGATGTGTTTACAAAGCTTACACTTACTGCGTTATGCTTGTACTACCATGGAACTTCAACAAACGCATTTCCAATGCTGTTGAGCTGAACTGCATATTTTCTGTTAACATTGTCAGTGCCAAAACCAGTTTTTATGCTTCCATAAGTTCCATCTGTAGCAGTTGACAAGAAATTGTTTCTAAGTGTAGTTTCCCAACCAGATATTAGATTATCAAAATCTATGCATTCTGCTATGTTGTTTTGGTGTATGTTGTCAAGATGCGCAAGAACACCTAAGCTTAAATAGTCTGATATAGCTTCTTTTACTTCATTACTTAATTCAGCTGCGGTAGATATTCCAATCTTTCCTTTTGCTGACAAGTCTGTGAAGTCATACAGACTTAAATGCTCAACATGTGAATAATGTTTTAGATTAAGATCATCATACCATGTAAATGCAAGATCTTTAAACCCAATTTTGTTGTTTATGCTTGTAACATATTCTTTGATAGTTCTGTCAGCATTTTCATCAAATTGCTTGTTTAATGCTGGCAAATCATCTAGCTTTACAGCTAAAGGACCCCAGCCTTTTACATTTGCAGTAAGATCAATTGGATTTCCAGATATTTGATTTGAAGATGAAATTAAATCTGCATGGGCCAATTCTCCAATGCTTAAGTCGGTGCAAATTTTTTCAAACAGACCATCATTTACATCTATGTCTTCATTTGTATGATAGACATAGCTTGTCAACTTAGTAGCTAACTAAGAAAATGGAATCTTAAATGTTATATAGTCATCTGGTTTGCCGTTGACATGTGTCATTGGGTGTGAAACTAGATACATGTCTGCGCTCATGCTCTATGGCGCAAGCTTTGTAGCTATCTTGTCCAATGAATTTATTGTCTTGTCCTAATCTGCCATAATTCAAATCTCACTTTCCGAAATCTAATGTATATCCAGCCTTGAAGCAGACAAATATTGTGACTTCTCCTTTAGCTAGTTCACTGGTCTTTGTCTTTGCTTCTTTTGTGAACTCTTCAATGGCTTTCTTCTTTGTGTCATCATCAACAAGATCTTTCTTGTTTGGTGGCAAAATCTTTCCCTTTTTAACTTTTATCTATGTAGTTTTTTTGACATCATCTATGTTTGGATATACTTGCTCAGTCATTGAATTTGCTTTGACTTTTTGAGCGTTTTGCTTTCCTAGAAAATGCTAAAAATATGTTTGCATCAGCTCTAATGCTTTCTTCTTAAGCTCTTCTTTAGCTTTTTCTTTTTTAGCTTTTCTGTCTTCATTCTCTTTGTTCAAGCCATCTTCAATTTCTTTTATCTTGTCAGATGCTATTTTTTGCTCTGATGTGACAATCTTTACATAGTCTTTAGTTATTTCTTCATATGTTGGAACAAATGTGAATGGCAAAAATATTCCAACTTCTTGTTTTTCACCAGATTTCAAATCAAATACATTTGCTTCTTTCATGTTAGTCAATGATGTAGAATTTACACCATCAACATCAACCGGAATTGCAGAATTTTTGACCATATATTCATCTGGAATCTATGTTCTAGCTGCATAATGAAGCTTTGCTAGCAGAACTTTAGCGTCTAAAGAAAAAAGTGTTTCTGGCTCAGCACCAGATTTTTTGCTAGTGTCTTTTTTCTTGTCTTCTTTTCCTTCAGGTTCTTTTCCTTCACTTGCCATAAATCACTCACTTCTTCTAGCTGTTGTCTTTATACTTAAGGCCTTTCATTGGAACAATATAGAAGTCATAGTCACCGCCAGGCTTAAGCTCTGAGTGTTGTCTGTTTTTCTTGTCTTCTTTATACTACGCAGTTATCTCTTTGTCATCATCAAAACCATTCTTTGGATCTGGCTCCCATCTGTCAAATGTATATCCAGCTTTAGAAAGATCTGGAGGTGTTATTATTTCTTTGTCACCATCTTTCAACTAGCCAGTCTTTTCATCAACTGCTATTGGAGTTTCTTTAGCAATTTCATATTTTTCACCAAATGGCTCTGACTTATCCACATCTACTTTTGTTGGATCTGACTCATCTGGCTTTGGAGCTCTGAACGTTATGGTTATTGTATCATCATCAAGTATTCCTGCATAGTCTGGCAAAACATAGAATGCATGAATCATGTCGCCTTTGCCAGGTGGTTCATCCTTCTTCTTGTACTTAGCTACTATGTCTACATCTTCATCTGGTTTTTCTGTAAGAGTTTCTGGATCTGGATCCCATTTCTCAAACTCATATCCTTCTCTGTCTGGTGCAGTTGGTGGTTTTGGTGTCTTGCCTTCTTCAAATGCTATCTCATCGACTATGTCAAATTCACCATCTGGCTTTTCAGGATCTTTTGGCGCTTTGAATATGTAGCTTCCTGGCTTTTTGTCATCTTTCTTCTTGTATGTAGCTACAATGTCTTTATCACCTTCAAATCCATCTTTGAAGTCTTTTGGATCTGGATCCCATTTCTCAAACTCATAACCATCAAAAGTTGGTGGCTCTGGAGGTTCTGGAGTCTTTCCTTCTTCATATTCAATTGGATCACCTAATGTCTAAAGATCGTCAGGCTTCTCTGGATCTTTTGGTGCTTTGAAAATATATTGACCCGGCTTTTGATATTCAGCCAAGACAACCATGTCATCTGTTACATTGCTGAAATCACTATCCCATTTTTTGAACTTCCAGCCTTCAATTTCAGGTGGTTTAGGTGCTTTAGCTGCTTCACCAGCTTTGACCTTTTGAGTAGCATCATCGCCTGGAACTTCTTCAACTTTGTCTTTATTTTCTGGATCTGGTGGATATTGGAATGACACAGTAAAAGTCTTGTCTTCATCTTCCTTCTTTACATACTTTGGAAACATGTCCATGTCTTCTTCAGCTTTAGTAGCTGGATCAATGTTCCAACCTTTTAATGTATATCCATCTTTTTCCTCATCCTAAAACTTCTTGTTCAGTTCTGATATTGCAGCTTCAGCTTTTTCATTAGCATTTATTGCTTTTCCTTTTTCTACTTCAACTTCTTTAAGAGGATCTCCAATCTTCTCATTTTTTTCTGGATCTGTGTCATAAAAGCTTATCTTGACTGTGTCAGGACCATTACGTGTGTACATTGCGTATGTGTCACCAGTAGAATCCATATTCTCTGGATCAGGCTCAAACCCCATAAATTCGAACTTTCCTTTGTTCTTTATCTCTGGAATCTTTACATCTTCTCCTGGAACAAGCTCAAGCGGTTCACCTACTGTCTTATACTTCTATTTGTCATCATCGGTAAGATCTTCTGGATTAGACAACTAACTTGGATCATCAATGTCTTTGAAAGTTATTGTTATCTTTTCATCGTCTCCACCCTTTTTCTCTTCATCTTCTTCACCAGCTTTTGGACCATCTGGAAGCTTTTGCAAAGCTTTCCATGCAGCATAATACTCAGGAATCTCTGGTGCAGAGCTATCTTTCAATGGAGTGTCTTGCTTGTCAAATTTCTTGTCTTCTGACTTTGCTCCATAAGAAGCAAATATTCTTTTTGCTTGGTCAGTTGACTTAAGATTTGTACGCAGTTTGCTTATTATGCTTTTGTCAAATGGAGTAGAATCTGCGCCTTTAACATAGTTCTTCTTCAAGTAGCTTACATAGCTTTTTGCATTTTCTGTCCTGCTTGACAACTCGCTTGGAAGACCTTTCTCATTTGAAGAATCAACATTAGATTTGATTTTTTCAATGTTTGCCTTCCAATTCTTTCTGAACTCATCAATGTTTTTGCTTATGTTTTCATGACCAACTCTGTCAATTTCTGCCATGCACTTGCTTACAAACTCATCAGCTTTCTCTAAAAGAAGCTAGTCTTCAAAAAGCATGTTGTACAAGTTGCTTGCAAGCTTCATGCTTTCTTTCTTTGATTCATCTGTAAACTCGAATATCTCTGCTTCTTCTGCTGCAGTCTTTCCACGAGCAGTAAGAAATTCATTGTTGTTTGCAAGATTTGAAAATATCTTTTCAATGTTTGTTTTTATGTCATCTGGAGCTTTTTCAATAGCTTCTAGCAAAGTCTCAAGCAATACTTTACCAACATACAAACGTCTAAGTGAAGTGCTTACATCAGTTGGAGTCTTTCCTTCGTCTTTCTTCTCAAACTCGAGCTCTAGTAAAAATGCATTTGTATGTTGAAGTATCTTATTGAATGTCTTTTCATCATCAGCACCAATTGTTCTTATCTATTGAACAACATCTTTAGAATCTGCTATTGATGTCTTATGTGCTGGAAGAGATGAAAACAACTTGTCAGCTTGCTCCTAAAAGTATTTTTCCATCTGTTCTTTGACCTCTTTTAGCGGCTTTTTAGCTTTAGCTGCTTCAAGAATCAAATTTCCTACGTCTGAAATCATTGCTTCATCAAATACATCATCATTCTTGTTAGGAGACAACTATGTTGCTGGCTTGTTCTTAGTCTTGTCATTTTCACTATAGCCATTTACTAAAATAACATCGTCAGCACTTACAGCATTTCGTATGGTCTTAAAAATTCCCTATATTGAACGAGTTATAAGTGTTGCAATTGCACCTTTATTTATGACTTTTTTTGACTTGTCATCTCTATGGACTTTTACACAAAAACTATATTTTGCGTTAGACTGTTCCAGTTTAGTCCTGTCTTTCTTATCAAGCTTTCCTTTAAGATGCTTTGTTATTGTTGGATAGTCAAAAATCTCTGATTGCGCAGATGTTTGTGGATATTCTTCTTTGACATTAGCCTAAAACTTTTGCTTTAACTCTTCTGGATCTATCTTTTTAAGCACTGTGTCTAAAGCATTGCCAATGTCATCTATTGTAACTGTAGCAGTTGGTCCATTTATTCTTCCAAACCGTATTCCAAATTTTCCAATTAAATTAAGAACTGCTTTACCGAATTTTTTGAATACTTCTGCAAATGTAGCAAATGGTCTTCCTTCAATATCAATTACATAAGAAACATAATAACCAGCTTTACTTGAGTCTTTATCATCTTTATCAGGCTCGCCATCAGCTGGTGGAGTAGATGGCTCACTTGGTTCACTTGGTTCGCTAGGCTCACTTGGTTCGCTATCTTCTAACAAAAGATAATTCAAGAAATTTGGAACAATACTTTCTTTATGAGTGCTTGTCTTCTTGTCATCTTTATCATCTTCTGAATCAATCTCAATAAGATCTGTGTCTTTTATTTTACTTGATACATCTGGTCCTGCAAACCATTGAATATAGTCTTGCAACGCTTGAAGTGCAGCCGCTTTGTCTATAGTATCATTTTTTCCGCTGCTTGCTGGCAATGCTGCAATTATATGCTTTCCTGGTCCATAAAATTCTAGATTTTTTCCTTTTCCTTCTATAGCACTATTCTAGATAATAACTTTATTCTAGTTTTTTATCTTAGCAGTAGCCTTCTTATGCAGTTCAATAAACAAATCATCAATGTCAAGTACGCACAATGATGGTGTTTCTTGCTGTTTGTTTACATCTACATTTAGTTTTTCATCTACCATAGCACAAAATATTCCACATTCTCTATTTACTCTTTAGTGGAATTGGCTATCTTAGATTTTCATGTTAGTAGGAATATCATCCTAAAAGAAGTTTTTAGACATTACTATGTTCTGCATGTAAGTTTTTCCTCTTGGAGCATGTGGCTATATTATATTGTATACTTTTGTGACAATCCATGTTCCTTCAAAAAATCTATAACGTTTATTAAGTTCTTCAGTATCTTCAAGCTTAACTGCAGACATTCGATCTACATTTAGCACTATTGCAGTAGATGGAATTCTTGTAATGCTTCCAGTTGTGTTTACTATAAGAGCGTTGTCATTCAAGAATGTATTAGTCATGTTTGAATATATTTGCTCTAGATGATAGTTGTTCCAATATGTAGTTCTTGTTCTGTATGAACGCTTTGACTCAAATCTTTTTTCAAATGCATCTTTATAACCTTCAACTTGAAAATGCTTATTGTATATGTTAAGAAGATCTTGCTCTTTTATTGACTTGTCTACAAATTTGTCATGTTGAATGTCATAGTCATGAACACTTTTGTCATATAGGCTGTAAAACAAGTCTGAATTTGAAAATGCTGTAACTGTTCCTAAATTAGATTGAACTACAGTAGAATACTATTCAAGCTATGTTCCAAATAATGATATAAGCATTTGCTCAGCAACTGAAATCGTCTCTTTGTCTTTCAAATCAAATATTCCATATTTGTCTGTTATGTCATTATACACAATGCATTTATAGCTGTCATCTTTCTTTTTATAGTAAAACTGTCTAGCTAGTAGATAATTTATAGCTTGCTCTAAATTCTAATTTCCATGAGCAATGTAATTCATCTTTACTTCAGTCTATATCTTGTCAAAAGATTCTTCATCAATTCGTAGATTGTTGTTGACAAGCATCTCTTTTATTATTTTCAATATTGATTCTGGATTCTTACTGTAGTTTGAATATTGTATAGTTGATCTAAAGCCAAACCAATTAACATCAACCATGCTTATTCTATACAAAATAGTGTTATCTACTCTATTGACAATTTCAATGCTCTGAACTAAAAATGTATGCAAGAATGATTCATCACGTAAAACTTCTAATTGCTGTTCATTTTTTCCATCATCTGCAAATTTGCAAAAATCTACATCACAATATGTATATTGCTTTCTTAAAAACTTGTCAACTACGCCTATTGAATCATTATATAGAACACTTGCATTTATGTAAAAACCATTTAAAGAATTTGAATATTCAAATTCCATAACATTACCAGCATCTAAATTAGCTTCAATAGAATTAGCATCAGTATCTGAATACAACTCAATGTGAAGCATATATGTAGCGCCACATGATTCAAATTTAGAATTGCTGTCAATTGGTGTTCCCATTATCTCTCTTCATTTATTGAATCTACTATTGGTGAAAGTTCATCTTTTGGTATAAATAATATTTTTTCACCTGTTTTCTTCTTCTAAAATATGTTTTCTGCTGTAATATTATTGACTTTCATTAAAAGCCATGCAAAACGTGTAGTTCCATACAGCATATATGATATCAATGTCCAATGCATGTCATGTGAAAGTGTATATTCATCTAAAGATCCTTTTTGCACATTGAAATATATACTGTTGTTTAAATTGTACACAAAATTTCCATTTTTGTCTGCATATACATTGAAAAAATTCTCTAAATCCATAGCCTTAAGCCATGTTTTTGAATCTTTGAAGTCTTTTATTCTTGAATATGTCATAATTATCACATCACTTAGTTGGGAAATTTGGATTTCCATCATTCCAGTATGTCTTAAAGCGATCTCCAACTTTCTAAATTGTATCTTTAAGAACTGAAGTGGCTGAACCTTCTTTATATGCATTAGATTTATATTCTGAATGAATATGATTTTTGTTGCTTGCATACTAAAATAGCCATGTGTTGAAGTTTTCTGGTATGCATGACTAAAATGACATCTCTAACGTGTATATGTCTGGTATTTTTATAAGTTTATGTTTTATTATGTCATCAACAGTAAATGACGCGCCAGAAGACTTAAATTTCAAATCTAGCACTTTTAGAAGAACTTTTGGAGGATCTCTAAGAATACCTTTATATGTAACTTTGAATTTTCCAGTACATGCAAACAGTCTATTATATCCTTCTATCTTTATGTCATACAATGAAGATGAATGCTAAAATACATTGTATTGAACCCATCTATTATTTGGAATAAGTGTATTTATAAACACAAAATTATTTATAGCTGCAACTGCAGTGTCATTATACAAATCAACTGTTATTGTTAAAGTGTCACCCATTGTGGCATGTCCTTCTCCTGCATCCCAAAGACCAAGATAGTTAATTCGTATATTTCCAAGCAAAGTCTTGAGAATTTTCTCTTTTACACCACCAACATCTAATGGAAGATCTATTTTTCCTGCGCCCCAACCAGCTGAACCATCTGAAGCATACATTAAGTTTCCACTTACCATACAAGGAAGCTCATATATATTAGTTGTGACAGATGATAAAAATGTATAATAAAGCATGTAAGGAAAATTTAGTACATAATTTTTGTGCTTTTCATCTGCTTTGCTAAGCCATTCATCACAATGTGGCAAAGAACTACCTATATCAGTTATAAGATTTTCTTTAAGGACGCATGTAAGATATTGAATAAGCCATACCATTGCTTTATAAATATTAGCTCCTAACTGCTCTAAATCTTTTTTCTTCTATTCTTGTTTTGCTTTTTTATTTTGCTCTACATTTTTTGATCCTTGTCTATCAATTTTCTGTTTTTTTGCTGTTTCTTCAGTAGTTATAACTGATTTGCATTTAGACAAAAAGTCCATTATCTAATTAAGAACATTGTCTGGCAAAAACTCTCTTATTTGAATTCCAGGAATGCTATTTAGAATTGATACACCATTTATACTATCTTTTTTTATCTCACCTGTTTCTGGATCTCTATTGAAAAGCAACTAGTATGAAACATCATCATTTATGAAATCAAAAAATGAGTTAGGACATATGTTCAATAAACCATATTTTGACTTTGAATTTTTCAAGCTCTACTGTCTAAAACTAAATATCTATGGTGTTGCGCCATTCAATTTGTCGCTTGACGCAGCTGCATTATTTATCGTATCTCCAGGATTAAGATTAAATGGAACTAAAGACTACTTTATGTTTCCTGGTATTCTAAGAAAGGATGTCTCTTCACCTGAACTTCCGCCCATATCATTCTCCAAACTTATTTTTTGACTTTGTCATCTTTTCTAACCATATTGCACTGGATTTTTTGCTCTATCAGCACCATTTTGTGGTGCCATACCACCAACAGCTGTAACATTTGTAGTTGATGGTTTCTACTTCTTTACATCTTCTCCGAGTTCTTTCTATCCTGCAAGCAATTGTTGCAGCATAGCCAGCACTTGTTTTTGTTCTTTTTCATCTTTTGCACTTGCTTGAAGTTGCTTTTGCACATCTTCAAGCAGCTTTGTTTGAGCGTCAGCAGATGTAATATCTACTTTTCCATCTGCAAATTTTGCAGATGAAAAGAACTATGCTACACCTTTTCTAATAGCAGCTTGTCCTTCTTTATCTGTTTTTATGCCGCCAAGATTCTAAAGCACAGAATTATAAGCTATAATATTTTGCTATTTTTCTAACTATTCTAACAGCCTCTACATTCCTATTGACAAATTTTTTCTTGATTTTACATTTGCAGTCTATTCTCTAAGCTATGAATATAACAATAACGATGCATTTGAAGTAATGCCAGCAATATCTTTGTCACTAATTGTTTCACCACCTGTAGTGTTCATTTTAGAAATTGTCGCAGCTTCTATTAGATCTTTTAATTGCTGTCTTAACTTGTCAGCTTCTTCTGTTGCATCTGTTGCAATGTCTAATTTACTAAGTGTGTCTTCTAATATTTTACCGGCTTTCAGTGTAGCTCTTTCTTGTATATGTGCTAAATCAGACAGACCATACATTGTTTCAAGAGTTTTTTCACCTTCTAGTTCTTCTTTAACTGCATCTTTGTTTTCAGTCGTTAACGCATCAAGCATTTTATTGTCAGCATACAATACTAAATTTTTCGCTTGAGTGGAAGCCTTTAAGCCAAGTCCAGCTTTGTCGCCACCACGATCTAAAAATTTTTGAAGTGCATTTGTTGATGAATTTTTTACATCGTCAAGTATTGCTTGATACTTTGGACGCCATTCATCATTATCTTCACTTGTCCAAGTCTCATTTAAGCCTTTCCAAAACAAACTCAATCTAGCAGAAGCGCTTGCTTCTATTTTATTCATTTCTTCCACAAATGCTTTTAATCTAATTCCTATTTGCGGATCACCTATTAAATTCTATTCTCTTTTTATATATTCTTGTACAAAACCTCTTACTTTTTTAATAACATTGTAAATTCTAGACATATAATGGCCAGAAAAATTCCATTTTTCCATATCGCCTTCTTCAAAATCTCCAAATTTGCCAGCTTCAAGATGTTCCATGAATTTTTTATAATTTCTTTGATTTCTGACTGCTAGTGTGCCAGCATGACCGATTAGTCCTTCATTTTTTAGAAGTGCAGTCATTCTTTTTTGAATTGTAACTTTATCTGCTATTATTTTGTTTCCTTTGCTGTCAACATAATCAAACACTTTTGGAACAGCTTGTTTCATATTTTTTATGTTATACGCATCTAAAATATCACCAAACTATTCAAATGTTTCATCCATACGTTGACTAATTGAATCAAGGTGCTATGTAGTTTCCAAACCTCTTTTGTTTGCTTTCAGCCATTCTTCAGTGGCCATCGTTCTAAGATTTGCTTGCGCTTCTTGCATTTCGTTGAATTTTCCCCATAGCAATCCACCTACTACAACAGCGCCAGCAATAGCAACCCAACCAACTGGTCCACAACCAAGCAGCGATGCACCAAGCTTTGTTATCAAGCCTACACTGCCTTTAGCAATTGATGCTGCGCCTTTAGCAACCATAACTGCAACTTTTATTGCTAATAATGTAGTTCTTATAAAACCAAGACCAAGCGACAATGCTTTAAATGGATTTGAGATAAGATATGCTAAACCAAGTCCAACCAAAATCTCTTTCCAATGTTCCTATATAAAAGGTATTATATGTTTTTTAGTAAATGGCCATACTGTTTCTGTCCAAAAAGACTCCATTGTTTTTATGAAGCCGTTTGGAAAGATTACTTTCCAAAGTTCTTTAGCTCCTACTTTTATAGCTTTAAATATTCTCTATGGCAATGGTAAATCATCATCACCGAGTATTCCAAGCACTTTTATTACTATTGGCTTTATCTTTTTGTTGTAAAAGTCTAATATTTGCTTTCTGTATTTTATGAACAGCGGAATCAAAATTGCTGCTATTACAAGTGGACTTTTAAATAATCCTAGCAGCCATCTAAGTGGTTTGAAAACAATTGAAAACATTCTAAAGACTGCATTTACTGCAAATCCAATAGGTCCCATAATGAATGACAAGCCTTTCATTATGAATGAACCTGTTGCTCCAGCTGCTGATTTTGCAGCGCTTATTGCTCTTCTAGTAAGTTTTCTAAGCTAATTAAAACCTTCATGCATATGTGTAGATATGCTATTAAGCAATCTTCGCATTTTGCCAAAGGCTTTAGATGTAAATTCAGTTATTCCAAAACGCAGATTTCCAAACCATTCACCTATTCTATTTTGACTTTGTCTAGTGTCTCTAGATAATGCAGCTCCTGTTCTTTTAAGCAATCTATATGTATCATTAGAAACATCATATGTCTTTCGTACATATGCTGCCGTAATTGCGCTAATGAATATAAGTCTAGTAGCAGTCTAAACTACAATTTCCTACAAATTGCATACATTTGAGCTAATAGCGCCTATTGCTTGCAGCAATATGCTAGATGACTAACCAGAATAGGCAATGTTAGCGTTGGCTGTGTTTATTTGCTGTATAGCAGTAAGAAGTTTTCTTTCTGAAGAAACTATTTTTCCGTCTATAGCATTAAACTGCTTGACATTTATGCTCTAAAAAGTATCAAACGCTGCTGACATCTTAAGTTGTCTGTCTTGCAAAGCACTAAAACCATTTGAAACTGCTTCGCTTAGACTTGCAAATTGCAATTCAACTGAATTTATAATTGTGTCTATAACATTCTATGCAGAATTTACAACAAATTCTTGCATACTATCAGCATTACTTGCAGAGTTTTTAATGTTTGGAGTTTCTTCTTTATTTTTTTCTTCAACTTTGCTATCTATTATGTTCTCAATTTCTTCTTTTTGCTTTAAAAAATCTTCTTTTCTATATTCATGGTCTTTTTCTATAAGACTTTTTACTTCATCAAGCTTTATATCAATGTCATTATCTATTGTATCTAATTTGTCTTTTATCTCTTCTTTTGTGTCTTTTACATTAAGATCATCTAACACATTTTTGATTCTTTGAAGTATAAGATCTGTAATGTAAATGTACTTGTAGTCTGTATTATCTCCATATAAGTCTTTTGCTGAAGCAGCAATAAGATCACGAACAGCTTCAAGCAATTCAGCATTCTTTCCATTTGGAATACGTGCCTTGTCAAGATTAGGCTACTTGAAAGTAGTCTTGAAATTTCTTGCTCTTTGACTGTTGTGATCTTTTGCCATATTATTGTTTGAATCCTGTCATAAAATTCAAAATGTCACGTATAGCTATTAATGATTTTGTGAATTTATCTTTTGACATCTATTTGTTTCTTTGCTCTTGCTCTTCTTTCTTTCTGTCTATCACTCTATTAACATATGATTGAAGATCCATTAATGTCATATCCTTTATAAAGCTTATAGAATCTATCTTATATTCTTCTAACAGCATCATTTCTACATCTAATATGTATCTATATACTGCTACATAATAGCTTTCAAGCATCATAAAAAATCTTTAGTTCCTTCAATTGTTCCTTCAAACTTCTCATGACAATGCATGCAATAGTATGTGTCAAATTGATCATTTATCTTTCCAATAAATTCTTTTGCAATGTATCTAAGAACACCATCTTCATTGTAAATTACTTCATATGGGAAAATTGATATGATGTCACCTACATCAAGTGGACCATAGTCATACAAATTTATAAACTATTTTGTTTTATTGGTAAGATTTTCAATCTAAATGCTCTTAATAAACAGATTGATGTACTCAAAATTCATATCTGTCTCTTGCTGCTCTTGATTGTCTTTAGTTATTCTATGCGTCTTCTAATACTGCTTGTAAAAATTAGACACTCTTCTAACAGTTGGGTATGACACTACAAAGTCAAACTTCTTTCCTGCAGCCTCATAGCTAAATGTCTTGTCTGAAACATCAAGCTTGTTAAGTTTGTCAACTGTCTGACTATAATCAAGCTTGTAGTTGTTGTCTACACCACAGTGCTTGCATGTAAATACAACATCCTTTTTAAGAATACTTGATTGATATATCAACATCAAAAACTTGATTTTGTCAAATTCTGTCAAATTGTAGATGTCAAAGCCTTCATCTAATACAACTTGATTTATCATTGCGCATTGGCTGTCATAGACAATGTCTTTTCTCAAACTGTTGTTAAGCATGATTCTTGACAAAGTCTTTTGCTCTGACACTTTGACTTCACGCATTGTGACTTCTTGATCTAGAGCATTTATGTATACTTTGTTGACTGTTGTAGCAAAATCAAGTTCAAGGGCTTTCATTAACTCTGACTTGCTTTTTGGTTGTGTCTGTATTGTATTTTCTGGTGTTTCCATTACTAGTTCCTTTACTAATATAACTAACTATACTTCTATTTACTTTGCCGAAAAATAAGCATCTTTCAGCTAAAATAAAGAGTCTAAAAATGAAAATTACAAATTTAGCATGTTTCCAGCCGCACCAGCTAAGCCAGCAGCAGAACCAAGCAATTTGTCCATAACAGTTTCTGTAGTCTTATAACCAGACTTTACTAGCATGTAGTCAAATGTTATTGTAACATCTCTTGTCAGTGTAGTATCTGGCTCTTGTGTAGGTTCAAATGTCTATATCTAATTTGGTCTACAGCCATAAAATACATATTTTAAGTCTGCATGCTTAGACATGTCAACAATTATTGTTGCAGTTGTATATGGCTGCAAATTATATGACCAATATGGAAGAGTGATTTCTCTCATCCATGGATAGAATATAATCTCATGCAATGGCAATTTTGTGTTAAGTATGCTCATTGTCATAGTGTTGTTGTCTGGTTGCACATACAAACCATTTACTGGAAACTTTCCAACTAACGTATCTGACTATGTCATTTCAATTTTAAGCTATGGAATAGTTATGCTTTGTACATAAAAACCAAGATTAAGCTCAACTGGATCTGTTGATGTCTGACCAAAACTTAAATTCAATGCGTTATCTGAATTAAGCAACAAGCTTGCTTCAGCTAAATATTTCATGAATGTTTTCTTTCCTGCATCTGAATATGAATTATGTTTAGTCATAATTCCATCTTTTTTGCTGTTCATGAATGCGCCGAGCAAGCCACCTGTGATGTTGTTTGCTAAGTTATTGAGTGCTTGAGCTCCAGCTTTTTTAAGACTGTCTAGCGCGCCCGCCATGCCTGTAAGTTCTACTGAATCTGACGCAGGATAAAACTTTATTTGCACTTCAAATGTGTGCAATGTGTCTATTGTATTTACAGCGGTGCCACTTGCTGGAGAAAATTTGCTTAAAAAGTCTTCAAGTGTTGTTCCACTTGAAGTTCCATTATAAGCATCTACAGTATTTCCTATTACTTCACCTAAACCCATAATTAACTCACCAATGAATTTACAGACGCAGCTATATTTGCAACTGTAGCTAGTGCACCAGGTGTTGCAGACCAATTAATAAGCTTGCAAGTAATAGTAAAAGTTGATATGTCATTGTTGCTATATCCAAATGTCAAACCAGAAACACTTTCAAATCTGACATGCTCTAATGTAAGAAGCATTCCTTTATACTTTTTATCACCTGTCAATGCTTTTATAGTCATAGTATATCCTGATTTTGCTAGCTTGTTGCTAGCTTCAGACATTATGAACTAAGTTACAGCTGAATATAAATAGCCTTGCGCATCATTAAGAATTGTCAATGTAATTTCATGACCATAGTCATAGTTTATTGGTATTTCTATTTTTCTTCCATTATAAAATATATCTGCCATATTTTGCTGCACAGATGGAAGCTCTATGTCTACTACAAAGAATGTCACATCCGGTATGCCAGAAAACACCATTTCAAAATTGTTTTGTACTTGTATTCCAAAGCTGTCAACAATGTCTATATATGCTTTCAATGACTTCTCTTTTGAAAGAGCTGTCATTACGCCATTTACTGCACCTAAAAGATTTCCTACTTGGACTCCCATAACACTTATTGCTATTTACTTCTAAACATAAAATTCAAAGGCGCACAACTTGTGCGCCTTCAAAACCAGAAGATATGCTTTTATGCAATATCACTTCTGACCAATAAGATCACCTTTAGCGCTCTCTTCAATCTCCCAGTAAGTTGACTTGAAGCCACATTCAAATGTTGCTTTGTCACCACCATCATATGTAAGTGTCATGTTTCCAACATTTGTTATGCGAACATTGAAGAACTTGATCTTCTCAATGACTGTCTCATTGTCTTTGTCAAAAAGATGTACACGAATGATTGACTTCTCATTGATTCCACGATCACCTTCAAAGTATGAACCACCACTAATGTCTGGATTCATTACTTTACCTTGCCATGCAAGCATAGCACGACGAAGTTCACCATTTACATCGCAAAGGAATGTTACAGTATGATCTTGTTCCATTGTCATTCTTGTTGGAACAATGTTTGTCATTTCATATCCTTTGAAGCTTACTGACGCATAGTCAATTCCACGAGCAGGAAGCACAAATCCTTGTCCATAGATTGGTGCTAGCTTCTGAAGAACTTTATCGATCTCATTATAACCAGATGTGCAGAACACCTCATACTAGTTGTTTGCACGAATTGTATTAGAGTTCGCAGTATTAAGAAAATCTTGTAGAGAATATGCTGCCATCTTTTTTTCCTTTAATGTTTATAGCAAAATTATTTACTTTCTTGAAAATGTCTTGTTATTCATTTTCTATTTTATTAAGTATTTACACTAAGTACTCTAAAATAAACAATGACATTTGAAATAAGTACTATCAACTAAATGATTGAAATTATCTAGGATTTATCTGGTAATATCCAGAATCAACTATATTGCTAATAAAAGAAATGGCGCCCAATTGTTTGGGCGCCATTTAGCATCATTCTTTCGAATGAATCAGCAATCAATTTCCAGCTGGAATGTATCCATCTTGGTTGTTGACTGTCTGTGCGTACACATTTCCAGCCTGTGTCTTGAGTGGGATTGTGCTTGGTGTTGTGATGAACTGACGGTTTCCATTCCATACATAGGTATCTGTAAGACCAGTTACCTTCATGAAGTGGTAGTAGTTCTTTGCATCCCATGGGTTGCTCATCAAACCATAACGTGTACGAGCGCCAACGCTTGGTGTGAAGCTACCTGGCTGCATTACCTTGCTGAGCTGCAGTGGGACATATGGGCAATAGATTATGCCTGAGTCACCTGGCTGCTTGCCTTTATAACCCATCAACACATAGTCAGACTTGCCAACTGATGCATAGCTGTCGCGGACGAGCAGCTGCTGGTCATCATTTATAAGACCGATCTTAGCAAGAGCGCCAACACCTGTGTCTGGTACTGTTGGCATTGATGCAGATGTCTTGAATGATGTGAACTTGTTCATGCTGAGCTGCTGGAGCAGAGCGCAGACACGTGGAGTTGTGACTACGAAGTTTGCGTTGCCACGACGTGTTCTGATAGCGATCTGGTTAGCTTCAACTGTGATCTGTGTCAACAGTGTAGCGAGACGACCCATCTGATCAAGACCATCTGCAGTGACTGGTGACCACTGTGATGTTGACTTGCCGATGATAGCAGCCTTGACCATCTCTGTCAATACCTGACGATCAATTTCAGCACCAATCTCATATGTGAGTGTGTTCACCATCTCACGCTCAACGTCAATACCATGCATTGCCTGCATGTCTTCAGCGAGCTCTGGTGACCAGTGTGCTGCGAGCTTACGTGTCTTAGCTTCAACAGCGCTCTTTACGAGGCCGAAACTTACAGTTGGATATGTTCCTTTGTTGAGATCAGCATATTCTGACTTCTCTCCAAGTGGAGCACCTTCACCCAACCATGCGCCATTGTCAACACCAGCATAAGAATCCCAGTAACCTGTAATATCATCTGCTGTCAACTTGTTCTCAGCTGAAACGCCAGTGTAGCGTGTGTCAGTTGGAGCATAACCAATTTCACGGTCGACTGAGAGGTTGCCCTCACCGACAATGCCATTGTTGTTGTATGTTGGACGATAAGCCAATGCAAAACCGATTGGTCCGTTGAGTGGCTGAACTGCAACCAGCTCATTTGCCATCAGATCTGGCATTATACGTCTAAGCATTGGAATTACTACGTTTGGAAGGTAGTAATCGCCATAACCATCCATGCTGCCAGTTGTGTATGGAACACTGTACTGACCAGTCATTACACCTTTGCCCTTAACTCCATCTGGTCCAAAACCTGAACCGTCAGAGCCAACGATCTGTGCCTGTGTTACGCCTTCATTAAGAACACCTGCTGCCTTGTAGAAGTTGCGTGTGTTCTCAAGAATCTGAGCAAGAGCAACCTTTGTTGAAGTTGACTCAATTGTCTTTCCAGACTCGAGAACTGGCTGCCAGCGCTTCAGCAAGCGTCTCTGGTATGCGTTTGTCAATAGACTTGTTGAATCCATTGTTTTGTTCTTTCTTTTAATTGTTTATTTGTTTTTTGGTCTGCTACCACCAAGTAGCAGAAATCTTTCATTAGAAGTCGATCATTGAGCAACGCTTGACCCATACGTCCATCTAAGACTCATTTATGTCATCCTGCTCTTCAATCTCATCTTCATCTACCTCTTTTGGCTTGTCAGCTTCTTTCAGATCATCATCACCTTCATTAAGATCCTTTTCTTCTTCATCTTGGTTTTCTTCTTTTTCACCAATATGCATATTGTGCTTGCCGCCTTTTATAGGATCACCTTCAGTGTTGTGCTTATGACCTTTAAGAATGTCATCTTCTTTGACATTCTCTTCTGCTTCAATTATGTCTTTGACTTCTTCTTCAATTGAAGACTCAGTCTTCTCTGCTTCATCTTGCATGTCGCTTTTAACTGACTCATATACCTTCTAGAACTTCTTCTCAACTTCAGCTGCTGTTGCTCCAGCGAGGCGCTTCTTGATTTGGCGTGCTTCAAATGAAGGAAGATCTTTTGTCTTACTCTCAAGCAGCTCTGTTGCCTTCAAGCTGTCAAGTTTCTTGTTCAAGTCCATAGACTTCTTAACAGATTCATTCAACTTCACCTAGAGCTTTGCAATCTATGTCTCAAATGCTTTACGATCTTTGTTGAAGGATTCAGTAAGCTCTGCTTTCTTTGCTTCAACTGCTGAATCATCTACAACTAAGAGATCTTTCAAGCTTTCATGAAGCTTTTCAAGCTTATGCATTCTGTTGTAGTCAACAATTGTCTTCTTTGGAAGAACTGACTCAACATAAAGATCAAGATAATTGCTTACTTTCTGTGAAATCTTCTTGCTTTCATCAAGACGTGCAGCTTTTGTTGCAATCTTTGCTGAAAGCGCTGCATTCTGCTGGAGATTTTCAAACAAGCTCTCAAACACCTTTCTATATTGCTTTTCAAGGTGCTCAGTAACAACTTTCTTTGTTGCTTTTATTGCGAGCTCTTTTTGCTTTGACATCTTTGCCTCAACAGCAAGAATGAAGCTGTCAAGATCTGCTTTCTATGACTCATTGATCTTGACGCCAGCATCTTTAAGGACAGTCAAGAAACGTGAGTAGCTTTCTCTAATTGATTTAAGACTCATTATTCTGCCTTCGTTTTTAGATCACAAGTTTATTTACTTCCTAGAATTTGTCATGAATTGCACAAGCTCTTCATGAAATCCATTGCTGCATCAACAAGAAACTTGTTCTTCTTGCTGCTTATGCTAGTGTTTGGCATCTTAGCGATCCTTTTCTCAAGATCTTCTATCTTGCATTCAACAAGAAGGCCATGGTTGTCTACTAGCCAGCGCTTTGACTCAAGTATTCCATTGACAAATCGATTTCCATTAGTGCTTACAAACTCACCAATGCTTGGATTCATTACAACATCTGCAGTTACAAGCTTAAGATCTGATACAACACCATCTTCATCAACATTTCCCATAGCTCTGCTGCTAACTCCAAATGTTGTTCCATATTGTGCTAACGCTGCGAGTGTGTCACCACACAAAGTTCCTTTTATTCCAAACTTCTCATCTGAACAAAGTATCACAGCTTCACCAATCCATTGCTTGTTGTCTTCTTCTAGTGAAAGAATTCTTGCACAAGCACGAGTTGGATCAATCTCAGAGCTTTCTGGATGCTCAAGCTCTTGAAGCGCTCGGCCAGTGTTTACCATCTCTTCAATGAAGCGATCAACTTCTGGCTTAAGCGCTGAATATGGATAGATTCTGTTGTTTCCATTTCTCTTCTCGGACTGCATGAAGATACCGCGAAACTTCATTGTCTTTGGTTTAGTTGGATCAACTGCTTCTTTCAAAAGTTGCATTTCCTCTGCAGACTCTGTTATAAGCTTGAATGTCTTCTAGTATTTCATAATATTCAATGAATGTTGCAGCAATTCAAAATCTATTTACTTTTGGTTGTGTGTTAAAATAAAAAAGACGCAGATTTTTCTGCGTCTTTTTGCATTTCAAGCATTATGCTTGAATTATCCCATTGCTTCTTCAAAGCTTCCGCCAGTTGACAGAGCAATGAAATCAATGAGTATGAATTCTGCCGTCTTGACAGGTTTGATTCCGATCTGGACTCTAAGCTCATTGTTGTCAATGACTGTTGGCGTGTTGATTGACTCATCGCAACGAATCTTGTAGTCATATACACCACCACCAACTTTAGCAGCCTTGAAGTAAGGATCAAGTGCATCAACAAGACGCTGTCTTGTGTAAGCAGTATTTCCTTCATATACGAAGTAGCGTGCTACTTTGTAAGCTGCTCTCTCAAGTCTCAAGAACAGACGACGAACATTTACACGATCGAATGCTGTTGGCTTGACCTAGAAAGTCTTCTGACCTTCAAGAACAATGCCATCTTGAGGATAGTTGATTGCATAGTTCCAGTTCTTCTCATATATTGAACCAGCTTGCTTTGGTGTTGGACTAAATGCAACATCGACTGCTGCAATTATGCCGCGTGTAAGTCCAGCTGGAGCATCCCAGTAGTTGAAGTTAAGATCTGTGTAGATGTAAGATCCCATAGCTTTGATTGATGGTGGGCACCAGAACAAATCTCCAGTGAACTCATCTGCAATCTAGAACCAGTCAAGATATCCAGCACCATAGCTTGTATTAAGACCCATCTGATACTTGACATATGGAAGAATGTTAGCATCAATTGTGTTAGAAGGCTTGCTCTCACGAATGACTTTCTTCTATCCAGCAACAACAAGTGGACGAAGTCCATCAGCAATGAACATGCAGTCTTTTCTTGTAAGCTTGCAGAATGTGTCAAACTTCTGCTCTACTGCTTTCCAAGTCTTTACAGCTGCATTAAGTGTATCAACTTTCCACAATGAACAAGCAGTTGTCTCCATCTCTTCATTTATCATGAGATCAAGATCATATTTTCCACTGTCTCCATAAACTGCTTTCAAGAAGGAAGCAATATTTGCAAGACCAGCATCAGGTATGATGTCAATGTCGCGCTCATTTATATCAGTTACTTTGTCAAAGCACTTGTTCATTCCATCATAGATTGACTTGCTTATGCTGATGTTCTCTTCAACTTGCTTCTCATAGAATCCAAGTGATGGACATGTAGCAGCAGGTGTCATCAACAATATGTCAAGTGTCTCTTTATATTGCTGCTTTCTTGCTTGCATTGAGAAGCAGTTTGAGAAGAAGTAGATGTACTCAGATGTTGTATTGATTATTGTGTCAATGAACTCTGAAACACCAGTTGTTGGATTCTTGTCATCTTTGTAAAGTGATCCGCAGAAAGCTTCTACAGCTTCAAGAGAAACTTTATTTCCTTCAGCTGGATCAACATATGCACGATATACAATAACTCCAATCTTCTTCAAGTTGTCTCTGTCAAATGCTCCAACTGCAACTTCTTCATTTTGATGAGCTTCATTGTTTTCATCTATCCATGAACTAAGAACATTTTGTGTCTTGAAAGATATTGGCAAGAAGAAGCCATTTGCTTCAAACGCTACAGTTTCTGGAAGATTGTCATCTCCATCTGCTGCATGATAACCAGCCACTGCAGTATAGTAGAAATACAGTTGCTCAATTTCATCTCTGAATTGGCCTAATGTAGTGTGTTGATTTACTCCTACAAATTTGCCTTGTGTTTCAGCAATCAATGAGCTTAGCTTTTCATCTTTTCTCCAAATATCTGTCAATGCTGTTATAGCATTGTTTAAGAAATCTCCCCAAGCATTTATGTTTCCAACTATTTCAGGGATAGTTCCAACAGCTGTGTCATCACCAAGTGCATTAGCAGATATCTCTAGCACATTTCCAATTACCTGACTTATACTGCCAAGTGTCTCGCAAGTAGTGTCAAGACCTACAGCTCTAAGATGATAATTCTTCCATACAGAGTTTACCTGACGAACTAGATCGTTGTTTTGCTAGTAACTTGACTCAGCTGTTTCAAGCGTATTAGCAGATATGCCATCATTTTCTCCGCCTTGAGTTACAATGTTACCAATAGTCTCATAGTACTTAGCATTCTGGACTTCAACATTGATAAGTTTCTGTGCGTATAGAGCATTTGCTGCTGTTGTTATTACTGGAACAATACCAACAATTTCTCTGTCTTGACCTTTGCGCTTGTCTTCTGGAATCTTCTTGTAAGTTCCACAAGTCTTGTCAAAGATCATAAATGTGTTCTTTGCAACTTTGCTCTCACCTGTTCTATATTCATCAACAGCTGAAAGATCATACATTGTTGGATATGATCCTGGAACAATCAATGCTGCCTAGTCAATTGTTGAATCTGTATTAGAAAGATCATTAAAAGCACTTTCAACGCCTGTTGCAGATGCAGCTGCACGAGCAAGATCCATTGCTTCAGTAACTGTATATTTGAAGCCGACCATCTTCTCAAATGAAGTGTTGTTGTATGGAAGTCTTGCACAATACAAGCGGCCATTTTGATTTAGAACCTCAACACACGCATTGTAGAAGTAGCGCTCAGCTTCATTGTCAGGCTCACCATAGTAGTTTGTCCAAGCAGATCTGCTTGTGAACTCCATAGGAATGTATGCTTCGCCCTTGTTAGCAAAACCCATGACATAGCAAGTTGTTCCAACCATCGCTGGAGAATATTGACTCTTGTCTATTTCATTGATTTGTACACCTGGCGCATTAATTAGCCGTATGCTCATCGATATTTCCTTTATTCTTTTTGAAAGTTGTTGTCAAGTTTATTTACTTTTGCGGAATAACGTCTAGACTTGAATCATCTTGCAGCTAAAGCTTCTTCAGTAACATTTGCTGACTAGTTAGTGCAAACAAAATTAAGAAGAATGAACTCAATTGTCTTGACAGGCTTTATAGCTATTGAACATCTAAGCTCGTTGTTGTCAATCACAAATGGCGTATTGTTGTCTTCATCGCACTTTATGTAATATTCAACTATTCCGCTTCTTTGCTTAGCGTTTTCAAACAATGGCTTTATTGCATCAACAAAGCGCTGACGCTGCCATGCAGTATTTCCTTCATACACAAAGTATCTTGCTATTCTAGAAACCTCTTTCTCTAAGTACAAGAACAATCTACGGACATTGACACGGTCAAATGCAGTGCGCTTTCGCTAAAATGTCTTTTGTCCTTCAATTATTATTCCATCTATTGGATAGCTGCATGCATAATTCCAACATTGTGTATATATCTTTCCAGATTCAGCTTGGTTAGGACTAAATGCACAATCTACTGCATTTTTGACTATGCCTCGTGTCATTCCAGCTGGAGCATCCCAACTATTGAAATATGCATCAGTGTACAAGTATATTCCAGCTGCTTTTATTGACGGTGGAAACCACATAAGCTCTCCTGTCCATGCATCTGCGCACTTAAACCAGTCGCAATAGCCAGCACCATAATTAGTATTCAATACTGCCATATGCTTTAGCTTTGGCAATATGCTATTCTATATAGTATGTGTTGGCGCAGTGTCTCTTATTATGTTATGGTCACCATCAAGACAGAAAGGTCTAAGACTATCTGCTATGAACATGCAGTCTTTTCTCATGTTCTTGCAGAAGTTGTCATACTTGTAAAGTATTGTCTGCCATCCAATAGTCTGCTCTTTTGCTTTAGTGCTATTAGCATTTATGTCTAGCTGCATACTTTTAAGTTTGTCACCATTGTAGTCATATCTAGCGCATCTGTCATAAGCAGCAGTATTATAGTAGTACGCTTGTGCTATGTTAGCTAAACCGGCATCTACAACAAGATCAATATTGTATTTGTTCTTATCTTGGGCAATGTCATAGATCATTGTCAATGCTTTAAGTATTGATGTCTTGTAGTTTATTCTTTTTCCACATCTGCTTTGATATTGCCCAAGAACTATTCCAACCTATGGTGCTACTGCATAGAAAGATGCAACATCATGCTTAGTTGCTGTATATGGTGTCTTTGTTCCATCATCTAGCAATCTCTATGTCTTTATCTTGTCAATATTAGAGAAGCATCTTATCAAATTTGATTGCGTGTTTATGATATTGTCAATGAATATTGATTGTCCATTCTAGTTCTTAGCAAGTCTATCAAGCGAGCCAACATACGCTTCTTGCATTTGGAACTGCATTCTCTATGGAGATGCTGGATCTTGCATTACTTTGTATACAACTACACCAATATATTTCAAGATGCTGTTGTCAAGCTTAGTGAAGTCATCATAACCAATTGTTGGAAATTGCAATGCGGCTTCTTTTGATATAGTATAGTCATTTATAGTTGTTGAGCACAATTGAGTGCTGAAGTTTATTGCATCTAACTTAAGACCAGTTGAATCTTGATGGTCTTCATCTTGAACTGTGTCTATATCTCTTATTACAGTATATATGTCTATTTGATCTGTCTGCTCTTCTGTTTGGCCAGTTGCAACTGTTATTACTTCAGAACTTATAAATGCAGCGCCTCTCTATGTGTTGGCAGTTTCAGACCAGAAATTTATGTAATTTCCATTTTCATCTGACAATGCAGAAACACCATCCTCGGCGAAATCTGAAACTGGAATAGGTGATTCATCTGAAGAAAGTACACCTGTAATATTAGCATTATCATCAAAAGTACAACTATATGAAACATAGCTTACACCCGCATTAGTAGCAACATTGCTTGTCAAAAGATCATAAGTCTTTGCATATGGACAACTTTTAATTATTGCTGTATCTGAAAGCTCTTTTATTTCAGTCTTAGTAGACAATACTTGCTAATAGAACATTGCATTCAAAGGTGAAACTACAATTGGCAATATTCCAAGACACTCACATTTGCTCCATGAAGTCAACCATGCACCAGATTTCTTTGTCGGAGATCCAACTTCTGTCATTTCATACATCTAGTTCTTTATCTCAACAAAACGAAGTGTGTCTCTTGGAACATTTACATTGTTTATTATGTAGTCATCATATCTTGAGACATCCATATAGCCACTGTATGTCTTTCCAAACTCTTGTGTTATCTCAATGTAAGATGTAAGACTTTTGTCTACTTCAAGCAATGGCTGATAGTCTGGATTGTCTTTGACAAATTTTAAGTCTGATATCTTGTAGTCAACATATGGCAACGTTCCAAGTGATGGATTGTCGTATGGAAGCTTTGCTGCTAAGCATACGCCACCGTTATTTAGAACCTCTGCACATGCATTCCAAAAATATTTTTCTTCTTCTGTCTGCGGATAGCCATAATTGTCAACAAGTGTCTGTAAAGTGTTTATCCACTTTATAGTGTAGTTCTCACCTTTGTCTGCAAAGCCGCAGATGAAGCATGTTGTTCCAACAATACTATAGTCTGGCATGCTGTCATACTATGACCTGTCAATCTCATTTATCTGTATACCTGGAGAATCTATTGTTCTTAGCATGTCTGCATTCTTTCTTGAATGATTCTATTTCTTTTGCATATTTACTTTGCTGCTAAAACAGAAAAGTAAGTATAGTTTGGAGAGTACAAATGGGATTCAAGACAAAATACTGGCTAGACTTCAACTTCAACAAGTGGCTTAAAGACATGCCAGACTGCGCAGTTAGAAGTCTTGTAGCTGGAACAGGACTAGACTATGAGCTAGTCTGCAAGAAGCTTGGAGTAAAATGCATTCAAGGAAGAGGATTTGCTGACACTTATGGAATAGATCTTGAAGAGATATGCTCAAAGTTCAAAGGATGGCTTGGTCCAATTGAAGACATGCTTGACATGGTAGATGATCCATCAAAAGCCATGCTGAATGGCTAGCCACTAGAAGAATGGCTTGACTTATCTGAGATAGAAGAGAGGAAAGGAACTTATCTTGTGTATCTTGATGACAACAAGTACAATGATGGTGGCCATATAGTCTGCTGCTCATGCAATGGCAAAAATCCTTGCTTCATAGACACTGACAATGTAGGAAACATGTTTGTGCAATGCTGGTGCAAAGTGCTGAAACAAGTGCCAAAAGACAGTCCTTAGCATTGGAAATTTGACAAGTCTAAGAAGATATTTGTGTAAAAGACTCTCAAGCTTAGTAAAATACAATAGCAGTTTGTAGAACTAGCCTGCTTTCTTGAAAAGTAATGCAAAGTAAGACCGACTTTTGACAACAGCTAATTTTTGTCGGCAACAACAGAACAGCGGCAAGACAACTTCAAGCTAGAAATCTAAGAAAAATTTGCATTAATGCTCTAAAAGCAGAGTATTAAAAAAATTCGCTTTAGCTTCTACTTGAAAGAAATTGTCTAGTTTATCTTAAAATATAATCAAACATTTTTAAGCTTGTGCCTAAAACAACCAAAATTGTTCTAGAAAAGTACAATCTAAAATGTATGGAACTTAAGACAAACAAAGTGCTTTAGAACTACATCGATGAACTAGCAAAAGATGTCTAGCTAGACATGATGAATCTAAGAGAGAAAAGTCTATTATGCTCTTCTATATGGGCAAAATGGCTTTCTTATTTGTTCCATGAGAAAGAGACTGCTGATCGCATAGCAGCTGCAAAGAAGGCACTTCTTGAGAAGAAGATGTCTGCTAACACTAATAAGGACAGCATTCTACGGCTTAAGTCTGAAGACAAGATACTTCAAAATGATGAGAAGATGCAGAAGTTGAATGTCTTAGCTAAGCAGACCGCAGACAACATTGACTATATTGAACGAGCATTGACCATATTGCAGAATTTTGGATTCTCTATAAAGAATGTCACAGACATAGTCAAGCTAAATCTTAACCATTGATGCTAGAACAATACTCAGATGACTTGACAAAAATTGAGCTTTATCCTAATGGAAAGCTTTTCAGAATAACTTTTGACTCAAACATCAATGAGATGCGAGTGATGTCTCGCAGATATGATGCATTTGAAGATCTTCGCGACAAGTTTTCTGCTGCTAACTAGGCAGCATTTTTCTCTAAAGTGCATGGCTTCACTGCAGCAGCTAAAGTCTATGCTATAAACAAGTTTGGCTGTTTTGATCCTGGTCTAGTGTTTGACATTCTTGAGCAGATAAAGCTTGACTATGGTGACTTGTCATGCGTAGCTATGTCTATTGAATGCAACAACTACATTCAAGACTATTTGAGACCATTGAAGAAGCTAATCAAAAGCTATGAGCTTGATCCAAGCTAGATCTCAAACATATCTGAAGACATTGGCAGAAACAATGAGCTCAAGCGTAATGGAAAACAGCCTTACTTGTTCAGAGACTATCAAGAAGAGTCAGTAAGAAGTTTGATATACAAAGGCTTTGGCAGAGGATTGATTGAGATCCCAACTGCTGGTGGAAAGTCTTTCATCTTAGCAAACTTCATTTGGAACATGCTCAAATGCTTCAGAAACACGTTGAAGAGCTTGATACTTGTTCCAAACAAGCAGCTTGTAGAGCAGTTCTACAAAGACTTGATTGACTACGGATACAATCAACACAGCGTCACTCGCTTCACTGCTGGTCTTAAAGGAAAAGACAAGTTTGACCCAGCTGCAAAGATAGCTATTGCTAATCGGCAGTTTGTGTTCAAGAATGCAGACAAGCTTCCTGAGTATGACATATTGATATGTGATGAAGTGCACCAATGCACCGCTTCAGCGACAAGAGAGTTCATAAATCGGCTTAGATGCAAGATCAAGATTGGATGCAGTGGCACATTGCCAAAAGACAAGTTCCAAAAATGGCAGCTTGTTGGAATGTTTGGAAAAGTCTTGTACAAAGAAGAAATAACGTCGCTGCAAGACCAAGGCTTCATATCAAAGCTTAAGATAACATTGCTTGACGTCTTTGACAAGACAATTGAAAATGACAAGAACCTTCTTTTCCACTGCAACTCTAACAGAAAGTACAAGCCAGACGAATTTGGTGTAAGTGATGTCTAGTTCAATGAAGCGTACAATGCAGAACTTGAGCATTTCAACAAATGGCATGTTGACTTGTACACTCCGGTCTTGAACTACGTGAAGAGCTTGCACGAGAATGTTCTTGTGCTGTTTGACAGACTTGAGACAGGAAAAAGCATATTTGAGCTTGCTAAGACTGTGTTCAATGATAAGAAGATTTGGTACATTGACGGATCAACACCAATAGATGAGCGAGAGAAGATACGCTCTTCATTAGAGCAGAATGGTGACAATGTGCTTTTCGCTTAGACATCAGTTTTCAGCACCGGAATAAACATAAAGCGCCTTACGCACATAATGTTCTTGTTCAACACAAAGTCATTTTCACGAGTGCTTCAGTCTATTGGCAGAACATTGCGACTTCATGCAAACAAGCAGTATGCGCATCTGATTGATGTCAGCTTCAACACAAAATATTCGCAAAAGCATCTTGCAGAACGACTTAAGATATACAAATAGTCTTATGGAAAGAAGCCAGACGAGACTATACATCTGCAAGTATGACTACACTTCAACAGCCGGACAATTTGATCCGGCTGTTGTCATATTAGTTGAATTTTTAGTAGATATTAGTCATTAAAAAGCTTCTTATTGTTATTTGCAAATCTTTTTATTGATTCATTTATTTTTTCATCATCTTCTTCAACTTCATCGCCTTCATCAAGCTCTTCACCTTCGTCTGGATCAACTTCTTTTTCATTCGTTGGCTTGTCATCATTCTCATCTTCATCTGTAGGCTTTGTATCATCATCACCTTCAGCTACAGCATCAAATACTTGACTTACTGAAACAAGATCTTCTTCACTTAGTTCATCTTCATCTGATGAAGTCTAACCATCGTTGTCATTTGTTGTTGCGCTATCATCTTTTTCTGCAACACCTGGTTTTGCAGCTGGTGGTTTTTCATTAAAGAAGTCTTGATATTTTTGCATATCATCTTCATTTGTAGTTTCATCACCTTCTGCTTCTTTATTTGGTTCTGGTGGTGTGTCATCATCTTCATTTGCTGTAGTATCATCTGCTGGTGTGTCATCATCACCGTCTTCATCAAAGAACTCTGATTCTTTATTTGGTTCTGCTGGTGTGTCATCATCTTCATTTGCTGTAGTATCATCTGCTGGTGTGTCATCATCACCGTCTTCATCAAAGAAACTTTCAGCTGTTACTGGTTTATCACCTTCTGCTTCTTTCTTTGGTTCTTTCTTTGGCTCTTTCTTTGGCTCTGCTGGTGTGTCATCATCTTCGTTAAAGAAATCACCAGGCTTTGCTGCTTCTTTTACTTCACCATCATTATTTTCACATTCATCTGTTTCTTCAGCTTCATCAGCGCATTTTCCTTCAAGCTCGTCTTCATTAGTGACATCATCATCAGCAGACTCTTTTATGAGTTGCGCATAAATTGTTTTAAGTCTCTTGTTCTCAACAACAGTTGCTTTGTCAAGTTTCTTCAAGATATCAAGAAATTTCATTTCTTTATTCCTTATAATGTTTGCATTTACTTTGTTTATTTACACTTGTGAGTGATGCTATCCAAACATTCAACAACGCAAATGCAAATTTCTAAATCTATTTACACTAGAAAAAATGCGATGTAAATAAGAAAGACATGTCTGTACGCCAATATACATAGAAAGAGCTTCGATATTTGAAGCGAAAGAATCTTGAACAAGAAGCAAAGATCATTGGAAACTATTACAATGACATAATTCGCTCGTATGGAGTAGACTGCATCTACTACAAGCTTGACACTTCAAAACTTGATGACTTGAAAAGAGTAATTGACTAGAACACTATTCTTAGACATGCATATGGATATGACATGCAGCCTGACTACAGTGTCTCAGCCGAGATGATAACATATATGGAAGTAGAGCAAGACATTTTCTAGCTTAACAAGTATGGCTTGAATCCAAATATGGATGTCAATTTCTACTTTGATCGCTTAACTTTTGCATGTGATCTTGCAGCAAAGCTTGGTCAATACAAAGAATATAAGCTTGAAGAAAGAGAAATAGTGTGTGAAGTTCCAGCATGCACAAATGAGATAACTACTTATGTAGATCCAACAACAGGAGAGACGACAGAAAGTGCTTATCTATCAGCATCAGTCTTTCCATACAATCTTGGTCTTGGATATGCTGAAGACTTCAAATGTGAGCTGCTTTCTGGAAAATTGTCAGTCTCAATACCTAGTTATGAAGTTGGTGTTGAGCAGACTATATTATGTGATCCATACATTCACACTGACTTTAAAATAGATCTTCCAACAAATGAATACATCTGCAGATCATTCAAACGCTAGATAAAGAATGACGACTATCTTTAGATACTTCCTTTTTTGAAGTTCAAAGTTGAGAGAGTAGTCTATGATATAGATCCAAAAACTGGAGAAGAGCTTTTCAAGTACATTTTGCATGGAAAAGTGTTTGGTGCAGTTTTGTTCTATGACATCAACAGAGTTGGAAAGTACATTGAGCTCATACATCCAGATGTTGGTGATGTAATAGCTATAGACTTTCCAGACGAGAAGAGTCGCGAAGAGTATGAGATAACTGAATGCTATGACAAGCAGCTCACTACAGATGGAATATCACCGCTTCTTCACAAATATGTATGGAAGTGCAAAGCAAGACGTCGCGTAGACTCTTATGACAGAATACATGTAGTTGAAGATGATGACAGATTGCAAGAGAAGCTGAGACTTCAATCATTCTAGTTTGAAGAAGTAGCCAAGAAAAAATCATTATACAAAGACAATGAAGACGCTGCATATGGTGGCTATGACAATGACCAAACATTCTATGATGACAAAGAACAGAAACATAGAAGAAATGTCTCAGATCTAACATATCTAACAGATGGACAGTATATAGACATAATGAGATTCGCGTGCGGCAGTAGACTTGTAACTGATGGATATGATTTGCTATTTGCTTTCGCTGGACAAGATGGCGCTGTCAATATATCAATGCTTCCTGATGCAGTTCCAACACTTAGAGATGCATTGTTTTCAAGCAACACTAAATGGCTTAAAGCTAGCAAAGACTGCATTGTGTTCACAAACATTTAGGGATAGACATTCAAACTTGCAGACAATGATGAAGCTGATACAAAAACACTTTAGCTTTGCTTAGATGACTTGTTTTCATCTACAGATGAAAGCACTAAGAACATAAACAAGCATAATGACAATTTCATAAAGTTCAAAGGCAGCAAAAGTTTCTTGTTTGCTACAACTACTGGTTTGTATGCTAGACTAGAAAATAGTGAAAAGCTATATTGCATAACATAGCTTTTAGAAAGTTCTGAAGATGAATAATTATATTCTTAGAAATGAATTATGCTTACACAGCAAGATATATAGGATTTAAAAGATTTTACAGATGAATTCAATGTTTTTTGCTAGAATAATGAATGCAATGATTCATGTGAAGTATTTTAGAAAAGTAAACAACAGAAAATATCTTGTTTTAAAGCATTTTGTGACCTTAGAAGAGAAAGACAGCAATAACAGATTTTGTATGGTACTCTTGTCTAGATACTGTACAATGTTAAAGAATGAATAATAAAAACAATAAAGAAAGAAGAAAAACACAATGAAGAAGCTAATAGTTAGTCTTTTATGTGTAGCGCTAGCTTCATTTGGAGCTTTTGGCGACACAGATGAGACTGAAAAAATAGTAGACACCTACAAGTTCAGCGCAAGCTTGAACATTCCTTATCTTAAGTCAGGTGTTCGTTCATACGCAAAGCAGTCACTCAACGGAACAATGTATGTTGAGTATGAGAATGCAACAAGCGCAGTAAGCAGATGCTATATTGTAGCAAAGAATAAGAAGACTGGAGTCACACATACAATTGACTTCACAGATGGATTCTACAATATTCTTGGAAAGAAGACAAAGACATCTCCTCGCTCAATTCCAACTGTATATTTCTCAGCAACAAATGATGTTGTTGAAGGAAGCAATGCACATGAGACTATTGTTTAGATGCAGCTTGCAGGCAAAGGCACTTTGAAGGCAACTAGCACAAAGACATTAGTTTGTGGTGTGTGCTCAGCTGGAAGCATTTCAACAGCACATTGCAATGTATTGAGCAAAATGCAGGGTTATGTGACTGGTGTAATGGACTGCATATGTCCAGAAGATGAGTCATGGAACCATACAATTGAAGCTGGACCATGTGGTTGCCTTACAGATGAAGATGGAACATATATTCGTTCTCACTACGCTTCATTCTGGGGTTCATGGTCAGCAAAGCTTACAAAAACAAAGTAAGTGAGGTACAAAATGAAGAAAATAGTAGCAATAGCATTAGCAGCAATGGCTTGCTTGGTTGGTTGTGACGACAAGTTGCCTTCAACCGAGAAAGTAGCAGCAACTGCAAGTGCAGTAGGAAAAGCAGCAGCATATGCAACTTCAATTGCTGTTGACAAAAATACACTAGACAACATTGTTGTAATTGTTGGAAAGGTTCAAGCAGTTGTTCCTTCAACAAATGACACATGCGTGTCTGCATGGACACCAGTAGTTGAAGCTGAAGTTACTAAGCTTGTTGAAGCCGGAAAGCTTACAGATGAAAAAGCAATCCTGGTTAAGACAGCATCATTGCTAGCAGCTGAAGGAGTTGACTACTTGTTCAAGATGAATCCAACATGGAAGAACTACACTGATATTTCAAATGTAGCAGTTAAGAGTCTATGTGAAGGATTCACAAGTGTTCTTGAAAAGAAAGCTACAATGTCTGCACCATATGGAATGGATGCTGACAACTATGACAAGGCTGCATATGAGTATTTCTTGAAGAAAGCAAAAAGCAAGTAAGAAAGTTGATTGTCATACAAAAATGAAAAATGCCAGCAGAAATGCTGGCATTTTTTATGCAATAATCTTTTTCAATGATTAACGTACTTTTGGAATAGCTTTCTGCAGCTCTTCTGCAAAATTCTTTGAGCCAGTAAAGAATGTTACACCACCATTTATGACTCCATATTGTGGCCATCTGTATACATGCGCTTTCATGTATATGTCATTGTCATCTCCACTGTTGTCTTTGAACATAAGTCCATACGCTTTGTCATTGTCTTGAATTACACAAGCACCATAAGTGTTGAAGTCATTGACTATTTGTGTTGCATTCTTCAGGAAGTACTTTAAGTCAAATATCAATCGTATGTAATCACCATATTTTTGGAATGGAAAGTCTTCCATTGATTCAGCTAACGTCTTTTTTGTTTTCATTTTTATTCCTTATTAAGTTTTTTTGAAACCAAGCTTAAGCAATATTGCTTCAAGCAGCGCTTTTCCTAAATATATTGTCCATTCAAGAATGCTTTTCTTAGTTTTGTCAGAAAGTTCTTGTGGCTTATTTTCTTTATTCTCTTCCATCAGTCAATCCTGCAATTTATCATATATTCCAGTAAGATAACATACATACATAAGTTCATTTAATGCGAGATTCCAAGGAAGAATTGCAAATCCTTTAGATCCCCAGCTAGTTCCCCAACTATTTTGTATGTAAAGACCTGACTAATCATATCCAACAATAAGAACTGCATGGCCACCAAGCGTTGAATTAGTCTTCTTTATTATTGGATCATTGTCTGTTGGTGAATACCAACCAGTATCGATTTCAAATCCAGCATGCAAAAAGTCATATTTATGTATTAAGTACTTAAGTCTTTCAACTGTATTCTATGATCCATCATTCTACATGAATTTTATCTTCATGTTAGTTGTCTCAAAGCTTCCTAGCTGCATAGCTGCTTTTATAGCATACTCTAGCCATGTTCCTTCAGACTCAACACTGCCATCGAGTTGCTTAGCTAATGCATATACTTGATCTGCATTGAGGTTTATAAGCTTTCCAGTACGTTTCCAAAGAACTGCTTCAGCCCAATTGCATATAGAATATGCTGCACAATGTGGTGTATTTCCTTGATTGTCAGTCACAGAAGCAAGTTGGCGATTGTCAACCTTAAGTGGATTGACAATTCCATCAACATTTACATACTTTCCAGAAGAATCTTTAGCATTGTAGTATGTCTTGATTATTTCATCAAAGTCTTTGTACTTCTCAATATAATATTTGTTTGACATTGTTATTTCACCTCATTTACTTGATTAGTGCTGAAAAGCCATGTCTCCCAAACATAATGCTCATCATTAAAACTAGAACCTTGCTGCACATTGTCTTTGGCTGGATCTATAACAAAGAACTTAGTGCTAGAGCACCCACCAAACATGAGCAAGCTAGCTGCTAAAATTGATGCAATCATCTTCTTCATGGTCATTCTCCTTTGACATTAGTTAAAAGGCGCTTAAGTGTAGTATTAGACAAAATCCAAACCGACTGCTTGTCTTTAAGTTGGATCTTCTAAATAGCTTCTTGCACTTGATTTGTGCTGAAGAAATGTCCTTCCCATACTTCAGTTGGCTCAACTACTGGCTAAGTGGCGCAACCTGCTAGCAGCATTGCTAGAACTATAGCGAAAATTACTCTCATTTTTTCTTCTTTGCCTTTCCAAAATCTTTAGATGCGTCAATAAGATCAGAAATGCTTCCATTGTCAACAGCATCTTCTAAAGTTTTTTTAGCTTCTGCTATCTCTTTTTCCTTCTTAGCTTCTTTCTATGCTTTTCTTTCCTCTAGAAGAAACTTGAAGAAACCAGATACAGCAGAAAACATGTTGTTTAGCACAGATCCAAGCGCAGATCCTATTGAAGTTATTATTGTTGTTATTAGTGATGACATTTCAGTACACCTTTTTGCTATTTACTTCATCAACAAGCAAGTCTAAGCTTGTACATTTTAGATAAGAGCAATAGAAGGAATAATATGGCAAAGATCTTGAAATTTGACACAGATGCAAAGAAGAAAATTCTAGAAGGAATTGAAGCGCTTGAGAACGCTGTAGCTGTCACACTTGGTCCAAGCGGAAAGAATGTGATAATTTCTGAGTATGGTACAATACATTCTACAAAAGATGGAGTCACTGTGGCAAACTCAATAACTTTAAAAGACCCATTTGCAGCAATTGGCGCAAATGCTCTTAAAGAGGTTGCTTCAAAAAGCAACTAGAACTGTGGTGATGGAACAACTACAAGCACTATTCTAGCTGCTGAGATTTATAGATATGGCTTGAAGTACATTGAGCTTGGAACTAATGCTTCAAAACTTAAAGATGGAATAAAGTTCGCTGCAGAGAAGCTTTGTAACTTCATAAAAAGCAATTCATACAAAGTAGAGGACAACAATGCAATCAAGAACATCTGCACAGTGTCAGCAAATGGTGATAAGAAAGTTGGAAAGCTCATTGCAGATGTTTTGAATGAAATTGGAAAAGATGGAACTATAAAAGTAGAGAATGGAAACACCAATGTAATGACAAGCTCTATTGTCAAGGGAATGGTGATTGACCAATCTTATGCTTCTCCATACTTTGTCAATAGCACAGACTCAATGGAAGTTGATCTTGACCATCCATATTTGCTAATATGCAACAAGAAGCTGTCAAACATACAAGAGCTTCTTCCAGCTTTGCAGTCAACTTCATCTACAAAGCGGCCAATATTCATAATTGCAGATGACTATAGTGAAGACATCTTAGCTACATTAGTCATGAATCGTCTTCGTGGCTTGAATGTGTGCGCAATTAAGTCTCCATCTTATGGTGACAACAGAAAAGCTATACTTGAAGACATTGCAGTTCTTTGTGGTGGTCGTGTTGTCTCAGATGAGACTGGAACTCGTCTAGAGCATGCTGTTGTTGAGAGCGGCATTCTTGGCGAAGCTAAAAGAGTTCTTGTTACAAAAGAAAATACTGTCATCTTTGATGGTTTTGGATCTCAAGACAAGCTTCAAGCAAGAGCAGACAGCTTAAGAAAGTAGATTGAGCAGACAACTGATGAGTATGAGAAATCAGAGCTTGAAGAACGTCTTGCAAAGCTTACATCTGGTGTTGGAATAATCTCTGTTGGTGCTGACACAGAAGCAGAACGAAAAGAACTTCGTGATCGTGTCGATGATGCTTTTGCTGCAGCTAAGTCTGCTATAAAGTCTGGTTATGTTCCAGGAGCAGGTGTCATGCTTCTTAAGTCAAAGCAACACTTAGAGAAAGAGTGTGGCATTGCTGGCAAAGATGTAGCAAATGACACATTCCATCTTGGATGCAAGATTTTTCTTTGGGCATTAGCTGCTCCATTGAAAAAGATGCTTAGCAATGCAGGCTTTGACATTATGGATGCTGCAAATGTCATAAACAAAGTAGTTGAGGCTCCAGATATGAACTATGGCTTCAACATTGACACAAAGCAGTTTGGAGATCTTGTAAAAGATGGAATAATTGACTCTGCTGAAGTTGTCTTGAATGAAATAAAAAATGCTTCTAGCATTGCAAGTTTGCTTCTTGTCACTGATTGCATTGTAGTTGAAGATCCAGATGACTGCAAGCCAACTCAATCTGCACCATCAATGATGTAATTCATGCATAAGTAGACAATTCGTAGACAAAGGTCCAGCAATCTGGACCTTTTCTACATACGTACAATATAAAAGATGGAATTAGAAGCTACTGGAAAGACATTGCTGTTCACTGATATACATTTTGGTCTTAAAGGGAATAGCACATCAAGACTTAATATTGCTGTCAAAGCAATAAAATGCATTTTAGACACTATAAAGAAGAACAAAATCACCAATGTTATATTTGCAGGTGATCTTCTTCATGAGCGGGTAGCTATAAATGTCAACACAATGAATGTTGTTTTGAAATGTGTTGAAGCTATCGCTAAGAAATGCAAAGTGTATTTGATTGTTGGTAATCATGACACACACTACAAGAACAGTGTTGATGTGAATTCGCTTAACATGTTCAAGCATACTGCTAATGTTGAGCTTATACACCATGCAACTGAGATGACACTTAATGGCTAGAAGGTGCTTTTAGCCCCTTGGCTGTCTGACTTCAGCTAGTTCAAACCAAACTAGTTTGACATAGCTATTGGTCATTTTGACATTCCATCAAGATTTCTGCTTGCTACATACATTGAAGAGCATTCTAAACAGAAGACAAGTAACATTGTGTCAGATTTGATTGACAATGACAGTGCTTTCAACTCATCTACAGTTCTTGGCAACACTACAAATGCAGATGTGCAAGCAGCGTTGAAGTTGAAGAACAAGTCATCAGATCTTATAAGAAACTTTGTTGACTTAGTGAAGAAAAACGGCATAATATATGCTGGTCACATACATCAGCATAAAGAGTTTGTAGTTAAAGGTCGTGAGTTCATATTTATTGGAACACCTTATTAGCAGACACTTGCTGACATGAACAGAGATTGTGGCTTCTACGTGCTAGATGAAAGCAACAAGCGCACTTTCATAAAGACAACAAATCTTCCGGTTCATGTAGAGATACGAATGTCTAAAGTCATAGATGACATAAGCAAATATGACTTTAGCAAAGTGCGTGGAAACATTGTCCATAAAGTGTATGACTGTGAAGTAGATCGTCTAATTGATGCTAAAGTGAGCTAGAAGATACAAGACTTCAAGCCATATGAAGAGCTTATACCAAGCTATGATGCTTCAATTGCTTATGGCAATGACATAAAGATAGAGAATGAATCAATTGAGCTGATAAAGAAGTCAAAGCTTGAGTACATTCGTACATATGTAGACAACATAGATGCTAAAGCGCTTAAAGAAGAAGGCATAGACAAAGACAAGCTGTTCAAAGTTCTAGAATCATATTACAGCAAGGTAGTTGAAGAGCAATGAGAATAAACTTCAAGCGAATTGAGATACACAATTTCATGGCTTATGCCGATGAAGTGTTTGAGTTTGACAAGCATCAAGGCTTGAACTTGATATGCGGCAAGAACAATGATGTTCCAGGCTCAAAGAATGGTTGTGCTAAGAGCTAGTTGTTTGGCGCTTTATGTTATGCTTTGTATGGAGAGACACCAACTAAAGTCAAGAATGAGAACATTCGCAATAGATATGTCAAGTCTAAAGACGTACGTGTAGTTATTTGGTTCTCTATTGAAGACAAGACATTCAAGATATGCTCAGGATTCAACAAATATGGAGCTCCTTACTACACTGCATCAGAAATTGATGAAGACGAGAATGAAATTGACTTGACCAAGTCAACAATGGCTGAGACACGAGCATTTATCGCTAAAGAAGTTCTCCATTGTGACATGTCAATATTTCTTAGGACTGTGCTGCTGTCATCAGACTAGAACTACAACTTCTTTCGTTTGAGAAAAGGTGAGAAGAAGGATTTCATTGAAAAGCTTTTTGACATCACTGTGTTTGGAGAGATGTACAACTAGATACATCGAGACGTTCTTGACTTTGACAAGCAGATTCTTGAACTTCAAAGCAAGCTGATGGTCATCAACAAGTACATAGATGACTACAAGCAATACATTGCAAAGCATGACAAAGACAAGCAAGCTAATGTCAAATTGTATTAGAAGCAGATATAGTAGCTCACAAAACAGCTAAATGAGCTTAAAAACAACAAGATAAGTCAAAATGTAGCAGAAGTTAATAAGCATGAAGAATACGCAAACAAGCTTGACGCTGCAATTGTAAAGATTGGAAACTAGATTTCACAAATAGACTAGAAGTTGCAGAAGCTTGAGATGCATCTTCACAAGCTTAGAACATCAAAATCAATTAGCGAGAAAGAGATAAGCAAGCATGATGAGCTTCTTAGCAAACTCTGTGACCATTGTCTTCCTCTTATAAAAGAGTACTACAGCATAACTAAGCTTGAAGCTAGTATTGCACAATCAAACTAGAAGATAAATGAAGATGAAGCTAAGCAACTAGAGTTAGATGCTTCAAAGAAAGAACTTCAAGACAAGCTTGACAAGCTGAATGCTAAAAAACAAGAAGCTATGCAAGCAATTGATGATCTTACATCTGAATTCAACAAAGCACATGCTGCACAACTGCTTCTTGAGCAAAAACTTGAGACTGCTGAACATGAACTTGACAAAGTTCAGAATGAAGTCAATCCATATACTGAACTTATAAACAAGCGTTAGATTGAACTTGATGAAGAGAACAAGAAACTTGAGTCATTTGCAAACTAGTACAAGTACTTGAAGTATGCAGAGACAATTGTGTCGCAAGACACATTGAGAAAATTCATCATCAAAGATCTCATACATCTGCTTAACAACAAGATAAAGATCTATCTTAGCAAGCTTGGAGCTAACTACACTTGTGTGTTTGATGAGAACATGGACTACAAGTTTGACACAGACGGTGGTTCATGTGAGTATGATTCATTCTCCTCTGGCGAAAGAATGCGTTTGAACATTGCTGCGTCATTTGCATTTAGAGATTTCATGGCAACTCGTTCTAATTTGATGTCAAACATTTTGATTTTAGATGAGTACATTGACTCTAATATTGACTAGCTTGCTATCGAAGGAATAATTGGCATATTGCGCGACTTCATATTGCTTTATGACTAGAACATATATGTTATATCGCATAGAAAAGAGATTGACAACTCTATATTCAACAACATAATCTAGATAGTAAAGACTAACAACATATCTAAGATTACTTATCTTACTAGCAAATAAGCTAGTACAATATATTGAGATATGCTGAAATGGCTGAAAAGGATGTTTTCTATGGACAATGACAATAAACCTGAGCAAGTTGCTGAGGCAAAGGTAAAACGCAAATTTGAAATACAGATCTTTGATGAAGATCTTCAAGACAATGGAAATGTGAAGTTAAAGCCAGTTCGAATGGACTAGCCGGTAATAATTGAAGCTGCAACAAAAGAAGAATTTACTGAAATAGTCTAGCAATTTAAAGATTGCGGCTAGACTATAAAGATATTACGAGAGATTGATCCTCAACCAAGACAACAAATTCAAACTCAACCACTTCAACAAACTAAAGTAGTAGATGCAGAAGTAGTAGAGACAAAACCTAAAATTGAAGTTGCACCTCCTAAGACTAAGCCTAGAATATTCAAAGTTGGTGACATTGAACTAAAAGACGACAATGGAACAATGTACTAGAAGCAATGGCTTAGACTGACTGATACAGAAGCAGCCAATTTCAGAGTTGTTAATAACACTAACAACAAGATTGTAAATCTTTCTGGAAAGCATCTTGAGATGAAGCGCTGGGTAAAAGTAGAAGGTGAAACAGATGATGAAACTTCAAAGCTTGAAGGAGATATGACAGATGAATGATAAAATCCATATTGCGTTCGGCATTGCTTCAAAGAATGAAGATTTTAAGATAGATTCTTAGGCATTTGATGAATTCAACTAGTCTCAAGACAAAGTGTTCTTAGTTCCAACATTTTGGAAAAACAACACAACAAGTCTTCCAACTTTATACAATTCTGCACTTAAGACTGCAAGAAGTCAAAAAGTTGCAGATATTCAGATATTTATGCATGCTGATGTGCAATTAGACCTTAAGCATTTTATAGACCATCTTATTGAATGTAAAGACAAGTATGATGTCATTGGTCTTTGTGGTTGCAAGAAGTTCTCAGTTGGCCAATCACCATTGAATTGGTTTACTGGAAGCAATCCATTTCCAGATAGTCGTTGGGGTTGTGTCACACATGGAGAACTTGGTGACAAGACTACATTTTTCAGCGAAGATCGTCAAGACATTGAAGATTCTGAAGTTGCATGCATTGATGGTTTATGTATTGTGTTGTGCAAAAATGCATTGTATTCAGAAATATTGTTTGATGAGCAATTCAAGTTTGATTAGTATGACACAGATTTTTCTGCTTAGTGTTTGATGACATACAAATTCAAGCTTGGCGTAATTGTTGAGAAGTCATTACATCATTTCAGTGTTGGAAAGAGCATTTTGACTCAAGACTTTTTAGCGCACGAGAAAGACTTGCGCAAGAAATGGAATTGGGCAGTTCTTCCAAAAGACAATCTAAAGCAACAATAAGACAGTAATTCAGCCAAGTTGCTTCTCAGTAAGGATGTGAAATTCACATCCTTTACTTTTTGCAATCTGCTTTGCTGCTTCCCATTTACAGCAATTTGTAAGCCATGTCAAACATGCTTTCACATTGTTCTTGTTCTTTGGTGGATTAGCTTCACCTTCACATTTGACTTCAATCCATACAGTCTTTCTTATAAGACCTGTCTACACTAATGCTGTGAAGTCAATATAGTATCTACGAACTTTGTTGCTGGCCTTGTCAAAATACTTTATAGCTTTTGGCTCATAAGACCATTCAATGACATTTGGACTTTTGTCCAAATACAACATGCATTTTCGTTCAAGATTAGACTTGAAAATAGGAAGAGCTGCACCTTTGTATTTTTCAGGGTGCAAAGGAAAATATCTTCCGCAAACTGCATTCACATACTTCCCGCGTTTGCGTGGATCTGAAATTCTTACCATCTTCCTTCTTGATCCACATTCCATTATTCATAAGATGCATCTTCATTACAAGTTTATCGACAATCAATGACTTAAGATAAGTTGGATCAATGAAAATATTTACATTGTCTTTCGTCAAGACAAGTTCATTTATGTCTTTTGCTTGTGTGCTTGCATCAAACCACTTGAAGTACTTAAAGTCATTGTTTTGCTGTATAAGATGCTGCGTTGATTCAATTCCAGCTGCATCATTGTCAAATGATATGACAAGCTAATGGTAAGGATAACGATCTTTAAGAAGCTTAAGCTAGTATGCAGTAATAGCTTTTGTTCCAGTAGCTACTCCATTTTTTACAAACACACTGTCAAATACACCTTCAAATAAGAAAATATATGGAAATGACATATCAATATTGTCAATTCCAAACAAAAGCTTCTTCAAGCCTTTTGGAAAGATGTACTTCATTGAAGTATGATGCAAAAAATCATTCAATTGGTAGTATGCTTCTGCTCCATTGACAGTCCATGGAATTAAGATGTATTGCTATTTCTTTTCTTTACTGAAATATGACCATAAAGGATCTTGCAGAAATGGCGCATCTAGCACTTTTCTCTTTTCAAGATATTCAGTTGCTTCAGATGTAAGTGGCTTTTTCCAATCAGGATCAATTATAGACTTCAAATTGAAAAGATCTGGCTCATCATTTGGCTTTTGCCAAGTAGATGACAAACTAGAAGATAGACCAGACTTTAGAAAAAGCTTTGTGTACTCTTTTCGTATCTCTTCATAGGAGCTTCCAGAAATAGCTTTCAAGAAGTTTATTCCAGACATTCCAGTGCTGCAGTTGAAACAATAGTAAGATGCATTTTTCAAGTACAGCCAACCTCTTTTCTTTGTAGCAGACTTTTTGCTGTCACCACAAAGAGGGCATCTTAAGTTTATCTTGTCTCCAACTCTTACAAAACCTGGAGGAAGAAACTCTAGAAACTTCTAGTCTAGAAACTGGATGAATTCGTAGCTTAGCATCTTACTTCAAGACTTTCTTCAAACATTTGTCTATAAGCAAAATTCTGCTCGGTGTTATGTTCAAAATTCCTAAAATCTGCCAGGACTTAAGACTGATAGTCTTCAACTTTCGTTCTTCAATACACCAAGAATCTACTGAAAATGGATCTTTAGTGTGTATTCCATCTGACTTAAGCTTTGCAGCTTTTTTCTTCTCTTCAAGCTTCTTTGCTTGCAAAGCTTTTATGAATGGAGTACTAGAAGTGAAAGTGCCTTCAGATTTTTCCCCTTCTTTAGTCTTAAAAATTATTCTCACAATGCTAAATTGCAGCAATGTCTCAAGATCTATTTTGTTGTGCTTGAGATTTTGCCATTTAGCTGCATCTTCAGCTTGCGCTTTAAGCAATTCATCATCACTTTCACAAAGCTATTGCAACAGATCTGCCATAATTATGCCTTCAAGAATGAATTGTGCACAACAACAGTGAAGTAAGAGTCATTTTTTCCTTTTACTATCACTTTGCTTGTCAAGAAGTTTAAGTCAACAAGCTGTATCTTTATGTCATTAGATTGGACTGAGTTGAATAGATTAAGACGTTCAGCATCTAGAATGACTTGTCTGCCATTCAGACTTCCAAAGGTCACAAGACCAAGCTTCAATGTCATCTCATTGTTCAAATTGTTCTGCTTGTTTCCAAGTGTTCCATAGACGACATTCTTTTCCATGTCGTCTTTTGTCTCTAGATAGATTCTCAACGCCGTTGTGTCATCATAGATGAACTGATGACCAATTATTCTCTTTATCAAGTCACTTGTAGTAGTGAACTCAAATACAGGCTTCAATGTAGCTTCAAGTTTCTTTGAAATCCACTTTGTTATGACATCTTCATTGTCAGTAGCAATCTTTGTCTTGAACTTCTTTGACTCAAATCTTACAGCTGGAAGATCTACAATGAACTTAAAAGTGCTATAGTCTCCTTCATGCACATCTTGAACTGTCTGCAAAATCTTTGTGAATGTGCTCAATGACAAGATTGAGAACTCTGTTGGTGCATTTGACCAAATTGCGTTCGATGTTATTTCACATCTAGCAATATATCCATGCGCTCCATATATAGAAAGACCATTTTGGTCAATATGAAGCTTTGCAGATTCAACAATTTTAGCTGTAGACTTCATGACTTCGCAAAACAAGTCAAAGTCTCTTACAAGAATGTTCATTTTTGCCATAACTTTTATATTGTATCATGCTAGAGTAGTTTGTAAACTGCCTTAGATTTTATTTCTAAGAAGTAAATAGCAACAAGATGCAAATACAAAGCTACAATCAAGAGCTAGCGCTCGCTAATCTGATGTTCATGAGAACATTCAACAACATCATAATCTAGCGAGATCATGGAAATGGCAATGTAGAAGACATAAAAATAGCATGTCATTTTGGGCAGCGTTCTAGAATATTGAAGAACTATGAAAATCCAGACCGCCGCGGCAATATGCGTCTTCCAATGATTGTCATAAATAGAACTGGCTATGCAAGAGCGCCAAACAGATTAAATAGTCTGCATAATGAAGTGAAGTATGAGATGACTTCAAAGTACAGAAGCTATGATTTGCTTACGCCTGTGCCTATAGATATATCTTATGATGTAAGTGTCATTGCTAAATATCCAGCTGACATAGACAAAATTGCTTCTAACTTCATGATATTCTTCAACAATGACGTATATGTGTCATGTGAACACCCAAAATATCAAGGAATAATGCTCAACAACTAGATCGTAATGCAAGATAGTGTATCTGAAGAGCATCCAGATGAGCTTGATGGAAGTGCAGATGACTTCACAATCGCTACATTCTAGTTTACATTCAAGACTTATCTTTTTGGTGGAACTCAGCAAGCAAAGAAAAAGCAAGTTGACATAATATCTACTTAGTTGTCAACATGCATATCTGACTGCTTAAGTGTTCTTACATGGGATGAGCTTATGCAAAATGCAGCGTAGCTCAGTAGTAAATCTATATCAGTGAATATTCCTTAGGAAGTGACAGCTGAAATATCAACCGTCATATCTACATAGCCAGAAGACATCTATGATGGATTTACTCCAATAGTAAAGCAGCTAAATGTAGGATTTTACGCTGTTCCACATATATCAGATTTCTATGAGCATATGGCAAATGTAGATTAGATGGAATATGCAGATGCTTCAGCTCATGTAGATAGAATATTGTGGAAGATAGATGAGTCATCAAATAAAGAATTTCCAGGCAATATCCTTGCTATACGTTTAAGCTCTTGATTCTTCTTTGTTGTAAAATATAAAAATATGGCAAGAAAGAAGACATAGTCTGTCAATGCAAAAAGAGTAAGATGCTTGATGCTAGATGGAAAAAGACGTCGCTTGAACATAAATGTCTACACAATAGGAATTGTCACAGACAAGATGGAGTATTGTGAAGAGGAGCTTACTGTAAGAAAAAGCGAACTGTCATACAGGATGATTGACACGTTAGAACGTTTCTTCAGCAAATATGCATTTGACTCTCATACAGACATATGCTTCTCTGCTGGCACAACATTAGAAAACGCACTGCCAATATACTTGACAATGCTTGCATCATTCTACAGAATAACAGTGCAGCATGTTCAAGACAGCATGATAGTATGGAGACTTTCTGGCTGTCATCCAGAATATTTCAAAAAGCATTGGTGGAAATATTGGCAAGACAAAAGTGAAGATCCACAGAAATTCAGCCATACAAAGCTTTCAGCTGGAATAGTCAAAAAGAACTTCAGCATTTTGTGGAAGCGACTTTCTAGCGACATGAAATGCCCTTGGATAGACGCTAAAGACTATACAGTTGATTTTGACTACACTAAAAAGTGGCTAGCTACACAACGCCAACGTGTAAGACTTGGGGCGTATTTTCTAGTTTGCAGACGATATCTTAAGATTCGCAAGTCTAAAAGTGTCTAAGTCTGTATTATATTTTAAAGAGAAAAAGGAAAACTTGATGAAGAAGTCTGATCTTATAAAGAGCATAGGAAAAGCTACTGGCGCAGAGTCAGTTGACAAATCAGCAATTGCAAAAGTCACAGAGTATTTTGACACAGGAAGTCTTGCATTAAACAGAGTTCTAAGTGGAGACTTGAAGAATGGCGGCATACCAAGAGGAAGAGTTGTCACATTCTTTGGCGCGTCAGGTTCTGGCAAGTCATTGATTGCTGCTACTACTGCAGCAAAAGCATTAGTTGAAGGAAAGATTGACGTAGTGTACATCTTTGACAGTGAAGGTGGTTCATTGATAAATGTATTCAAGCAGCATGGAGCGGATCTCAACAAAGTGATGTATGTTCCAGTCTAGTCAGTAGAGTATTGTACTACTAAAATGATACAGACATATGACATGCTTGTGCAGGCGCACCAAGAGTATCTTGATGATCCTGACAACAATGATGACATCAGAGCTATTTGCATACTTGACTCTTTAGGCGCTCTCGCTTCAGACAAGCTTGCTAATGACGCTATAAACAAAGACAAGACAGCTGTTGACATGGGAACAACTGCACGTGTAAAGAACAACATGATGCGTGGTCTTATGATGAGAACAGTGATGAGTGGCTGCTCTTTGATTGTGATAAACCATGAATACCAAGATCCAAGCGCAATGTTTGCAAGCAAAGTACATGCAATGTCTGGCGGAAAGGCAATTGAATATGGATCTCATATAATTGTCTAGTGCGACAAGCTTCTGATCAAAGCAAATGATGGTGATTGGCTTACTGGAAAAGAAGGAAACAACCAAGAAGTAGATGCATCTTTCTTCAAAGGAAACAGAATTCGCTTTTTCACAACTAAGAATCGTGTTGCAAAACCTGGTTACACTGCAACCGTATATGTCGACTTCAACTATGGAATTTCCAAGTACGATGGTCTTATTGAAGACGCAGTGAAATATGGTTTTCTTGAAGAAGTTCGTGGTGGATATGTATGCAAGACATATTCAGACAAGCGAATAACATACAAAGACTTGATGCAGAATGATGATGTATGGAACTCTTTCCTAGATGAGTTCAATGAGAAGTCAAAGAAAGTGCTTTCATATCAAAACGCAATATCTGATCAGCTAGAAGAGATTGAGAATGAGATTGATGAAGATCCAGAGTAAGGAGATTGAAGATGGCAAAGAAGAAGAAAGGTCTAGAAGAGTCACCATTTGAGGCTGTTTTAGCAGATGAGGCTAATGTCAAAGCAGAAATTGCTCAAGAAGAGAAAAATGAGCAGCAATCTATAGAGACAGCTGAAGATGTTCGTCCACCTTCAATGAAGAAAAGAGACTTTACATCAGAAGAGCTTGAGAAGCTTGACAAGTTTGATGTTCAAACTGAGACTTGCAACAGATTACTTAGTGAAAATGATGAGTTAAGAGACAGATTAGCTCAGTACATAGAAGAAAATGAAAGTTTGAAAAATGACAACAGCAAACTTTTGATGAAGATCAGTGAACTTACTTTTGACTTAGCTAAGACTACATCTGAATTTGATGCACTGAAATGCACTAAGCAACCACAGCATGCATCAAAGCAAGTCTAGCAAAATGTGCAAACTAATCCATCTAAGCAAGTACCGTATCAATATCCAGTTCAAAATAATGGATATTCAGATTGGAATTAAGCTAGAAGGAACAAATGGATCTAGATTTTTCAAGTGATGTTGTTGAGAAGCTTCTTCTGAAAAAAGCGCTTTCAGATAGAAGTTGGCTTAACATATTGACTAACGTATATGACAAGCGCTGGTTCAAAGTTCCAAATCTTGGAACAGTCTTGAAGCTTGTGTTGAACTTCTACAACAAGTACAACAGCATACCAAGCGTCCAAGCTGTCTCTGCGCTTTTGAAAAAATACGCAGAGAAACATGCATCGCCGGACTTCAACTTGACTGACATATCATAGTTGTTAGCAGAAGTCCAAAATCTAGATCTTAACATTTCAGATGATGTTCTTGTCTCAAATTTGACAGAGTTCATTAGAAGAAATGCTTTCTACACTGCGTTGTTTGACAATTCACAACTTCTTGAAGACAATCCAGACAACTATCAGAAAGTAGTAGACAAATGTCTTGAGAACTTTGACAAAGTTCAAAGAATAATATTCAATGACACAGATCTTGGTCTAGACTATTTTGATGACAAGTCTTTCAATTAGCATTGGGAATACATCAAGAATCCTGAAGCAAAGATAAAGACTGGTTGGTACTCATTAGATGAGTACACAAATGGTGGATTTTTGAAAAACGGCAAGATGCTTGGTTTGATAATGGCTCAAGCTGGTCTTGGAAAGTCAGTATTCTTGTCAAATCTTGCTGTTAATTTCTTGAAACAGAACTTATCAGTCGTAGTCATATCACTTGAGATGAGCTAGGATGTCTATGCTACAAGATTTGACGCTCATATCTCTTCAAAGAACATAAATCGTCTTAAAGAGAATGAGACTGCAGCAGTAGAGAAGATCAAGACATTCTACAAAGAGCATCCAAATGCAAATCTCATAATAAAAGAGTGGCCACCAAGAAGCATAAAGACACATGACATTGATGCATATCTTGAACGACTTAAAAATGCTGGTAAGAAATTTGATGTCGTGATTGTAGACTACTTGAACTTAGTGCTTCCAAACCATAGAACTGAGTCAATGTACAAAGATGGCTTAAGCACATCTGAAGAGCTGAGAGCACTTAGCTACAAGTATAAAGTTCCAGTTATATCTGCGGTGCAAAGCAACAGTGAAGGCATGGCAAATGAGTCAATTGACATGCAGCATGTAAGTGAAAGTCGTGGAATTGTGCATACTGCAGACTTTTTGTCAGCGTTATATCAGCGAGAAGAAGACAGAGAGAATGGAATCATATGTATGCGAATTCTCAAGAATCGTCTTGGTGGCAGAGTTGGAAAGCTTTCTTCATTCAAGCTTGATCCTGACACGCTTGTAGTGACAGACATAACATTTGACAGCAATGTAGCTGGAGATGAGGAAGAAGAATCAGCACTAAGTAAGATGCTGAAGAATCTTCCAGACATAAGCACAGATCTAGCTAGCATACAGTAAAGGCATTTGAAGTGAAACGAAAGAAAAAAGAGCAAACACAAGCCGTAAAAAGCGTTTCAATACCAATTGAAGAAGCTTTTCCACATCAATACGAGTCGCAGTCTGATAGTGCATTTTTCTTCACAAGTGAACGATTTATAGACAACATTGATGAAGCAGACATTCTTAGCTATATTTAGTCTAAATATCCTGCTTTGCGACCAACTGGTGATGAAGCAGAGCAGAAAAAACAGATAATCTAGCTTGTAAATGACAAAGAGTTTGTTGAACATATGTTTGAATGGTATAATCTAAACATATTTGATCTGTTTTCTATAATGAACAGGTATTTTGGAAATGTGTTTAAAGGACCATTTCTGAAGAAGATGAAGCTTGAGATGAAAGATAAGACTTACAAGACTCCAAAAAAGCAGCATGTCAGAAAAGCAAAACATTGATGGAATGCAAGTAGCTAAAGCAGTGAAGTACTGGCTTCATCTTGAGAATCCATACGCTACTGTTGAAGTTCCAATGAATTGCATTCAAGCAAAGTCCTTGTACACTTAGCATTCAAAGACCTTTGAAAATGCTGCAATGATATTCAACAAGTACAACATTGATCCATTAGCATACTCTAAGTTCTTTGTTCAGAAATTTGGAAAGAAAAGCAAAGACATAGATGACTGCTACCTTTCGCCATAGACATTCAACTTCTTCGTTGAAGACATGAAAGCTTCAGAAGAGAAGAAGAAGATTTACAAGAACTTCATCAAGTCAGCAGAGTTCATAGTCAAAGAGTCTATTGCTTTAGGCTTTCCTTCAATGAAAGACTGGCTTAGATATGCAATATGTGAAAAGAAGCTTGCTAACTACTATGTTGCAGGAAAAATCTCAAAATATTTCTTTGCATCTATTCCAAATTTTCCAAAGATACTTCCAAAACTTGACTAGTTTGCTAGAGATGATCTTTCAATTATAGCAGAGCGATTTGACAAGTACAACACAGACATCAATGAAGCTTTCTTGTATATGAAGAAATGCAAGATAAATCCAGTTGACTTCATTGACACTTTAATTGCTTCTAGATCAACATGATATTCTAGTAGAAGTACAATATAGATGCTGATGATTGTCAGCATTGATAACAAAAGTAACAAAAACAAAAGTACGAAAGGAAACAAAAGTATGTGCACATTCATATCATCACTGCCAAAGAAGTCAGTGACTAAAGGCACAAACAAAGCACCATCACTTGTGTGCGCAATCAAGCCATGCCCAACTGACTCAACTGGAGAGAAGACCTGGTATAGATTCAGGCTTCTTGCATTCAAGTCAGCTAAGACCGACAGAGACTATCCAATCATTGAGCGTTTTGTCCACCAGCATTGGGGAAAGAACGAAAAAGGCTTTTCAGTAATTGAAAGCGAAATTGTATGTCCAGTGACTAAATGGACAGATTGGGAAGGTGACAGATATGACTGTCCAATCTGCTAGTTTGCAAACTAGAACTTCATTGCTCTTAAAGAGAGCAACTGGAGAGATGCAACGGCTCGGCAGAAGAACCGCGAGTTTGGAAGAAAGTACCAAGCAATTGTTCCAGTCTATGTTGTGAATGATCCTAACTATGCTGGAAACAATGGAAAGTTCAAGGTGCTGATTTTCTCAGACAAGAAGTTCTACACCGAGTTTGAAGAGAAGATCAAGAAAGCATCAATGACAAAATGCGTATTCAATGGTGTGCAAGCAGTTGATTGCTGCATTCACATGTCTGAAGTTCCAGAAGTCAGGAATGAAGGACAGCCAAATGAGTATGTCTACAAGAACAAGGTAATTGATGCAGTGACATTCTCAAAGAAGCCATATGATCTTCCAGCAATAACAAAAGAAGCAATTGACGCTTTTCCATTTGATGACACATACTATGTCCAGTCAACTAAGGAAGAGATAATTGACTTCTACAACAAGTACATCAAGATATCTAATGACGACATTCCTGATGAAGATGAGGTTGAAGTATATCAGGCAGCACCTTCAAAGCCTGCAGCTAAAGCAGCACCAGTTGAGAACGAAAATGTTCAAATTCCAACTGATGATATCAGTGATGATGACATTGATGACTTGACTTCTGATCCAGATGAGAAGGGCTTGGAAGTTCCAGACGCTCCAGCTCCAAAAGCTGAGATCAATCCAAACGACATTGATGTAGATGAACTTCTCAAAGATGACATTTGATGAAGAGTAAATACATTTTAGTGGAATGCAGTAGAGGTCGAGTGACCCTACTGCATGAAGCTAGATATAAAAATGCAGATCAACTATGACTGCAGAAAGGATAATAAAATGATAGATAACATATTCGATGATGTCTTTGCAGCGATGGACGCTTTTATGCGCTATCCATTTGCAGGGAATGAGATTGGAAACAATGGTTTGAGAGGACTTATCAAGATCCCTCACAATTTGTACACTGTCAAGAATGACAAAGGTGCAATTGAGAAGTAGATTCTTGAAGTAGTCTACACGCCATTTCCAGCTAAAGATGTGACAGTTGATGTTGGAAACGGAATCCTCTAGATCAAGATTGGAAACAAAGACTTCGAAGAGAAGAACCGTGATTCAATGGTCTATAGGGGAATCTCTAGCCAAGAGCGTGAGTTCACATTGAAGCTCTCTCCAAAGTGCGATGTCAGCAAGATAACTGCTGCTGCAAATGATGGCATTCTTCGCATTGAGCTTCCAATGAAAGCAGAGCAAGAAATTGCATCAACACGCATTCCAATTGCCATTAATGAAATGCCAGAGCAGAAGAAGCTTGACACAATCTAATTGCTAAAGCAGTATTCTGCGTTGAAAGGCCGCAATTTTGCGGCCTTTTGTAGCATTCTAAGCTTGTATATTGTTATTATGAAAGTTACACTTATTGCATACACTCCAAATCCAGAGACAACAATCGCTAGAGCAGCAAGAATTTGCTATGACAGCTAGCCAAAAGACCTCGATGGTGAAAGAACTTTCATCAAAGGTCTAGTCAAGTCAGGGCATACTGCTACAATTGAGCATGCTTCTGCTACATTTCTAATAGAAGATGTGTCACGCGCGTTGACGCATGAATTAGTACGGCATCGTCTTTTCAGCTTTTGCCAAAGAAGCTAGAGATATGTAAAAGAGACAGAGCCAAACTATGTCACTCCAGATGTTCTTGTTGATGACAATAAAGCAAATGAAAAAATGCAATCGGCTAAAAGACTTTTTGACAGAGCAATGCGTGATGCATGGTATTTTTACGGAAGACTTCTAGAGTATGGTCTTAAGCCAGAAGATGCGCGCTTTGTGCTTCCAAATGCATGCACTACGACAATAACAGTATCTGGCAATTTCCGTGAGTGGCGAAATTTCTTGCAGCTGCGTCTTTCACCACGCGCGCAATGGGAAATTCGGAAACTCGCAAACATAATTCTTGACAAGCTATACGAAATTGCACCTTCTTGCTTTGAGGATTTGAAAGATAGAACAACAGTCCAACAGACATAATTATGAATATAGCTGAAAAATAGTTGTCTTGGGGCAATACAACTAAGTATTGGATGAACATTGGTCTTAGCTTTGATGATAATGGAAAAGCTAAGATAGAAGTCATAAAGCACACACCAAATATGACTACATTTGGCATGCCAGGTTATGATGAGCAAGTTGCATTCCATAGTAAAATGGAAAAAATTCAAGATAAAATCTGCAAATGCTTAGAAGATATTGAAAATAAATTAAACAATGAATTTAGTTAACATTTTTAGATTATTTGATATAATAATCTTATGAAAATAAGCAAGCTTAAAGAAAAGATCTTAGCTGCTAATGCAGCATATCGCTCAGGTACACCAATCATGTCTGACCAAGCGTTTGATGACTTGTGCGATGAATACCAAAAGCTAGTGTCTGAAGATGAATGGACAGAGTTTCGCAATTCTTTGCATGAAGACAAAGGCAAAGTCAAGCATCCTTTCATCATGGGCTCGCTTGACAAGCTTAAAGCTGAAGAGCCTGCAACAGTCAAGAAATTCATTGATGAAAAATGCATCAGACTGAATGTGTCAGCAAAGATTGATGGCATTTCGTGTCGTCTTCACTATGAAGATGGAAAGCTTGTGTCGGCTTCAACTCGTGGTGATGGTGAATTTGGAGAAGACATAACTGACAAGATCAAGTTTGTCAATTGCGTTCCGCAAATTCTTGGAACTGGAAAGTTTGGAGATGAGCACAAGACAATTGACATTCGTGGTGAGCTTGTGATTCTTAAAAGTGATTTTGCAAAGCTTTCTGGCTTTGCAAATCCTCGAAATGCTGTGGCAGGCATAATGAGCAGAAAAGACTGGTCAGCAGCTGACGTCAAGAATGTCACATTTGTCGCATACACGATTCTTGGCGACAAATTCACAAAAGAGGCGCAGTTTGCTGCGCTTGAAGCTTGGGGTGGTTTCAAAGTTGCATGGCATACGGACTTCTTCACACACTACTTCAAGCACAAGACTGCTGAAGAGACAACACAAGAGCTTTATGATCTAGCTGCGCAGAACTTTGAGTATGAAACTGATGGCTTAGTGATCTGCGACAACAACTATGTCAATGAAGCTAAGTACCGTCCAGTAGCTTGCAAAGCTTTCAAGATCAACCAGCTTGTAGCTCGCACAAACATTGTTGATGTAATATTTGAAGGTCCATCAAAAGATGGAACATTTGTGCCAGTTGCGCAGCTTACACCAGTCAAGCTTGGTGGCGCTACTATATCTCGTGTGACATTACACAACCTTGACTTCATCAAGAAGATGGGAATCAAATATGGAAGTGTTGTTGACATTCTCCGTTCTGGTGATGTGATTCCAAAAGTCATCAAGGTAGTGAGCAATCCAAAAGGCTGTGTGAAGATTTCACCTCCAACTGAGTGCTCTGCATGTGGTGGAAAGCTTGTTCTTGATGGAGTGAACTATCGTTGTGACAATCCTGACTGCTGTGACAAGAAGTTGCATCAAGCTGTCGGTTTCATCAAGAAGCTTGGCTGCAAGTCAGCGTCTGAAGCTACATTCCAGAAGCTTGGAATTGCAGAAGTCAAAGATCTTGTTGCATTTAGACCTAACAAAAAATACAAGTCTGAAGTCAAGCTGTACAATGAGCTTCTTAGCAAGGTGTTCACTCGCAGCAAGCAAGAGCTATTAGCTGCATTGAATTTCAGGGGTGTTGGAGAGACGCTTATAAACAAGATTGTAGATTTTTACGGTTATGACAACATTGCCGCTGGAAAGCCATATGTTGGACTTCCAGATGGTATTGGTGATCTTACATTGCAGAAGTTCAAGGATAGCATTCTAGAAAATCTGAAAATAGTAGATATGTTCATCAATGATGAGCGTTGGAATTGTCTAGAAAGTACCAGAGGTATATCTGGTAATGCTACAAGCAACAAGAATGGTATGTCTATTTGCTTTACTGGAAAACTTGACACTATGGGCCGTAAAGATGCAAGTGAGAAAGCAGAAGCAGCAGGTTTTGAAGTTCTTGGAACTGTGAAGAAAGGCCTTACATATCTTGTGACTAATACTCCAGACAGTGGTTCATCTAAGAATCGCAAAGCAAAAGAGCTTGGAATAAAGGTCATAACTGAAAAGCAGTTTCTTGACATAATTCGTGGAGCAAATCTTGCTAATGACATATTTTCAATTTGACTATGAATGACAATATTTAGATATTTGCAGCTGATCATCGTCAAAATGTAGATTGGAATCTTCCATACATAAGAGTTGGAAATTTCTAGTCAGATGCAATAATAAAAGTAGATGGAATTGATCCAGTTGACTAGTTAGCTATGTCAGAAGGTGCTTAGGCATTGTATGTGTCAAAGCACCTTTCAGAGTTTGGAAATCCTGCTTATGTTGGATTATGCCATTATAGACGAACATTTGCTAAAATTTCAAAAATACTATTAGATGTAAAAAAAGAAGATTTTGATCCAATGGTATGCTTAACTCCACTTGAATAGCTATTTCTCTTTAAGAAACACAATGTTGACTTTTTTGTTTTTGCTAGAGTTCAAAGCTATAGTGAAAAACATAAATCTTGCGTTAAAAATATTATAGATGAATTTTATTTGCATTGCTAGAAAATAGAACTTTCAATGTCTAAAAGTGATATTTCATTAGCGTTTGACATCTTTATAGATTGTTTGCCAAATAATCTTAAAGCTGAAGCAAAAGCAGCTATGGCTAATACTACTATTCATTGCTGCAATATTTTCACAACTACTTCACAGCTGTTTGTAGAATGGTGCAACTCTTATGAAAAAGCATTTAAGCTTTTAAAGCCATAGTTTGAAAACAATACAAACAAAAGATGGTTTGGTTATTTGCTAGAAAGATTTACATCAATTTGGATAGATGCTAATGTAAAAATTGGAAAGACAAAACAAGTCTTGCCATTATGTACAATAGATGGAAAAGTACATTTAAGCAAATAAGCAACGCCTAGCAAAATGCTAGGCGCAAGCTTTATTATATCAATTTACTATTAGTTTGATTAAGTTTGTGCTATAAGAGTATTTGTAATAACACTTAGTGCACTAAGAATACTATTTATAATGCTTGCATTTGCTGAAGCAGTAGCATTGTTTACATCTTGCACACTTAAACCAGCAATATCATTTGCTGCTATAGTCAAAGCACTTATTGCATTAAGCCTATTTTGTACAGCCAATGGTGCATAAACACTATCATGATTATGTCCAATTGGTGAAAATATGCTAGTGAGATTTGTACTAGAACCACTTATTATATCGCCATGAACTTTTATACTACCAGTTAATTCAACTTCATTTGCGTTTGCTGTCAACACCTGATCAACAACAAAATTATTAGTAACATTAAGATTATAAGCTTGAACTGTAGTGCTATTAGCTGCTGTTAAACCTTGACTATCTACAGCGAGTATTGTTCCAACATTAAAGCTTGAGTCAGCTTTCAAAGTGTTAGCAGTCAAACCAGTAGAATTAGCAGTTAATGCACCATTATTGATTGCAATACTATTTGTTGCTGATAAAGTTTGTGTATTTATTTTTGTATTGTTTCCTGTAGCAAATATTCCATAACTATTAATAACAACGTTATTATTTCCAATAGACAGTGCTGTAGCTGAAAGAACTGGTGCGCTGATAGCAGTTGTTGCACTAAGTATGTCAGCTTCAATATTTCCATTTGTAGTTAAACCTTGCGCGCCTGCTGTAATTGAATCAGCTACATAAAGGTTTGTTAGTATGGTGCATTGTCCAACAGCTATAGGAGATGCTGTTGTCAAACCGTTGCAGTTTATACTGTCAACATAAACATTTCCATCACTGTCTATTCCAAAATTATCAACAAGAGACAATGCTGTTCCTGAAAGAAGCGGCGCTTTAACACTTGTTGTAGCAACAACTGTGTCAGCATTGATATTTGCTGTAATTGTTCCAGCTGTCAAGCTTGTAGCTGAAAGAGATGGAGTTTTTACAGTTGTTGCAGATAGCTCATTAGTTTCAACTGCTGCTGCAGTCAAACCATTGTTTGCACTTATTGTCTAAGCTTCAATCTTTCCAGCTGCTTTGACTGAAGTGTCATTAGCTGAAAGAATTCCTTCAACAATCAAGCCATTTGCATTACTGTCAGTTGCTGTCAAAACACCAGGAATTGTCATTCCGGTGTTATCAGCAACAACCTTTCCAGCTACATTCAAGCTAGTTCTTGCTGACAATGTGTTAGCTGTCAAACCACCATCATTTGCAGTAAGATTGTTTGTTCCAGAACCAAGATTAAGATTCTTAGCAGAAAGATTGTCAGCTTTAACTATTGCTCCATCTGCTTGTGCAGTCAAGCCTGATCCATTTATTATAGTCTAATTGCCAACTGTAAGTGATGCAACAGTGTCACCAGTCTTTTGTACATAAGCATTTGTCAGTGCGGTTGACAATGCATTAGCATCAATGCTGAACTCATTTGTGCTATTATTAAGTTTCAAAATATTTCCATCTGCTGAATATGGCTTAGCAATAGCTGACAATGCAATTGGTGTATCTGTCAAACCACTATCAGTATTCCATGTAAATACAAGGCAAGGAACAGATGGTGTATCATTTATAGTGGTAGTTGATATTGCTACAGATTCAAGAAATCCGTCTTTTATGAAATTACTTGCATCAAGTGTTGTTTTTACTACATTCTTATATTTTAGAACTATTTCCTATGTGTTGTTATCAAGATCAAGTGTCAAATTTTCAGCTACAGAATCAGCCGCTGATTGCAAATATGTTGAAAGTCTTTTATTTTCAATTATGATATTAGGATCTGCAGACAAACCATTAGTTGTAAAGCTTATAGCATTTACATTAGATTTTATATTTAGATAATTGTCATCTTTATATATAGAAGCATTTTCATCAAACTGCACCTTAGCAGTACTAAGCTTTGCAGATGACTATATTGTTATATCTTTATCAGATCTTACACCTGTTGAATTTGCTGTCAAAATTCCATTTACTTCTAGACCAGCTGCTGTAGCATCAATCTTGTTTGCTACATTCAATGATGTTCCAGCTGAAAGTGTTGTTGCAGAAAGACCTGTATCATTTGCTTTAGTACTTTCACCAACAGTCAAATTTGTTCCAGAAAGATTTGGAGCTTTAATAGTATCTGAAGCAGTAAGTGTTGGTGCTACAACACGCATATTATTTCCAATTAATGCTGCACCATTGCTATCAACTATTATATAATCACCTAGTTTCAAAGTGTTTCCAGCTGAAAGATCTGGAGCTTTAATGATTGTTCCAGCATCTCCAACAATTCCACTGCTATTTATTGAGACTTTAGTTCCACTGACTTTCATTTCATTTGCAGCGTATACAACTTTTGCTGTAAGTCCAGAGTCATTTGCTTTAGTGCTTCCATTAGTTCCAACAGACAATGTTGTTCCAGAAAGAAGTGGCGCTTCTACATTAGTTGTTGCAACTAGTTTATCAGCTGCAATAGTCTTTCCAATTGCTGTCAAGCCATCAGCATTAGCTGTTACATTGCCCGCAGTCAAGCTTGTAGCTGAAAGCTCTGGTGACTTAACAGTTGTTGCAGACATTGCTCCAGCATCAATTGTTGCTGCAGTCAGACCACTATTTGCACTTATTGTCTAAGCTTCAAGCTTTCCAGCTGCTTTTACGCTTGTATTATTTGCTGTCAAAATTCCATCTACTACTAGACCAGCTGCAGTATTGTCAGTTGCTGTCAATATTCCATCTATTGTCAAACCTTCAGATGAAGCAGTAAGCTTATCTGCTACACCAAGAGTAGTTTTAGCAGAAATTATGTCTGCAGATAAACCAGCGGCATCTGCTACTGCAGCACCAGCAGTCAAGCCAGTTGAATCTGCTTTGATATTACCATTTGCGACATTCAAAGATGTTTTAGCTAACAAATCAGCAGCATACACTTTTCCATTTTCTGCTGTCAATCCATTGTCATCAATTTTTACTGCTTCATTGTTTACTGTCAAAGCACCAGCAGAAACAGTATTTGCTATAACATTACCAGTTTCAATGCCTGCAGTTATTGAAGTGCACAAACTATTTGACACTGAATCGACATAATACTTATTTGCTGTGTCCATTGGATCAGTTGGATTTCCAACTGACACAATGCGCTTGCCCATAGCATTCATCTCTTCATCAGTCATGAAGTACAGCTAGTTGTCATCAATGTTGTTTTCATTGCTCAGTCTAACATATTGTGCAGCCGGCATCTTGTTTATGACAAGTTTGTCAATGCTTAGTGCATTAGTCTATTGCCCAGCGTTGTTGTATGTCACAACTGACACTTTGCTGTCAGTTGCTGTTGAAATATAGCCAACATCAGATGTAAGCGATGTCACAGCATTAGAAAGTACTACGCAAATTGGATCGTATTTATCTTCAAGCGCTGCAGATGTAGCAGAAAGATTGCTGAAGCGAACAAGATCACTGTCAGTCACTTGTATGATGTCAATGTTTTCACGCTTCAAGTCACTAAGAACAACGCAAGATGCTTCAGTGTCAGTGCCACCTTCATTGTTGTGTGCATGGACAATGATGTAGTTTCCTGGAACAAATTTAATTCCAGGATCACCTTTTGTAGTGTAGCTTGTCAATGCTGAATTCATGCTGATGTAGTACATCCAGCCGTTATTAAGCTTTGTAGCTGCTACATCTTCTGGAACATTTACTTCACCACCAGAATACTAGTAACCATGAAGAAATGCCACATATGTAGAAAGATATTGTGGTTCAGTCAATGCATCAAGCTTCAAATGTCCTTTATAGTTCACTCCACCTTTTACATCTGCTTTTATTCCATCAATTTCATCTTTAAGATTGCCGGACAATGTTTTTGTCTAAGTTGACAGACCACTTATCTCTTCATGCAGATTTGCTGACACTGTATCATTGATGTAGCTTGAAGTATTCTAGAACTTTGTAGTAGTTCTATCATCTAGGTCACTTATTTCAACACAAAGATTATGCGCTACATCATAAGAAGCTACACCATTTGCTGTTACTGTGAAACTGTCAAGTGATGAAACAATATCACTATCTTTCAAGAAGACAACTTGGTTTGGATTGTTTGTGTATTCCATACTATTTCTTTCTCAATTAAGCCGTTATTTTGTCGATGTTCAACGCACCATTTCTTATTGTAAGTGTGTATTTGTTGAAGTTAACTTCATCTACAAGCACAAGTTTTGAAACTACCATTGTTCTTTGATTATGGCCCTGTGTTACAGGTTGTGTTTCAGTTATAGTCTAGTTGCTAAGCAATGCATCATTTACAGCGCTTACAACTGTTGTAAGACCATTGCTCAAACTGTCTATGTCAGATGTCAGTGATGAAATGTTGTCAGCAAGTGAACTTGTTGTTGCAACATCAAATATCTTCTCAAATGTTGGAACACTCAATGCAGAAATATATGCAGACTATATAGTTGCGTTTGTTGCAGAAATGTTGTCTGCTGACAAAAATTCTGCTTTAGCTGATACAATGTTGTTAGTCTTGCTGCTTAGATCTACTGCTGTCAATGAATTTGCAGAAACAATATTTCCACTAAGTACCATTATGTTAGCGTTTGCTGCTGATAAGGTGCTTGTAGCAGAAATGTTGTCTACTGACAAATTTGTAATGTTTGAATTTGTTGCAGAAAGAAGTGGTGCTTCAATTCTACTTGAAGCATTAATTGTTTCAGCATCAATTGTTGCAGCGGTCAAACCAGCATTTGCACTTATTGTCTAAGCTTCAAGTTTATTTGCTGCTTTGACAGATGTTGAATCTGCAGTCAATATGTTTTCAACTGTAAGACCAGTTGCAGTGCTATCTGTTGCAGTCAAGATTCCATCTATTGTCAAACCTTCAGCTGTAGCAGTAAGTTTGTTTGCTACTCCTAAAGTCTCATTAACAGAAAGTGCATTTGCAGAAATTCCAGTATTGTCTACTTTTACATTTCCATCAACAGTCAATATTGTTGCACTTACAGTATCTGCGCTCAATGAGTTAACTTGCTCATTTCTTGCAGAAAGAACCTCAATATTGGCATTAGTGAAGATGTTGCTTCCGGTAGCAGTGTTGTTAGCTGAAAGAATGAAGTATTTTTCATCAGATGTTGTACTTAGTCTTTCAATCTAATGAGAGAAGTCTTTTATTATCTCAACATCAGCAATTGTAGTGTCTGACAATATGCAGTCGCGCTTTAGTATCAGATAGTCATTCTCATCAACACTAAGTTTGTCTATTCCATTTTCAGTTATTTCTGCTGAAGTCTAGTCAGCAGCTGCGCATCTGAATGTGAAACCGCGTTTTAAGCTTGTGTCTGCAGCAAAACCAGCGCATGTTGAAAGAAGCGCAGACATGTGGTTATGTGTCTCATGCTCATCATAATCAGCTTTAAGACGAACATCGCCTTTGAATCTAAGTGAATCTGAAAGTGCTCCACTTAACTCAGCACTTAATTGTTCATTAGTTGTGTCAATCTTTGTGTCAAGATCACCTATAACGCTGCATAAGAAGCTAAACTTAGCTTTATCTGAATTCTAGTCAATGTCATTCAGCAAGAATATATTTGGACGTATTTCATTAAGCTGCAATGTTGTCCATTTGTTCTTAGCTAGATAATACTCAGTGCTTGTTCCATTGTATACTTTTACATCTTGACCAAGTGAATTTATGAAGTTTATCTCAACTTCTTCATCAGCATATTCTGTCTAGTTGTTGTTTTTAAGACGAATAACTGTCATGAATTCACGAGATATCTAGTCATTTAGGCTGCTATCTGTCTTGTCCGGAACTTCTATGTCAATTTTTCCGCAATTCAATGTGTCAAACACAAGATCATGTTGTACTGCTGCTGCTGTATTAGGCACTAGATCAATTGAAGCTTGATATGTTCCTTCTGCAACACCAGCTGTTTCAGGATATCCTTCACCAAGATTTATGACATCTGTTTCATACAGTGGATATACAGTGCTATCACTAGATTCAATAGGATTAGATCCAACATTGTATTCATGTCTTGCAACAACTTGCTAGTTAGGTGTTATTTCAGTTATAGTAAGCTTTACAATGTTGTATTTGATAGTTATAGAACTTCCATCTGGATTAGATTCTGACCATGTCCATTCACCAGCACTATCAGTCTTATATAGTGTGTAGTTCTTCTTGAATGCTCTATATATTGGAGCATTAGTCAGATCTACATCTGCAGTTGGGAAATTTGTGCCAGCTTCAGCTATAGTTCTGTTGTAAAGTTTTGGAGTTATGTATGAGATTTTTTCTTCATCATTTTCTGTTTCAAAGTCACGATAGCTAAATTCATACTTGTACATTTTTGCTGCTTTGTATGCAGTGAACTTAGCTGAAGTTCCATTTACATCAGCGCTCAAATAGTAGTTGTATGTTTTTCCAGTTTGCACATCATTAATGTCAGATGTAAGCAGACCTACAAAATTCTAGTTTCTTCTAAGATTTACTGTATAAGAACCTGTAAGATGGTATGGAAGCTATGAAACAACACGTATCTTTGATATTTCACCATCATCATAATCAATTCCATGCTCATTTTCAGCTTCTAGACCAAAACCAATGTGGTCATATATTCTTCCAAACTCTGCTCCAGTAGCACCTGGTGTAGCATCTACAAGACTTATGAACATTCTAGAATCTAGATTTCTTTCTAGTTTGAATGATACACCATCATAAGTTATTCTATCTGGCGCTATGTTTTGGACACTTAGTTCTGTGCCATATTCAAATGGCAATCTGCTGAATTTGTTGAACACAGACAAGATTGAGTCATTCATGTCAAATGAATATTTGCCAGATATGATTCCAGTCAATTGGTTATGCTCATCATATGCAAGTTCTGCATCATATACTTTTCCAATTACTTGCTCTCCATACTTTATGTTGAAGAACTCATTTGCAACTGGATCAAGCCAAAAACGGCTTTCTTTCCATGTGTTACCAGCTTCATACTTCAGCTCATAGTTCTTTCCTTCCATGTAGTTTGTAGTTTTGTCATCGCTGAATACGAAGTTTGTGTTCTATACAAGTGCAGATACAATGTTCTTGTTTGTTATTCCATTATATGTTTTGACATTTAGACGCAATGGATTTGCATTAAGAATGTTTACTTGAGCTACTGGAATAGCGCCTTCAATTGGATCCTAATATATAAGTCTTCCATCTGGAAGATTTATGTCAAATACATTTACGGCCATGTCATCAGCTTTAAGAGGACATGTATTTGCTTTTCCTGTCTGTATTACATAATGGCGATCATGTTCAATAGTATTAAGCAAAAACTCTTTAGTACTGTCTATTTCACTATTTAAAGTGCTTGAAACATCTCCAATAGTGTCAATTATGTTGTTGTCTGACAGTTTAGAAGTGCTAGACAAACTTATAATAAGTGAATTTATATTTGCATCTTCTTGCGTTCTTTGATAAGTTTCACCTTCTAATGAAACAGTTATGTCAGATGAAACATTGTTTATGATATCTGTCAAGCTATTATTAAGCTGTGTAATAGCTGCTTCTCTATTTGCTATTTCACCTGTTATAGCGTCGCTTAAAAACGTATCATTAGCTTGACGTGCAGTTATTTCACTTGATATAGCGTCACTTAAAAATGCAGCATCAAATTGACGTGCAGTTATTTCATCTGTTATAGCAGCACATAGAACACTATCATCAAATCGACGTGCAGTTATTTCATCATCAATACTTAGTCTTGCATTTTGAAGAACGCGTTCGTCTTCTTGCTGTCTAGTATATGTTTCAGACGTTATGGCATTACATAATGTGTTAGTTATTTCTGTGCAAAGCAAAGCGTCATCACGTATACGTCCATCTTCTTCAAGATGAATCAATGTAGTTATATCGGTGCTTACTGTCTGCATTACACCAGTAAGATTGCCAGACAGTATAGAATCTGCGGCTTTATAGTTAGTTTCAAGTTCTGATCGTAAACCATTTATCGCAGCTTCTCTAGCTACTACAGTGTCTTTAGCATCTAAGCGCTCATTTACTCCATATGGACCAGTTATTTCATTACGTAAACCATCAACTAAAGTCTGTACTTCATTTTTTGTCTATTCAAGTTGTGATCCTATTGAGTTAGTAAGTGCTGTATCAATATTGTTAACTGTATCATAAACACTGTCTATTCTAGAATCAATACTTGTCTTATAAGCAGCAATTGAATCAAGTGTTGATCTTGCACTTATAAGAGCAGATGTTGCATCTTGTGCAGCCTATGAAGCAGTATGGTCAAGCTCATCAAATCTAGAAGTAAGTTCATCGATCTCGTCTTGTTTGACATATTCACCAAGATCAATGTTCAGACCTTCGACCGCGCATAATTTCACACCACTTAGAACAGCGTCTTGTATTGTGACACCAGAAATAGTTCCACCATTGACATCTATGTTCTCAATGTCAACTTGACCATGAAAGGTTCCATAATACTCATTTTCTTCATTTCTTAAAATTACCTTCTAAGGTGTCTTGCGAGTAACGTAGTCTACGTTGATGCTTTCTTGAACTCTATTGTGTAAATCTGTGTAGGTTGACATCTTATTTGACCTTATTCTTGCTTATGCTGAATTATTTACTTTCAATTGAAAACAATGCAGATATATGTACATATGTACAATATAATTAAGAAAGTATTTTCTAAGATGGCAGCTGAAAGAAAGTCAAAACGCTAGAAAAAGCCTAAGTTTGAATATACAGACAATTTGCTTTTCATAATACGTCATGCAGTTCTTGATGTTGAAGTAAATCCAGATGTGTATAATGATGATGACAAAACTTAGATACATATGATAGCAAATGAGATGGCTAACAACATCTATGTAGACAAGTCATATGTGCAGTTCAAAGGCAACAAGCATGAAGATACTTTCATGCTTGAAGAAGGTTGGAAGCAGTTTTGCAAGCTTGCTATAGACACAAACTTCAACAAGAACTGGACTATACAGAAAGATAGACTGCTGTTTGAGACATACCAAGTTCTTATTGTGGCTTACATTGAAGAGATTTTGAAGAAGTACGGATATGATTGTGAACACATCTAGCTGGAAGTAGCTGAAGGCTCTAGTTTTGAAGTTGAAGTGTATTTTGACCATGTTCAAGACTGGAAGCACTATCCAGGAAAATGGCAGACATGGAAATGGAATTGAAGTTGGAAAGACATATAGAGTCAGCAAATGCTGCAAGAATGACAGTTGCACATGCAGTCAGCAGTATTTGACTAGAATAAGCAGTCTTGGTCTTCATGTTGGCGCTAAAGCGGAAGTAATTGCTGTATTTGGCGAAAATGTCTTGCTGAAAGTTCCAGGCATGAGCAGCTCAATCGCTATAGACAAGAAACAAGCCGAAGTAGTCCTAAAGTCTGTAGACAATTCTAGTTTACATTCTTAAAGTCTATGATATAATATGCATTATGATAGTAAATGTTATATCAGACATACACGCAGATTTTGATGAGAAAAATGGCACAGTTGTGTACAATGCGCCATTTGACTTTGCTATATCTACAATATGTGAAGCTTCAACTGCGCTGAAGAAGCAGTTTGAGGACAGCATTGATGCATACAAGAAGCTTAAGTTTGACAATTCTGTCCTTAATAGAATGTTTGACTTGCCATACATTGAGAATGTAGAGCAGCTTGCAGATTGGATAGCCGCTCTTGACAGGCAGATAAACTTAGCATGCATTGGTTTGAACAAAGACAATGTCTTCATCTGGTCTAGACTTCTTACTGTTGTGGAAAATTTCTTCAGACTCAACCATATAGAGTGGTCTTACAAAAAAGTAGAAGTTGATGACATTCGCAAGTTCTTGTTCAAGCAGATATTTGACTTTGATCCAAGAAAGCTTGAGCCTGCTGACTATCTCATAATTGCAGGAGATATTGGCTATGCTAACACATATGACAGGATTCTTGCTGACATCAAGCAGCGTACAGAAGGAAAGTTCAAGAAGATATTGCATATTGCTGGAAACCATGACCATTGGTATTTCAGAATAAACAAAAGTCTTCCAGAGCAGACTTGTCCTGACTACTCTCATGAGTATTGCGAGCATGTTGATGGTGACTATGCTTTCATTGGCTGCACAATGTGGACTCCGCTTGGAAATGACTGGATGCAATACAATTGTGGAAGATGCATGAATGACTATAGATACATTCCTGGCTTCTCAACTAAGACTGGAATGGACCAATTCCAAATTCAGTCAATATGGCTGAAGTCAAAGATTGCAGCATATGCTAAAAAGAAAATTGTAGTGTTCACTCACCATCAGCCATTCAAAGAGCTTGTTGAAGACGACAACAAGCACAATGGCTATGAAGATGGAAGAGATGTTCGTGGAGCATATGCAGTTCTTGATGGAACATTTGATGACATAAACAAAGACAGAAATATAATGTTGTGGGCGTGCGGGCATACACATATGAACTTTGACGCTACTGTGCATGATGTGCATGTAGTCAGAAATCCAATTGGCTATAGAGACCATTATGGTTGGGCATACTCTCCGCCTGAGAATTGCCATTCTGGCTCATGGTACAACAAGCTTATAGAAGTCTAAGTAAGTATTATATCATTGGAGATAGTGAAATGTACGTAAACTTTAAAGGAAAGACTGCATAGCTTTATAATGACAATAAGCAAATAATTAGATAGTTTAGAGCAAATGCAGATATTGTCAATGCTCAAGTTCAAGGAACTGGAAAAGACGCAGTTGTTGCATTGACAGTAAAGAACGGAAAGACAATTCTGTACAAAGCTACAGGTCAAATCATTCGTAGATGACTTATGAACGACAAAGAACTAGCTGAAATCAAAAAAGAAGTCAAAGCTCTTAGCAAACTTCAACGAAAGCCCCGTCCAAAAGAAAACTATCGCATTGTGCGGTTGAATCCTCTTGACGACGACAAGCCTGTAACTGTTGAGAAATTCTATGCAGAAAATGATGAAGCTGCAAATGACTATCTTGTTCAGTTCAGATTGAAGTCATGCCAGACAGCTGGTGATTCAAACAACATGTACTTTTGGAAATATGCAAACTATCATGTTGGTCCAGATGGAGAGTACTATGATGATCTCAATGAGATGCTTGATTCAAAAGACGATGGCTTTTGGAGAAATCTGAAGATCTGGTGGTATGTTCATGTCACAAGCAACATCAGCGATGCTTGGTATTGGTTCAAAGATCTTTTCTATTGGATTAAGCACAAGCAAAATCGCCGTGATAGCTGGGACATCTACTATGCTTTGCTTAGACTCCTTGAGCATAATATTCCTATTCTTATCAATAATCATTGTGGTGTTCCTACATGCTACTGCGTTGAAGCTAGAAAGAAGCTAAATGCAAACAATCCAGACTTTGATGTAGATGAAAGCTTCAAAGAGCAAATGACTTCATCTGAAGAAGAGATTGAACTTGCCTCAAAGCTCTATGAAGAAGAGCTTAGAAATCTTCTTCTTGCAGTAAGACTTCATGAATACTATGAAGGTTATGGAATTGTTGATCCAAAGAACACTGCAATGGTTTAGATTGACGCTGCTTACAATGGCACTCTTCCATACAAGAAAGGATCGTGGAAAGAGTTTGACTATGTAAAGCTCAATGTACTTGTTGACAAGTACCATAATTAGATATTTGACACACTGAAGAAGATTGGTCCTTGCTTGTGGGACTAAGTCGTAAAATGCAAACTATTCTATTGCAAGGCAGTTTCAAAGCTGCCTTTCTTTTTTGCAGTTTAACAAACTAAGTTTTGTGATATAATAGCAATATGGAAATTGACAACTTTGACATATTTAGGCAACATCTTGACTTCATTGACACGAAGCTTGATCGCTATGTAATTCACATCTTGCGCAGACCAAAAGACATCAGCGCTGGCATGAAGAACGCTTTAGGCTCTAATGAGTCTCAGCGTCTTATCAAGACTTACTATGTAGACAGCATTGAGTACTTTGATAGGAAGCGAGAAGCAATCAAAGAGCTGTGCAAAGCTAACAATGCTCGTGCTTACATCATCGTCCAGCCAAAAGACAACTTTGAGTGCTTGTTGAATCTTGGCGAGAAGATATTTGAGACTATCCGCAACAAGAACTACAGCGTCAAGCCTGAGCATCTTGTACGTCAAGCTTTCTGTGAATGGCACAAGACACGCAAGAAGCAGTGGATTCTTGATCTTGACAAAGACAGCATGATTGAGTACAAGCCTGGTGAGATAAGATTTGGTGGTCCTCGTTCTATTGACTGCAAAGAATGGAAGTTTGAAGAAGTTCTTGAGCTTGTCAAGCGCCATGTCAAAGCGGTTGGAAAAGACGAGAATGAAGTGTATGTAGTTCCAACAAAGAATGGCAAGCACATCATAACACCACCTTTCAACTTGCAGGCAGCTTTCAAAGAATGCTCTCTTCTGTATGAAGGCGCCAAGAAGGTTGTAACTGGCTATGAAAACAGATGGCTGAAGAAAGGTGACAAAGGCTACACAGGCTCTCCAGGCCTTGACCACAAGTTTGAGCCAATAGTTAAGCAAGAAGTTGGCTGGCTTCATAAAGATGGAATGAGCTTGCTGTATCTTTGCATGTGACAATCAGCTGAAAAAGTATTTTGAAACATTGTTTGCCTTGATGAATTGATCTGCTTTTCCATCAGCTTTAGCTTCACGATACCGCTCATGCCAAAGAAGGCCATGAGCGGTTCTGTCAAAATATCCTGACTGTTTGTAGCAAAGCATCATGTCTGCTATTTCATCTAGCTCATGGTCTTCAAACAAGCTGTCTAACTTGTCTTTGTAGAGCTGAATCAAAATAAGCTCAAGAAGCTCATCATCTGTACCATACTTTTCTTGAAGACTTTCCAGAACATTGCCATTCTTCTTTGACTTGCTTTGCAAATGTCTCATAGTCTTTGCCAGCCAAGTCTTTGTCAGACAGAATAAGCTTGCTGGGATCTTCAAACATCTTGACAAAATCTTCATATTTTTCATAGCTGTCGCTTATCTTCAGTTGCTCTACTACTTTTGGAATAGCTGACATTGGATTTATGCATATCTCTGACTGCTTGTTGAACACGTTGTCGCAGTAGTACATGAATATTGCTTCACCTTCTGTTGGTGGAACAGCAAATGCATGAAGAAATCCTCTTGGAACATACAGCTTGTTCTGCGCAACAGGATCAAGCTTGAACACTCCAAACAGGCCGAATGATTGAGAATCTGGCCGCATGTCTACTATCACATCATATATGACAGCATTCACAGCTTCAACAATCTTAGCTTGGCACCATTCACCAGCCTAAGCATGCATTCCACGAAGCACCATTCCACATGACTTGCTTCTATTGACTTGCTTTATTCCATCAAGCTCTTCTCCAACAAGCACTTCTGAAAAACTGCCTCTTCCATCTCCAAACACTTTTGGATAGTAGTTCACTACAGTCTTTCCATTGACTTTGTCAAATACTGTCTCTTCTTCAACTTCTAGCATGTTGTTTCCTCAATTAGATCTTCAAATTCTTTCTGTACCAGTCAACAGTAAGCATCAGTCTTGTCTTCATGTCAAACTGCTCATGCCATGCAAGACCTTTGCACTTAAGCTTGCTTGCATCTAGCCAGTAGCATATGTCATGAGCTGGACGATCTTTGACATATGATATCAAGCTTTCTGGCTTTCCACAGCTCTTCAATATACTTTTGACTATGTCTATGTTGTACATCAGGTTCTTCTTGCCAGCAGAAGGCGCAATGTTGTAAGTCTCTCCAACTGTTCCATAGCGAAGTATGTTCATCACATTCTCATTGTGCTCATCAACAAATATCCAATATCTTCGCTGCTTTCCATTTCCATACACTGGAATCTGCTTGTCGTTGCAAGCATTCGTTATGACTGTTGGAATAAGCTTTTCTGGATGCTGCCATGGACCAAAGTTGTTTGTGCATCTGCTTATTGTCGCATTCACTTTGAATGTCTTTATGTAAGACATGACTGCAAGCTCTGCAGCAGCTTTTGAAGCAGCATAAGGAGATGTTGGACAAAGTCTTGCTGTCTCTGTGCAGTCTAAGCCACTTTCTGGAGTTATAGCTCCAATCACTTCATCTGTCGATATTTGATGGAATCTGCACTTATGCTTGCGAGCAGCTTCAAGGCAGTTCACTGTTCCAACAACATTTGTAGAGAAGAATATCTCTGGACTAGCTATAGAGTTGTCTACATGTGACTCTGCTGCAAAGTTCACTATTGTGTCTATTCCATATGTTGTCACAACTTTGTCTACTGCAACAGCATCTCTTACATCAGCCTTTATGCAAGGTATCTTATGTTGCTTTAGCCAAGCTTTCTTCTGCTTGAGCATGAACTTCGCAGCGTATGTCTCCACATCATAGCAGAAGAAAGTGTCATGAGGACATGACACACTCCAGCTTTGAAGTGCATTGAATCCAATGAATCCAAGACCACCTACTACAAGAACTTTCATCAGTCTTCTCCTTTCTTGAACTGCTCAATGTCGCCGATCTTCATTCCAGTTCGTTCTTCAACTGTTCTTACAAAATTGCTCGCATCATTCAAGCTCTAGAATGTTCCTACATCAAGCCATGCATTTCCAACACCAAATCTCTTCAGTTTAAGCTGCTTTCTCTGCAAGTAGACTTTGTTTACATCAGTTATCTCATACTCTCCTCTAGCGCTCGGCTTAAGGCTCTTAGCTATCTCAACTACATCATTGTTGTAGAAGTAAATTCCAGGCACAGCATAGCTTGACTTTGGCTTCTTTGGCTTCTCTTCAATTGAAAGCACATTGTCATGCTCATCAAACTCAACTACGCCATATCTTTCAGGGTCTGACACATGGTAGCCAAATATCACATTGTCATCAGATCTGCTAGCTTCTTTTACAAGCTTCTCAAGCTAGTTTCCATAGAATATGTTGTCACCAAGTATCAAGCACACTTTGTCTTTTCCAATGAACTCTTCTCCTAAGACAAATGCTTGTGCAAGTCCATTTGGCACTTCTTGCACTTTGTACTGCAGCTTCAAGCCAAGCTGCTTGCCATCACTGAGCTCTTTCTCTAGAATTGGTGTTGTCTCAGGTGTCGATATGATAAGTATGCTCTTTATTCCAGCTTTAGCAAGCGTGTAAAGTGGATAGTATATTTGCGGCTTGTTGTACACAGGCAGCAGCTGCTTGCATACATACTTAGTCAAAGGCATCAGCCGCGAACCACTGCCTCCAGCTAAGAGTATTCCTTTTCTGCTCATAATTATATTATACAGTCCAGAACGGTGCATTGCATTGAAGTATAATATATTTGATGTCTTGCAAAATAATAGTGAATATATTCTATTAGCCTGGAAGTTTTTTGACAAAACTTCTAGAACTAGATGAAGGAAGACTTTATTACCCAATAAATGGTGGAGCAAGTCTAAGAAGAAAATTTGAGCCAAAATGGCTGCATTTTGATGATGCTGGTGACAATATATCTATGCATAATCATGCATTGAATGAAATGACAAGCATATATTGGTTTTGGAAAAACTATCCATGGCAAAAGCTTAAATATGTAGGCTTCAACCATTATAGAAGATTGTTTCATCCAAAAGATATGCTAGATATATATGACTATGATATAATAGCTGCAAAGCCATATGAATTTTCAATAGACTTAGAAGGACAATATTGGCTTGCCCATAATATGAATGATCTTCAAAAGCTTGTTGGAATACTTGCGGCTAATACATAGGTTGGAGTTGACTTTGCATAGTATATGAACTAGAAAATTCTCAAAGCTCCATGCAACATGTTTGTCATGAAAGCAGAGTTATTTGACAAATATTGCAGATTTATGTTTCCAATATTGTTTAAGCTTGAAGAATATATCTAGCTTAGTCAAGGAAATAAATATCAGCATAGAGCAATTGCATTTTTAAGTGAGCGATTAACATCATTTTGGATTAATACGCAATCATAGAAAAAAATTAAAGAAATTAAAATATGGTTTAAACAATGAAAACAGCATTAGTATGTATAGCACGCAATGAAGATAATTATATAGATGAATGGCTAAAATATCATATAAAAATTGGTTTTGATTTTATATATATCTATTAGAATAATTGGCGTTATCAAGGAGATAAAAATCAATATACAAATGTTCATTGGATAGAATTTGATGGTCAAGCAAAACAAGTTGAAGCATATGACAATTTTGTCATATATCATAAAAAGGAATATGATTGGGCAGCATTTTTCGATGTAGATGAATTTTTAGTAATAAAAAATGCATTTGAAAAGAATATAAATGAAGTATTATCAAAATATAATGATATCTCTGTTCTTGGAATACCATGGAGAATAATGGGATCTAATAATTAGCAAGATCCAATTAAAAGTAATACAACATATTCTATGATAGACAGATTTACAAAATCTAATGCTAAATTAGGTAATTTCAAAAAGCTTATATTAAATTTTAATAAAAATGAAGCATACAGATTTGCTGATCCACATTATTTAAGAACTAACTAGTCTATTAGTGATACAACTAGAAAAATTAGTACTACTACAGCTCTTTTTCCAGATACTATAAAAAATAGTGTACAAGAATTAGAATTGAATCATTATATGCTATTGACATTTGATGAACGTGTTAGAAGAAAATCATGCGGAGATGTATTTTATGGAGACAACCATAGAAAAAATATTGATATGGCTAAAGAGCTGGCCTGGTGGAAATCATAGGATAAAACGGCAAATGATGAAAATAATATGACAGCATATAATTTTATGCATGATACTTCTGAAAAAGATGATAGTTTAGCTACTATTTATATATGGTCAAATTATGAACTTCAAAAAATTGATAAATCAATAGACAATAATGGTTTACATATTTTTATGAATAGTTGTTATCCATTAAAAGCATTTTATGATAAGTTTAATGCATGCACAAAAATAATGTTTTCACGTTTTATGAATCATAATAAATTATGGCAAGGAGCAGATATAATTATAAATAAATATAAATAGTTTAATGCTATATATGGTGTTAAAGATTTTATGTATGATAAAATGTTTAAGCTAAAAACTAAAAACAATAACATAATTGAAAATGGAATAATACAATTTAATAAAGAACTAAAAGTTATTGATGATACAAATGCATCTTGTGGTAGATCAACTGGTTTTTTTGTATATCTAGTAGTTAAAAATTTGTTTCCATTACATAATATAATATTAGTTAATTTTAATAGAAAAAACAATGAAAAATATTCAATTAGCAACTATGAATTATTACATAATATAGCTGATGAAGAAAAATACTTTGAAAAAATAAAAGCAAATAAAATAAATATTGGATAATTATGATAATTGCAGCTTTAGTTACTGGCAGAGGAAATAATACATTAAAAGATAAAAATATCCTAAATGTATTAGGAAAGCCATTAATGGCATATCCATGCATTGAAGCAAAAAAATGTGTTGCAATCAATTTTTTTTATATTTCAAGCGATGATGACAAAATACTATCTGTTGGTGAGCAGTATGGATATAAAAGAATAAAACGGCCTAGCTATCTTGCTCTTCCTACTTCATAGCATAAAGACACTATACTGCATGCTATTAATGAAATTCAAAATGATATAGGAGCTATAGATATATTAGTTGTACTTCTTGCAAATAATGCTACAGTAAAAGCAGAGTGGATAAAGAAGTCTATTGATATGATATTAGAAGATGATGAAATATCTGCTGTTGTTCCTGTAGAAGTTGATCAAGACCATCATCCATATAGAGCTAAAACTATAGATAAAAATGGTTCATTGATTCCATTTTTTGATTTTTCTGGAAAATCTATATCAACAAATAGACAAGATCTTTCAAAATGTGTCTTTTTATGCCATAATTTTTGGACATTAAATTGTAAAAATTCTATATTGTCTAACAATCCCGGACAATAGCCATGGACATTTCTTGGAAATAATATCAAACCAATTGAAGTGTCTAATTGTTTTGATGTCCATACATTAGAAGATATCAAGAAAACAGAAAATTGGCTAAAGCTGTACTATAGAAAATAATTATAACTATCTAAGTTTGTATCATATATTTGTTATGCCAGGAACAAGCAAAGCAAAAAGTCCAAGTGGCGTTGAAATTGTATTTGAAGAGCTTACTCACAAATACTCTTCTGAATGGAAAGGAAAGACAATAGAGTATGTGTCTGGAACAACATTTCTGCATAAGTTCTTTCCTGAGTTTGATCCAACTGGCGTCATAACTGCTAGATGCGCAAAGAAACAAGGCATAACTGTTGAAGAGCTGAAGAAGCAGTGGCGAGAAAAAGGAAACGCTGCAACAGCATTTGGAACTCGCTGTCATGAAGTATGTGAAGATGTTGAGTTAAATAGATTTGTCAGAAATAAGCCTGAAAATGAAAAAGAAGAGAAGACTTTCTAGCAAGCTATAAAGATGGCAACTTCACTAAGAGCTAAAGTAGACATTCTTGGCGTAGAGAAGATTGTCTTCAGTCCAGAACTTCAGCTTGCTGGAACAATAGACCTATTTGCAAAGTCAAGAAAAAATGGCACTTATCTTATAGTTGACCATAAGACAAACAAGTCTATTGACACTGAAAACACATATAAAAGCTTTGCATTAGCGCCAATTGAGCATATTCCAAACTTGAATTTCTGGCATTATGGGCTTCAGTTAAATCTTTATGCTTATTTGCTGAAGTATGGAAAATGGGTTCCTAAAGACGCTAAGTTTAGATTCTTCTTGAACCATCTTACAGAGCAAAGTGCAAAGCTGATTGAGCTGCCTGATCTTCAAATTGAGATACGAGACATGATAGTAGACTATCTTCTCAAGAAGCTTGATGTTCCAGAAAGCAAGCTGCAAGCATCAGCAAAGATTGCACACTCAACAGATCTTCTTGACTCATTGTAAGTCAAAAGTCTATTGATATTCCTATTTCCCAAGCTGCTTTTTCAGCTGCTTGTTCATCATCGCAGTTCAAGTTTCTGCGCTTTATGTATGGCTTCACTGGCAAGCTGTTGTATTTGTCAACAACTTTTTCAATCGGATTCAATGGCTTTTGAAGAATCTAGTCCATGTCTTTGCCTTCAAAGTAGTTGTCTGGCAAAGGTGGAAACAACAACTCTCTAGCAGCATCATTCTTGCCAATCATGTCTTTAAATGACAAGATGACTTTTTCATTCTTGCTTTGCTGCAATATTTTTGATATTTGACTCATAGCACTAGTTTATGTAGCTGTCTAGCTCATCAATCTTTCTTTCAATTGAATGCTGCTAGTCTGGTGTAAGCCAAGCAGATTCATTTGATGAAAATATGAACTGTCTAAGTTGCTTCAGTATGTCATCTTTCTTGCTCATAGATAAAGTTTTTGTCCAATCTGAAGTTTGTTCTTGTCTTTCAAATTGTTCTTTGCAAGTATCTAGTCTATTGTGGTGCCATTGTCTTTAGCAATCTTTCCAAGATAGTCACCAGCTTTGACAACATAGATATTATCAGCCTATGTTGTTTTTTGGCTTCTAAATCCATCATTGTAGCTAAAGTAGCCAAAATAATGGTTTCCAAGATTAAGATCAAGCTTGTTGCCCCATGATGCAACATTTGCTGGATCAGCTCTTTTCTTGTTCATGTAAGAGTTGCGATTGCCAATAGTTGATGTAAATGATCCATTATACATCTATGTAGCTAAATTCAAGCAATGCTTCCATATTTCCATGCCTTTAGCGCCTGCATTGTCACGAATAGGTGGAATCACAAATTTATATGTTTCATCTTTCCAACCACCATCATATTTTCTCCAGCATGTGAATTGTGATGGTGCTGACACAATTTCAACAAACTTTTCTGGCTTTCCACCAGCCCTATTCCAAATTACACTTGCAATCGCGTCTTGACCTACTGCTTTTTCATCTTTTCCTTCAGCATATATTGTTCTAGCAACAGCATTTATTATGTTAGTAGCGTTCATTCCATTGTATGACTTTCCAACTGTAGCTTTCTTGATAGCATCCTTTATGACTGGTGAATTAACAGTAGCTGTTTGAAATTCTTTGTCTGGAATTTGATTAAACTGCTTTCCAAGTGCTTCTTTTGACATTATTCCAGGAATAGCCATCATTGCACAGAAAGCTAGTTTAGTTGTATAGTCTCTTACTCCTTCATCAAGCTCATTTTCATTATCCCACTCAATCTCGTCTGAGTCAAGTATTCCAACTACTTCTTTCCAGCCATTCTTCTTTATTATTCTTCGCATGTTAGCTATGCCAACAGGATTTGCAGAATGAAGTCTGACACATATGTCTTTAGCGCCAACATACTCAAGATAGTCAAGACAGCGTATGTAGTCTCCACCATCTTTTTGAAAGTCACCTGCATCATGGTCTATGTCTACAACTGCTATGTTGTCAACGCCAACTTCATCTACAATCTTCACAAACTCATTCACTGACTGCACTAGCTAGTATCCTTCTGGAGCTGGACGGAGATCGTCAATCCAAAGCTTCAAGCCATTCTTTCCAGCAAAAGCGTTTTCGCTCATCTGCTCAATTTCAAGAAGCTTTTCATCATTTGCTAAGTTCTGCTTTATTGCTGCTACAATGTCTGTTGCTATCATCCTTACATCTGACTCATCTTCTTCAAATCTGTCAAGGGAGTCACCAAGTATCTTCAATATTGCAGTGTAGCCGTACTTGTCAAGAAGCTTGAATGCGGTGTCTGCAGTCATCCAGTCTTGTGATGCTCTCATCTAAGCGGCTTCTTCTGGTGACTATGGCTAGCTTGACATCTTTCTTAGCTGCCGAACAGCATTCATCAATTTCTTTGCTTCCATGCAAGTTGAAGCTAGCATTCCTGACACATTTCCAAAAGTGTCTGTTCCATAGTCAAGCTGAAGCAGCGCTGCAGCTTGCTCATATCCACGAAGAATGCAGTCACGAATGTTCTGTATTGTTCCATCAACAGCTTCCATGTCTGCTTCCCACCAGCGCTCATAAGGATTGTAGTCAGGTGAAAGAATAGTTGGACCAACAAGCCATTTCTTCTCAAGCACATCAAAGCAGCCAATGCTCATGTAGTCTTGGAAGATGTTTGGCTGCATGTATATCTCAATTGGATGCTTTCCAACAGATGCTGGCATTCCAGCTTCTACATATGCATGCTTGAAGGTCTCTCTAAAAAGCTTGTTGAACTCTTCTGTCTTGTCAACATTGAAGTTGAAGCATGAGAAGTGCAAGTCAATGTCTGCGCCTTTTGACCATTGGTTTGAAGTTATTGAACCAGTTATTCTGCAAGTGAAGTTGCTCAACTTATATGTAGCAGCTACCCATCTTATTACATTGTCAACTACATTCTAAGCTTCTGGCGTAAGCTAGAACTAGCCATCAACTTGCTGCCATATCTCAGGGCAAAGACCTTCTTGTGGTTTGTCTAAAGATGACTCTGTAGTTTGCTTGTCCATCATTCTGCTTTCTTGTTGTCTTCTTTTCTTGTAGCTTCTGAATCATATATCTTGCTTACAGCTTCTTCTATCTCAGCATCAAGTTGCTCTTCATCAACTTCTTCAGTCTTAGCTATTGGATTCTCTTCTTCAAATTGAGCAGCAAACTTCTGCATGTCATCAATGTACTTCTGCTTCATTGCTGGATATTCTTCAGCAAATTGCTAAGCTATTTTCTCTTCAAAAAATGTAGCTACCCACATGCCAGACACTGTCTCTACTGCCCAAGCGTCTTTTCCATCTTCTTTTGTCTTTATAACTTTGCAAGCAAATCTACTTGCATCAGCTTCGTTTGTTGTCTCTTTGTCATCTTCAACCCTGAAGTCAAGTTCCTGCAGCTTAAAATATTGGTCATTGCAACGATGGACTTTTATGAATGGAATAGCTTCAGTCATAGCTTTTATGCAACGTTCAACTTCTTTAATTTCATTTGAATCTTTAAGTGTTGCCATAAACTGCTAAGCGTCTCGTATGCCTTTCTTTACAGCGGCTTCCCATTTTGGAACTGCTGCAGCAAAGAGATCGGAGTCAAAGAACTTGTCAATATCAAATCCATAGTTTATAAGCAATGCTTTTTTGTCAAGAACATCCATTCTCATTGCATTTATTCTTCTCATTATAAACCATTGCGATGGATTTCTAGTAGCTTGTCTGTATATCTTTGAGCGTATCTTAGAGACAAATGCTATTATGAAAGTCTTGTACTAAGTCTTTGGATCAACTGTAGTGAACACAAAACCACATAAACAGCTGAACTTTCTAGCTCCTGCTGCAAATGATATCTAAGACACTTTCGTTATTGGCTCAACACCAATTGATGCAAACATCTGCCTATTTGCTACCACCTAACCAAGAGATGGATCATCTTTGAATTTTACCATTGCTAAATTCCATTTGTTGTTTTCTAAGTCTATTTACTTCATCAATATTTCCCGTATACGCGCGCGTGATTTATGATATAATAGATGCATGAATTACAGAACGCAATATACTGAAACTTCAAGAAAAGAAACATAAAAAAGTTTTAGTTAACTTTTCGAAAGTTTTTGTTATAATAATGTTCGTAACAACAATAAAGAAAGTTCTACTCATGGCAAAACAGAAAACCGTTCTCGACACACACAATGTCGTAACTGCAACTGAGCTTGCAGACATTCTAAACTTGCAGCTTGACGCGCTTTTCAAAGATCCGTCAATTGCTAGCATTCTTCCGCCACTTATGATTTGGGGAAGTCCTGGAATTGGAAAGTCTACGATTGTTCGCACTGTCTGTGAAAATCGTGGAATTGACTTTATTGATGGTCGACTTGCACAGATGGAGCCGGCCGACATTCGTGGTTTGCCTGTGCCTGACAAAGAGCACAATTGCATGAACTGGTTTGTCAATGGCATGTGGCCGCGAGATCAAAATGGAAAAGGCATCATCTTTCTTGATGAGCTTTCAGCCGCTGATCGCTCCGTGCAAGTCGCTGCGTATGAGCTTGTTCTTGACCGTCGTCTTGGAAAGCTTTACACTGTTCCGCCTGGCTATTTGATTGTAGCTGCTGGCAACGTAGCTACTGACCGTGCTGTAGCTACCACAATGAGCTCTGCACTTGCTAACCGTTTTATGCACGTTGAAGTGAAAGATGACCAAGAGTCTTGGCTTGTTTGGGCTCGTGGAAACAACATCCACCCTGCTGTAACTGGCTTCATTGCTTACAAGCCTACTATGCTGTTCAACATGGATGATGAGAATCTTGAGCGCGGGTGGCCTTCTCCTCGTTCTTGGGAGCGCGTATCTGAGATGTGCCACATCTGCACTAATGACAAGCTTCTTCGCAAGATTGTGTTTGGTCTTGTTGGCAATCGTGCAGGTGTTGAGTTTATGGCGTTCTACAAGCTGAATGCTAAGTTTGACAACATTCTTGATGTGATGCGCAATCCAAAAGCTAAGATCAACATTCCAGAACAGGCAGACCAGACTTATGCTATGGTGTCTGCAATGTTGTACTTGCTGTGGCGTGCAGATGATGACAAGGATCAGAAGGCACGAATCGATGGATTCTTCCGCATCTGTCTTGAGCTTCCTGCTTCTTTTGCGTCTATGGCAATTGTTGCTGCTATGCAGGGCAACTCTAAGACACCAAATCCTAAGTTTGCTGACATGCTTGTGAAGAGCCCATTGTTCAAGGAGTTCCGTAAGAAGAACATCAATGTGCTCAACAAGCGCATGACATTCTGAGTATGATGAGTAGAACTAAACTCAGTGCTGCCCGACGGCGTGAGCGTCTTTGCAAAAAACTTGTGAAGCACATTGCGCCTGAGGGCATGTCATATTCTCAGTATGTGCTTGCATGCGCATGTAATGGCATAACTGTTTCACTTGACAATGGCATGTGGCTTAATTGGGTATTTGTCAATTCTACAAATTCTGAGCTTGTTCAAGATATGCTGCTTGCTGCTTTAGACAAAGGATATCTACTAGACTTCAGCAACAAAGAGCAAATTCAGTATTTTATAGACGCTATACCAAACTTGATTACTAATTGGCGCAAGTGGAATATTGCTAGACTTTTTAGGATTGTCATTGGCAAATGGCCAAATACAGATGTAGCTAATATCTGCAGCAGATTTAACAACGCATTTGGCTTTACATTTATTAGTTAACATTAACTAAACTTTTGATATAATATCAACATGAAACCGGAAGAGCTTAAAGCATTGAAAGACAAAGTCAAGCAAGCGCTTGATGTTGACCGTCATACACTTGTGATGAAGTTTCCATTCATTGGTGGAATTTCATTGAAGATGAATCTTATTCCAACACGTGATGCAATGAATCCTACTGCATGCACAGATGGAAAGAACATCTATTTTGACTGCGCATTCTACACTGATCTTCAGCCAAAAGAGCGTGTATTCGTTCTTGGTCATGAGATTTGGCATTGTGTCATGCTGCACCTTGCTAGACGGCAGACTAGAGATCCAGCATTGTTCAACATCGCAACTGACATGGAAGTGAACCATCTTCTTAGGCTTAATGCTAAAGATGGAATACTTGTTCCACCATCTTCTGTGCTATTTCCTCCAAGAGAACTTGAAGGAAAGTCAGCTGAAGACATATATGACTGGTTGCTGAAGCAGGCAAAGAACATGATGAACAAGAATGGAAACCAAAACCAGCAAAATGGTGGAGGCAGCTCTCAGCAAAGTGGCGGTAGTGGAAAAAGCGGGAAAAGCAAAAAGAGCAAATCTGGTGGCTTTGATCCAAACCAGTCTTATGATGACCAATGTGATGATTCTGATGAAGGCAATGGCGGAAATAGCAAAGACGACATTGTCAAGAAGATTGCTGAAGCAATGAGTCGTGGTAGCGGTGGTGACAGCGGAAGTGGCAAGCTGAAAGGCCAATTTGACAAGCACAAATATGCCGGTGATGAGGATGAGAAGTCTAATAGTGATGGTGATTCTGACGGTGATGGTGATGGCAAGAATGGAAAGAGCCAAAGCAAAGGACCTACACGTAAAGACAAGTATGGAGAAGTTGGAAGAGATGAAGACTTCAATCCAAGCGTAAGTGATGACTTTGCTGAAGAGATGCGTGAGACCGTCATTGCTCAAGCGCAGCAATGCCAACGCACTGCTGGCGCATTGCCAGTTGGAATTGAGTCTTTGCTTGACAAGCTTGACAAGCCGGAGATTCGTTGGCAAGAGCTGCTCTCTCAATTCGTCACAAGCTGCTATGCTGGAAAGCGTCGTTGGCTTCCGCCTTCTCGCAGACATGTATACAATGAGATGTACTTCCAGTCTCGTAGAGATGAGAAGATAAAAGTCGCAGTGGCAATTGACACATCTGGTTCTTGTCTTGGTGACTTGCCAAAGTTCTTTGGCGAGCTTACAAGTCTGCTTAAGTCTTTCGGCCAATATGAGCTTACGGTACTTCAGTGCGATGCAGCTGTTGACCAAGTAGACAAGTATGATGATACTATGCCATTTCCTGAAGAGCCAAAAGAGATAAAATGGTCTGGAGGCGGTGGAACTGCATTTGGTCCTCCTTTCAAGTGGGTTGAAGAGAATAGACCAGACATTGATTGCTTCATATATTTCACAGATGGTGAAGAGTATGCTAGCAGTGAGTCTTCTGTCACACGCATTCTTCCACCTGCATATCCAGTTCTTTGGATTCTGACTTGTGATGGAAATGAAGATGTATGTGATTGGGGCCAGAAAGTTCGCTTCAAGAATCCTGCAAATCTTGATGGAGAATGGTGATAATGGCTAAAGCTGCAAAAATTGAGCTTTGTCCAATGTGCGGAAGCACTCCATATGTTTGGAGTGTAGAACATGTTCGTGGACAAGGCTTAGCGCCTTGGTATGACTATTGGTGCAGATGCATGACTTGCCATAGCAAAATATGTTCTGTAGAAGAATTGCGAAAGATGAATGCTACAGAAGAAAAAGATGTTTTGCGTTTTGGCTATGGCACAGTATCTCAAACTAATGAGTCTACTGCAATGCGCCAATGGAACCAAATGGTCTTCAGAAGATCTGCACGAATTTTAAAGGCTGCAGTGTCTCCACCTAAGATTGTAAATCTTTGCAGTTGCTTGAGCAGAGGTAATGCATCTAAAGATATGATTGGTGAAATCAAAAGAGTCATTGCTTTCTACAAGACATTTTTTCCATTTGTGTCAAGCGAAGCTGAGCATAACAAAGATGTCAAAAAGCTGCTTGATGACTTAAACATGAACTTTCCAAAAGCTAGCAACTATGAGATAACATACGGCTGATGTAGGTAAATATCTACATGAGTTGCAAATTCAAAGACAATACAAGCATAGTTCCAAGATGCAAGCTAACTTAGTCAGAATGCCAATTTGTTAAAGATGCAGAAGAATGCAATGAAGACAAATGCGACCTCAAAGAAGCGTTCAAAGACGCAGAAGCGAACTAAGACATGCGTCTTTTTTGGCTTCAATAAGTCTGACTTTGATGATGTTGGATATCTTGGAAAAGATCTCACTATAGTGAAAGAACGAAAAGATGCCAAGCAATTTTCGTTAAAAGGAAAGAAATCTGATGGCTTTGTTCCACCTTAGAAATGGCTTGAATTTGTCAACAGCGATAGCACAATAAACCACAATTTCAAATTTCACATAATACGTTGTTTCGCTGTAGATGAAAACAAAAGCACGTCAATTTGACGTGCTTTAATTTTTTATCTTTAATTGAAGACTTACTTAATTGTTATTTTCATGAATATGAAGTTCTTCTCTTCTCCAGCTGGCTCTTCTGGCTCAGTTGGTTCTTCAGGCTCTTCAAGTGGAGATTCAACATCTTCATCATCTTCTGCAACAGCCTCAGCATCAGTATATTTAGCAAGCTTGAAGTCTGACTGAGTCATGTTGTTGGCGTCTTTTCCTAATGCTCTGTTTACAAGCTCAAACAACTTCTTCATAGCAGCTTTGCTTGTGTCTTCCTAAAGGAATATTGCTAAATAGTTAGCGTCTGCTAAAAATGTGTCACCAAACTGCTTTTGCAATGCAGCTTTTATGTTTGGCTTAAGCTTCTTTGTCATTCCAACGTTTACTGAACCGCTGAAATGTGAGACTTTCATCTCTTTCTTGATTAGATTTTCAAGATATTTTGGAATGTCAAGTACCATTGTATTATAGACCTTTCTTTATTGGAGCAACTCTTGGCTGTTTGATTCCTTTGTCTTTTCTAAGCTGACGAAGCTCTTGCTACTGCTTCATTATCTATGAAAGAACTTCTTCACGATTCTTCTTGCGTTGTGCAGCGCCTCTGCGAATTTCTTTCTTTTTGTCTGCTGCAGCTTTCTTCATATCTCTCTTCACAGCGTCAAATTTTGAAAGATCTATGTTGTAGCCATATTTTATCTTAGCTCTCTTTGCTAGAACTTTCTAAATTCGCAGAACTTCTTTTCTAGCTGCGATTTTGCTCATTGGCTTACCACCTGTTCTCTTGCTGCAAGCACCAAGAAATACTCCAAGCTCATCAAATGTCATAGGCTCACCAAGCAAGCATTTCAAGATTGCTGACTCTTCAAGTGTGAACTCATTGTGCTTAATCATCTTTAACAGCTAGAGTCGTGCTGCAGGATCAAGTGCATCTCCTAAACTTGCATTCTGTTCATCAGCAATCTTTGCCCATTCATCTGCTAATTCAGGATCATCTAGATTCCATTTTGCCATTGTTTAGTCTTTCAATTAAATGTTTACGAACTTATTTACTCTTAAAAATTGTAGTTAACAAAACACCAGCAAAATGATATAATAATATAGATAAGGAGAAGCTAGAATGGCATTATATGACGAAGACATAAGTTCTCAAGTTCCAGTGTCAAACATTGTTGACGAAATGTTTCATAGTGGCACTGAACCGAACTTAATATCACAGTATTTGCAGCGCTTTAACAAAGATGAGTTCAAGCAACTTAGATATGACAGTGACTGCATTGCACGTGTCTTTCAGCTAGACTTTCTGAATAAGCTTTCATCACAGAACCAAGAATGGGTATTCAACCAGCTCAAAAACATACCATTGAGAAGTGCAGCATATCTTGCTTGGCAGGTCTGCAGCTCTAAGTCTAAAGCGTCAGATGCTATGAAGTACAAATACAGAAAAGAGATCGACTGGATATTGTCATCGATATCTACATCTCATCCATATGCGCATAAAGCTACATGGAACATAGATGAGCTAGATGATGAGCTTTTCTTCTTCGCGCATCATGGATCTGTTGCAGACGCTGCTCCAAACATGAAAGTGAATGAGTTCTGCAAGATAATAGACCATTGTCCTGAACGGTCGTTGTTTGCAGAAAGAATGTATCAACTTGACTTCTTTGAGCGGCTTGAACCTATCTGCATGCTTCATATGCTCAACTCTTGCTCTCAATGCTTGATGAACTCAAAATATCCAATATACAAATTTGTGCGTCAAATTCTCACAAGCGATCTTACACTTGAAATAAAGCTTTCAGCTGCAATGAATGCAAAGAAGCTTTTAGGATCTTATGCTATGCAAGACTTTGTTTACATCACTAGCTGTGACCAAGACTTTGCAATGTCATTGTTCAACAGCAAAAACTTTGCAGAAATGCTCATAAGACTTACAGCTTATGGTGAAAGGCTTAGCGGCCATGCAATAGCATTTTTGCTATTTGCTGGAAAGATAAAGTTTTTGAAACAATGGCTTGAAATGGATGAAGAAGGTTTAGTAGCAAGCTTCAACATCGCAGATGTGATTAAAGCGTTGTGAAAGGAAAATTAATGGACTACAATGACGCAGAAGCTCGTTTCTTCATCAAGAACTTCATGAAGTTTGACAAGAAGTTCAAATGCATAAATCCATACTAGCTTAATTCTTGGGCTGATGTGATGCTCATCTGCGTAGCCAATGGAATAGAAGAGAACTTTGAGCTGTTCAAGCTTCTTCTTTGTGGAGCTATGATAAGCAACAGCTTGTACAAGCTGTTCGTCTACACATTGTCAAAGACTGACTTTCTTGACTAGCTTGCTTGCACTGATGAAGCAGCTAATGCCTTGTTTGAAATAACAAAGCAACAAGACAGAGATTTGATACGTCTTGAATGGCAAAAGTTCTTCAAAGAGTATGAATAGCCAAAAGGAGACGTAGATGATGGTTGGATTGATATAGTAGCAGCTGACAACAACATGCTAAGCAAGACAAAACGCTACAAGCTGTTCAGTCTGTTTGACTTGAAATTTCCATTGATATGGATAAAGTTCTACAATAAGTATAAGAAGAAGGCTATTGCTGATAGCAAGTTCATGTTCTTCTTGAAATATGTGACAAACTTAAAATTCATAAGCAGCAAGTTTTCTTCAATATCTAGTGTGCTAAATGCTTTTCTAGATGATTTAGACAAAAGCAACAACTCTAATATGCATATGAATTAAAGTCTAAAAACGTACAATTTTTTTGTATTGAAAGGACACACAACAATGTCAAACATATCAAGAAAACTTCATATTATTAGCAATGACTAGAATGTAGATAAGAACAATGTCACAACAATGCGCTCTGGATTTGTGCGAGTAGAGCCATTAGATATTGGCAAAATAAACAAAGCAGTAGAGCATCCTGACCATTACAAGTCAGGTGGTCTTGAAGCAATTGACGTAATTGAAGCTTTCAAGCTTGACAGAGACTTCTGTCTTGGAAATTGCGCTAAGTATCTTCTTCGTCTTGGAAGAAAAGATGGAGTTCTTCAAGACGCAATGAAGGCAAAGTGGTATCTTGATCGCTACATCAAAAAGCTTTAGAAGATGCTTTCAGAAGGTCCAACTATCTAGCTTCCAAATGGTGATGTGTATGATCCAGCACAAGATCCAAAATATCAGACACCTAGCAAAGAGCCTCCTACTTATCAAGGACATCAAGTAAATCTTTGCAGTGCTAAGCCAAACAAAAGCAGTGAAGAGATACGTACTATAAAGCATTTTTCAACAATTGCGACAAAGATCGACTAGTTTGAAGTTCCATCAGACTATGGAATGTGATGGTTTACGATTTTGAAATTTGTAGTATAATATAGGTTAAAGAAAAATTATAGTAGAAGATTAACTATGAGCAAAATTCTAGCAATTGACTTAGGAACAGGTTTCAGCTGCATGTCATTCTATGAAGCAGGTGAGCCAAAGGTCATAGCAAATGCAGAAGGTGCACGCACTACGCCATCTATTGTAGCATGGACAAAGACTGGTGAACGTGTAGTTGGACAGGCTGCAAAGCGTTAGGCAGTGACAAATCCAAAAGGAACAATCTATGAAGTGAAGCGTCTTATTGGACGCAAATATGATGAAGTGCTTGATGACATCAAGCTTCTTTCATATGATGTAGTGAAAGCGCCAAATGGCGATTGCAGAATCAAAGTAGGTGACAAAGAGTACTCTCCAGAAGAGATTTCTTCATTTGTTCTAGCAAAGCTGAAGAAAGATGCTGAGGCATTTCTTGGTGAAGAGATAAAAGACGCTATCATCACTGTGCCAGCATACTTCAATGACTCTCAACGTGCCGCTACAAAGACAGCTGGAACAATTGCTGGATTGAATGTTCTTAGAATCATCAATGAGCCAACAGCTGCTTCTCTTGCTTATGGTGTAGACAAGAAGAAGTCTGGTGTCATTGCTGTAGCTGATGCAGGAAGTGGAACTTTTGATGTATCTATTCTTGAGATTGGTGATGGTGTTTTTGAAGTGAAGTCTACAGCGGGCGACTCTCAACTTGGCGGCAAAGACTATGACCAAGCAATAATGAAGTGGCTTATTGAAGAGTTCAAGAATGACACAGGTGTTGACTTGACAAATGACAACATGGCAGTGCAGCGGCTGAAGGATGAAGCTGAAAAAGCAAAGATTGCATTGTCAACTGCATTGTCTGCTGACATCAACATTCCATTCATCTCAGCAAATGAGACTGGACCGCTTCACTTGATGAAGACACTGTCTCGTGCTAAGTTTGAGCAGCTTGTCGCTGGTCTTAATGACAGAATGGTAGCTCCTTGCAAGCAGTGCATTTCAGATGCAGGTGATGTGAAGATTGATGAAGTCATTCTTGTTGGTGGCACTACACGCATGCCATCTGTCCAAGCTAAGATCAAGGAGATCTTTGGAATTGAGCCAAGCAAGAACCTCAATCCTGATGAGTGTGTGTCTCTTGGTGCAGCTGTTCAAGGGGCAGTGCTTGCTGGAGACAAGCATGATGTGCTTCTACTTGATGTCACACCTTTGACATTAGCAATTGAGACTATGGGTGGTCTTGCAACTCCAATGATTCCTCGCAACACCACTATTCCAACAAAGAAGACAAACGTCTTCAGCACTGCAGTTGACTATCAGCCAGCCGCGACAGTCAGAATATGCCAAGGTGAACGCAAGATGTTCAATGATAACAAGATTCTTGGAACATTCAATCTTGATGGCATTCCACCAGCTCCAAGAGGCGTTCCTCAAATTGAGATTACATATGACATTGACGCCAATGGCATCTTGAATGTCACAGCAAAAGATCTTGGAACTCAAAAAGAGCAGCATATCACAATCACTGCTTCAAGCGGTTTGTCCGATGAAGAGATTGAGAAAGCTAAGAAGGATGCTGAGCTTCACGCTGAAGAGGACAAGAAGCGTGAAGAAGAAGTTCATATCAAGAATGAAGCAGAAGGCATGGCATTTTCAATTGAGCGCGCGGCTAATGAAGCTAAAGACAAGCTTGGTGATGATCTTGTGAAGAAAGTCACTGACGCTGTTGCAGCTGTTCGTGATGCAATTAAAGAAAATGACATAGACAAGATCAAGTCAGCTAAAGAAGCGCTTGACAAGTTGAATCGCGAGGAAGTTGTTCCTAAGATATATCCAGCTGGCCAAGGCGCTAATATGCCAGGAGGAATGCCTAACTTCAAGCCAGAAGACATTGAAGCTATGAAGAGCAATCCTCAGTTTGCAGACCTGTTCAAGAACTTTGCTGCTGGAGCAAATTTTGGCCAAACTCCAAATGCTTCAGCAGACAAGAAGAATGATGATGGTGTGGTTGACGCTGAAGTTGTGAAGTGATATGCATCATTCTAGATAAGTACAATGTCATAGAACTAAGTTCTATGACATTTGCTTTTTAAGGAGCTATATGGCAAAAGACTACTATGAAATTCTTGGAGTGAAGAAAGACGCATCTGAAGCTGAGCTGAAAAGCGCTTACAGAAAGCTGTCTAAGCAATGGCATCCAGACTTGCAGCAAGGAAAGTCAGACGCTGAGAAGAAAGAAGCTGAAGAGAAGTTCAAAGAGCTAAATGAAGCATATGACTGCCTGTCAGACAAAGAGAAAAGAGAAAACTATGACAGGTTTGGAAATGCTGAAGGCAACTAGAATTTTGATCCATTTGATGGATTTGATCCATTTGGTGGAGTGTTCAGACATTTTGGCTTTGGCTCATAGCAGCATCACCAAAAAGAGAAGCCAATTGTAGGATTTCCAGAAAATGGCCATGACATGAATGCATACGCTAAAGTGTCATTCAAAGAAGCGATGTTCGGCGCAGAAAAAGAGTTTGACATGACGCTTGACGAGCCTTGCAGCCATTGCAATGGAACAGGTGTTGAAGGTGGCAAGGACGCAGAAATGAAAGAATGCGAATCATGTCATGGAACTGGAACCGTAACTCATGTCATAAGAACTGGCTTTATGGTGCAGCAGACTACTACGGCATGCCCAAAATGCAATGGAACTGGCTATTGCTTTGATCTTTGCCATGAATGCCATGGAACAAAGCGCACTCCAAAGCAGAAGCACATAAAAGTAAAGATTCCAATTGGAATAGATGATAATGGAAGACTTAGAATAAAAGACCATGGGCATTGTGGTGTCTGTGGTGGAAGCAATGGAAATCTTTACATAACTGTCCATGTAGAGAAGTCAGATGTGTTTACTAGAGATGGAAATGACTTGTATGTTGACTTAAGCATACCGGCATCAATTGCAGAGCTAGGTGGAGAAGTTGAAATTCCAACATTGACTGAAATCAAGAAGATGAAGATTCCAGCTGGAACAAAAACCGGCGCAATGTTCAGAATAAAGAATGGTGGCTTCAAAGACTCAACTGGCTAGCATGATGTCATTGGCATTGTTCATATCACACCAATGGTGAACTTGACCAGCGAGCAGAAAGACTTGCTTAAGAAACTGCAAAAGACTGTTGAAAGCAAAAACATGCCAGATGCTGCAAATCTCAAAAGCAAAGCTGAAAGCTTCTACGCAGAAAAAATTAGTTAACATTCTAGCTGTCATTTGATATAATTTCAATATGAGCAGAAAATGGTTTAGCGCAGATTTCCATCTGGGCATGCAAGACATACTCAGATTTGAGCAACGTCCATTCAAGAACATTGACAAAATGAATGAGGCGCTGCTCCGTTCTTGCAATCAACGCGCTAAAGTCTACTACAGACAAGACATCGCTGGAAACAAGATTGTAATAGATCGTGACACAATAATCCATGTTGGAGACCTTTGCAGTTTTGGACAAGACAGAGGAAATGAAGGCTTGAGCATAAAGCCACAAGAGCTGACTTCTCAAATTGCAGCGACTTTCATAAATCTTCGTGGAAATCATGACTTGAACAACAAAGTCAAGTCTGTTGGAACTTCGTTGATGACAAATCTTGGAAAGAAATATCAGCATGTGACTGTATGCCACTATCCAACTTATGATGTTCGTTGTGATCCACTTCCTCGTGGAACATATCTCCATCTGTGTGGTCATGTCCATCGTAGATGGAAGCATTGTCTTGACACAACTAATGGAATACTCAACATCAATGTTGGTGTTGATGTCTGGGGCTACAAGATTGTGTCTGAAGATGAGATTCTAGCTTATGCTGAAAGTCTTATGAAACTGGCTCCAGAGTCTTTGAACAGGATCAAGATTGTTAAGCCCGGGCAAATAGTCCGTGTATAATATATATGTTGTTTGTGACGCATATATATCATGCATAAAGTGAAAGTTAAGCTATGACACAAGACAAAGAAGTAATTCAGCCTTCACAAGGCTATCAACTGTTTGTGACTTCAATCACATGGAACAAGACACCTATAAAGCATTTCTAGAAGAAAGGCAATGAAGAGCTTCCTGAACAAGCAAGCATTGATTTGCCACAGCAGATTGCAGACCAAGAGAAGTCACAAGACTTCAAAGACACTGTAGAGTCATTTGTCTACAATCTTCTCACTAGAAAATATGGACATGAGGTATACAGCTGTCAAATTTGGCTTCCTCTAGAAGAAGAGCAGAAAAATTAAATTATTATTGGTTACAAGTACTCAAAGCATGATATAATATAAACATAGATGCATGACAGCAATTGAAAAGCTTGAAATGCACAAACAAAACGCATCTAGCAAAAAGGAAAAACAATGACAAACAAGTTCGAAAACGCACTGAAGAGCACACTCAGCAATGAGACAAGCTACACTGACAATGGTGCAGCTGCATTCTCTACATCCGGCAAGAAGCTGCTTGACTTGAACTTCGCTACTTCATCTCTGCGAAATGCAGATGAGGGCAAGATCGTAAGCATGTTCTCTGCTGCATTCTATGAGAATCCATTTTATGCAATCAAGTGGTTGTTCTTCGCTCGTGACATTCGTGGTGGAATGGGTGAGCGCCGCCTGTTTCGTGCATGCTTGAAGTGGCTGCTTGCTACAAAGCCAGAACTTACTGGCAAGCTTGCTCCGCTTGTCGCTGAGTATGGTCGTTTCGATGACTTGCTTGTTCTTGCAGCAGACAGCAATGTCTGGCCTGAGATTGTCAAGTTCATTGACAAGCAGATCTCTGCAGACTATGAGAACTTCCAGGCTGGAAAGACATTCTCATTGCTTGCTAAGTGGTTGCCTTCTGTGAACACATCTTCACCTAAGACTCGTGCACTTGCTCGCAAGTTGTGCGCTGAGCTTGATCTTTCAGAGCGCCAGTATCGTAAGATGCTGTCTGCTCTTCGTGCCCAGCTGAAGGTAGTTGAAGTCGCTGCATCAGCTAATGACTGGTCAGAGATCAACTACAATGCTGTTCCTTCAATGGCAAATCTCAAGTACAAGAATGCTTTCTTGAAGCATGATGAGACACGTCGCCGCCAGTGGCTTGCAGATCTTGAGAAGCCAGAGTCTGGCGCTAAGATCAATTCTTCAGCTGCATTCCCATCTGACATTGTGCATTCTTACATGCAGCGTACTGGTTACAGCTATAGTTGGAATCGCACATTCTCTAAGGATGAGACACTTGAGGCTATGTGGAAGGCATTGCCTGACTACGTAGCTGACTGCAAGGATGGCTCTTGCATTGTTGTTGCAGATGGTTCTGGATCAATGATGTCTCGTGTCAGCAATTCTGGCATGACTGCGCTTGAAGTAGCAAATGCTCTTGCAATCTACTTCTCTGAGCGTCTGTCTGGACCTTACAAGAACAAGTACATCACTTTCAGCAGCAAGCCACAGTATGTTGACTTCAGCAATGCTTCTACTCTTTGCGAGAAGCTTGGCATTGCGTTAGAGCATGATGAATGTGCTAACACAAACATTGAAGCGACATTTGACTTGATTCTCAACACAGCTGTAAGCAATGGCCTTAAGCAGGAAGATCTGCCAAGCAGCGTTCTCATTGTGTCTGACATGCAGTTTGACAGCGCTACTACAACAGCGCAGTATTGCTGGCGCAATGGCAGTGAGTATGACGCAAAGCAGTCAGCATTGTTCATGGGAATCGCGCGCAAGTTCGAAGCTCATGGCTACAGTCTGCCAAAGATTGTGTTCTGGAATGTAGCTTCTGGCAGCAGAACTGACACAATTCCACTGCAGCAGAACAAGTTTGGCGTCATTCTTGTGAGCGGCTACAGCGCAGCAATTGCGAAGATGGTGTTCTCTGCGCAGCTTGATCCTTATCTTGCTCTCATTGACACACTCAATGCTGAGCGCTACAACGCAGTAGGTGACGCAATCAAGGGACTTGTATGACATATAGAAGACTCGTTAACTGCAACTAACACAATGGATGGTTGAATACTAATAAGTCGCATGACTTGTAGTTAAGCACGGTTCAAGTCCGTGGAGCTCTTGCAAGAGAGAAGTGGCAGTCCCACAAATGACGAGTCTAGTTGAGTTGATGGCCAACAATTGTTGGCCATCTGCTTTTAGTTTACAAGCTTAGCATTTATGATATAATTTCAATATGTCAGATTAGAATCTAACAATACGTGATGGCAAGCTGCTGATCAAAGACAGCGCAAATGACTATGCATTGGTTGGCTATGCAGGAAAGAAAAACGCCAACAATGGTGTAGTCTACATGCCGTATATTCCAATACAAGTTATTGACTTTGCTTCTGTCATCTTCATGATAGAAAACCAGATGAAGATAAGAAAACGAAAAGATCTCATAGCATTGTGTGGTTGCAAGTCTGGAGGAGAGATCTCTTTGAAGGCAGCTGCAATTGGAATAAAGAAGCTTACGCAAGCAGAGACATACTTAGTGTGCAGCTGGTATGCAACAGTCTTAGCGCATGAGAAGCTTTCATCAAAATGGCTAGTTGACTACGCTAAGAGCAAAGGCAGCATTTTCAGAATTGGCAGAACATTTGCAAACAAGTTCAACACTGACAAGAACAAATCATGCTCTAAAGTGTTTTCAAACACAATGTTCAAGCTGGCAATGATCTATTGGAACACTACAATATCTGAATGATTATGAATGCAATTTTTGGAACATTTGACAAGCTTCGTAACTTCGTTACTGAAAGGCACAATGGAATACCAATGTTTCATTTATTTGACAAACACTGGAAAGAAGAAGATCTTGGAATGTTCATGCTTTGGAAGTTGCCTGAACGCAGCTTGGTTCCTTGTGATGTGTACAGACTTACAGCAGTTATTTTGGACAGAACTAAAGAGTCTCAATGGAACACTACATTCATGCAGCTTGTAGCAGAAGGAACTAATGAAGCAAGCATTCGTCTTTGGGCAACTGTTAATGGAATAGACATATTCAATGATGAAGCCAAACTATGGAATGATGAAAATCTTCCATGCAAGTATGTGTTGACGCTATGACTAATGATGAAATTGTGCTGAAGATACAAAAGGACAAGCAGATGAAGATGCCTGATGTTGATGAAGACACTGAAAATCTTTTTGAAAATCTTTTGCTTCACATAGTCTATAAGCCATGGTCTGGCTGCAGAGATGTATGGGAATACTAGCAAGACCAAGCTCCACGCTTGTCAAAACGAGCATTGCAGACACGCGCATACTATCTTGTAGGTCCTGCAAAGAATGCCTTTTTTGACACTCAGCGATGGAAAATAGTCTGCTATTTTGGCAATGCTGAGCGACTGAACATAGCATACTCAAGAAAAAAGTCAAATCTTCTTCTGTATGCTGCAGTGAATGGAATAAAGATAAAAGAAGAAGTCAAGCTTCTTCCAATGGATGAAAAGATTGAGCTAGGCTACGATGGCACGAATATTTGAGATAGAGAACAGCAGCGACACTTGCTTTGGAGATCTTGGCATGTCTGAGTCTGAAGCATGCGCTTTCTCAAAAGAGATGGCGAAGAAGCTTGTCCAAGCAAGAAGAGAGAAACTAGATGCATTCAAGAAAGACGCAAATGTCTATGAAGTGCCATCAACAAACATCTCTACGATGTTCAACTTCCACTATGTCAAGCTCAAAGCTGAAAAAGGAAAAGAGAAGTATGTTCTAGCGTATAGCTTAGTTGGTGAAGACGCATGCACAATGAACTCAAATGGAAACTGCAGCAAGAACATAGCAGCTATATCGACAAGCTTCTCAGCTCTTCGCATTTGGACGCTTGCGCAAGGTCTTGACGTCAAAGATGAGATAGCTACGCAAACTGTTTCAATGTTTGACGTTGACAGAATACTTGACATGGGAGCTAGAACATATGCAAGACTTGCTAATGTCTTCAGCAAATACACATTTGGAATTTGGCGTCAAGAGCCGATGCTAGCCAATGCTAATGATGTAGAAATAATTCCAATGCGCAAGCCAATTTCATTTGCTAGCATACTCACAGCTAATGGCACAAAGGAAGCTCTCGTAGATGAAAAAGAAAGAAAAAGATGAAGATGCGCTAGAAGATGTAGAAGTCGGCAAAGATGACGAAACGCTTGACTACATCCAATGCCATGCTAGAAGCTATCGCATAATCTCAAAGTATGGAAGGCTTGACCTTCTTGCTGAAGACGTCGCGTCAGTTGACTGCAATTGCTGGCTGCTTCTTGCTGAAGTTCCAATACCAAGCCAATGGAACACAGCTAATGTCTCATATGTAGACACTGAAGTAGCAAGAGCTAGCAATCTGCCGCAGCTGTTGCTTTGGTCAACAGCAAGAGGAATTGACGCTCGTCTTTCATCTGATGTAGAAGAATGGCTGGAGAAGCGCTATGCAGATAGATGATGACATTTGGTGTGAGTCATTCTATGAAGACATGCTCAAGAACCATGAGATACGAGATGTCACTATAGTGAGAGAAGACAACAGCTCTTTCCAATGCACTAACTACTTGCTGGAGATCTACAAATGGAAGCTAGTTGGAAGAATCTACTTAGACGTGAAAGCTCTTGGACTTGGAAGTATTGACATTGACCTTGCAAGAGCTAAGTCACTTTCCTCGCTGCAGCTATGGTGCGCAATGAATGGATATGACTACAAGCTTGGCGAAGACGCTAAGGCCGCTATGGAGAAAGACGAAGATGAACATACTAATGCCAGCAGGAATAGAAAAGCTAGACCAACAGACGATTGTCCTGAGCAAGTCTGAAGCTAAGTGCTTGAAAGATCCACTGTACAAAAGCACGCTCAACAACTCACTGAGCTGGATGCAGCTTCAGCCAAGCAAGCTCTTTCCAGGCGTATGGCTTCCTAGCAGAGCGATGCAAGACATCAACTACTGCATGAAAGAAGGCGTTGAGACGACGAACATCTTGATTCTCAAGCGTGCAGTACGGCTTCCTCGACTCATCTACTACGCTGCAGTGTCCTACTGCACTGTGCATGGCAAAGACTTTCCTGACCTCTACAGTTGGGAGCATCTTGCTGCATGCTCAGCAGAAAGTCCTGGTCCAATCATGCTTTGGGCTGCAGCAGTTGGCATTGAGCTTTCTGGCTTCAGACGCATTCTGAGTTGACGCCTGGAAAAGACATATAATATATAGACGCCCGCCCGTGGCGCATATATTCCGTGAAACATCTAAGTTTACAAGCTTAGACTTCTTGATACAATATAACCATGAATGAAAGCAAAAAAGCGCAGCCAATCTTCCAGCATCTCAACTCTTGGTACAATGACAGGTTTGAATGGACAATGCAGGCTATCTGCTTTTGGCCAGTTGAGATGTTTGACGGCATCTACGCCCCTAGACAAATCACTGTCGCTTGGGATCCTGCAAATGACTTCTGCCGGCTTTGTGTCCGGCATCCTGACGGCATCAAGTTCTGGGCGTTGACACGCTACAGGAGAACAGGGATCGGCGACGGCATGACTGCGATAGTTGGCCCAATAGTTCCTATTGACGTCATCGCAGCTTGCTCATGCAGAAGTCCTGCGCCGCTCAAGCTGTACGCTGCAGCTAAAGGAATGTTCATAGAGAATGAGGATGAAGTGTGATGGGAGATAGATACATAGACAGCATATGCAGCAAGTACATGTCCATTGGAAAGAGACTGACGTTTGGCATCGAGCTAGAGTTCTTGAAGTTCAAGAAAGATCCAGCTTTTCCAGGCATCTACATCTCAACTCGCCAAGACTACGTCAAGACTGAATGGCGGAAGGATGACTTCTGCACAATCAAAGCTTGGAAAGTCGGAACGTCAGACGCTTGGTCGCTCAGGCACATCCGCTCGCTAGAAGATGGCGTCATAGAGTATGACTTAGGCCTTGGCTTGTCTGGCTCACTTGCTGTCAGCCTGTCTAAGTCGCAGCTTGAGCTGTACGCAGCCGCTAATGGCTATGAGCTTAAAGACCGCAGAGCTATCAGCTGAAAGGAAGACATGTCTAGAAAGAAGAAGAACAAGCTCATCTTGCTCAAGCGCCTATACAAAGCTGAGCGCAAGATCTTGAAGAAATGGCACGGCGAAGACTTCGTAGGAACGCCATGCCATTGGAACATAGACAAGAACAACTTTGAAGAAGACAACACCAGAAAGCAGATCTGGAAAAGAAGCCAGATCAAGCATGCTATCTGGGCAGGATATGGCATCCGTGAGAAAGCTCTTTGCAAGCATTGGCAGCGCAGCCGCCGCTGGCGTGGCCTGGTTGAAGTCCAGCTTGCAGCTGGCATTCCATTGAAAGAAGCGCTGTGGAACGTCCTTGAGCAAGCTAAAGACTTTTGGCAGAGCAGGTCTGCAAATGGCAAAGTCACAAGCCTCTGCTCTTTCATCAGCAATCTTGACTTCTGCTCTCTTTACCCAGCCGCTGTCTCGGGACTAAAGGATGAAAGCGAATCTTAAGCATGTTCACAGAAGTCACACGATACCAAGTCAATGGCGCTTCTTTTTGGCGAGCTATCACTGTAGATCCAGAAAGCGAGACTTTAGGAAAGATCTGGGCAGAAAGCGTGTCTGAACTCTAGATAAAAGCAGCTGCAGACGGCATTGAGCTTCCTGACCAAAGAAAATGGCGAGAAGGCGATCCCTCAGAGCTGTTCGTCACTAAAAGACGCATCTGAAAGTCTAAGACATATATGCACCTAGCCCGAAACGCATATATGCGCTGGAGACATCTAGCGCCATCAGACAATCTTAGACAAGACATACAAGACTATCAAGACAAGCACTGACTCCATGCGCTTGTAGCTAGGAAAATGGATCCACAAGCTGAAGCACAAAGAGTCTAGCATCACAAGCAGCGCAGCAAGCGTCAAGCATGCACAGCCACCAACATCTAGAACATGTCTAAGCATCGCGCATCTTATATACAATGCGTCTTGAACGCAGCCCTTGACTGGCTCCTCAACTACCAGCCCAAGCGCCCAACCCCCCAGACTTTGACGGGTCTCGGGGCCAGGGCTGGCTCCCCGTGTAAAGGCGCGGGAACAGTCCCGGGGAGCTGTCCCCGGGGTACTGGTCCCGGGGAGCCAGGTAGTCCCCGTGTTAAGCGCCGGTCAAAGTCAGCCAGGCTAGTCCATGGACTGTCCCCAGGGGCAGGCTTCCTGGGTTAGCCAAAGTCATTAGCCCCGGGACTAGCTCAAGCTAGCTCCTTGCAGGGCCGGTCCAGCTGTCACCATGAGCTAGGGCAAGGGCTGTCCCATGGCTAGGTGCCAGGTATAGCTCGGTCTAGCTGGCTGCTAGTCAAAGGCTAGGGCAGGCTTGCTCTTAGAAGCAGGGCAGGTGGCCAAAGTGCATAGCATAGCTGGCTATATGCTCATCTCCAGGCAGCTGCCAGGTCATCTTAGATTCATCCGACATGCATAGATATTAGTACTATCTGCTAACTATTGGTGTATCTAAGATTGATTCTAGATATGTCAGATCAGCTCATCGCAAGATGAAGACAGCTTCTTCCAACATTCATCACATATGCCAGTATACAGGAACTCGCGGTCAGAAGCGGTGAAGTCAGGCTCAGGGAAAGCGTCTTGCAAGAGGGCGCAGTTCGTGTAAGCTTCAATGCCAGCGTTCAGCTTGGCAGTGTCAAAGGTCTTGGTGTAAGTCTTGCCACACCAAGGACAAGTTCGTTCAACAGTTGTAGTAGGCATAGTTGTCTCTCCTTAACGGCGGCCGATCATGATGACGGCGATGATGAGTGTTCCGGCAACAGCAGCCCAACCGACAAGGGCGGTCCAGACGAGGATGGTCTTCAGAATTTCCATTACAATCTCCTTTGCTTTAGATGTTGCTGTAGTGCTCGTTGTCAGCAGCGCCGCGTTCGCAGTAGGTAGAGATGAGGCCGACGACGGTGGTCAGAACGACGAGCGTGATGATTGTGATGAGGGTGGTGTTCATCTGTTTTTCTCCTATTTGTTTGGTACATTGATATTATAACAAAACAGATAGAGAAGTTAACCAAAATTATTGGTATTTAGCGGAGCCATCCCTTAAGCTTGTAGTCGTACCACGCATCCCATTTGACTGTGCCCTTGGCTAAGGCTCCATCACGCCCGATGAAGTAGTAGTCTCCGCCAATGACGTTCCGGTACTTGTAGCAGAACGCTTCCGTGTGAGCTACCTCTGTGGCAGAACGGAACTGGCCTTTGTAGTAGCCAGAGCCAAGAATCCCATGGGTGCAGAGCTTCAAGTCAATGAGCGTCTGCTCGAGGTTGTCAGTTGTGACCTCTCGCCGAGAGTCACGCCACTGTCCATTGCGGGTCTTGATGGTCCAGTCAATGATGAACGTCTTCATGTAGTTTTCTCCTTACTTGGTGAGTTTCCAGCAGACATAAGCGGCAATTCCCATGAGCGTGCCGCAGAACACGTAGCCAGCGAGAAGGCGGATGATGATGTGGGTTGGGTCGATCATTGTTGTTCTCCTAATTGTTTGGTACATTCATATTATAACAAAGCTTGACTGAAAGTTAACTAGAAAGGTGCTGCGCAGTGCATTGTCTAAATAGATGCGCGCGTGGGCAGCACTGCACTTTGTAGTTAACATTGCTCCAGCTTTTGTTACAATATGTAATGTCAAGAGCTGATGTGGCTGATCGACTAGCGGTTAGGTCGCCAAGCAGAAAACTTGGTTGCGGATGGTTCAACTCCTCCTCAGTCGAAGGCTTTTGATGGCACGCGTCGAGCTGGTCTTCCAATTGGCAGGAAACCACGGCAGTGGGAATGCGGGTTCGAGTCCCGTCCAGCAAGCAGCGGTCCAGACCGCCATTCGTCTAGTGGTCAGGACACCGGCTGTTGCAGGTCGGGAAGGTTGGTTCGAATCCAACATGGATGGCTGGACTGCTGTTGAAGATGCGTGTTGGCTGAAGCTGAGCGCAGCAGCTGAGCGCGAAGGTGGATGCCAATGGATGAAGCGGATCGTCTGATCAACGGTCCGCTGATTCTTTTTTGGTTAACAAACTTCAGGGCTTTGATATAATAGGAGTGTACCAACTATAAAGGAGAAAAACTATGGAACAGATGATTATGACGCTCGTCCTCATGTGGGTGCTGACGCTCCTCGCGCTCGGCATTGGAACTATCATTGTTGGACGCTAGAAAGAAGGAGACTGACACTATGAAACATCCAATCATCTATCACCTCTCAGCCAAGCAGGTCAAGATGCTTGGCGCTGAAGATGCTCGTGAATATGAGATCCTCGCTTCATGCTTGACCGTAGCTCCACTGTCTGACAAGCAGTACGCTCGCTACTTGTATCTGTGCGACAAAGCTGGCGTGAAGGCCGTGCCTAATGACTGAAAGGAACTGACATGACTAAGCTACTGACATGCATCAAGTGCGGCAAGCCGCTGACTGAAGAGACCCGTGAATGGGACAAAGACGGGTACCCCATCTGCAAGGACTGCTGGCAGGTAGAGGATGAGCAGCTGAACAAAGAGATTAGGTGACGGTCAAGAAGAACTTTGTGGTTAACTTCTGCAAGGACTTTGATATAATATCTATGTACCAACCATCAAGGAGAAAAACAATGCCACTGATCGATGAAGTCCGTTCTATGCCCACCCGCAAAGAGGAGCTGCAGCTCCTTGGCCTCAAGGCGCTTGCGGAGATCTGGGACATTGCTCGCGAAGCAGGCGTCCATGGCGACGCAGCTATCAGGTTGGGCTGCGCTATTGAGCGTCTGTGCAATGTCAAAGTTGAGATTGAGCCATACCTTGCCATGTCGTGGCAAGCTACGGACGCCATGAATCGAGTCTGATGCAAGGAGAGATGGCATGAATAAGTATCGCGTCTGCCTGATCAATGAGGCTATGAACTTCCGCAAGGTGCTGGAAGTGATGGCTGAGACATGCGTGCAGGCGGTAAATGCTGCATGCGCTAAGGTCAAGGGTCTTGGCTATGACAAAGTCGAGTCGGCTGTCATGATTGAAGCTAACTGAGGAGAGAAAGACATGGACAAGATGAAGCTGACATGCTGCATTTGTGGAAAAGAGATTGACGGCTATGGAAACAGTCCATGGCCCCTTTACACTGGTCCAGCAGCGGTGTGCTGCGACAAGTGCAACCAGAATTTTGTCATTCCGACACGGCTGTCAATGGCCGAAGAGAGCAAGGAGAAGTGACATGCATTTCCGTACATTGACTAAAGGCAGACATTACACTGAGACTACTCAGACCCGTGAGTTCAAGCCTTTTGGAGCTATGATGTACCTCGTCTTGAAGCGGAAGGTTGGTACAGAGAAATGGAAGCAATGGGCCGGCATATTCGAGCTATGGAAGCCATGCTTCTTCTCTAAGCGAAGAGCCATGGCTATGGCAAGACTGCTTGCTCGCCGCAACTCTGGCATGGAGTACGCTGTCACATGGCTAGAAGTGAGCCACGTGTACACGCGGCATTGGCTTACAATGGATAAGGAGCAGTAAAATGGAAGCTATCGACTGGAGCAAAGCAACTCCAAACCAGCTGTTGCTGGCAGCGTACCCAGGACTTGGCGCGACCAAGCATGTTGGGTCAGACAGCTACGGCTACTACGTATGCGCTGTTGATCCTGAAAAGAAGATGATCGGGCTCTATGCGCCTGACAGCCACTTTGAGCACAGCTGGACGGATGGCCATGAGGTGACAGATCCCTTCGAGCCGGGCCATGAGCCAGAGCTCGTGATCCAGCTGTTCAGAGGGAAGTGGTATGAATGGGACAAAGGAACCTTGAAGCGGACCAGCCGCAAGGTCTATTTGTGCTGGGGCTACTGCTCAAACTACCGTGACCCATCTTTTTGATGTATTTTGCGGTTAACTTCTTTGATGGTTTTGTTACAATATACATGTACCAACCATTAAGGAGAAAACAAATGATCTGCCTCATGCCACTCGTTCTTGCCGCCGTCCCTCTGATTGCGGTCGCCATCGTCGTCCTCGCCATGTGCGTCGTCGCTTAATCAAAGGAGAAAACCAATGGAAAAGATCAAGATTGCATTTTCAGACGTCCTTTCTGACGCAAAGGACAAGCTCGACCGCCGCTTTGGCGAGTACATCGCCAAGTTTGACGGCATCACGTGGGCCGATGACGAGGACGAATACGACACGACGGTCATCATCACTATCGACCGTGCAGACTTTGGCAAGTTCATCCTTGACACGATCGCCTTCTTCAAGTCGGAGGTCAAGGTAGATGACGCTATCTGGCGTGCGCCTGGTGCGGATGTCTCGGTCCGTGTAGTTGATGGCTACGATGACTGACAGCGATCGCTGTTGGCAAAAGTCCGAGCAATGCAAACTTTCTGGTTAACATTGTCTCGGACTTTGATATAATATCTATGTACTGAACATCAAGGAGATAACAATGAGCAAGAATGCCAAAAACACGAACGTCATCCTCACCATCGCCAAGGCCGCATGTCTTTGCATCGGCTGCACCGGACTCACGCTTCTCGGCCTCTGCCTCATCACTAAGTACATGCTTCTGACTGCCATCGCTGGTGGCGTCACTGGCACCTATCTCATCATGAAGTAAGGAGAAAACCATGTTTGTGAAGATACTCAAGTTCATTGGCCTGCTCGCTGTTCTCGGTCTGTCTGCTCACTACATTCCGTACGGCGTCAACATCGTGATTCTTGTCCAGCTGATTGCGCTCTGGCATCTTGTCAATGGCGACAAGACAAAGTGATTTTTCTGGTTAACAAAACGCAGGTCTATGATATAATAGATGTGTGCTAACTTGAAAGGAATGATTGTGAAGATCCGCTACGGAAGCTACAAGACCCGCGAATACGTCGCCCGCTACAATGTCGACACCCACAAGTGGGAGGCCCTTGTCAATGGCAATGTCATCATGTCAGCTCGCGAGCTGTTCGAGCTTGAACGGTTGATGTACAACATCGGCTACACCACATGCAGCGTCGACACTTCGTCAGACCCCGACTTGGCGGCCGCGATCATCAGAAATGGATGCAATTGAAAGGAAAATCATGGAAAACGAAACACTGAAAAAGCTGAAAGCGGCTGCAGCCAAGCTGAAGGCTGAGCTCCGCGCTGGAGAGGCGACATTCACCTACATCAAGAAGGACGGACAGCCGCGTCCTGCTCGTGGAACTTTGTGTGAGGCGCTCATGCCTGAGAAGGTTCCTACCCGCAAGTTCAAGATCGCCAACATCGTATGGGACACCCATGAAGAGGAAGCCAAGGGCCAGACGATTCCAAAGCTGTTCACGCACAAGACGCTTCACATTCCCCTCGCCGAGCTTGAAGGCAAGGATCCAGGCGAGGTGGATGAGATAATATGCGAGAAGCTGACGGAGCTTGGCAAATTCACGGTCTTGGCGCTAGACATCCTTGAAGATGGCGACGACAAGCCGGCAAAGGAGCTTCCTGACACAACGATCTTCTACTACGACTTAGACAAGAAGGCGTTCCGCTCATTCGACGAGACGCAGCTTGTCATCAAAGAAAACTAACCAAGGAGAAAAAAGATGATTGATCCAAATGAACGCTACACGGTCATTGACAAGAACTGGGATGCAGGCAAGTCTTGGATGGACCCTGACTCAGACTACTGGAAGCAGAACCGGAACATTGACCAGAGCGACCTTGCGAAGCTGAACACGAAGCGGGATGCCAATGGCCGCATCACCCGTGAAGCTACGAAGGATGAGCTCGCCAAGCTGATCGCCCCTTAAGTTGACCACCTAAAGAAAAGGAACAAGCAATGTTGATGAATGTTGAAGATTGGCCCGTGCAGGCGATGGTAGACAAGTTCTGCAAGAACAAGGCATGGCAGGTGATGTGGGCGAAGTACGACTACGCCAACAGGAAGATCATCGCTGAATGCATGCTCTCAGCAAACACGTCAGAGACGCGGACCGCTACGTATGAGGACATCTGCAAGATGTTCAGCTGGAAGTCCTACAAGATCACGGACAACGGGCTCCATGTCTTGCCTAAGCCTGATGCTGAAGCCTTCTACAATGCCCCGACAAGCACGGTCGAGTATGATGCTGAAGGCAAGCCGATCATTAAGCGGAAGCGCCGTGCCAGGAAGACAGCTAAGGCCAAGGCAAAGTAAATAGCAACATGAACTTAGACATAACAAATGTTGCATGCTTTGGCTTCACGACTCCAGCCAATGCCTGCTGGACGAAGATAGGAGCAGTAGCGTCTGCTTGGAATGAAGCTTCCAAGAAGATGGTAGAGAAGAGCTTAGCTGGAGACATTGAGACGTCTTACTACCGTCTTGCCAGCGTGAACTTGAAGGACCTTGACTCAGACACTGAGTACTATGTCAGCTTCATCAATGGCAAGAAGTTGTGGGACGCTGAGATAGTTGGCAGCAAAGAAGCTGAAGTCTCTCCTGAAGAGAAGGATGAGCTGTTCAAGAGCGAGGAGTTCAAGAAGTTCCTTAGCAAAGCAGTTTCCTTCATTGAAGGAGCAAGAGGCCTCTACCAAGAAGTTGTGAAGCAGCATCTCGAAGCTGGAGACCTATTGCAAGTCGATGAGACCAAAGCAGAAGCAGTAGAGCATTTCGTCAATGACGCTAACTTGATGCGCGCATTCAAGCAAGCAAAATATGTGAAGTGACGAGCAAGCCCCTCGCAATAGAGGAGCAAGACGGCCGCAGCAATATGCGGCCGTTTCTTTTTAGTTAACTTTCTTCTAGGCTTTGTTATAATAGTACTGTACTAAACCTGAAGGAGAAAAACAAATGACAGCAAAAGAGCTCATCGACCTCATCGCTACCACGTTTGCCGCGGATGAAGAGGTGACCTTCCTTGTTGAAGGACAAGAAGGACAAGAGCATGTCACAAAGGTCACACCTCGAATTGACCGCCGCAAGATCATGGATGGCCAGTGGTATGTGAAGCGCCCTTGCGAAGTCGCTATGCATCCTCGTGAAGATTGGTTCAAGGTGAAGAAGGAAGTTGCGATGAAGACTCCTTACTACAAGCGGAAGTTTGTGCCTAACGGAAAGACGCACATTGAAGTGAAGCGTGTGCTCGAAATTGGTTGAAGGAGAAAATGACAATGGCAAGATGGCAAGTGATAAAGAACAGTGTGCCTGTAGCTCTCTGCAACACGATTGAAGAGGCTGAAGAGCAATACGCTAAGTACGATTGCGACGAGATCCGCCGCATTGATGACGACAACTACCAAGAAGGTGACGAAATAATGGTCAGGATGCGGTGCCATGAGCCAAATCCTATTTGGGAGAATTGAGATGTTTGGAATGTTCAAGAAGAAGCCGCCGCAGCATGTGTTCAAGATTGAGTACTGCAATTGCGCGTCAATAGACGCTGACATGCATATAGTCTCGTTTGACATTGACCCTAAGTGGATGCGAGAGGCATTTGTCATTGCGACGGACAAGTCTGAAGCTAGTGCAGAATTTGCCAAGAAAGCGGTGCTCTATCCGCATGTGTACATCCACAACATCACACAAGTGAACGTAGCTGGCGGCGACCGTAAACATATTAGTTAACTTTCTTATAGGCTTTGTTATAATATTACTGTACTAAACCTACAGGAGAAATAAGATGCTTACGTTCAAACAGCTTGAGAAGTGCGCATCAACTGCATGCCGAGCTGAAAAGCAGATGGTTGAAATCAAGGCAGAACGCCGCAAGCTCGAACAGCAGATTGAAGCTCTAGACAAAGAGTACAAGCGTCTGTCTGACATCCATTTCACTGCTCTTGACATGGAGCATGGAGTAATTCCATTTGACAACAAAAAACTTAGATTGAGGATTTGAAATGTCTGAAGACATCATTGACGAAGTCATTCCACTTGACAAGCTGATCTCTCGACTGAGAACTGACTTGAAGCTGTCAAAGAACTATGCTGACAAGTATGGTGAGCCAAGCTCCCATGAAATCAAGCATAAGAACAAGCAGAAGCTGTCTCTCCTCTACTATCTCGAATTGCTGAAAGATCTTTATACACCAACCAATAAGGAAAAACAAATGAATCAGAACAAGATTGACAAGAACACTGCCTTGACCTTCAGGCAGCTAATCCAGTCTCTCAAGGACTTTGGCGATCAATACGCCTCCGTGATGCCAAGTGCAAGGGGCGCTGAAGCCTCTTGCTGGGGAATCCAGTACATCTGGTTCAATGACGGCGTTCTCTATCTTGGGCAGCACGATGACGAGGGATATACCGTTGACTTGATTGTGCGTGACATTGAGAAGTGCCTTCCGGAGGAGATGCTGGACAAGCCCGCCACTGTGAAGATTGGTGTTGCTGGATATGGTGCCGCCAAGGGGCAGATATTTGATGCGGATGGAAAGCCAGCGTCTACACGCATTGTGAAGAGCAGCGTGGTGAAGCCCTGTCGGGACGATGATTGGTTCTGCAAGTGGACGCTGAAGTTTGCTTGACAGCAAGAGATTGTTAACTTTTCTCTAGCTTTTGATATAATAGTACTGTACTAAACTTGAAGGAGAAAACAATGAAGCGTCCGAATTTCAATGTAGCGACCGAAGTCAAGGTCATCAACAAGCAGAGCTCATTCTACGGCAAGCGCGGTCGTGTGCATAAGATCGCTGTCGCAGTAGATGACTTGATCTATGATGCAGCTGTAGACAAGACCGAGATCAAAGACCTCTATGCTAGAGGTCTTGAGTCGCGGATGCAGTGGTATGTGCATGTCAAGATTGGTGAGCGCATCTACAGCTTCGCAGCAACCGAGCTTGAGGCTGTGCAGCACAAGTTCATTGACATCGACTACATTCGCGAGACTGACCTTGTGATTGGCAAGAAGGCAGATGGCACTGACGCCGTCCGTCCACGCAACACGATGGCTTTTGAAGTTGGCGACATCATCAGCATCACGAC
>JAEEGL011206639.1_pt1 | contig 136656 bp, 154 predicted proteins | sample 9134231 | NCBI WGS metagenome assembly JAEEGL01 (sample SAMN16246548, study PRJNA631951) | gut metagenome | biome: gut microbiome; feature: rumen; material: fiber-attached | host: Bos | place: Iran: Karaj | collected 2018-10 | reverse complement strand
TTTGATACTCATAGGTAAAACCTCTTTTCTTAATTTTCTAAATTAATTATATCATATATTTTTATTAATTTCAATAGGCAAAATGCACAAATTTGAAATAAAATTTTTGTACAAACTCCGGGATACACTATTATTAATGTACAAATTTTGGGATTTATTTTTGTATATTCTGCCTATTGACTTTTGGATATAAAATATGCTATAATAAAAGAATAAGCTAATTGCAGAACGCTGCGGTCGGCAACGTTCTGACGAGCTTCCAACCTTTGTGAGCTTTTATATTATTATTTATAAATATTTAATTCCCGCGGGCGTTACTTTGCTACCCAAGGTATTGCGCCGGTTAATTAACCGACGCAAAACTCATCTTCATCAAACGGTATCGTGTTATTTGGAAATATTACCATCGCTTCGGTCATTTCCATTACAGCAGGAATGTGTTCTTTACAGCAATATGCCTGTTGTTCTTTGTAGTATTCCTTTGCAAGAAACTCGTCTGCAAAAACTTGAATATCCTGCGCACAGTCGTCATAAGGCTGACACCATACAAAATAAATTTTTCCTGTTTTCATAAATATAACCTCATTTCAAATTTTTTTGTAATCTCTCTTGATTACATACTTATTATATCACATATTTAGCCGTTTGTCAATACCTTTTTTGAAAAATTTTTAAATTTTTTTGGACGCCTTGCATTGTAAGGTATTCCCATTTGGCATTATAGCCAAATGGGAGATATTTTAATAATGTATGCCTGATTGTTGTTAATATCATAAGCACTATATCTAATTGCAGGTTTTATAATATCGTCGCCTATTATGTCCGCCCACTCATTAACCACATGAGCAAATGCAGACGCTTTTATAAAGTCCTCTCCACGAGAAATTGTCCAACGAACGGAAAAACATTCCTCGTCACACCACTCTCCAATTTCATACACGACACAAATTCCCTCTTTTTCAAGTTCTTCAGCCATTGTCTTAAGTTCATAATATGTGCTGCCAATCTTCATAATAAAACCACCTTTTTAAATTTTTTTTGTAATCTCTTTTGATTACATATATATTATATAATAAATTTTAAAAAATTTCAATAGGCGGATTAACTAAACTTAATATAAAATTCCGGTTTAAGTTTGGTTATTTTTACTATTGTAATTTCTTAAAAAATTTGATATAATATAATTACTCCAAACGGAGAAAGTAAAAAAAGGTGGTAATTTTATGAGGTTTCTATTAATACGAAAAGAGGATAACAAAAGGTTCTCCGCAAAAAATCAAGAGGAATATCAGAAATTGATTAATTTCTTATTCTTTAATGAATGTCATGGTGTTTATGAATTATATATTCGTCAAAAAGTTTGGGAGTTAGGCGGTGATCATTCCTATATTAAATTTTATAAGGGGGATATGAAAATATAGGAAAAAGGCAGGTTGCACAAAAAATTGAATAAAACTTTGTGCAATCCGCCAATAGACAAAAAATCCTCTATGTGGTATAATGTATATGTAATCAAGAGAGATTACAAAATTTAATAAAGGTGGTATTCACTTATGAAAACTTATGTATGTAAACTTTGCGGCAACAATACGGACTGGGATTCTTCCGTAGGACTTGAAAATTTTCTTGTTTGCAATTGGTGTGTTCATCGCCTTGCTAATACAAACAAGTATCTCGGCACGGATTTTGTCAATATCACCCGCACGATTTGCCTTATGGGCGAAATGATGGCAAGCGTAGAGGATACCGAGGATTAACACCTCGGTATCCGAGGTATAAAGGAGGAACAATAATGATAGATAAAGATAATGTAATAGACGAGGTACGTTTGATAACAGAACATTACGCAGAAAGAATATCTGATAATTGGGAATACTTTGCCGATGAAGGTATTACTAAAGAAGAATATTTGGCAGAAGTAATAGCTACTATAACTGATTACTTTGAGTGTGAATACGCTGCGAAGGAATAATGCTATACAATCCGAGGTACTATGCACGAGCAGGTACCTCGGATTATTTTATACCTTGCGTTATAAAGTATTATTGGGCAAAAGGTATTCCGGGATTTTAAGTATTTGGAAATATGGAGTATTTTTTTAAAAAAATATTTTGTTATGCAGGGTATTATGCCTTTGGCGGAGCGCAACGGTCGGCCGCGCTCCGCCAGCTAAGAATATTTAAATAAATTATATATTTTCTTTGTAAAAAACTGAATAATAGACGGTGAGTAATGCCCCACCGCCTAAAATATTGCATTAAAAATCCACTTTAGATTATTTTATCATAATCTCTTGTAATGCGCTTTAAAAGTGCCTTTAAAGCAAGGAAATTATTTTCATTAAACCTGCAGTTTATATATTCTGTCTTATAGATATTGATATCATACCCTAAAGACTTCTGAAGGTCATGTCTAAGATGTTCCGTTTCTAAACGGGCTTGTCTTAAATCAAGCTTTAAAAGCTCTATCTCTTTTTCCAAACGTTCAATCTCTGTCATTTTTAATTACCACCTTTTTATTTTTTGGGTTTCCTTAACCCTGTGATTATATTATAGCAGATAATTGACTTTTTGTCAATACCTTTTTTTAAATTTTTTTCTTTTTTTTTGATAACTCTACAATATAATTGTTTTATGGAAAGTGTTAAAATTTTGGGATTTTATTAAAGTGTATAAAACGATGTGTTCCCAATATAAGAATACTTTGTAGTATATAATAATTAGTTTGCGGAGTGTGGCGGTCGGTCACACTCCGCCAAATAAAAATATCTAAATAAGCTATATATTTTCATTTTAAAATAACTATATTATTAAATACCTCGGTTCACATAGTGTATCTATCACTTACTATTGCAGGTGATAGATACTTTGTGAACCGAGGTACTGTCATTTTTAATGATTTAGATTTGCGAGCATTTCCGTATAGTGATTAGTTAGGTCTGTAAGGTATTCCCGCGTTAAAGATGCTATACCTTGTAAGGTATCATCATCATCGTGATAGTCGGTGTAATCAGCTATTATCATATTGAATATATCATCGTACGCCGCTATTAAGTCATTCTTAAGATTCTGCTTTGCTATTGTATTGAGTTCTCGCATATTAAGACCACCTTTTATTTATTTGGGTTTTCCTTAACCCTGTAATTATATTATACTATATTCTAATCCAAAAGTCAAGAAAAATTTTGCACAAAGAAAATTTATTTTTTTGTGCAATTTGCTAGGCCGCCACCAAAAATAAAAAGGGCTTGCGCCCTTATTATATCAGTATCATTTTTTTATTGTGTAGATTTCTCGCTCGTCTATTGTGAAATAGAACAGGAATATTTTATTTAATTCTTTGACTGAAAGTGTTTCCCATTCTTTTGCAGTATCTTTTAAGTTTTCAATACCCAAAGTTTGATATGTATTTGCCAAATTCTCCTCCACTATGTAATGTCTTTCAACTAAAAAGTGAATAACTGAGGGAATAGAATCACAAATCGCTAAGCTACAACCATTTTTAAAAATTTCATAAACTGTCATAATCAATTGCCACCTTTTATTTTATTTGGGTTTGTCGTTCCCTGTGATTATATAATACCACATTTCGGGATAAATTGCAATAGTTTTTTAAAAAAAGTTGCACAAACTCCACCCGAGATTTTTGTGCAATTTTGTAGAATAATTAATGGCGGGTCCACCGTGGTAATGGCTCGCCCGCCCTCGTACACTTATTCAAAGAATACCGTTACTCTGTTATCAGCGATGTCATAATCATTGCCGCGAAATTCATAAACATTGCCGTCCGCCGTTCTAATGATTACCGTTGCATTTTCCTCTGTTTCTCTTGCTATTGTAATAGCCATGTTTTCGTTCTTATCCTTTTCTATGTTTTTACCGATTGAGATACCCCACAAAAGAATGTTGCCTACGATAAGAATTACCCAAAGCACCGCCAGAATTTTGTCCTTTTTCATCATGATTGATTACCACCTTTTTTTAATTTTGTGTACCTCTTGAGTACATTATTATTATAGCACATTTGAATTATGTTGTCAATAGGTTTTTGAAAAATTTTTTTTGAGCGGCTCGCCATGGTAATGGTTCGCCGCTCCTCATACTCAACTTGTAAATAAAACAAACACAATTATAAATATGTCCTCTGCTACCTCCACAAGAAAACGAACAATTTTCTTTACTATTGTTATTATTTGCGTACTGTGCTTTTCAAGTAATGCCACAAGCCAAACTTCAACGCACACAACAACAATGAGAATACACATTTTAACAAACCAGTTCATATTATTACCACCTTTTCAAATTTTGTAATCTCTTGATTACATTATTAATTATACACTATTTTTTTTAAAATTTCAATAGTCAAAATACACAAACTTGACTTCGGTTTTTGTTTAAAATTATGTTCGATTATAGGGCGAAAAGAAAAAGGGCGTTGCCGCCCTTAATCTAACCACTGTTCGGAAATCATCATTTCCGTAACAGTATAATTAATATCGCTTTCGAGAAACTCGCATTCTCTGCAAAGTGCTTTTTCTGCGGAGTCCTTCATTCTAAATGTTCCGACAACAACCGTGTGCGGAAAATTCTCGTATCCACTAACCACATAATTAATTACTGCAACATAAACCATCATAATTTTGACCACCTTTTTTAAATTTTGGGGCTTCTTTCGTCACCCTCTATTATATATTATACTCCTTTTCAGCGAAAAGTCAATACCTTTTTCAAAAAAAATAGTTAAAATTTTGTAACCTTTTGATTTAGTTTTAATTTTTGTATATATATGTTTTATATTTGTACAAAATATACAATTTTAGGATAACATGAAAATAAAATTTTGTGCATACTGCGTAAAAACATTTTTCCTATGGTGAATTAAAATGGTTTTGCGGAACGCAGCGGTCGGCCGCGTTCCGCCAAATAAAAAAAAGGGGCATTCCCCTTTCTTTTTTAATGTAGTAAAGAAAAGAGATTATGTGTTTGGAGTCGAACCAAAATCCCACGAGTACCGCATTTCTGTCGAGCACATTTTTCCATTTACGGAGGGGCGCCGCCAAGCGTTTTTCTCTTTTCTTTACTATATATATATTGTATCACATCTTGACGATGTTGTCAATACCTTTTTTAAAATTTTTTATTTTTTATTTTTTTGGGCGGCGAACCGGAGGTAAAGAGCCCGCCGCCCCTTATACACTTTATTTGCCGCCTTAGTCACGGCTGAGTAGAACTTTTGTTACGAACTGAATTGTTGCCGCCTAAGCGTTCAATCTGGGCGTGTTCTGCTTCTCCCTTCACCCTACGATTATATTATACAACATAAAGGGCAAAAAGTCAATACTCTTTTCAAAAAAAAATAATTACAATTTTGTAACATCTTTGCGGCAGCGGTTCAAAGGAAAAAGGGCTTTTCAGCCCTTTTAAATTAATGCTTTAAGTGCATCAATCATTTTTACTTTTGCTCTGAAGTAGGCATTTATCGTTTCGCCGCCTACATTCTCCCATTCCTCACGGTTTGCCCTTGCATCGTCAACAAGGATATCGCCGTTTCTGTAGTAGCTTGCTTTTGACGTTGCTTTTGTCGTAATGTGAATGTTCTCAACGCTTGCATAAGGAAAGTTAATTCTCAGCCATTCCGTTTTTGCGATTGTAGCAGCTTCGAGATTCTCAGCGTCTGCGTATGTAATAATGCCTATTTCATAACCCTTGCTTTTAAGTGCCTTTATAACTGCGTTCATCTCAGTTACATTATATAGGGGTTTTGCTACTGTGTATGGGGTCATATCGCCTGCACCCAGCATTGCACTAAATCCCTTAACAAAGAACAAACCTGCAAGTGTACCGTCCATGTCGAAATAAATCATTTTTTTCATTTTGTTTTACCACCTTTTCAAAAATTTTTGTTGTTGTCTTTCGACATTATTATAATATCACATATCAGAATAAAAGTCAATAGGTTTTTTAAAATTTTTTAAAAAATTTTTTATAGTAAAAAAACGGCTTAAAAAGCCGTTTTTATTAATCTGTTTATTTGCTTCTCTGTTGTTAATGTTGCCCGTTCAAATTTTATTTGATACTGAACACCTTTATATTTCATATCGCCGTATTCATAAAAAGGTTTATTATCTTTTTTCCATTTTTTATGGAATTTTGTAAAGACCATTTTTTCGAAAATTTCACCTTTATTATACTGTGAATTTTTCACGACTTTATAAAAGTGATCTGCTTTGCATAAATATGTTGGATTTAAAGCCAAAAGCTGCATTTTTATTGCTTTTGTTAAATTTAATCTTAATGAATAACCTGCATTTCTGCTTGCTGTATCAAGTTTTAAATATTCATTAATGTTATCAACGATTACGAAAAAAACATTGCCACCAAAGATAAAGCCGATTATATACTTATCTGCTTTACTGAATTTATTGTAATGCGATATTAAAAATTCTTGCATTTTGTCCACCTCCTTTTTTTATATTTCGTCTATTGACAGCTTTATTATACTACATTATTTATATGCTGTCAATATCAGTTTTTAAAAAAAATAGTTACAATTTTGTAACCTTTTAACCTTGCTTCAAATTTTTGTATATATGTATATTTTTGTGTAAAATATACAATTTTAGGATAATATAAGAATAAAATTTTGTGTGTATTGCATAAAAATATTTTTCCGAGGGTGCATTAAATTGCTTTGGCGGAACGTGGCGGTCGGCCACGCTCCGCTAAGTAAAAAATACTTGAATAAATTATATATTTTTTTTATAATAATTATATTGTGCTTATATTATATTTTTTGCTTATATTAGAATTTTACAAGCTCAGAAAAAAGAGGGGAATATCCCCCCTTTTTTCAATCTTTTAATGTACATTTCGTAACAACGAAGAATGAAGGCATCTTAAAGATCATTTCTTTGGTGAAGTCCTCTATTGTCGTTCCCCATACCGATCCACTCTGAACCTCAAGGAAGCTATTTAATGAATGCAGCTGTTCCGCCTGCATTTCACTAAACCAACCATGATGTGACCATATAGTCGCCGTGATTGTCAGTGTTGGCAGAACGTCAGGACCGAATCGCTGAGTATCAATTGCCATTGTGCTCTCAAAGCCATCTTCATTCATCGTTAACACCATATTTACTATTGTGCCGAGTGTCATTTTTAATTACCACCTTTTCAAAATTTTGTATTGATGTCTTTCGACACTATTATAATACCACATATCAAGCTTAATTGCAATACTTTTTCGAAAAAAAATAGTTACAATTTTGTAACCTTTTTTGGCAGCTGTTCAAAAAAAGAGAAGCGGCATTTCTGCCGCTTGTCTTTAAAGCACTCTGTAAAATGTTAAGTGTTCGACTCTAAATGCTTGCCCGTCCTGCTCGATGTATTCCCAGTTACAACTGTAACAGTCAGCACCTGCGCAGTCATTTAAAAGTCTTACAAGTTCCGTAACAGAAACAGGGATTAATTGCTCGTATCTTACAGCCTGTACAGCCCTGTATCTGATAAGTGTATCAATTGATACTGCCGAAACTTTTTCAAGTTCTGCGCGTGTGAACTCAACGCGTGCATACTCGTTATGAAGTGTTTCTATTGCTTTTCTCGTTCTCTCTGTCATTGTCATTTTTAATTACCACCTTTTCAAAATTTTGTATTGATGTCTTTCGACACTATTATAATACCACATCTAAAAACGAATTGCAAGACTTTTTTAAAAAAAATAGTTACAATTTTGTAACCTTTTGGTTTAATTTCAAATCTTTTTTTATGCAAAGTATACAAATTTTAGGATAACATGAGAATAAAATTTTGTGCATATTACATAAAAATATTTCTTCTATGGTGTGTTAAAATGGTTTGGCGGCTCACTTCGCTCGGAACTGTGCCGCCAATTAATTCTAAAAGTATTTTCTAATTTTCAAAAATCATTTCTTATTTTTCATTTTTAATTTTTAATTTTTAATTTTCAAAAACCATTTTTCATTTTTAATTTCTAATTTTCAAAAATCATTTCCTATTTTTCATTTTTAATTTTTCATTTTTAAAAAACATTTTTCATTTTTCATTTTCAAAAAACATTTTTATTTTTTAAAACTTCTTAATTATTAAAAAAAGATAATCTTTAATATGCTTATAAATATTAAAATTATGTTTTTATTTTTGATATATTTTAATATTTAACTACAAGAGTGAGAAAACAAATAAAAATAATAAAAAAGTTATTTTATAATGATACATATACATATACTTTACTTATAAATAATAAACTGTAAAAATTAGGATAGAACAAACATAATGGCGCCTTTATTTAAATATTCTTTGTTTTTGATTTCTCTATTGCAACGAGTAGTATATTTACATCTTATCCTTCCTATCATTTATTTTTATGCTTTTATTTTTCTATTTTAAAAAATGATTATTTTTATTAGCTTTTTATTGATGTTTTTAATATGGGGCAATTAAGTTTTTCTTCTGCTGTGTCTATTGATATTAAATAGTTTAAAAAAAATGATTTATTTTATAGGGGTATTAAAATTTTTATTAGAATATACTATTCTTTAATATGCTCTTTAGATAAATTTAAATTAAAGATTTTTATAGTGGTTATATTTGTTTAATATACTTATTTCTTTCTTTTATGATTGTATAATAAAATATCGCCGCCATAGAACAACTTTATAATACAGTTCTTTATTTTATTAAATCTTTTATAATTCTCAAACAAAAAAAGAGAGCAGACCGTCATATTTTTATTTATTAATTATTTTATTATTATCACTATCATTATTATTTGTAATATAATTTTAAAATAACTAATTATTTTTGGGAAAATTTTCAAAGAGGATATAATATCTTTTCATTTTCCAAAAGTTTCACATACCGAGTGCTGTATAACAACGAATCGCAACGTATGTTACGACCGTCTTAGTAGAAAAAGTCAAATCTTATTTCTTACTAAGAAAAGCAGTTAAAGCTTTATAACAAAGATCAGTGTTTTCTTTATCTTTTGTTGTATCGCCCTGCGCGAAACCAGACATTGCCGCAATTAAAAGTTCTTTTACAGTTATAAAACTCATTACTAAATTTAATGCAGCCATCTCATTTATGTTGTTATACATTCTCACGGTACTCCTTTCTTTCTTTTTTTCTATATTTATTATATCATAAATTTCTTAAAAAATCAAATATAAAAACGGGTATTCCCCTGCAATATGTATCATTTTTTAATTTTTAAATTTAAATGTAAAAAATTGTTTTTGATTCAATAATGCAATAATATAATAATTTTATAAAAATGAACAATTAAAAGATAAAAATACAGTTGACAGTAATGAAAACAAAAGGGTGTTTTAATAAAAATTTGTAATATTTTTAATTTTTATATTTTGTTTTTAAAAAATATTTTTTAAAATAAAGTTAATATTTTAATATTAATATTTTCTATAGCTATTGAATGCTTATTTTGTTTTTATCAATTATTTTGGGATTTTTTTTAAGGACGGCACGAAAGACAAAACATATCAAAAAATATGTGGGCCCCTTGGTAGAACAAGGGGTCGGGGCAAGGCGGCAGGGGCGGTCTATGCAATTTATCACTTTAAAATTTTATCACTTTACCATGCTAAAGCCTTAGCATTGTATCGCTTTAATATATTAAAGCTTTAAAGCTTTATTGTGGTAAAGCTTTACCACTTTACCATGTTAAAGCTTTAGCACAATAAAGTGGTAAAGCTTTACCACTTTACCACTTTACCACTTTACCATATTAAAGTTTCAATGCTGTACCACTTTAGCACGTTAAAGTGCTACTACAATGGGATTGCTCCCACTCTTAGCGAGTGGGAGCGTATGCATCAACCAGCGAGCCGCCGCAATACAGTTCACATTCTACATCTTGTAGAGTGGTACCATTCAGGCTTATATGTGGTTGCAGTATCTCGATTACCTTGTTAGGACTCAAGCGCCTTTTACTCGAAACCTTGATGTATTCCACGTCGTACCATACACCGCCGAACATATCGGAATGTGTATACCTTATGACAAGTTGTAACATATTTATCCCTCCTTTTATCTCTGACTATACCAGTAGCGAACAAGCTCGTCATACACTTCCGTGCTTTGCGAAGCCTTAAAGCTTTCATAATCGCCGCAAAGCCCGTAAATGTATTCATCAAGCTCCGAACGGCGTACCAAGTAAAACGCAGGCTTATCGTTGTTTTCATCAACCGGCAGGACGGCGTCGAATTTCAGCCATCTATCTGAGCCGAAGTCGTTTTCAATAGCGTCATAGATACTATCAAAAGGGTTATCATTGAGAATATTTTCTATATCCTCGTCGGTTGCGACGTCATAGCCGCTGACTATAAACGTCGTTGAGTCCAAAGCCTTTAACAAGCTTTTTGCCTGTTCTGCGTGGTTGATATCGTCAAGATACCATACCGAGATACCTGAATCCGTGATTGAATAAGTAATAAACATATAAGAATCCTCCTTTAATATTGTGGAAGGCTTGTTGGCTTTAACAAGCCTTCCAAAAGTAGTAATTATTGCTTGTCAGGATAAAAATACAGCGTATTTTCTTCCTCAATGTGTCCAGTGTCACGGTTGACGTTCTGCCACTTCAGTGTTACCGTCCTTTTTGTGCACTGAATGTATCCCCTTGTAACTACTGCATAATCCCTGGTAGCGTTATAGGAAAAGCATTCAAATGTTATCTTGTTCCGTTTAGTGTCGCACTGGGCGCGATACTCTTCCAAGAAAAGCCAATCATTAATTAAGGCGAGTTCCATTCTGCTGAAGCTGACACAATCAGCCACCTGATGAAAATGCTTTAAAACGTCCCCCGTGTCTACATAACGATCAAGCAGGTCGAGCAAATCATTGCGCACGTCGCGCACACCGTCAGCGTAATCACCGTTTATAAAGTTGCCCTTAATGATATAGTCTGTCATAATTTTCTCCACCACTCAATATTTATTGAGTGTCTGCACTGTCTCGCCGTCGCTCGCGTATTTTGTAGTGGTTTTTGTGTTCCTCAACCCTACGATCATATTATAACAGATAGCCGCGGAATAGTCAAGAACTTTTTTGATTTTTTTAAAAAAATAAATGTAAAAATCCGGGGCACTTTTTTGGCTATATTGCACAATCGGACTTGGTCCCGGGGACACATTCCGGGATTATGTTGTGAAAATTTTCGACATTCGGCTTGCCACGTCATTATTCTCTCCAAAAGAAATTTTCAAACTAGAAAACGAAAAAATATCATTTTAAAAGAAATTTTCAAACTAAAAAACGAAAAAACATTATTCTTTCCAAAAGAAATTTTCAAATTAAAAAACGAAAAAATATATTATTATCATTCTTTTTTTCAAACACCTTTCTCTTTCATCTTGACAAAACTCAAAAATTTTGGTATAATCTTATTAAAGGGGGTCAAAAAGAAATGGACCAATTAGATTATACAATTAAAGATATTAATAAACGAAAAGAAATTGTTTCCTATATATTACAAAATACGGAAAATCGATCTCCGCAATTCTTAGATAGATTAAGCGATTATATTATATCTGGTATGTCAAAAGAAGAAAAACGAAATAAAGAGATTTTAACGGATAATAGACTAGTAACTGTTAATAAAAGAGAAACTTCATATGAGGGATTAGTTAGTAAATTTGAAAGTGGAGAGAACGGTATCTATCAACTTCTTGATGAAAATCTTGGTAAAAATGTTATATTAACTCCAAAAATTTCAATCACAGAAAAGGATATAGAAACAGTACCCGGTCTAAAGGCTTTGCGGGAAGCAATTGCCCAATTAGAGAGAAAAGAAAAAGTAGCAACAGGGAAAACCAAGTATCTACTTAAAAAACAAATTATAGAAATGCGGCAAGACCAATATGTATTAAAGAATGCTTTTAATTCACCCATATATCCTCAAAAATTAACTAAAACTCCATCAAAAATAGATCTTAGTGAAACTTTCTATATAGATGAAAAAACAGGAGATATCAAAAGCAATGGTTTAATAACACTTATTAATCCAAAGCACGTTTCCACAATTCTGTGTAACTATTCCTTATTAAAACAAGAGACAGATAGAAAAATCTCTAGCGATCTAAAAGACATATTAGAAGATTTAGATAAACTCATTAAGCAAACCTTAGAAAAGAATTACCCATTCTATTATGATCTCGTATGGTTAAAAATAGATGGAATGCGGAATATCGACATACAGGCGGCTTTAGAACAAAAGCATGGATTTACATACACAGTAGAGTACCTTTCATCTTTATGGCGCAATAAAATTCCAAAACTGCTTGCGGAGCAAGCTGAAGAAAATGCTCTTTTATGGTATTATACCATGATTGAAAAAGGGACATGGAAAAAATGTTCTCGATGCGGAGAAGTTAAACTTGCGCATAGTAAATTCTTTTCTCGCAATAAATCAGCACCAGATGGTTGGTATTCTGTATGTAAATGTTGCAGGCGGATGCGGAAGTAGCTGGTCTATAGTTGCATAAAACCAGATGTTACCGCAGTTATCTTATTACTATTGTTTGAAAGGAGTGATAATTTTGCCATATTGTAATAAATGTAAAAAAGTTCTTAAAGATATAAATTTCTATACTTATAGAGATGGAGAAAAAACAGAATTATGTAAGAAGTGTTTAACAATGCATGTAGACCCATACGAACCAGACACATTCTTATGGCTATTGGAGAAAATGGATGTACCATATCTTCCCGCAGAATGGAATGTATTACGTGACCGCGCGGCAGAAAAAGATCCTGATTCAGTAAATGGAACTTCAATCTTTGGAAAATATTTAGGAAAAATGAAGTTAAATCAATGGCGAGAATATCATTGGAGTGACACTGAAAGACTTCAAAAAGAGAAGGAAGAAGAAAAAGAAAAATATTTAGCAGAACACAACGTAACAGAAATTGATAGAAAAGAGTTGCGGAAACAGTATCTTCAAGGAGAAATAACTGAGTCTCAGTATAAAACTCTATTACCGCCTGAGGAGGTACCTAAGCCGCATAAGAAAGATAAAGAGGCGGAAGGTAAACAAGTTTTTGCAGATAATTCTTTTTTAGATGATGTTGAAAGTCCAGCAGCTCAACTTACTCTTGATGATAAGATTTATCTTGCTATGAAATGGGGGCGTGATTATTTTCCCGAACAATGGATAGAAATGGAAAAAACATATAATGATATGATTAATTCTTTTGATATTCAAGATGCGGATACTAAAAACACTCTTGTTCTCATATGTAAAACATTGCTAAAAATGAATGAAGCGATTAACATTGGCGATTTAGATGGATTTCAAAAATTATCAAGAGTATATGATTCATTGCGGAAATCAAGTAAATTTACTGCTGCACAAAATAAAGAAGAAAAAGGTGATTTCGTAGATTGCGTAGGTTTAATTGTTTCCTATTGCGAAAAAGAAGGCGGAAAAATTCCTCGTTTTGATATTTCTGTACCTCGTGATATTGTGGATCAAGATATCCAAGATATGAAAGATTACACACGTTCTTTAATTTATGAAGATAGAGCACTTGCGCAGCAAGTAGAAACGTACATAAAGAAAAGAGAGGCGGCGGACCGCCAAAAACAAGATTTAAAAGAAGCAAAAGAAAATGGATTAGATGTAGTAGAATTAACGGATGAAGATATCACAGAACATTTTTCTGTTATTAAAAAAGATATTCAAGCGGATATTAAATTAATACAAGGAGATGATAATTAAGTGGCTTTAAAAGAATTAATGCAGTTATCAGCTAATTATGAACAAAAGCAAGGTATGTCTGAGGAAAGATTGCGGGAGCAATTGCCGCATCTCCGCAAATTAATTAGTTTTTTTAGAGAGTATCCTGATTTGTTTGTTGACTATTGTAAAGGAGAAAATAGCACTTTTAGATTTTTCTATTATCAACGCTTGTTCATTAGAATAGTTATGCGTCATCGCTATGTCTATGCAACCTATCCTCGTGCGTTAATGTTAGCGCCTAAAAAATTTTTAGCAAATCTCTTTAATTGCAAGAACCCTAAAATATTTTATCATGGGAATTTGCAGGTAAGTATTTAAACATAAATAAAACTTCAACGACTATCCTGAAAGAAGCCTTCGAGGGATAAAAATAAAGGCAAAAGGAGTAGGGCCGAAGCTAATGCGGTGGGTGAGAACCCCTTAAATCGAAATGGGAGACATCTTAAAAGATGGTGACATAGTCTAGACTTATAAGAAATTATAAGCAGTTCATAAGAGAACGCAATAGGAGTTGCGATCTTATTGGAATATAACGATTCAAAAAGCTTCCTCTCAGTATTAGTTTTAATGTTGAGAGCAATATTATTCCCAGGTAGTCATTTGTTCGTGACCACAGGCGGTAAAGAGCGTAAGCTTGCTCTGCATTAATGAAAATTAGTGAAAAATAAAGTTTTTGAATTGCTGGAACGCCTTAAAGCTCTAAATACTACAACGTAATCGAAAATAACTATAAGATAAACGTGAATGTGATAGAAATATAGAAAAAAATTTAGAGATGTTATATGATGAAAGTCTAAATAATTTAGTAATAGGTAATCAGCAGCTAAGGAGAGAGGTTATCATATTTTATATGTCTCTCAAAGTTCAACGACTATCCAGAAATGGAGTAGGTTTAAGTAAACCGAAGCAGAAACCATCTTATTTATTTAAGATGAAGATATAGTCTCGACTATATAGAAATATATAGCAGTTCATAAGAGAACGGTCGAGGAGTAACGAACCTCGGCGAAGATGATCAAAGCCGCATCCATTACACTTGCAAAAGTAGAAGAATTGTGTAGACTCTTGCCCTTTCTTAATAATGAAATAAATTGGGAGCGCGGAGTATCTAAAAAATCTAAAGATGATGTAGTTTATGTATTTAAGAATGGTTCTAAAATAGATATTCTTGCCGCAAAAGAAAGTTCAAGAGGACAAAGACGAGTTGGTGGATTGATGGAAGAATGTGTTCTTATAGATAAAGATGCATTAAATGAAATTATAATCCCTAGACCAGTAAGGTTGTGGGGCCTAGTTGCGTGAGCAATTAGTGCACGAACGGTGTGAACCCATTAGTCATGGGGTGTGATGAAAATTGCTAACGGTTCTGTGAGACCGTGCCAAGCTCCTTTATGGAGAAGGTGTAGAGACTATCCAGAGGAGAAAAACGCCTGGTTAGGGCTGAGATGACTACAGCTCGAAGCGCACCGCAACTTATCAATAATTAAGTTGATGATATAGTCCAAGATGAAAATTCTTGACAACAAATGTTGATAGACTCTTGCCAGATGGAACAAGAGATAGGAAAGAGGTTGTTAATAAATCACAAGTTTACATAACAACAGCTGGGTCAATTCTTCGGCTCAGGATAAATTATTCTAATTGCTGGAAGGCTAAGTCATTAAATTTTTAATGATATGTTAATCAGCAGCGAAGCCTTAATAAAGGAACGTTCAACGACTATCTCGAAAGAGAGTACATTGTAAGCTATTGACAATGGAAACGGATAACTAATATTAGAAGATATAGTCTCATCTCATAGGAAACTATGAGCAGTTCATAAGAGAACGTAAATAAGAGTAGCGTCTTATTTAGAAGATATTGGGAAGAACTCATTCGCTAAAGTTAAAAACTATAGGCGAAGTAAAACCATGTGAACCTCAAAATGAGGGTGTGACCAATAGGTTGCTAATAGTGAAAGCATTGATAAATGTAACGCTATGCCAAGCCGCAAACTGCGGAAGGTTCAGAGACTATCGAAAGCTATACAGCTATAAGAAAGATATGGCTTGAAAATAAGGTAAAAATTTTTACACGAAGCAAGTAGAGTAGATTTTTAATGAAAGAGTAAAAATCGAAGCGCATGGTTTCTAAATATTGGACAAAAACTATTATTTTCACTACGCAAAATTTCAATAAGATTGAAGAAATACAATAGGATAAGGAGTGAAAGTAATAATGTGGAAAACCATAGAAGGTTTTAGTAATTATGAAATATCTGATAAAGGAGAAGTTAGAAATCGTATAACTTTATTAATTTTAAAAGGGCGGTTATCTAAAAATGGATATTTACAAGTATGTATTAAAAGAGATAAAGACAATCATTTTATAAATCAATATATTCATAGATTAGTTGCTTTATCTTTTATCCCAAACCCTGAAAGTAAAACAGAAGTAAATCATAAAGATAGAGTTAAAACAAATAACACTTTAAACAATTTAGAATGGGTATCTCATTCAGAAAATCAAAGACACATATTTTCAAAATGGACTAAAAAAACCTCAAATCGGAAAGTAGGAATGTTTGATATAGATGGAAATTTAATTAAATCGTTTAACTCTATTGTGGAAGCATATAAAATATTAAATAAGCCTTCTCGCGTCAATATAGATAATGCTTTACAGGGAAAACAAAAAACTGCTTATGGTTATTTTTGGAGATATTTAGATTAAGAAATAGTCCAAAATAAAAGTATAGTAAACTGATTGAGCTATTGATTCAATCGCTCATCGAACCAGATGAGGTTATGGTAATAGGCGGAACTTATAAAACGCCAATAGTTGAAGGACTTCTCGATGAGGACTTTGTATCACAGTTAAAATTACAAGACACATACAGTGAGGACTCCTTTGACCGAGAGTATGGATCCCATTGGGGAGGAGATGTTGAGAATGCATTCTTCTCCGCAGAAAAATTTGATATGCATAGACAATTATTACAACCAGAATATGAATATAGTGGTAGATCTTCAAAATCTGCTTATTATGTAATTGGCGTAGATATCGGTAGGTTTGACTGTACTACCGAGGCATGTGTTTTCAAAGTGACGCCGCAGGTTCAAGGACAAGCAATAAAGTCTTTAGTTAATATCTATACTTTTGTAGCTGAACATTTTGAAGAACAAGCTATTCATATTAAAAAATTATATTATAAATATCAAGCACAAAAGTTGGCAATAGATGCAAATGGCGTTAATACCGGCGCCATGTAGTGGCAACATTACATTAAAAACCTTTTGAATTGCTGAAAACCTAAGTAAATATTTTTATATGGTAATCAGCAGCCAAGCTTTTAAAGAAGGTTCAACGACTAATAGGTAGATTCAAGTGGATCGAAGCGGAAGGCTCCTTTGCAATAGTAAAGGATGATGATATAGTCTCATCTCATAGGAAACTATGAGCAGTTCATAAGAGAACGCATATAGATTAACGACCTATATGGAAGATTAATACGGAGCTGGTTTTGTTGATTTTATGGTTAAATCACAAATTGATCCTGAAACAAATGATGTATTGCCGCCTTTTGGAGTAGAGAATGATGAAGATGGAAAATATAAAAAATATCGTACAGCAGATACTGAATTAGATGCTATGTATTTAATTAAAGCAAATGCTCCGTTAAATACTGAAATGTATGCTTATACACAAATACAAATGATTAATGGTAAAATTAAGTTTTTAGTAGATGAATCACAAGCAAAAGCAAAACTAATGGGAACAAAAATGGGGCAGAATATGAATACAGATCAAAGAAATACTTATTTAAAACCATATGTGTTAACAACTGTTTTGAGAGAACAACTCTTGAACTTAGTACAAGAAAACGAAGGTATTAATATTATTTTAAAACAATCCTCTAAAAGTATTAAAAAAGATAAATTCTCTGCTTTTTGTTATGGTTTATATTATATTAAACAATATGAAGCATCTAAAAGAAAAAAGAAAACTCATAAATTAAGTGATTTTATGTTCTATACATAAAATGGACAAATGTAATTATTTCTTTTATCTCTAATTTTATTTTAAGAGAAAAAGAAAGTATTATAGGGGGTGATTTAAGTGAGGGCGAGTCGTGGCGAAATAAAAATAGAAGATATTCTAAATATTTCTGGGTTAGATTATAAAGAAGAGTATAGTTTTATTGATTTAGTAAGTAATAATGGACGACCCCTTAGATAGATTTGATTTTGCAGTTTTTGATGATACTGGAAAATTGGATTTTCTAATTGAATACCAAGGTATTCAACACTATGAACCTAAAAGTAAGTTTGGAGGAATTTCAGGCTTGCGCAAACAACAGTATAATGATATGCAAAAGAGAAAGTATTGTGAAAAAAACAATATCAATTTAGTAATTATTCCTTATTGGGATGAAAATAAGATTTCATATGATTATATTATGCACGCTGCAGGATATTAAGAAAGGAGTGATAAAATGGACAAAGAAGAAAAAGTAAAATCAATACATGAAAAAGGGTTTTCATTTTTTGATACTCCTATTGATTATAGTCGTATTCGTGTTGGTACAAAACAATTAGATGATGCTGTATTAAAATTAGGTAATCTTAAACAGATTAATCCTTCTTTTGGCAACAAGACTTTTGTTTTAAATGCTATTCAAAGTAATGATATAGAAACTATAAGAAGTATTTCTGAATTTTTCTATCGCACGAGCGGTATTTATGCACGATTATGTAGATATATGGCATATTTATATAGATATGACTGGTTAATCACCCCATATATTAATGGAGATAATCCTAATCTTGAAACAATTTTAAAGAATTTTCATAAAGCACTTTATCGTTTAGATGAGTTTGGAGTAAAGAAAACTTTTGGAGAAATAGCTTTAAAAGTAATGCGGAGAGGTTGTTACTATTGTTATCTAATAGAAGGAAAAGATACTTCTTATATACAAGAACTTCCTGTTAATTATTGCCGCTCTCGGTATGCAATAAATGATAGACCTGTTGTTGAGTTTAATATGATGTTTTTTGACAATCATTTTAAAACAACAGAATTAAGACAACGTATCTTAAAATTATTTCCAAAAGAATTTGAAAAAGGATATAGGCTTTATAAACAAGGAAAATTGAAATCAGATATTCCAGGTGATAGAGGTGGCTGGTTTGTTTTAGATCCTAATTATGCTTTTAAATTTAATTTAAATGATGAAGATTATCCACCTTTTGCCGCGGTTATACCTGCTATTATAGATCTGGATGAAGCTCAAGACTTAGACAAAAAGAAAATGCAACAAGAATTATTAAAAATTATTATTCAAAAAATGCCTTTAGATAAAAATGGAGAATTAATTTTTGATATTGATGAAGCAAGAGATTTACATAATAATGCAGTAAGAATGTTAGGTAAAGCAATAGGCATAGATGTTCTTACTACTTTTGCAGATGTTGATGTCGCAGATACTAGTACCGCAGTAAGCCCTGCTTCCACTGACAATTTGGAGAGAGTTGAAAGATCTGTATATAATGAAGCGGGTGTTTCACAAATGCAATTTAACACAGATGGAAATATTGCTCTTGAAAAAAGTATCTTAAATGATGAAGCAGCTTTATATAATTTAATACAACAATTTGAAAAATTCTTAAATTGTTTATTACGTCCTTATAATAAATCTTTTAAAAAAGTTTTATATAGAGCACAATTATTAGCTACCACCATTTATAATTATAAAGAAATGGCTAAGTTATTTAAAGAACAAACAGCTATGGGTTATTCAAAAATGTTACCTCAGATTGCTCTTGGTCAAAGTCAAAGTTCGATTCTTGCCAATGCTTACTTTGAGAATCAAGTTCTTGAATTGTTTAAGGTATTTATTCCGCCGCTCAATACTAATACTATGAATGCAGACGCTCTTGCTTCAATGGGAAATGGTGTTAAAGGTGGTATTGAAGGAGAAGGCTCAGATAAGGCTGGTAGACCGGAATTAGCAGATGATGAAAAGAGTGAGAAGACTATTGCCAATAGAGAATCAGCTAATTAATTTTGTGGTCATTTTTTGATAAGAGATTTTTATTTATTTTTAAATATAATAGACTTAATATATTTAAAGGAGGTCTTAAAATGCATAAATCAGTTGCAACAATTAAATCTCCTGAATTTTTAAATTTGCAACCATTAGAGATAAATCCTCTTATGAGCAGTTGTGAAATCAAAGTCTTATATATTGGACAAAATAGAAACCATAGTTTCATTACAAAAGAAGTCGCTACGGAGATGGCAAAAACTCTCCGTGGTGCTCCTATTGTAGGATATTTCCGTAATGATGTAAATGATTTTGGCGATCATGGTGAACAAATTGTAATAAATGGAGATGGTATTCAATTTAATTGTCTTACAAGACCATATGGATTTGTAGCACCAGATGCAAAAGTATGGTTTCAAGAGTTTGAAGATGAAGATGAATTCGGGAATAAAATTGTACATGAGTATCTTATGACTACTGGCTTTTTATGGACAGAGCAATTTGAAGAAGCAAAAAGAGTTATAGCAAAAGGCAATAATCAGTCTATGGAATTAGATGAAAAAACTTTAGAAGGACATTGGTCCACAGACTTTAATTCAAATATAGACTTTTTTATTATAGATGATGCAACTTTCTCTAAATTATGTCTGTTAGGAGAAGATGTTGAGCCTTGTTTTGAAGGAGCTAGTGTAACAGCTCCGAATGTTAGTATGAATTTTTCTAATAAAGAGAGTGATTTTAAACAAACATTGTTCTCAATGATGAAAGATTTAAAATTTGCACTAGAAAGGAGCAATAAAGTAATGGAAGATAATAAAAACAATGAAATTGTTGAAGATGTATCTACAGAATTTTCTATTCCTGAAACAGTTATAGAAGAAGAACCTACTGCTGATTTTAAAAAGGAAGAAAAAAAGGAAGAAGATACTTCTGATTCAAAGAAAGACGAAGAAGAAGATACTTCTGATTCAAAAGAAGAGAAAGAAGATAAAGAAGAAGATAAGAAATTTGAGAAAGATACTAATGAAATCGAAGAAACTCCAATAGATTATCAAAAAGCCTTTATTGAATTAACTCATTCTTTTGAAAAATTATCAACTACTTGCAATAGTTATATAGCTGAGCTTCAAGAATTGCGCAAGTTCAAAGCAGACATTGAAAATGCACAAAAAGATGAATTAATTAATAAATTCTATATGCTATCAGATGAAGATAAAGCTGATGTAATAACAAATAAAGAGAAATATTCTCTTGCAGATATTGAAGCAAAATTGTCTGTAATTTGTTTTAGAAAAAAGGTCAATTTTGATTCAGACAATAAGGACAAAAAAGAAGATATAATGGAAGATATTACAACTTATGCTTTATCTGATGATGATTGTTTTGTTCCCGCTTGGATCAAAGCTGTAATGGCTACAGAAAAGCAAAAGCACATTTAAAGGAGGAGAAATAATATGGCTAATTTTACAAGAATTGGATTTGGTCAGGTAGAACCTAATCAACTATCTGGCATCAAAACTGGTCAAATTTATGCAAGTTTGCCGCTTAAGAAAAATGTGACAACACTTCAGAATGGTGAATTTATGTTCTATAATTATTATGAGGGTGCTGTTACTGGTACAGATACAAATGGTAAGGCTCCAGAGCCGTATCTGGTTTATAATGAAATCAAAATTTATGAGGATTGGCTGTCATATAAAGATTTTGCAATGATTAGAGTTGGTGACAACTATGTAACAAATCCTGGTATGATAGGCAGACTTACTTCTGCAAATGCTGATGGTACAACATATGGCGGAGGTTCAACAACTACAGGTGTAAATCCTTCAGTGACATATAATGATCCTGCAAGTACAACAACACCTCCCGCAACTATTACTCAGGTAGGTCATACAGAGTATGGTTATAGAATGGACGGTATTGCACCTCGTCTTGTTAAGACTAATGTAGGTGATATTTTTACAACTAATATGGTTGCAACTGGCGTTCAATATGCTGTTGGTGATATTCTTGCTCCAAAAGCAACAAGCAGAAACACAATGGAACTTGATAAGACTGGCGACACAAACCTCATGCAGTGGGTTGTTGTTAAAGTATATACAATGCCTGATGGTCAGCCTGGTCTTAAGATACAGAGAATTGCGTAAGGGAGGATGAATTGATATGGCACTAAAGACTAATGAAATTATTGAATTAGGTAAGGTTTTGATTCATGCAGATCCTAAAACTCCCGTAGCTTATAGCTTTAATGAACAAAATTTATCTTATTCTGGAATTGAAGAGACTTTTAGAAAAGAGTTAAATGAACTTGCAGGTACTTATTCTCTTTATAGAGAGAATAAAAATACCATTTTTAGAATTATGGAAGAAATCATTGATGATGTACTTCCGCAGAGAGTGCTTGAGCAATATTCTCAGTTTGCTGAGATTAAAACATTTGCGCAAGGTGATAAACCCATCTTTACACAGAGAATTACACAAGCTTCAAAGAGACGTGCAAAACAATTTATTGGTAAAGTTGGTCTTGCAGGTATTTATGAAGTATTCAAGCTTGATGGTCAGAGTTATGAAGTAACAACTAATGCTATTGGCGGAGCTGCTCAAATTGGTTTTGAAGAGTTTCTTGATGGTAGAGTTAATATGGCTGATGTTCTTGATATTGTTCTTGAGGGACTTGATGCTTGCATCTACGTAGAAATTGAGAAACAACTTATTGGTGCTGTTGCTAATGTTCAGACAGCTAATAAGACAACTCAGGCAGGCTTTGATGAGCAAGAAATGGATAGATTAATTTCTATTGCTGATTCTTATGGTGCAAATTCAGACATTTATTGTACATATGAGTTTGCAGCAACAATGGTTCCTCAAGCTGGTTGGGTATCAGATGAAATGCGCAATCAGAGATGGAATAATGGTTATCTTGCAAATTATAAAGGACATAGAGTAATCGTATTAAAACAGTCTTATGAAGATGAAACTAATATGGTTAAAGTTCTTGATCCTGCATATGCTTGGATTATTCCTTCGGGCGCCGCTAAACCAGTAAAGATTGCTTTTGAAGGTGCTACTATTGTAGATGAATATGTAAATTATGATCGTTCAAGAGAAATTCAGATGTATCGTAAAGTTGGCGTAAGAGCTATCTTTACTAATGACATTTGTGTATATCAAAATACAGCTTTAACAAGAGCATAATTTAAATTACTTTTATTCCAAAGAGGTTAACAAAGCCTCTTTGGAATAAATAAGAGATAAAGGAGAATAAAAATAATGGAAACAGTTACAACTACGAAACAATACGTTACTGTCACAAACAGGAATAATGGAACTACTGGTTATACTTTGACAAATGGATTTAGACGTCAGTTTGCAATAGGGCAGAGCAAAGACGTAGATATTGCAGAATTAAAAGAATTGATTGGTATCCCCGGTGGAGAATACATATTACAAAATTATCTTGTAATAGAAGATCAAGCGGCTTTATCTTATCTTAATTTGCATACAGAACCAGAATATTTTTATACAGAAAAAGAAATTAAAGAATTGCTTTTGCAAGGTAGTTTAGAGCAATTAGAAGATTGCTTAAATTTTGCTCCTGAGGGAGTGCTTGATTTAATACAGTCAATCGCTATTGATATCAAATTACCAGATGTAAGAAAAAGAGATTTAATTTTTAAAAAGACAGGTTTTAATATTTCTAACGCTTTAATGGTTAATCAAGTTCTTGAAGGTGATAATGCTCAAGTAGTTGAAGAAAAGAAAACAAGAAAAGCTGCCCCTATTAAGACCGCACCTGAAAGAAAAACAACTCCTAAGTATGTGAAAGTGGAAAAAGAAAAGAAGGAGTGATATAAAATGGCACAAACTCCTTTTTCTGAAATATATAAAATATTTCTTTCAAAATTAACAGATGATATGTATATGGAGTTAACACCTCAAGATACAGAAAAATTATTAAAAGAATTATTTTTAAATGCTTTGCACTGGTTTGAATTTCCAAGGCAAAATATTTATGATTATGATATTAGTGTAGATAGCTACAATATAGAGCTATCTACAGAAGAACAAAATATTATTGCTACTTATATGGTTGTTGAATGGCTTGGACAACAACTTGCAAGTATAGAAAATACACGAATGAAGTATAGCGGTTCTGATTTTAAATTCACAAGTCAGGCAAATCATATGTCCAAAATACAGGCTTTAAAGAAATACTATGAACAAACAGGATTTCATTTACAAAGATTGTATAAAAGAAGACTTGCTGATGATGACGGAGTTATGAGAACTACAATGCATACTATCATGGAGCCTTATGATTTTGCGAACTGGACTAGAGCTGGAGAATTGGGCGGTCAGTAATTATTTGATTAGATTAACTAATCAGATATACAAAATGTTACCAAGCCGTGAGGAAGGTGCCAATTGGGAATGGCAACTTTCAATTATTATAGAAGAAGTACAGGGTATGAAAAGAGTTTTTAATGAGTATCAAGATAAACTTTTAATTTTATTATGTAAATTAGAAGGAATGTATTCATTAATAAATGAAGAAGATTTTCTTCTTTTTAGAAGAACTATTTTTGAATGTTTAAGTATTATAAAAGAGGTGGCTGCAAATGTTAACAGATAATATAAATATGCGGCTACGTTACCTTGGCGGCAATCAACAGCAGAGAATGAATAAAGATAAGCTTTACTCTTTGAAGAAGGCATTATTATATTCATATCAAGCAGCTACATTGGTGAATGAACAAGGTGAAGAATTTAGATGCTTAATAAACCCAGATAAATTAAAAAATGATTATGATCAAAAAATACTTTCAATTCCTTTTGAAGATATTTGTTTAAATAAAGAAAGAGTTGGAACAACAACAGAAGGTCTACAGTCTACTAATATTTCTACTGGTCAAGTATTCCAATGGAAAGAAAATGGTACTTATTGGTTAATCTATCTTCGTAATAAAGAGGAAACAGCTTATTTTAGGGCTGAAATTAGAAGATGTAAAGAAGAAATAGAGATTAATGGTCACAAATATAAAATTTATATTCGTGGTCCAGTTGAAACTGATATTCCATGGGAACAAAAGAAGAAGAAAGTTTGGAATACTATTAATTATAGTTTAGCAATTTATGTAACAAAGAATGAAGAAACATTAGAATTTTTTCATCGTTTTGCTAAAATTAAGGTAATAGGAAAGCCTTGGGAAGTACAAGCTATAGATACAGTTGCGGCAGATGATATTATTGAAGTTATGTTGGGGGAGACTTATTCTAATCCTTTAGAAGATGAAGAAGGTATTCCCGCAGTTGAAATAATAGAACCCGAAGAGGGGGCGCCGCATATTGAGGGAGAACACTTTGTTGGTCCATATTCTATAAACACATATAAAATTATAGGACTAGAACCTGGCGGAGTATGGAAAAAGGATTCTAAAGATGTTCAATTATTACAAGATACGGATGGTCAAGTAACAATTGAAATTTTAACTGGAAAGCCTTTTAATTTTACGTTATCATATACTATTGATAATAATACAGTTACTTTTCCTATTTATGTAGAATCTTTTTAAGGAGGAAAGTTGAATGATTGATTTGACAACGAAATGTAAATCATCTTTTCTTTCTTGTGAAAAAGATATAGAAGAAATTCTTTATAAGTTATTTATTAAAAGTAGACAATATAGTGAATCTTTAAAAAGATTATTACTAATTCCTAATAAAGATTGTTTATCAAATACACAGAATGAAGAGTACAAAAAGCTGATCGAAAAAGCTGATTTGAATTATCTTCGTAAGAAGGGTTATTTAAAACTTGAACCAATGATTAGATTACCTGAACATGAAGATATGAAATCTTATATCATTATGTCATTTGATAATTTTACACCAAGCGGCAATCCTGAGTTTAGAGATTGTATTGTTACTTTTGATGTTATATGTCATATTGATACTTGGGATATTGGAAATTATCAATTGCGTCCGCTTAAAATATGTGGATATATTGATGGGCTTTTGAATAAAACTCGATTATCTGGTATTGGGACTTTTCAATTTATGGGTTGTAGTGAACTAATCCTTAGTCAAGATTTAGCAGGATATACATTAATGTATAGTGCTGTTCATGGTTCTGATGATTTAATAGAACGTGACGGTCCTATTCCAGAAAGGATATATAAATGATAGATCCTTTTATTCTTAACTCAAAAATTGATATTCCTTTTGTTGGTGCACAAGTTGCTGTGCATCAACCATCTTTAGAAGAAATTGCTTATATTGGTGGACAAGATGTATTATTTCCAGGTTGTGAGTTACTAAGAATTTCTAAAGATATTTTTAATGAGAATGACAAAGTTGATTTAGACAAAATAACAAATTTTGATATATTAATGCAAATAATCTCTATGCCTTCGCCGGAATTGAAAAAACCAATAGAAAATGCTAAAACAGTGTTTGAATTACTTTTTCCGCAGTTTGAAATAGAATGGAAACCTCCATTTGAAATCACTCTTGATAAAGATGATATTAAAACATCTATTAATCGTAATAATTATGATGAATTAAGACAAATTATCTCTGAAATTTTTTGTTTAAATAAAAATGAAGAATCAGATAATTTTAATCCAAGTGGAGAATTAAGTCGTAGAATAGCAGAAAAATTAAAAGAAAGACATAAAAGATTAGCAAAGATACGAGGTAATTCTGAAAAGAGTTCTATTTTTGATAGATATATGTCTATTCTTGCTGTTGGTTTACAAAAAAATAAAAATGAGCTTATTAAGTATTCAGTTTATCAGTTATTTGATGAGTTTGAAAGATATCAAGCCAAAGTCGCTTATGATATTTATGTTCAAGCAAAGATGGCGGGGGCAAAAGATATTGAAAATGTTGATAATTGGATGAAAGATTTGCATCAATCTTCCAATGGCAACGAAGAATATATATAAGGAGTGAATGTTTATGGCTATTACTCAAGACCATAAGAACATTTTAGCATCTCAGAGTGCTAATAAGACTCTTCCAGAGTGGGTTGAGTATTTTAATAATGAATATACTAAAAATCAAATTTATAGTTATTGCTACCATAATGGCTATAATATAAAAAAACTTTGTGCAGAAGAAAAATCTAAGATACAATCTAAAAATGCAAGAAAATATCATATCAATCAAGATTTTTTTAAAACTTGGTCAAGAGATATGGCTTATATTTTAGGCTATTGGTGGGCAGATGGTTGTATTTATAAAGGGCAAATATTTGATATAACAACACACGCAAAAGATAAATATATTTTAAAGAGAATGGCGGAAAAATTACAATATGAAGGTCCAATTCAAGATTATGTAAATCGTCAAGCTTATCGTATTAATTTTAGTTGTGTTGTTATTTATAGAGATATAGTTGCTCTTGGTGGGTCTGAAAGAAAAAGTTTAACAGCAGTTTTTCCTAACGTTCCAAAAGAATTTTTACCAGATTTTATTAGAGGTTATTTTGATGGAGATGGAAGTGTTTGGTTCGTTAAAGGAGGTCCGCGCATTAATTCAGAATTTTGTTCTGGTAGCAAAGATTTTTTATTAAAACTATGGGATATATTAAAGCAAGAAGCTGGAATTGAAGGTGGCAACTTACATCTTTGTAATTCTTCATGTTATGAATTAATTTTTGGTAAGAGAGACTCCATTAAATTAGGAAGATTTATGTATAAAGAAAATCCTGAATTATTTTTACTAAGAAAAAAAGATAAGTTTAAGGATTTTTTAAATAAATAGTAAAATATAAGGAGGATAAACTAATATGAAATTTGGTATGAATAGCTTGTACCGATATATCCTATCCCAATACCATGGGGGTACATATTAATTATGTGCTAACGGGGGTAAAATCCCGTGTCATGGCTTTATAGCTGCGGCGTAGAGACTAAAAGACTTAATAGTTTTTGTAGGCTTGCTATTGGTACGCAAGTCCAAACGGATATATATAAACCTCAGAGTTTATATGAGAGATAGTCCATAATTATATATAATTATGAAGAGAATGTACTAATGTTGTGTTCCGTGCAACAGACACACAAACTATTGGTACTCAAACTTTTAAAAAAGGTCAGCCTGTTCTTTATATTGATTCAGCAAAGACTTCAACACTTGAAGGTGCTGCTACTACTGTATATGCTACGGGCGGACGCGGTAACGCAAGATTGATTACTTGGGAAGGTTCTTGGTTATAAGACACTTTTGGGTGAAAACATTTAAAAAACTTAGGGTGATTTTTATATAAAATAGAAAAAAATTAATACAAGGAGTTTTTTAAATGAAAAATAAAACAAATAATGTTATGAGCTTTCCAAACGATGGTAACATTGTTTTAGAAAAATCTCGTGAATTACTGGGAAACCCTAATATAGGGCAATCAGTAGCGAAGCCTTTAAAAGAAGATTCGGATTATTTAATCTTTAATGATGGGCGATTATTTAGTTTAAAATCAAATAAATTTTTATTAGGGAAAATTGACAATGTAGGTTATAGGACATTTAGTTTAGCAATTTTTAATGAAATGACAGGAAAAAAGAATAAAATGTTCTATGCTCACAGATTAGTTGCAGAATATTTTCTTTCAAATGATAACCCTCAAGAAAAAATTTATGTACATCATAAAGATGAAAATAAATTAAATAATCATGTAGACAATTTAGAATGGGTAACTCCTTCGCAAAACTCTCAATTTCATTTATTAATGTCTCCTCGAAAGAGTGGCATTAAACCTAAATATAAACTAAAAGATTTACCTGATGAGCAATGGAAGATAATTCAACAAAATCCTTTGTACAGTGTAAGTAATAAAGGGAGAGTAGTAAATAATAAGACTAATAGATTATTAGTAATAGATACTAGTCAAAAATATAGTAGAATAAGTTTAAATGATAAAAAACATTATTATATTCATAGATTAGTATATTGTACTTTTAATAATGATTATGATTTAAATGGATACGTTATAGACCATATAGACTGTAATCCAAGAAATAATAATTTAGAGAATTTACAAAAATTAACCCATACAGAAAATAATCAGCGAAGATTTTTTAAAGGAACGTTCAACGACTATCCCCCTAGTGGGAGTACATTGCAAGCTACTGGCAATGGAAGTGCGAGACTCCTGTAAGAACAGGATGAAGATATAGTCTAATCTGCACGTATAAATAAAGGTGCAGCAGCTTAATAAAGCGGGCAACAATTGGCGAAAGTTGCCGAATACCCATGGAAAAAACATTAACTTTTACAGTTGAAGATGCTCTCCTTTCTCCACTTGGTTTTTCAATCTTGTCAGGTGCAGGGTTGTTTGATAAAACTTCGCAACCAGTTCATGTTCATCAAACAGCGAAGCAAGTTCTTTCTGTAACACAAAGTGGTGCAACGATTGATATTACTGATGCTTTATTATATGGCAATAATCAATATAATATGATTGACGCAGAAGCGCCTATTTTTATTACTGTAATGGATGATGATAGTTTAACAAGTACAATGTTAAAAATTACAACTACACCTACTACAGAAGCAGATGGAGCTTTCGCAGGGGCTAAAGTATTTAAGCCAACGACAGTAGACAATGTCACAACATTGACATTGACTGTAACAGCAGAAGATAATGCTACAGCATTGACAACAGCAGACAATGGAAAGACTGTTTTTGTAGACTATTATATCTTAAAAACAGAAGATAAAGCTATGGAACTTCAGATTAATGCTGAGGACTTTGCAGGTACTTATTATGTTGAAGCAGATACTCTTGTGAGAAAACAAAGTAATGGTAAAGACATTCCTGCAATTATTACATTGCCTTTAGTAAAAATTCAATCTAACTTTACATTTACAATGGCTTCTAGTGGCGATCCAAGTACATTTACTTTTACGATGGATGCAATGCCTGGATACACATATTTTAATAGAAAGAAAAAGGTACTCTGTGTAATGCAGATTATTGATGAGACAGGTGCAGCAGCTAAACCTGACGCAGTTATGAGACATGGCACAGGCTACAGCCACGGAGACGCAAATTCAACAGATGTAACTAAAGTTGATTCTTATTATACAACTGGTTGATAATTAAATAACACAATAATATCAATGTGGAGGTGGCGGCCAATAGGCTGCTACTTCCACATTTTTTATATGGGGGTGAAAAATTTTTATGAGTGCAATTGGTGATTATATACACTTAACTAAAGGCGGATATGAAGACCCTAAAGAAAAAAAATATGGCATTTTACCATATGGTTATAGTAACTCTATGATTTCTGAAAAAGAAGCAATAAATACATTTCAAAATCAAAAAAAGAAAATTAAAGAAGCAGTATCCTTAAGAGGAAATGCATCAACTGCCGCACAAATTCAAAAACAAATAAGAGAGTTACAAGGAATAGGTGAATCAGATAATTCAGCAAAAAGAAAATTTTATAAAGCTTTAATTAATAAAATTGAGGAAAGTTTAAATATAGTATTAAATAATAGTTTAAAAGCCACACCAAAAGCAAATACTCCTGAAGATTTAATTAAGAAATTAAAAGATAATTTAAAAAAGATTTATACAGCTCAAAATGATTTACAAAAGAGTAGCGGATCTGTCTCAATAGAAGAAACATTAGTACCTTTTGCTAATGAGGTGGCACAATTAATGCAGGAACTTGAGGGTAATAAAATTAATACAAAAAAAGTGGAAGATTTAATTGAAAAAAAACAAAGAATAAATCAATATGTAGATAATTTTTGTAAAGTATTTAATAATTTAAATACTGATATACAACAAGTTTCTTCTGGAAAAACACGTACTCTTTTTAGCATTAGAGAAAATGCAATAAAAAAGAATAATAAAATGTCTGAACGTGGTATTATTATCTTTGGAACAGATAGCGGTTATATTTCAGTTTTTGAATTTGCTCAGATTGTTCGTGCTCTTGTTGACGACTTAGGATATAGTTTAAATAAAAAGCAAGGAGACGCTGCGGAAATGGTTGTGGCGGCAGCCTCCGCCATTGGATATTCTTCCGCAAGTAAAACAGTAGATCAAGTTTTTAAAGAAGTCGTAGATAATCCTAATAATATTTGGACAGGTAAACAAACAGGTCAAATTTTTTATAAAGATAATAAAGATTCATTCGCTGAACATATACAAGCAGAGATAGGTGATGGATATATTTTTGATAAACAAAGTGGATTAATAGTTTCTCAATTAGGTTCACAAGATAAAGTTGATGTTAAGTTTTATCTTAATTCTACTACTCCGCCTCTTAATACGACTATAAAGAATTATAAATTAAATACTGTGAAAAAACATGGCTTTGGAGGAGTATCTGGTTCACCCTTTTTGTATCTTGCAAAAGAAATGAATAACAATAATTTTGTTAATCATTGGATAAATTCAACTATTTATCATAGCCAAGAGGCAGGAAGCACATTAGATATAGGCACGGGAAGGTATGCTATACTTGCTCACCAAATTATGAAATATACATTAGTTGTAATTGGCGCTATTGGCGGAGTTAATAAACTTTATGATAATAATATTAAACAACAAGATATGGCTGATTATTTAGTTTGGAATGATCCTACTTCAAACGAGGGAATGAGAGTATACGCTATATCTGATATATTAAAAAAAGCTTTTGAAGATGTTGCTTTAAATGGAAGCGGTAACTGGTCAAAAAGTTATGATGATAATTTTGTAACAAAAAATTGGTCGGCTGGAAAAATGCTTTTAGAATCAAAGAATGAAGGTAAAAAAACAATATATCAACAGATAAGGAGAAGAACGCAAAAAGCATTATTATATATGCATCAAGCGAAAATTAGTACAAAATTTTATTTACAAAAAAAGTTTTTACCAGATACGAAAACTTGACAACATAAAAAATTTTTGATATAATATAATAAAGGGTTGAATAAAAAAAGTGAAAAAGGAGTTAGATAATATGGAAAAAAAAGAAATTACATCTCTTTATACACAATATAAAGATTTAGATACAAAATATAAAAAGACTTTTAAAACTATTACTTGGCGTGGACAGGAAATAAAAATATCAGATTATCTTCCTATTGATGAAAAGATTAGTTTAATTAATATAACAATTCAAAAATCTATGAACAATGGAATGATACATCCCTTTTTTCTTAAAAAACATTGTGAACTTAATTTAATATATATGTATACAGATATTGTTTTTACTGATGAAGATAGGGCAGATGAAGGAGCTTTGTATGATTCACTTTATTGTTCGGGTTTACTAAATGAAATTGTGAAAAATATTGATCAGAAAGAAATTGAATGTTTATCAAGAATGTTAGATAATACAGCTACCGCAATGAAAGAACATAAGTCAAGTGCGGTTGGTGTAATAGAAACATTATTAACAACATTTTATAATGAAATGCCAAAAGTTATGGATACATTAAATAATGTTAATCCCGAAACTGCAACACAGATTCTACAAATGATACAACAGAAAAAAGAATAAACAAAAATAATTAATTAACTTAGGTCTATTATCATATTATTATGATAATAGACTTTTGTTTTTACAAAAAGGAGGAAAAGGATATGGCAAATAATGGCAGATTTGAATATACTATTGGTTTTAAAACTGATAATAGTGGCTTGAATCAAGCAAGGAAAGCTTTACAAGAATTACAAAATATAACAGTTAGAACTCCGGGTTTTGAAAACATGGCTGATGATCTGCAATTGGCAAAGAAGTACGCATCTGAACTTGAGGGTGCATTAAGCAGATCTTTTAATGTTAAACTTAAAACTACAGATGTTACAAAATTACGTAATGAATTAGGTCAAATGGACTTAAAAGAAATATATAGGGGTTTAAGTGCTATTGGTCCTAAAGGAGAAGAAGTTTTTAATCGAATGGCTACACAAGCTATGAAAACTAATCTTCAAATAAAACAAGGCAATACTTTATTAATGAAATTTGGAGACACACTATATAGAAATTTAGAATGGATGCTTGCTGGAAACCTTGTTCGTACAGTTACTGGGGTATTCCAAAAAGCGTATGGTTTTACTAAAAATTTAGATAGTTCTTTAAATGATATTCGTATTGTAACTGGTAAAAGCGCAGACGAAATGGCTCGTTTTGGTGCTGAAGCTCAAAAAACTGCGGCTGCACTTGGTAAGGGAACTACAGATATTACGAATGCCTCTCTGATATTTTATCAGCAAGGTTTAGATACAGCAGAAGTTAATGCTCGTACAGAAGTTGCTACAAAACTTGCGAATGTTACAAAACAATCAACTGATATTACTGCTGATCAATTAACTGCCGTATGGAATGGTTATAAAGCGACTAATGATGAATTAGAAAGATATGCGGATATTATGACAGCTGTTGCCGCAAATACAGCATCTAGTTCCGCAGAATTATCAGGATCTATATCTAAAGTTGCTTCTGTTGCTAACACAACAGGTGTTGACATGGAACAATTGACAGCCATGATGTCAACAGTTATTTCTGTCACAAGAGAGAGCCCAGAAGCTGTTGGTACAGCATTTAAAACTATTTTTGCTCGTATCAATGATTTAGTTGAAGATGGTACAGATGAATTTGGTGTTTCTCTTGGTAGAATTTCTTCTCATTTAAAAGCGATGGGAATTGAAATTCTTGATGAAAATGGAAATTTAAAAGATTTGGGAGATACTCTTTCTAAAGTTGGTAATGATTGGAGTCAATATAGTAGAGAACAACAAATTGCTATTGCTGAACAAATTGGTGGTAAACGTCAGTGGAATCAAGTAGTTGCACTATTTGATAACTGGAATAAATATGCGGATGCTCTTGAGGTTGCTAAAAACTCTACTGGAGAACTACAAAGACAGCAAGATATTTATGCAGAGTCTACTGCTTACCATTTACAACAAATTAAGACAGCATGGGAAGGAGTTTATGGGCAACTAATGTCTTCTGATGACATTAATAAAGTTGCAGATTTCTTTACTGCGATTCTTAAAAAAGTAGAAACCTTCTTAGAAAGTATAGGTGGAATAGGTCCAGTCCTTCAAATGGTAGCTGGATATATGTTACAGGCATTTGGTCCTCAGATAGGACAACAAATGGCTAAAACAATTAATAATTTCCGCATTATGAAAGACAATGCTAGTCAAATTGCTGCACAAAAAGATTTAACAAGAATGCTTGGCTCTGTTGAAGATAATGCTTTAATGCAGAAACTAGTAGGGCAACACCAACAGATTTTAAAATATAAAAATTTGATGACTGATGCAGACAGGCAGGAGTATGAAGCATATCTTGACCAGACTGTTGCACTAAAAGCAAAAGAAGATCAGCTTAAAAAAGAGATTAAAGATACGGAAGATTTATTAGCACAAAGAAAAACCTTATCAGAAGAGTATCAAAAGAGTGGTAGAGATTTAAGCGGTGGTGGTTTTTCTACTGAAGCTTTACGAAGAGGTCAAGATGAGGTAAAAACATACTTAGAAAATCAAACTGTTGAAACTGGCATAGGAAAAGTTCAATTAGGAACAGTAAAATATTCTGTCGATCAAAATATGGCGAATAATAGAGCGGCAGAATTATCTAAATGGGCAACCGATATAGAAAATAATCTTCAATCTGGGACACGGTCTAAGGAAGCCGCTGAACAATTAGAAAAATTATCTAATGCTTTAAAAAATGTTAGTAAAGACTTTAAAGATGCAGCAGATGCAGAGGAAATTAATTTAGGAAGTTTAACAAAACATGAAGCAGAAGTTGAGAAAATAGCACAAACTTTAAAAAAATTAGGAATTCCTATTCAACAATTATTAAGAGTTGGAGAAGAAACATCTTTATTTTGGGATAGAAATAGAGATGTTTTAATGAAATCTAATAAGACAATAGAGCATTATAATGCGGCTATTAAGCAAATGGCGGAAGATGGAGCCTTAACGATAGAGCAAGTTAATGGATTAAATGAAAAACTTACGAAATTAAGTAAGTTGGATGTTACTGATCCAGGGCATTTAAAAGATTATAAAAATATTATAGAAAGTATAGATGCTGACTTAAAAAAGTTTGCTACTCAAGCTCAAGGGGATTTGAAGCAAATAGGCGATGCAATAGAAAGTAATACGACTACAAAATTAAAAAATACACAAGCTGGTTTAACTGCTTGGGGAGAAAGTTATGAACAATTAATTAAGAGACTAAAAACAGTTTCATTTGCGGATAGCATGATAAAATTTGCAAATGCCGCCTCACAATTAAGTATGACTTTTTCTCAAATATCTAATATAGTAAAAACAATAAAAGATGATAATATACAAGCATCGGAAAAAATTTCAAAAGTAGTTTCTTCTTCTTTATTTATGTTACCAATGTTATTAAGCACTGGAAAAAATATATTAAATAGTATGGGTTTAAGGGAAAGCTTAAATGTATTAAAAGATACAACTCCTGTAATGAGCAAATATACAGAAGCTAAAATAGCTGCAACGGCAGCGGAAGAGGCTCATACAAAAGCAATGATAGCTTCAAAAGCTGCTAATGAAGCTAAATCTAAAGCCATACAACATTCCACGGATATGACAGATAAAGCTAATCGAGCTTTTAATCGTTTAGCAGTTGCAGAGCTTAAAGAGGCTGATGCTGCAGCGGCCTATGAGGAGCAACAAAAGTTAATAGAAAAATCTCAGAGAGGCACGAGAGGAAGGTATGCGGCTCAAACAGAGATAGAAAGAAGAAAGAGAACTGGAGAGTTTTCAGAAATTAATAAAAATAAAGACATAGCAAAATCCAATAGAGTAGTTGCTGAGTCTGAGTATCAAGTTGCTGCAGCAAAAGAAAAAGAAGCTAAAGCTGCAGCAGATGATGCAAGAGCGACTGCAGAAGAGGCGAGGACCGAAGAACTTAATGCTGCCGCGAATAAGCAAAGTACAGCTGCGACCTTAGAGCAGGCTGAAGCCGATAAAATCGCAGCAGAAGAGGCTCAAAAAGCTGCTATAGGTCAATTAGCCAAATACGCAGCAATTGGTCTTGTTGTAATAGCTATTGCTGGATTAATTTATGGTATTAAAAAAGTAAAAGAAGCAGAAGAAGAAGCAACTGGAGCTACTAAAAGGTCAATAGAGTATTCTCAAAAACTTGTAGAATCTTGCCAAGAGAATAGAAAGCAAATAAAATTGTTAATTGATAAATACCATGAGTTTAATGGAGTTTGGGAAGCGTTTTATAAAGGTAGAAAAAGTATAGATGATGCAAGAAAAGCTACAGAAGAATTCTTAGAAGCATTGGGTTTGTTGGACGATCCTAAATATGCAAGAGAATTACGAATTGCTGCTTATACTGGAGATTATACATCAGTAGTTGAAAGTGCTAGAGAAGAATATCAACGTAGACAAAAAGAAGCTGTAAACTCTTATGACACTGAAATTGAAGCTGCTGAGAGCGGATTAACAGATCAATTATCTTTAGATTTAGATACCAATGGAATATCAAAGAAACAAAAGAACTCTGCATACAGGGCTGGGCGAATGTACAACACAACACCTATGACAGCGGAAGAAAAAGATTTTATCAATACTTTAGAATCACTTAATATTATTGATGTAACAAAAGATGAATGGGATAATGAAGAATACGCTTCTGCTTTAATTTCTTTTGAAAATTTAACATTAGATCAAATCTATAAAATGCAAAAATTTAAACTTTTGTTTGAAGAATGGAAAAAAAGTGATAGCGTATTCATTCAAGAAATAGGAACAGCATTGTCTTTTGTGGCTAGCTCAACGTCTTCGACAATTGACAGAATACAAAAAACTATGATTGATCAACAATTAGGCCAGGCGACATTGGATTTTAAATCTCTTTCCAAAGGAACACAGCAAGAACAAGAACGGGAAATTTTAGAAAAGCAGGAAGAAGCTTTAAGTAAAACAAGAGCAGCCTATTTTACAAAGTTTGGTAATATTATGACCAAAGAACAAGAGGAGCAATTTAAACAAGACTATTTAGATAATATTGTTAAACTTTTTCCTGAATATTCTGATATTGTAAACAATATACAAGGACCTCTTCAAGATACTCAAAAAGCAATTAATAATTCTTTTAAAGAATATTGGAGAGATAATGGAGGTCTCAATGGAAACACAGGAGCTGCTCTAAAGGATCTCACAATTGAAGAAGTACAATTTATACAAACAGAACTTCAAAAAGTTGGTTCTGACTTATCTAAAATTGATTGGGGAAAAGCTACATTAAATGAGGATTTAATGTCAAGGTTATTACAGCGTGTAGAAGCCCAAAAAGAATTTACACAAGATGATATTGACCTTTTAAATCAATATGAAAAAGAAGTTTATAAAGTTTCAACTGCTTTAACTCAAGACTTTACAGCTTTGGGAGACTCTTTTGATGCCTTAAATAAAAGAATAGAAAAAGGTAGTTTATCAGATCGTAATTTAAGTCAAAATAAAGAATATCAAAGTTTAATGGCGGATGAAGTTCAACAACAAGTTTTAGCCGCAAACGAAGATGATTATTTAAAAGTTCAAGATGCCATTAATATTTTAAATAGTGATATCTCAGTTGGTTCAAAGAAGTGGCAAGAAGCTTGGAAAGTTTATGGTGAAGCTGTAAAAAATGCGGGAATTGAAGCCGCTCTACAAGATATTGAAGCTGCTATTGATGATTTTAATAAAACAGATATTTATGGCAATGTAGTAGTTCATGCAGATGCTAAAGAATATGCTGAAACTATGGATGATATTCTTGCAGCAGATTATAGTATAGATGTTGAGGTACATAGTAGGATTGATAGTTCGGTAGACGCTATTAAGGCTGATTTAAAAGATGTTTCAGAACTTGTTGGAAAAATAGATGATGGTTTTACTCTTTCTGCGAATGAATTAGACGATTTTGCTGACAAAATGCCTAATGTTTTGAATAATATGCAAGTATTGAGTGATGGTACAATTCAATTAAGTCAAACTGCGGTAGAGGAAGCTAAAAAATCAGCAATTGAAGAAGCTAATGCAAGAATAGACAGTCAAGTTCAAGTAATAGAAGCACAGAAAGCAGTTCTTGAGCATAAAAAACAGACTGTAGAAGAAATGATTAAAATTGCTACTAAGATGGCAAATGGAGAATATGAAACTTCTGAACAATTAACTAACGCACAAAACGACTTGGACAACCTTGCGAAAGATATAAAATTAGACAACGATGTACAAGCAGCTATTGCGGAAGGAAAAGTTCATGAAGATGAATTGACTGCTTTAAGTAAATTTTATGAGGCCGGTCTTAAACAGGCAGATCAGTACAGAGAACAACGTAACAAAATATTAAATGATAAAGGTTTGGATGCTGCAACAGAGACTTGGACTGTTTCAAGTTTCTCTGAAGGATTGGGATATGAATTTAAATCGGACGATTATGTTCCTGGTTGGGGACATCTTTTAGATGACAAATCTCTTGATAATGAGGAAAAACTCGGTGAAGCATTATTAGATATGCTTAATAAACAGTTGGATGATTATCAAAATTCTATTGATGAGTATCAATCTACTATAAATATTTTAAATTCATATAAAAAGAATTACTCTAGTATTTGGGAATCTGCAGGAAAGTCTAAAGATAAAAGCACAGAATCTACAAAAGACGCTACTGCGGCAGAAGCACAATTACTTGAAATTCTTAATGAAGAAATAGATGCTTATCACGATATTAATATTGAAATTAAGCAACTTGAAACTCAGCTTTCCCGCCTTCAAAAGCAACAATCTAAATTAACTGGAGATGCTTTATTAAAGAATCTTGAAGAACAACTTGATTTATTAGAAAAGCAAAATGATGCTTATCTCCGCAAATATGACATTATGTCAATGGAAACTGCGGCGACTCGTGCGTCACTTGCAGATCAAGGCGTTGAATTTAATAGCGATGGTACAATCTCTAATTACGCCGCAATGATTCAACAAAAACAGCAATATGTTCAAGACTTGCAAAATCAGTACAACAATATGTCTAAAGAAGAACAAGATGGTTTTAAAGATACTGTTGAACAAGCTAAAAAAGATTATGAAAACTTTAAAAAAGCAATTGCCGATTATGATTCTTTAATTACAGAAAAAATTCCTGAACTTCAAGATAAGATTCAAGATATAGCGGATAAAGAAATTGAAATTCAAATCTCTAAAGCTAAAATGAAAGTTCAAGCTGTTCTAGATGATCAGGATTTAAAGCGTACAGAGATTGAATTTAAAAAGAAACTTGCTCGTTTAAAAGACGATGATATCTTAGGTAATTTAACTGTCAATCTTGAGGTTATGGCAACATACACCGCAGACAATGGTAGCTTAATAGCTTTACAACAAGAAGTAGATAGACTCACACAAGTTAAAGCTGATATGGATGCGGGAATATTCTTCTCTTCTGAATATGGTGATAATAGAGCTAAACTTGAAGAAGATTTAAAAGCTTATTCAGACCAACTCCGCCAGCAAAAAGAGGCGGTAATTGGATTAAGAGATGCAATTCAAGATGCTTATGTATCTGCTCTTGACCAAGTTAATGAAAAACTTGATGAACAAAAAGAGAAATATCAGCAAATTTCTGATATGCTTGAAAAGCAAATTAATCTATATCAAATCCGCTTTGGCGATAATACTTTTGATGCTATTAATGGTCTTATGAAACATCAAACTGATTTAGCACAAAAGCAATATAACGTTTCTTTAAAGCAGCTTGAAATATTTAAGAAAGAATATGAGAAGTTATTAGAGCAAGACCCTAATGAAGAATTAGAAATTACTCAACAAGCTAAAAAACATTTTGAAGAAGCTAATGCAAAAGTATATGAAGATTTAGTTTCATTATTTGAAGCACGTCAAAAACAATATGAAAATGCTGTAAAAGCTTTCTTTGAGATCTTTAATCGTCAGTTAACTGGTGGAAAAGATTTAGACTATGTTAAAGATAGTTGGGATAGGTTAAATGCGGATGCAGATGATTATTATGACGCTGTAAATGGTGCTTATGAAATAAATAAATTAAGAAATCAGATTGAAAAGGATATTAATAAATCGACTGATCCTAATGTTCAAAAACAATTAACAAATTTCTTAAATCAGCAAGTTGCTGCATTAGAGAAGAAAGATAAACTATCTAAGTATGATTTAGAGCGGGCAAACGCTATGTATGACCTCGAGGTAAAACGTGCAACATTCCAAGAAGCCCAACAAAACAAAAGTAAAATGAGATTGAGAAGAGATTCTCAAGGTAATTATTCTTATCAATTTGTTTCTGATGAACAACAAGTTGCTGACAGTATACAAGAATTGGCGGAGGCTCAAAATAAATTATATAATGTTGATTCAAGTGCATTAAAGGATAGTCTTGATAAAATATTAAAAATTCAGCAAGAACATCAAGACGCTATGATTGATACAACAGGAAAGACTGATAAAGAAATCGAAGAGATTAATGATTATTATAGCAAGAAACAACAAGAAGCAGAGGCAGAGTATTGGGAGATAAGAAACAATTTAATGGAAAGCGGATTAGATGCTTATGCTCAGAAGATGGGAATGACAACAGATGAAGTTAAACGTTTAACAACTGAGCAAAAAGATGCTATAATGTCTGATCTTGTTCCGGCTTGGAATAGTGCAGCAGCTACAATGGTTGAAAACATGGGAGGACCAGATGGTATTGCCGCAATGTTTGCAAACACTTATGATTCATTATCTCAGATAAGACAAGATTATTTTGATGATTTAGATGATTATGCAGATGCTGCAGGCATAGATTTAGAAAATATACAGACTGCCGCAGATGCAACAATTAACATGATGAGTTCACTTATGGATTCAACTGATGATGTTGTCGATTCTCTTGAAAATATGCTTGATAAAGTTCTTAATGTTATTAATGCATTAACAGGAACTCCGCAAGATATGAAATCTGCTTTAGAAGATTTAATGTCAACTTTAAAACCGTGGTCAGATCTATTCCCGCAATACATTAATACAGCTCAACAGGTTGTAGATACTGTTCAGCAAGCACATCAAGCAACCCACGATGGTGGAAATAATAATAATAATAATAATAATAATAATAATGATAATAGTAATGGAAATGGAAGCAGAAATGGTAATAATGACAATAGTAATCCATCAGCTGATTTTAGCTCAACTTCCGCAGAAAGAGATGATTGGGGAGAAGGTAATTTCCCAAAGATTGGTGATAAGGTTATTTATCTTGGAGAAGATTATTACTATGACTCTTGGGGTAATGGTCCTTCGGGTAATCGTGGAGCTGGAGAGAACAAAGTAGTAGAAGTTGAGAATGTTTCACCTAATAGTCCTTATCCTATTGCTGTTAAGAGTAATGATTCCGCATACGGTTGGTTAAAGAAACATCAGATAGCTAAAATGGCTAAAGGTGGATATACTGGAGATTGGGCTAACACAAATGGTAAATTAGGTATATTACACGAAAAAGAATTAATTTTAAATGCAAATAGAACACAAAATTTATTTAAGGCTTTTGATTCATTAACTAACCCAACTAAAGTAGTTCAAAACTTAATGAGTGGATTAGAGATAATGCTTAGAAAACAACAATTTAGTTTCTTAGATGGTAAATTAAAACAAGCAGAAGATAATGGAGCAACAGAGAGAAACACTATTATTAATGCAAACTTCCCAGGAGTTCATGCCGCTGTTGAGATAGAAAAAGCATTGAATGATTTAATTAATCTTTCTACGCAACAAGTACACTCAACATTACGATAAATAATTATAAGTGCGGAGGTTATAAAAAATGATCTCCGCACTTGACAACATGAAAAATTTATGTTATAATTATATCATAGAAAAAGGAGGTTTTCAATATATGAATTATTCCGAAAAGATACTTTCTTCAATTCAAACAATAGCTAAAAGTCAAGATAAAAGCTTTGATAGAACTATTCAAGCTATTGTTTTAGATAATTCAGATACTGAACAAAAAGGAGAAATTAAAGTTCAATATCAAGATGCTATTTTAAAAGTATATTGTGATATTGGAGATGTAAGAAAATATTCTAAAGGCAGTAGCGTTTATGTTACCGTGCCTAATGGGAATATGTCTGGTCGAAAGACTATACTTGGTTTAGTTGAATCTGTTGGTGCCTTAGAAGTTAAAAATTATCTTGATACTCTTGTTACTGAAATGATGTTATTAGGAAATAACAATAGTCAAATTGTAGAAAAAGAGTACAAACAAAATGGGCTAAATGGTGATGACAATTTTTTAGAAGATGATGATCCACCTGAAGATGCACCGGGTATAATCTTAAATGATAATATTATTGCATTGATTAATCAGTCAGAAGAATTAAAAATATCTTTTAACTTAGAAACAAATATAGATAAATCAGCTTATCCATTAGATGATATTAATTTTGGTTTTAAATTAATATTAGGATATGAAGATGGAGAAAAAATAAAATTTACATTTGATGTAGATAAGATACAAGGAAATCCTCTTTTTGTACCCAATATTGAACAAATATTTCTTTGTAATTGTAAAAGAGAAGAGGGCGAAGGTGAAACAAAAAAGAGAGTTTTTTGTACTAGTGCAAAAATTCTTTTTTTTAGAAAAGGCTTCTATTTTCTTAAAGATGATGTATCAAATTTAATTAAATTTTCTAATTTTATTTTTGAAGCGGTTTATCAAGCTAAACCTGTTGAAACAACAGGGAGTGCATTATATATTATAGCTCCTAAAGGTACTTGTTTTTCTAAAAAAAGAACAAGTGATGAGTATAAAGAAGATTCTCAAAATGGAGAAGTAGTTACTGTTCCGCAAGATACATTAACACTTCAAGCCGCAGTTAAAGTTAATGGTGTTCAAGTAGATAATTCTTCTTTAAAATGTCGATGGTTTGCTAGAGGGTTTGATAACCATAGTGATGATCAAACAGATGAGTCTGCTATACAATACTGGCCTCCTTTTAATGAAGATAATACTTCAAATCAGATTGAAATCACTAGAGATGATTTAAATGGAGCAACAGAAAGACAATTTAAAGTTACTGGGCTATACAAGAGTGTAGAATTAGAGGCGACAATAAATATTCAAGATTTAAATGTTGAACCTAATTGTGAGTTTAATCAAGAAGGAAACAAATATATAGTCACTTTAAATAATTTTGATAATTCAGATATATCGGATGATTCTCATAAAAGTTTTAATAAAATTATATGGTATTTAGCTATTGGTGCAGGAAATAAATATTTATTAGGAACTTTTTATGGTAATGCTAATTTTGTAAAAGGCGATTACAGTTATTTATTAGAAGATGATAACGGTGCGGTATGGGAAGCTGCCACAGGTAATCAGCAACAACAATGTTATATTAAGCTAAATTCAAAGAAAATCGTTAATGCTGGAACAGTCTATTGTGAAGTGTATTACAAAAAAGGAAATCAAAATATTGAAAATCCTTTTAAAATATTTTCTGCTGAATATAAAGGACAAATACCAGAAGAAGACTATTATATTGAAAATGGCGAGCAAGTGTTTTTAGAAACTGTTAATGGAGAGATATATGAAAATACAGAAGAAAACGCTTCTGATATTAAAAAAAAGAATTATCTTTTTAAGCCACGCCAATTAAAAATAGTTGGTCCTACATATACAGAAATAAAATGGTATATTAATGATGAAGAAAAAGCAAAAGGACCAATATTTAATTTAGAACAATATTTAAATCTTTCTAATAATAAAATAACAAAAATAACAGGTATTAGAGCTGAAATTATTAGAAGTGGCGAAGAAACAATTGTATTATATCCTAATATTAGTTATATAACTGAAGGAGATAATGGGACTAATGGTTCTGGCTATTATGTAAGAATTGTCCCAAATATATCATCTTTTAGTGGAAATAACAGTAGTAATATTACACCATTAGTAATTTTTGAATATGAGAATAATATTATTAAAAATTATAAATTAAATTATAATCCAGAGGATTCTCGAGGTGTTGCCGCAAGTGATAATAATTTAGAAGGTATATATCCTTTTAAAGTTCAGATATGGAATAATAATGATTTAATTTTTAATGGCACTAAAAGTAATCAAAATTCTTCTATTAGTTGGACAAAAAATAGAGATAAGCAGAATAGCTTATTAAGTAAACTTCTTAAAAGTGGAAAGTTTAGAAAGCTTGATGGTCTTTCAGATAAAAAGCTAGATCAAAACAAAAATCAGCCTGCATACATATATGCAACTTATAATAATATTACGGCAGTTCTACCAGTATGTTGTGCTTTTGTCGAAAAAGATAGTAAGATAATAGATTTTAATTTTAATAAAGATAACCAATTAATTTATTATTATAATGAGAATGGTGAGTTAGAAGAAAAAAATAAAGAAGAATATGATTTATTTAAAAATATTTATTTAGTTTCTTCAAACATTGATAATAACAAATCATTAGTTTTTTCTTTAGAAAATTCTTTATGTAACAACTTCACTATTTTAGAAAATAATCAATTCAAACAGAATGATAATTATAGTGGAGATTCAAAACTTGATGCTTTTGTTTATGTGGGGCAAGATAAAAAAGAAATGATAGACGATAAAGGGAATAAATATTATATAGATGTTACTTTTTTAAATATCCCTTTAAAAGCTATGGTTAAAAGTGTATTTGCAAGTTTGTTAGTAAATTGGTCTGGTAAGCAAGCTGTTTTTGAAGAAGATGAAAATTATATTGCCGCAGAAAAAATCTATGCTGGTACTAGAGGAAATAATAACAGTTTTTCTGGAGTAGTTTTAGGACAAAAAGATGAAGATGAAAATGGAGTTATATTATATAATAATAATAATAGGACATTATATCTTGATTCAACTGGAAAAATTATAATAGGACAGGATTATAATAATCGACTAGTTATTGATACAGACGCGGAAGAAGATACTATTTCATCAGTGGGAATTCATTTAAATCATATTACTGGAGAAGCTCAATTCAATGCTATTAACTTTAAAGATACAGATGATTCACCAATAACCGTTAAACAAGAAAATAATACTAAATTTCAATTACAAAACGATGGTACATTAGGTTTGACAACTATTTATGGATTGTATGAAAAAACTGATAGTGATATTTTTGGAGGAAGAACACCTTGGAAATTTTATAATTATACTATTAATTCTTCTGGTACTGAGATTTTTTCTAATGAAATTGATTCCAATGATAATGATATCAAAAGGTATGGAGATCTTTATCTAGATAATCAAGGTAGGATAGGTGCGAAATTTTTATATATTGGAAAAGGAGATACTCGTCCAAGAGATTCATCATTGTTTGGTGGATGGTTTATTAATAGCCAGTTTATTGCGTATAATACAACAGATAGGACAGAAAGTAAAAAAAATATATTTTTAGATATAAACAGCGGATTGACTATTGCAAATGATAAAACTGGAGAAAAGAAAGAAGTTGTTGCTAAAGTACAAACAAATGGAAAAATTATTTGTACAAATGGATTTTTAGTTGGAGTTAGAGATGATAATACAACAACTTGGGAGCTTACTAAAGAGGGTTTAACATCTTATAGTAATAATCATGACAGTCAACCAGTTATTTTAAGAAATAATAGTTTTTGGTTATCTGCGGGGGATAATAATTTAAATTATATTCACGGTGAAACTAATGGAGATATTGAAATTGGTCATGATTTAAAAGTTTTTCATGATTTATGGATTGATAATGACATCTTTCTTCAAAGAGGTAAGATTAATATTGGAGAAAGTACAATTTCTTATAATTACGGATATAGTGAAATTCATTTGTCACAAGGCTTAAATGTTGCAACAAATATATGTGCAGTAGGCCATTATTGCGTTGGTGATGGCGATTCAGGTGTCGATGCAGATATAACATTTAAAAAATCTGATGATAGTATAGGAACAATTCTTGTCCGAGGTGGAATTATAACGAGTGTTAGTTAATAAGAGAAAAGGAGAAAGAAAATGGATAATTTAAAAATAGAATCTTTTAAAACACAATTAAACGAACTTATTTCAAATTCTGGTTTATCAGTAGGAACACTGTATTTAATTCTTACTCTTGTTCAGAATGAAATAGGTAATTTGTACAATACTCAAATTCAAAAAGAGTATGCAGAATATCAAAAAGCACAAGAAGTAGATAAAGCACAAGAGAAAGATGAAGAGAAGGAGTAAAATAATATGGATATAGTTTCAATTATTTTAAGTATTTTTATTCCAATTATAACTTCTATTTTAACAGTAATTTTAAGACGTTGGGTTGAAGTTAAAATTCAATCTATTCAGAATGAGAAAATAAAAGTGTTAATACAAGAAGGAACAAATATTATTTTAGATTGTGTATCTTATGCTCAACAGACGTACGTAGATAGTATAAAAGAAAGTGGTTTCTTTGGTGAGGAAGAGCATAAAATTGCATTTACAATGGCTAAAGAACGCGCAATTCAGATGCTGCCGCAGGAAGTCTATACTGCTATTGATAATAGATACGGTAATCTTGATACTTTTGTGGAGACAGTAATAGAAAGCGCAATAGCGAAACAAAAAGAGAGAGGTTAATTCCTCTTTCTTTTTGGTCTTTTTTATATAAAGTATTTTATTGTTTTTTAATACTTATTGAAGGAGGCGATATAAAATGGTACAGCTTTTAAATACCTATTCTATAGGCGAGATTTTTATTTTCGTTGTAATTTTAGCTCTTGCAGTAAAAGGCGTTGTTACTTTCGGTGATTGGGGTGTTGAACGTTTAAGACGCCTCTTTAATAAAGAAAATCAAAGAGAGACGGATAGACAACAAATTGATAAACTTGTTGAAAATCAAAGAGTTACAAATGAAAAAATTGAGCAGCTTTTAAATGATAAGACTCAAATTAATTCATTAGTAGCTCAACAAGCACAATTAGCTGATACTGTTGATAAAATTACACAAAAGATTGATATTCTTATTAGCTCAGATAAGGATGCAATAAAATCTTTTATAACAGATAAGCATCATTACCACTGTTTTGACAAAGGCTGGATTGATGATTATAGCTTAGATTGTATTCAAAGACGTTATTCACATTACAAAGAAGAGGGCGGAAATTCTTTTATCGCAGGTTTAATGAAAGAGATTAAGGAATTGCCAAAACAACTGCCGAGATAGTAATTCTAAGGAGAAGAAGGTGTTAAAGGATGGACACAATGAAAAAAACTAATATATATCCACCAATAGTCAATGAATGGAAGAATGCATTTATCATTGGAAGTAATATTAGAATCTATTTTACAATTTCTTCTTATATGACTATTGCGGATATAAACCCTCAGTTAGTATTAGTAAGTATAAGAAATCAACGTACTAACAAATCTGTAATTAATGAAAAATTAAATGCGGGATTGGACTTTGCCATTTGCTCAATTCAGCAAGATGATGAGGGGTATTTTGTTGAGGTAAGAAGTTCTATTGTTAATATTGAAGTTAATAAATATTATAAAGTGCAATTACGTTTTGTTAGTTCTGAATATCGTTATGAAAATATTTGGACTTTTAGACAAAATTATAATACAAATAAAGTTCAATCAAATATTTCTGATGTATCAAAAGTTGTTTTAATAAAACCTATTTCAGAAAATCATTTTGATTTAGCTGGCTTTAAAAATAATTCTCCAAATAGTTTATTCGTTTTTTCTACTTCTTCTGTAAATGTTTCTGGTCGATTAATTTTTTCTAATGAAGATGGCGAAGAAAAATTAGCTGAGTATAGAGTAAAATTATTTGATAGTGGAGAAGCTGAGAATAGAAAAACAACAGATTTAATTATAGATAGCGGTATTTTAATACCAGAAGATTCTGATTTAAATAGTATTTTTTATGAATTGAAATATGATTTTAAAAATGAAAATTACTATTTGTTAAGAATTGAATATTCTACAACTTCAAATTACAGTTCTTACGAAGATTTTTTATTTAAAATAGAATTTCAAGATGGCATGGAGTTTGCAGATGGAGCAGAAGGTTTTACTAAAAATAATTTTAATAATGCAACAATAGATATTAATTTCATAGGAACAGTTCAAATTCATAAAGAAGAACAAGACTCTGAAACAGAAAATAGTAATGATTCAGAAACAGAAGTTAATGAGGGTTCAGAAACAGAAGAAATAACAACTTTAAAAGGGTGTTGTGTATTACGTCGAAGTTCAAGTAAGAATAATTTTCAGCAATGGGAAGATATTCAATATTTTGCTTGGAATGATAAGAATGAGATTGAAATTAATTATTCTGATTATTTAGTTGAATATGGCGTATATTATAAGTATCAACTATTCCCGCAAGATGAAAATGGAATGCGCGGACGCTCCTTTTTGTTTCAAGATGAAAATGAAAATGAAGCTACTTTATGTGAATTTGATTATGCACGTTTGGTTATAAACGATAGTCCCGCCGCAGAAAAAAATCAATTAACTATTCGATTTGATGAAAAAGTTGATAATTTCCAAGTTACTATTGTTGAGAGCAAAACAGATACCTTAGGCGGAAAGTATCCTTTTATCAGAAGAAATGGAGATACATATTATAGACAGTTTAATTTATCTGGATTAATTTCTCATATGTGGGATGATGATGATCTTGAGGAATTTACATCTCAATATATAAAGAAAATTCAAAATGAAGAAGAAATTGAACCTACTACTTTATATTTGAAACGTCAAAAATATATAGGAGAATATTATAATGAAAATTATTATGCAGAGAATGTCAATATAAATAATTATAATGATTTCTTATTAGAAAGAGCATACAGAGAAAAAATAATAGAATATTTATATGAAAATAGTATAAGATTGTTCCGTTCTCCAACAGAAGGTAATATCTTAGTTAAACTTATGAATATCTCTTTATCGCCAAATGCTACATTAAGTAGAATGATATATAGCTTTTCCGCAACAGCATATGAAATAGATATGCCTACAATATCGAATTATATTAAATATAATATTCATTCTGTAAATCAAAATATATTAGATGAAAGTTTAAAACCGACTATTTATGATTCACATCATCTTGGACAAATTGTATTAAATAATATTGAAAATAAATATCATATTCCTATTGTTGAAGGAAAAGTTTTAGGAATTGATATTATGGATGCAATTAGACGAACAATAGAAGAAAAGAAAAAAGTAGTATCAATTACTTTAGATAAATTAGATTGGGTTAGAATTAATTTAGCTTCAAATCCATATATTTTACAGCCTAATATATCAAGTTTGACTATTGATTATGATAATATACTTAGAGATAGTATTATAGGAGATGGTGTTCATACTGATAGTCAGTATTGGTATACTGGATATATAGGAGAAATTAATGGTAATCAGATTGTGTTACCGATGGATGGTTATTATGAATTACGGGATGAAGATACAGACATTCAATCTTTAATATTATATGAACCTGCTTATGCTCTTTCAGAAGAAAAAGGAAATTTTAAATTAAGAGGTACAGTAGATTATATAGCTTCTTATAAATTACAAGGTTATCAAACATTGCGAATCCGCAAGAGTTTAAGAAGATATTATATTATTGGGCAGTACATTGTTAACCCAGCTAAAGATATGGACACGGAAGATTTAACAGTTAATATTATTCAACGAATTAAAAATAAACATACTGTTACAGAGGAAAACAATTCACCTAATAAAGAGTATACTAAAAGAGGAGTTTTAGCAGTTCCTTATGTTTCTATTGAAGGTTGCCCTTATCAGAAATTGCTTGTTGCTGATTTAGCAGACCAATCTATAGTACAAGGAAATGAAGAAAATACAGAAGAATTAGATTTAAATGGAAGAGGACAATTGACACTTTATGATGAAGACACATCTATTGAAATATTACGATTTATTAAAATGGATGCAGATATTACAGATATAGCAAACAACAGAGAAGAGACTTTATTATTGGCAGAGTCCTCTTTAGAAAATATATTGGTAAATTATATATGTTATGTAGAGGAGGCACGATACTAATGGTAAGTAACTATAATAAATATCCGTACCTCTTAGATAATCAATTTTTAAAAGATTTTGATAACTTACAATTAAAAGAACAGTTTGTTTGTATTACCGTTCTAGACTGGACAGAAAAACCAGTTCAACAAATTCAAGGTAAGGCGGTAAGTGGTTCTATTAATGTAGATGGTAATTCTTCTGTTCGTAGAACCGCAAATTTAACGTTTGTTCCTTTTGATAATAGTTTATCATTAACAGATGTAAAACATTTATTATCAATTAATAAAAAAATTCGTTTAGAAGTAGGGTTTACTAATACAACAGACAAATATAAAGAATATGAAAAAATCTGGTTTCCAATGGGAGTTTATATAATTATTAATCCAAGTATTTCTAATAGTTCAAGCGGAGTAAATATATCTTTACAGTTAAAAGATAAAATGTGTTTGTTGAATGGGGAATGCGGAGGTGTGTTCCCCGCCGCCGTAGAGTTAGATGAAGTTGACACTGTTGATGAAAACGGTAATTCAATTATTAGTAAACCTACTATTGTAGAAATTATTCAAGAAGTTGTTCATCATTTTGGTGGAGAACAAATCGGTAAAATTATAGTGGCTGATTTAGATACTCAAGTTAAACAAGTAATGCAATGGGCAGGAGTTAGTCCATTATATATTTATAAATTGATGAAAAGTAGTCAAGATAATCCAACCTTTTATTATTCTACTAAAATGTTAGATATTGATGGAGCATCAATGGTTGAATATTCAAGAGGTGATGATATTGGTTATCGTTATATCCCTTTTACTTATCCTTCTGAATTAGTTGCGGAGGCAGGTTCTGCAGTAACAAATACACTTGATACAATAAGAGATACTTTAGGTAATTATGAATATTTTTATGATTTAGATGGTAATTTTGTATTTCAAGAAAAAAAGAATTTCTTAAATACAACTCCAACTACATATTTTATTCATGCACTTGAACAAAATAGTGATTATTATTTAAGAAATATCTCTAAAGGAGTTACTGCATACAAATTTACAAATGCGAATATCATTACTTCTTATTCAAATACTCCGCAATACAATATGATAAAAAATGATTTAATTGTTTGGGGAGTAAGAAAAACACTTGATGGAAAAGAGTTTCCAATTAGGTATCATTTAGCTATTGATGAAAAACCCGAAATAGGAAATGATCATTTAGTATATTTTATTGATAATAAAATTACTGGATTAAGAGAACCAATTATTCCTAATGAAAATTTTATTGATAACTATAAAGAAGAGCTTGAACAAAAATTAAAAGAGTTAAATTCTTTTCCTGCGGGAACTTATTTTAGATATAAGAGAAGAAAAAATTCTCCTTACGCTTTAGCTATTGGAGCATGGAATCCAGTAAAAGGAGAATTAGAGTTTAAATTATCTATTGATGACGATGATAATGTTACCGTAGATTTAAATGGTATAAATAATCAAAAGTGTTATAGAATTAGGAGTACCGATTGGAGAACTGAGTTATTGTTGCAAGGCTTAGAGAGTGAAAGTAAAGGAGATACACCAAATTATTATTGTGCAGAATTAAAAAATGAATGGGTTAAACTATATGATATGACCGCATTTCAATTTTATGAATCAAATCAAGAAGTTGATGAAAAAGAAAGGCATGTACAGCCTGGACACTTTGAAGGAGCTTTCCGCAAATCAGTTATGGAAAAGCCAACTCAAATTGATTATTATTTAGATTTTATTGATTCTTATTCTGATATTGGTGAATTGAGTGTCAATCAAATTGGAAGAAGAACAAAAGTGTTAAATGATAATAGCGTAAATTGTATATTTGAACAAGACATACCTAATTGTTTTTTAGTTAGAAAAGATGGAGACACAACAAAAGAAGATAGACAAATCTGTATAAATAGAGGAGAAAACTTTTGTCAAGTATCCGATGAAATTTATGATTCACTTGCTGTTGGTGGATATTTGAATAGTGCTTTCGTTGCAATTCAAGATTTATTATATCAGCATACAAGCTACAATGAAAGTATACAAATTAGTTGCTTACCTATTTATTATTTAGAACCAAATACTCGTATTGCTGTTGACAATAATGACACTGGTATTCATGGAGATTATGTAATTTCTTCTTTCTCTTTGCCTCTTGATGTAAGTAGTACAATGAGTATTTCCGCAAGTAAAGTTTTAGATAAGATATAAAGGAGTGGTTTAATGGCTTCACGTATTGGGCAAATTATTTATGATAATACAAGTAATAATGCAGATGCAATAAATAATGATATAAGAAATGGGAAAATAAACGAAAATGCAATAGAAATTTTTAATTTAATAAAAGAAAGTTATGGAGAAATTACAGCATTACAGAAGATAGGTGTGCGGGCAGCACCGGGTGCTAAAATTGCACTTAATGGAGAAATTATAATGATTGGTCGATCTGGAAAATATGAAGTTTTTAGTGATTTGATATATATCACAAGTATCAATGTTCTTACTCCGCACCGATTCTTCTTTGATTTTAAATATTAAGGAGGCGAATATTTATGGAATCATTTTATGGTGGACAACAGGGTTTTTCTTTTGTAGTGAAAAGAAATCCCGCGGAAAATCATGATGGATGCTTTTATAATGTTAATGAAATTAATACGGCAGCAAGAGAAGGTGTATTAAGATATGGAGATTATGCTATTGTTACAAATGCAATAAATGATTACACTATAGAGCATGGAGATCTTTATAGAATTAACACACAGGGAACAGCTGAAAAGGTTGCTAATATTAGTCATCCAGCACTTTCAACTTTAATCAGTGGTTTTAGTGGGGTTCATTCCAACCCTCCTGAAGGACAATCAGTTGAAATAAATTTTTTAAGTGAAGAAGATTCAAAAACTGCGAATAAGCTAAAAATGACTTGGACATATGTTACTGATTCTGATTCACAAATTATAGGTATCGAAATAGGTGTTGCGGCTCCGCGACCAGTTGTAGATATAGGTGTTCAACAGAAACAAATAGATACTAGTGATCCTTTAGCAATTGCATCAAATCAAGGAATTATACAAGAAAGTGATAATTCAAGTAGTAAACCTTTTTATTATAATTATCAAATTCAATTGCCAATGAGAAGTATTTTAGTATCAAAAGATATAAATATAGATACTACAAATTTAGATACTGGAACTCTATGTTTTATAACTTCAGAGGAAAAGGGAAAATGGTATGATACAAGCTTTTTTGGTGCTAATGGTACTGTTTCAATGATGCCCGCAAATGATTTATCAGAAACAGAGGCGGGATCTTATATGGGACATTCGACTCACGTTGGAATATTGTTTAAAAAAGCTATTTATGTAACAAATTATTCAATAGCTCGTATTTTGCCACCAAAAGACTCTAATCAACAATGGTACTTTTGTTATAAAGTTTTATCAGAAGAATTAGAGCCTTCTAATATTAATATGACAGGCATGAGTAATATTTCATCAGTAGGCGAGGATTTTTCATTAGCATCTGAAAATGAATCATCAGATAAATATCTGTATCTTTGGATTGGTATCTATAGAACTCCTAATTCTACATCTATTCCTAATCCAAAAGAGACTTTTAAAAACTTTCAATTGAAAGTTTCAAAGTAAGAGGGTGTTTAAATGTTATTTTCAAATTTTATTCATTTAAATTCAATACCCTTAAAGGATGATGAGTTACAACAAGTTTTAAATTTAAATTTAAATTATTTTAATCCTAATGGAGAATATTGGAATTGGACAGACAACGATAGCAGTATGGACGTTAATTTAATAAATGAAAATGTTAGTTTTATTACAAATATTAGTTTTTGTACAAAGCAATTAGAAGAAATTCAAATTTTATTTGTAGAAAAATATAATGGTGATAATAATTTTACCGTAGTAAAAAGATTTTTTGAAATTCCCGCAAACGAAGTATTAAGTTTTCAAAATGTAATGATATTAGGAATTCATCATAACAGTATAAATAATCCTAGCCAAGATTTTCATAATATAAATATAGATATGACAATAAGCAATGCGGCGATAGAAAATGCAAAAGCAAAAAGAGGTAAAGCGCCTGTTTGGGAATCTCTATTTGGTATTGTTTTACCTTTTGTGCCAGATATTAATGCTTTAGACCCGCTTGTTCCTATAACACCGGATGAACCTGATTACACTGGATTAATTGGCGGAGTTGAAGAATTAGTTATTCCAAGTACAGCAGGTGCGATAAATGATAATCCAGAATTATTAGTAACTCCAACATATAATGGAGTAATTCAAACTATTTGGGGAGATTTAAGTACGATAAGTGATGACATAATTGATCCCCCATTAGAATAAAGGAGTGATGTCTTATGAATAACAATGATCCTACTGGTGTAATATTGCAGCGTAATTATCAATCATTAGATAATACTACTACATTATCAGATGAAAATTTTCAAATACAATATTATGTATTAATTAATGATTTAACAAGACTTATAAAAGAAATTTTTAATAAAGACGATTCATATAGGTTAGACAAGAAAGAAGTTTCATACGGAAATAATTCTACATCATGCCATTGTTTTGAATTAAATGATTCAAGTTTTTTTTGTTTAGACCGTGGTATTGGTACTAGTGCGATTAACTCAACACTTGCAGGGACTTCGTTAATATGCTCAGATCCAGTTTTTTATGTGGATGCTGGCCCAATTATTAAAACTTCTTCTAATGCTTCATCTTATGATGCACGTTGGACAACAGGAGGCAATTATTTAAGACGGTATATAACTGTTTTTTCTAATAATGGCGGAGGGGTTATTTCTTGTCCAGAAGTTGGTACTTCTATATTAACTCCTTTTAATAAATCTATTTCTTTCTTACAGCAATATATATTTTTTACAAAAGCAAAACATAAAAGTAGTGGTAAAGAATTTCCTGCTATTGTTTATGATTCTTATCCATTAAAATCACAAGTAGCAAAGTATAATTCTTCAAAAGGAGCTAGTACAACTGTGAATGGTTCTGGTGGTATAATTGCTTTATTTAAAAATGATGAAGAACAAGATATTATGAATTCTTTAATATCTTTCCCTTTTCATTATAGTTCAGATTCTATTCCGAATACACCTGGCGCACAAACAATTACAAGTAATACAAGAATATCTTTACAAAAAAATAGTGTACCAGTTATTACAAATATAATAATTCCACAATTATCTGAATATTATTTCCCATATTTATATAAAAAACAATCTTCTCCATATTTTTTCTATGGTTTACAAAAAATAAATGGAAAACAATATTTCTTTGGAAATTCTTTTGGATTATGCTTAGAAGAATAAGGTGATAGAATGAAAAAAGATATAATTTATCATCGTGCGGGTGTTAGTTTTAAAAATAAAGAAGGATTATTATTATTTGCAGAAGATTTTAAACATATAATGCAATCTCTTGGTTTAAATGATAATAAAATTACTTTTATGGCTTTACATTATCAAATAAATAAAGATCAAGAGACAGTTGATTTTCCTCATTTTACTGTTCTTCCTTATAATAATTTTGGTAATATTGAAAGAGCAATTGAGGTTAGTTTAAGAGACAATGACACAGTTTATGACTTTACTAATGAGCAACAGACAAATAATTTTTTTATTTTACCTAATAATGGAGATTATAAATTATTTGTTTGTTCAGCTCAACTTAGTGAAAAGTTATTGTTTAGGACTTGTATTACTTTTACCAGTGATAATTCTATTTATATTACTTCTTATGTTTGTACAAATGTTAATGGATTTATTGATGATAGAAACAATCCCGTTGCCAGATTTTTTCATAATTATCATATTGTTTGGGGATATCCAGAAGATCACATTTCACAAGCGGGTGGTTATATTCTTGATTTTTTACAAACTGATAATCAACATTATTTTAAATGGAATATTGGTTTTTCAAACAATGGAGGATTATTATCTTCTTTTAATTTAACTTCTATAGATGAAGGAAATGATTTACATATTGCTTGTGAAGATACTTGTTGCTTATTTTTTACTACAATAAAATCTTTAGATGATAATAAAGAATATCCAGCAATAATTAATATTACTAATAAAGAGCGAACAATTGAAAATAATAATGGATCTACTTTTATAGATGTCTTTGAAGGTGGACAGTGGACAGAGGAGAATGAACAAAAATGTCCAAAAATTTATGTTTATTCAGATTTATGTACTTTTTTAGGAGAAACAAATACATGGCGTTTTTTTGATACTCTAGGAGAAAGTTATTTTTATTTAAGCAATGAAGATCAAATACCATTAGAAAGAGAACAAATTTCTAATTATTATATTTCTTCTTGTATTAAACAGCAGTATGGACATTTTCCAATATTAGTTAATCTTATTAGTAAACAATATAGATATTATTGTACAAATCTATATAGAAAACAAACTTCAACAGAAACTTTTTTTGGTACAATAAAAGTCAATAATGAAATATACTTAGTTGGAAGTTTCTTTTGCTTAAAATGTTAGGAGGGATTTTTATGTCTTTACAAGAGAATATTCTTATGCCTTTACAAAAAAATAAAATTTATCATAGAGCTGGAATTAGTTTATTCTCAAAAGATGGATTAGAAATGTATGGAAGAGATTTTTATAATATAGGCAAAGCAATGGGGTTATCAGATAATGATATTACAGTTGGATTGTATCAATATATTGGTTCTGATACGAGTATAATGGTGCAAAATTGTGCTTTTCAGGGATATTTATACATTGTTAATTTATTAAATAATTTTGGTTCAGAGTCATTAATAGAGTCTGATGAGAATATTTTTGATGGACGAGCGATTGGTCATAATAATCCAAGTAATTCAGCTAATCTACATCCATACATATATATTTGTTCTTATAAATTATCTAATACTAACTCTTATTATGTTACTTTTGTTCCGTGGAATTATTCAAGTTCTGAAAAATGTATTACTATAACCTCTTTATTAATATCTTCTCAAAGCACTAAATGTTTATATCGAGTATCAGATTATAGCAACAGTGCTTCCCAACCTCATTTGTGGGGGTGGAATTGTGGAATTAGTGATCATGGTGGAGTTATATCAAATTTTAATTTATCTAATAGGGATACTTTTTCTTCAATAACAGTTAATAGATTCCAAGATAACAGCGCCAGCATAAACAATACACTTTGCGTTCATGGCACAAATAATGTTCATATATATACAAATGATTATATTACAACTTTTTTTACAAGGGCAAGAAACATTAATGATAATCAAGATGAAACACCTTCTATACTGACTTTTTTGAACAAAGAAAAAAGTATAGAAAACGATTATGGAGTAGACAATACAGCAGCTAATAGTGTACCATCTCTAGTTAATTATTTTATGACTGGAAAATCTTTAGATATAGAATCAATATCGCCATACTTTTTTGCGGGTGCTTACTATCAAGAGTATTCCAATCAATTACCTGTATTAGCTAATTTTTCAAGTAAAATATCAGATTATTATACACCATATTTATATATTAAAGATTCTCCTGCAGAAACTTTATTTGGACATGTACACTTAGGAGATAAAGAATTTCTTGCAGGTAGTTTCTGTTGTTTGGAATGTTAAAGGGGTGATTAAATGTCGAAATATATACGATCTTTAAAAAGAGTTATTTCTGATGGTAATAATGGAAAAACATTAGAAGAATATGATTTTGCGGTAAAAGCAGAAAATGTAATAGTTACGACAGCAGATGGGAATGAAACAAATGTAAATAATGCTTTAATACAGTTAACAGAACCAACTACTTTTGTTTTAGATAATGAAGCAGAAAATTGGTATAATGATAATAGAGTTTCTTGGCAAATGATTTGTGATAGTTTAGAGAATAATACTATTCAAAATTATTTGAAAGTTGGGGATAGAATTGATATACCAGTGGAAGATGATGAGACCTTACCTTTTTTTGTCTTAGGTATAAATACATATAATGGGCAACCAAAAGATCATTTTGGTAAAACACATATAGATCTAGGTTGTCCACAAATGTCTAAGGTAATAAAACAACTTTTTCCATCATCTAATTCATCAACAGATATTAATTATATATTTCCTCTTGGTAATATAAATTCAAATAATGGAGAAGTTAATGGTAATATTCAGTATGCTACATTGTTTGAAAAAAGTTTTTTTAAAAATTTAAATAATTTTAATTCTCTTCCTTATCAATCTTCTTTAATTAATTTATTATCTTTAAATGATGCTAGAAATAGGGGTATGATAAAGCCTAAAATGCTTTTTTTAGATCAAAGGACTAAAATTACTGATGAGATAATAACAGAATTACGAGCGATTTTCCGTACAAACTCAGATTCTGTTTTATCTGATTTGATAGAATTATCAAATCATTTGCCATCAGCTACTACTAGCTTAACAGAATGGACAGAGGTTGATGCCGATTCTGAGGCTTGGAATGATTTTTATAATAATTATTCTAAAGATTTTGTTAATAATCATGTTTCTGCGGCAGGAGCAACGGCATTGCAACGTATTCAAATAGGAGCGATGAGCGGCCCAGTGTCTGATTATATTTTTTCTAATTTTGGATTTATATATACTAAAAAAATAGCATTATATTTTCAACGGGCAGCAGTTAATATTGAAGGAGCCATTAAAGCTTTAACGGGGTTTATTGCTTCTATTGCTTTTTATATTAAAAATGAAGATGAAATTATTAGCTCTACTGGTTGTCATTTAGTTTACAATAGTGAAAATAATTCTCCTTTGTTTTGGTCTTTAACTGAAACAGATATTTTTGGGAAATGCATTTTAGGAAGTCAATTATATTCACAAGGACAACTTTTCCAATATCCTTATTTTAAAGAATTAATCCAAAAAAAGCAATTTGTTTCTTTTTTAGATAATGATAAGAGTTTAACAACAATAACTCCTGTAGAAGGAACATCTAACCAGTTAGTAGGATATTCTATTCAAAATAATGATAATCTATTGTGCCCCTCGGCTATCACTCTACCTGTTTATCAGGCCCAAGGTGGAACGAGTAATTATGATATAGCTTTATGTTTTAGATTACAAGCTTAAAATTTTTTAATGTAAACTCCAAAGAGAGGATATAAAAAAAATCGAGCATTTCCTGCTAAATTTTAAAATTTTAATAAAATTTCATAAAAATTTAGGGCAAGTCTGAAATAATGACTTGCCCTTATTTTTATATTCTAATGAAGAAAGGAAAGGGGTGAATTAGAATGGCTTATACTTATGTACCGCCGCAAATTCCGCAACAACAGACACCAATAAACCCTTATTATATGCCATATCAATTTCAAAGACCTATACAAAATGAACAGTCTAATTATCTAAAAGGTCGCCCAGTAACATCAATAGAAGAAGCTAAAGTAGCTCAAATTGATTTTGATGGTGCTTTAAATATTTTTACTGATATAGCAAATAAAAGGATATATACAAAACAAATTAATATGGATGGCACTTCAAGTTTCAACATTTATGCTTTAACAGTACCAGAGCCAGAAGTTCCAAAAGAAATAGTATCACAAAATGAACTAAAGAATTATGTGACAAGAGAAGAATTTGATAAAATGTCACAACAATTTATTAATACAATTAATTTATTAGAACAAAAAATAAGTGCGGGGACCACGGTTAAGGTTACCCAAACCGAAGTTCCCGCAAAAAAGTTAAATGCTAATTTCTAAGAGGTGAATTATATGTCGGTTAATCCAATGCAATTATTACAAATGATAAAGGGAGGAAACAATCCTCAACAACTAGTTATGAGTGTTTTGGCTCAACAAGCACAATCTAATCCTATGTTGTCAAACGTGATGCAGTTAGCACAATCAAAAGATACGGCGGGATTAGAAAAAATTGCACGTAATCTCGCGCAAGAACGAGGTATGGATTTTGATAAAGAATTTGCAAATTTTAAACAAATGTTTAGATAAGCAATTCATATAAATAAAAAATTTTTATAAAGGAGGAGAATTATGTTTAATTCTACAAATGGAAATGGTGGTTATAGCTTATCAGATATTGCCGCCGTAACAGGTACAAACAGAGATGGCATCTTTGGTGGAGAAGGTGGATCTTGGTGGGTTATTATTCTATTTATACTCTTGATCTTCGGTGGTTGGGGTAATAATTGGGGTGGAAATGGTAATAGTAATGGCGGATTTGGTTCCGTACTCCCCGTTATGATGGCTAGCAATAATGCCGCAACCGATGTTCAGAGAGGATTTGACCAATCCGCCATTATGAACAGCCTTTCAGGCATAACATCTGCAATCTCAAATGGCTTCGCAGGCGCAGAGGTTTCAAGATGTAATGCACAGGCTAATTTATTATCTACACTTGGTAACAATCAGATGGGACTATATCAGACCCTTAATTCAAATCAGAATGCAACAACAGCAAGTATGAACTCACTGGCAATGGGTTTACAGAATTGTTGCTGCGATAATCGTGCAGGATTAGCTGATTTGAAGTATACTGTTGCTACTGAGAATTGTGCAGATAGAACTGCTTTATCTGAGGGTATAAGAGATTTGATGGCTGCTGGCACAGCTAATACACAAGCTCTTATTAATTCTCAAACAGCAGGATTCCAAGCTATTCAGGACAAACTTTGTCAGATGGAAATTGACGCTCTTAAAGATAAAAATGCAGAGTTACTTGCTCGTAATAATGCTCTTGAATTTGCTCAAACTCAGACTGCACAAACTGCGCAAATCCTTGCAGATAATGCTGCACAAACAGCTGCTTTGGAACAGTATTTAAATCCTGCTCCTATTCCCGCATATGTAGTTCAGAACCCTAATTGTTGTGCTGGACAATTTTATAGCGGATGCGGTTGTGGCGCATAATTAAAGGAGGGACAAATTAACAATGGCAGAATATACAAGTAATGCTGTTCAAACTGTAGGTATAGGACAGAACGTACTTCTTACTGATGCACCAATCCCATGTACAAAAGGCTATGTAATTCATCGTGAGGGATCTGGTTTGCTCACTTTACGTGGCATTGTAAATAATTGTAATGGATGCTTTGCCCGTTATAAGGTTTCTTTTGGTGCTAACATTGCAATTCCAACAGGAGGAACTGTAGAATCTATCTCCTTAGCTTTAGCTATTGATGGAGAACCAATCCCTACCAGTTCTGTAATTTCGACTCCTGCCGCAGTTGAAGAGTATGACAATGTCTATGCTTCTATTTTTATTACCGTACCTAGAGGTTGCTGTTACACAATAGCAGTTGAAAATACAAGTTCACAGTCAATTAATGTTCAAAATGTAAATTTAATTGTAGAAAGGACGGCGTAAAAGGATATGAGTATTGAAAGATTAAAAGCTATGAAAGAGCAATTTATGAGTTGCATAGAAAGTCAAATGCATGATTTAAAACATGTTGATGCAGAAGAGCTTGGCGAAGTCGTTGATATGGTAAAAGATATGGAAGAGGCTATTTATTACTGCACTATTGTTGAAGCTATGCATGAATCAGATAAGAATAATGAACAAAGAATACAACCAGTAAGTAATAATTATTATTATAGCACTGAATATCCTATTCGTTATCCAGAGATGTATCGGACTATTGATAGAAACAACGGATATATGTATTATGATAGAGATATGAGATACAATGATACATATAGTAGTGGTGGTGCTCAGTCAAATGCTCAAAGAATGACATATATGGAGCCTTATCATACCACAGAAACAATGAGAGATCCAAGGGAAGGGCGCAGTTATATTCAGCGTAAAATGTATATGGAAGGAAAAGAACATAATCGTTCTAAAGATCAACAAATGAAAGAGTTAGAGTCTTATATGCAAGAATTATCTAAAGATGTGACTGATATGATAAAAGATGCTTCTCCTGAAGAAAAAGCTATTCTTCGTCAGAAGATGACGACATTGGCAAGTAAGATTGCTTAAAAAAATGGATACTTTTATTATTAATAACGTCAGCTGGATAGTTAAATATGTTCCTCCAACAGATTCTTCCTTGTGGCGAGCAATTACTGGAAAATATGCTCTTGGTTGTTGTGATAATGTTAACAAAGTTATATATATTGATAATTCATTAAATAAAACTTTATCTAAGAAAGTTTTAGGGCATGAAGTTACTCATGCGGCAATGTTTTCTTACAATGTAAATTTAACAATAGAACAAGAAGAATTAGTAGCTGATTTAATTGCAACTTACGGTGATGAAATTATTTACATTACAAATAAAATATTTAATAAACTAAGAGAGGGGTATTAACCCTCTCTTTTTTATTGTACAAAACTTGTATTAATATTTGAGTGCCCTATACAAATTGCATCTGCAATATCATCATTAACTGTAATATTGTAGTGTTCTTTAACAAAATTAATATCTTGTTCTTTTAATTGATCTCTTGTGATTCCTCTACCAGTAGATATTCCTATTTTTGAACGCCATGAATTGGGATAAATTAATTCAACAGAGATAGAAGGATATTTATTATGAAATAAAATCATAAGAGAAGCTTGAAGATAAATTAAAGCTTTCCACGTTTTTATATTTTTCCCTGTTGAAGGGATAACTTCTTCCATAATAATTTTATTAATATCTTTATTTTCAATAATTATCTTTTCTATATTTTCTACCATTTTATTAATTCTTTTTATTAAGTCTGTTGAAGATGCAGTAATACAATCATAATATAATAATTCTTTATCTTTAAAAAGTGCAACTCCTGTACTTTTAGAGCTACAATCTAAACTCAATATTTTCATTCTTAACCCTTCCTTCCTATACCTTTATTATATCAAAAAATTTTATAGAAGTCAAATTAAAAATGAAAAAGAGCAGTATAAAAATACTGCTCTTTATATTAAACTCCTGTAGAACCAAAACCACCGGAACCACGTTCTGTATCTTCTAATTCATCTACAATTTCAAAATTATCTATACTATAATAAGGTAGAACAATTAACTGGGCGATTCTTTCTCCATGTTCAACGGTACGTATTTCTTGGGAGTCGTTATGTAACGCTACAATCAGCTCCCCGCGATAGTCTGAATCGATCGCGCCTACGGCATTCGCACATCGCAATCCAAGTTTTGTTGATATCCCGCTTCTCGGAAATATTCCGCCAAAATAACCTTTGGGAATTTCTATGGCAATTCCAAGACCAATCTTTACTGTTTCATGCGGGAATATTACAACTTTACCTTCTGGAATTGCGGCATAGAGATCATAACCTGCTGCTTCCGCAGATCCACGAGTAGGAATTGTAGCTAAATCACTTAAAAGTTTTATTCTCATATTATACCTCATAAGAAATAGTTATCTGTAGACCGGGCTCTTTAATATCCGAAAAAGTTTTTGTCAATGAAACTTTATAATAATCATCAATTACTTCGCCCTTTGCTTTACGTTCTTTATATTCGCTTGTATATTTACTAAGTGTAAAATAGTTATCTTGTTTAGCTTCATTTATTAATTCTTGAGCTTCAGCTTCTGTGTCTACTCTATATACTTCTGTTGTTGTAATTAAATATTTCATTTTGCGTCTCCTTTATATCACTTTAATATTTATCATATCAGAAACATATTTTATTTTTTCAAGTTTCTTAATATTATGTTTTATTCCTTCAGAATATTTTTTATGACCTTTAAAAGTTACATCTGTAATACCATCTTTTCGCCATAAATCAAGTATTGTATACTGAAATTCTGTTGTAGGAACCTTCATACTTTTAATTTGTTTACCATTTTCAAATATATAAATAGTTTGATTCAAATCAAAAGGTTGAAGTGAACAAATTATATTTTTATCCATTAGCACTCAATAACTCCTTCATCATAGTTAAATAAATAATAGCAGAGATTTTTTTCTTCACTGTCTTTAAGAACACGTATCCAAATCTCAAATGCATTAGTTTCAGAAACTTTATCTATTGATAAAATTGTTCCTCTATTCTTTAAACAATCAATTAATTCCGCAGCGGCAAGTTTTGCAGAAGTCGCAGAAGTCAATTTAAATAATGTATAATCTCGTGCGTCATGACACAATAGCATAAAATAAGAATATGGAGATTTTTCAAAATATTTTTCTACATATTTCTTTTTGCTTTGTATATCAAAATCAGACATCTTTTTTTCATTCTTCATAAGGTTCTGATTTATTTCATATAAAGTCCCGCCATTAATTTCTGCCATTGGTTTATCCTCCTTATATTTCTTTATATATATTATATCAAAAATTTTATTAAAAATCAAATTTGTTCTGCTTTTGAATGTTGAAATCTCATTGATACTTCTTGTTGTTTACCTTTATTAAAAGCAGTAGTATAATTTCCTGTTAAATAACCTGTTACTCGACGTAGTCTTTGAATATTTGTACATCCGCATTTTGGGCACTTCTGAGGTATCTCATCTGTATAACCGCAGTTCATGCATGTATCATTAGGTACGTTAATAGCAAAATAAGGAATATCTTTATCCATCGCATAATTAACTAAATTTTCTAATGCATCAATATTCCATCTAGCAATAGAATCAAGTTCAACATAGGTAATGCATCCAGCAGAAGAATAACCTGTTAATTGAGATTCAATGTCGATTTTTTGAGAATAACTTATTTCTTCCCAAACGGGAACATGCATACTATTGGTAAAAAATTCTTTATCACTAACATTTGGGATTTGTCCATATTTTTTTTGAAAAATCTGCATAGCTTTATAACATAAATTTTCAGCTGGGGAATAATAAACACCAAAATTTAATTGATATTTTTCTTTAAATTGATTACACCTTTTTTGAAATAAAGCTTCTATTTGCTTTGCCACTATCATGCCCTTTTCTTGTACATGATTACAATTAACCAATATTTGTAATGTTTCTGCAAGACCTAGCTGACCTATTGCAAGTGTTCCATGTTTTAATGCTGAACGAATACCCTCTTCAGGAACATATCCTTCCATTAGTCCATTTTCATACATAAAAAGAGCAGATTTAGGACTTTGGCTACAAATCCAATTAAAACGTTCAATTAGCATATCTTTAGCATCATATATTGCATCATCTAGAATTTTCATAAATTCATCAATAATATTTGTATTATTCAAATCTGCTTTTTCTTTTGCTTCCATGGCAAGAGTTGGAAGAATAATTGTAACTGGGCAAATATTTCCTCGTCCATCTTTTAATTGTCCAAAGCCGTTGATATCCCAACCATTTGCCGTGCGGCATCCCATGGTACTAAAATAAGTAGAAGGATCATTTTTATCATATCCTATATTTCCGCTCCAATCAACATTTGCATAATTTGGATATAGCCTTCGTGCTGTTGACTCTAATGCTAATTTAAATAAATCATAATTTGGATCTCCAGGAGCACGATTAATACCCTTCATACATTGAAAAATACCGCAAGGAAAAATACTTGTTTTATGTAATTTGCCAATACCTTCAATTGAGACATCTAATAAAGCTTTTGTGATCATTCTTCCTTCTGGCAAAGTACAGGTTCCATAATTGATACTTGTAAATGGCAGCTGATTCCCACTACGTGATTGTAAAGTATTAAGATTATGGTATAATCCTTCAACAGCTTGATAAACTTCTTTTTTAGTCATATCTAAAGCATATTCATATGCTTTAGAAAAAGTTTTATATTCATCGCAGTCGATAGGACGATCCCAATCAATAAAATCATCATATTTCTTCGTATCAATTTCTAGAATGTATTTACAACCATTTATAAGATGTTTTTTGAAACTTTTTCTTACATATGGGACCATTGTCCAATCGAGATGTGTCGCTGACACACCGCCAAATTGTTGTAAACTTTGTAGTTGAAAGATTACAGCAACTAATTGGAAAGCAGTATTAACAGAATTTGCGGGTCTAACATCTGTTTGTCTTGTATTAAAGCCTTTAGCTAAAAGTTTGTCAAAAGGAATAGATAAACAATTATGATCACCAACATAATAATGATCTAAGTCATGAATATAAATTCTATTATTTAAATGGTTTTCTTTAGCTTTTTCAGACAATAATTCATTTAATGCCAAATGCCTCATCACTGAGCTATTGGCTTCACCCATTCTTCCACCAAAGGAATGTTCATCTACATTAGCATTTTGGTTTTGAACATTAGATGCAGCCATTTTTTCTTTTACAGTTCTAATTAGCAAACTATTTCTTTGACGAGTTTTTGTACGTTCTTCCCTATATTTAATATACGCTTTAGCAACATCTTTTCTTTTAGTTGCCATTAACCCATTCTCAACTAAGTCTTGAATTTTTTCAATATCTAATTCTTCTTTTTCACTTAAATCTTTAATATATTTTGCAATATTTTCTGCTTTAAGTAAAGCATAATCAGATAATTCTTTGTCAACGGCGACAAACGCTTTTAAAATTGCTTTTTCAATTTTAGTTTCATCAAATGGAACTAAACGCCCATCTCTTTTTTTAATATTCATAATAAAATCGTCCTCCTAAGTATATAAATCATTTTAAGGAAAAATCCCTTTTATTATATAAAAATTAAATTAATTATTATAATTAATTATGCCCATAATCTTTCCGCAGACTGTTTCTATATTATCTTCATTACTGTTAATAATTGTTTTGTATTCAAATGGAATATTTTTAAAATCATTCTCATCTGCGATAAAACGTCTACAAATTTCTAAGCAATTGTTATTATCTCTTGTTAACGACCTTAAAATACGAGTATAATCAGGACAGCTAATCATTATTGGATAAATTTTATAGTTTTTTAAAATTGAATTTTTAGTTGTTAATAGATTATAAATACCTTGAATATTAAAGACACCAACATTTATTTTATTATATTCTAATTGTTCAATAGAAGTTCCATACATCCAATTGTTAAAAACAGTTGTTTCCAACATTTTACTATCAAAAGTTTTATTAAAAAACTCTTCTTGGCTAATAAAAAAATAATCTCTCCCGTCCACCTCATTTATACGAGGCGGACGAGTTGTACAAGATATAATCTTATGTGTATGCTTATAATTTTTGCATATGAAATTTTGAATTGAATCCTTACCCGATGCACTTTTTCCAAATAAAGCAATAATTATACTCATTATTCTTATTCTTCTCCTTCATCATATCTTTCATGTGTTAGCTCTATATCTGAACCATTCACTTTTGTTATTTTATAAAGTGTATGCCCAGGCGTATTAGCATAAGTTTTAGCTACAAAAGTATCATCTCTTCTAAAGCCTTGAACCATTAACTTTGTTCCTCTTGTAAACCAACCTTTTTCTTTGACACTTCTTGATCCATCATCTTGTTTTTCTGACACCTGCTTTTTAAACATCGCATAATATTCTTTTGTGAATTTCACGTTAACAACTCCTTCTGTTGTTAAAAGAGATATTGATGCACGAGTGTCATTTTTTCCAATGACGGTTCCCGCAATTCGATAAATTTTATAAATAGGGATTTGTCTGCCATTACGTTTAAAATAGTAATCAACAAGAGGTTTAGATGATAAATTATAAAAATTAGTAATCCCATATTTTTCTTTGTCTATACCTATTAATTCATGCGGATGATAATAAAAACATAATGCGGACATTTCCCAATATGAAATATTACCAGCTGCATATTTATCCCAACATTGTTTAAATAACTTTAAATTATATTCATTTAATATAGTTTGTTGATTTTCTTTTAGCCATTCTCTTGCGGCGTCCATACTCGTACTATACATTTTTTCCCAATCTTTAAATAAGACACAAGTACAGCCATTAACTACATGAAGTTTATCAACATCAAAATATTGTGAATAAAAATTTATACAATCATTTTCATCTAAAACCAAATATGAACCTACTTTTTTATTTGCTCTTAAAAATTTGTTAAAATTAAATATTTGTCTATACAAATCCATACTCTTTGGAACTAATCCATTTTGAATTAATCCATTAAAGTTTTGCAAAGTTAATTTATTTTTTGGTTCTGAAATGCTTAATATATAATAAATCATAATAAGAATGCGGGGTTCAATATTTAACTCTTTTGCCCATCTCTCTTCTAATTTATCAAAAGCCCCAGCTTTAATTAATGAAATCATTGTAGGCTTCTTAAGAGGACAGCGGTTCATAAAGTCTTTAAAACTAACATACGGTCTTCCCGCAATAATTTGTTTAATATACTCATCATTGACCTGTGTTAAAGCTTTCATACCATAAAGGATTTGATTGTTTTTTGCATCAGGTTTAAAAGAATAACTTGAATGATTAATGTCTACCAATGATACTTTTATACCTCTTGCTAAAATTGCACCAATAGCCTTTGCTATTTTCCCATAATCACTTTGTTTATTCTTCTTGATATCTTCATCATTATCTTCAATTTCTTCATCTTCTTCTGACTCACTGTTGACAATTAAACAGGCGGTATTCCAATAAATAGGATTCCAGTGTGTAGCCAGATATGATGTTTGAAAACCAATAAATGAGTATGCTGTAGAGTGGATCTCGCTGAATGAATAACTGGCTTGAGGTTTTACACCACAATTCCAGATATATCGTCCCAATGCAGGAGAAGATGCAGTTGCATAAATTTTCTGTTGTAATTCTGTAACACGCTTTGTTTGTTTCTTTGCGATGATCTTACGCGCAGTATTCGCATCCCCGAGAGAGAAACCGCATATCTGAGGGTCCATAAGCATTCTCATAAGATCTTCTTGCGCGATAGGAACTCCGAAAGAAGGTGCAAAATAAGGAGAAACAATATCCATTTCCTCTTTTGTTAATCCGTATTTTTTCATTTCGTCATACCACAATTGAATATTATTTTTATAACGAATATACTTTTCCATAGGAGTTTCTCCGCCTTTTTCACTTGCGGTAAGTCTCATCAATCCATTACTAATGGAAAGCTGTTGCATAGTTCTTGGGCGGATTTTGTTCGCAGCCTGTATCCCAACTTCTGAATCAAATTGAAACAAATCTAAAACTTTATTATCATCAATTGCATCCCACACTTTTTCATCATCAAGAGGTAATACATTTGGATGCAAATATTTATCATAAATTTCTTTTAAACTTAAATCTTTTTCTATTAGTCCATCTTGTTGTAATAAACGTATACAATTAATAATTTTGTCTTGGATTTTCGTAATCAGGATATCGTATTTTGTATTACCCATAAATTCTACTTGATGGAGATCCCATTGAGTAATAATTTCTCCTTTAGGTGTTCTCATAAAAGCACAATGCTCATATGGATTTTCATCAAAAAGGATAACACCAGATGCATGAGAGCTTCTTCCACTAATTAATTCATTAATACCAAACATAATATCTATTAATCCATTATACTGATTAACTTCATTGATAAATAATTGAATAGGTTTACGTCCTTTTTCTTCATTTCCATATAACACATCCGACAATGACCAAACTTCCCCTCTTTCTGCAGGAACAAGAGAAGAAAGATATTGAGCTATGTCTATATCTATACCATCAGGACAGTCCTGACTCCTATATCCTCTACAACTTGTTAATACTGTAGCCTTTGTTGTTTCTTTCTTAAACGTTGCAACTAATGTACATCCTAAATTATCTTTAGTTTGTTCATCGAAACTATTCTTTATATACTTGCGGCGGTCTTGCTTGATACGCCGTATAATCTCGGGTCGTTTTCCCGAAGCTACATCAATATCGATATCACCGAGTTCAGCTCTTTCAGTATTTAGATAACGGAACCACGGGAAATTCCACTCTAAAGGATTTAACTGTGTAATTTCCAATAACCAATGATTCAAGCCTGCACAACTTGAACCTCGTCCTGCTCCTACCGGACTGCCGCATTCCCAAATCAAATTCATATAGTATTGGAGCGTAACAGGATATGAGAACATATTTGTATTGAGTTTTTCACCAATTATTTGTTTGGTTGTAGCTTCTTCTTCAAGCCTATCTAAATATTTTTTATTTTCTTGTTTCTTCCAATCAATATTCTTTTTCTTAAATCCTTCAAAACATTGATTAACCCAAAAACGGTTAATCTTGTCATCAGACTCAAATAAGGAATTTAAAACGGAGTATTCAGAGGTTAATGGAGATTTTTGCTTTGGATAATTTTGAATTTCAACTTTAGGAATTTGTTGCGTATGAAATAAAGAATAATTTTCAATTTTATTATAAATCTCTTGACTATTTTTAAACATTTCATTTACATATAATTCATCAAAAGAAGATTTCTGTAGATGTTCTATAATCTCTTCGTTAGATTGTAAGTAAGAATATTCATAAAAAGCATCAACCTCTCTTTCTCCTTCTTTTGAGTTAAGAAAAGCTTTATGGATATATCTATCTTCTTTCTTTAGATAATGTGAATCAGACGCTACAATCATAGGAACTTTAAAACATTTACTAATAGAAAGCAGCCTTCTGTTTACTGCAATTTGTTCTTTTGAACAGCTCGGCGCACATTCAATATAAAAATCTTCACCAAAGATTCTTTGACAAAACAAGATAAAATTAACTATATCGTTATGAGCTGCTTCTGCTCCCATCTTATCTCCTAATTTTTCGGCTTCTATTAAGAGAAGAGTCTGGGCTGATAATTCTCCCGCAAGACAAGCCGTTGATGCTATGAGAGAATTAGGATACTTACCGCATATTTCAATTAAATCATTATATGTGGTTACGACTCTTTCCATTCTCCTATCAACAAAGCTATTCATCCATGCTCTTGATGATAATTCTCGTAGAGCTTTATGCCCTTGTGCATTTTTAGCTATTAAAATGAAGTGATAATATTTCTGTCCTTTATCTCTATCGGGGCAAAGATAAATTTCATTACCTAAAGCTATTTTAAAATCAGGATACTTTTCTTTAATTTCTTGAGCATACTGGTTAGCTTCAATATGAGCGCTAAGGCACTCGTGATCAGTAATGGCTAATCCACATAGTCCTAATTCAATAGCTCTGTTTATAAGAGCAGGAACTTTATTAATACAGTCAACCAATCTTAAATTAGATTCAAGAATACTCAGTATGATTATGTGGATCAAATCTTTTAATTATTCCATCAATCTGAGTGTTCATAGCATCACCTCTTTTTCTTTTCTATATATATTATAACATATTTTTTAATAAAAATCAAGAATAATAACTGTCTATATTATCCAACGTTAATAAAAAACGAGTTGTTGCTAAAAATAAATCTTTATCATTGTACTCCTTATTATATGGTATTCTAATTAGGGGAATGTTTTTATCAAAACAATATTTATTTTTTATCATATCATTTTTATGCGTTTGTTCTATATCTGAATTAAAATGTCCATTTTCAAAATGCTGAATACCATCATATTCAATAATATATAGCAAAACATCATTATTATACACTCCTATGTCGAAAGCTAATCTTCCTTTTCCTAAATCAGAAAAAGATACCTGTGTTTTATATTGTATATTGTACTTATTCAAAATTGTACAGATCTTACTTTCATTCATACTATTTAAACAGCCACAACTTTTTGTATCTCCATTCCTCAAATAATCTCCAAAAACAATAACATTTTTCCGACCACATTTAAGACATTCACAATTCCAATAAGCGCCAGTTCGATCAGTTCTAGGTTTTTCTTCTTCTGTGGCTCGTTTTACAACTTTTAAAAAGCCATATACTTTTCCACACTCGTCCTTACTATTTTTCAAACCTGCCGCTTTTGCTCCACAACTAAGACATTTAGTGCTTTGTCCACTTTTTAAATTTTTATAACTAACCTCTTTTTCAGTTTTATTACAACATAAGCATTTACATAAATAATAAACTCTATCATTGGTTCGATTTGGTACACGTTTAATAACTTCCCATTGTCCAAAAATTGTGCCAGCTGGAACTTCTATTGTTCTATGTCCTTTCTTACACCCGCAACTGACAACTTTTCCATTTCTGATGTCTATTCCAGATTTTATTAAAATAGTTTGATTTTCACACAAACATTTACAAACCCATTGTGGTCTTCGGTTTTTTGTTACATCTTCTCTATTTAATGTTCTATATAGAATTAATAAATTTCCATATTGCTTTCCAGTTAAATCAATGGCATTATTTGCAATTTTTCCGTTATATTCTGGATATTGAATCTTAAGTTTTTCTAATTCTTGTTCTTTCAATTCTAATCCCTTTCCTTTTTTCTACCTTATCCATACCAGTTTTTGTTCTGCTCTTGTGCAAGCCGTGTATAAAAATTTTTTTCGTTCTTCTTTGTCAAATGGGAAGTTCTCCTCGTACACAAGAACTTTTTTCCAAGAGCTACCTTGAGCTTTCCACCCCGTCACTGCGTAGCCGTATGTAAAACTTTTTGGAATTAAATTTCTTAATTTATCATTTTTAAAGAGTTTATAATTCTCTTGCGGAGTAAGATAAGGCTTATTATAAAGAAAATCACTTTTATCCATATCCAATACTCCGAAATTTTCGTCTATCTCGCTTGTAAAATCGCAAGTGACAATTGGAATTTTATTACCATGAATTTTCATTCCACGTGGAGGGTAAAAATTCTGCTCAAAGACATTAGAAGCGTAACCTATGCAGCCATTGATAAGTGGATATCCATTTTCTATTGACTCTATTTCCCAATAGTTCTGCAAACAAATAAGTTTTTCACCCTCATCAACAGCTACCTCTGGATTCATGCCATTTAATATTCGCATTTGTTGGTTCAAAGAATGTCTTGTTTTATTTGTCGCACACAAAACGATATCTGCCCATTGTAGCATGCCTTCATTTAATTCATTTTTATTGGCGACAATAACTTCATTGGTTTTCATATAGGGAATTGATTTGCCTTCACGAATAGCCATTGTTAATTTTATTATATCACTTTCAGCTGCTTGCCGCATAATTTCATCAAGAAATACGTGCGGACAGTCAAGGAGGTGGTTATCTTGGTCATGTGACACTGGGGGCAGCTGCCCTGGGTCTCCGCAGGCTATTACATGAACAGGATATTTCATTAAATCATTGAGTAAGTCTTTACTTACCATGGAAATTTCATCAATAACAACTATCTTATATTCAATAAAAGGAACAGGAGTTCTAATATAAACGCCTTTTGGAGTTAACTTATGTGTGTATAAAAGTTTATGCAAAGTTAATACATTTTTATTGCCCTTTTGCCGCAAAACATTAACAGCTTTACCTGTAAAACTTGTATATACAACATCTTTATCTGGATTAATGCCTGGTAATGCTTCAATAAGATATTTTATTAATGTACTTTTGCCCGTGCCCGCCTTAGGCGTAGCCAGATATTACTGTGCATTTTTCTTTAGCACGATATCTGGCTACTGCAATTTTTAAACCTTCTTCTTGCTTCTTCGTTAGTTGCATTAGGTTTAATTCTCCTTTCTTAATAATTGTATAATTTCTTCATTTTGTTCCATTATGATATCATTCTCTTTATGTAATTTATTTATCTCTATATTAATATTGTTTATGACTTGTTCAATATACTGAGATTGTTTAACATCTCCATCCATATTCGCCATTTGAGCACAAAAAGCTACAATAGTTAGAACATCTAAAAATTCTAATCCTTGTTTATTATACATATTTATCATCTCTTTTCTTTCTATTTATATTATAACATTATTTTTAATAAAAATCAAATTGAAAAACAAGCTGTAAGTATTAAAACTCATACTTACAGCTATTTACTATTTCCATTTCTTCAATAAAAATTTGTGGAGTTATTTTCCCATTCCATTCATTTAAATTACATCTTCCAACAATATTAACAATAGAATAAGCATTATTTGATAGAGTTTCACATTGTTCTTCTGACGCTTTAAATTGCATTAAATCAACACCTATATTTAAAGCAATTTTTAATGTATTAGTTGTTTTTCTATATATATTTATTTGTTCTTTATATATTTTTAACCCCTCAATAGCAATTAATGGTTCATCTATGTCTTGCCCCCAAAGATTATTTAAAGATCCAATGGTTATAATATCATTAGGATTTATATTATTTTGTTCATAAATATAATCAACATAGTATAAAGGCTCTGATTGCATATCCTTTAATATTTCATCTGTATAAGCTAAAAATGCGGGAACATCAGCTTCAAAGATTCCTAAACCGAGTGCATTGGCATGGCCCGCCGCAAACTGTATTGCATTTGACCGTTCGCATATCTCTTTAAAACTATCTATTCCTGATTTATTATATCCTCGTGCAGAACCTTGAAATACTTCATTTCCACTTTCATCTTTACCTCTTGTCAAAATACAACACGGTCTTTGGTATTTTGCCATTATTTTATTTGCTACCAGACCAGCAAGTCCTGGAGCTATTTCACCAGATTCTAATAAAAATAATAAAACTTTATGATTCATCATATTATTTTTTTCAATACTTTCTTCAAGCACTTGCATAGCTTTATCTTGCTCTCGTGTTTGTCTTGCTTTAACATTTGTTACAGTCCTTATAGCTTGTTCAACTAATTGTTCAGTTTGTCCTTTGCACCCTCTTTTAGTAGAAGGAATAATATTAAAAGCTTTAAAGGTAAGCATTGAATTAAATAATAACTCTTTTTCTTCTTGTGTACCACTTCTAACAACAGCATTAATAAAAGGGACTATATAAAAAGCGGCTCCGATAGGAGTAATAGTATTTCCAAGAGAATAAGCTTGTTTTTTTGCCATATGATAAATAAAAGGGTTTTTTGTATTTTCATCTTTAAATCCTTTATCCATTAAGTGTTTTGTTTCTATTGAACGTCTACTCATCATATCTCCACACAGAGATAAAGCGACCAAATCTAAAAAATCATTCGCATAGTTAGTTTTAAAAATACTATCTAAATAACGACAAAATTGCCATGTAATGCCTCCTCCGCAAAAATCTTTATTAGGGTAATTAGAACATTGATTATTAATTATTGTTGCATATGGCGAAATTGTATCCACTTCATGATGATCTAAACACATTACAGGAATATTATTTTTTGTTAATCGTTCATGTTCTTCTAAGTCATTACTTGCGGCATCTAAACAAATAACCAAATCATATTCTAGAGCTTTTTCTATACAGTCTTGTAAGCCATGTTGTTTCCCCTCGTGATGCCAACACGAAATATTATTTTTTACAAATTCTGGATATATTTTATATAAATAATTCAGAAAAATTGCACAAGAACAATATCCATCGCAATCTGGATCTACGGGCATAAAAATTTGTTTGTCCTGCTGTATTGCTTTAATTAATTCCTGTGCAGCTAATTTTAAATTATTTTCGCCAAGCAAGAAATAGTCATTTATATCTTCATCTGTTGTATTTAAATAATGACTAATATCTTTATAAGGTATCCCTCTATTAGTTAAAATAGTTTCAATAGTAGAATACAACGGATTGTTTTGATTAATTAATTTATATCTCATTCATAATACTATCCTTTCATTATATAATTTTAAAAATTTATCTATTCCTTCGTCAAGAGGTGCAGATTTATAGTTTAATAAATTATTTTTATCAAATATAAAAGATAATAAAACATACCTTTTATATTTATTATTAATAGCTTCTAATTTTTTTGTCCATCTTTGAAATTCATCATCACCAATGCTAACCCATTGTTTATCAAAAGCAATAACAATTTCTTCTACGCCGAGATTTAGCAATAAGGAACATTGATACTGAGTGAAAGAACTGCCGCATACAGCAACAGATATATCTCCATCTTTACCAAAGTAAGATCGGTGTAATAAGGTTGATTTTTCAGATTCGTATACTATTGCTTTTTTCATTACTTTTATATTACCTTTACTTTTATTAAGATTATATAGTGAAAAACCAAGAGGGTGATTAAATTGTATTCCATTTATTATTGCTGGTTTATATTTTCCATACTGCTCTTCTTCTTTGATTAAAGTTCTTTCTCTAATTCCAATTAAATTATTATCAATATCATAATGAGGGATAATAATTCCTTGATTGCAAGGGTTATAAGCAATTCCACACTCTTTAGCTACCTCATCTTTGATACCTTCTTTTTCCCAAGGCACTATGTGCGGCTGAGGAAAATGTTTTAAAATATTTTCATTATAAAATTTCATTTCTACTTTTTTGTCTGCTTCTATGTTTTGCTCTTGTTCTTTGTAACGCTTAATTATCTCCCAGTCCTCAAGAGCTAAATATAAACCAGAAAAACCCTGTTCCTCATTAAGATCTACAGGAATATTGAAATATTTAGCTACAAAAAGAATTGAGTCATATAAACCCCAGTTAGTATAAAGGATCTGACCATTTTTATCATAAGAAGGTCGCATTTCACCATTTATTTGTTTTACTTTTGTAACTAAATCAAAAATATCAAAAGCATCTCCAGCACATTGGGTAAAACACTTAAAGAGTTGAGTATTATTATAATAAAACAATTTCATACTTCCTTCTCCAGATGAATTATGGCAAATTGTTTTAGACACAAAATAGTTATCATGCATTTGAGGTTCCCCGCCCAACTCCGCACACAAATCAAATACTTGTTCTATTGTTAAAGATTTTTTAATTTTATTTTTCTCTTCTTTGATACTCATAAAATTAATTCCTCTCAATTACATTTATTTTTAAATCTTGAATAGCTATTGGTTCATAATTATAGTTTGTAATAAATATAGGTTCTATGCGACAAACTTCACGGCGTGCCCTACACCATACTAATACATTATTAATTTTATTTCCTCTATTTTTATAGACAGCCATTTTTATTGCTGGTTTCTCAAATCCTTGTCTATCTATTAATGGCTGCAAGGCTTCTAAATCTTCTTTTGTTACGTCTAGAAGATGGGCGCCGTAGTCGATCTTGTCCGCTATAGCTTTTGACGTTTCCTCTTATATTTCTATAAGAACTGACTATATTTTAATAACTATATTATAGTTACCATACCTCTTTCGATTTTCATAGGCTTCGTTTCCTAAAACCTAGCTGCGTATCAATAGCAGCTCTACTCCCCAGCATTTCAACCTAAGGGATAGTCGATAGCCCGCACTTGTTTAAAATTTTATTTATCATAAAAAGATGGATTATGTACCATCTTATAAAGAGTACCATAGCCTACATAGCACTCATCTGTTTTTTGAAATTTATTTAAACTTAATCCACTTTCTTGATAGCGTTTAACAATAACATCTCTATCCTCAGCAGTATAAGAAGCTCTATGAGGATTAATTTTAAAAGTTTCTGGCATCACATGGTTCCAGGTCTTTCCGTGCCACATTCTTAAAAAACCAGAATATGTGATTTTATTTTGAAAATGTTGGTTCCATATATCACGACTTCTTAGCCCTTTTTTATAACATTTTCGACAATAAATGACATCTTCTTTTGAGAGTTTTGCCATTCCATGCTCCTCTCCTAAGTGGATGCTTTTATCTCCAGCACAATCTCCACCAGGTGTCTGATTATAATGATTTTTATCTTTATAGGTATTATAAAATTCTATCCAATACTGTTCTCTCTCTTTCATTTCTTGAAGGCTTGATAAATTATCTTCTAGAATAATAAAATCAAAATTATCTAACCCATATTTTCTAATTGCTGCATGAATAGGATAATTATATTCAGCATGGTTTTCATTTAAAGAGGCTCTTTTATGGTCATTGTAGCGTCTTTTTGCATCTTTTGCTAATCCTATATACATATGACCATTTATTTTATTTTTATACATATAAATTGAGTTCATCTGTTTTCCTCCTTCCTTTTATTAATAATAGGCTATAAATTTTTAAACAAGTATGAGACGGGATTCTCTTCGCCCTAAGCGGTCAGAGTTCCCCGTTAGCTGTATTTTTAATACAACCCCTATTGATAAATAGGATAAGGTATGTTAAGGCACAAATCAAATTTCACCTCTGAGCAAGTTCTGATCGAACACTTTCGCGTCCCGCACCTCTCCATTCAATTGAGTACTGGAGATTATAAAGATTCCGAATTCATTACACAAATCTTTCAGTCTTGTAGAAATCATAAATAAAATATTATCTTCCCTTAGTCCTTTAACTCCCGCACGAGAAGAAATTTCACTTAAAATAGCCATACTTGAATGGATATAATCATGTGCAACATATTTTATTCCATATTCTCTTACATTTTTCTTTATTGTATTTTCTATATCTTTAAGATTAAAATTTGGAAGTAAAGTAATATATAATGGAGAATTAGCAATAATATTAGATGCTTTAATAACTCTTTCTCTTTCTCCTTCTAAATACTCTCCTTTAAGAATATGGTCTTCATCAACCTCAGAAACAAAAGCTAACATCATAGTTTGAATTTCTTCTAACTCTTGTTCTGTTGTAATATAGAGAGTAGGCTCTTTTGTTCCGTTTGGTTGCCACTTACCATTTATGTATATTTCATTACAGGCAAAATTACATACATCAGCTATCATACTGCGCGATTTGCCTAAGCCTGTGGGCGCTGACCGAAGATAAAATTTCCCTAGGCGGGCGCCACGTGTTATAGAGTTGATAAGCGGACCAAATAATGGGTACCCAACAGCTGGTTCTGTTTCTAATTTATTAATTAATTTATCTAATCCTTTTCCCGCCTGTGTTGCTACCTCTGTAGCATTATCTACGTATTTTAAACGAATATCTGTGACTTTATTATTTATTAAGTCTGCTAACTGTTCTAATGTATGATTATCAATAAAATCTTCTTGCTGTTGTTTTTTCTTACTATCAAAGATATTATTAATATCATAAATCCAAGTTAAGTCCAATCCAAGTTCATCATATGCTCTAAACAGGCTCATTTTTTTAACTCTGTTATAATAATATTCAAAAGCACTGTCAATATTTTTATCTGATATTTCTTGTAGATACTCTCTACCCTTGTTAGTTTTATATATTGCAAATGAATTTGGTCTTTGCTCTAAATAATCTTCAATGGTATCAATAGTAACAGATTCTACTCCTAATTGATGTAAATTAAAAATAGAACCAAAAAGTATCTTATGAAACTTCTCTGGAAAATCTTGTTCATTAAAAAAATATCTTTCATCATCGAGAAGTGCAGGATTCTTAAACACCGCTCCTATAACTTGAATAATTGCGGCAGTATCTACAAATTTACTTTTAGCCATTAACTTCTTCCTCTCCTAAATCAAATATTCTTTTTTGCTTGTACTCTTGTGTTCTTTCTGGAGATTTTATTGTATATTCCTTTGGCGGGATTTTATCAACTCTATGCTGACTTGCTATTTCCGCCAAGTAAAGTCTATAAAAATATTCATTTGCTTGATTATAGATATAAGGTATTATTCCAATTTGTCCATTTGCTTTTGTAATGCTATTATTTTTTAATTCATAATACCAATATAAACTTTTCTGCATTCCCGTATAAGTATATCCATATTGTTGTTTAAATTCTTTAATTTGCTTTATAACAGTTGGAAGAACTGCAGGAGTCTTATATAAAGTTTTAATATAGTTAATTAAATTATTATAATCTTCTTCTTGTTTCGAAATATTCTTTTGAAAATCAGGAACACATTGAGAATGAGCATATCGTCGTGCCGCAACTTGTATGAATGGTTCTTTATCTCGATCAAAGCGTGTATTACAATACACACACGTTACTATATGAGCCATAGTCACTCCTCCATTTATTTTTTCTATTTTTATTATATCATATTTTTTAAAAAAAGTCAAATCTTGATATTTTAGAATTAAAAAATCCAAAGCATAAAATCGATTCCAAAAAGCGTTCGAGTGTGCCCCGATAGATTTGTGAATCTAATAAAAAGAGCCGTTATATAAAAACTATAACGGCTTTGTGTAATTATATTAGATCTTCTAAGTCTGAGATTATTAAGCTTAACATCTCTACCTGATCTCTTGTACATTGGCTCACCTTTTTACCTTTTCCTAAGTATCTCTCAGTTATCTGAATAATACGGGGTGACCAATTAGATTGAAACTCTTCTTGAGTAGTAGAATTTATAATATCTTCTATAATTTTATTAAATTTATTCATTAGATTGTCATAATCCAAATCGATTTTAACAATAGTCTCTCTCTCATTAGTTACATAATTAGATCCTTTTACTTCTGCTTCTTTGTCTATTGCTGTATTTAGAGCATTAACTAAATCTTGATAGTCTGCCCCAATCTCTCTTTGAATATATTTAAATCTACCTCCCGCAGAAATAGAACCGTCTTCAGAACGAAGCGTTATTACAATATTTGAAACACCATCTTTATATATTGGATGCATATACCCATATAGATCAGCCATATTCTCAATAATCGAGTTATATGTTGTAGATACAGACGGTTTGATTTGAGTAAACTCGGTACCATCTTGTCTTTTAAATGTTCCTTCTTTTGCATGAGAAATAAAATATACCGCATATCCAAGCTGTGTGATAGTTCTAAAAACTTCTTCAAATTCCTTTTTTAAAAGATTCCATCCTTGTCCATAAGGAATTTGACCAATAGTGTCAACATCATTTTGATTACATACGTATTTATCACATAGAGTTGCTGCAATATCAACCGTATCTACACATATTGTATGAAATGCCTCTTTAACTTCAGGCTTTTTTAGTTCTCGTACAACTTGTTTTAATTCACTCCATGAAGTAATATCTTGTACTATAATTCCTGCAATCGCATTGTATCCTCTTTCGACTGGTTTTATTAAACCATTAGACTATATCACGATCTTTATAAAGATCCGTCACCGCTTCGTAATAAGGACTTTCACCTTAAAACTACTCCCTCTCGGGATAGTCGTTACACCTTCCTATATTTTATAGGCTTGGCACGGGATTGTCTTATATGAGGATAAAGCATATAAGAGTTCCCCCGTTAGCAAATAAATTAAGATTTATTCACACCCATATGTATGGTTCAATGACGATGCGCCCATTCTAAACAATCTAAATATTTTGAGTATTTTCTATCTAATCTATTATTAACATTAGAGTCTTGGTATAGATATTTTAATATACGAATTACTTGTTTTCTTCCTGCTATTTGTATATAATAAGTGTTAGAATTTGGATTTTGTCCAATAGATACTTTTACTTGTAAGATATTCTTTATTGTTTCTAAAAAACTTTTTGACCCACAAGCAAAAGAAATTCTATAATTATTAGTTCCTTGAAGGTAATGCAAACTACCATCACCATCAAAGTAGCCTCGTAAAAAATGAGAAATTAAGTGATAAGGAATATTGGGAATAGTAGATATAAGAAAAGTTTTATTAGGAACACACCCCCACTTACATAAATCTTCATGTAGTTGCTTATCTTTTATACTAAAACGATATAAAGTTTTTTTATCTTTAAATCTATTGTCTCCTATTTCAGTTATTTTATGATTAACTGCTCCAATAGCATTTTTAAATTTATTTAAGTGTTCTAAATCTTTAAGAGTAATTCCAATATCATATCTGTTCTTCCCAGATGCAACTGTACCGTCTGCATATAAAAATCCTAGCCAATAGGCTTTATCTGCTGTGTTTATTGAATAAAAATATAATTCATTGCGAGGATAACCCTGTTTATTTCCTCTTGAAGAAATACCGTGCTTATTTAAACAATTTTTAATTGTTGTATAAGTACATCCAAATTCTCTTCCAAGTTGTTTTAAAGAATAATTTTCATTTGTATATTTATCTATAATATAAGCCACTTGTTCTTCCGTCCAAGCGATTACTCCGCCTTTATCACGAGTAATAGTGAATAAACTCATAAATATTCTCCTTCTGTTTAAAATTTTATCTTGACGCTAATAACAATGGTTTAGGCATCTGACTCGCAAGTGTCGTCTTGCCTACTTTTGGCGGTCCATAAATGTATGTAATATAACCACTTAAATCTCTTGAGATTTTATGAGGTTGCAAAGATAATAAATTAATTGCCATATATTAAAACTCCTTTTAAAATTTATTTAATACAAAGAAGGCTTGAAGCCTTCTTTGTATTAGAAATTAAACTGACCTGCGGGAATTGTTGTTCCAAAGCCACTCTTAGGTGAAGAAGTGCTTGATGCTTTCTGCGCAGCATATTCATCCGCTCTCTTTTTTACATCAGCAAGATAAACTTCTCTGTCCTGCTGTGCCTTTACAAGCTCAGCAACTGTAAGAACATCCTCGTCGCCAAATTCATATCCAGCACCTTTAAGTCCTGTGAGCAACCACTCTCTTGACTTTCTCTCTGTATAAGTCACCTTTGGAGCACCCCAAGCAGATTCTTCTATCTGCTGAGTCTTTATCGTTGTACAGTTAATCTTACCCCATACTTTTGTATAGAAAGGCTGTTTAGAGGAAATATCCATTCCTTCAAGAAAATCAATTCCCTGAGGATCTCTAAGTGTAAGTTCAATAGGAAGTAAATCATTTCTAAAATTAAATGCCGCACCTTTAACAATAGCATAATCTTCATCAATATTCTTTTCAGGATCCGCTTCAATTCTTCTTACTCCTGTAATAACCATATCAACAGTGAAGTCATTAAGTTTACCAGAATCTACCGATGGCATTGTACTTACTTCGGTAACAAATCCACCTTCTGCTCTCTTTGCAGAAACAAGATTTCCATCTCTTCCATAAAAATCATTGAGTGCAAGGGCTGGCTCTGCTTTAATAATCATTGCACCATCTTTACCAACTTTTACCCAAGTTGCATCTGAATCAATAATTTTCTTTAATACATTATAGGTTGCATTATCTTTACCCGCTTTTGTTGTTGGTGTGACATAAGTATAAGACACAGGAATAACATTTAATCCTTCATCATCCACCGCAATATGAATTGTGCCATTGATAAATTCTTTACCAAAATTTGCGGAACTCTGATTCTGTACTGTTTTAATTGCTAAATCGTGTTCAAAAATTCTACCTGTGATTGTAACTGTGTTAATATTTTTTCTCATATTTTTTTACTCCTTTTTAGATTATATATTCATTCCCGCATCTGTAATTTTATACTGTATAGGATCTTTTCCTACTTTTTCAACATAGCCAAGTTCAACTAATTTCCTCATAGAACCTGAAGCTGATCGAGATGTCTTACCTATTGCTTCACCAAGTTGCTTGCTATTAAAAGCCATATTTGGTTCAGTTTTCATGATTTCAATAATAGCAAGGGCATTCTCACTAAGTTTTGTATTTTTTTCTTTTTCACTAACAACAGTAGTATAAAAATAATTTTTTGCTTCTTCACTTAGAAGGTCAGGATTCATTGATATAATCGCTTCAATTTCACTAATAAAAGATATTTTACTCATATAATTTTCTCTCTTTCTTTATTTTCTATATATATTATATCATAATTTTTTAAAGTTTTCAATTAAACAATATCAATTCTTTTGCATATGGAAGACTTTCTACCCAATTACAAAAATTATCTTGCCACTCCCACTTTAAACGATGATTTTTTCTTTGATAATAAATATTACGAATTTCTTCATAATTAGTATCCCATGTCCTCATTTGTAGAAACCCTTCAGGTAGTAAGCGTTTTGCACGTAATAACAACCTATCTTTTTCTTTTTGTGTAAATCCACTATTTCGATATAATGAACGTAATGATTCAAGTTTGGTGATAATAGTGTTTAATAAATCTTTATCCTCTATGCAATAAACAAATAGTTCTTCCGTTATAGGTTCATCAGTATTTAACAATTTATGCATAGTAGAGCAGCTATTTTTCGTTCCAAAGTGATACGTGTCGAGCTCGCTCCAAACGTACCTTGGGAGAGTTATATCTGTACAAACGTGAATCATACGAAGAAATTTTCTATGCTCTGATCCTGCTTTAATTAACCTTTGAGCAAGAGCAAGATCATTTGGACCAATAATACTATTTCCTTCAGAATCTGTTGTAGTATCAGAAAGAGGCCAACTATTCAAAGGATTGCGCATGCCCCTCATTGCACCCTCTATATTAAAAACTTTAGTTTCTTTAAAAGTTATTTTCATTATGTATTTACTCCTTTATTGCTATTGTACCCATAATCTTTACTCATATATAAGTCAATATAATATCTTTCTCGTTCATTTAATTGAGATTTATCACATTGTTCAAGTAATTCCCAAGAGAAATTCCAAATACCATATTCTTGCATAGCTTTATAAAGTTTGTTCCCCGCGGGAGTATCAATACCGAGACCGCATTTTGCGTGGGTCTTGAGGCGCGATGCCACATCTAATGCTTGCCCCACATAACATTCATTTGTAATAATATTAGTAATCTTATAAATACCAGTTACTTGTTTAATCCCAAGTATATTATTACATAGAGTAGTCATTGGCTTTTGAAACCAAGTAGACCAAATAAGCATACTAAGAACTCTTGGTTTTGCTAATTGAGGTTTAATTCTTTCTAAAATAGCAATATCATTTTTATCTTTTTCATCAAGAGTAAGACAATAAAAATTCTGTTTTTCTTTAATTTCTTTTTCTCTTATTATCGCCTGTTGGGCGGCAACACGAAAATTTTTTATTTCTTGTATTTTTTTATTCTCTTCTTCAAGTTGCTGATTAATCTTCTGTCTTTCTTTATCCAACTGCGAATTTAATAAATCTTTTTTTTCAGTAAAAGATTTTTCTAAATCAGCAATTTTATTATCATATGATTGATTAACATTCACATAATCTTCTTCTAATGTATCCATATAATTTTCAAAAGCAGAAAAGGATATTTCTTCAAGTTCTTTTATATGTTTTTTAATATTCTGCTTCTTTTGATTATATGTATCATCTAATTGAGAGATTAACTCTTTTAAAGAATCTTTTGTATGAATTTTTTCTTTTATTTCATTACTCAGAGTTTCATTAAGTATCTTTTGTTCCTGATTTTGTTGTATAATCTTCTTATTTATTTCTTGTTTTGTTACAATACATTCGTATAATATTTTTATCACAAGGGCTGATAAAATTATCATTATACAAAATATAATCCCATAATAAATAAGCTCTATCATGGTTTTTCCCTCTGTGAACTTTGCATATACAAAGAGTAAATAAGGCTATTTATAGTAGGGTTTTCACTATCATATGTCTTTAAAATATTCTCCGCCCACGCGGCAGTACGATCTGTTCCATACATACGTGCTGTTTCAACAATAAACATAATAAAATCTTTTTCAAGTTTATCTTTATCTTTGACAGACGTAGTATACGTTCTAAAATGAGTACCTTCCTCAAGCCACATTTCAATACTAATACCTGTATAATACGAATTAATGTATTTATTAAATTCTGTAAAAACTTCTTTAATATCTGATGTTACTTTTTTATTAAAATAGTCATCTGTGTTTATATCAACTCTCACTACATATATCATATTAAGACAACCTTTCTTAAAAAGAAAAGGTTAAAATTGTAATAATTTTAACCTTTTCTAACTCTATTAGAGATAATATTACTCTTCAACATTTTGATCGGGATCAAACTCACAACCAGCTTCTGTAAGCTTAATTAGGTTTACTGGCTTGTGAGTACCATCAGGCAGCTCAATCTCAGCGGGAACTCTTTGCATCAAGCCCTTCTTCTGAAAAGCAGAAGTTACAATACCATTAACCTGTCTTGAAGTAAGTCCAAGTGCATCAGCAATATCATTAGCTGTTACATCTTTATCTCCAATACTCTTTACATAATCAAATACCTTACGTGAATTTTCTGTCATCTTTGCCATAATCTTTTTTCTCCTTTATAATTAAAATTTATTTTTTATATTTAATAAGAACTTTTTTGTTCTTTATTATACTATTATTATATCAAAAATTTTTAAAGTTTTCAACTTATTACGCCTTATAGTTAGTGAAAATATAATCATCAAGCTGGAACATTTCTTCCATACTAAGCGATGACATAATTTTTTCTATTTCTTTTTGACTTTCTTCTACTTGATAAGATTTATAAATATTGTTTTCTAATTTTATAATCTTATCTGCAAGTTTTTTTAGAGTTTTTTGTTTCATTTTCTAATATATATTATATCAAAAATTTTTTAAAAAATCAAATTATTCTAAAAACTTTTTGATAAATTCCTCCTCACTTATAATTTCAATACCTAACTCTTTTGCTTTCTTGATCTTTACAGTTCCGCTATTGCTGTCATTTGAAATTAAACAATGTACCTTTTTACTAACAGAATCAACGACTTTTCCACCGTGTTCTTCAATTACTTGTTTAAATTGTTCTCTTTTCATTTTAGTTAATTTTCCAGTTATACAAACGACAATATTTGATAAAGATTTTTGTGTTATTTCCTGCTCTATTACTGGCTCTTCATATATAATGTTTAAATAATTATATACTTTATCTGCTACTGAATAATCATAATTTAATAATGAATTAGTTTTTGCGGTAGCAAAATTAGGTAATACAGAAAAATTAAATTTATCTTCTATTGCTTGTCTAAATAGTGTATAAGTAGGAAATTTTTTTACAATTTCTTTAGCAACAGATTTTCCAATGAGGGGGATGCCCAATGCGGAAATAAAAGTAGCCAAAGAACATTTTTTACTTCTTTCAATAGAATCTAATACTCTATCTACTGATTTTTTCCCAAATCCTGATAAATTTTCCCATTCTTTTCGATGAGAATCTAATATAAATATATCTTCAATAGAATTTACCCAATTCATTTCATAAAGTTTATTCAGCGTAATTCCAGACAGTCCTTTTATATCCATACCTTTAGTGGAGCAAAAATGCTCAATTTGAGCGACCATTTTTTTACCGCAATCTACATTCGTACAATATAGCGTTACAATACCTTCATTGTTTTTCTTTGTGGTAGGATAACCGCAATAAGGACATTTTTTAGGCGGTGAAAGAGAGGGACCTCTTTTAATATCATTGTTTTCAAAAACACTACTTAATTGTGGAATTATTTCATTGGCTTTAAATACAGTAGCTTGCAATCCTCTAAACCAAGTACCAGCATATAACGACTCCATAACACTAAGATTATGAAGGCTAGCACGAGAAACAGTAGTCCCTAATATTTCAACTGGTTCAAAAATAGCTACAGGAGTAAGAATACCACTTCTACCTAATTGCCATTCAATATTTAAAATTGTGGTTTGAGTTTCTTCATCATACCTTTTAAAAGCAATTCCACCCCTAAAATGATGTTCTGTTCTCCCTTGCTTCTTATAATATTCACAATTATCAAATTTAAACACCAATCCATCAATAGGATAAGACAATTCTTCACATTTTATAAAAGTATGTTCCGCCGCCTCATTAATTGGATATTTCTCTTTGTTACTCTTGTTTCCACTAATAAAAGGCACAATAGTAAAGCCTAATTCAGATAGCAACTCAAGTTTATCACTTAACAATGTACTATATTCAAATCCTTTTACCACATCCCAAGCAACAAAGGTGAGTTTACGTTTCTTACATTCGTTTGCGTCTAACAGCCTAATGCTTCCACTTGCAAAATTGCGGGGGTTTTTATAAGCATTTTTAAATTCTTCAAAATCCTTATAAGTGCAAATGACTTCCCCATCCACTATTAGTTCACCTTTCATACCCTTTATAGTTTTTGGAATATTCCATATTGTCATAGCATTATGAAGAACTTGTTCACCAACTACACCATTACCTCTTGTTTCTGCGGAAATAAGCTTTCCATCAATATAATGTAATGATAAAGTGAGTCCATCCATCTTACCCATGCAAATGAAATCTTCTTCGCCCAAGAAGTTTTTTACTGTTTGAGCATTTTTTGTTTTGTCTAACGAAAGCATGGGGTGATTATGGGTAACTTTTTCTAATTGATTAACTGTAACATAATGAATTTTATTCGTTGGAGAATTATCAAGAACAAAACCATCGTTTTTTTCTAATTCTTTTAATTTAAAATAAAGATTATCCCATTCAATATCTGACATATAAGGATTTCCCGCATCATATTTTTCAGTAGCTTTATTTAATATATTTATAATACGTTTCATTTCTGCTATTGAAGTTGCCATATCTTTACTCCATTTCCTTTATTTTTTTATTCTATATATATTATAACAAAAATTTTGATAAAAATAAAGTAAGGAGAATATATCTCCTTACTGTTTTATAGTTTAACAACAGAAGTTAAAACACTATCTTTAATCATTATATTTCCCATACTAGTTCTACCTACAACCGGCACTTCCGCACTTGAAATACAAAGATTGTTTGGCTTTCCTAATAATAATAAGTTATCATCTGCGGAAAGAAATACTGCACCAACAACCTCTGCAGAATTGTCTATTTTAGCAATGAGTATGCCTTTTCCATTTCTGCCTTGCAGAGGAATTTCAGAAGCATTGACTTGTTTACCAAATCCTTTAGAAATGAATATTCCAAGATTTTCATTATCATTTTTAACAGGAAGTCCTATTAAAACTTCATCATCTTCCGTCAATTTGATAGACTTTACACCCATTGCAACTCTTCCTATTGGAGCAATAGAAGATGTTTCAAAGCGAATAGCATAACCTCTCTTTGTTACTAAAATTAGATCTTCATCATTAAGAAATGTTACATTCGCTATTGAATCATTTTCTTTTAACTTTAGTGCCACAATACCATTGCTCTTTTTTGTTGCAGTATATTCCTTTAACTCTGTTTTCTTAACCAATCCATTAGAAGTAATAAAGCATACATACTTTGGTTGTACCTTACGATTAAGTGAAGTCATAGCAATAACTTTTTCATCCATTCCTAAGCCAATAATTGTATTTACATCAACGCCTTTAGACTTATTATCTGTTGCGGGGATATTATTAACTAAAGTTCTGTACATTTTACCTTTTGAAGTAAAAAACATTAAAGTATCAATAGTATTGGTAGATATAGTATCAAGCATCGCATTATCGACATTTTTAATACCTTTTGTATTGCGACGTTGTGTTTTAAAAGTGGCTTTTGAGAGCCTCTTAATTTTACCTGATTGAGTTAAGATAATTACAACATCTTCTGGTGTTACCTCTGCTATTTCTTCTTCTTCTGTTCTTTCTGCTTTTGTATTAGTGTTAATAGTTCTATGAGAATCGCCATATTTCTTTTTTATTTGTAAAACATCTTCTATCATTTTAGATTTAATCTTTTCTTCTGAGGATAAAATATCTTCTATTTTTGTAGCTTTTTGCTCTTTTTCTTCTTTTTCTTGAACAAGTTTTTCTACTTCTAAGTGAGTTAAACTTGAAAGTCTCATTTTTAAAATAGCATCTGCTTGTATTTCATCGAGAATATATTTTTTAATTAACAACTCTTTAGCCTGTGATGTACTTGAAGATGTTTTAATTAAAGAAATAATTTCGTCAATGTTAGCAAGAGCTAAAATCAATCCTTCAATAATATGAATACGGTCTTTTAGCTTTTTAAGATCATACTGATATGCCTTTATAATAATATCCTTAAGATGAGCAATATAAGCTTCTATACTTTCTTTCCACGAAAAAAGTTTTGGTGTAACACCTTTATCAAGCATATTCATATTGATAGAAAAACTATTTTGTAATGGGGTGTGTTTATAAAGTTTATTGATAACAGTTTTAGGATTAGCTTTTTTATCTAATTGAATATAGATACGACAACCTCTTTTATCAGTACCATCATAAACAGATTCAATTCCTTCAAGTAATCCTTCCTCAATAGCGTTACTAATTGACTTTACTGTGTTTGCAGTAAAAGTCATATATGGCATTTCAGTAACAATAAGTTCACGAGTTTTTTCATCATAATCAATTTTTGCTCTAACTATTGCGGCTGCTCCATGTCCTGTTTTTAAGCTCTCTTTTACTTCTGCCTCATTAATAATTGTTCCACCAGTTGGAAAATCTATTGGACAATAAATTTCTTCAAAAGGAACCATTGGATTATTGATTACTTTAACAATAGCATCACATACATCTGTTATACAATGCGGCGGGACACTACTACTACAAGCTACTCCTATACCGAAACTACCATTTACCAGTGCATAAGGAAATTTAGAGGGGAGCACTGTTGGATATTCTTCCTCTTGTGTATAATTTAATTTCCAAGTATCAATCGTATCCTTATCTAATAATTGAGTCATCTCGTAAGCAATTTCTCCACCTCTCATTTCCAAATAACGAGCCTGTGAATAGTCATCGCCAGATAGATATGAGCCATTATTACCATATACCTCCATTATGGGATATCTTAAAGAGAAATTTTGAGACATACGAACGGCAGTTCCTAAAATAGAAGAATCACCATGAGGTGAAAAACGCATAGCCGCATTTACTGTTGCCACAGCTTTTTTCTTTTTATCTTTATATGTTAATTTATTTTTATACTGAGCAAAAAGAATAAATCTTGCACCTGTTTTCAATCCATCTCTTGCATCGGGAAGTGCTCTAGTTTGAACTACATAACTTGCATATGGAGTATAAAAAGCTTGCAGAGCATCACTAACTTCCCATTCTGTTCCATTAAATTGTATTTCTGCCATATTTTTCTCCTTAATCTTCTAATGTTTCAAAGTTAGCATGAGAAAAGATATAATCTTTTCTTGCTTGAATATTCGTTCCTAATAGAGTATCAAAATAAGTAAAAGCACTCTCTGCATCATTCATTGTAATTTTTACTCGTCGTGAATCTTTAGAAAAGATAGTTGCTTCAAAATCATCTGGATCTGCTTCACCAAGACCTTTAAATCTTTGAACTTCTCCTTTAGGTAATTTTGTTAATTCTTCATCACTATAAGCATAATAAGTTTTACCTCTTGTATCTACTCTAAATAATGGTGTTATACCCCAATAAATTTTTCCAGCGGAGATAAGTTGCGGATAATAATAATAGAAGAATGAGAGTAATAAACAAATAATATCATAACCATCCTTATCCATATCCGCCATAAGTGTAATCTTGCCATAACGAAGCTTGTTTATATTAAACTTATCACCAACTCCGCAACCAAGAGCAATATGTAATTGTTTAACCTCTTCATTTGCGGCAACTTTTTCTTCTGGATTCTTTAAGGCATTAATAATTTTACCTCTTAAATCAAAACAAGCAGTAAAATCGCTATTTCGTGCTTTGACTAATGCTCCTTTTGCTGACTTTCCTTCACAAATCATCAATTCAGAGCGGTCATCGTGATAACGACAATCAGTCAATTTTTCAGCACAAACAACTTTTTTCTTTAGAGCTTTTTGTATATCATTATTGCTTTGAAGAGCAGCTTCTCTTGCTTTATTTGCTGCATGCTCCGCCCTTTGTACTCTCACAAGCATTTCTACAATACTATGAAACTCAGGTGTTTTTGAAAATAATTCAAGTCCTTCTTTAAAAGCCTTTGACGCAAGAGTTCTCAAATTAGGATTGTTAATTTTACTTTTTGTTTGATTTGCAAATGAAGGATTCCGAACTTTACAATTGATTGCGTATATTAGTCCTTTACGAATTAATTCTGGTTCAAAATCTTTTTTGCTTATTTTTTTTATTTGTGTTGTAAATGTAGTTTTTGCTCCTGTAATTGGGGTTCCGCCCTCAGGACAATATAGACCATTAACAAATACATATGATTGCGCAGAATCATTTGTCCACATAAAAGCTACTTCTATTTCATCATTATCATCTTTTGCTGTTGCTATTATTGGTTTTTTCATTAGCGGATTTTTTACTTTATCTTTAATAAAATCCGCAATACCATTTTTAGAATAATATTCAATTTGTTCATTTGTATTTAAATTTTTAATAATAAAGTGAACACCTTTATTAAGATACGCTATATTCTTTATCTCTTGACAAATTCTTGTATATGTATAAGTTTCACTCATATTTTTAAATACTTCTTTATCGGGGATAAACTTAATAAAAGTACCATCTTTTCCTAAAAGAGATTTATCTTCTTCTTTATAAGAAACTAAGTCTCCTTTGTGAAAAATAACAGTTGCTGTTTTATTACCTCTTTGGACTATTGCTGTAAAATCTTGTGCCGACATACACGACGCCTTTGACCCAGTGCCATTCAATCCACTAACCGTGGTATATATTTTATTATTAAATTTACCACCGGTATGACTTTTAGAAAAAATTGATACAAGAACGTTCTCACCATCTTCTCGTATACCAAAAGGAATTCCTCTACCATAATCTCTTACAGATACTTCATTCTTTTTTTCATCTACCGTAATTTCAACAGTATCACCAAATCCCATTAATGCTTCATCAGTAGAGTTATTAATAATCTCTTTAAAAGATTGGTAAATACCATCTGTGTCATCTGTTCCAAGATACATAGAAACTCGTTGTCTAATACCTTCTTTAAAGCTTAAAGATTCAATATTATCAATTCCATAATCATTTTGAGCCATTATTTTTCTCCTTTCAAACTTTCTATATTAATTATAACATATTTTTTTATAAAAAGCAAATCACAGCTTATTCAGCTGTGATTATTTTATAACTTTATTATTTTTTATCTTTTTTTAGTATAGCTTAAGGACAGCCATCCGGCGCCCGAGAGCAACTGGCCCCAACCATTCTTTTCTGCAACGATAGTATATACTTCTCCTTTTTTTACAGTTGTATTAATCTTATAATTTGTGCCTGCTCCCGCGCGTACATTAAGTACATCCGCAGTAATTTCAACAAGATATTTAGTAGTTTTTGCTGTTGAAGTTACAGGAGTGTAAATTAACTTTCCATTACTATCGTACACTTTATAACCTTCTGTTGCATACTTATCAGCAAGAGCTTTAGCAGATTGAAGATTCTTATAAGCACCTTTTTGTGTTTTTGCATCATTTGCGGAAAGTCTTATGCGATAAATGATGTCATTTGTTTTTGTTTCTGTTGGTGAAGTAGAAGTGCTTGCTGTCGCATTACTAATTTTAACTTTAAAAGCTTTCCATTTGCTTTCATCTCCGCTATCTGCATTCCAACCAATAATTCCGGGGCATAACTTACCAGAAACATCATAGTGGCGAATGACATTTGAAGCTGGAATATTAAATTCTTTCATCAAATATTTTGTTAATTCAATAGCCCTATTAACAACAGCATCAGTAAAACTCCATTTTGTGCTATTTGCCCAGTCAGAAGCAGACCAATTAGAATTTGTTGAACAAACTTCTATTCCTATACTATTGAAATTTGTACATTTTCCATAATAAGAACCACCTTTTGTACCAGCTTTTCCATCTCCACAGTGCCAGCAAGATCTGTTATATAAATCAGGATTAAATTGAACAATAGTAGAATCATCAACTATAAAGTCTGCGGAAGCATTTAATCCATACTGACTAAACATACTTGCTGTATTTGCGGCGGTCCCCGCCCTACTCGTACTACCAGCTGTATAATGAATAACAATATACTTTATATCTCTTGACGGAGTATAACTTGTATTATTTGTGCTTGTTCGTTTTGTAATATTAATTGACATATGCTGTCATCTCCTTTCATTTATAATATATAAAAACAAACAAGAATGAATTAATCATTCTTGTTTGTTTCATTTTTCTTTTTTTGAAATTCCCTTAAAAATTTAATACTTGCATCTCTTTGTTTTATTTCTTTTTGAAAATTTTCTTCATATACATCTATATTATGTTCTTCTTTTTTAATTTCTTCTTTTAATAAATAAATACGCTTTCTCAATTTTCTTGCTTCAATACTTTCACTATTATAACCTTTAGTTTGTTCTAACATAGTTTGAAAATACATTAATTCTTTTAAACGTAATTTCAAATCTTGAACTTTTCTTTTATAAGTTTTTATAATAGCCTTCATCTCAGCGAATCTACATCCTGCGTATGAAGAAGCATAGTCTTTATCTTCTTTATGAAGTCTTGATTTACCCATAAAAGTTCCATATCTATTTTTAATCCAAACTTTACTTACTCCTGTTTCTGGATTATATTTAGAATATATTAAAGAATATTTTATAATTAACACCCCTTTTCTTTTTTTTTAATTTCAACCCTTTATTATATTATATCAAAAATTTTTTATGTTGTCAAGTTTGTACGCTTCCTTCAATTGAATAAAAATTTTTTATATCAATTAGAATGTCTTCTATGGATATTGGTTTACAATTATGGGCATCCACTTCACAATGATATATAAGACCTTTATTCATATCATCAAATTTGTTATTAGTATGTATATGCCCACAAAGAGAGATAACTCTCTGTTTTAATGGTTTGTCAATATCATAGTTAGAACAGAGTGTAGGGTAATGAGTAAGACAAAAAGAGTATTTATGGTATTTTAAACGGTATCCCATCTGAATATCAACAATATTTGAAAGATTAGCCATATCTTTTAGGCGATTATTTAAATCGTGATTTCCATAGGCAAGATAGATTTTTCCATTTAATCTCTGAACCATCTTAAGAGCAGTTTCCTTGTCGGTGCCCATAAATACATCACCAAGGTGATAAACAATGTCATCTTTTTTAACACAATTATTCCACCTTTCAATAATAATTGCATTCATTTCTTCAATAGAGGAAAAACCTCTTTCCGCATAAATAAAAGGCTTATTATGGCTAACAAAAATGAGTGTCTGATGTTAGAAAAATATTACTCATTTTATAGAATCATCTCCTTTCTAAATTAAATCGTCTATTGGTATTCCTACAATTTCTTTAAATATATTTGCGTCAAAGTTTGGTAATTGTTTAATAAAATCTATATCTTTTTTAGAGCAATATTTATTATGTACTCTTTCAAAAATATCTAAGTTATCTTTAAGTAAAGAATGAAATTCTTCCATTGACATATTTACTTCTTGATTAAATATCATTGGTTTCTGCGGCATTGTATTAAAAAGTCCATAACAATATTGTCCAGAGTTGCATATTCCAACATTGTTATTCCCGCAGTTTAAATGACCAAAATTATTTTGACCATTATTATTTGTCCCAAAATTAAAATCTCCTATATTGTCCCAACCGCTATTATTATTCCCATTGTTATAAGAACCTATGTTGCCATTACCAGCATTATTATCTCCTGTATTATTATCGCCTGCATTATACCAGCCATTATTATAGTTGCCATGATTACGAAATCCAATATTACCACAGCCTTGGTTATAAGAACCTAAGTTACTACTTCCATAATTTCTAATACCAATATTTTTTTTCCTGTAAATAAAAAATGTTTTTAGCATTTTAAAATATGGAAAACGAATTTCTTTTATAATTTTTATTTTATCGGTAGCATATTGAGTTCCCACCTGTTGAATGTCTCCATAGGCTTCTATTTCCACAACCTTTATATTTCTTTTGAATGGGTAATACGCATAAACGTCAAATAAATCTTTGCAAAAATGAAAACCTCTATGGCAAATTTTTAATTTATCATTTAGTTCATATGATTTACCTATTTCATATTGAAATCCGCCCAACCCTGTAAAATCTTTATGAAGAGCTTTGTATCCATGCATAAATCTTTACCTCCTTTTAATAATCAAATCTTGTAATTGTATCAAAACCCTCTATATGTTCTGGTTTTTGATAATTTTTATACATATTTATAATTGCAGAATCTGGTACTCTTGCCCGTCCTTCTCTTTGTTTGTTTCTTTCTAAGCATTCTTTAAGGCTCGGGTGAAATGTAATCGCTTCTAAAGTGATATTGCTAAGATTAAGTCTATTTAACACTTTAGCTCTTGATTTTTTAGATATATGCGTTGCATCTATTATAATAATAGAATGTTCATTATCAGCAATAGCATAGTTAATATCAGAAATAAAGGTATTAAACACTTGAGTTTCTTTTGAAAAATATCCTTCATTTTCAGAAACTAAACGAAAACGAATTTCATCACGAGAGATAATAACAACTTTTTTGTTTTCTTTATATTGCTGTGTCCACGTACTTTTTCCGCTTCCAGGACATCCACAAAGCATTATTAATGTTTTTTCCATCACTTACAGCTCCTTTTGTTTTAAATCACACATAAAAGAATTATTGCTATTCCAGCATTTACCATGCTTGTTATATCTACAATTCGTTCTGCCGCAACTTCTTAATTGAGCAATTGGAATTTTTTTACCATCAACAAATCTTCCACAGATGAAATCTTCTACGAAATCTTCATAACTATACCCTCCAAAAGGTCTAACTTCTGCATGATTAACTTCTTCTTTACAATGATAGCACCATAGTTTTTTTAAGTGCCCAGACTCTTTGTATCTCCCTTTTTTTCTTGCTATTGGAATAGATTTATTGCCGCATTTTGTACAGTAAAAATCACTAATCTGTATTTCTTTATTTCTTGCCATTTGTAACAACCTCTTTCTTTAACTTTCTATATTTATTATATCATATTTTTTAAAAAAAATAAAGAGAAAGAAATTAATCTTTCTCTTTTAATTCTTTTTCTAAACTTCTTCTCCTAAAATTTGTAGCCTTGCTATCTGCGCCGCTAATCTGTATGCTTTAGCGTGCTTGTTATCGCCGTGAGTTTTTTGAACCATATTAAGCCAAGTATCTATATCAGTGTTTTTGCACCCGCATTTTACAAAGATTTTACCGTCTTTTGCTTTGTAGAATGTAGTTGTACCATTTCGGCTACCAATTGGAGTTATTGTAAATACATCTGTTGCTTTTTCTATTTTAGCTTCGCCGCAAACCTCAGCTGAGTCATAAACAATAGCTGAACCACACACCTTAGCCTCATCGGAAACCCTAGCCTTACCAAAAACCATAGCTTCGCCGTAAACCATAGCTTTGCCGGAAACTTTAGCTAAGTCAAAAATCTGAGCATTGCCGTAAACCATAGCCAAGTTACAAATTATAGCCTTGCCATAAACTTTAGCTGAGTTGCAGACCATAGAGTTGTAAATCTTAGCTTCGCCGTAAATTTCAGCTTCGCCGAAAATCATAGCATGGTCGTAAACTTTAGCCAAATCATGAACCATAGCTGAGCCAAAAATTTCAGCTGAATCGTAAATCTCAGCTTCGCCGTAAATCATAGCATTGTCGTAAGCCTTAGCCAAGTTGAAAATCCAGCAGTCGCCCTTTTGCGAAAGATTATTTTCGCTTTCTACAAAACCACCTAAATCACCCTTTTTGACGTTATTTCCAATATTTTTCAATGCTCTTATTCTAAAGAGCTTTTTCCCAAAAAAATTAATAGTTTCATTTGTCAATTCGTATTTCATTGTTTATCCTTCCTTTTTCCTACTCTCAGCTCTCATATATTCACTTTTTAATTAGCTAAAAATGAATCATTCCACCAACAATCTTGAGATTTTATTTCTTCAATTCTTAAATTATTATGCCCTTTACAAAGAGCCTTATCATTTTCAGTAGGATTGTTTATCATACGTTCAAGTATTTTATTTGCATATTCTTTATTAATTCCGCAAGTAGCAACAAGACATCCAATATAGTTCTTTGTATCTCCAACTATAACATACTCAGTCATAATATTCTCCTTTTCTACCATATAGGGTTTAATACTTACTTTGTTCTGTTTTTAAAAATATATTTTTCTTTATTTTCTATAATTATTATAACATAAAAAATAAAAATAATCAAGAAGAATAACACTTCTTGATTAATATTTTAAATTCCAGCTCGCAAATGGGTTATAAACGACTTATTTTCGTGATATGATTTGCTTAAAATGTGTCTTTTTCATAGACACAATGTTTCTATGATTCTTGTGTAAGTCGGGATTTTTTTACTCTTCTTTCAGCAATTCGGGGTTGTCGTAAATATTGCCGATGATTTTAAGGTTTATCCACCATCCTAAATCTTTGCGAAGTAAATTACTATATTTTCCATACCATTCAATACTAAACCCTAAGTGACACTCACCATTCTCCGAATTAGTTGTTTGATATTCTCCGAAGCGGATAACCCCTATCATTCCATCTTGTTTTGACTTGATAATATCCCCCTCGTAAATCTTCTTTCCGTTATTATCTTTCAATCCTGTGTACTGTCCGACAGTGGCAGGGTCGATGCCGTATGTATGATTACTTTCGTTGGGATTTTTTGCAGGTGCATACAGAACATCTTTCAGTCCTATTGCATCACTGAGACGGGCGTAATAGCCATACAGCCACTTTCCGCTGCCCTTGCCTTTTGCCCTGAATAAAATCTCTCTCATTCCTTTTCCCCTCCTTATTAGGCACGCTTGAAAAACTCTCTAAGATCAAACCATTTGTCATCAATGATGTTGCCTATTGTCGTAACACTTGAACCCAAACCGTCAATTTTAATACAACAATACTTGCCTTTTAAATCCTCCCAGTTTGTAACACCTACAACATCCATTATCTTCATCATAGCAACTAAGCCTTTGCCATTTTCAGACTTGAACTCGTCTGCTCCGAGATAACCATGTCCAATACAGTATCCGCCAATATTAACACCCATACCGCAACCTTTAACTGTTATGAAAAAGGTTAAACAGCCATGGTCAGCCATTGTCAATCTTACATCTGTAATTTTTACATTGTTAATTTCCATTCTCATTCTCCTTCCATCTTTGCGCCACAGTTTGGACAGAATTTCATTTCTTCTTCATCATAATAAAAATCACCTGAAAACAAATCATCTAAGCTTTTGCCACATTCTGTGCATCTGTTGTGCTCCCATTTTCCGTGTTTCACTACCATCAAACCATCAGATTTTAACTGTTCTACTACCCTATTAACAATTTCTGATATATCTATCCGCCACTCAGCCATTTTCTTCTCCTTCCATCTTTGCCCCCGCCATGCAAACAATTATTGATACAATGCCAACCACAACTGCTAAATTCATCTCACAATACCTCTCTTTACTCTCTTGCACCACCACGTTGTCTTTATTGCTTAAAGGTGAAATTATACTTTTAAAATTTAAAGCAATTTAAATAGCATTTACGGCAATTTTAGACTATAGTTTTCTCTTTCAGCTTACGGATAATCTCGCCACCGTAAGCGTTCTCGGTAAGCTTAATAAATTCGTCAACTGTCATTGTATCTTTTTTAAGATCTATACCGTGTTCTTTCGCAAAAGTAAGTCTTCCCATCTCACACGATCCTGTAAGTCTGTTATGCCATTCGAAGAAATCACTAACGGGATAGCAATCTGTGCGGTTGTGGTTCTTCCAAAACTCAGCAATTCTATCCTCTACGGGCACATTATGCATCGCTTTGGCGAATGCATAGTTTCTTGCTTCTCTGAGCGTCCTACCGTGTGCAAAACAATTGTTATATTTTACCACATAGCAAGGTTCGAGAGTGAGGTCTCTATGCAGAATAAATCCTTTAGCACAAACACCATGTAACCTCTTGATAATTGTTTGAACACCATCTATCACATAAACTGTATCGCCGCAAAAGTTTTTTATCCCATTGCCATTACTGCAAGCAAAACCATCTCCGCCATAGCCATTATAACGACCACCGTTGCCGAAATCATAACCATCACTATCATAGCCACTACTACCGTAGCCAGAGCCATCGGCACCCCATGCGTCTTTTGAGGCGTCACTATAGTTGTTAACAGGATCCTCACCTATGAATTTTTTTATATCTTCCATTCTGGTACTCCTTTGATATTCTTTTCAGCTTCATCAGTACAAGGAATGAGTTCAATCACGCCAAGGATCGTCATCTCAGGCACAGTCACCGTAAACTTACAGTTTCGAGGCTTTTTAACCCCCTCGACCGCCATCTGTGACAAACTTGCTGCTCCGTCCCAGTACCATATTCTGCGAACATTGGTCATTGTCACCTCATTGCCTTTGCGCTCTTTAATGTTTCCAGCGAAGACACCTGCACGATCTGATCTTACAATGTAATACTTTTCCATACTTAAAACTCCTTTATAATTTTTTGTCAATTTCAAACATCTTAATAAACTTCTTTGTTGATAAATTATTTATAAATTGTTGCTCTTTATTCTCATAACAAGCAAAATAATAAGCAAGGTTTTTATTATTTTTATTATTTTTTATATGCAAAGCAAAATCCTTTTTTGAGTTTTCTGGATGCTTCATTTTCCAACATTCAACCTCGAATTTTATTTGTGAAAGATCTTTAGAATTATCTGATAATGCAGCTTTAATACTGTCAAAATAATTTGTATATTGAGAAAAATAAGCTAAAAATTCATCTGTTTCATTTGCTTTTATAATATCTATTGCTCTTTCAAGAGTAAGAACTCCATTATTCGCAGCATGGTGTAAGCGAACATAGGAGTCTGTCTTTATTTTTACTCGATTGCCTTGAGCATCTTTTACGACAATTCCCTCATGTTCATCTGACATTTTTTGAACAATAGCATTACAATCCATTAGAGATGAGATAGGATAATATGTTGGACGCGGTATCTCAGGAAGAAAACGAACAGGAATAATAACTTCTTGCAATGTTTCCATGTCGCGCGCGGAAAGAAGATAAATTTCGGGTTCAGGATAATTAATCACTATTCGATTCCAAGGAGATACAAGCTCAAAAGTATAACATTTCTTCTTATTAAAAAAGTTATAATGATTTATACCTGTTATATTTTTATACGCTATTTCAAAAAGTTCACCAAAAGTTGCAATCACAGAACCATCTCCAAGAGGTGCTTTATAAGCATCAATAGTACCATTCGTTGAAAGATGCCATTTTCCACGGGCATACCAAAGGGATATTAAAGACCCGTCTATCTTTTCTGTTGCATATGCGGTCGCCCAGTCTATTTCATCCGCATATTGTTCTCCATAATTAAAAAACTTTTTGAAAGCCATTCTAACTACTTTCCAATCATCAAGAGAATCAAGAATTAATCCTCTTGCTTCGCGGCATATTTCTTCTGAAAAATCAGAGTTAAGTTGTGAATATTTAAAAAGATAAAAACCATCTTTTTCAGATATTTTAAGGTTGAAAGGCGGAGAGGAGAGCCTCTCCCGCCAATCATTAAGATGTAATTGTATAAACTTTTGAATTTGTAACATAATTATCCCTCCTTACGCCATTCTTTTAAGGTCATAAGCTTTTAAACAAATGCGATAGGGATATTCACCTTCAATTGGATAGAACATTACATTACCTAATTTTGTTCCTTCCGTTATCTCTGCATCAATATATCCAGTTCTACCTACACAAAAATTTCCACTAACTACCTGATACAAACCTTCTTTAAACCTGATCTCTGCCGTTTTACTCATAAGCTATTTTCTCCTTCTTTTTTGTTACTATTCTTTTTTTACTTTCTTACTATATTTATTATATCATATTTTTTATTAAAAATAAACACTGAGAAATGAATTCCCAGTTTTTATTTCTTATATATTATTTACATCTTCCCAAACGGTTACTGTAATTTGTTTTTCAACAGGTTTCACTTCACTAATCGTATCATCAAAAAATTCATCAGGCTGATATTCTGTTAAACCTTTTTCCCAATTAACAATAAAAAATCTATTATCTTTTATTTCAAAAACTTGTACTATTGTTTTAGTCCAACGATGTTCCTCTTCCATAACTGTGGCAATAGGAGAGAAAGAATCTACTATAAATTCAATAATACTATCTTCAAAAAGAGTTTCAGGATTAGAGTCATATGACTCAACAAACCAATCATCGAACTCTTTTCCGCTATTGATATATTCTTTATAAGTAAACATATAATGTTATTTTTCCTCCTTTGTATATATGTCGTAATATGGAGTTTGTTCTTCTCCTCGTGTATTATAAGTTTTTATTATTTTTGGTATAGTTCGTATTTGTAAAATTTTTATATCAATTATTTTTAATTTATTAATTTCGTACCATTGTTGAGTCTTTCGATTTAAATAATCTGCTTGATCAGTAGCATCTTTAAGTGTATTAAAAATAGAAGCTTGATCTATATAGGGTGTTAAATGAGATTCTTTATAATATAAAATTTTTAAACACTCTTCTCTATCTATTGTTAATAATGTAATAATATAACCTTCTTTATACATATTATATTTCCTTTCTTTTTTTTTACTATAATTATTATACCAAAAAATTTAAAAGAAAACAATAAAAATAACTTGATTAATTCCAAGAATAAACTTCTTTAAAAATTGGTTTGTCCACAACGTTTAATACTTTTATATTTTTTACAATTAAATTTTCTTTTTTTAAACACTCATTAATTTTAGAATGATACAAATTAAATTGTTCAATTGCTAAATTTAACTTAGTAAATTTTAAAGCTTCATCCCAATTAAAAACAATGCAATTTTTATCTTTATCTTCCCAGTGTGTAAACCAACCCTTCATTTTTTGAGTACCGAAGGTTTTATCTACAATATCAAAAGTAATAATATAATATCCTTCTTTCATAAAAACTCCTCCTTTAATTATAAAAAATAAAAAGCTGAGTTTTAATCTCAGCTTTTAAATTATATTCTCTTATGACAAGTTCTTTTTATAACATCAAGCTGTTGTTCTTTTGTTAAATTAATAAACTTAACTGCGTAACCGGATACTCGAATAGTAAAATTTGCATATTCTTCTTTCTCTGGATGCTCCATAGCATCTATTAACTTTTCTACTCCAAAAATATTTACATTCAAATGTTGTCCACCTTGCTTAAAATATCCATCAAGTACGGTAATTAAATTATTAACCCGTTCTTCATTGCTGTGTCCTATTGCGTCGGGATTAATTGTTTGAGTGTTTGAAATACCATCAAGAGCTATCTCATAAGGTAATTTAGCAACAGAATTTAGAGAAGCTAATAAACCATTAGTTTCTGCACCATAACTGGGATTCGCTCCGGGGGCAAAAGGCGTCCATGCTTTTCTACCATCGGGAGTCGCACCCGTTGCTTTTCCATACACGACATTAGAGGTAATTGTTAATAGAGAGGTAGTTACAGGGATATTTCTATAAGTATCATTCTTTTTAAGATAATAAGTAAATGTTTTCATAATCCATTCAGCAATTTCATCTACTTTATTGTTATCATTGCCATAACGAGGGAACTCTCCTTCTACAATATAATCAATAGCAATACCATCTTGATTCCTTATAGGTTTTACTTTTGCATATTTAATTGCACTTAATGAATCTGCCACGTGCGATAATCCTGCAATCCCAGTTGCAAGAACTCTTTTAACATTTGTATCTATTAAAGCCATTTCTGCGGATTCATAATAATATTTATCATGACAATAATGGATAATATTTAAGGCTTGAATGTATACTTTTGCAAGCCATTTTAATTCTGTCCTATAAGCATTTATAACTTCATTGTAATCTAAAACTTCTGACAAAATAGGTTTAGTTTGCGGGGCTACTTGCTCAAATGTTTTTTCATCTACCCCGCCATTGATAGCATAAAGTAAACATTTTGCTAAGTTTACTCTTGCTCCAAAATACTGTATAGATTGCCCTGTCATCGCCGCAGAAACACAACAACAGATAGAATAATCATTTCCCCAATAATCTCGCATTAAATCATCGTTTTCATATTGGATTGAACTTGTAGTTATAGAGATATATGTCGCATACTTTTTAAAGTTGCTTGGAAGTTTCTCTGACCAAAGCACTGTTAAATTTGGTTCGGGAGAAGGTCCCATATTCTCAAGGGTATGTAAAAAACGAAAATCAGTTTTTGTAACCATATGTTGATCATTATTAAGCATTCCCGCAATTTCTAATGTCGCCCAAACTGGATCGCCAGAGAAAAGTTCATTATACGCGGGGATGCGTGCAAAGCGCACCATACGCAATTTTAAAACCAGTTGGTCTATTAGTTCTTGAGCTTCTTCTTCTGTTAAAATCCCATTTTGAATATCTCGTTCTATATAAATGTCAATAAAGGTAGAGATTCTTCCGATGCTCATTGCCGCACCATTTTGGGACTTAATTGCCGCAAGATAACCAAAATAAAGCCATTGAATAGCTTCTCTTGCATTTTTTGCAGGCTGAGAAATATCATAACCATAAGATTTTGCCATTATTTTTATGTCTTTTAAAGCTTGTATCTGCTGAGCTAATTCATCTAATTGTTGTATATTTTTATCGATAGACGGAAAAGAAGCTTGTTGTATAATAAGTATATCTTCTTTTTTACTTTCAATAATTTTGTCAACACCAAATAAAGCAATGCGGCGGTAATCACCAATAATACGACCTCGCCCATAAGTATCTGGAAGTCCAGTAATTATATGACTATGTCTACATTTTTTAATTTCATCTGTATACATTCTAAAAACTGCATCAGAATGTGTTGTATGATATTCTGTAAAAATTTTATGGAATTTACCATTCGGGACATATCCATTAGTGGTACAAGCTTGTTCTGCCATACGGATACCGCCAAAAGGCATAAAAGCTCGTTTTAAAGGTTTATTAGTCTGCAATCCTATAATAACTTCATTTTCTTTATCAAGGTACCCTGGTGAATGAGATGTGATAGTGGATACAATATCAGTGTCCATATCAAGAATACCATTTTTTATTTTCTCTTGTTTTTGAAGCATTTGAAGTTTATCCCATAATTGTTGAGTTTTTTTAGAAATCGGAGATAAAAACTTTTCATCTCCATCATATGGGGTATAATTATTACTGATAAAAGTTTGCATTATTTGAGATAAATAATTTAATGTCTTTTTGCTCATTATTTTTTCACTCCTTTTATATCTTATGATGTTCTGCATCATAACGCAATTGCGGATGTGTAATATTTATATATGTACCTTTAACACCTTGATTAATAATATTTCCAACTTTGAACTCTTGAATTTTTTTAAAAAGATTCGTCCATACTGGTCGAGAAATAGTATATTTTTGAACCATTTTAGATATACTAATACTGCCGCAAGAACCTATTTCTTTTGCAATATTTTTTAAAGCATTATGTTCTGCATGAGTTAATTGATTTAAAAATATATCTTTATCTATATATTTTTCTTCTTCTTTATTAATAAAAATTTCATTATAATGCTGATTAAATAATTGAAATAAAAAATTTTTTACTTCAATGTTTTTATTGGAAATTAGTGCAGGATTAATAGAATATATAGTATCTATAATTGTTAAAAAATCAGATATTAATTTATTATATTGTAAAATTATAATATTTCGTGTATCTTTCATATGATACCATTTTTCAATATTTTGAACATTAATAACCTGAAAATTATCTTGTTGAATTTCTATATCTTCTTTATAAATTAATTGTTCTAAAGTTGGTATAGCAACAATATAAAATTCTTGTTCTACATTATTATTAACTAAGTTCTTTCCAATACATAAAATATTATTTTTATCATAATTATATTGAACAAGTTTGTTTAGTATTGTGTCTATTGTCATTAATTCCTTTCCCCTTTTTATAATTTCATTATAGAAATATTATAGCATATTTTTTGAATAAAGTCAATTTATTTAATATACAATGTAAAAAGAATATGAACAATGTTATTTAATACTCTAAAGAGATTTTTTATTAAATACAGGGCAATTAAAAATATATTTTATAAATAATTATTTATAAAATTAAATTTTATTACAAGAAGGAGAGATTTTTATGGCTATAACTAATAACTCATTAGTACAATTTAAGTATGGCACGGAAGAAAATTTTAATAGTATACAGAAACAAGATAATGTAATTTATTTCTTAGAAGATACAGGAAAATTGTATATTGGTAATAATCAATATACAAGACCAGTATATACTGGAACCAATGTTCCTGATTCTACTGTTGGCGCAGACGCTCCTTGGAATTCTTTATATATTCATAAAACTTTAGGTAATAATCCACAAATTATAAGTTTTTATGTAAAAGCTCCTCTTGGTTGGGATAAAGTGGCAGATTTTGACAGTTTTGCACGATTAAATAGTCCTGCTTTTACTGGTACGCCAACTGCACCTACTGCAGCAGCGGGCACAAATACTACTCAAATAGCTACAACTGCTTTTGTTAAGACAGCTGTAGATTCTGCAACAGCAGGTTTGGCTGGAGCAATGCACTATATAGGAGTAACCACAACAGTAATTACAGACGGAAGTACGACATCTACTATTTCTATCAATAGTGAGAACGTAACAGCGGCAACCGGTGATGTAGTTATCTATGGCTCTAAAGAATTTGTATTTAATGGAACATCTTGGGCTGAATTGGGCGACCCCTCTAATTACATTCTTAAAGTTACTGGAGAAACTGGTGAAGTTCCTAAGTTTGATGCAAATGGTAATTTAGAGTCAACCGGCTTTACTCTTGGAACGTCTGTTCCTGCGGATGCCGTATTTACTGATACAACTTATACAATTGGGGGGGCAGCCAGTGGGAATACATGGGTGACTACCTTAACGCCTTCTGCAGGGACAGCAACAACATCTACAGTACCCGCTCTAGGAGGAGCTTCTGCAAGCGGGAATGGTTCTGCAGGTTTAGTTCCCGCCCCATCTACTGGAGACCAAGACAAATATCTTGCTGGTGATGGTACTTGGAAAACACTTCCAACAGAAACAGATCAAAGAGCCCGTTGGGGGTCTTTCTAATATAATAAAGAGGTGATATTTTATGGCAAATGAACTGGTAACTTTTGCGATGGGGTTGTCAACAAACATGCCTTCAGCAAAAACTGCAGGTCGTATAATGCTTGAAACCGATACTGGTAATATGCATGTTGACACCTCTTCCTCTGAAAGAGTTCAAATAAAAGACGATACAAAAGTTTTAAAAGATGGAGATAGACTAACAGGACCGCTATATTTTAAGATGACTAGTAGCACAATGCCATCTTATAACTCAAATTATTCAGGCACAAAAGGTTTTATTGGTATTCTAACACAAGATAACGTAGAAGTTCCTGTTCTATGGGGAGTGTCTCAGAATTCAAATTTAAACAATACTGCAATAGGGTTAAGTGGCAATGGCCTAACTATAATAGGCGCAGGTGAAAACGGATTTCAAAATATATTAAAAAACGCCTATGAGCAAAGTGGCACTTCTATATTAGGAAATTCAACTTATATTACCCCCTCAACAGAGGAACTTATTTTAACTACAGATGATGGAATCTCATTTTTCCCAGGAGGTGAAACTGCTTCGCCTACTGTTCGCATGAGTGCAGATGGTGTTATTAATAGTTCTGTTCAAACAGGTACACATTTAAACGCGGCAGCAGGTAAGTCTATTATTAATGCAACAAGTTCTGGTTTTACTATGCTAGCTACAATGAATTCAACCAATGGTAAATTTTATCTTGGTTCTTATGGTGACAGCTTTAAATTACATTATCGGTCTAACAGTAGTGAAACTAATACCCCTACTAAACTTGTTACTTTATTAAATGAATCTGGTGAAGCTTCATTCCCTGGAACAGTCACGGTATCTACGCCCACTTCAAGTGCTCATGCCACAACCAAAGCCTATGTAGATGACTTGTTTTCGGGTTATCATAATAAACACCGAGGGGAATTCGGAAAAACAAATCAAAGCGCAGAAATTTCAGACACAGCAGCAAACAATTGGCAAAAGATAGCTGAAGGTGAACTTACTGGAAATGCCGATATTAATATTCTCTTTTTAGTAACAGATAATTATACTCACGCAAATGGTTTATTGAGTTTAGGTATTAGAGCATCAAATGGTGTTGCGCAATTAACTCTTACAGATCCGCAAGGTCCTCGTTTAGAGTGGATATCAAGACATACTGATATAAATCCTCAACAATATAGATTAAGAATTAAACAAGAAACAAACGGAAATACAGATACTAAAGCCTTATGGTATTTAGAATGTGAACATCATAGACGGTGGTATGCAGTTACTTTTGAAGTTTTAGAAGATAGTGGCAATGCTGGCAATTCTAACACTCCAGACTATACTTTATATACTAATGGACTTTCTGTTGCAACAGGTGGCACTATCTTTCCATCAGATGATGTAATCCCCCTGGGTGGTACGTGGAATAGTTCAACTCTTACAACTGATAATGCTAAAGGTATTGCAATAGGACAATATGAAGGATGTCTTGCAGACAGCCTATCTATCGCAATTGGTGGAAGCAAATATTTTCCTACTTCCGCCCTATTATCGTCTGCAATAGCCATGGGTTATGGCACTCATGCAAGTGGAACTGATGCTATTGCTATAGGAGATGGTTGTATTGCCGATGCCCCAAGGAGTTGTGCTATAGGCTCCTGCGCAGAGGCTCATGGAACAGCAGAAACAATACCTTATACCGGTGGAAACGGAATGTCTGTCAAGGGTCGCTCCATAGCAATGGGATATACCGCTGTCGCACAGGCAAATAGTTCAACTGCTATTGGAAATAAAACTCAGGCTGTAGATTTTGGTTCTTTTGTTTGTGGATTCTCTAATTCTCCAACTGCTACTGCTAATAGAAGAACATCAGGTCTTGATGCAACAAAAGGAAATGTTTTTATTGTAGGAAATGGCACTTACAAAAGTGGAGCTTCAAGTCTTGAATACAATATGTCAAATGCTTTTAGAGTAACAACTGCGGGAGCCGTTTATGCAAAAGCTGCCTATAATTCATCAGGTGCAGACTACGCAGAATTTATCAAAGAGTGGTATGATGGTAATGTAGAAAAAGAAGATAGAGTTGGCTATATGGTTACAATAGGTGCTGATGGCAAATTACATAAAGCCAATGCTGGAGACTACATTCTTGGAATTACGTCTGGCAACCCAAGCGTTGTTGGTAATGCTGATGAGGACTATTTGTGGAAGTATGAACGAGATGTTTTTAATCGTCCAATAATAGAAGAACATGAAGAAAAAAATATAAAGATGGATGAAGAAGGTAATCCTGTTACAGATGAATCAGGAAACATAATATATGAAACAACGGGAACTATCATTCGCAATTTTAAACTTAGATCAGATTATGATCCGTCTCAACAAGAGAGTTATATAGAGAGAAAGGACAGACCTGAATGGGATTATGTTGGTATGAGAGGTATCATACCTTGTCGTGATGATGGAACTTGTATCGCTGGTGGTTTTTGTAGGTGTGGTGGAAATGGAATTGCCACTTATTCATCGACACAAGATTTTAATACATACTATGTAATAGAGCGCATTTCTCAAAATGTTGTTTCTATTGAAGTTAAATAATAAGGAGGCAAGCACACATGAATGAATTAGTAAATTTTTATAAAGGTTTAGAGGCTAATCTACCTCAGACAATAGTACCTGGTCGTATACTTTTTACAGAGGACACAGGTAAACTGTATATTGAAACAACTGTTAATAACACCCCTGTTAGAAAATTAATTAATCAAAGTGGTGCAGGAACTCCTCCAGTTCGTTTTTTTGGTTATCCTACTCGTACACAAGCAATAGTTGGTAGGAATGATGCCTTGTACGATATAGAACTTTTAGATATAGCCACATTTGAATTGATTGAAGATAATACCTTTACTTTTGAACAACCAGAGTTGATTCAGCTTATACTTGATGGTGATATACAAAATGCTTATTTTCGTTTCTTAGGAACGGGATACGGCTTAAATCATATATTCGAATTTTCTGGTAATGAATATCCTTATGGAGAGTCAGATTATATATTGGTGGAAGTATTCCCCAAGGATGAAGAAAGTTGGGGTACTGAAGATTATAATGATGAAGCGCATGCGTCAATTACAAGTGTAGAGTGCGTAGGAAGTTGTTGGGCAATGGGAGATATGAGAGCGCCTTTTAAAACGGCTAGTGTTAATGGTCAAGGATTGACAACTGCGACAGGTAAACCTGGACTTGTTCCCGCGTTTCCAACGAGTGCACCTCTCACATATGTATTAACTGGTGCTGGATGGGCGCAACCTTCAGGCAGCTCATTAACATGGCAATCTATTTAATTTTTATTAAAATTAATAAAAAGGAGATGATTATATGGGAGTTGGACAAACAGTCAAATTTAAACAAGGTACTCAAGAGCAATATAACACACTAAAAGAAACTGAAGCCTTGGAGGAGAATGCTTTATATTTTACAACTGATACTCATAGGCTGTTCTTAGGAGAAAACGAAATTAGCACTACAATCAGGGTTAGTGGAATTGATGATGGATCAAACGATTATTCTTTCCCCTCTGCTTATCAACCAGATTCATTCGCAACAGTAACAGACGAATTAAATACAGGTGAAATTCGGTTAGGTTCTGCGGCAACTATGAATGTATTAAAACAATATGGTCCAGGTGAGTATTCCATGCCTAGTGGGTACGGTAATAAATATGTACCTTCTGCTGCGGCGGTATACTCTTTAATAGAACAACGAGGTAGTATTGCAGTTGGCGACGACCAGCATTCCCAGAGCGGGTATGTAAGATGGGACGTGATCTCCGACATGTCTCAAAAGAACGAGTTACATAGATACTTTGGTCCAACAACTACCATTCCTGCGGAATATGTTGCAACGCCAGGGTCTTCAGAGTCTGTTACAGAGCCGGTAGAGATACATAACGGGGATTATTATATTGTTTACGAAACTATTATGAACACAGGAGATGGAACAACAACTGTAAAGAGAAATAAATTTTTACCTATTTTTCAGTCTATGGATGTTCCTCTTTTTTCTTTCATACACCCTGATAATACGACAGACCTTACTCAACACGCAGGAATCGTACCTCCACCGCGAGCAGGGGATCGTGATAGTGTATTAACTGGACGTGGTACATGGAGACATTTGCATGAATTTTTAGTTGGACAAACTACAGGTCTTTATTTGGCGCCTGATAATATTCCTGCACAAGGAGCGGGAGAATATGACCAAATTGATGACACACAAACAGATTTTGGTGCAGACTATATTCGTGTAGAGGTTGATGGAGATGCTCTTGAAACACAAGGGATTTTTATTGTAACTATCAATCAAGATTATACTTACACTCCTACGAGTGCCTCAGATCAAAAAACTTTTAAACTACGTTTAAGATTAAAGAACAGAAGCTATGATGAAGATAATCCTTCCGCCGCACCTTATTATATTTATAAAACGTTACCTTTGTTACAAGATGGAGTAGGAATGCAATTCTTACCAGAAGGTACATGGTTATTTAAAACTACAAGTGGAAACTCCTTTGTTGCGGAACTAGTAGGTAAAATGACACAGACTGCGGCAAACTATCTTCTTAGCACAGCTTATAAAAATGGTAATCGTAATTTAGACATTCAATTGAAGGACAATGATACAATAATTTCTAGAGCCGAGGTTCCAGTAATGATAGGCACTCCTTCACACGGTGGAGGACAGGGTAAAACCGGTTTGGTTCCTGCGCCCTCTTATGGTGATAATACTCGCTTTTTACGTGGAGATGGCAGATGGGAAACCCCAACCTTTATGCCTCATGTAACCGCCTCTACAATGGAAACTGCTACTTATTATGACAATGGGCCGCACAGGTTTAGTCAAATAACAATGACTTCTGGAGAGAATCTTTTAGGATACCAATATTTTGTTGCTACTTTTCCCCAAGATTACGCGCTAGAAGAAGGGAATGAAAGAATTATATTCTTAGGTGTATCTTCTACAGTCTCTGTGCCAATTTTTCCTTTAAATAAAGGAGAAAATATTGCTTTTATTCCAAAAGGAACTTGGATGTGGGTAAAAATAAACGATACACAGCAATATGAATTACTTGGGTCTTTTGGATCAGAATGGAAAAATACATAAGGGAAGTAGGAGAGAACTATGGGCAAAACTGGGAAGATTATATAGCTTTCACTTAACCAGAATTAATTGCGGAGAAACAAGTTGGTACTTTAACATGTGAGCAGATATAATATAGTGCTTTTAATAATATATAAAAAAGATCTGTTAGATATCTAACAGATCTTTTTAAAAAGTAAAAATAAATGTATTCAACAAATCATTCTACAAAGGGCAGCCAATCAAGATTAAATTCTGGCTCAGGAAAATGTACAACCAGTTCGCTGTCATCTTCTTTTACAATAATCAAATCTTGTCCATCTACTCTCATATCTTTTATTCCAGATGTAGCACTTGCCGCAATCTTTTTGCATAATGCATAGGTAATTATATCCACTTATAATTCCCCCTTATATTTTTTTCCAAACGTTATCCCCGCCAAGAACATAAACAGAAGAGTCTTCTAAAACTAAACAAGCACTTCCTTTTGCTGTTTGTGGATAGACTGGTAACTCTGCTATTTCTGTGAGGGTATCAACAACAAATTCTGTTAAATATGTTGTTTTTCTATTGCCTTGCTCTCTAATATTTATCATAAAAAATCCTCCTTTATTAATATGTATTCTATATATATAATGCAAAATAGCTTTTATGCGATAATTACTATGGACCACTTTTTGAATTTAAAAAATCTAAACCCCCTCTTAGAATCTTAAAAGCGTACGTCGACCGCCCGAGTAGCTTTGTGTACTCTTAAAGGATAAAAAAAAATAAGAGAGCGAAAGCTCTCTTAATATATCAAAATTCATATGATGAAGTAATAGCTCGAATATAAGCATTTCTAATAGGCTCATAACGAGGATTGTTATCAATAGTGTCTAGCATTAAATCAATTCCATTTTTTCCTGCAAGTACCTGAGTAAAAATAGCGGGTGAGCAACCACTCACATAAGTAATACGGCTTGAAGGTTCTTGAAGAATAGTATTGTTTCTTGCGTTGCAGTTCCAATATACAATATTGGGGAATCTCAAACCAGCCTTTGCCCACTTAACAGCAATTTGGTCCATAGTTGTTCTTGCTTCCGACTTGCTTCTAAAAGTTGACCCGCTGTCAATCTCCATATCGGAAATGATAACAAGAGTCTTAGGCAAGTCATCACTATTTGCGCGACCGTCTTCAATCATATTATAAAAAAGATCAAATACAGCAGGTAGATTAGTATTTGCATATTCCGCTGTCTGCAAAGCAGTATTAACTTTTTCTACTATTGTATTACCAAGCACTTTATGGAACTGAGGGTGGTTAGAGAAAGAAATAAAACAATTCTTAAAAGGACCAGACATTCTTTCCGCAGTATAAAGACCGAGACTTAAAGACACATCAATAGGAAGAATGTTTTGATTTCCCCAAGTCATTGAGCCAGAAAAATCACAAACACACATTATACTATTGTCTGCTCCATTAAAATAATCTTTAAGATTGTTCCAATACTTATCAAGTGTAGCGATCTCATTATTATTACTAAAGTAAGAATAGGCACGAGCCTTACGAACAATTTCATAAGGGTATAACGTTCCTGCATTAACCTTAGTTTTTTTGTTATTAATAAAATCTCTATACTTTTCTGCGGTTTCAGGATTACGAGCAAAAGCAGCTCTATACTTAAAGCCCGCTTTAGAAGGTAGTTTATCAAATTCAATCTCATTCCAGCGATTTTGAGACATTTGATTTTCAACCAATTTTATTTTTGCACGAAGGTGTGAAAGCATTTTACGGTACTGTTTTGCGGTAATATCAAGACCTGTTCTTAACTGTGTTGCCAATTTTTTTGTTTCCTTACTTGATCCATTCTCAGAAGGCATCCATTTTGCACATAAAGAAACATTATTATCTTTTATATCAAAATAAAGTTGATTTTTAATAATGTTAACGGCAACATTCCAACAAGGCGTATTATAAGTAGTTTTAACTACTTCATCCCAGCGCCTATATTCAGCAATAAGTGGAATTAAACATTCAGCAACAACAGGTTTATATTGACAAAGCCATTTAAAACAAACATCAAAAAAACGTCGTTCGCCTTGACCGCAGCCGCGTATGTCACCAAGATAAAATAAACATTTTAATGCAAGTTCAGGATTCTCATCATAAGCTTCTTTAAAAAGCTTTATAACATCTTCATCTGAACGATTTCGATATGCGCCGCCAAAAGCAAACATATCATAAACTTTTGATAGTGTTGATTTATATGCTAAAGCTGAATTTTCTGTATTTTTAGTGTTGTACATATTTTCCAGTTCTTTAATAAATGTATTTGTCATAATACTTTTCTCCTTTTTCTCTTGAACTGCGGTTATTGTCATAACCTTATTTAAAAGGGGAAAGATGATACTTTCCCCTTTTATGTAATTATTAAATAAACAAGGCAGAATATTATTAATATTTATAAAACAATCTATTCATTAAAAGAGGTAAATGAAAACTTTCTTACAATTAATTATAAAAATTGCTGTATCTGCCTTTTATAAATTTAGACTAAGCACAAAGAAAAATTAGTCTTTTTATCCGAAAGCTATTTTTAGAATTGCTGTATGTGCTTAAAAGTATGTTAAACCTCATTTATAGTATCTATTGGAGGCTCTACTACTATAAATGATTCAATAGCCATATAAATGTCTTTCTCACTTTCAATCCAAAGTTCATTGAACTCCATCGCATGAAGGGCACCTATCACTGATTTTGCATTAACAGTTAATCCCTGTCCATCAGTAATTGTTATTCTACCATCTAATTTACCTGTAATTGCAGCAAGCTCATTTGCCTGTTTAACTGTGTCAATTCTTATTCTATTTCTCATAAAACTTACTCCTTAAAAATTAAAATTTTATTTTTGTAGGGGTAGGGTTGGTCTGAGTGGAGAGACTTGAACTCCCGACATCTCGTTCCCAAAACGAGTGCACTACCAAACTGTGCTACACCCAGATAGATATTTAAAAGGGTGTCCTAACAGGAACCAGTTTTCACCAGCTCCTCAACTCTCCAATCCCTATAAGAGTTATGCTTCATATATAGGTTAAATGATATTATCTTTAAGAAGATTATTCTTTAGCGCATGTAGTCCCCAATAATCTTGAGTATCCTTTTCTGCCCAGTCTTTCCTAATGGCAGCAGAATATTGTCGTTGAGCCTTTTTTATCAAATTTATATTCTTCATTTCACCTGATGTTTTAAGTCGAGCAATTCGATTTTCGTAATATAATACACTTCTTATCATTTGACCTTTCCCCTTTCCTTAACTTTCTATATATATTATAACAAATTTTTTTATATTTTTCAAATTAAGGATATTTTATTAAAGCTGATGGACGGAATCGAACCGCCATCAAATGCTTACAAGGCAATTGTTTTACCGTTAAACTACACCAGCATTTTAACCTTAAGGTCGTCAACCGCACATACTTTTTTATTTGGCTATTTGTTTCCCAAAATGGCACCCGCAGAACGATTTGAACGCTCGGTCTTGTGATTCGTAGTCACACGTTTTATCCAACTAAACTACACGGGTATATTTGGTACGGCGAGAAGGAATTGAACCCTCGACACGTGCCTTAGAAGGGCACTGTTCTGTCCGCTGAACTACCGCCGCATTTTTCAATTTTTATTTTCTCTCTCTTTTTGAATACCCGTAGAGAAAATAAAAATAATTGAGAGTCAGGTTATTTTCAAGAGTCCATTGAAATGGGGTAATTTTCTCGCTTCTTATATACCGTTTCCGCAAGACCTGCGCCAACACAGGTAGAAAATTACAAAGACTGTAACGGATATGGTGCAAGTGAGAGGGATCGAACCTCCGATAAGAGAATACTCTTGGTAGATTAAAAGTCTACTGCCCTACCGCTAGGCGACACTTGCAAATGTGCACAGCCTTGTCGTACCTGTGCTGCAGCAGTTAGCCCCTGCTTGCCGAGAACGGTATCGCTCATTATACAATCTGATTATCACCGTCACTTATGTGGAATTAACCATAGCGTCTCAGATATTGGAGCAAGTGAGGGGTAACGCTCCCCCGTCCAGAGTGTGGAAGACTCTTATTCTACTATTGAACTACACTTGCATAGAATAGCTTTGAGGTCAGCCAACCACACATTGTTGATTAACATGGAATTTGCTTTCCAATAAGTTCAAAGCACATTATATTGTGGAGGCGGGGATTCGAACCCCTAACAACAGCCTTCCATAAGGAAAACTGTCCGCTACCATCTTGCGTTGCCGCCGAAGAAATATTATATAATTGCTGTATGTGCTTTAAGCTGCTCGGGTGGGGCTCGAACCCACGACTTTTTGATTAACAATCAAACGCAAACTACCAACTGTGCTACCGAGCAATATATCAAGACGCATTAACTATTGAAGGAATTGAACCTTCTAAAAATTATTTAACAGATAATTTTATAAACCATATTATAATAATTGCTGTATGCGTCTTTTAGCAGCAGAGAAATGAATCGAACATTTACTTGAGGTTTTGGAGACCCCCGTCCTACCATTAAACGACCCTGCTATACGTACCGCACAGGCAAGCACAGCGCTTCTTACTTGCAAATCACTCTAATCCTGTGTTTTAGTCCACGTTAAACTACTGGCGATTAATCATCGCCCGACGGGATTCGAACCCGCATCTCAGGTAGAAACGATTCTTTCTATGCGTAAATCTTTTTGTAAAGGCATTAAACCTTTCGAGTAAAAAAAGATTTTGAGAAAAACCTCTCTGGCGGTTCTAAGGAGAGTTGAACTCCTGTTTCCCGAGTGACAGTCGGGTATAATAACCGTTATATGATAGAACCATAAAGCAAGATTTTTTACGACTTACTTGCGTAATGTCGGAAAGGTGGTAATCAAATTTTAGTTATCTATTGGCAGGGGATAGAGGTTACGCTCCTCTTCTGCAAGGGTCAAAGCCTTGTGCGCTACTATTACACCAATCCCCTATGTATGTGGTGACTCCTGCGGGAGTTGAACCCAGCGTTCCCGCCGTTGGTGATGGATATAGGATTTGAACCTATAACTTAAAAATGTTTTTACATTAAACTAATCCAACGAAAGGGCGGTGTCTTAACCACTTGACTAAGGAGCCATATTCAATTCTTTTTGGTAGGGCGACATTCCTACATCTCCTACTCAATTTGAGGGAATTAGCTGTCTTTCTAACTTCAAAAAGAATTATAAGTTGCGGAGGTGAGAATCGAACTCACAATCTTCTGCTTATGAGGCAGACGTCGTTACCTTTTTGACCTCTCCGCCATTTTTTGATTTTTAATTCTCTCAAACTTTCTATATATATTATATCAAAATTTTTAAGAATTTTCAATTTTGTTTTTAGGAAGCGGGGGTGAGAGAATCTCCAAGCACCCTCACGTCCTATTTTGTTGTACAACGAATTTGGCTGTCTTACAAGTAGCCAAGGGAATCAAACCCCACAGGACTGTTCTTCAACTTTTTTACGTCGTAACGTCACGCCAGAGTTTGCCAACAATAAAATCAACTCTCTGATAAACGGCACTCTTGTCCCGATGAGTACAGGGGGAACATTTATACAGCCGTTCCATACACTGATTGAAGCGGCAGGTGGGGTGTGCGCCCACGATCGCGGTTTTGCAGACCGCTGCCTTAACTTCTTGGCTACCGCCGCATTTTTATTTTTTTAAGTTTTTTTCTTAACTTTCTATATTTATTATAACAAAAATTTTCTATTTTTTCAAATAGGAGATTTATGCTTGGATAAAAATAATAGCTATTTCTTTTTATCCTTATTTTTAGTCGCCCGCATAATTTAACGACTGTTGTACAACTGACCTATATTAGTTCCACATTAGTTATATTAACACGTTTTCAGGAACTGGTAGCCGCCTAAGCAATACGACCTTTGTGACATCTTTATTATCGCAGAAGAGTGAGGAACAAAGATAAGCAATCTCTCTCTGTCTAATGTGCCATAGCATTAGAATGGGAACTTTTTTAAGAGAAGTTCAGGCTCTGTGGCACTGAGGGTGGGATTTGAACCCACGGACCTGTTACAGCCGGGAATTTTCAAGATTCCTACATTAAACCAAACTCTGACACCTCAGTATATTATGTGGATTTTAGTGGCGGAGATTATCCACGGAACTCTATACTTTTAAGGCAAGTAACCATAGCCTAAGTAGAGGATAGAGGTTATGCTCCTCTTTTACGCGATTATCAGCCGCGCGTTTTACTGATTAAACTAATCCTCCATACAGTGCCAATCATTTCCTATTGGCATGGAGTAGGTTTTCATCTCCCATACGTCCGCAAACATATGCCGCTATTCTGGTAGAGGCGGTGGGGATCGAACCCACGATGTTTCTAATGTACTGAATTTTAAGTTCAGTGTGTCTCAGCCAGCTGCACCACGCCTCCGTATGCTATTTAAGATGTTCAATATTGTATTCTTGAATAATTCGTCGTGCTCTATCATAATTCCCACCACCGGGAACTAAACCTAAAATTCGCAACGCTTGATGAATAGAAGTTGCTTCTCTTAGTGCTTGGACAAATTCTTCATCTGTTTTTTCTTTTTTATTTAGATTCTTTTTTGCAAAATTCTCAGTATAAGAATGACAATTTGGACATAATAACTGTAAATTTTCTAACCGATTATCACTATGGTCACCATTTAAATGATGAATTTGAAGATTAATTGGCTGATTTAACCATTCTGTTAATCCACAATGTTCACACTTACGCCCCCTTAGAGCAATAAGCGGAGCTGCAGTTGTCTTACCTCTCTTTTTAAGAGAATTAACAGTAAAAGAAGTATAATCATAATTGTCTTTATTCCAACTTTGTCCTAAAAAATGCGAAGTATCTAATTTTAATTCTTCACACATTACATGCATAGATTTAATTGTTCCCCCGCCATCCATAGCATATCCTAATTTTCGTGCTACTTCTCTATAACTTCTTGATTCAACTACAATTTTTTCTAATTCTTCTTTTGAATATTTTCTCCATTTAGCAATATTACCCATACATCAAAACTCCTTTTTATTTTTTCTATCTTATATTAAGGCAGTCTTAATGAAGTTTATTAACATTGCCCAAATTATTTGAAAGTTTTTTTAACTTTCTATATATATTATATCAAAAATTTTTAAATTTTTCAAATGGAATTCTTTATTCTTAATATAATATTTTATTTTTATTTAAGTACGGGTAACAGGTCCTGCCCCTGCACGCTTTTCAGCAATAGCTTCTAAAACTATCGTGTCTGCTATTCCACCATACCCGCATATTTTTTGTTGGGGCGGGCGGAGGTGAGGTGATAACCCGCCCCATATATCTTTACTCTGTTATAACCTTGTAATAATTTACTCCCTTAATAACTTCTCTTTCTACAGCACTTTCCTTAATAAGCTTTGTAAGCTGAGCAGCTATCTTCTGATTTGAAAACTTACCAAGATATTCTGGCTCTGTATTCATAATTTCAGCTATTGTCATAGGGACACCAGCAGTATCAAGTACATCAAAGATCTTTGCCTTAATTTCTGCAGCTTCCTGTTGTGCCTTTGTGGGGGTTGATCTTTTTGCTGATCTACGAGCAAGAAGCTCAAGCTCGTGGTCAATAAATCCAAGGACATCATCTATTGTGATACCTTCATCAATAGTATCAATCTGATAAGTTTCAAAAACTGTTCTTATTGCTGTAAAATAATCTCTCTTTGTTATCTTGTTCTCGCTCATAAATCATTCTCCTTTTTCTCTTTAAAGCATTTTTCTTTTTTCTTTTTTACTGTAATAATTATAACAAAAATTTTTATTTTTTACAAATTGAGATTTTAAATGCGGGATATGAATAACAATTTAATTTGTATAATCCCGCATGCCTCAATGTAGGTAGATGCTTATTCTAATATTTCACATAGACCTACGCTTGTCATAACTACCTACTAATGTGGGGCTTTGAAAGGATTGCACTTTCTAAATGTCTAACACAAAAGCCCATATAAAAAGACTGTGCTGTTAAATTTTACACCATATTTGCCTGTCTAAAGCGGTAGTTGTGAGTTTTTATAAAGAACTCTTAACTTTCTATATATATTATAACAAAAATTTTGAAGTTTTTCAAATTTGAACTTTCATCAAGAACTTTTTTAAATTTCATTTTTGTTTTTTATTGTATATATATTATATCAAAATTTTTTATAATTTGCAAATTCAATCTTCAACATAGAATTGAGCTTCTCGAGCCTTCCGATTTATAAAATTTTTAAATTTTCGGCAATCTTCTTGATTTTTCCAAGAGCATAATAAAACATCTTTGTCCTGACAATAAGAAATTTTTGCATTATAATCTTGAACTAACATTATAACATATCTATCAAGTTCCATTTTTAACATGCGGGGCGCGAGCCACCAGCCGCCGCTTCGCCAAGAGTGGACATCATTACAGTGCCAAGTGTTAGTGACTGTATCATACCATTCTTCAAATTTTAAAATATGACTCATAAATATCCCTCATTTCCTATGACAGAATTTTTCCCATTTCTGGATTGCCTCTTCTTTTGTTTTTTCTGCTAATTGATAATTTCTATATTTATCAAGAGCAACTTTAAGTTCCCAATCATGAATTGCATTTTGTTTTGTCCAATGATAAGGCTTAAAAGACCAATCCTTTTTATACTTTTTATATGCGGAACCATTAGGTGGGGTATCTTTAAGCTGGGTCCGGCGGAAATGCCGATTCTTTTCTCTATGTGTATAATCAGGATTCTCCCATCGCATTATAGGATGCTTCTTATACGATTTGCTCATTTTTACCCCCACCTTTCTATGCTATTTTATCTTAGTTCCATACCCAAACTTTTTAATGCTTCCGCAACTTTTATTTTTTCTTCTTCTGTTGGTTCTGTTGACATAGTTGAAGAAGTATTAACAGTTTTGGCTTCAATTTTCTTAGCTCCGCCCAATACGTCTTTAGCAGCCGTTAAAGTAATTTTAATTTCGACTGTTTGTCCATCCTCTATCATAGGTATCCGTAACACCTTATCAACAAGGAATGCATCAGGATAAATCTCCTGAAGTTTTGCAAGTATTTCTGCTTTTGCTTGAGTTCCTTTTATTGCCATGATGTATTACCCCTCTCGTTTTGTAACTAAAACTGTTTCTGCCGCATCGCCAGTAAATTTATCTATAATGATTTTTATCTGTATATCAAGAAGCTCCTCTTCCCCATAATACTGAACAATAGAATCCATAGCTTCTTTGAATGCGGATCCAGATACGATACCTTTCTCAACTCTTTCTTTTTCATCTATTGAGTCAAAATATTTAACTTTGTATTTATAAAAGTACATTCAGAAAACTCCTTTTCTTAACTTTCTATATATATTATAACAAAATTTTTATTTATTATCAATTAGGAGATTTGCCTTTATTAATAATTCAGAGAGCTGGACAATTTTTTCACAATGGTTACATGGTTCACCTTTTAAACATTTCTGTCCACATTTCACTCTTGATTTTGCGAATTGACCAATTATTGCGCGGCTGTCTACATGATCAGTTAAACCAATAATAATTTCACTAATGTCTCCGAACCATTTTTTATCTTGAGCATAAATCTTATAATAAGTTTCACTATTTTTAATGCCATCTAAAAAAAACTCGCAAACATCAATATATTGGCTATAAAAATCTATATCTTCTGGACGAATAAAAAAAGAATAAATATCGTAGTTTTTTACATCTTTTTGTGCAACATTAGGAAAGGTTCTAATTGATACTTTATTATCTGATAATATCTTATGCACTTTGTCTAATTCAAATCCAAGAGCTTCAACAATGTACATATCAGATACTTGCATTTTTAAATAATAATGTAGTTCTGTCCAAGTCTTAACAAGAGCATCAAAGAAAAATGGAATATGATTTTTTTGAAGCGGGGCTATATATTCTTCTACCGCACACTCTGGCGGCAATTTAACTTTAAAATTAGTATAATTTTTAATCAATTCTATAAAAACCTTTTCAAGTTGAAATTTTTTATAATCTTCTTCATGACTAATTGTAATTATTATAGTTTGGTTTTTATGTTTATCTAAAAAATCTGTATATTTATGATTGTCTGAAACATAAATTGTTAATTCATCTATTGTGTTATTATATTTACCACCAAGGTGGTAATCAAGACAATATTTCATTTCTTCCTCCTTTAATATAGAACAACAAGGGCGACTATTGCCGCCCTAAAATTATACATCAAGATCTTCTTCAGTCAATAGTTTATAATGCATTGTTCTTTTACCATCTACTATTTTACATATTTTACAAGCGGTGCCTTCTTTTACAAGAACACCAAGTCTCGCAGATACTTTTGCTCTTGTAATGCTTTCATCCCCGATCATAACCATAATATCAGCAATACTCTGCCAATCATAAGTAAGCGTAGCTTCAACCATTGCTTTTAAATCATCACCCAGAGCTTTTCGTGCGGCGGCACGTTCTCGACATTTTTCTTTTTTGATGTCTAATGCCGTAATCTGACTATCAATAAAACTGATTAGCTCCGACTCATACTCGTGTCCTTTAGGGATAAAAGTGCGCATAAGCAAAAACATATCTTTTTTAAGCATTTTGTCAGCCATAATCATTATCTCCTTTTTTCTCTTTGTTTGTTGTATATATTATATCAAAAATTTTTAAAGTTTGCAAATTCCTACTAAAGAATTAAAATCCCATTATTTCATTATACTCTTCATTTGTTAACGATCCATAAGTTAGATCATTATGATGAAGAACATCATCAATATAAAATGAGGGATTTAATCCTTTATCTGCAAGGTAGTGGAGATCTTGTTTAGCTTTTTGTACTTTTGCGGCGTGTGCTTCACTTGAATCAAAAGCCCCGTAATGTTCAAATTTAAACATATCGTCAATAGAATAAAACATACGTAGCGGCCTCCTCATTAGTAAATTACATCAAAATAATCATACATGCTATAATCTCTTGGATATTCATCTACAGCATCGAAATCATATTCCTCAGGAAAATAATCATGCCGGAAAGAACCTCTTGTTACTTCTTCTATTGTGCCTTCATCTTCATAAAGATAATCATACTCATAATCAAACATAAACATTCTCCTTTTTTTTTAACTTTTTATTGTATATATATTATATCAAAAAATTTTTAAAAAAGCAATGCGGAAGCAACAGGTCTTATGCTACTAATATTCAACGTCTATTTTTAAAATATATAATTAAAAGGTTTTTATTTATCTTATATATATTATATCAAAAAATTTTTTGTTTGTCAATTATTCAAAAATGACCACGGATTAATTCTCTTATTTTGAAAAATTTAAAATTTTTTGATATAATATATATACAATAAAAAGTTAAAAAAAAGAGAAAGAGGTATATTTATGAGGAATTATACATACAAAAGCAAGTCTGATTTTCTTCGTGCGAACGGTTTTAATGAAGATGAGGTTACCTTTGCTATTGTTGGCGGTGACACTTATTCAATTAAGGATTCTCTAAAGATAGAAGGGTGTAAATTTAATAAGGAACTCGGTTGGCACAGTCCTACAGAATTTAAGATTGAAGCAGATGAAGAGTTCTTCTTTATACCGTTTACCTTTGATGAATTGTATAACTGGAATGACAATAGTAAAACAGTAATAATGACTGAGGGGGCAGAGAACTTACTCAATGAACGTTTTGCTCCATATAAGAAAAGTAATACAAATAATCTTCTTGAAAGTTCTATGATGGATTCAGAATTCTTGGGCGAAATTGGTGATAGACTGCGCAAGATCCCCGCACTTATTGTTGGTAAAAAGAAAATAGAGAATAATTATGGTACTTCAACATTATTTACTTTTGAATCTGGTAACTCTGTTCTTTGTTGGTTTACTTCAACAATAAAGCCGAATGAAGTAGGTGAGAAGATCCTTCTTTCGGGCACAGTTAAAGATCAAAAGACATTTAAGAATCAAAAGCAAACATACCTCACAAGATGTATTATTTATCCTATGGACTAAAGAAAGGTGATTTAAATGAAACTTAATATTATTGTAATTATTATTCATATCGCTTCTGCTATTTTCTGTATACACGAAGGATTAGCTGTTGGAGCAATTTTTTCTTTTGTGAATATAGGTCTTTCCGCATACGATATTTTTGAACAGCGCCATATGAAGTAGTTGATAGAGGGTGGTATAAAAGCCACTCTTTATTTTTATTAAAATTTATGATATAATATATATAGAAAGTTAAGAAAGAAGGTTTTGGATAATGCTTCATATTACACAAAGTGAAAAAGATGCAATTCTTAATCTGTTTCAGGATTGTGATTTTAATGAATCAGAGTTACTGAATGAAGATAATTATTATCAAAAGATAGTTGCAAAGCTTAATAATAAGGTAAAGAATTTTGATTATTTTAATGGTGTTTCTAAGTGTGTTTTTCTTTTTAAGCAGTATCCTGATATTGTGGTAAAAATTCCTTTTAATGGCGGAGTAGACTATAGAAGTTATTCTTCTTCCGCAGGCAGTAGTGATGACTATGATTATTATGATGAATCTCCTGAATATTATTGCGCCGCTTGGTCAATAGTAAACTGTAAAGGTATGAGAAGAAATTGGGATTATTGTGAAGTAGAAGAAATATTATTTAATCGTGCTTATAAGGCGGGGGTAAGTGATTATTTCGCCCAGACCATATGTATAGGTGAGATTAATGGTTATCCTCTTTACATTCAGGAGAGAGCAGAGATTTATAGTGATAGCGAATCTAAATACTCTTATAAACTAATACAAGAGTTAATAAATAAGATTAAGCAAGATTTAGATGATCCTGATCGCCTTTTTGGTAGATTGCCAGATGAGTGGGTTTGTGATTTTTATGCAATATATGGAAAGAATTTATTAAAAAAATTTTTAGATTTTGTTGAAGAAGAAGAGATTTCTGATCTTCATAGCGACAATGTTGGCTTTATTGATGATAAGCCCGTATTAACAGACTATTCTTCGTTTTGGAGTTAGAAAGGAAGTAGAAATATGAAAATAAAAAGAGATTTTTTAATTGCGGATATGTATGATAAGTATGACGAATTGGTAAATCCTATTTATTTTGAAGGTAAATATGATACTTTTTATGGTCGTTGGGTTAATGTAGACCCCGTTGCTATTTCAGAGCGAGAGATTAAAGAAGGAAATATTCAATGGTTTTTAAATGATATTTATTTGAAAGAATATACTGCGATTCCCGCATCATTAATAGATATGGAAGACACTCTTGATAAGGTTATTGAAGAGATTTCAGATGAATATATAAAAGATTCTTATACTTTTAAGAATCCAAGAGTATTAACAGTAGAGATTGAGATTACTTCTGTGTCTGCTACTCTTAATCAATGATTCCGCTTGACTTTTAAAAAATTTTATGTTATAATATATATAGAAAATAAGAAAAGAGGTAAAAATAATGCAGAAATTCTATGATGACCTTGAAGCTACACTGATTAGATTTAGAAATGAAGATCCGGAAGGAGTTTGCTTTTACTCTTGTCAGTGGATAAATCCTAATGGAGAAGAAGAGTTTTTTGTGGAAGAGGTGGACAAAATTTTTCACACCTACTTTAACGATGACGAGTTTTCAATGAAAGATATCCCAATCTCTCATTCAACGAGATGTTTGATTTATAGTTGGGAAGATAAGGAAACAGGTAAAAATGTTCTTCGTCATTGGTTTTATGAACATAATTGCTGCGGGAGGTGCTCAGAATGATACATTATGATGCAACAAAACCAATAGTAATCCTTACGAATGATGAGCAGAGTATGGTTGATGAGGCGGGGTATCTCGCTCAGTTTAACCTTAACCAAGACGCCCGCGTTATTAATTTTTATTGCCTTCCCGCAGGAGAAACACCAAAGTCTGTTATGAAAAAGGTTTTTGATTGGCAGCGGCGGGGCATGATAGAAGATAGGATTATTGATATCAAGAGTACAGATATGATGTTAATTGAATTGGTAAAGAAGATTTTTGGTAGTAACTAAAGGAGGTTTCCGTATGGGTCTTGACAATATGTTTTTTATTAGAGAAAAAGCAACAGGTAAAGAAGTTGATTTAGCTGAGGCGGTTCAAGGTTTCCAGTATTTTATGAATGGGGTAGAAACAGTAAACATAATGTATATGCGGAAATATTGGGGCGTCCGCAACGAGATTATGGAATATCTTGGCGCAGATGACATGCATGATTATGAGATACCTATTGATGCCGCAGAGCTTGAGGGTGTTATAAAGATACTGTATAAGTTTACTGATAAAGAGTATTTTAATAACAACGGAGGTAGTACCATTTGGACTTGGGAAGAGGCTCTAAAGACTCTCTTAAGCGGTATATGCAATTTGACAATTATATTGAATGAAATGGAAAATGGCACTTTTGATACTGAAAAGTATGAACTATGTTTTCTTGATAGTTATTAATAAAATTGCCGCAAGAGTAAAAGATATTAAGGTATTAGGGAGTTCCTATGGAGAGAAAGGTCGGATTATCCGACAGTAGACTTTAAGGAGAGAGAAGTTAATGGTAGAGAAAATTGATGTTTTTTATCGTGCTGAAACAATAGATAGTGCAATTAACTTTGTTGCGGAGGCGTTTGGTATTCCACCGCCCGCAGTTAAAAGCATATTTGTGGATGGTGCATTCTTTGTTGGTGAAACTTCTTATGCTCAATTATGTGATTTGGAAGAACCATATGATGGTTTATTTGAAAGTGAAGTTATGTTTTTCCCGCTTGGACAAGATGTATCTACTATTGTAGATATAGCAAATAGGAGTATATTTAAAAATAAATTAAAAATTAAATTTTATGCTTAAAGGAGAATGATTATTATGTCAAATTATGAGATTGAAAAGATGCTTAGTAAGGGAATAAAAAAGGAAGATATTATGAAGCAGCTTGAGGAACAGATTAATAGTGCTCAGGAAGCAATAGAAGAAAGAAAGAAGATTGCGGCAGTTCGTGCGGAGAAAGAAGCAGTTGCAGAGAAGATGCGTAAAGCAGCTGTTGCCGCATTGAAGGAATATTTTGCCGCAATTGGTTATAAAGATGCTTTTATTGATGTTCATAAGAATGGTGTTACTGTTAAATTAAGTTCTGATAGAACTGCTTTGTTTGATAGAGATAGCTTTTGGGATTTAGTTAATAGATATTTCTAAGGAAAATAAGTTGGACGGATTTTACTTGTAAAATCCGTCCTTAAACATTTCTCCGAGAGTTTTGTGGGTTCGGCAGCTTGCTGCCAAGGGGTCCCGCAAAGCTCGAGCGAGAAATGTTTCTGGGGTTTTATTATATATAGGTATTATTATATTATTATATCTTTTTTACTATTGCTTTGAGATTTTATACATTTGGTTCCCGCAGTATAAATGCCATTTTTTTTGGCAAACTTTATTATGTGGTCTGTTGATTTTTTATTTTGAATAGGTCTTTAATAAAAGTTGTTACTTTTAATTCACCTCTATTATATATAGAGGTAAATTAAAAGTAACAAAAATATTTAAAAAAATAGTATCAAAACTATTTAAAATATTATTTTTATTTTTTATATAATATAGAGAGGAGGTGAAAACTATGATAATTTTAGAAGAAGGAATATATACAAACAAACAATTGGCACAATGGTTTGGAATTAAAGAAAATACTTTTCGTTCAAAGAAAAAAATTAAATTAGAAGAATTAAAAAAATATGCAGATTTTATTGAAATTGGTTCAAAAATTCAAATTATTAAAGTTCATTTTAATACTTATATTAAAAAACAAAGTTATAAAAGAATACAAGAGTTAGTTGAAAAAAATTGGTCTGCTAATGGTTTCGATACTTGTACGCATGTAAAAGAATTAATTAAAGGGGATGAAGCTTTGCAACATCTTACTGAAGGAACAATTTATACATATGTTAGAAAAGCCCATATTGAAAATTTTGGCAGTCCCGCAAAAAAGAATGGAGGGGAGAAAGGCGTGTGTTATTATAAGTGGGGAAAAAGAGATAAAGATGATGATAAAAAACCATTATATTTTACAGATGAAGAAAGAGAATATTTTTTTGTATTAATTAAGAAAGTTTTTCAAACAGATCCTAAAGAAATTGCGGAAGAACAAGCTCTTTATCAAGCATATAAGAAGAAGGAGATACCCAAAGAAGAGTATTATAGACAAAGAGAGGCTTTAGATGAGAAGAAATATGGTAAATGGTCTTTAGTAGAAGAGGGTATGTTTGAGCGTTTTGGTATTCAATTGATTAGAGGAACACAAGAAGATTTTACGGCTTATAATCCTAAAAAAGGTATGGTTCAATGAAAGGAATGATTTCATTATGAATGAAATATTAACTGAAGGAGTGTGGACTAATGCAATGTTAGCAGATTTCTTCAGAATAAAAGAAAGAAGTCTAAGAGCAACTAAGGCTAAAAAATTGGAAGAATTAAAAGAATATGCGGATTTTATAGAGGGTAGAGGTCAAGTAACTATTACAAAAGTAAAACAAGAATTTTATAAAAAAGATAATAGATATAAATTGGAAGAAATTTTAGAACAGAATTGGGAAAAGTTTTTAAAAGCAAATTCACATTTGGTTTTATTCAAAGATCAAGTAACAGAGTTTTGGCGAGAATATCATGGAAAATATTCTTATGCAACTCTTTATCAATATACAGCTCAATGGAAAACAAAAAAGTATGGAAGTGTACCTCCTAAGAAAAAAGAATATACTTCAGAGATAAATGATGTTAAAGAAGAAAATGCTTATATTTATGGTATTATTATAAATGAGGAGATTGTATATATAGGTAAGACTAAAAGACCTATAATGCAAAGAAAACATGAACATGAAAAATCTGCTGCAAAAATAATAAATGTTGAAAGTCAACAACAAGAACATTTATATAAAGCAATGAGGGAAAACGCTTATGAATTTGTTGTTCTTTATGAAAGTCATAATGAGATTTCAAATTTTCAATTACAGTGTTTAGAGTGCGGTTATATTAATTATTATAAACCTAAGTTTAATTATGAAGGAGTAAAAATTCCTTATAGATGGGGAAAATAAAAGAGAAGATAAACTATCTTCTCTTTTATTAAGTCTATTATTATTATCATTAATTAAGATGCTTTAATAATAAAATGATTCATAAATAACTTTCTTAAAATTGACAAATGTCTTACTTAATAAGCATAAGTTCTTTAATAATAGAATAACTAAAGGAAATGATAATAAAATGATTCATAAATGACTTTCTTAAAATTGACAAATATATTGTCTATTAAGCGTAATGTCTGCAAAATTTTTTATCCCTTTTCAAGTTTTGAAAAACGGGTACTCCCCATACATTTCAAAAATCTCAAAATTACTTTTTCCTACGTTGTCCAAAAATTTTTAATTGAATTTCTTAAAAATATATGATATAATATATATAATAAAAATAAAAAGGAGACTATATATGAATAATACACATACAATAATTAAAGCAACATTCTGCGGTAAATCTAACAATAGTGGACTAAGAGTAAACCACGAGTATAAGTTTCAGTTATTTAGAGAACTTAGCGATGGATACTGGAGAGCTAAATGCATAGATGAAGGTAATGAAGATGTCCTAATGATATTCAGCTGTATTAATGCTATGTATGATAATTTCAAGAATATAAAAATGGTCAAGAGTGATGGTAGTATAGTTGCATTTTGAGCGGGTTCCCGCCAAGCTAAGACTCCGCCCAGAAATTAAAGAGGGGTAAGAAAAATGCTATGGATACGTAAGTGTTTTGTTAGCTCTCGTCTTAAAAAAGTTCTCTCAGGATTAATCGTTCAGTGATTTTAATAAAATATCCAAGAACTAAGCTGAGAGGCAGAATCTGCTAACCGCTGCAAATTAATAAAAAAAAGACGTTCTTTTTTGACAAGAGTAAGAAAGATACTATGGATATGCAAGTTGTAGTTAAGCAAATTACTTTCAAAAATGGTTTTGTGATTAATCGTTCAGCGGTTTTAATAAAATATCCAAGAGCTTAATTGAGAAGCATTTTGAGCTGCGGGAGCAATAGATTAGAGATTATTAACCTTGATTAAAATCTCCTCAAGCGGCTCCGCCTCATTTTTAATACAGGTAAGAAAAGTATTGAAGCCCTTGGAACTATAGTTAAGCAAATTACTTTAAAAAACTCTGTCGTGATTAATTGTTCAGTGTTTTAAATAATGTATTCAAGAGCTTAATTGAGAGGCATTCTGAGCCGACATTAGATTTGTATTCATATTTACAAATATAAAACCGCCTTTTTGGGGGAGGGGGTAAGAAAAGTATTATGGATATGTAAGTGTTTTGTTACCTCTCGTAAGTTAAAAATCACTTTATGATTAATTGTTCAGTAACTTTAATAAAATATCCAAGAGTTAAGCTATGAGGCAATCTGAGCCATTTTGAGGGGGGTATATATTTATTGAAAGGAGGTGAAAGCGCATGGCAGTAGACACAATTAGAAAAAGATTTCCAAATCAAGAGCAAAATGAAATACATAGAGAAAAAGTAGAGATACCTTTCTTATATATAAAATGGGAGAGTGTAGAGGCGGCAAAAGCAAATCTCAATCCTGTAGCTTTTTGTTTATGGCTTTATTTAGCAAGACATAAAGATGGAACAAAATGGATTTTCTCTCTCTCAGAATTTTGTCATTGGTGCGGATGCTCTGAAAATACGGGGCGCAAGGCTAAGAAGGAACTTCTTGATCCAGAATTGGGATATCTCGTTCCAGTGAAAGGAACAACTCGAGATTTCGATTTCTACGAGTACCCTGAGATCTTAAAGCAAAAACGGATAGAGGATCATCAAGAGCAAAAAGTAACTATCCATAAAGAGAGCGGTGATTCCCCAGCGAAAGACGGTTTTATATTTTAATTATAATAAAAATTGCCTAAACCAGCAAAAATTGCAGGATTGAACCCCGCAAAAATTGAAGGAGTAATATTATATATGCGCTAAGCAGATTCGGTCTTACAGACCTCACTGCTTGTGCTCTGAATAATAAAGGGCCGCGAGCATTCGGTGGGGGATAAAAACACAAGATTGGGGCGGCGGTGACATTAGGTGTGTTCTATACATATCAGCCGCTGCCGCCCAGTATCTTTTTGCTATTGCTTGGTATAATTACTAACAGTTTGATATATTTTTAATTATTTTTATACAAAAAAAACTTTATATTTCTATATCTTTGTATCTTTTTGCTATTGTATGATGCGAATATGATATTTTTTATATATAAATGTGAAAATTTTTCACATGTATCTTAAAAACAGATACTTTTTATAATAAAAGCAGCGGTAATACCGCTGCTAATCTCGTTATATTATATGTTCTGAGTATAATCCATGCCAAATTACAAACAATAGTTCATAGAAACTCATATCTTCATCATTATCATTGTCTTTACCAAGCACTCGCCCAAATTTTCTTAGGGCAGCGGCAACATCAAATAAGGCTTCATAACATCTAGGTATGTTTGCGGGGTCATAGGATAAGGCTTCATCAATCTCGGCTTGTTCAGCATCACTAAGTGGTATAAGAAAGAGATTATACCCAATCGAGGTTACATCATCAATAGTCTTACTTACAGTTGCGGCGTCCTCGTTATGTAATGCACAAACATTGGGGTGGGCAGCGGTATTACTAGATATGTCATTCTCACACCGGTTGCTGCCGCACTTCTCTTTTACTATTGTTTGCACATCATTCTCAGAATTTGTAAGACGATCATTTACGAATTTTAATTCCATTGTCTCTGTGGTATCATTGACTACTTCATTCTGATTATTTGTACTATTGTCTAAAAAATCGTGGCTCATTTTGCTAATTTAATTCCGCCTCCTTTAGTAATGCAACAAGATACTCGTGTAAAACTTCAACAGCTCACGAATACGATAAATAGGGGTGTAGGAGTTGTCGCCCATGTACGTGTTATAAGCGTGCAGAATATCGTCTTTCGTTGCGGTTATTTCGCCCTGGTTTGACATTTCTATTGTGTATGCGAGAAAAGCTTCAGCAATTTCGTTGACGACTATTGTATCTGATATAACAGACCATTTTTCGGGCGCAATAGTCCAAGACAATATGCCTACGTCTTTTGCTGTGTGGAATACAGGGTTATCAAATGGGCTATCGGACGAGATATTGGTGGCCAGTGTCATCATTGTCATAGTGGAATACACTCCTTTTTTATTTTCTATATATATTATACCATAAAATTTTTTAAAATTCAAATAGGTGGATAGAAGGAAGATTGGATTTCGGGATTTTAGTGGAAAATGAGGAAAGGCGCGGAATCGGGTGAAAAATCCCGTACAGTAATCTCTTTCCGAGGGGACGGAGCAAGGGCGAACGCCCTCGCTCCGCCAAGTATTTTCTTGGGAAAATGCCTTGCCATCCTAAGTATTTAGTTTCGCATAATACTATGTTATCCTATGTATTAAAAATAAAAAATACCTTACATCACAAAGTATTAAACGACTATAAATATTTTATTGCCGCAGATACTTTGTAATGTAAGGTACTTATATTTTTAAATGCTTTCTTTTTTTAATATCTGGTTTTGTATAGTATTTTGATTTTAAAAATATCTTGCATTGCAATACTATACAATGCAAAGTATTTTTGTTTTATTAACATTAGGGACGGGTAATATTACCCGCCCCTATTACTTAGTTATACAAGATGTTTGTATTTCTGAACCTTTTTCCAACACTGGTTATTCGGTTCGGTAGGTATTTTCTTGTGTGTTCGTCTTGCTTTGTACAGTATTTGTACCTCAATAAGTACATCGGCAAGCCCTGTATGTTCCTCTTCAAATACCTTGTCACCCGATATATATCTGTACGCACACTCTGCGGAACTTTTAATATTTCCGTTCTCAGATATCCAGCCGTTGGCAATGGCTTGTCTTGCATAGTCTTTCTTTTGTAAAAACGTTTCTGTACTCATGCGCCAAATACAGCAGTATTTAACATTTTCAAAGAATGACGTTACAAAACCATTTGACAACAAAGATGTTGTCTTATCTAAAGCATTTTTGTCATACGTCATATTGTATGCATAAACGCTTTTAACGTGGTACTGTTTGAGAAGGTTTAATACCTCGGCTCGTATAACATTCAGCTTTTTGAGCTGTCTTTTCCCGTTCTCTATCTCTGCGACGTACTGCGGTATTTTTTCCGCATAATAGGCGGACTGCATTTCTGCGCCCATACCGCAGAAAACATCTTCGACAACTGCGGAATATGTTGCATAGATATTTCCGTAGAAGTCCACAATAGCGACTCCTATATCGTATACATGCATGTGCTTTGTTGCCTCTACATCTACTACAGCGATTTTCTTGTTCTTGTTATTCATAATTGTATTCCTCCAGTATTTTGGGGCGGGCAATACCTCGTCCCGTATAGTATTGTTATTTTATTTTGTTTTTTTAGGGCGGTGTCTGGTGATTTTAATTGTATAGCTTTCTCCGCTATACTCAAAATCAGCCGCTAACTCATTCAAGATATTTGTTATTTTAACAGTATCTTGTAAAGCGTCAAGAACTAAATCCAATAGCCCTTTTTTTACCGTGTCAACCTTGCGGACTTTTTCGGCTTTCTTGCGTTCCTTGGTTGATGTTTCATAATGGCGCGGCAAATTTTGCTTTGCTTTCTCCGTCAATTCTTTTTGTTCGGGTAGCATTTCATCAGATAAGTCATCAAGAACTAACTGATATGCTTCCTCATAAGGTATTTTGAGAAGCCTCATATTCTGTTGTGCAAGGCGTTCTATTTCCGCCTTATTCATCATAGGCATTACCTTTCCTTTCTGGGTATTCCCTTGCGGGAATACCCTCAGCCGTTATTACCTTATGGCTAATTATGCCTCGGTATCAAAGGTATCTGACGTACTATAATAGTTACGTCTTTTAATCACCTGCTTGAATACAATACCTTCGCCTATCAGACGAGTGAGAATTGCGGCAATTCGCTGATTGGAAACATTTTCGCCGTTGTACACCTTCAAACGGCTATCCGTTTCCTGAATTTCTGCGATAGTCATTGCAGAGTCTGCGGTATACAGTACGTCAAGCACTATATCACGCAAGGTATTCGACGTTGCCTGCGACTTCGACGGTTTCCGATTGGTGGACTTTTTGGCAAGCAATGCCAACTCATGATTGATGAACTCAACAAGGTCGGGACGTGCGGATACTTCCGCAAGGCTCAAAAGTGTCTTGAAGTTGTCGGCTTTTGTTACCTTAATGTTACTCATAATATTCCTTCTTTCTCCTATTTAACGCATAGGTGCTATTTTTGTTTTTTCAGTTGAGGACTCATTACCTTTACTGTACTTTTATTATAGCACATTTACCGCCGTTTGTCAAGTCCTTTTTAAAACTTTTTTAAATTTTTTTTCGGTTTGTGCTTTTCAGTTCTTTAAGGTTTATTGCGTTCCCTCAACCTTACATATATATTATAGCAGATTTTTTTGATTTAGTCAATTACAATTTTGTAACTTTTCGGTTTTTTTGCCTTATTTTAATGACATTTTTGTTACTTTTAAATTACAGTTTTGTTACTTTTGTTTTCAATACTTTAACATTTTAAAGCACTAAAGTCAACTATTCCTATCAACTTAGTAGGTTTTAGCGTCGTGTTACTTTAAAGCATTAAAGTTAACTATTCCTATTGGTTTAATAGGTTTTAGTGCTTTAGTGCTCTAAAGTCAACTATTCCTATTGATTTAGTAGGTTTTAACGCCGTATCACTTTAAAGCACTAAAACCTATTAAATCAATAGGATTTAACATTTTAATGCACTAAAGTGCTTTAATGCTTTAAAGTGTGACAATACCTTGGGTAACATAATACCGGAAAATATTAAATACTTTGTATTGTATGATGTTCTAAAAACAGAAGTGTTATACATGACAAGGTATTTAATTCTTAATACTTTGCGTTGTATACTTTAGTGCTTTATCACTTTAAAGCGTGATAACCTTCTATTCCTATCGACTTAGTAGGTTTTAACGCCGTATCACTTTAAAGCGTGATAACCTGACATTGTATAATACTATGTGAAACATAGTACCTTGTGAAACATAATATTGGGAAAATTTTAATACCTTGTATTGTATAGTATTCCAAAAATAAAAATGCTATGCATGGCAAGATACTTGGTTTCGGAAGGCATCCGGTCGGATGCCGTCCGCCAAACTAAATATTTAGGTATTCTAAATATTCTCATTATAAAATAATAAAAGAACGGGGTATCTTACATTATAAGATACCTCGTCCTGTATAGTATTATCTCGCCGGCAGTATTATAGTTTCAACATTATGTCTCCTCATATTCCTTTTTATACTCAGCTATTAGGTTGGGTAAATCTTCCTTAATCAGAATACATACCTTTTCTATGTATTCCTCAACAGAATCACTCTCATCATACCATGTTAAAAAGTCCTTTGCAAGTGCCTCCAGTTCAGGGTAAATTATTGCTTCTGTTGCTATGAGATACATTTCATCTTGCTTTGTCATAGTTTTGACCACCTTTATTTTATTTTTGTAATCTCTCTTGATTACATACTTATTATAACATATCCTATTGCTTTTGTCTATTGGCAACCTGCACAAACTTAATATTGAATTTTTGTGCAGGTTGCTGGAACCGTTACTGTATCAAGTTTTTACTTGTTACAAAAAAGCGTTCATCGGGATAACGCTTTTTCAGCTTCTCAACTCGTTCTTGTGCCTTTGCATAGGACACATAAACCTCTTCAAGTTCCCATTTGTCTACACCATTAATGCACATAATACCGAAAATTACCATCATTTTTATTACCACCTTTAACTATTTATTAATCATTTCTGATTACATTATTATTATATCATTTTTAAATTAACTTGTCAAGAGGTTTTTGAAATTTTTTTTAGTTTTTTTATTGGGATACCTACCGAAGCAAGGTATCCCGCATTTTACATAGTGCAAGAAAATCTTCCGCGTCAATTATCTTTTTCTTAAATTCGCCGATATATTCCTCAATAGAAGAAATTAGCTCGGCTTTAGCTTCATCTATTGATATATATAGCAGAGTATTGCCACAGTGAGAATCAGGAGCTTCAATGCGCTTGAAAATTAAAGGAAAATTCTCTTTAGTAATGATGTCTGGCAGTCCTTGCACCTTTGCACCAAAAAGCCAATAAGTGCGGGTAACGCTTATCCCCCTGTTTGCTCTCCATTCAGCCGCATTTTCAAGAATTACAAAAGAACCATACTTTTTCATAGTCTTTGACCACCTTTTCAAATGTTTTGTAATCTCTCTTGATTACATTATTATTATACTATATTTTAATAAGTTTTTCAATAGGTAAAGTGTACAAATCTAAAATAAAATTTTTGTACACTTTACCTATTTTTATTAAAGTGTTTTTGTTTCCGTTACAAAATACTTTGCATTATACTTATTAGCTAAATCTTTTACAAGCTTACTATCTTGTCTTGTATAACAATAGACATTAAATAATGTTATTGTTTGTATTTCATCTCTTGTGTAGTTATGTGGAATGTTTAAATCTGTTAAAGATTTTGAAAAAAGTTTTGCATTGTCTTTATTCTTAAAAGTCAATTCAACTTTCCATAACTTTTCTTTTTGCATTTTTTCCTCTAACAATTTGACAATATAAACTCCGATAAGGTTACAACCGCCAACAATAACAGCTTTTAGCCACGTTGATAAATCACAAACCATATATACAAGAACGACAGTATAAAGTCCATAGGCAAGGGCATTGACAAGGGCAGCGGAAACTTTACCGCATTTGACTGTACAGATTGACTTTACTGTTTGAATAATTACATTCAAAGCATTAAGAATGATAAAGATGACTAATAATTTGATACTCATAGGTAAAACCTCTTTTCTTAATTTTCTAAATTAATTATATCATATATTTTTATTAATTTCAATAGGCAAAATGCACAAATTTGAAATAAAATTTTTGTACAAACTCCGGGATACACTATTATTAATGTA
>JAEEGL016204993.1_pt1 | contig 136890 bp, 129 predicted proteins | sample 9134231 | NCBI WGS metagenome assembly JAEEGL01 (sample SAMN16246548, study PRJNA631951) | gut metagenome | biome: gut microbiome; feature: rumen; material: fiber-attached | host: Bos | place: Iran: Karaj | collected 2018-10 | reverse complement strand
CATTTATTATTCTTAAAAAGGCTCAAATGAATGAAATACAAGAAATGATTTAAAGGCAAGATAATTATTTTTAAAAAATGTGCTCCCTCAGAGAGCATGTTTTTTTTACTTTTTTTATCAGGATAAGATGATGGTATCATAACATTAAGATTTATAGATAAATCCTAATGTTTTTATGACACCAAACTTATTTTGCACTTGCAAAATGCTCCCTAGGATTAATAATTTTGTATTTTTTGTTTTAAATACTAATGAAAACTGCTCCCAAAACACCTCATTTTTGAAAAGTGCCAGGGAGCAATTTTTTATGATATTTCTTCAATATTTGTTGTTATTACACCAATATGTAGTTTATTTTTATTAAATTTATCATCTATTAAAATAGGTATAACTTTATAAATTATTTCATTTTCATTTTTAAATTCAAATGTTAAACCTTTTTCATTATCATAATCATTTAAGAAGTTTTCAATTGTTGTTTCAAAGGTAGGATGTTCATAATAATGTATGTTCTCAAACTCTGATAAAGTTTTTAAATATTTATATAATGATTCTTTTGTAAATGGATAAGTTAAATATATGGTTTCTAAGCTATTATTAATAGTTATTTCAAGAGGTATTTCACTTAAACCTATATTTCCTAGTTTAGTTATTTTCTCTTTAAATACTTGCTTAAATTCAATATCTTTTAATTTTATTCCATATCTAGATTCTTTATCTATATCAAATGTAATTGATTCTAAATGTCTTGATATGAAATCTTGTTTTTCTTCTTTTGTTTTAATATTCCATTCTTGTAATGAAAATGATTTATTATAATCTTCTGAAAGTAGTATTTTTGATATATCTCTATTAACTAATACTTTATTAATATCATATTCTTTTGTATTACCAAATTTAATATTTTCTTCTTTTTTGATATTTAACTTTTCTAATTTTTGATTAATCATTTTTAAATCTTCTTCAAAGTCTTTTACTTCAACTATACCAAGTATATAAGCATTCTTAATTCTTTCTTTTTGTTTGTTTAATGAAGATATTTCATTATCTATCTTTTCATTAATTAATGTATTATTTTTTTCTGCAAATAAAGGTAGATAATATTTATTATATTTTTCATCATAATTCATTAAGTCTAATGCTATATCAACAAAATATTTTTCTACATATTCATCTCTAATATTAAATTTACATTCTTCACAATTATAATAAGTATATCTTCTATCTCTTGAACCAGAACCTTTACATTTCATAATCTTGCCACATTTAGGACATTTAATCTTTTGAAAAAACATATAAACTCTATCTCTTGTATAAGTCCTTTGATTTTTTTCTTTTTGTAATTGACATTCTTCCCAAATATATCTTGGAATAATAGATTCAACTACATCTGTATATATAACTGGATCTTTGCCAATTTTCTTATGTATCTTATTATATTGAACATAATCTCCCATATAGATTCTATTATTTATAATTGCTTCAATTTTAGAATCTTTCCATTTCTTATTTAAAATATTTTCTTTATTAAAAATATTAGATATCTTTTGAAATGAATAACCTTTCATATATAAATCAAATATTCTAATAATTATATCCTTTTTAGATTCATCTACAATTGTTTTTTTATTTCCATCTTTTTTATAACCAAGTGGAACTATACCAGGTAAATGTCCACATTTAATCGCACCATTTAAACCAAATTTTGTTCTTTCTGAAACTATCTCAATTTCTAATTGTGATAAGACAGTTAACATTCTTACAAAGAATCTTCCATTAGCAGTAGAAGTATTTACATCATCTCTATCACATACTAGATAACAATTATTTTGTTCAAGTAGAGTAATAAGTTCTTCTAAATCTCTAACTGAACGAGTGACTCTATCTAATTTATAAGCCACTATATAATTGATTTTACCTTGTTGCATATCTTTTATCATTTCTTGAAACTTTGGTCTATGTTCCATGTCTTTTGCACTTATACCAGCGTCACAATATACTTTATATATTTCATAACCTTTATAAGTGCATAATGCTTTTAATTTTTCTTCTTGTTCTCCAAGTGAAAAACCCTCTCTTGCTTGATCTTCTGTAGATACTCTTATATAAATACCAGCAACTTTCTTTTCTTCATTCATAATTTGCCCCTTTCTTTAAAAAAGAGCCAAAAGTATCCTAAATACTTCTGACTCTTAAAATTAACTTTTTAAAATATATTATCATAAGCTATCTCCCTTTGTCATCGAGATACTTTCCTTTGATAGTTATTTATAATACTATATTTTTTTAATTAGTCAAGCCATTAGTATTAGATATTACTTGTTTTTCTAAAATAAAGTTCTAAATCTGATAGTTTATATTTTGTTTCATAATCATTAATATAAAAATATGGATTACCATTAAAAAATAAAAATGTATAATTATTTATTCTTATTTTATGTGGTTCTACATAAGCAATATTAGTTGGTAATAATTTAATTAATTTACCTTTTTCGATTTGTATCTTCTCCCCCGAGAAGTTTTTAGCCCAGTTAATCTTTTTTAATAACTCATCACTTAACTCAATATTCTCCTCAATTGCCTTTATCATCTATGTTTATACCTTCCTCTCTTGAGTTAAAATGTTATCTTAGAAGTGCTTACGTGGGTCTTAAAAATAACAAAAAAACTCAATATTTCAATTGAGTTTCATGTATAAACGTCAAAATTTCGACGATTTTTGCCTTTGGAGCAAGTAACCGGAATCGAACCGGCATCTTAGCCTTGGCAAGGCCACATTCTAACCGTTGAACTATACCTGCATTCATAAGTATTATATTATGATTTTGATATTTTTTCAACATTATTCTTTTAAAAAAGGCAATTATATTAAATATTGCCTTTTTCTTTATTAATTATATTCCTTTGATTATGAAATAAATATTGTATTGCTAATCCAGAATATTTTCCAAACTTTTCCATTGTAAAATTTTTAATAGTAGACATATCATTTTTAATATTATAGTATTTTGAAATACTTTTTTTGACCCATGTATCTATTGGAAAAGTATTGAGTCTTTTATATCCAAATAATAATATACAAGAAGCAACTTTTAAACCAATACCTTTAATATTCATCAATTCTTTTGTTGCATCCTCAGTATTTAAATTATCAATATTTTGTAATTTTTCATAATTTTGTATATAATCATAAATATATTTATCTCTAAATCCCACTTTTAAACTAGTAAAATCATTAATCGATAATTCTTTTAATTTTTCATATGTCGGAAACAAATGATATTTTTTTCCTTCAAATATTACTTCTTCACCATATTTAGTACACAAATCATTTATAATTTTACTAATTCTTTTTACATTATTACTTTGACTAATTATATATGAAATACCCATTTCAAATGGCTCTTGATTAAGAATTTTGTATCCTTCACATTTACTTATTATACTGTTCATAACGTCATCATTTTCAGATAGAAACTCATGTATTTTCTTATAATTCCTGTTTAGGTCAAAATATTCAATAATTACTTCCCTTATATTATTCATATTTGATGAATTAACTATTAATTTGTGTCCTTCTTGTTTAACTCTAATTACTCTATCTTTCAATATATTTGTAAAACTTCCGTCTTCATTTTCAATTACTCTAAAACAAGAACCGCTTAATATTGTATCTCTTAAATTAAAATTACTTACTTCAATTTCCATTATAAACCTAATTCCTCATAGTAATCATAATCTAATATTAATGATGACATTGTAAATTTTTGACTAACAATTTGATTCATTTTGTCAATATAATCATCAGTTATTTCTTCATCTGCAGTTTTAGTAAATTGCTTATTTACACTATTATATTTTCCTTTATCGCTTACCCAACTCCTATCAGAAAATATTGCTAATCCTTCAGTATTACTAAATATATCTTTGCCCATAACTAATCTCGAATCATATTCTATGTCAAATAAATTATATATTGTAGGTAATAAATCTATACCACTTACAACTTTATTTATTACTGTTTTTTCAATAGAATTATTATACATTATTAGCGTAGAATGATAATTTCCAAATTTATCAGTTCTATCATATCCAACTATTTCACTCATTTCTTTTCTTTCATTTTTAAGTCCATATGGATAATGATCACACGCTAGAACAATCAATGTATCATCTAATACTCCAGCTTTATCTAATTCATCTAAAAGTCTTTTCATTGCTTTATCCAATTCTATCTGAGTGGCAATATAGGCTTTTATAGCAGTACTATACTTTAAATTACTAACAGCATCTTTATTTCTATATGCCATATTATTACCGCCAAAATTATAATTTAAATGACCACTAACAGTCATATAGTAAGTTGCAAAAGGTTTTTCATTATTTAAATAAAATGAATATGTAGCATCTATCATCTCATCATCACTATTAGGCCAATGTTTGCAATTCATTAATTTTTGTAATCCGTTACCACATCCCATATAATCAAATCCTAAATTTGGATGAGATAGATTTCTATCATAATATTTATAATTATGATTATGAAAAGCATAACTTGTATATCCCGCTTGTTTAAATTTTGTACCAAAACCTAGTGGCATACTATTTTTACTTGATTTATAAAAACTCCATACACCTTCTTTTGGAATTAGCCCGGTTAAATTCATATATTCGCCATCAGTAGTTGAAACAGGAAATAGTGGTTGATAATAATTGGAAAATACAAAACTATTATTTGCCATCATATATAATGTTGGTGTTAAATCAGGATCTAATCCAACTGGATCAAAAGCTTCAGCAGTTATAAATACTATATTTTTACCTTTAAATAATCCAGTATATTTATTCTTCTCTGTTGGTTCAACACTATTAAAATATTTATGCATGCTTAGTAACTTTTTATCACTAGTTTCTGAAATTAATTTTTCAAAATCAATATTAAATGTATGATATTCTTTTTCTTTATCTAATTCAATTTTTTCTGGTTCTACTGCATTCATATCTTCATAGACTTGTTCCTCGAATCCAAATGTATATCTATATATATCAATAGTTTCCATTGTTGTTAAACCCGTTTTTTCAATTGTTAACATTGGTGCATGTGTCTCAAATAGTAATCTTCTCATTGAATACATTCCATTTTTATCCTTATATACGTAGAAAACGATGCCACCTAAAGATATAAATAACAAAACAACTTCTACTATAAAAATAGGTAATTTGATTCTTTTATATGAAAATAATTTTTTATTAAATACTAAAAATAATATATATGGTACAAACGTGATTACAAATACATACCAATACTTTACCATTACCTTAATAATTTGTTGCCAAAATTGCATTGCTTGTCCTGCACCACCTGCAGTTATTGAAAAAAATGAAAAAATTGAGTCATATATTTTAAAATATACAAATTGCATAAGCATTAAACACATAAAAAATGTAGTAAAAATAATATTTAAAATCTTATTAAATTTCTCTCCAAATATATTTAAAACAATAGATATTACAAATATCCATGGTAGACAAAATAATATTACTATCAATGTAGATATTGTTAATATATTTTTTATTACAAATACCCTAAATACTAATTCTAAAAAAACAAACCAAAACATCCACCATATCAACATCGTTAACTTCTTTTTTTTCATACTACTTCTTTGCCTTTTTAATAATTGTTAATACAATAATAGATATAAATAATATTAAAATAATACCAACCATAATTGCTATTTGAACATCAATATCTATTTTACCAGATAATAAGTACTTCATCTTTTTTCACCATTACAATTATACAAAAAAAATAGATTATATTCAATCTATATATTCTCGAATTTAATCTATTTCACTGCCTCCCCATTCGACAACAACAAAACCATTTCTATTAACTCTTTCAAGTGTTTGTTCACTTACATTAATTGGTGATATCAATGGTTTATATACCATATATACCCTTATTAATGAGTCAGGTTTTGGCGTTATTTCGATTGGCATATATTCATCTATTGATATAAATTTAATATAATTATAATTATTTCTTTCTAATTTAGGTAACCAATATATAATAAATTCATTACTTTCTTTATCATTTAAACCTAGTATTTTTAATTTTTCTTCTAAAAATTCAGCTGTATCTTTTCCAGATATAACAAATCCGTCATTGCTTACTTCACTATAGAAATTTTTACCTTCCCAAAATAATGCATAATATTCCCTATTTGTTTTGGAATCGTATAATGTTCCATCAGGATTTGCAATAACATTCCATCCATTATTATATTTTGGATATGATATTGTTATATTTTCATTATTAATTAGTTTAATATTAACATTCATTTGTTTTTCGGGATATAAGTATATTATAGGTTTATATGCAACATTTGGATTACACTCGACTTCATTTCTTGCTATAGAATCAATTTTAACATCGACATCTGTCAAACTTTTATCAATTTTTAATAAATAATAATCATATAATGGTGCACATAATCCACACCTTGCATTATAATACTCAGTAATTACTATAGTATTTCCATTAATAATGTGATTAGTAGGAATTGCTTCAGATTCTCCACAATTATCATATACTAATGAAATAACTACATAATTATTATCAATAAAAGATTCAAAAGAAAGACTGTCAACTCCAAAATAATCTTTATAAGTTTCATAATCCGTAAATAATTTATATGTATAAAAATCTTCAACTGAACTTAATTTACTAATTTTAGCTAATTCAGAATCAACAACATATGTATCTTTATTATCAATAATAATAGGTTTTTCATCATTCTTAGGCCAAATTAATACTATTACCAATGCTAGCACTAATAATAATACGATTGATATGATTAAAATTATTTTAATATTTTTTTGTTTTTCCATATTTACCTCCATTAATATTATATAAATGATATAATCTTCGTGTAAATAAAAAAGTATCAACTTAACATATATATTGACACTTTAATATTAAACTTACTGGAGGAGCCAGTCGGATTTGAACCGACGATGGAGGTGTTGCAGACCTGTGCCTTACCACTTGGCTATGGCTCCAAGTACATATAATTATACTAAATTATATGTATTATTTCAAGTTAATTGCGTATTTTTTATCCCTAATATTAAAGATAATATCTATTTTATTTGATTTTTCTATTTCATTTGGAATTTCTATAAATATGTATCCTTCATCAGAGAATTTATCATTAATATTTTTAAAACCATAATTTTTTAATTCATTATCATGTTGATAACTTATAGAACCAAAATATTCATACATTTTTGATAAACTATTTAATTTGCTTCTAATATCAATCGTTTCATCTACTATTAAAGATGTGTTTATTTTCATCATTGACATTTTGTTATCTTCTGATTCAATTATAAACATTTTATCGTAGCACTTATTTTCTACTAAACAATATTTTTGTTTTTCTCTAAATTGTGAATTTATTTCAACACTATCAATAGTTAGTTTTGTATTTTTTAAACTACTATCTGAAAAATCTATTTCACAAGGTAAATTATATGATTTATTATCAGTTACATTATCTATATTTTTTGGTTTAACTATTATATTTTTAAATTGAGAATCACTCGTTAAACTATTTTTAATTTTAAATATATACTCTTTTTTTAATTCAGATGTTTTAACTTCATAAACAACTAATACTTTTTTTGTTTCTCCTGCCTCCATATCAATAGTATTAAAAGTAGTTCCAAGATCGATAAACTCCCTATTTAAATTAAATATTGGGGTTTTAAGTTCGTTATTATCTTCTAATCTAAATATATTTCTTGGCACAGAATACTTGTTATATGTTTTATTATCAATTTGAACTTCAATTAATAGATAGGTGCTACCTTTTTTGATAATACTTCCATTGCTACTTTTTTGAGTATAATATGAATTTGTAACATTATACCACATAGAATTTGCAAGTAATCTTTGCCCTTCTTGGAATTTTTCATTTTCAACTTTTATATTTATATATAATAGTATTGAAAGAGATAGAACAATTATAGATGCTATTATCGTTACAAAAAATTTATTTTCTAATATAAAATATTTTGTTAATCTTAAAGATTTTCTAAATAATCTACTATATTTATAATTATTTTTTCCTACTGTTACTTCTACCTCTTCATAATCACTAGTATCAATTTGTAAATCCTGTAAATCTTTTTTAAACTCAAATTTTTTTAAATTAAATCCTAATGTACGAACTAAACATATTGTCATAAAAACAGGTTGTGGAAGTGCAACAATAAGCGCAATATCTCTTATTGCACGAACACTTTCTATATTTAATGCAGAAGTACTTAAATTATTAAATAAATTCAATATATATATAAAGTATACAATTAATCCTATATAATATAAGCAAAGAAATAGATATATTGACCTATTTTTTTTCTTAACTGATAATAAGTAAAATATTGCAGCACTAAATAAAATAATTAATACAGCTGCAACAAACATAAATATATTTATATGATTGCTTACTAAATTAGCAGAAGGTGTAAAATAATGGTTTTTTGCATATGAATCAAAAAATGAGTATATCTTAAGAGATCTTATACCTATATATATAAGCATAAGAAATAGAATACCATGTATAATTCTAAAGTTTTTAATTAAGAATGCATATGGCTTTCTAACTATCAACTTAACCAACTCCTATTATAAATAAATTATAACACGTGTTTAAAAAAAAGACTAGTATATAGTCTTTATTTCTTATAGTAAATCATTTGACCAGGCATTAAGTATATTGTTTTATTTGTATTTATTATATCATTTTCAGTTATACCAAATATTTTACTTACAATACCTAATGTATCCCCATCTTTTGTAATGTAATAACTAACATCTTTTTTAGGAATTAGAAGCATTTGATTTGGATAAATATAATCATCTAAATCAAGTCCATTTAGTTCTGATAAAAGAGAAGTATTAACATTAAACTCCTTAGAAATTTTGTATAAAGAGTCACCTTTTTTAATTTTATAAATAGTATAATAAGGACTTTCTATTTTAGTATTTTCAAACATAATATCACCTAATATAATATATGTTTGTAGTGTTATTTTGTTATTTTATATATATAAATACTGCTTTAGAATTATTAAATGACAATTCATAATCATAAAATATTTTATTCATGCCATTATCTGGAGAATATATATACAAATTGTTATCTTCTATATAATATAATTTATTATTTAACTCTAATATTTTAACTATCTTTTTATCATTAATTAATGTTTTTAAATCTTTATTTTCTTTAAACATTTTATATGTTACATCATCAGTTTCATATATATAATTACTACTATCATGATTAATAGTAATTTTATTTACTTTATATTCACTTTTACTACAACTTATAAATTTACCATTTTCATATTTTACATACCCTTTTTCAGCACTAGACTTAATTTTAACCTCACCATTTCTAATATTAATCTCATATAATATAGAGGCTTTATTATCATATATATATAGTTTGTTTTTAATATTTCCTACGACATATGAATCATAATCAATAGTTTTATCTAATTTTATTTTATTATTTTTTTGAGTTGTCAAATTTAATGATAACAACTCATTAAACTCATGTTCTTGATCATAATTAGGCATATAAATTGTATCATTTATCAAGTGCGCTAAATCATTATCATATCTATCTTTTTTAAATAATTCTATATTTTTATATTCTTTTCCATTCATAATAATATAGCCCTTATAAGTCCATAATGCCGCATATTCATTGCTGGCTAAATTATTATAATATATAAAATCTTTATTAGGCTTTTCTATGTTTTTATTTATTCTTTTATATTGATCTAATTTATCGTCATTAATTAAATTGTAATCTATCAATTCATTTTTAGTATTATCATGACAGAGTGGATATGTTTGAATATTTTTAATAACTGGTATTATACAATTAAACCCCTCAATTTCTAATTCTTTTATATCGCTAATAATTGTTTTATTTAATTTTCTTTTCATATAAAAATCAAAATTATATATAGCATCTTTTTTTACCTCAAAATAGAGCCTATTACCTTCATATTTAGTATATATATCATAACCATTTATTTTATATTTTATTTCATAGTTAGAAAATAAATATTTAACAAGTATTATTATTATAAATATAGAAATGAATATAATAAATCTTTTTTTCACTACATACCACCTAATTAAATTATACTATAAATAAAAAAAGAAAACTAGTTAACTAGTTTTCTAACACTTCAGTTTCATATAGGAATGATAATAATTCTTCTTTTTCCATACTTCCAGTATGACTACCGTTAAATTCTCTATTTTTTACTACAAATGTATAAGGAATACTTCCCTCATAATCATTTAAATCTATTGCACTTGTTAATATAGTGTAATCTTCATCACTTAATTGATCAGCTTCAAAAAAGTATAATGTAAAATTATTTTCATTTGATGATTCAGTTATAATAGGTTTTAAAGCTTGACAATATTGACAAGTGGAACTAGCTATAACAGTTACCACTGTATTTCCATTATCTAGTTCATTGTACCAAGTTTGAAGTTTTTCACTTGCTAATGAAGTATCTATCTCATTTACAGTAGTTAGTTGAGGTTTTACTTCAGAATTAATAACAAACGATAAAATAAAGAATAACCATACAAATAAGAATATTAATGAAATAATACCAACACTTCTGGCATCTTCTTTTCTAGTATTCTTCCACAAAAAATATAGTAATATTCCAACAGGTGGTAATAATAATCCAATTATCCACCAGGCTTTAAATGAACATTTTTTCTTTTTCAAATCTTTTTTTGTTTCACTAGCTTTTTCTGTAACTTTTTTGACAACTTTTTTTGCATCTTTAGTCACATTATTCTTTTTAACAACCTTTTTAGTTTCCTTTTTCTTTGTACTTTTATTTGCCACTTTCTCACCTCTAATATTAGTTTATCTCATATATTTAAAAATTACAAGAAAAAAGAGGTTTGTTAATTACAAATCTCTTCTCCTTCAACTAATCTTGTTTTACCAGTTTTAGTCCATCCATCTAATTTATTTTCTCTACTCCATTTATATGATGTAGATGTTTCTATAGATGTTTCTTTTTTAGCATCTTTTGTATCAGTGTCATACTTATTACACTTATTACCTTCAAGTTTATATCCACTAGAACATGTCTTCTTTTCAGTTGTTGTTGTTTTAACACATTTTGTTCCTTCTAATTTATATCCTGTATATCCATCACAATTATATGTATATGTAGCTCCAGTAACTAAATAACATTTTAACTTAGCTCCACTACCTTCGCTATAATTTGATTCTGATGGACAAGTATATTTATAGTGCCAACATTTCAAATTTGATCCTGATCCACTATGATCTGTTGATGCACTTGGACAACTATATTCTTTTGTTTCTGGTGTTGTTACATAATGCCAACATTTTAAATTTGATCCTGATCCACTATGATCTGTTGATGCACTTGGACAACTATATTTTGTTGATTCTGGTATTGTTACATAATGCCAACATTTTAAATTAACTCCAGAACCACTACTATTTGTTGATGTACTTGGACAACTATATTTTGTTGTTCCAGGTATCGTTACAGTTTCACAACTTTCAACTGGAATAGTTCTAGTACATGTACTACAAGTAGTATGAGCACGACCATCAGAATCACGATATGTTGTACAATTGCATTCATACTTTTCAATAACTTGAGTTGTTGTACATTGTTCTTCAGTAGTAGATGGTGTTGTTGTAACAACTACTTTATCATCTACTCTTTCAGTTGATTCTGGTATAGTAGTAACAACTACTTTATCATTTACCTTTTCAGTTTTTCCAGGTATTACTGTTTCAACTACTTTATCAGTTACTTTAGTTTTAATAGTTTCTAATAATGTTTTAGTTCCACCATGGACAACTACATTAGCATCTTTTGTATCTGTAGTTGTTATATATTCAATTGTTGGTTTTTTACTATCGACCAATACAGTAGCTATACATTTAGTTCCGCTTAATTTATATCCAGAATAAGCTTTACAATTATATGAAACTACTTCTTTACTTATATCTTTTTTAAATTGATACTCTGTTATTTGTTCTTTATAACATACTTTTTCACCACAAGCACTTGGACAATAATTACGACAACCTAATATTTTTATTAAATAATCACTTTCATTACCACAAACTAAATTAGTTTTCATTTCATAGCCATTAGATACTTTAGTAACACTTACATATGTATCATATTCATTACATGAATTACCATTTTTATCAACAAATGGTAGCATTACCTTTTTTTCTAATAAATCTGCTAAAGTAATTGTTACAGTTTCACCCATATTTATAGGTAATCTTTCATTAGTGAAATAATCTTCTCCAGCTGTCTGTAAATATTTCATATTTTCTCTAAATACATTATCGCCAGTTTTTATAGGATTATTTGCACCACATTTGTTTGCTAACCACATAAATAAGAACATAAATAATGCTACAACCAAGCAAATAATTACCATTCTTATTATACTGAAACCTTTTTTGTTCATATTATTTACCTCTTTCTACATTATCCTAGATTTAAAGTCTTTTGTTCTTCTTTTTCTCTAATTAATTCTCTAAAGTGATTTTTTGCATCTCTTGTAAATACAACTGGCATTGTATCTCCTACAGCTGAATTACCCATTTTTTCAATTTCTAGTGTAGTAAGACCTGCTCTTTGTAATACAGCATCCCATTCACCCATTGGTATAAATTCTAATGTTGCCATTAATTTGGCTAGTGGTATTTGAGTCATTTCTTTAGTTTCATGATCGAAACAGAAATCAGCACATACATCTAATTCCCTTGAAAGTTGAAATTCATTAATATTGTCAGCCCATTGAGCATATGCTAAACCATACAATTGAATTCTTGATGGGAATGATGCGATACTTCTTACTGTATAATGTTCTGTATTATTATCAACTAAGAAATATTGATCTCTTATTAATTCTTCGAATTTAACAGCGTTATTGTAGAAAGTTACATAGTCTTCTTCATTCATTGCCTTAATAATTACTTCCATCAAACTATCAACTTCAGCTGCACATTTTTGTTCATATGAACCATCTTCAAATAGATATTGAGTTGGAATAAAAATTCTTTCTCCTTTTTTAACTCTATCCCATGATGATGGAAAATTAACAAATGCTTTAACAGCTAAATTATTATAATTTAATAATTCATTAACTTCCATTTCACCTGTTACTGGTAATTTACCATTAAATACAGACATTATATCTATTAAACTTTCTTTAGTAATTCCGCTTTTTTCTAATTCATCTTTATCAAATTTTGAAAAATATTCATCGAAATACCAGTTAGCTCTTTCTTCTAACATTTGAGGATCTGATGCATCAGTAAAATTTCCATATGATTCAAATGGTTTTACTTCAACTTCTGGTTCCTCTGTAGGAGCTGGTGTTTCAGTTACTTTAGCTGTTGGTGTTTCTGTTACTTCAGCTGTTGGTGTTTCAGTTTTTGTTTCTTCGTCACCTTGAACATGTACTATTCTACCATTGCAATTACTATTTTGACCAATAACAAATCCTGCAGTACCAGTAGCTAATGCTAATGCAGTGATACTCAATGCAAGAAGTGCACCATGGCCTTTTTCATTTACTTTTTCTTCTTCAATTATTATTTTATCATTATTAGAGTTTTCCTTAATATCTTTTCTTACCTTTGATATTTCATCATCAAGGACATCTAATTCACTTCTTTTTTCAACAATAGTATGATATAAATCCCATAATAATACTTTAAGGTTATTTTTATCATAGTCAGTAGTTGCTTCATGATAACTTTGCCAAAGTTTCTTATATTCCTCATTTAACCTTTCTACTTCCGCTTGCTTTTCAGCTTGCTTATTTAGTAAATAATTTAAATACTCTTCTTTACTCATATAATTTACCCCCTTCGTAAATATGGCTTGTATTATAACACAATGCCGAGTACTTGTCAACAATGCATATGTTTGTGCATAATCAAGTTGTTATTATATATCACAAAAAAAGATTAATCAACACTTTTGTTGATAATTTTTTTAATAATTGAAAACAATTTGCATTCCCTTAATGTTAATATTAATAATAGAAAGTATACAACTGGCTTTAATACATTTTTAATTATCCTAATATAGCCTAAAAATTCATAAGATGAATCTAGATATTTCATATTAGCAAAAACTATATGATTTAAAATAAATGAATTAAATATACCTAATACAACTAATATTAATAATTTACTGAACCTAGCCATTGAATAATTATTTTTATAGTTTATTGTAGTAGGAATTAATAAAAACAAAAATATTGATGACATAATCAAATATATTAATCCATATAAATTTGATTCTAAAGCCAAATATTTTACTAATTCAATTATTGTTAATACTATATATGATATAGTAGATAAATATAACAATATTCTTCTATATTTATACATATAATCACTTCCGTTTAAATTATATCATTATTTCTTGTTTAAATAAATAAGAGTGTGATATTATATTATTGTGAGGAAATATGGCAACAACTAGTAAAGTATTCAATTATATTAAATGTGGTGTATATACAGATGATAACTATAATTTCTTATTACAAGAGACTGGAAAGAATAATAATCAAATAATAAGAGATGGTTTTGATATACTTAATTCAGTTATAAGAGATTATAATAATAGTTTTTACTATGCAACATTAATAAAAAATGCCATAGAATTAATTAAGTTCGTTTGTAGAAAACAAAAGTTTAATGCTGAAGAGATAAGTATTAACAAAGGTAGAATTAAAAAAGCAAGAGGGAACTTAATAACATGCAGAATAAATGCCAAGCAAAATAAAGAAATCTTATTAGAGGCAATTAATTTATTGGATGAAATAATTTTAGACAAAAATATTGATCCAATTGCTTTAATTGAATTAATAAAAAAATTAATTGATAAATATGAAGATATTAATATAATCAAAAAATTTATTAGTATTAATAAAGAAGCAGTTACAAAAACAACAGAACTATTTGATTATGTTTTTGAAAAAGCTATTGATGCAATTGAAAAGGATGATAGATCTATATACTACTATATTACTTTACTAAAAATAATATGGACTACTAAAATTAATAAAAATAAATATATTGCCGCATTAGCATTTACTAAGAAAAATGAACATACTAACGAAATTTACTATATCATTAATGGTGTTAGAAGGCCTTATGATCTTGAACAAATACTAGAAAAATATAATATTATTTCACAACCACAAGAGTATAATGTATTATCTGTTAAAAAAAGATCTAAACCAAACACAATTATAACTTTAGATAAAAGTAGAACAGTTTTAAGAGATGATGCTATTAGTATTGAAAAAGATGGTAGTTTATATATAGTTAAAATTTATGTAGCAGATGCAGGAAGTGAAATTATACAATTTAGTAATATCGATTTAGATGCTAAAAATAATTTTAAATGCCTATATTTGCCTAAAAATAGAACTAGGATTTTTAATAATAAGGTGGAAGAAAAATTATCATTAAATGAAAATAGATTTAGAAAAGTTATAGTTCTTAGGGTTTTATTAAATAATAATGGGGATATTATTGATTATTACTTAAGTGAAGACATAATTAATGTTAATAAAAATGTTTCTTATGCAGAGGCAGATAGAATTTTAAGATGTCCAAATCACGATTTATTCTATCAATTAAATGAATTAAAAAAACTTACAGAAATACTTCAAAGAAAAAATGGTATTAAAGCTGATTATTGGAATAAAAAGGAAATTAATGATACACAGCCATTTCGTAAATACCAGAGTGATACAATAATTGGAGAATTAATGGTTTTATATAACAGAATATTAGCACTTATAGCGAATGATAAAAAAATTCCATATATTTATAGAATACAAGAAGAAGAATATATATCTGGTTTAATGAAATCTCTAAAAATTGAAGTAAATGACTGGACTAAAAATATAATTAATGGGCTTTATTTATTAAGCAAATATTCTACTGAACCAAGACCACATTGCGGATTAGGATTTGATTTATATTCACATTCAACCGATCCTTTAAGAAGATATTCTGATACTTATAATCAATATTTATTACATCATTTTTATTTCAAAGACAAAAAAATGGAATTTGATGAAAAAGAATTTAAGAAATTGGTAAATTATTTTAACCAAAGAAATGTTGAACTGGAACTTATGCAAGCTGAATATCGCCGAGCACTAGAATTAAAAAAGAAAATAGTTATACACCCCTAACTACTTTCTTTTTTTTAAGAATTATTTTTCTTAGAATATCAAATGGTATTATTGTTAATGCTACAAATATCATTAATTCAAATTCAAATATAGTTAATCCTGTTGTTCTAAATATTTCACCCCCATAATATATAAGTATAATTTGAACCACTGCTATAAATAATATAATACTTATAAAAACTTTATTTTTTAAAATATTTGAAAAAATATTTAATCTATATGTCCTAGCATTAAAGGCATTAAATATAGACAAAAATATAAATAATCCAAAAAAAGCGGTCATTATATAAATATCAGATGAACTATATCTATATATATTTCTAATAAAATTCGATTTTAAAAACCAAATACACACAATAGTAGAATATATCCCATTAAAAAATATTTGATTGGCCATATATTTATTGATTATTTTTTCATTTCTTTTTTTAGGTTTTTCCTCCATAAATTCTATTAATGCTGGTTCGTAAGAAAAAGCTAATCCAGCAAAAGTGTCTATAACCATATTAATCCACAACATTTGTATGATTGTAATTGGGGATAAAATTCCTATAAAAGGTCCAATAATACTTAATAGAACCGCACATAAATTAACACTTAATTGAAAAATAACAAACTTTCTTATGCTTTTAAATATTGTTCTACCATATAATATTGCATTCGTTATAGACATTATATTATTATCTAAAATAATAATATCACTTACCTCTTTTGCAACTTCAGTCCCGCTTCCCATACAAAAACCTACATCGCTTCTCTTTAGCGCAGGAGCATCATTTACACCATCTCCTGTCATTCCTACGATTAAATCTAATTCTTGTGCTAATTTAATTAATCTATTTTTATCATTAGGCAAGCACCTACTCAATACTTTTATTTTAGGTAATGCTTTTTTCACTTCTTCATCACTCATATTGTTAAATTCATCACTAGCAATAACAATATCATCATTATTACTAATAATATTTAGTTCTTTTGCAATTGCATAAGCAGTTTCCTTAGCATCCCCAGTAACCATAACTACTTGTATACCTGCTTTTTTAATTAATTCGATACCTTCATATGACATCTTTCTTATATTATCTTTTAGAAATAAAAAACCAAGTAGTATATAACTTTTTCCATAATCTAAAGAGTAACATAGTGCAATTATTCTTTTACCAGAAGAAGCAATATCATTTAATTTTTTAATTATTTTTTCTTTATCTAATAAAACCCTAACTTCACCATTATTTTTTATATACTTAGTACATCTAGATAAAATCTTTTCATAAGCACCTTTTATAAAAATAGTATTTTCTTTATAATTTGTAGTAACTTTAGAATATTTTAATTTGCTATTAAATGATTCTTTTGATAATATTTGATATTTTTCTTTAGAATCAGTACCAACATAAGAAAGTATTGCTCTATCCGTTGTATTTCCTCCAACTATATTATTACCTTCATAAAAAGAATCATTATTATAAACTAAGGATTGATACAATAATTCTGATATATCATTATTTATATTTTTAAATTTATTATATTCATTAAATTCACAATCACAAAATGCAGTAGCTTTTAACTTTCCTTCAGTTAATGTGCCTGTCTTATCTGTAAATAATATATTTAATGATCCAGCAGTTTCTATTCCAACAAGTTTTTTTACTAAGACATTTCTTTTTAATAATCTTTTCATATTTGAAGATAATACTAACGTTATCATCATTGGTAAGCCTTCTGGTACAGCCATAACTACAACGGCTACGCTTAATGTTAGCGCATACATTAAATGTGGAAAAAAATCTTTAAATTTTAATATTTCGTATATATCAAAATTATTAGCAATTACTACAGCATTAAACATATATGAAATTAAAATTAAAAGTGCTGCTATGTAACCAAATTTACTTATTTGACCCGCTAAAACTCTTAATCTTGATTTTAATGGACTTTCTACTGTTAAATCTTGTATATCATGAGCAATTTGACCATAAGTTGTTTTTATTCCTACATTTGTAACTATCATTATCGCACTTTTTTCAGTAACAATCGATCCCATTAATAATTTGAAATTATTAACATTTTTATATTTTTCTTTAGATTCACCTGTTAATGCACTCTCATCTACAGATATTTCACCACTTATTATATTACCATCAGCAGGTATTTTATCACCACTTTCCAAAAATACAATATCACCAACTACAACTTCATTCATATTAATTAAATATTTTTTAGAATTTCTTTTAACTTTAACTTTTATTATGGAATTTTCTTCATTTAATTTTTCAAAAGCTTTTTCGCTTCCATATTCTGATATAGCTGAAATAAATGAAGCTAAAAATATAGCGACAAATATGCCTAAAGTTTCATAAATATTTGAATCATTAAATAAAAATATTACTTTAATGGCAAGAGCAATAATTAATATTTTAATAATTGGATCTCCTAATGCCTCAAGTACCAATTTAAAAAAAGTGTTTCTTTTTTTAATATTTATCTTATTAACACCATATTTTTTCTTTGAATATTCTACTTCTCTATCATTTAATCCTGTTTTAATATTTGTATTCATCAATACATTTTATTCATCGCCCATAAAAAAAGACTATTAAATAGTCTTTTTTAACATATTTCACTATATAGTTTACTTCTGGATAATAGTTCATCATGAGTACCAATATCTATTAATTCACCACTTTCCATTAAAATTATTTTATCAACCAATTTTAATATTTTAGTATCTCTTGATATTATTAAAATAGTATGATTTTTTTTCTTCTTTTGAAGTATATTCATGACTATATTTCTATTAGATTTATCCAATGTCTCAATTATTTCATCAAACAAATAAATTTTAGTATCTTTTAATAAAACTCTTGCTATTGCAAGTAATCTTTTATCTGAGGAAGATAATAATTTAGTATCATTAGAGATAATTGTATCATAACCTTTAGATAATGACATTATTTTATCATGAACGCCCAATTCCTCACATATATTTATTATTTCTTCTTCAGTTTTACCTAAAATCGTTAGGTTGTCTTTAATACTACAATTAAAGAAAAATGGTGTTTTACGAGCTATTGATACTAAATTATAATAAGAATCATCTGTAATAGTTGAAATATCATTATTATCAATTAATATTTCACCTTCTAATTGTCTATTCATTTTTAACAATAGATCTACAATTCCTGTTTTACCACTTCCTGTTTTTCCAGTTATTGCATATAAATTATTAGGTTCCATTACTAAGGAAAAATTATTTAATACTGGATCATGTCTATAACCATATAAAACTTTTCTAAATTCAATTTTACCTTTTATATCATTTATTTCTGTTAAATTTTGTTTGCTATCTTTAGCATATTCAAATATTTTCTTAAATCTTTTTAAAGATATTTTTAAATTTCTGTATTCTAAATTTAATGTAGTAACTAAAGAAAAATTATCTATTATTTTTTGATAATAACTATATATTATTACTAGAATGCCCACTTCTAACTTTCCATTTGATATTTGATATATACCATATATTAATAATAATAATCTTAATATTTCAAAAAAGTATACGCTAACAATATTTACTACATTATACATAGTAGAATACTTTGCATTATCATTTGTCCATTTGTTAGTATCATTAATTGCTCTATTATTTATTTTTTTACCTATATTAAATCCCTTAATCTCTTTTATTCCGCTAAATATATCACCTATTGTACTTGTTTTTTTATCATATGAATCTTTTTTGTTTTGGTTATATTCTTGTACTTTATCACTACAAATAGTAATAAACATTAAAACTATCAATGATGCACTCAAAGTTGTAATAAAAAGAGAAGTACTTATTGTAAAAAAATAATAAAATATGAATGCAAATTCAAAAATTTGAACAATTCTATATATAGAATTAGCAAAGAATGTGCATATTATATCAATATCGTTGTTCATAATATTTAAATATTCACCTGAAGAAAATCTAGATAAACTAAATATTGAATTATTATAAGTATTCTGCATCCCTAAAGTGGTCCACTCTTTGTATAACTTATTGTATACAAAATAATATGTGTGTTGTCTAAAGTAATCAAATAGTTTATAAATTGTTATAAGTATAATATATATAATTAGTATATGTATAGCTTTTTCAAATAAAGAAAGAGATACATAATTTATCATTTCACTATAAAGAATTGGGATTATAAGCAAAATTAATCTCAAAACTATACATACAAATACTTCTAATATAATTTCTTTATAAGTTTTCCTTAATATTCTTTTATTATACTCTTTCACCATTTCACCTATTATAATAATTATAACTATTAATAAATCAAAAAACAAGTTTGTTATTTTATTTTATTAAATATATGATAAAATAATTTTAAGGGGTTTATTAGGAGTTAATAAAATGGAATTAGATATTATAGTGCCCGCATATAATGAAGAGGGTAACATTAAGAATTTTTATGAAAATACACAAGGTGTTTTAAAAGGTATTAAACACAATTACATATTTATTGATGATGGTTCTTCTGATAAAACTTTAGAGGTTTTAGAAGAATTATATAAGAGTGATGATGCTAACATTAAGGTAATAAGTTTCTCTAGAAATTTTGGTAAGGAAGCTGCTATATATGCTGGGTTATTAAATTCGAAATCAAAATATACATGTATTATAGATGTTGATGGTCAACAAAATCCTAAATATCTTAAAAAAATGTACGATTTTTTAAATACTAATCCTGATTATGATGCTATATGTATGTGTCAAAAGCAAAAGAAAGAAAGAGTTTTACAACATATTTTTTATAAACTAATTAATAAATTATCTGACATAAAAATTGTTGATGGTGCTTCTGATTTTAGAATGTTTAGAAGAAATATGACCAATTCTATTATTAAGTTGTGCGAAAAAAATAGGTTTTCAAAAGGAATTTTTAGTTTTGTAGGATTTAATACTTACTATGATAGTTATGAGGTCGAAAAAAGGAAAAGTGGCAAATCAAAATGGAGTAAAAAATCATTGTTTAATTACGCTTTTGATGGAATTGTAAGTTTTAGTTCTAAACCATTAAGAGCATCAACATGGACTGGATTGTTTATTAGTTTTATAGCATTTATATATCTAATTTATATTATAGTCAAAACACTAATAACAGGAGTTGATACCCCTGGATATGCGTCACTAATGTGTATTATGTTATTTCTTGGTGGAATTCAACTAATATTTTTAGGTATAGTAGGAGAATATATAGCTAAAACATTTAATGAAGTTAAAAATCGTCCAATTTACATTACTAAAAAAACACTTGGAATCGAAGAAGAAATACTATGATTAAAAAGATTAAAGAATTATATATTAAAAATGAAGAAATTATTAATTATTTAATAGTAGGTGGTTTAACCACACTAATTAGCCTTGCAACTTACTATTTGTGCGTTTTTACTTTTTTAAATCCAAACGTTGCTTGGCAATTACAGTTAGCTAATATAATTTCTTGGATATTTGCAGTAACATTTGCTTATATTACGAATAGAATATTTGTGTTTAAAAGTGAAAACAATAAAAAGTTAAAAGAAGCAATTAATTTTTACTTATCTAGAATTAGCACAGGTTTTCTAGATATGGGTCTTATGTATATATTTGTGACAATATTTGGTTTTAACGATAAAATTATTAAATTACTAGTTCAAATTATATTAATAATTACTAATTACATTTTAAGTAAATTTTTGGTTTTTAAAAAAAATAAGATTTAGTTTAATCTTATTTTTATATACTTTCTAATTTAACATTACTTTTCGCATCAAGATCTAATTTAGAAAATTTATTATTTTTATATAATATAAATGCTGCTGCGCCTATCATAGCAGCATTGTCAGTACAATATTTTTTTTCAGGGACATACATTTGAACATTTAAAGAATCACACATATTTTTAAGTGAATTTCTAATATAAGTATTACTTGCAACTCCTCCACTTACTAATAATGTTTTTATGTTATAGTCAATTAGTGCTTTTTTTGTTTTATCTACTAAGTTTCGAGTTACGCATTCTTGAAATGAACATGCTAGATTATATTTATTTATTTCTTCTTTTCTCTGCATTGCATTATGGTATAAATTATTTACATGACTCTTAATGCCACTAAAACTAAAATTATATGAACCATCATCCATTAATTTTGGCATATTATATAATGGTTTACCTTGCATTGCATATTTTTCCACATTAGGTCCACCTGGATATGGTAATGATAATATTCTTGCAACTTTATCATACGCTTCACCTATGGCATCGTCTAATGTCTGTCCTAAATATTTAAATGAACTTTCATTTTCCATTAGTATTAAGTCAGTGTGCCCTCCGGATACAATTAAAGATAATAATGGATAATTCAAACTATTACCTATCATGTTAGCACAAATATGTCCCATCATATGATTTACTGCTATTAAAGGTTTTTTATAAACAAATGATAATGCTTTTGTAGCTTCAACTCCAACTAGTAAACTGCCTAATAATCCAGGAGCATATGTGCAAGCAAATGCATCCATATCTTCAAGTTTCATATTTGCCTTATTCAAACATTCATCTATCACCATAGTAATGTTTTCAAGATGTAATCTACTAGCAACTTCAGGTACTACCCCTCCATATTTAGTATGGACATCTATTTGTGAATTAATTATCGTAGCTATATCATCATGTCCATTTTTAATTATGCTTACACTGGTTTCATCACATGAAGATTCTACTGCTAAAATATATATATCTTTCATTGTTTCACCTTTTCCATAATAATCGCAGTATCCTCTCCATAATACCTGTCTCTAAAACTAATTTCTTTAAATCCTAATTTAGTATATAATTTAATTGCAATATTATTATTTTCATTAACTTCCAACATTATTTTACTATAATCTTCTTTATTTATCATTTCATTCATTAATGAAGTGGCAATTCTTTTGTTTCTATTTTCTTCATTAACAAACAAATTCATAATATCTATTACTCCATCAACCAATCTAATTTCTAAATATCCTAATACTTTATCACCATCATAATAATTATATATAGAATCAGTATCACTTAATTTTTCTTTTTCAATCATTATTTTCCACCTCTATCTTTTTTATATAATTTGCTTTAATATGATGTGGATTTTCACCATCTAGTTTTTCACAATAATTAATAATATTATTAATATTTAATTTATGCGCTACTTGTCTATATTTATATTCATTTTTATTAACATATTGCTCTTTTAATAAAGTGTTACCATCTTTTGAAATTGCATAAATATAAGACCCTTTATTATCATTTATTACTACCATTTTATCATCATTTATTTCATCACTTACAATGTATGCTTTCAAACTTGATATTGTATTAATTTTAGCATTTAATGCATATGCCATTGTCTTAGCTATAGATAAACCAATTCTAATACCAGTAAAACTACCAGGTCCATTAATTACTATTATTTTATTTAATGATTTGATATCTAAATTGTTATCATTAAATATTTCTTCAATCATAGGCATAGTAAAAATAGAATGACTATACTCACTCATTTTTGTTTTAACATATAATTTATCATTATATTTTACCGCTATTGTTATTAACTCATCATGAGTATCTATAAATAATATCATTTTCAACCTCTTTTCTCCTGTATTATATCACAATCAATAAAAGTGTATTATATTATTCAAAATATTATAAGTCAATTAGTTCCATAAATTACTATTATATTTTCCTTCACTTATCAATTTATTAATATAATTTGTAACGCTGTCTTTATCCTCTTTATAAGTAACACCAACCCATTTTGAATCAGTATCGATAACTTTTACATTAAAACTTTTTTCTTTTATCGCTTTAGTTATAATATCTGGTATTAAATATTCGTCTTTTTCTAAATTACTATTTTCTAAAAAGTCTTTAAAATTTAATTCAATATAATTAAATATTTCTGGTCTAAAAACTATCATATTCATTGAAACTTTTGTATCCTTTGATATTTCTCTTTCATCATTAGATTCCAATGGTGAAGCAATTATTTTATTATTTTCAATTCTAATACTACTTTCAACTATTTTTAATAAATTAGAATTATTTAATTCTAAAATACCCCTCTTAACAGTTCCGTGTTCGGTTAGTGTTTTATCTACATCATAACCAACGATACCAATATCATTTGTATTTTTTTCTATAAATTTATTCGCAGACTCAAATGCATTGAATCCATAAAAATCATCAGAATTTATCATAACAAATGGTTCATTTATTACATTTTTTGCACACAATACCGCATGAGCAGTTCCAAGTGGTTTAACCCTGCCTTCTGGGATTTTATAGCCCTTTGGAACATTGTCTAAATTTTGAAATACATATTCTACTTTTATATGACCTTCTACTCTTTTTCCAACCGTATCTCTAAATAATTCATAATTTTCTTCTTTAATTACAAATACAACTTTATTAAAACCACACTTAATAGCATCATATATAGAATAATCTATAATATATTCACCATTAGGTCCAAATTTTTCTGCTTGTTTCAATCCTCCAAATCTGCTTCCCATTCCAGCAGCTAATATTAATAATGTTTTATCTTTCATTTTTTCCTCCTACTTATATAGTAAAAGAAGATTACAAAATTTGCAATCTTCTATTCATTTATTTCATCTTTTTTAGTTGATTTTTTGCTTTCAGATTCATTATTAATTTCATCATCATCTCTATCAACCTTTAAATCACTATTTGCTTCAACAATATCATAAATCTCTTCTTTAGTTAATGTTTCTTTTGTATATAAAGTATTAGCAATTATTTCAACTAATTTTTTATATTTTTTAAGAATTTCTTCAGAACGTTTATAACATTTATCTATTATTTTTTTAACTTCTTCATCGATTTGTAAAGCCACTTGATCAGAGAAGTTCTTTGTTTGATTATAATCTCTTCCTAAAAATACACTTTCACTTCTATGTTCTAATTGAACGGGTCCGAGTGAACTCATTCCATACTCAGTAACCATACTTCTAGCAATTTTTGTTGCTTTTTTAAAATCATCTGATGCTCCTGTAGATATTTCATCCATAAACATTTCTTCACTCACACGACCAGATAATAATGTAGTAATTTGTGCTTCCAAATCATCTTTCGTATAAACTAATGTTCTTTCTTCTCTTGGCAGCATTTGTGTATATCCACCAGCCATACCACGAGGAATTATTGTTACCTTGTGAACCTCTTCACCATTAGGTAAAACTATTCCTGAAACAGCATGTCCAGCTTCATGGTAAGAAACTATTTTCTTTTCATACTCAGTTACTTTTCTACTTGTTTTAGCTGGACCCATTAAAACTCTATCGCTTGCTTCATCTATTTCATCCATTGTTATAGCATTTTTATCTCTACGAACAGCAAGCAATGCGGCTTCATTTAACAAATTTTCTAAATCAGCGCCAGAATATCCTGGAGTTCTTTCAGCAATGTTTTTAAGTTTTACTGAAGGCGCCAATATTTTATTTTTAGCATGAACTTTTAATATTTCTTCTCTTTCTTTAACATCAGGTCTATTAACTGTAACCTGTCTATCAAATCTTCCTGGACGCAATAAAGCAGGATCCAAAACATCAGGTCTGTTTGTAGCAGCAATAATAATTATTCCTTCATTTTCACCAAATCCATCCATTTCAGATAATAATTGATTCAATGTTTGCTCTCTTTCATCATGCCCACCACCTAATCCAGTTCCTCTTTCACGACCTACAGCATCTATTTCATCAATAAATATTAAACATGGGGCAGTCTGCTTAGCTTGTTTGAACATATCTCTTACACGAGATGCACCTACACCAACAAATAATTCTACAAAATCAGAACCACTAATATAGAAGAATGGAACACCTGCTTCACCAGCAACTGCTTTAGCAAGTAAAGTTTTACCTGTTCCTGGAGGACCGACTAATAATACACCTTTAGGAATTCTAGCACCCATTTTAGTAAATTTTTTAGGATTCTTTAAAAAATCTATCAATTCCTGCACTTCTTCTTTTTCTTCTTTAAGACCAGCAACATCTTTGAATGTTTTTGTTCCACCATTTTCTGATAATTTAGCACGACTTTTACCAAAATCAAATGTTCCCTTTCCATTATTTCCAACTTTCATGAACATTACATATAATAATACTCCTATCAAAACAAATGGAACAACATTAAATAATATTGATAGCCATATACTATTTTCTGGATTACTATTAGTAGTAACTTTCAAATTATTACTTTCAGCATATTCATATATTGATGAGATTACTGTATCTGTATATGGAACGCTAACACTGAATATTTCCGTTTTTTTATAATCAGTTAATTTACCAGTTATAACATAAATTCCTGAGCTACTCTTAGGTGTTACATTTAATTCAGTAACATTTCCATTGGCTAATTCCCTTGTTAAATCATTATAATCTAAATTATTAACTTTTTTGCCAAACATATTTAAATATAAGTATGCTCCAAACACAAATAAAATTAATAATATATATGGAATAAAATTAACACTTTTCTTTGTTTTTTTAATATTCATTTTTTCCTTCCTTTCTTAATAATACCTTAGTATAATATCATACTCTTCGGTAGTTTTTTTGTCAAATTTAGATTTCTTAATTCCAGGTATCCAAACAATATTATCTTTTGAATCTAAAACAATTGGCCAAAGTTTTCTTTCATTTAGTTTAATTTTTTCATTAATAAAAACGTCACTTACTTTTTTGCGTCCGTCCATACCTTTAATTTCTATTTTATCTCCATCTTTTCGATTTCGAACGTACAAAGGCAATGAAATATCTTTACTATTCAATCTAATAACATAATTTGAATTATCATTAATATCTTCTATTTTTTCAATTATTTTACCATTGGGAAGATTAACAATTTCATTTATTTCTATTTCATATGAACCATATTCTTCTTCATCAAAACTAAATACCAATTCATTATATGCTTTAATAACTATTACATTATTTGGTAAATGAACAATACTATTTGATTTAGTAGAATTAATTAAATCAAATATCAAATCAACGTGTGCATCTCCAACTATTAATAAGTCATCCCCGTATATTTTTTCAAGAATGTTGTATATTATTTTAACTTGTAATACCTTTTCTAATTGTTTAAATTTATCAATATCAAGCGATCCATTTAAAAAAACTTTATTAAAAACTTTACTGGCTTCTAGGTCAATAAAATTACTATTTTCAATTAATGTTTCACTAAATTTCAAAAATTTTTTATGGACATTTTTCTCTTCATTTTTTAAAAAAGGCAACACTACATGTCTATACCTATTTCTCGTATAATGATCTTCATTATTGGATGAATCAATAGCAAACTGAATATTATTTTTTTTATTAAATTCATTTATTTCATCTTTAGTAACAGTAATTAATGGCCTTACTATTTTATAGCTTCCTTTATCAACTATTCTACTAAATCCGCTATATCCTTTTAACGTTGATCCCCTAACTATTCTCATTAATATCGTTTCAATTAAATCGTCCCCTTGGTGAGCTGTCATTAAATATTTTGCACCATAGTTCTCAACTAATTCCTCAAAAAAATTATATCTTACACTTCTAGCCTCATTATGAAAATTATCATCCCCCCATGATTCAATTTTTAAATACTCAAAAATAATATTGTTTTCTTTACAATATTTTTCTAAATCTTTTTTTTCCTGTTCACTTTCAACTCTTTTATTATGATTAACATGTGCACATACAATTTTAAATCCTATTTTGTTCTTAAACTCATTTAATATGTATAAAAGAGCCATAGAATCAGGACCACCAGATACTCCAATAACAACTATATCTTCGGGTTTCAATTCGATTTCTTGCCCTATAAAATTATAAACTTCTTCCATATCAAGCCTTTCTATTACTCTTCAATTTTGATTATTATTTCACCATTTTTAGAGTATAAATATTTTTCACGAGCATATTTTGCCATATATTCTGGATCTTGTAATCTATTAATTTCTTCTTTTAAATTTTCTTCTTCAGCCAACTTCATATTATACTCTTCATTTAATTTTTTTATTTCTTCTTTATTTTTTTGAATTTGAGAACCATATGAAAAAGCAGTAGACACAAAAGCCACAATAGATATTATAAATGCTATTGTTAAAAAAGTCACCCTAAATTTTGCTTTTTGGCTTACTTTTTTCATTAGATTATACCCCATCTTATTATTAATATAATTATATCGTATGCAACTTTGTATATCAATCAATTAGCCTTTTTTTTACATTTTTTTTGTAAATTTGAATAATTTAATACTAAAAATATACACAATGTAATTAAAATGAATACAATTATTATATCACCATTATTAATTTTTAAAAATATTATAAAATACATCAAAACTAAATTAATAACAAATAGGAAAGAATTTAAAAAAGAATACATTTTCTTATTTGTATATAAATATTTCTTACATATTTTATATAATATATATGCAATATACCCATACAATCCTGAAAAAATAATAGAAATTACTTGTTCTATTAAATTCATTTAAACAACCTTGATATTATATTATCTTTCTTTTGACTTGAATCATCTAAATATGAAAAAGAAAATATTTTTCCTTTTATTGATAATTTACCTGTAGAAGTATCTAAGTTAATTAATTCTAAATTCTGCCCTTTAATAATAATTGGCCCCATCACTGAATCAACAAAAAATTCTGTTTCATCAAAACTATTTATTTTTTTAATACCAGTAAGAGTAATGTTTTTTCTTTCTATTATTGATATGTTGTGATTAAGAATTATATTTTCATTTACTTCCTTATATTTGTCCATATTATCACCATTATAATATATGTTTATGAACAAAAAAAAGACCATATCGGTCTTATTTTTTAATTTAATTATTCTTCAGTTTCATTAGTTTGAACATCTTCTGCTTTATCATAAGCATCAAGAATTTCTTTTTCAAACATAGTTCTAACTTCTTGGTTGATAGGATGAGCAATATCTTTATACTCACCAACTGGAGTCTTACGACTTGGCATTGCAATAAACAAACCATTATCTCCTTCAATAATTCTAATATCATGAATAGCAATTGCATTATCAACTACAACTGATGCAATACCTTTCATACGAGAATTTTCTCTTTCAACCTTACGAATTTTTACTGATGTAATTTCCATAAGTACCTCCTTACATTTAGCTAATTTAATTATAATACATTTGCAATTTAATATCAATATTTTTATTCAAATTTCATAAGTACTATAGTCCTTGTAGCTATATCAGAATATGTCCATGATTTTAACCCCTTATTAGTTTCAACAGTAAATAAATTCGGGTAAATATCTTTTATTTTTCCATTATAGTATTCATATTTATTTCTTCCAATATTCACTTTAATTTTAAGATTATATTTATATAATTCCTTTATTTTATTTTTTATTTTATCAATATTCAATTTTCTTCCTTTCTTGGGAAACCTTTAAACATTGTCCCATAAGTAATAATTCCACCAAATCCATCAGAACCATAATTTGTCTTATTTAGTATTTCTATTATATTAGCAGTTTCTGTGTTAGTTATTAATGCTAACGAAGTTGCTATTATAGCAGGATCTAATGCGTGTATATTTATATGTTTTGGACTAGATGCATAAGTTGATTTTGCTAATATCAATTTTTCATAATCGCTTTGACATGCTCCTGAAATAATTATTAAATCATCATGATTAATAATTTTTTTTCTAACTTCCTTAACCGCTTCAATATAGTAAATGCTATTTTTATATTTTTTTGTTTCTTTATAATATGCATCATGACCAGTTAATACTAATATTGCTGGATTGTGTTTTTCAATTAGTTTTAAAACATTATATTTAAAATCTTTAACATTAAATACATATCCATATGCTTTTACTTTTTGTTTTTTATAATAGTCTAAACAACGCTCTAAATAATCTTCATCAGTATCTAAATGTAAAATAACTCCAGGTACATAAAAATATTCATTTATATCTAAATTCCTAATTAAATTATATTTTTCTTTTTTTTTACACTTTTCACATGCCACTAAATCTTCAATATTTGCATCAGCATATAGCCTTAAATCTACACCTTTTAAATATATTTTTTTGTTATCAATTTTTGTTATTTTAAAAACTATATCGTTACCATATTTTTTCCTAGTAACATAATCCCCAATTTTAAACATTATATCCCCTAATTAAATGTTATGTTAAAATTTTTTAATAATGACTTTTTTTTTTATATAGATGTGATATAATATTTTTGTGATATTATGATATTAAGTATATGTTCAAATCCAGAAATATTAGAAATATTAGCAATAGTTAAAATAATTATGACTATTATTTTTATTTTAGTTCCAATTGTATTATTATTTTCTCTTATATTTAAATTTATTGGTGCAGCACTTAAAAGTGATAATGATGCTATTGCTACAATTAAAAAGAGGGCAGTCCCTAGCATTATCGCTGCGGTTTTAGTATTTGTTGTCCCAACTGTGGTGAATTTAATTGTTACTATAACATTCCCTAATAGTGAATACACTGAATGTGTAAATAATACTAATTCAAAGTCAATAGATAATCTTTATTATGAAGCAGCAGTTAAAAGTGTTGAAAAAGTTAAAAAAACTTTACTTAAAGTTGATTATTATAAAGCAGAATCTAGAATTAAAAAAGTGAAATCAGATAAAAAAGAAGAACTATCAAATGATTTGCTTTCATTAAAAGAATATGTGGATATTATGAGTGAAATTAAATCAGCTGGTAGTCAAAGAAATAGGAAGAAATTAAAAGAATTGCAAGAAGAAATCGATATAATAGATAAAGAAGATATTAAATTAGTTCTAAGTACTCAAATTGAAAAATATATGGAACTATTATTAGTATATGATCCAATCTTGCCTGATAGTAGCGAAGAAATAGTTAAACAAGAAGAAACTGATACATTAAAAATATATATTACTAAAAAAGATAAATATTACCTAACAAGAATATGGGCACTTAATCCGTATGAGCAATTAAATAAAAGAAACGCAAATCCATATGGATCTAAATTGGAACGACCAAGTGAATTATTAAAAAAAGAAGTCAGTGAAAAAAATCTAGATAATCAATTAATTTTAGGATTTAATGCAAGTGGATTCTATTTAAAAGATTCTAATGGAAATGGGTATGATACTAACTGTGTAGATCATAATCCGAAAGTTAATAGAACCAGCGTAGGAACAATTGTTATAACTAACGGAGAAGTAATTAGAAATGAATATAATAAAGGTGATTTATTAACTTGGTTTATTACAGGAGTAACTGAGGATAATCAAATGGTAGTATTTGAGGATAAAAAAATCAAAGAAACAAATCCAACAGAAAAAAAAGCATGGGCAGATAGTGTAATAAATTCAGGAATTAGGAATACATATACATTTGCTGCTCCTATAATTATGGATGGGCAAAAAACAAATTATAATAGTAGTAATTCTCGTATGCCAGGAGGTAACGAAACACCAAAAGGATTGCAATTATTTTGTCAAATAAATGATAACAATTTTGTATTATTTACTTCCGGGTATGAAACGAGAAATAAAGGTATTAATTTATTTTTAAATCTTGGATGTAAGACTGCAGTAAATTTAGATGGTGGAGGATCAATAGCTTTAATTTTTAAATCTAGTAATTCTTCTCAAATAGATACTATTGTTGGTAATGGAAGAAGCCTTCCTGAAGTAGGATATTTTTCAGAATAAAAAAAATATCTAAAATAATTTATTAGATATTTCAACAAATTCTTCAATTGTTAATTGCTCAGCTCTTTTACTTAAATCTTTATTAAATTGTTTTAAAATGCTATCGATTTTTTTTAAATCATAGCTTTTTAAATTGTTTCTTAAATTCTTTCTTTTTTGTGAAAAAGAATCTTTAACTAATTTATAAAATTTTTCTTCATTGCTTGCTATATTCATTTTATTCCTAGTAAATTTAACAACTGTACTATCTACTTTTGGTATAGGATTAAAACAATATTTACTAACATTACATATTTTTTTTATCTCAAAATTATATTGTAAAAATACGCTTAAAGAATTATATTCCTTGCTATTAGGTTTGGCCATAATTCTATCAGCCACTTCTTTTTGTACCATTATTATTATCTCACTTGGATTAGATTCATTTATAATTTTGTTAATAATGGCCGTAGTAATATAATATGGTAGATTTCCAACAAAAAATAACTTACTATATCCTTTAGTATGCTCGTTTATTTTTATTTTTAAAAAGTCTTCAAAAACGATTTTTAAATTATCACTATTCAATTTTGTTAATATTGGTTCAAGTCTTTTGTCTATTTCAAAACATATAACATCTGAACCTTTTTTTATTAATTCTTTAGTTAAAGCTCCAGAACCAGGTCCTATTTCAATTATCAAATCATCTTTACTAGCATTTATTGAATCAGATATTTTTTTGATTATATTATTATCAATTAAAAAATTTTGACCTAGTGACTTTTTATAATCAAAATCTTTCATCGACTCCAACCCTCTCTTAATACTTCAAATTCTAATTCTCTAACTCTTCCTACATATTTTCTTGCATAGTCTTCACTTTCAGATAATAAATCTATTACATTTCCTCCAACACCACGATCTAAAACAATTGCTAATATTGGTTCATCTGATAGTTTGCTAACATTAAATTTTAATATCGTACCACAAGGATAATTTCTACTACTAGCAACTATTCTAACTTTACCATATGTTTTATCATTATAATATATCCCCTCTTTTAGTACATTTGTTCTTGGAGGGCAAGCAAGATAACCAGTACACAAAGGACAATCACCAGCATATCCTGTTAATTCACCTAAAAAAGTATATAAAGGATTATTAATATCTTCTTTATATAATTCATTCTGGGAAGCTTGAATTACTTCTTTATCTAAATTCTTATTAATATTATTATTTAATGCAATAGAAAGAGACTCACTTTTAGGTAAGCTATTATCAATATTAAAAATTATTACAAACGCTATTACCGCTTCAATAATCATTAAAATTCGACTTATTATATATTTTTTCATATTGCCTCTTCCTTGACAATATTATATAATCTCAATTATCTAATGTCAAAAATTTCCTTAAAATTTTTTGTTGTTTTTTTTATTACTTCCTCTAATGGTATATTTTTTATTTCAGATATTTTCTTTGCTACATAATATATATTAGATGGATTATTTTTTTTGCCTCTAAAAGGTTCTGGTGATAGAAATGGACTGTCCGTTTCTAAAAGTATATTACTTAGATCTACTTTTTCAATTACTGTAAATAATTTTGATTTTTTAAATGTTAAAACTCCACCTATTCCAAGCTTATATCCAAGTTTAATAAACTCTTTTGCCATTTCATAACTTCCACTATAACAATGAATTATACCTTTTAACTTTCTTTGTTTTAATATGTCATACACATCTTGTATAGATTCTCTAATATGCACAATAATAGGTAAATTATATTTCTCTGCTAAATCTAACTGTATATTAAAAAGTTTTTTCTGTTCATCTTTATTTTCATCATTTTGATAATAATCAAGTCCAATTTCTCCTATAGCAAATACTTTGTTATTTTTAATTAACTCTTCTAATTCATTTATTTTATCTTTATCATTAATATTTTCTGGATGAATTCCAACAGATGGCAATAAAAAACCATCATATTTTAAATATGATTCTAGTACCTCTTTAGATGTTCTAATATTATCAGCACAATTCAAAACAAATAAAACATCTTTCTCTTTTAATTCATCTATCACACTATATATGTTATCATAAAATTCATTAAAAATATGTGCATGTGAATCAATCATTATAAACTCCAAACATATTATAATAAATAATTTTTAACACAAAATATAAACATAGAAATATGCATAGTATTTGATATAGATATAAATCAAATTTTTTTGATAAAATAATTATAGCTACACTACTCAATAAGCTAAATATCGTAAAAAATAATACTGCATTTTCTTTTATTATAGATCTAATTATTCTCATATTAATCACAAAACAATATTAGCACTTTATTTATTTTATTTTCAATAAATAATACAAAATAATCCTATATTTTACATTTTTTTACAATTTTATTTATACTCTTCTTTTATTATTTCTAATATTATTTTAGAATAAATAATTAATTGTTCTATGTTTAATTTATCAATTATTATTAAGGCCCCATACAGATCACTATTAATTACTATTGGTTGAATTACCATTCTTCCATCTATTTTAATATTATCTGTTATTTGATATGTTTTAATATTATTATCATAAAACATTTTTCTTTCATTAATTATATTAATAAAATCTGTTGATAATTTTTCTTGTCTATCTATTATTTCGTTGTTAATTATCAAAAATATATTTATTTTAGTGACATTTGAAAAACAATTTACTATTTTATTAACTTCATTTTTCTGATTTTTAAGATATGAATATTTTTCTAAAATAATCTTTTCATCATCTAATAATATTTGAAAGTCATCACCAGAATTAATATTTAAATGTTTTCTTAGTTCCTTTGGTAAAACTATTCTACCTAGTTCATCTATTTTTCTTATTATTCCAGTATTATTCATATCAATCACCTAATAATATTTTGATAATTATCATTTAATTTATACTAGGAATTTTTGATTATATATTATTTCTAATAATTCTTCTAAATAGAATATATAATTTCTATCTAAATTAGCTTTTAATAAGGTAATATATATGGAACCATTCTTATATGCAAAATTAAATTTTGTTGTTATTTTAGTTGATTCAATAAATAATGACTCAATATTAATATTTTTATATATTTCTGATTTTAATTTTAAAACGCATTTTAAATTATCATTTTCTACAATTTTAACCATTGTAAGAGATAATAATTTTTCCAAATATTTTTCATGTGCATATATTACTATTTTTTCATTGGTATAACCAAATCTATCTTTAATTTCATATAAAACTTCTTTTAATTCATTTTTATTTGTTATGCTATTAATTTTTTTATGAAGTTCTATTATAATATCACTTTCGTCTGAGTACTCCTCACTTATATGTGTTTCAACGTCGATAGTTTGAATGTCTTTCTCTTCATCTTCATTTATTACTTTTCCACTTACTTCTTCATTTAATAAATCCATATACATATTTACACCAACAGAGTCTATAAAACCAGCTTGTTCTTTTCCTAATATATCTCCTGCTCCTCTTATTGCTAAATCTCTTAAAGATATTTTATAGCCACTTCCTAATTCAGTAAATTCTTTAATAGCATCCAATCTTTTCATAGCAATACTATTTAACACTTTTTCTTTTTTATACATTAAATATGCATAAGCTATTCTATCACTTCTGCCAACTCTTCCTCTAATTTGATACAATTGACTCAATCCAAATCTATCACTATCAATTACAATAATAGTATTTGCATTAGGAATATCTATTCCATTTTCTATAATGGTAGTACTTATTAAAATATCGTATTCTTTATTGGTAAAATTATAAATTATATCTTGCATTTCATCTTTAGACATTTTTCCATGTGCATAGCATATTCTTGCTTCTGGTATTAATTTCTTATATTTTCCTACTAAATGTTCCATATTATTAATATTATTATAAAGAATAAATATTTGACCATTACGAGACATTTCTTTTATTACTGCCTCTCTAATTAACATTTCATTATATTCTATTACATATGTTTGAACTGGATATCTATTTTTAGGTGCACTCTCAATTAGTGATAGGTCTCTTATACCCACTAATGACATCTGAAGTGATCTTGGTATAGGTGTAGCTGAAACAGATAGGACATGAACATTAGATTTAATTTTTTTAATTTTTTCTTTTTGCTCTACACCAAATCTATGTTCTTCATCTATGACCAATAATCCTAAATCTTTAAATTCAACATCATTACTTAATAATCTGTGCGTACCAAATATTAAATCAATCTTTCCTTCTTTTAATTTTTTTAATTTTTCTTGAACTTGCTTATTAGAATAATGTCTATTAACTATATCTATATTTATACCATAATTTTTAAATCTTTCTTTAGCAGAATCATATTGTTGATGAGACAATAAGGTTGTTGGGCATAAATAAGCCACTTGTTTATTATTCATGATAGTTTTAAATATTGCTCTAAATATTACTTCAGTCTTTCCATAGCCAACATCACCGCAAAGTAGTCTTTCCATTGGTCTCGATTTTTCTAAATCTCTTTTAATTTCATCGGAACATTTTATTTGATCTGTTGTTTCTTCATATTCAAATTCAGATTCAAACATGATTTGTTCCTCATCATCTTTTTTAAATGGTTCTATTGTAGCAATATTTCTTTCTTTATATATTTTTAATAATTCTCCAGTGATACTTTTAATTCTTTCTTTTATTCTTAATTTAGTTTTAGTCCATTCAATACTATTTAGTTTATTAATCGTAGGTTTTGCTCCCTCTTTTGCTGAATATTTATATAATTTTGATATATCCTCTACAGGCATATATAATTTATCATTTCCTTTATATTGAATCAGAATATAATCTTTTTTTAAACCTTTTTTTTCTATAGTAGTTATACCCATATATATTCCTATTCCAGATTTTCTATGGACTACATAATCACCTATATTTATACTATCTAATGAAGATATTTTATTTCCATAATTGTTATTTTTTAATAATTCTTTATGTATTTTATATTCAAATAAATCATGTTCAGAATAATAAAACTTATTATTATAAATAAAACCATGATTTAAATTTTCATTTACGATAATTATTTTTCTATTATACTTATTTATTTCTTTGTTTAATGTTTTATTTGTACTATACAAAAATGCATTATTTGTGATTATATCATTTAAAAATTTTTCTTTATCAGAATTATAATTATTTATATTTTTAGCTTCAATATTTAAATCTTTATTTTTATTATTAATTGTATCAACAAAAATATCTTTATTACTATCAGTCAAATCACTAACTTTAAAAACTGTTTTTTCTATTTCTAAATATTTTAATTGAGGAAGTATCATTTTTTCCTGATTAATTAATTGATTATAATTATGAAATATTATTTTACTATCACCTAAATATTCTCTTACAGATGAACAATTTGAACCAAAATCATCTTTAATAGCACTTATTTCAATTGAATTAATATTATTAATTGATTTTTGAGTTGACACTTCGAAATATTTTATCTGCTCAATTTCATCATCAAATAATTCAATCCTAATTGGATTATCTTCATTAATAGGAAATATATCTATAACAAATCCCCTAACTGAGAAATCAGAAGTATCATATACTATACTTTCTTTTTTATATCCAATATCTATTAATTTTTTTATAAATTCATTTCTGTTTAATTTATCTCCAATTTTTAATTTAATTTTTTTATTATTCAATTCATTAATACTAGGTAATTTTTTTATAAAACTATTTAAATGAACAATCACAATTTTTTGATTCTTATCACTAATTTTATTTAACAAATTTGCTCTCATAAATAACAATTCAGGAGAGATTGCTATCGCTTTTTTTGTTATAAAATCATCTTCTGGAAATAAAAAAACATCTTCTATATATTTTTTTAATTCATTAAAAATATCTGTAGCTTCATTTAAAGTTGGAACTACTAACAAAATATTTTTTTTTAAACTAAAAAATATATATAATATAAACTGATTATATATCTCATTTGGACTTACAAATATTTTTTTATATTTGTCTACATCATAATTAAATAAACTCATACATAATTTATTCATTTATTTTGTTATATTTCTCCATTAATTTATTAATATCATTATTACTAAAGTCATCAATGATATTTGAAATAATAGGCATTATCTCATTTATTTTTTGATTTTCTTCTTTTGAAAAATTTCCTAAAACGTAACTTATTAATTCTTCTTTAGTTTTAGATATGCCTATTCGTATTCTTTGTATATTTTTTGTTCCTAATACATTTATAATACTATTAATTCCATTATGACCGCCTGAAGATCCTGCTCTTTTAATTTTAAATTTGCCTAATTCAAAATCAACATCATCATATATTACTAATATATTTTCTAATTCTATATTATAAAAATTAACGAATTTTCTTACAGCATTCCCGGATAAATTCATATATGTTAATGGTTTTACTAAAATTATTTTTTCATTATTTACTACATTTTCTGCATAAAAACTATCATACTTTTTTTTGTATGTTAAATTATTTTTAGTAGCGTAGTAATCTAATGCCATAAAACCACAATTATGTCTAGTATTTTCATATTTTTTATCTGGATTACCTAATCCAACCACTAATTTCATTTTATTTCTCCTTACTTATATAATCATTATATAATTTGTTTTTACTAATATTATATTGATCGGCAATTTCATGAACTGCATCTTTCTTTGAATATCCTTTATTTATTAATTCATATATTTTTTCTTCAAAATTTATTTTTTCTTCACTACTTTTTTTAAAACCTTCTACTATTATTACTATTTCACCTTTTATTCTATCACATATAGGTAATATATTACTAATATTATCTCTAATAATTTCTTCATACATCTTAGATATTTCTCTTGCTAAGGCAATTTTTCTATCACCAAAAACTTTAAATATTAATTCTAAAGTTGATTTAATTCTATGTGGAGCCTCATAAAATATTAATGTTTGCTCAATCTCTTTCAGACTAATTAATTCCTTTTTAGCTATTGAACTTTTACTATTTAAAAAGCCATAAAACATAAATTTTTCATTAGAAATTCCCGACATATTTAATGCGGGTAATAATGCACTTGCTCCAGGTAAAGCTATAACAGATATATTATTTTTTATACATTCTTCAACTATTATATTACCAGGATCACTTATAAGAGGAGTACCTCTATCTGTTACATATCCAATATTTTTTCCTCCTATAAGTATATTGATAATTTTATCTTTGTGCATCATCTCACTATATTTATGACACGATTCAACTTTTTTATTTATATTAAAATACTTTAAAAGATTCAAAGTGTTTCTTGTATCTTCAGCATATACAATATCCACCATTTTAAGTGTATTAATAGCTCTCAATGTTATATCTTCCATATTTCCTATTGGCGTTGGTATTAAATATAGTTTACCTTCTTTAGACTTTTCATAACTTTTTTGTATCATTTTATCACTTCCCAAATATTTTTAATACTTCTTCTGTGTAACTGCCATCATTATTATGAATGTATAATGGTGGTAGTATTTTAAGTCCTTGAGAACCGTTTTTTCTACCAGAAATTAAAACTAAGTTTGATTCACTATTTTTTTTAGGATAAATAAATCTTATTCTTTTTGGTTCAATATTATTTTTCCTCATTGTATCTATTATATCTATTAATCTATCTGTTCTGTGAATTATATTCAAAGAACCACCATTTTTTAATAATTTTCTACTTATTTTGACTATGTCTTCTAAATTTATTTTGATTTCATGTCTAGCTATTGATTTTATTTCATTAGAATTTATTATACTTTCATCTGTTTTTTTAAAATATGGTGGATTACACGTGATTATATCAAATGTATCAGTTTCATACAGTTTATCTATGTTTTTGACATCTTCATTTATTAAAATAATTTGTTTATCTTTTTTATTAATTTTTACACTTTCACAAGCTAAATTAAATACCTCTTTTTGAATCTCAACCCCATATATTATTGCATTTGTTTTTAAAGATAATACTAGTGGTATAGGCGCATTACCTGTACATAAATCAAGTATTTTTTTAGTACTTGGTTTTATTTCGACGAAATCAGGTAATAAAATTGAATCTAAACTAAAATTAAAATAGTTTTTATTTTGAACTATTTTAATATTATTAAAATAAACTAAATCATTTATTACTTTTTCTTCCATTTTCTTCTTTAATAGGTACAATTACTTCTGTTTTATTTCCATCATCACTCAAAAATACGTATTTGCGATTTGGAATATCTATACTTAATACTGTACCTTCCTCATTATTGTATTTAATATGATCTCCAACCTCTGGTAAATTTTTTCTATACTCTGTATATAAATCATCTTCAAATTTTAAACAACATAATAATCTGCCGCATAAGCCATTAATTTTATTTGGATTTAGGGCCAAATTCTGATTTTTTACTTGTGCTATACCAACTGAATCTAAATCATTTAAAAAATTAGAACAGCATAACTTTCTGCCACATGAACCTATTCCAGATATTTCTTTAGCTTTATCACGAACGCCAACTTGTCTTAATTCTATTCTTGTTTTATATATTGATGCTAGATTTTTTGCTAGTTCTCTAAAATCAACTCTATTATCTGCCAAAAATTGAAAAAATAACTGTTTTTTATCGAATGTAAAAGAAGAATCTAAAAATTTCATTTCTAAAGATAGATCATCAGCAATACTTTGTGCTTTTTCTAATGCCTCTTTTGCTTCTAGTATATTATTCGCATTTTGTTCTCTGTCTTTTTTGGTAGCAATTTTTAATACTTTAGAATGCTCTTTTTGATCATTCATTTCTTCATATATTACGCGAATTTTTCCAAATTGTAGTCCTCTTTCTGTTTCAACAATAACAAAATCATCAATATTTAAATCTAAATTGTTAGAATCAAATATATATTGTTTTCCGTTTTCTTTAAATTCCACACCAACACATTTCATTATTTACATCTCCATATTTCTATTATTATTTTATCTATAACCAAATTTTTATTAAGATAATTATTTAATAAATTTATATATTTATCAATTACTAAAATCTTTTTTGACACGCATATTATATCATTATTCTGAGTAATAATACTATAATTTTTATTATCATTTACTAATTCTTTTTCTGCCGCATTATATTTCTCTAACATCGTTTCTAAAACTTTTTTTAATTTTTCCCTATCATCTATTTCACTATAAATTTTATTATATTTATAAATTGTATTTACCCCATATAATTCAATATTTTCTATTAGTTTTTCAGATATATTAATTATACTATCATCTATTTCTTGATTAATTACATTTGAATTTAAATAGATTTTTTGACATCGACTTTTAATCGTTTCTGGAACCATATCAATATTATTAGTAATTAAAAAAGCATATATATTATTTTCTGGTTCCTCTAATGTTTTTAATAATGCATTATAAACTGTAGCTGATAATTTTTCTGCTGCATTTATTATATATATTTTTACATTATTAAATTGAGAAGTTTTGGATAAATTTGATAATAATTCTTTAATTTCTTCTTTAGTAATAAAATTAATATTTTGATCATAATAATATATATCAGGATTATCTCTTAAAGTAGTAATATTTTTAAATATTTTAGATTTAATTATTTTAATTAAATCTTCCTCAATTTCATCAAAAACAACATTTCCTATTAGAAATGCATGTGATATATTATCAATATTTTTAAAATAATTACTTAATCTATTCAAGAAACCTCCTAAAAATAATATTTAAAATATATTATTACAGCAATTGCCAAAATATCGTAGAAATAAATAAATATAATTGTATAAATATTTATAGGTATAATTTTTCCTTTTTTACTTATAATTATATTTACTGTGTAAAGTAAACATAATGACCAAACAATTTTTTTAATAATATCCAAAATCATAAATTACCTCACAATAATTTATGATTCTTATTTTATGATATTACTTTTCTATCATCCCATGCTTTTGAAATCATTATAGGATCTAAATATTCTATGTCACCGCCCATTGGGATTCCATATGATAATCTAGAAACTTTAACATTATACTTTTCTAAAATTTTTTGTAAATATAAAGATGTTACCTCACCCTCGATAGAAGGATTTAAAGCAATTATTATTTCTTTTAAATTTTTATTAATTCTTTTATTTATCAATATTGAAATATTTAAATCCTCAGGATTTTTTCCATCTATTGGAGATATTAATCCATTTAATACATGATATAATCCATTATATTTATTAGTTTTTTCTATAAAAAATACATTCCTAGAATCCTCAACTATACATATTGTTGATCTGTCTCTTAATTTATCTTCACAAATATCACATATTTCGTTATCGGTTATACATCCACATATTGAACAATTTTTAATATTTTTCTTAAATTCAATTAAAGATTTTGCTAAATTATCTACTTCATCAAAATCTCTTTCAAGCAATGAATAAACATATCTTTCGGCTGTTTTCTCACCAACTCCAGGCAAAATAGATAAATTTTTAACTAAATTTGAAAAACTATTAGGAGTTGTCATTTATTAAAATAATCCTCCTAGACCATTAGTATATTTTCCTAATTTTTTATCCTTTTCTTGCTTTACCTGTTTTAATATTTCATTAACACCTACTAATATAACATCTTCTAACATTTCTTTATCCTCAAGTAAATCTTTGTTTTTGATATTTATTTTTTTTATTTCATTTTTTCCATTGCATTCAATTAATATATTTTCATTTTCATAATTAAATAATGTACTTTCTATTTCTTTTGTAGTTTTTTCTAAATCTCCTTGTAATTTTCTGGCTTGTGCCATTATTGCTTGCATATTCATAATTATTTTCCTTTCAATCTATTTTTATTAAATCTTCACCGAATATCGATTCCGCTGTAGATTCTAATTGGTTTTTTAATTTCTTATTCTTATTTATTTTTTTTTCTTCGATATATTCATATTTTATACCTTTTTTAGTATTATTTATATACTCTTTTTTTATTTTTTCACATTCATCTGTAGATATTGCTACTACGGAATATTTTATATTATATATTTCTTTTAATAATTTTTTAATTTCTTCTTCATTCTTCATAAATAATATAACATCAAATTTATTTTGGAATGAGAAAATAATATTTTTATCAGATACAATTTCAGGTGTAGCTTTCAAAAGTAAATTAGAAATTGCATTAAATTCTTTACTAGATACATATTCATTTATTGAAGAATATTTTTTAATAAATTCATTTTTTAAACTTTTACTTGCCCCAAATAATGTATTATTAATTTTTATATTTATAATATCATTTTTTTCTTCTTCACATGCTTCTTTTTCATTTTTATTTTCTTTTTTATTAAAGTCCGACAATAAACTTTCATTACTATCATTAAAAATTAATGACATTTTTAAAAAATATATTTCCATTATAGTTTTTTGATTCCCTGTTTTTTTTAAATCATTTATTAAATTAAATATTTCTTTTGATAATTCGAGTAATTTATTTGTGTCTATATTTTTATATTTATCAATACTTTTTTCATATTTTTTATCAAAATAATTATTTGTATTTTCATAAATTATAATATTTCTTATTAATAATTGTAATTTGTCACATATATTTATTAAATTTTTCCCACTATTATATAATTCATCTATATTTTTTAGTACTTCTTTAATATTGCAAGTTATAATATTATCAAATATTTCAAATATTTTATTTTCAGCTACTTCTCCAATTAAATTATATACATCATCAATGCTAATATCTTCTTTATTCATAGACAATAATTGATCTAATAAATTAATTCCATCTCTTAAACCACCATCACTAATTTCTGATATTAAATCTATTACATCAGATGATAATTGCCTTTTTTCCTCTTTAAGTATATATTTTATTCGATCAGATATTTGCTTTTGAGTTAATTTTTTAAAATCAAATTTTTGACATCTTGACACAACTGTAGCTGGAATTTTATTAAATTCTGTTGTTGCTAAAATAAAAATTATATTTTCTGGTGGCTCCTCTAAAGTTTTTAATAATGCATTAAATGCGCTAGTTGATAGCATGTGAACTTCATCTATTATGTAAACTTTGTATTTTAAGTGAACGGGTAACAATTTAACATTATTTCGAATTTCTCTTATTTCATCAACACCATTATTACTTGCTGCATCTATTTCTATAATATCTATTTCATCATCAAAATTTAACTTACATATTTCACATTTTTCACATAGATCCCCATTTTCATTTGATAAACAATTAACTACTTTTGAAAATATTTTAGCTATGCTAGTTTTTCCAGTTCCCCTAGGTCCACTAAATATGTATGCATGACCAATTTTATTATTAATAATGCTGTTTTTTAATATTTTAACAACTACTTCCTGCCCAACAACATCTGAAAATTTCTTTGGTCTATATTTACGATATAATGATATGTATGACATAGTAAACCTCCAAACTAATTATATCAAATTTATTATTATTATACTATCTTTTATCAATAAAAAATTGCTTAATTTCTTCTTTAAAATTATTCTCAATATTAGTATCATATTTAATTATTTTATATTTATAATTTACTATTTTTTCACTTTCTAAAATATAGTAAATTTCTTTAATTTTCGCCATTTTTATAACCTCTAAACACATTGAACAAGGTTTTAAAGAACAATATATTTTGCAATCACTTAGATTCCAAGTTTTTAATTTTTTTGATGCTTTAATTATTGCTAGTATTTCAGCATGATAAAGAGGATTTTTTTTATATTCTCGTTGATTATATGATTTAGATATAATTTTACCATCTTTAATAATAATACAAGAAACAGGAACGTCTCCATTTTTAATAGCTTTTTTATTTAATTTTATAAATTCTTTTTCAATTTTCATACAAACACCTTTTCGTATATTTTTATAAAATAAATGTGCACACGACATCATACTTAAGGCTGCTATTTTCCAATTCTGACCTGGTTCGTAATTTGCCGTTGCACATAGTTATTATATAATAATATTATAAATATTTCAACTATTTGTATTTTATTATTTAGATGATTAATTAATGTTCCACGTGGAACATATTTTTTAATATATATATATATCATATTTATAACTAGCTAGATATTAAAAATATTATACATGTTTCACGTGGAACTATTCTAATTTTATTATTTAGTTATAACAATATATTACTAGGAAAATTAAATATTAATATGATTATATATATTTCATGTTTTTTTACTGATAAATTGGTTGCATTTTTTATAATAATAATTATTTAATAATATTATATATTATAAAAAATTATTATTTCAATATAAATGTTCCACGTGAAACATTTAAAAATTATTTCCCGGGAAATAATTTTTAAAAAAAGAAGATATATTAATCTTCTTCTTTATCTATAACAGATATAGATGCTACTTTATTATTATCTTTTAAATTTATTAATCTTACACCTTTAGTAACTCTACCCATCTGTGAAATATTATTAATATCTAGTCTTATTATTATTCCATTACTAGTTATAATCATTAAGTCTTTACTATTATCTGTTGATTTAAAACTTACTATTTTTCCATTTTTTTCTGAAATATTTAAAGTCTTAACTCCTTTGCTACCACGTTTAGTTTCCCTATATTCTTCAATTGCTGTCTTTTTTCCATATCCTTTTTCAGTAACAACTAATAATAGCTTACCAATTTCAGATATTTCCATACCCACACATTGATCGTCTATTATATTTATTCCTCTAACTCCAGCTGCCGTTCTTCCCATAATTCTAATTTCTTTTTCAGGGAATCGGGCCATTCTACCATTAGAAGTACACATTAATACTTGATCATTACCAGTTGTTTTCTTAACTGATATTAATTCATCATCATCTTTTAAAGTTATTGATATTTTACCAGTCTGACGAATATTATCAAATTCACTTATTAATGTTCTTTTTACTATTCCTTTTTTAGTAGCAAATATCAAACATTTGTTTGTTTCGTCAGATTTTATTGCAATCATTGTATTAATTTTTTCTTCTTTTTCTAATGGAAGAAGATTTACTATAGGTAATCCTTTTGCAGTTCTAGAATATTCAGGGACTTTATAACCTTTCAATCTATATACTTTTCCTTTATTGCTAAAGAATAAAATATTATCATGAGTATTTAATGAAATTAATTGCTCAACAAAATCTTCTTCTGTAGTTTGCATTCCTTTAATTCCAATTCCACCTCTATGCTGTACTTTATAAGTATCTTTTGCTATTCTCTTAATATAATTTTTGTTTGTTATTGTAACAATTATTTCTTCTTGTGGTATTAATGATTCATCTTCAATGTATTCTACTGCGGTATTATCTATTTTTGTTCTTCTATCATCGCTATATTTATCTTTTATTTCTAGCATTTCTTTCTTAATTATTTGTAATACTTTTTCTTCGCTTGCTAATATTGATTTTAGTTCTTCAATTTCGGCAAGTAAGTCTGCCAATTCAGATTCTATTTTATCTCGTTCTAATCCTGTTAATCTTCTTAATTTTAATTCTAGAATTGCCTCAGCTTGAATCATATCCAAACCAAATTTTTCAATTAGTTTGTTTTTAGCTTCCTCATCTGTTTTTGCATTTCTAATTATTTTAACAACCTCATCAATATTATCTAAGGCTATTTTATAACCTTCTAATATATGAACTCTTTTTTCATCTTTAATTAAATCATATTTAGTTCGTCTAATAATAACTTCTTTTTGATGTTCAATATATTTTGAAATTATTTCTTTTAAACCTAGTGTTTTTGGTATTAAACCATCCAACATTAAAAATATTATTCCATAGTTTGTTTGAAAAGCCGTATGTTTATATAAATTATTTAATACTACCTGGGGATTTGCATCTTTTTTAAGAGTTATCGTAATTTTAATACCATTCTTTAAATCTGTATGATAATCAGCGATTCCATCAATTACTTTAGTGTGTACTAATTCAGCTACCTTATTTTTAAGTTCCATTGTATTAACACCATAAGGAACTTCAGTAAAAACAATGCTATTATGTCCACCAGATTCTTCTATTTCTGCTTTTCCTCTAATTGTTATAGATCCTCTACCAGTTTCATAAGCTTTTTTAATACCTGAACTACCTAAAATAATTCCTCCAGTAGGAAAATCTGGACCTTTTATATATTGCATTAAACCCAAAACATCGATATCTGGATTATCTATATAAGCCACACATCCATCTATTACTTCTCCTAAATTATGTGGTGGAATATTTGTTGCCATACCTACTGCAATTCCCATTGATCCATTAACTAAAACATTTGGAAATCTAGATGGTAGTACTTGGGGTTCTTTTCTAGTTACATCGAAATTATCATCCATATCTACTGTATCTTTATTTATATCTCTTAACAATTCAAGAGATATTTTAGCTAATCTTGATTCTGTGTAACGCATTGCAGCTGCGCCATCACCTTCTATGTTGCCAAAATTTCCGTGTCCATCTATTAGCATATATCTTTGATTAAAATCTTGTGCTAAACGAACCATTGCTTCATATATTGATGAATCGCCATGAGGATGATAATTACCCATCACTTCACCAACTGTTTTAGCACTTTTTCTATGGGGCTTATCAGGGGTGTAACCAGATTCATACATAGACCATAAAATTCTTCTATGAACTGGTTTTAAACCATCTCTTAAATCTGGAAGCGCACGAGATTTTATAACACTCATAGAATATTCCATAAATGATGATGTTACTTCTTGTACAATGTTATTATGATCTAATCTATCTCTTTCATGAAAATATCCACTAAAATTATCACCAACATTCATTTTTTCAACTTCTTGACCATATTCATTTGTTGTTTCATTATTTTCCTCTTCCATTTTAAACCTCCTATATATCTAAATTTTGAACATATCCAGCATTTTCAGCTATAAATTTTCTTCTAGGTTCAACTTCATCACCCATTAATTTTTCAAATATAGCATCAGCAGCTATACAATCATCAACAGTTATTTTTCTTAAAATTCTTTTATTTATATCCATTGTTGTTTCATTTAATTCTTCAGCATCCATCTCTCCTAAACCTTTCATACGAGCTACTTCAGCACGTGAACGTATGTTTTCTGGAAGACTATTCATATAATCATCTAATTCCCCTGGATTTAAAACATATTTTCTTGTTTTACCATGTTGAATTCTAAACAAAGGCGGTTGTGCAGCATAAACGTGACCTGCTTCAACTATAGGTCTAAAAAATCTATAAAATAAAGTTAATAATAAAACCCTAATGTGTGAACCATCAACATCAGCATCTGTCATTATTATTATTTTATCGTATCTTAATTTTGATAAATCAAAATACTCACCAATTCCAGTACCAAATGCAGTAATTATAGTTCTAATTTCTTCATTAGCTAAAGCTTTATCTTGTCTTGCTTTTTCAACATTTAATATTTTTCCTCTCAAAGGAAGTATTGCTTGAGTCATAGAATCTCTACCTTTTTTAGCTGAACCACCTGCACTATCACCCTCGACTATAAATATTTCAGATTCGGTAGGATCTTTACTCTTACAATCTGATAATTTTCCAAAAAAATTTGTTGTTGCTAGATCACTTTTTCTAGTTGCTTCTCTAGCTCTTTTCGCGGCCATTCTAGCATTTCTTGCTAATATTGATTTACCAACTATTAATTTTGCTTCTTCTGGATTTTCTAATAAAAATTGTTCATATCCTTCTGCAAATACACTATCAGCTAAATTTTTAACCTCAGAGTTTCCTAATCTTCCTTTTGTTTGTCCCTCAAATTGTGGATTTGGATGCTTACATGAAATTATCATAGTAAGTCCTTCTTTTACATCGTCAATAGTTAAATTCTCATCTTTTTCTTTTAATATATTATTATTTCGTGCGTAGTTATTTGTTACCCTTACTAAAGCTCTTTTAACACCATCTTCATGAGTACCACCATCGTGAGTATTTATATTGTTAACAAATGAGTAAATATTATCATTATATCCATTATTATATTGTAGTGCTACTTCAAATACTATTCCATCTTTTTCACCATTTAAATGAATTACTTTTTCATGCAAAGGTGTTTTACCTTGATTAATAAATTTAACATATTCACTTATTCCACCTTCATATAGAAATTTATCTCCTTGAGTATCTTCTTCATCTCTATCATCTCTTAATGTCAATTGTAATCCCTTATTTAAAAATGCCAATTCTCTTGTTCTAACTTTTAATGTTTCATAATCATATATTTCAGAATCAAAAATATCAGGATCAGGTTTAAATGAAACAGTAGTACCAGATCTACCTAATTCACACTCACCAATTACTGTTAATTTTTGAATAGTTTTCCCACCATTTTCAAATTTTGTTTCATAAATTTTTCCATCTTTATATACTGTTACAGTAACCCATTTAGACAGAGCATTTACTACAGACGCACCAACACCATGAAGACCACCAGATACTTTATATCCGCCACCTCCGAATTTACCTCCAGCATGCAAAACAGTATAAACTGTTTCAACAGTAGAAATTCCTGTTTTAGGATGAATTCCAACTGGTATACCACGACCATCATCTTTTACAGTAATAGAATTATCTTTATTGATTATTATCTCTATATTTTTACAATAACCAGCAAGTGCTTCATCAATTGAATTATCAACTATTTCCCACACAAGATGATGCAATCCTTTTAAATCAGTTGTTCCTATATACATACCCGGTCTTTTTCTAACAGCTTCTAATCCTTCTAATACTTGTATATCATTTACTCCATATTCTTCCTTCATTATTTCACCCTCTCATCTAAATCATATATTTTTGCTTTTTCTATTATTTTTTTATTAATATTTTTTAAATCAGTTGTAGTTATAAATATTTGTATATTTTTATCCAATGATTTAAATATATTATTTCTATTCTTCATATCTAATTCACTAAACAAATCATCTAATAGTAAAATAGGACATATATTATATTCTTTTGTAAATATATTTACTTCAGATAATTTCATAGCAAGAATAATTAATTTTTGAATTCCTTGAGAACTATATTCCTTAGCAGAATTATCATTATGAATAAAATTAAAATCATCTCTATGTATTCCAAAATCCGTCATTCCTATATTTATTTCTTTTTTTCTATTTTTCTTTAGTATTTTGATTAATTTTTCAACATCATTAATCTCATAATCTGAATCATATTTTATATACAATTTTTGATTTGAAATATATTTATTAAAAATATCATTAATATTTTTATTCATTAAGTCTATATATTTTTTTCTAAAATTATATATTTTAAGACCTTCATTCACTATTTTTTCATCTACTATATCTAGATATCTTTCATCAAGATTACTATTTAACATCATTTTTTTTAAATAATCATTTTTATTTTTAATTAAATTATTATAATTATTTAAATAATAAATATATTCCTTATGCAACTGAGATATTTGAATATTTAGATAATTTCTACGTGTATTTGGTGAATTTTTAATTAATTTTAATTCATCAGGAGATAAAAGAATAACTCTATATTGAGAAATGAAATCACTTAATTTATTTTGTATTTTACCATTAATTTTAGTTTTCTTTCCATTTCTATCTAAATATATTTCTATATTTTTTTTAGGTCCATAATCAAAATAAGTAATCTTAATTTTATAAAATGATTGCCCCTCTTTTATAACGCTTGTTTCATTATTTGTTTTAAAAGATTTAGCCAAACTCCCTAAATATATAGATTCTAAAATGCTTGTTTTGCCAATACCATTTTTTCCAATTATAATATTTAAGTTGGTAAAATTATCAAATATTTTTTTTGAATAATTTCTAAAATTAAGTAGTTCTATTTTTGTAATATTCATTTTAGACCTCGTTTTTAACCTGATTTTTAATTTTTATTATATTCTCGGTCACCTACACATAAGTATATTATATCATATTTATTTTATTTAAAAAAGGTATTTTATTAAAAAATACCTTTTTTTTCAGTTCTTTCTTCTAACACATATTTTAATCTTGTAGCTCTTAATATTTGATTAGAAAGTGATCCATATGAAATATCTAATTCGATAGTATTTCCATTTTTAAATAATATAGCAGATTTATTAGAATTTATTTTATAAAATTTATCTATTTTTTCTAAATTAATCCATATACAATTTTTATTTTCTGGTGATGTTGATGGAAAAAATATTATTTTTCTACTTTCTTCTATAATTATTGGTGATTTATGTGTTATACCTAATAATTTTTTTGTTCCTTCTTTTCTTCCAGAAAATGAACTTCCAAAATATTCACAACTATGTTCCATTATTTTTATAGGTGATATATTAACAATATATTTTTCTGTTGATTCTAAAATTTTAGAACTATCATCTGAAATTGGTAATATAGCTTGTGTATCATAGTTTATTTCATAATTCATAATTTTCCCCCTTTCTTTAAAATTTGATTCATACAATAACACAAACTACTTGTCGAATTTCATCGATTTATGTCGAATAGATAAAAAAATAAAAAAAACGATTTTATCGTTTTTTAGTATGTCTTCATAGGTAATATTAATTCAATTAATTCGTCATTGTTTAATTCTTTTAATATTATAGGACTTATTTCCCCATTTAATAAAATTAATATATCTTCATTTTTAAAAACTTTTAATGCATCTAACATATATCTAACACTAAATGATATTTTAATATTATTCTTTGTTTTATTAAAAATATTAATTTTATCTTTTCCTTTTCCTTCTAAACTATTAGCGCTTATAATTAATTCATTAGATTTTATTTCTAAATCAACTATATTTTTATCTTTTGATTGAGTTAGTGAACTAGCTGTATCTAATAAATTATAAAAATCTTTTAAATTAGCTTGTATTTGATATTTAAAATCTTTAGGAATAGAATTATCAGTATTAGGATAAGTTCCATTTAATAAAGAAGTTTGAAATAAAATATTATCATATTTTATTAATAATTTATTAGAAAATACATGTAATTCAATTGTTGATTCTGTTGTTATAAGTTTTGAAAATTCATTAATATTTCTTGCTGGAACGACTATATTAATATTATTATCTAATTCTTTACTCATTCTAATATTATATTTAGATAATCTATATGAATCAGTAGCAACACATTCAAATATATCTCCAGTAACTTTTAAATTAACACCTGTTAATAATGGCCTACTTTCTTGCAAAGAACAAGCAAATGATGTATTATTAATAATCTCTTTAAATTTGATAGAATCTAATTCTAAAGGCTTTTTTTGTTCTTCTAAATTAATATTCGGAAAATCTTCTTTATTAAAACAAGGAAAATTATATATACCACCAGTTTCTGTTTTAAAAGTCACCTCATTGTTTTCAAAATTTTCAACTTCTAATAAACTATTTTGTAATTTACTTAATGTTGTTAATAATGTTTTACCATAGATAATAGTACATCCATCTTCATCTATATTAGATATATTTTTTTTATCTATAAATGTCTGGATTGTTATATCATTATCAGTTGCTGTTAACGTTAAACCTTTTTTAGTTAAATCAAATTTTATTCCATTAAGTACTGGTATAATATTTCTAGTACTTAATGCTTTACTTACACAATTTAATCCTTCCAATAAAATTCTTTTTTCAATAATAAATTTCATATTTATTTCCTCCTTATTATTTTTTTATTATTAATATTATTATTGTTAATATTGTTAATAACATTATTTTTTATTCAAAAATATAATCAATTATTGTTAAATTAATGTATATTTTATGTTAATAATTCTTTATTCTAATATCTTATCTTTTAATAATTTAATTTCTTCTTGTAATTTTATATTTATTTTTAATTCATTAGATATTTTTTCATGTGAATAAATTACAGTTGAATGATCTCTACCTCCAAATTCTAATCCAATTCTTTGTAAACTTTCCTCAGTTAATATTCTACTTAAATACATTGCGATAGCTCTTGCATCTGTTACATTTTTCTTTTTCATTTTTCCTTTTAACATAGAAGAATCTAAATTATAGTATTTTGCTACTATATCAATAATTTTACTAACAGATACATCTTTATATTGTTTGTAGTCAACAAATTCTTGTAAAGCTTCCATAGCTATATCTAATGTTACAACTGGAATATTAAAAGTTGCTTTATATGCTACTATTCTAAGAACAGCACCTTCTAAAGTTCTTATATTATTACCACAATTATTAGCTATATAATCAATAACCTCATCGCTAATATCTAAATCATATTTATTAATTCTAATTTTATTTTTAATAATATTCTTTTTAAGTTCAATTTCAGGAGGATTTATTGATTCAGTAAGTCCCCATCTAAATCTTGTTTTTAATCTATCTTCTAAGTATTTATAATCATCTATTGATGTATCAGAAGCAATTATTATTTGTTTTTCATTATCATATAAAGTGTTAAAAGTATTAGTGAATTCAATTTGAGATTTTTTCATATTTTCTAAAAATTGAATATCATCTATCATTAATACATCTATATTTCTGTACTTTTTTCTAAAAGCTTCTAAATAAGAAATATTATTTTCTGAAGTATTTTTTGTATTTATTATTGATCTATAATCATTAGAAAACTCTTCAGCAGTAATATATAATACTTTTTTATCAGAATGACTAACAATGTAATTACCAATTGCATGCAATAAATGAGTTTTTCCTAAACCGCTTTTAGCATATATAAAATATGGATTATATAATTTACCAGGATTTTGTGCAACAGATAATGCTGTTCCATAAGCTAATTTGTTGGATTCTCCAACAATAAAAGTATCAAAAGTATATTCTTTTTTAAAATTACTATTATATTTGTAATTTGATAATTCATCATCTATATTTTCTTTATTTTTAACTTCAATTTTTTCATCGTCTTCTATATTGATAATACTTTTCTTTTTATTATCATCTTCTAATATATATTTTATATCACAAGTATCGTTTGTAATATCATTAAATATTTCTTCTATGATATCACTGTAATTTTTAGTAATATTTTGTAAAAGTAATTCATTATTGGGAACTAATATTTTAATAACTGAATTGTTATATGAATATAATTTAAGATCTTTAAAAATATAATTATATGACATTAAAGATACTTTTGATTTTACTTTAGTTAAAAATAAATTCCATATATCGTTATTATTCATATAACCAAATCCTTTCCCTAATCATCTAATTAAATTATAAATCATCTTTTAATATTTTCAAAATAAAAAATTTAATTAACATTTATATTAACAATTTATTAACAATTTGTCCACAATTTTTAATAAATATTTATCTAAAATATTAATAGTTATCAACAATATCAACAAAATATTTATTAACATAATAAAAAATTTATTAACATTTTGTTGATAAGTTAACATAATTAAAAATTAGAAAAAAATATAAGAAATTAACATAATATAATAATTTGACAAAATATAATACATATTATATAATTTAACTTAGTAATAAAAGGAAGGCAGGAATATATGAAAAGAACATTTCAACCTAATAAAAATAAAAAAAGTAAAACGTCAGGATTTTTTTCTAGAAAAGGAACTTTAGTTTTAAAATCTAGAAGAGCTAAAGGAAGAAAAGAATTATCAAAATAAATAAATTACTTTAAAATAAGTAATTTTTTTTATATAATATTTTTACGAAGGAAATATTATGAATAAAAAATATATTATTAGAAAAAATGAAGAAATTGAAAAAATTATTAGTTTTAACAACAAAATAGTTAATAAGTTTTTTATTATTTATTATAATAAAAATAATTTTAATTATAATAGATATTGTATTAGTGTAAGTAAAAAAATTGGAAAATCAAACGTAAGAAATTTATTAAAAAGAAGAATTAAAGATATATTAATGAAAAATAATATAGATAATTCATGTGATTATGTTATAATATTAAGGAACGGAATTATGGATCTTTCTTATATAATAATGAAAGATATTATAATAAATTTGTTGAAAGGAGATAAATAATGAAAAAAAAGGTATTAATATTATTGATATTGTTGATAGCATTAACTGGATGTACAAAAAGAATGACTATAGAATCAGAAAATGGAAAAAATAAAAAATCATATGTATCTAATATATTATGCAAACCAGAAACTGAAGAATTACAAAATGTATATAAAAATAATAGTGATAAATTATTAGTAGAATATGATAAATTACCTAGATGTTCTAATTTAAAAATAAATTCAGGTGGCTATGAGGGCTTATGGACATCATTATTTGTTAAACCTTTAGCTTGGGTAATAGTTAAAATAGGTCTATTTGTTAAAAGTAATGGTCTTGCAATAATGATAGTTGGATTTTTATTAAGAGCAATAATGTTTCCGCTTTCTAAAAAATCAACAAATATGAGTGAAAATATGAAAAAAGCTCAAAAAGATTTAGATAACTTAGAAAAAAAATACAAAGGAAAAGAAGATAAAGAATCATTAATGGCAAAAAGTCAAGAAATGATGGCTATTTATAAAAAACATAATATAAGTCCAATGTCAGGATGTTTATTTGCATTCTTGCAATTACCAATATTTTTTGCTTTTTTAGAAGCTGTATATAGAGTACCAGCATTTTTTGAAAATTCGTTCTTAAAAGTATTTAATTTAGGAACAACACCTTTAGAAGGTATAAAATCAGGTAATTATTGGTATATATTAATAGTAGTATTAATAATAGCAGCAACATATTTTTCATTTAAAAATATGAGTACAAGTGGTAATGAAGAACAAGTAAAACAAATGAAGATGATGAGTACTTTTATGGTAATATTTATTTCAGTGGTATCATTTAGTTTACCAACATCAATTGCTTTGTATTGGATAGTATCTAATGGGTTTACTATTATTCAAAATTTAATATTAAAGAAAGGTAAGTTGTAGTAAAATGGAGAAGTATAAATTTCAATCAAAAAATGAAGATGGATTATTAGAAAAAGCACTAGAAGAATTAAAAGTTAATAAAGAAGATGTTATAACAAATTTATATGAAGAAAAAGGTGGATTATTTAGTAGTAAAAAATATATACTTGAGGTTGTTAAATTAAGTGACATATCAATAGTAGGTAAAGAAATATTAGAAGAATTATTAAAAGGAATGGGAATTAATCCTAATATAGAAACTAAAATTCGTGAATCGCAAATAAAATATGAAATATTTTCTAAAAATAATTCATTATTAATTGGAAAAAAAGGACATATTTTAGATTCAATTCAAAATTATGTTAGACAATCAATTTATAATGCTGTTGGATTATATGTAAATATAATAATAGATGTAGAAAATTATAAAGAAAAACAGAATTATTTTTTAGAGAAAAAAGTTAAAAAAATTGCAAGAGATGTAACATTATCAAAAATTGATGTTAAATTAGATCCTATGAATTCATATGAAAGAAAAATAGTTCATTCTGCGCTACAAGGTTTTAAATATATAAAAACTGAAAGTGAAGGGGAAGAACCAAACAGATGTGTAGTTATAAAATATGTAGATAAAAATGAAGATTAAAAAAGTATAGTAATATGCTTTTTTATTTTTATTTATTGTGTTATAATCTAGCATGAAAAAGGAGGCAAGAATATGGATGATACAATAGCAGCAGTGGCAACAGCAATAGGAGAAAGTTCAATTAATATAATAAGATTAAGTGGAAAAAATTCTATTCTTATTGCAAATAAAATATTTTCAAAAGATATAAGTAATGTAAAAAGTCATACTATACATTATGGTTATATTATGGAAAATAATGAAAAAATAGATGAAGTATTATTAAGTGTATTTTTATCTCCTAAAAGTTTTACAACAGAGGATGTAGTGGAAATTAGTGTTCATGGAGGAAGCACTTCTGTTAATAAAGTTATGGAATTATTATTATCAAATGGTGCTAGACTTGCCGAACCTGGAGAATTTTTAAAAAGGGCTTTTTTAAATGGTAGAATAGATTTGACTCAAGCAGAAGCAGTTGGAGATTTAATAAAAGCACAAAATGAAAGTTCAAGAAAAATGGCAATCAAAGGAATAGATAAGAAAATCTATAATTTAATAAATGAATTAAAAGAAAAAGTACTAACATTAATTGCTAATATAGAAGTAAATATTGATTATCCAGAATATGAAGATGCAGTTGTAGTTACAAAAGAAATGATAAAAGAAAGTACTATATATATTAAAGATAAAATAATTGATTTATTAAATAATAGTAAAAAAGGTTTATTAATAAAAAATGGTCTTAAAATAGTTATTGTTGGAAAACCAAATGTAGGTAAAAGTAGCATTTTAAATTCATTATTAAATGAAAATAAGGCTATTGTAACAGACATTAAAGGAACTACTCGAGATATAGTTGAAGGCTCAATAATGATAGAGGGAATAAAAATTGACATACTCGATACTGCCGGAATTAGAAAAACTAATGATATTGTAGAAAGTATAGGTGTATCTAGAAGTGTTGAAGCAATAAATGATGCTGATTTAGTTTTATTTGTAATTGATAGTAGTGAAGGTTTTACATCTGAGGATGAAGAAATATTAGATAAGATTACTAGCAAAGAAGTACTTGTTATTTATAATAAAAGTGATATAAAAGATAATTATAATGTGAAAAAACTTAATAAATATAAATTTTTAAATGTATCTACATTTGACACTAAAAAAATAGATAAATTAAAAGATAAAATATCTGAAATATTTGATTTATCTAGTATTGCAGAATCTAATTATACTTATATATCAAATGCTCGCCAAATAGCTTTATTAAATAAAAGTATGGATATTATTAAAGAAATAGATAATGCAATAGAAAAAGATTTAGAAATAGATATGATTGAAATAGATGTTAAAAGATTATGGGAAACATTAAGTGAAATAACTGGTGAAGTAAGTAGTGAAGATTTATTAGATGAAATATTTAGTAAATTTTGTTTGGGTAAGTAATTAATTATATGAAGGAAGATGATTTTGTGAATTATGACGTAATAGTTGTTGGCGGTGGACATGCTGGTTGTGAAGCATCTCTTTCATGTGCAAGAATGGGAATGAAAACTTTATTAATTACTACTAATTTTAAAAACATAGCTGATATGCCATGCAATCCATCTATAGGTGGTAGTGCTAAAGGAATTGTAGTTCGTGAAATAGATGCACTAGGTGGTGAAATGGGATATTGTGCTGATAGAACATTATTACAAATTAAAATGTTAAATATTAAAAAAGGACCTGGTGTGAGATCTTTACGTGCTCAAGGATGTAAAATTAATTATCCAAAACAAATGTTTAAAACATTAAATGAAACAAGAAATTTAGAATTAAAAGAGGCCACAGTAAAAGAATTAATAATAGATAATAAAATTGTAAAAGGTATAATTACTGAAGAAAATGAAACTATTAATAGTAAAATTGTAATCTTAACAACTGGAACATATTTAAATTCTGATATTATGTGTGGACATGAGAAATATAAAGGTGGGCCACATGGTGAAAAAAATTCTATGTTCTTAAGTAAATGTCTAGAAGATAATGGAATAAAATTAATAAGATTAAAAACTGGAACACCACCTAGAATACTAAAAGAAAGTATTAATTTTGATGAAGTTACTGTTGAACTTGGTGATAATGAACCATTAACTTTTAGTAATTTTTATGAGGCAACATATGATATTAATAAACAATATCCTTGTTATTTAACATATACAAATAAAAAAGTTCATGAAATAATAATGAATAATTTAGATAAATGTGCTTTGTATAGTGGAATGATTAAAGGAGTAGGTCCAAGATATTGTCCATCTATAGAAGATAAGATAGTAAAATTTAGTGATAAAGAAAGACATCAAATATTTTTAGAACCAGAAAGAAGTGATGATATTGAATATTATGTAGGAGGTTTTTCAACGACAATGCCACATGATATACAAGAAAAACTTCTAAAGGAAATAGATGGTCTGCATAATGTTAAAATTACTAAGTATGGATATGCAATAGAATATGATGCAATTGATCCATTACAACTAAAGTTGACGCTTGAAAATAAAGTATTATCAAATTTATTTACAGCTGGTCAAATTAATGGAACAAGTGGTTATGAAGAAGCTGCAGCTCAAGGTTTGATGGCAGGAATTAATGCAACTTTAAAAATTAAAAATAAAGAACCTTTTATCTTAAAAAGAAATGAAGCATATATCGGTGTGCTAATAGATGATTTAATTAATAAAGGAATAACAGAGCCATATAGATTACTTACATCTAGGGCTGAATTTAGGCTTTTATTAAGACATGATAATGCATCAATTAGATTAACTGAATATGGTAGAAAATTTGGTTTGATTGATGATGAAAAGTATAATATATATTTAAATATGTTATCGAAAATGAGAGAATTAAATGAATATTTAGAAAATACATATTTAACACCAACAATAGATGTTAATAAATTTTTAGAGGATAGTAATTCATCACCATTATATGGAAAAATAAATTTAAAAAATTTATTAAAAAGACCAGAAATAGATATATGTAAATTATTAAAATATTTAAATAAAGATTATGATAAAAAAATATCAGAAATGGTAGAAATAGAAATTAAATATAGAGGATATATAGATAAAACAAATCAAGAGGTAGAAAAAATGTTAAAATTAGAAAATAAAAAAATACCGATTGATATTGATTATAATAAAGTATCTAATATTGCTACGGAAGCAAAACAAAAACTTGATAAAGTAAGACCATTAACCATTGGTCAAGCATCTAGAATTAGTGGAGTTAATCCATCCGATATAACAATGTTACTTGTATATTTAAAAAAGGAATATAATAATGAATAAAGATGAATTTATAAAAAATTGTAAAAAAATAGATTTAGAAATTAATGAAGATATCATTAAAAAACTAGATACATATTGTAATTTATTAATAGAATGGAATAATAAATTTAATTTGACTTCAATAATAAAAAAAGAAGACATATATTTGCTTCATTTTTATGATTCTATAATGTTAACAAAATATATAGATTTAAATAATAAATGTATATGTGATTTTGGTACAGGAGCTGGTTTTCCTGGAATGATTTTAGCAATTTTTTTTAAAAATACTAAGGTAACTTTAATAGAATCTAATAATAAAAAATGTATGTTTTTAAAAGAAATTGTTAATGTATTAAATTTAAATAATGTTGAAATTATCAATAAAAGAATGGAAGATTATAGTAAAAATAATAAAGAAATATTTGATTTAATTACGTGTAGAGCAGTAACTTTACTTCCAGTAATTCTTGAATTATCAGTTCAATCATTAAAAATAAATGGTTTAATAATGCCATTAAAAGCAAATTGTTCAGAAGAAATAGAAATGTCAAATAAATTATTAAACAATTTAAATTTAAAATTAATTTCAATCAATAGTTATAAATTACCAATAAGTAATGCCAACAGAACTATACCTATATATAAAAAAATTGGTAAAACCGATCAAAAATATCCTAGGAATTATAGTGTCATAATGAATAATTATAAAATTAAATAAAACTTGATTAAATCAATAAAATGAATTAAAATTATTATAGGATAGAAGAGGAAAAGGGTATGGAAGAAAACAATAGTGAAAAAATTTATTACATTCCTATAGAAGATATATTGCCTAATAGATTTCAACCTAGGCTTGCTTTTGATGAAAAAGAATTAAATAGTTTAGCTGATTCTATTATTAAATATGGTGTTATACAACCTATTGTTTTAAGAAAAATCTCCGATAAATATGAAATTATTGCTGGTGAAAGAAGATATAAAGCAGCATGTTTAGCTGGTTTAAAAAAAATACCTGCAATTATAAATAATACTGATGATAACACAAGTGCTGAAATCGCATTACTTGAAAATTTGCAAAGGAAAAATCTTACAGTAATTGAAGAAGCTCAATCATATAAAAAATTAATTGATAAAGGTTTTACTCAAGAAGATATAGCAAATAAATTGAGTGTTAGTCAATCTTCAATAGCAAACAAATTAAGATTACTTAATCTTCCTAAAGAAGTTAGGGATGCTTTATTGTATAATAAAATATCAGAAAGACATGCTAGAACACTATTATCTTTAAATAATCCGGATTTACAAATAAGCATATTAAATAGGATAATAGATGAAAGACTAACAGTTAAACAAACTGAAGAAGAAGTAAGCATGATTATTATGAAAAATAATTTTTCTAAAGAATCACAGGAATTACCTGAGGAAATAAAAAGATTCTTAAATCCAGCATCTCAAAAGAGTGAAAATCAAGTTATTGAATCTAGCAATATAAATAAAAAAGAAGAAGTTGATGAGGTTGTAGATTTTTTATCTTCTAAAAATGTATCAGATAGTATAATAAGTGAACCAAACAAAGATAAATTACCTAATGAACCTAAAAAATTAGATTTAAAACAAGATGATAACTCTCAAGAAGCAAAGGAACAAATACAAGATATAAATAATTCTATTTTCAAAGAAACAATATCTAATACAGAAAAAATAAGCCCATTTCAAATTGATGAAGAAAAAATTAAACCAAAATTAGAAATCGAAGAAAATATTCAAGATATTACAAGCAGCGAAATAACTTATAATTATCAAGAAAGCGTTTCAAAAGTTAAAGAAATTTTAAATAATGCTAATAATATAGAAGGTGTTTCGATTAGAGAAATTGAATTAAATAATAAATATCAAATAGTAATAGAAATAGATAAAAGTATTAATAATTAATACTTTTTTTCTATTATTTTTTTTGTTATAATAAAAATATAGAAAAGAGGTTATAATATGGGATTAATAAAGGCATTAATAAGCGCATCGTCATCTACTTTAGGAGATCAATTTAAAGAATTTGTTACTTGTCCTACAATAGATAAAGATGTTTTAATTCAAAGAGGAACATTAAATCATGGAAAGGGTAATAAAAATCCATCTGAAGGAGTTATTTCAAATGGAAGTGCAATTGCAGTTCCACAAGGAATGGCCATGATGATTATTGAAAATGGTGAAATCAAAGAATTTACTGCTGAAAGTGGCACATATACATTTGATACTAGCAGTGAACCTAGCATTTTTACAGGATCTTTAGGAGATGGAATTAAAGAAACATTTAATACAATTGGTAAACGTTTTACATACGGAGGACAACCTGCAAAAGACCAAAGAGTATATTATGTAAATTTATTAAATATTACTGGAAATAAGTTTGGTTCTCCACAGCCTAAAAAAATAACTGATGAAAAATATGGAATGTTAGAAGTGACTTTTTTTGGAGAATATGCATTTAAAGTAATAGATCCAATAGTATTAGTAAACAGTGTTATAGGAGCTAATCCAAAAGATACTGTTAAATATGATGAAATTGTAGGTAGTCAATTACAAACAAAATTTGTAGAAAAATTAACTCAAGCAATTACAGTTGTTATGAGAAAACATAAAGTTTCATTTGGAGATATTGGTTTATATAATACTGATATTTCAGATGAAATGAATGTTTGTTTAGACGAAGCGTGGAAGCAAAACTATGGTTTAGAAATAACAGATGTAGCTATAGGAGACATAAATTTAACTGATGAATCAATGACTAAAGTAAATAAAATAGATGAAGCTGCAATATTTTCAAATAAAAATTTACAATCAGGTTTAATGGCTTCTGCATCTGCAGATGCATTAAGAAATGCTTCTAGCAATGAAAATGGAGCAATGATGGGATTTATGGGTATGAACATGGCTGCAGGAGCAGCTGGTTCAATGATGAATGCTGCTAATCAAGGTTCTGATGTTACTGGATATAATCCTGGTAATGAACAACCTGAGATGGGTACATTATTCACTGGAGTAGAAAATAATGAAAAATCATCTAAACCTTCAAAATATTGTACAGGATGTGGGACACCAGTAACAGGTAAATTCTGCAGTAATTGCGGAAAAAAAGTTGAATAATAAAAAAAGCATTTTATGCTTTTTTTATTTATCATAAATAAAAATATTTAAATCACTATTATAAGTTGGCTCACTTCCTTTTTCAAAATAACATATAAATCCATTTTTAGATACTTCTCCTGAAATTGGATTAATTATTGAAGCGGTTATTGAATCTGGTATTTCATACCAGGTTTTATTATTATCGGAAATATTATTAATAGTCTTAGCCCAGATTTTTTTAGAAATTTTTGAATCGCTATTTTTTACTTTTGAATTATCATCATTACCTGCCCATACCATAACTAAATAGTCTTTATTATATCCAATTGTCCAATAGTCAGTGGAGGTACTTCCGCTTTTGACAGCATATTTTCCATCTATATCATTTGAAATACTTATTAATGTTGGAGATGCATAATTTACTAATGAATAGTTATATGTTGATGTTAATAAATTATTTAATATGTAAACATATTTATTATTTAATAAATATTCATTATCATATTTATATTCATAAATTATATTTCCATTATTATCTGTAATTTTTTCAATTAAATGTGGATTCTCATGTTTTCCTTCATTTGCAAGTGTAATAAATCCATTACTATAATCTAACATATTAATTTCAGTGGTTCCTAAAGCTGAAGAGGCATTTTTATTTACTTCAGTTTTAATCTTTACTCTTTTTATTGTTTTTGATAGTGAATCTGTTCCTAAAAATAAATGAGTTTTCATTGCATAAATATTATCAGAATATGCGATAGCTAATAACATTGATATTTCTTTATTAGCATATATATTGCCAGCATTTTTAGGTGAATAGGTGGTATTTCCTAAATTAAATGTTGTTGGTTCACTCAAAAATGTTGTTGATGGAGTAAAACCATTTTCTAAAGCAGTATAATATAAAAAAGGTTTAATTGTAGATCCGACTTGTCTTTTTGAAGAAACTGCTCTATTAAATTGTGAAGATGAATAATCTTTTCCACCAATTAATGCTACAACTTTTCCAGTTTGAGGTTTTATAACTATTGATGCTATTTGCATAGAGGTGTCATTCATTTCTGTTTCAATATTATTTTCTAATAATTTTTGCACATCACTATCGAAATTTGTATATATTTTAATACCATTATTATCAATTAGTAAATTATTTAAAGAACTAATATTTTCAATCTCTTTTAAAACAGCATCTTTGTAATAATATATACTAGATAATTCTTCTTTATTATTTTTTCCATAAAATTTTAATTGCTTCGAATATATTTCATTCATTTCTTTATCGGTAATATATCCATTTTTTACCATTGAATATAGGACGTCTTTCTGTCTAGTTTTGGCATTTTCAAAATTAGTAATAGGATTATAATATGTAGGATTTTTTGGTATTCCCACTAAAAGAGTAGCTTCTTCTATAGTTAAATCTATTGGTTCTTTATCGAAATAGTAGTTTGCCGCTTCTTTTATGCCAGTAGTTCCTCCTCCAAAATTAATAGTATTTAAATAGCCCTCTAATATTTCATCTTTATTATAATGAGTTTCTAATTCAATAGTTAATATTGCTTCTTGTATTTTTCTTTTTAAAGTTTTATCAAAAGTTAAATATAAATTTTTAACATATTGTTGTGATATAGTTGAGGCACCTTGTTTAATTTTACCACTTATTATATTCACAAATAATGCTTTAATAATTCTCAAAAAATCAAATCCTCTATGTTTATAAAAATTTTTATCTTCAATAGATATAATTGCATTTTTAACATTTATATTTATGTCATCCAATTTAACAAAATTGTTTTCAATTTTATTTTCAAACATATCATTTAAATCTTTATCATAATATACAATGTTTTTATTTGTATAAATACTGAATTTAGGTGTGATAAAAGCATAAGCATAAAATGATATGTTTATTATAATAATAGTGAAAAAAATAAACAAAGATAATTTTATCAATAATATAAATTTTTTCATAAAAAATAACCCATTAATTATTATGCATAATAAATGAAAAAAAAATACTTGATTTATTATAAAAAATAAGTATAATTTTAATGGAAAGAAAAGAAAGACTTTAAGGAGGCTTAAATATGAAATTTAAAACAATAAGTAAAGAAGATTTAGAAACAATGTCTTTTGATGATATAGCATATGTTATTTTAAAAGAAAAAGATAAAAAAATGAAAATAAGTGATGTATTTAGAATAATATGTGATGTTCTTAATTTAGGAGATGCTGCTTTTGAAGAACAAATAGGTGACTTTTTTGCTTTAGTATCTACCGAAAAAAGATTTATTCAATTAGAGAAAGGATATATAGATTTAAGAGAAAATCATACTTCTGAAATTAATATAAATGAGATAGAGGATGATAACGATGATGAAGTTTCATTAGAAGAGGAAAAAGATAGTTCAGAGGATGAAGAAGAGAGTAACTATTATGATGATATAGATGAAATGGATGATGATGGACCTGATGATGATTTAAAAGATTTAGTTATCGTAGATGAAGAATATGGAGAAGAATCTGATTTATAGCTAGTGTTTCTGAATATTTAATACGAAAGGAGAAAATATGAAGGAAAGATTAGAAATAATACAAGATAGATATAATTATTTATGTAACGAATTATTAAAACCAGAAATATATGAAGATTATAAACAAATGAATATTCTTCAAAAAGAAAAAAATTCATTAGAAACAATAGTGCAAGCATATAAAAAATATAATGCAATTCTAGACGATATAGAAGCAGCTAAGGAAATGGCACATGACCCTGAAATGAGGGATTTTGCTAATGAAGAATTAGAAAAATGTCATTTAGAAAAAGAACAACTTGAAAATAAATTTAAAATAATGCTTTTACCTAGAGATCCAAATGATGATAAGAATGTAATTGTCGAAATTAGAGGAGCAGCAGGTGGAGATGAAGCAAATATTTTTGCTGGCGATTTATTTAGAATGTATAATAAATATGCTGAAAAACAAGGTTGGAAATTAGAAATAACACATCAAGTAGAAGGTGAAAGTGGTGGTTTTGCTCAGATAGAATTCATGCTTAGTGGAGAATCAGTGTATTCTAAAATGAAATATGAAAGTGGTGCTCATAGGGTTCAAAGGGTACCTGAAACCGAATCAGCTGGAAGAGTTCATACGTCTACTGCAACTGTTTTAGTTATGCCAGAAGCAGAAGAAGTTGAAATAGAAATAAAAGATAGTGATATAAGAGTAGATATTACTAGAAGTAGTGGTGCTGGTGGACAATGCGTAAATACTACAGATTCTGCTGTTAGGATTACTCATATACCAACAAATATAGTTGTTTATTGTCAAGTTGAAAGAAGCCAAATAAAAAATAAAGAAAAAGCTATGCAAATTCTTAAAACTAGATTATACGATTTAAAACAAAGAGAACAGGAAGAAAAGCTTGGTAATGAAAGAAGAAGTAAAATAGGCACTGGAGATAGATCTGAAAAAATAAGAACATATAATTATCCACAGAATAGATTAACAGATCACAGAATTAATTATACTGTTATGCATCTTGATAAAATTATGGAAGGTGACCTAGAGGATTTAATTCAAGCTTTAATTACTGAAGATGAAAAAATTAAATTAGGGGAAAGTAATGCTCAATAGATTAAAAGAATTAGGTGTATCTAATACAGAAGCATTAGAATTAATAAAAGTAAGTAAAAATATTGATAAAGATTATGAAAGAATAAAAAAAGGATATCCAATTCAATATTTAATAGGGTATGTAAATTTTTATGGATATAAAATAGAAGTTAACAAAAATGTATTAATACCAAGGTATGAAACAGAGTATTTAGTTGAAAAAATAATTAAATATTCAAAAAAATTCAATAAAAAAATAGATATTTTGGATATAGGAACTGGTTCTGGTGCAATAGCTATTGCATTAAATAAGAAAGTAAATTCAAATGTAACTGCTATAGATATAAGTCCAGAAGCTCTTAAAGTTGCAATTAAAAATTCTAAAAAAAATAATTGTGATATTAAATTTGTTGAAAGTGATTTATTTAAAAATGTTAAAGGTAAATTTGATGTTATTGTAAGTAATCCACCTTATATAGCGTCAGATGAAAAAATAATGGATATTGTGGATAAATATGAGCCTCATTTAGCATTATATGCTTCTGATAATGGTTTATATTTTTATAAAGAAATATTAAAAGAAGCAAGAAAATATTTAAATGATGATTTTATAATTGCGTTTGAAATAGGATGGTGGCAATCAAAATTAATTAAAGATATTGCTAAAATGTATTTCAAAGATTCACAAATAATTATTGAGAAAGATTTATCTGGTAAAGATAGATATTTATTCGTAATAAATGAATAAAAAAATTAAAAATCAACCAATATTAAATTGAAAGGTTGGTTTTTTAATGAAAAAAATATTAATTGTATTGGTTATAGTTATGGTATTATTTTTGTTTAAAAATAATTATAATTTAACTGAGGATGCAATAAGATTTAGAGTTATAGCAAATAGTAATAATCCCAAAGATATTATTATGAAAGAAAAAGTAGTAAATGAATTGTCAGATATAATATTTAAAAAGAATAATAATAAAGAAGAAACAAGAAATAATATTATAAAAAATCTAAATGAAATAGAAAAAAAAGTAGATAATTTGTTCAAAATTAATAATTATAATATTAATTATAATATTATGTATGGATTAAATTATTTTCCTGAAAAAAAATTAAGTAATAAAACGTATCCAGCTGGAGAATACGAAAGTCTTGTAATTGAAATAGGCGAAGCTAAAGGAAATAATTATTGGTGTATACTATATCCACCGCTATGTACTATCGATGAAGATATAGATAAAAGTGAAAAAATAGAATATAAATTTAAAATTATTGAACTTATAAATAACTTATTTTAATGTAAAAAAATTTGATTTCATTGATAAAAACTTATTTTAATAGTATATTATAAGTAGAAGGGCATGTGAGTTTATGTCAAAAATAATTATAAATGGTAATAAGATATTATCTGGTGATATTAAAATAAGTGGAGCTAAAAATAGCGCTGTGGCTTTAATACCAGCAGCTATTTTGGCAAAAAAGAAGAGTATTATTTATAATGTACCAGAAATAAGTGATATAGATTATTTAATTAAAATAATGGAATTATTAAATTGTAAAGTAGAACATAGAGAAGATTGTTTGATTATTGATTCATCTAATATAGAAAATAAGCCTATACCAGAAGAATTAAGTGTTCAAATGAGAGCTTCATATTATTTTATGGGAGTTTTACTTGCTAAGTTTGGTAAAGTTGAAATATCCTTTCCTGGAGGATGTAATATAGGTGCAAGACCAATAGATATTCACATAAAGGGCTTTGAGGAATTAGGAGCCAAAGTTGAAATAGTTAAAAATAGATATACTATAACTGCAGAAAAATTGGTTGGTAAAAAAATATATTTTGACTTTCCTAGTGTAGGTGCCACTATCAATATTATGTTAGCTGCTGTGGGTGCTATTGGTACTACAATAATTGAGAATGCAGCTACGGAACCGGAAATAGTTAATGTTGCCTCATTTTTAATTAATATGGGTGTTAAAATAAGAGGCGCTGGAACTAAAACTATTGAAATAGAAGGAAATAAGAATTTGGATAATGGTGTATGTGAGGTATTTCCTGATAGAATAGAAAGTGGAACGTATATTATAATGGGTGCTTTACTTGGTAATAATTTAAAAATTAAGGGAATAATTAAAGAACATATTGAAGCATTATTAATGAAAATAAAAGAAATTGGAATTGATTATAAAATAGAAAATGATACTTTAACTATATCTAAGTGTGACAATATAAAACCGACATATATTAAAACATTGGTTTTTCCTGGCTTTCCAACAGATTTACAACAGCCAATAACAACTTTATTGACACAAGCAAATGGAAAATCAATAATAGAAGAAACTTTATATGAAAATCGTTTTAAAAATACATACGATTTAAACAGAATGGGTGCAGTTACTAATGTTTTATCATTAAATAAATTGGAAATTAAAGGTCCTAGAAAATTAAAAGGAAGTAAAGTAATCGCGACAGATTTAAGAGGTGGAGCCTCATTATTAATAGCAGGTTTAATAGCAGATGGAGTAACTGAAATAGAAAATAGTGAGTATATATTAAGAGGCTATGGAGATGTAGTTGGTAAACTTAAAAATGTTGGCGCTAGTATTGATATAATTGAAGAATAAAAAAACAAATAATTAGTAGTATTTAATAGGTGATTTTATTGAATAAAAAAATACTAATTATTTTTTTTGCGTCAATTCTTTTAACAATTTTAATATATTACAATAGCAATGATAAAAAAACATCTATTCTTTTATTAGGGGATAATTATTTAGAAAATTTAAATAATTATAATTATATTTATTTTCTACAAGAGACAAATATTAACAAGCTATTTAAAATGAATTATAAAACTTATAAACAAATAAATGAAGATATAAATAACAATTATAAAATATATAATAAGAATAAAGTTGTTAGTTTAAATGAAGAAATATCAAAGGCTGATATTATTATAATTAGCGCTAACAATGATGAATATTTAACTAAATGTTCAAAAAATAATAGAGTATTCAAAGAATATAATTATAAGCTTTATAATGAAATAAATAGTTTAATTAATAAGATAAATAAAATATCACATAGTAAAATAATAATAATAGGTAATTATTGTAGTAATAAAAATGGAACAAAAACTTTTTTAGATAATTTATATAATAATTATAATTATATAAATATGTATGAAATTTTTGAAAAATATAATTTCAATAATATAAATTATTATTTATGTGACAAAATTAATGAGATTATAAAGTAAGTAAAAGACTGGTAATATAAATATTAATTTTACAATTTTTGAATATAATAATTAGAATTATCTTGATTTTAAATAGAAATGTATGTATAATACTCAATGAAGTTATTTTCTATAACTTATGATATAAGAAGTTATGGCGAGGAGGAATCAAAAATGAAAAAGGGTATACATCCTGAACTAAAAGTTTGTAAAGTTAAGTGTGCTTGTGGAAATGAATTTGAGGTAAGATCAACAAAAACTGAAATACAATTAGAATCTTGTCCTAAATGTCATTCATTTTATACAGGTAAATATAAAACTGTTAAGACTGGAAATGTTCAAAAATTTAAAGATAAATATGGAATCACTGATTAATAGTGATTTTATTTTGGAGTAGTAATGGAAATAAATGGAGAAAAAATTAATATTGATGATTTGTTTGATAAAAAATATATGCATAAAGAGATAAAAAAAGGTATATTTTTAACTGATAATCAATGTAATATATTAATAAACTATGGAATAGATATAAATAAAATAAATAGTATAGATGAATTAATTTATATGATAGATGAAATATTAGAAGATGATCCAGATGCGGTTGATCTAGAAAATGTTTCGTTGGAAATATCTGAATTTAATTATTATGCTAATACTAATAAATAATATAGTTATATTTTGAAATAGATTATAAAGATGTGTTATAATTATAAAAACAAGGAGTTTCTATGAAAAAATATATATGTAGTGATTGTGGTTATATAGTAGAATGTGAAGCATTAGCTGAAAAATATGTTTGTCCTATGTGTGGTTCAACTAAAGAAAAGTTTGATGTTGTTAAAAACAATTCATACGATAATTTAGATGAAATTATAGATTCTGTTTTAGAGGATGCTTTAGAAGACAAAAAAGTTAAAATAATTAATGATAATTTAGAAGATAAAAAAGTAAGAATAAGTGATTATAATCATTGTATTGTTAGAATACCTGAAAAGTGTATAAATTGTGGTCAATGTAAAAAAACATGTGAAAGTATAGTAAATATTTCATATGACTTAAATAAATGTAAAGAGCCGATTTGCATTGGATGCGGACAGTGTATATTAAATTGTCCAACAGGTGCCTTAATACCAAAATATTGTTATAAAGAAGTAAAACAAATAATGGACGCTAATGAAAAAATAGTTGTTGCATTGGTTTCTCCGGCTGTAAGGGTAGCATTTGGAGAAAGTTTTGGTATGTCTAGTGGAGAAAACCTAGAAGAAAAAATAGTTTCTGCATTAAAAAAAGTTGGTTTTGATTATGTGTTTGATACAGCTTTTGGAGCAGATTTAACCATATTAGAAGAAGTAGCAGAGTTTGCATCAAGGCTTTCAAATAAAGGCTCATTACCACAATTTACAAGTTGCTGTCCAGCGTGGGTAAAGTATGCAGAAATATATCATCCTGAAATATTGCCTAATTTATCTTCATGTAAAAGTCCTATCGGAATGCAATGTGCTATAATTAAAAGCTATTTTTGTGAGGAAAAAGGTATTGATCCTAACAAGATAGTAACAGTAGCAATTACGCCTTGCACAGCTAAAAAAATGGAAGCTAGGGATTATACTCCAAATATTGATTATGTTATGACATGTAGTGAATTAACTATTCTTTTAAAAGAGGAAGATATTAATATAGATAATTTACCAAATAGTAATTTTGATAAATTACTTGGTGAAAGTAGTGGTGCTGGTGTGATGTTTGGAACTTCTGGTGGTGTATGCGAATCTGTAATTAGAACATTAAATAGAATAATGACTAAGACAAATTTGAAAAAAGATGAACTAGTTTTTAATGAATTAAGAGGTTATGATGGAATAAAAGAGTCAACAATTACTATCGATAAATATGAATTAAGAGTAGCCGTTGTACAGCAAATGTCAAATTTAGAGGAATTGTTAAAAGACAATAAATATAAAAAGTATCATTTTATAGAAGTTATGAATTGTCCTAATGGTTGTGTGGGTGGAGGTGGTCAGCCACTATGTCCAATAAAAGATTTAGATAAATATAGGGAGGATAGATCAAAAGGACTATTTGAAATAGATAGTAAAAGGGCTGTAAGATGTGCACATGATAACAAGGAATTAAAAATATTATATAAAAATTATTTAAAAAAGCCATTAAGTGAAGAAAGTTTTAAATTGTTACACACATCTTATAGTGATAAAAGTAATTTATTAAATGAATAGAAATTGTAAAATTTCTATTTTTTTACATTTTTTTTAAAAAAAGTATTGACACCATATTTTATATTTGATATGATGTATATGTCCAATAGATAATTAAAGTTATTTCTTGTAGATTATCTATATAAATTTAATTATTTATATAAATAATCGTTTAAGTTATATATTTTAATTATTTTAGTGAAATAGTTCTATATAAATTTAATATTTATATATAACATAATATTGTTATTTAAATTTATATTTATGATTAATATTAAATTATTAGTTATTTATATATTATTTATTTCTTGTAATAGTATTATTTAAAAAAATATAAATATTAAATATTCTTATTAATTTAAGAAATAGAATGCTTATCTACTAAGGACAAGTGTTATAACATTGAGAAAGCAAAACTCAAAATGATAAGATATTATGCTAAATACTGATAATATTTAGAAATATTTATATTGAGTTATAATAGTATTATGATTTAGTATAAATGATTCATAGTCTATTTTCTGAAACTCGAAACAATCAAGTTTTATCAGAACTGATTGTTTTTTGTTGGTAAAAAATGTTATATTATAAGTGAGGCGTTTTTATGAGATATATTATAATGTTTACAATTACAATTATTATTTCACTTATTATTTTATTTTATCCTAAAGATTATTTATTAAAATTTTCTGATTCTGTAACAATTGATTATAGTGATATTACAAGTGAGGATGTATGGACATATGAAATTGATAATGATAATTTATTATTAATTCAAAGTGTTAACAATTCTTGGAAATTTAAACCAAACAAAAATGGAAATACATCCATCACATATTATTATAATAAAAATAATGATGGCGGATATGAATACAAGATAATGTATGAATTTATTATCAAAGGAAATAAAATTATATGGAAATCCGGTGAAGCTGAAGGGTTAATTGATTATCCTAACCCATATTAAATATACATAATTGTAAATAAATATGTATATTTTTTTATTATTTTATGGTAATATATAGATATATAGGAGGATTAATATGGAACCATACAAAGCAAAAAAATTACCAATTGAGTATAATTTTTCATTTGATTTACTTAAATTATTATGTAGTGCTAAAGAAGCTTATGGTGAATACAAAGGATATTTAAGAAATATGGCATATGATTATAAAAGCTTTCTTGAGTGTTCATTTATAAGTGATACTTATTATTCATTTAAAATTGATAATAGTAAATTAGAAAAATCTGATATGTTTTTAATGCCATATAAAAACAAAAATAATGAATCAATAATTTTTAATAATGTTAAGATGGTATTTTTAAATGGACTATCTTATACTGGTCAAAACAATTTTGATTTAACTATTTTTAATAAATTGAATAAAGTACTATTAAATAATTGTTCAAAAAATAATAAAACTAAAGGGAGTGGACATTTAAGAAAAAATCAAACATATATTTTAAAACCAGGTTTAGCAGGTTCAAGTGTATCGTTTATTCCACCTATATATTCTGAATTAAATGATTTGATGAAAAATTTATGTGAATATATGAATTCTATGGTTGATGAACCGTTTATTAGTGAAGCAATAACTCATTTTCAATTAGAAAGAATTCATCCATATGTTTCTGAAAATGGCAAATTAGGTCGTGTTTTAATGCCTATTCAATCTGCATATAATAGAAAAGAAGCTCCTATATTATTCATAAGTGAAAGTATAGAGAATTTAAAAAATACATATTTTACTTTATTAAGTAATGAGGAAGATAATATTGATGCATTTATTAAATTTATATTAGAATGTATTATAGATCAGTGTAATTTAAATATTAAAAGAATTAAACAACTTAATAAGATTTATCACACAGATTTAGGAGAATTTAAAAAAGTAATTGGTGGAACTACAATATATAAAGTATATCCTTTTATAATTAAAAAGATATGTTTTACTACGAATGATGTGGTAACAGAATGCAAATTACATATTAACTCGGTGAATAAAGTTCTTAATAAGTTGGTTGAACATGGATATTTAGTTAAAGAAAAAAAGAAAGGAACTAATAGAGTTACTTTCTGTTACACTCACATGTATGATGTGTTTTCTAAATAATCAATAATTGTCATATAATAAGGTAAATTATCATTTGCGTTTTCAAAATAATAATGAGCCTTATTTTTTATTTTATTTAATTTAATAATTAATTCATCAAAACTCAACTTTTTAATGTTAATATAGTTTTTTAGTATATTATAATTTTTTAAATAATTATACATAAACATTTTTTTAAAATTTGCAATATAGAAATCTATATCATCGTAGTAATATATATCACTATACAATACATTATTATATTTATTAAAAATAGTAAGTTTAGTAATATATCTTATTTCAAATTGATTTATATTTAAATTAGATTTTAAAAAGCATATATAATTATCTAGATTGAAAATAAATTGTTCTAAAGAGGAAATTTCATTGCTATTGTGAACTAGCCGTGAGTTAGTTTTAATTTTTTTGTTTTTAATTTTATTTAATAATTCTTTAAAATTATTATCATTGCAAAGTGATAAGATATCAGATAAATTATTTATATATTTAAATTCTAATATATGATCAATCATCGTTATCCTCAAAAAATTTATGTATAGGTACTTTTAAAACATTAGATATTTTATAAAGGTTTGGTATACTAATACCTTTTTTTGATTTACTGCTTTCTAAACTACTAATGTGTGAAACTGATACATTTATTAGTTCGGCTAGTTTTTCTTGAGTCATATTTTTACCATTATTTTGGCATAATCTCCTATATTTTTTTATGTTCTTACCTATGATACGATTTAATTTTTCCTGATTCATTTTATCACCCACAATTATATATTATAAATTAATATTTATTTTTTGTATAGTGTAGCATTACATTATTATATTTTAAAACAATGTAAAATTAATTTAGGTGATGTATATATGACTAAATTTAAGAGGGAATTTTACTTTAATGAAAATATAATTGAAACAATAGCTTATAATGTTATAAAATACAGAAAAATAAATGGTATAACTCAAGAACAACTAGCTATAGATATAGGTGTGTCTCCTGAGTTTATTAGAAAATTTGAAAGTACTAAAGGTAGCGAAGGATTATCACTATTATCTTTATATAAGATTTCAATAGTATTAGACACATCTATTGAAAAATTTTTTGAAGAATTACAATCTAGTGACGAATAAAGAAGTTATCTATAGGAACCTCTAGAATTTTACTTATTTTATATAAATTATAAACACTTATTCCTTGATAAGTGTTTTTGCTTTCGATATTACCAATCAAAGATGTTGAAGAATTAATCATTTGTGCTAATTTTTGCTGGGTTATTTCTTTTTTTGTAATACTATATAGTCTTCTATAATATTTAATATTACTACCTATTATAGAATATAATTCTTTTTCGCTTTCAAATTTATAATTTTCTTCCATAATAACTCCTAGTAATATTTTGCCAAAAATTAAAAATTTTAACAATTTACCTAAAATGATAAAATGTTACTATGGGTGATAATTATTAACATTGTAAAATTTTTCTTGAAAAAATAATAAAAATAGTGTATTATTATTTGGACACGCATAGGGGTGGTAAAAATGGAGAAAATTATTAATTTTGCAGTTGTTGCACACGTTGATGCTGGCAAGAGTACATTGGTTGATGCACTGCTTAAACAAAATGGAGTTTTTAGAGAAAATGAGCAAGTAGTAGATTGTGTTATGGATAGTGGAGATCTTGAACGTGAAAGGGGAATCACAATAACTGCTAAAAACTGTGCTATCAGATATAAAGATTATAAAATGAATATTGTTGATACTCCAGGACATGCTGACTTTTCAAGTGAAATAGAAAGAATTATTAAAACAGTTGATACTGTTGTTCTTTTAGTTGATTCTGCTGAAGGACCAATGCCTCAAACAAGATTTGTTTTAAAAGAAGCTTTAAAAAACGGATTGAAACCCATCTTATTTATAAATAAAATTGATAAAAAAGATGCTAGAAGTGAAGAAGTAGTAAATATGACATTTGATTTATTCTGTGAACTTGGAGCTGATAATGAACAATTGGATTTCAAAATAATATATGGAATTGCTAAACAGGGTATAGCAAAATATGAAGAAACTGATAATAATAATGATATTACACCATTATTAGATACTATTATAGAAACTACTAAACCATTTGAAGGAAATGAAGACGATCCATTACAATTACAGATTTCTTCTTTAGATTATGATGATTATATTGGAAGACTTGGAATTGGAAGAATCAACAAAGGTAAAATTAAAGTTGGAGAAATTGTTGCAATATCTAAAAATGATGGTACTTTAACAAAAGAAAGAATTAGCAAAATTTTTATAAATGAAGGAATAAAGAGAAAAGAAGTTAATGAAGCATATTATGGAGATATAGTTATAATTGCAGGGTGCCCTGAAATTTCAATAGGCGATACTATATGTGATGTAAATAAAATAGATCCACTTCCTAAAATTGAGATAGAAAAACCAACTCTTTCTATGAATTTTCTAGTTAATAGTAGCCCTTTTGCAGGTAAAGTAGGTAAATTTGTGACCAATAGACACTTAAGAGACAGATTAATGGCGGAACTTGAAAGGAATGTTGGTCTAGAGGTAGAAGAACTCCCAACTGGAGATGGCTTTAAAGTATCTGGTCGTGGAGAATTGCATTTATCTATATTAATAGAGAACATGAGAAGAGAAGGATATGAATTAAGTGTATCTAAACCAGAAGTAATATTTAAAGAAATAAATGGAGTAAAATCTGAACCATATGAAAAAGTAATTATCAATGTACCAAATGAATATAGTGGAACAATAATTCAAGATTTAAGTGAAAGAAAAGGCACTATGGAGATAATGGAACCATCTGAAGAAAATTATGTTAGATTAGAATTTAGCTGTCCAACTAGGGGATTAATAGGATATAGAAGTAATTTTATTACGAATACCAAAGGTGAAGGAATAATGGTTCGTAGTTTTGATACTTATAAACCATATGCTGGAGAAATAAGCGGACGTAAAAATGGAGTTTTGGTTTCAATGGAAACTGGTAAATCATTTGGTTATGCACTATATAATTTATTAGATAGAGGTACTATGATTATTGAACCTGCTACTGATGTTTATTCAGGTATGATAGTTGGTATTCACAATAGAGAAAATGATTTAAATGTAAATCCATGTAAGAATAAAGAATTTTCAAATACGCGTTCTTCAAGTAGTGACGAAGCTATTATTCTTCCAAGACCTAAAACTTTTACTTTAGAAGAGGCGTTAGAATTTATAGAAAAAGATGAACTTGTTGAAGTTACACCTGATGCTATAAGATTAAGAAAAAAAATACTTGATGAAAAGGAAAGATTTAGAAGTAATAGATAAAACTGAACATTGTTCAGTTTTAAAATGTTGTAAATTATTTAATTATTATTTATAATTAGAATAGGTGATACTATGAAAAAGGTAATGGTTGGCATATTAACTTTATTATTGATGTTAAATATAAATGCAACTGTAATGAACAATTACCTAGATACCATTAAAAGTGCAAATGATTATATAGAAAAATTCAAAAAGTACAAATCATATATAGTTGTAGATGAGTCTATAAAATTTAAGAATACTAATGGTACTTTGGGGATAGATAGTAATTTCAAAAAAGGTGGATTATTAAACTTATATGAATTTAATGTATCTAAAATAAATGGTAAAACGTATCTATTTAATGGTCAAAAATATTGGACAATGACGGAAAATGGTTCGAGTAATTATGCAGTAACTTCTTATTTAACAGAATTAAAATCTAAAACTGAAAAATATGGTACCAGAGTTACAGAATATGTGAAACCAAAAACAGTAGTAACTGGAATAGGCTCATATTCTGATCCATGGGAATTTGTATATGATAAAACACGTCCAGTATTAGCAGGCGGAACAATGTCAACGACAAAAGTATATAATAACGAATCTTTAAATAAAAATCTAATAGAAAGTATAACTTTTGTAACAAATATTAATGTTCCACCTAACGCTATTGACTCATGGGATGCTTCTTTAGATAAAAATGAGAGTGTTATTGCTTGGTATACTGATATAGATAACAATAACTTATATGAACTATATATAGGAGCAGAAAATCAAAAAGTAATAGCACCAGTAGATTCTAGTAAATTATTTTATAGATTCGAAAATGCTAAAAGCATTGATGTTAGAGATTTAGAAACATTTCAAACTAAATATATGGGACAAATGTTTAGCATGTTAGGCTATAATTCTACCAGTTTAATAATAAATGGTCTTTCTAATTTTGATTTAAGTAATGTAGAGAATGCTGTTGGAATGTTTTATAATATTGGCTATAATGCAACAACATGGAGTATCGGAGATTTATCAAATTGGAATGTGTCAAATGTTATAAACATGGATAGTATGTTTTATGGAGCAGGATATAGTGCAACAACATGGGATATTGGAAATTTAAACAATTGGGATGTAAACAATGCAACAAATATGAATAATATGTTTCAATTCGCCGGAGAAAATGCAACAACATGGAGTATCGGAAATTTATCAAATTGGAATGTAGGCAACGTAACAGATATGTCAGGAATGTTTAGTTGGGCTGGAAGTAATGCAACAACATGGGATATTGGAAATTTATCAAATTGGAACGTAAGTAAGGTTACAAAAATGGACTATATGTTTCAATATGCTGGGAAAAATGCAATAACATGGAACATCGGAAATTTATCAAATTGGGATGTAGGAAATGTAGTCTATATGATGGATATGTTTGAAGGCGCTGGAGAAAATGCAACAACATGGAATATCGGAAACTTATCAAATTGGAATGTAAGTAAAGTAACTGAAATGAGTAATATGTTTAGTTTGGCTGGAAAAAATGCAACAACATGGAATATCGGAAATTTATCAAATTGGAATACTGAAAAAGTAATAAATATGATTGGCATGTTTAGAGAATGCCCTAAAGCTGATATCGGATCTTTAAAAATATATGCAGGTGATATTAAAGGCATTTTTAGGCAAAGCCAAGTTACTGCTATAATTAATATATATGGTAATCCAACAAATTATGATGAAGCATTTTTAGATGCAGCAACTATTTCTGGAAGTGAAATAAAAGTTAATTATTCTAGTGAGACTACAAATATAGATGCAATCATAGCCACCAAGAGTGATACTTCAAATGTTATTAAAGGTAATAGATTAGATTAATAAAAATGACTTAGTTTTAAAGCTAAGCCATTTTTTTTAATTTACTTAATATTTTAGCAGTAACAAAAATTATATTATCACTGTTTTTTATTGCATATTTTTTTCCTATTGCTTTTCCACCAACTGTTAGTGATGAAATAATAGAACTAATTACTAGTGTAGTTAATACTACAGAAATATTTAAATTAATTGATACCTTAATGGATAGCATTGCACATACAGAACCACTTACTATTCCACAAATATCTCCAATTACATCATTACATATACTAGAAACTCTATTAGAATTTTTAATTAAATATACACCTTCTTTAGAGCCTTTAATTTTTTTTGCACTTTTTGCATGAAAGGTAGCTTCGTTACCTGTAAGAACAGCAGTACCAATTATATCAAATATAATACCTATTAAAATAAATATTACACAAATAATAATTAATAATATTGAATTATTGTAATTTGATATTAGTACATTTGATGCACTACTAAAAATTAAAGCTATAAAAAAAGTTATTAAAAATGCCTTAAGAATCCAATTATCTTTTTTCATTTTCAATAAACTCCTTATATTAAGAAAATAGCATGGAATACTATAAATTAATTTTACGGCTTTGGTCGAGTTGAATTTCTCTAGTATCTACCTTTGGTTACCCTAGGGCGATTTCTCTTTAAAAATACTAATCATATGTTACCAAGTATGATCACTCGATCACCACTTAGTCCGCACTTCAATCTTTATAATATAGACACACTAGAGGTTTTCCCAAACAAACATATAACACTTTTATTCGCTTTTGCAATTTATTTTTCAATTTTAAATATCCCAATAAATCACTCACGACATGCGCTTGTATCTGCTTCGAATTGATAAAAGGACTCGGATATATGCCGTTATATCTTTTCCTTAAATCTAAAATTATATATATGCCCCAATCTGGGCGAAAGAAGCAAAATATATAAAGTATCCTTGGCACAATTGATGGATTTTTAGCCCCATCTTCTAGTGGTATGTTTGACTAGCATAATGCTCCATACGTGTATAATTGTAGCATATTTACAAAAATTTGTCAAAATGCTAGTAAAATTATATTAAAACTATTGACTTTTTAGAACAAGGAATATTATAAATGTTTAAAAAAAATTATTGTTATGATATAATCTAAATTATCAAGGAGATGGAATTATGAGTTTTATTAAAAAAACTGAAGAATATGTTACAAAAATAATTAATGAATGTGGCTATGAAATTGATAATGTTACATTGGAGCCATCTTCAAGACGAGATTTAGGTGAATTTCAAATTAATGTTTGTATGATGCTTGCTAAAAAATATGGAAAAAATCCTCGTGAAATTGCTGATGAAATAGTTAATAAACTAGATGAAAGATTTTTTAATATAAATATAGCTGGTCCTGGTTTTATAAATGTAAGTATCAGTGATAGATATTTAACTGAGTATGTTAATAAATCTATTTATGATTTTGATAATCTTATTGATAAACATGAAAGAAAAACAATAATAGTAGATTATGGTGGCGCTAATGCTGCTAAAGCATTACATGTTGGTCATATGAGGACTGCTAATATAGGTGAAGCGTTAAAACGATTGGCAAGTACTTTAGGATATAATACAATTGGTGATGTTCATTTGGGTGATTTAGGAAGACAATCCGGAATGGTTATTTCTGAAATTAAAAAAAGAAATCCAAATTTATGCTATTTTGATCAAAATTACAAAGGGAAGTATCCTAAATTAGAAATTACTCCTGCTGAGCTTGCTGTATATTATCCTTGTGCTAGTGCAGATGCTAAAGAAAATCCTGAAAGAATGGAAGAGGTCAGAAAAATAACTGCCTTAGTAGATGAGGGAGTTGAGCCATACATAGGCATGTGGAAAGATATAGTTGAAGTTTCTCGCAAGACTATTAAAGAAACATATGATTATTTGAATTGCAGTTTTGATTTATGGGAAGGTGAATTAAGTTCATTAAAATATATTGAGCCTACATTAAAAATATTGTCTCCATATATGTATGAATCAGAAGGTGCAAAAGTAATAGATGTCAAAAAAGATGGAGATAAAACAGATATTCCGCCATTAATTGTAATTAAAAATGATGGTTCTAGTATTTATGCTACTAGGGATTTGGCTACAATATATAATCGTGTTAAAACATATAATCCTGATGAAATATGGTATGTAGTTGATGTAAGACAAGGATTATATTTTGAACAGGTATTTAGGGCATCATATAAATCTGGATTAGTTAGAAATGATGTTAAATTAATGCATTACTGGAATGGAACAATGAATGGAAAAGATGGCAAGCCATTTAAAACTCGTGATGGTGGAGTATTAGAACTAAATACATTATTAAACCAAGTTAAAGAAGAGTTATCAAAGAAAATGTCTAATTATGATAATGAGAGTGAAAAAGAAAAAATACTAGATATTTTAACGGTTGCGACTGTTAAATATGCTGATTTATTACCTTTTAGAACAACTGATTATATTTTTGATATTGAGAAATTTTGCTCATTTGAAGGAAAAACAGGGCCATATATTTTATATACTATGGTTAGGATTAATTCAATATTAGAAAAAACTAATAGTGATAAGTTATTAATAAATCATATATATGGTAATACTGAAAGGGATATCTATATTAAACTATTGGAGTTATCTAGAATACTTGAAAAATCATTTTCTGAAAAGACTTTAAGTTATATTTGCGAGTATTTATATGAATTCTGTAGTTTATTTAATAAATTCTATGGTGAAACTAATATAATAAATGAAAGTGATTCTGACAAAAAATTAAATTATATATCAATGTTAAAATTAATATATAATACATGTAATAAATTATTAGAAATACTTGCTATAAAAATTCCTAATAGAATGTAAATAATAAAAAATGCTTTAATGCATTTTTTATTTTACTTATTTCAAAAATGTCGAATAATGTTGACATTTGAAAAATGATTTACTATAATGAAAATATATATGATAGTAGAGTTTTTATCATGTATTGATTACTACTTTTCATAGGAGAGTATATATGGCAAAGAAAGATGTAGTAGTAAAAGCAAATAAAGTTAGGAATTGGCATAAATTAGGAAAATATGCTAAATTGGCTATATTTTTATTACTTTTATTATTAATTATCTTCTATATTGTTCTAAGATTACTTTTTGATGATGGTAGTTTTATAGTATCGCTTGACAAGAACGAGATGTTATATAGCGGGCTTGCAATGTATGAAACATTAAATGATCCCACTCCTAAGAGAAGATTAAAGGCAGAAAATTTACAGTTTATGGATAATATATCTATTAAATGGTTGCCTGATGATATAACAGAGTATGAAGGATCACATAATGGTAATAATTATATTGCATATTCGTTCTATATGGAAAATCAAGGACAAGTAACTTTAAATTATTGGTATTCTATAGTAATGGATGATGTCATTAAACATGCTGATGAAGCATTAAGAATAATGATATATGTTAATGACGAAAAGACAGTTTATGCTAAGGGTAGTAGTATAAATGGAGAACCAGAAAAAGATACTAAAAAGTTTAGAGAAGATGAAGATGGAACTATTATATTAGAACAAAGAAAAGACATGAAGGCAGGTGACCTTGATAAAATAACTGTTGTTATTTGGATTGAGGGAGATGATCCTGAGTGTGTCGATGCTCTTATAGGTGGACATGCAAGATTGCATATGAAACTTATTGAAGAACATAATGATGAAACTATTAAAGAATTGGAGTGAGTCGAATGGCTAAAAAGAAAAATGAAAATAAGAAAAAAAGATTAAAATCATTAGTGTTGTTGCTATTATTAACAGTATTATTGTTATCAACTTCAACATATGCATGGTTTACTGCAAACAAATCTGTATCAATTGATCCAATTGATGTACACATTGCGGCTAGTTCAGGTTTACAAATATCTACTGACGCAAGTGTTTGGAAAACAATGATTACAAATACTGATATTACTACAGGATATTCTGGACACAAAAATATGTTGTCTAGTGAATTAACTCCTGTATCTACAAATGGTAGTGTTACTAGTGGATATATGAATTTCTATAAAGGAACTGTTGAAGGTGCCGCTGCATTAGATGGTGCTATGGCATTAACTGCTGTTAAAACTGCTGATGAGGCTGCATTAACTGCTCAAAATCCAACTTCTGACTTTATAGCATTCGATATTTTCTTAAAGGTTGATGCAAACTCAGATATCTATTTGGATAGAGGTTCTGGTGTTGTAAATCAATCAGGTAAAACGCCAAAGTATTTAGAATATGCTGCAAGATATGCGTTTGTAATTGAAGGTAATACAGCGGCTACTAACCCTGCATCAACAGCTCAAGCATTAACAGGTGGTACATCATCATTAATTATTGAGCCTAATTATGATGCTCATACATCTAGTGCTGTAACTACAACACAACAATATTATAATTTTACTATCAACGCTGCATCTAGTGGCGAAAACCCAGTAGATTATGTTGGAGTTAAGGCACCTATTTCAACGCCAATAATATTAAAAAATACTAACCCTGGTGGAGCTGAAACAGGTCATCCAAGTAGTACATATTTTGAAGCAGTACCTACTGCAAATATTAAGAAGACAAATGTTGCATATTCAGATGCATCTAATGCTAACTTCTCATATTATGGAAGAGGCGCTACTGATAGTAAATTAGTTAAATTGTTTACATTAAGTGAAGGTGTTACAAAAGTTAGAGTTTATATGTGGATTGAAGGTCAAGATGTTGACTGTGAAAACAATGCATCTGGTGCTTATTTAACATATAATTTAGGTCTAACAATTCAGGATGCTGAATAATAGTATTTTAAGCAGGAGATACCTGCTTTTTTATTTGCATAAAACCGTGTAAATTATTGTTAATTCGACACAAATATGGTATAATTTTAAATAGAATGGGAAAGTAGGTAGTAAATGCTAAAAAAGATTATAAACAATGTAAAGAAAAACCGTTTACTAGTAGTAATTTTACTCCTATTTTTTGCTGTGAATATTTTTATATTTTATACTACTTTTAGTGAAAAAACTTCATCAAGCATATGGGATGGAAGTGTAGCTAAAAGCTTTTCTTCAGGAGATGGCACATCAACAAATCCATATATTATAAATAATGGATCTGAACTTGCATATTTGTTTACTTTAATAAATGGTGAAGAGCATGATGAATACTTTAATAAATTTTACGAGATTAGAAACAACATCGATTTAAATGGTTATAGTTTTTCTTTTGCTACAGAAAAATCCTTTAGTGGAAATATTAATGGTAATGGGTATAACATATATAATTTTAAATTAGATAAGTATTATTTAACTGATGATAACATAATAGCTAACTATACGCTGTTTGATTCATTATATAATGCTAATATAAGTAATATTAATTTTAAAGATATTTCTTTTGAAATTAATAAAATAAGTGATGTAGTTATTAAAGTGCCCGTTACAATTGATGATTATAAAGAATCAAGTGATATTGATAATGAAGAAAATATTAACGATGAAAATGACTTATCGTCAACAAATGGTACTGATGATGAATCTAATGTAGAAGAAAATAAAGAGAACATATTTAATGAAGAGAATATAGATAGCAATGAAGAGAATATTATAGAAGATAATAAAACTGACGATGAATTGACTATAACAGAAAAGGAAATTGAAAAAACTATTATTGTTGAAAAAGCATATGCTGCTTTATTTAAAAATGTTAATCATTCTAATATAGTTAATATAAGTTTAAATGATATAACCATTATTAATAATCAAGAAGAAAAAGAAGTTGAATCTTCAATATTTATATTAAATGATATTGCTGATAATTATTTTAAAAATATAGTTGTTAATTGTTCTAGTTCAATTGATAATACAATCTTATTTATTAAAAACTTTAATAATTCTACTCTTGAAAATATTATATGGAGAAATTCAGGATTAGAATTTATTAGTAATTATGATTATAATAATGATGAAAATATTTATGAATATTATATTGATAAAGAAAAATTATATTTTTTTGATAATTATCCTGTTAAATCTGTATTAGAGTTATTAAATAATGATTCTTCTATCAAATGGAAATTAGATAATAATATTTTTAGATTACAAAACAATGGTAAAAATGATAATGCTAAATTAAAATCAAAAAAATCACTTAGAAGTGCTCCATCTGCACATGATAGTGGGCTTTCAGGTACTACAGTTTACATAAATGATTATGAAGCGGATGCAAATTATTATGATGGATTAAATTATACTTATTCTAGTGATGGAACAATTCCAACAACTGAAAAGAAAAATATTTATAATGATTCAAACTTAGTATATACACAAATCACTTATCATGGAACTGATATAGGTAATAATTATACTGGAAGTGTGTCTAATAGTGAAAATTATAATGAATTTGTATATTATAAGATTTATCCTGTTAACAATAATGGTACGAGTAGCAATTATAATGACGATTATATTGAAGTTAGTTTAATAGATAACCCTTTTGCAAGAAGACCTAATGATAAAGTATTCCAAGGATGGTTAACTGATGATGAAGGGATCGACATCGTATTAGATACCGATATTTATGTAAGAAAAGCAAAAATACCTGTGACTTATACTTCGAATAATCCAGATAACATATCAATAGATTTTTATGCTGTATGGGGAAATGGAAAAGTTGTTTCCTATAGTACTAGTTGGGAATCTACATTTAATAGAATTGATGCATCTGGTTTCCATTTAATATCTTATACTAATGATGTACTAAATTATAATGATGTATATGTGTCTGGAAGTATTGGATATGGTAGTTCTTATCCAACTGGTGCAGTTAATCAATATGGTAATTCACTATCTGGTACATGTTATTCTTATTTTAGTAATTGTAGTTATTATGTGCCTTTTTCTGGATCATATAATAGTGGCACAGCATATTATATACTTCAAAATGGTAGAATGACTAGGGTATACCCTAGTGTAGTTGGAACCGAATATAGAAGTGAAGTTCCTGTAGGAGAAACAATTAGTGGATATTATAGAAAAGTTACTATTCCTAGAAATGCTGCATTAAATGGATATTATAATAGTAATGGTGAATTAATAACTTCTGGTACATGTAATACTAGTGGAGGATGCACTAATTACTATGAATTGATTCAATATTATGACGCGAATAGTGTCCCTGAAGTTGTTATTGAGGGAACAAGTTATTATTATAAAACCACTAGAGATACTAATGTAATTGTATTAACCAGTACTTTAACTTCTACGTGGGGTTCATCTCAAAACAAACCTGTGACAATTACTGCTATAAATAATGGAGTAAGTTATATAAATAGTAGTTATTGGAATATTAGAAATAATGACTATGTTCTTTGTTATGCAGATACAAGAATAGAGCAAATAAGAGTAAATGGTTCTGATAGAATTGATGATGATACTACCCCTTCTACATATAGGTCAAATAGTTCAAATCCAGAATATTCTGGTGTATATGGAAATTATTATAATCTAAAGATGGGAAGAGGAATAATCGCTTATAGTAATAGTAATACAAGTTTTTCATATGTTGTTGGTGGAAATATATCCAACTCTGGATCTTCAAGTTCTCCTACTAAGCATGAATTGATAGTTGAATCAGGTATTTATAATAATCTTGGTTTAACAACGGTAGGTGGAAATACAAATAGTATTGGTACGAGAAATATATATGTTGATTCTATTGGAATATTTGGCTCTGATTTTGATAGAGTGAATAATAATGATAATAGTAAGTTAGAAGTTCGTTATTGCTTATCTGGATCATGGTATGGCAACATTCATGGAAGAAACATTACAACTCCAATGTTACACACAATTATTAAAAGTGGACAATTTGGTTCTGATAAGGCGGATTATGCTGCGGGAGTATATGTTGGAGGAAGAAATTCTGGATCACATGATGCACCAAGAGAAGTAATTGTTGAGGGTGGCTATATATATAATTTAATTGGAGGCCCACTTTCACAAACTAGCATTAAAGGCTACAACGATAGCTACATTTATGTAAAAGGCGGATCAGTTGACGTTATTATTGGAGGAGCAGGTCGTAGTGAAACTTATGGAAACAGAATAATACAAGTGACTGGTGGTCAAATTAATTACGCTGTATTTGGCGGTTCTAATGGTATTGAGGGTGATGACGATCAATATACAAGTACTGTTGATGGAGATACATATGTATATATAGGTGGAAATGCTATTATTGGTGATGAGACTTTGGTTAATAATAATACTCTTGAAACTAATAGCCAAGTTGAAGCAGGTAGTGTTTTTGGAATTGGCAACGGAAAAAACGGATATGATTCGATAGGAACGGCTAATAATTCAAATGTTGTAATTACTGGGAATGCCACTATAAGAAGAAATGTATATGGTGGAGGAAATTATGGCGCAACTGGTCAAAATGGAACGAATAAAACATATCAAACTAAAATAGTTATAGATGGTGGAAATATTAATGGTTCAGTGTATGGTGGTGGTAACAACAATGGTGCTGGAACTAATAATAATACATGTAATATTAATATAACAATGAAAAATGGAAATGTATATGGATCAGTGTATGGAGGCTCTCGTACTAAAGGCAGAATATATGGTTCTACAAGTGTTAATATAAATAATGGAAATGTTTATACTGATGTATATGGTGGAGGAGAAGGTGGATATACTAGTGATCAAGTATATGGAACCTTTGTAAATGGAAATGTTGAAGTTAACATTGGTTTACCTACAACTGGACCTACGATAAATGGATCGGTGTATGGAGGTAGTGCATATGGAACGGTAAATGCTACTAGCACGAACCCTTCAGCTAATAATAAAACAGTAAATGTAACAGTAAATAATGGAAATATATTAAATTCAGTTTTTGGTGGTGCTAAGGGTAGTAGTTCATTTACTCCATACATACCAGGCCAAATAACAGTTACGGTAAATAACGGAACAATATCAAACGTATTTGGTGGATTTGATGAAGCAGGCAAACCTGCGAAAGATCCAAATGTATACATAAATGGTGGAGTTATTACAAGTGTATATGGTGGAGGTAATAAAACTTCTGTTGATAATACTCATGTTTATTTACGTGGTGGATCTGTTACAACTACATATGGTGGATCAAATCAGTTGGGAGATGTACTGGAAACTAATATATCTATGGAAGGCGGACAAGTTGGAACTATATATGGTGGAAACAATGCTGGAGGAACATGCAGTGAAACAAACATATCTGTTACTGGTGGAGTAGTTACTACTGCTATATATGGTGGAGGAAATTTAGTAAATACAGGAACAACAAATATAGATATATACAATGCTTCTAATATTATTCCTAATGTATATGGTGGAGGAAATCAAGCTGGCGCTACTACTACAGAAATTAATATTCACAAACGTTCAGGAAGTAATAATATAACATTAGGAAATGTATATGGAGGATCAAATCAATCGGGATTAGTAACTACTTCTAATGTTAATGTTGAACATGGAACAATAACTAATATTTATGGTGGAGGAAACTCAGTTGGTGTAACAACTACTAACGTGACATTAAGTAATGATTCATCAATAAGTGTTACAAATATTTATGGAGGATCAAATCAACTAGGAAACGTAGATACATCAAATGTAACAATAAATACAGGAAGTATTACAAATGTTTATGGTTCTAATAATGCAGGTGGATCCACAGATGAGACAAATGTAATAATTAACGGAGGAACTCTAACAAATGTATATGGAGGAGGAAATCAAGCAGTAGCAACTACAACAAACGTTACTCAAAATGGAGGAACTGTAAGTGTTATATATGGTGGAGGAAACGAAGCTATTGTAACTGATACAAATATAACAATTAATAATGGAAATATAACAACAATTTATGGAGGAGGAAACCAGGCTGCAGTAACAAACGAAACAAATGTAACAATAGTAAACTCTTCTGGAACAATAACTAATATTTATGGTGGAGGAAATGCAGCTGGTGCTCATGAAACGAATGTAATAGTTAATACTACTAATTCAAATTTAAATATTACTAATATATTTGGTGGTTCTAATCAAAGCGGAGTTGTTAGTATATCAAATATTGATGTTAATAATGGTTATATAAGTGTTATATATGGTGGAAATAATGCTGGAGGAAGTACTTCAAATTCTAATGTTAATGTAAATGGAGGAAGTATAACAAGTGTATATGGAGGAGGAAACCAAGCAAGTACAGGGGTAACTTCAACAATTATAACTGCTGGAACAATTAACGTTTTATATGGTGGAGGAAATGCAGCGAATGTAACAGGAAATACTTCTATAGAAATGACTGGTGGTTCAATTTCTACCTATATTTATGGAGGAGGAAATCAAGGAAGTGTATTAGGATCTACTAGTGTATTAATTACGAATGCTAATGCTGGTATTTCAGTGTTTGGCGGAGGTAATGGTTCTTCTGCAAATGTAAGTGGAAACACTGTATTAAAAATGTATAATTCAACTACTTCTGGAAACATCTATGGTGGCGGAAATAACGGACAAGTTTTAAGTAGTTCAAATGTATATATTAATAATTCGACAATAGGTGGCAGTGCTTATGCTGGAGGAAATGGATCAACGGCAACTGTTTATGGAAATACAAACATTCTTATTGGTGGTACAACTACAGTTGGATCTCCTTCTTGTACTGTCTTGAGTACTTGTTCAGTATTTGGCGGAGGAAATGCAGCAGTAACAGGTGCTGAAAGTACCAATAATTCTGTAGCAAATGTAAATATAGCAGGTGCTACAATATATGGAAATGTATATGGTGGTGCTAATACTTCTAAAGTATATGGAAACACTATTGTAAACATAGGCGATGATGTAGTATTAAGTAACAATATTACTGAAGGAAATGTGATTATTGGAGGAACTGTCTTTGGTGGAGGAGAGGCAAATGCTTCTGGTTCTGATATATACGACTGGACATTTGTAAGTGTTACTCGAGGTACTAGCGTTAATATTAATGGGCTTGATAGACAAACATTTACAATAGGTGGATCTATATTTGGAAGTGGTAATGCATCTACAACTAGTGGAACAAGTACTATTAATATTAGAAATTATGGTACATTTAATAGTCCAAAAAGAAATACCTCTATTCAAAGAGCAAATCAAGTTGTTATTAATAATTCTGCAATTATATTAGTAGGAGCAACAGATAGAGAAAATGAATATTCTGATGTATTATTTAGTTTATCAAGAATAGATGAATTGGATTTAGTTAATAATTCAACATTATTCTTAGAAACTGGAGCAAATTTATTACAAGATTTTAAGAGTAAAACATCTGATGGAACAAAAGCTCAAGTTGAAATAGATACTGAACTTGGAACTGTAACTAAGAATGTTGATAACAGAGTATATATGTTTATTGATAAAAAATTAAATATTGCTAAGAATCAATCAGTTACAGATTATGGTGAAGTAAGTGGTATGACATTCTTCGGTATGTATAAATATAATGGAAATGGAACTATAAACACTGGTATTTATGATAAATATGATTATGGTGTCACATTAGATTGGGGCGGAGTTTTTGATAATGTTAGTTCATATGTGCTTGGATTACATAAAACAAATCATGATATTGAGGTTGATGGATTCTATACAAATTATATTGATGAGGAAACAAGTGCTAATATGATGAATTATATTACTCCAACTCCTCCAACTGGTCCATTATATATGTGGACTATTGGTGAAGGTGTAATAGAGTATGAAATAGATTTGTCTGCTTCTAAATATTCTACTTTAGGTACTACAGAGTTATCGCTTATGGACTTTACTGATCCTAATACAAGTTTTCAAATTCTTGGATTTGATTATAGTGAACTTGAAAGTGGAGTTCAATTAGTTGAGAAAAGATATATTAAAAAAATAGCTGATACTAATGATGAGGCTAACACTATAGTTGGATTAACGATGGAAACAAGTAATGTTGGATGGTTAAATAATGGATCAACTGCATTTGTATCAAATAACACTAATCCTATAATTGGTACTCGTGAATATGTCGGTGGTAATAGTGCATCAGCACCAACAGTATTATTTTATCTACACCATTCTAAAAATGTATCTGTCGCTGGTGATTTAGGTAAAGTAAGAATTCAACTTATGTCTATTAGACAAGTAGATGCTCTAACTAAAGAAACAAAAAGACTTATAATTACTGTAAATATGTCAAGAACATTATTTAACACAATAGATTATGAAGGTGCTATGACTGCTGGTAGGAAATATGATTTATTTACATCTACTGCTACTAATATTACATCATCATCTTCATTAAGTGCATATTACTCATTATTTAATGTTGGAAGTAGTATTTATAGAACTGGATATCATAGGGCTTTGGTATCAACTTATGCTTTTCCAGTGGATACAAAGATTACCATGATTGATTTAAGTAAAAACAATCCAGAGTATTATTATCATATAATTGATTCTACTGATGTTACTCGGGCAACAAATGAAATTGCATTAAATGGTGAAGCGATTTATAATCTATCATTATTTGAAGCTATGGGCGCATTAAATAGTGGAGTATACTATGATGATGTAGCCAAAAATGTTGAGTACTGCTCTACCGGAAATTATTGTAATGAAGATTTTATATTTATAATAGATTTTGGTGATACAAGCATTAATGCTGATCAGTTAAATAATAAACTACTAATAGAAATACAAAATGATACTAATGATACTATATATAGTGTTATGGCTCCTCAACATTTGGACTTAATGTATAATGTATATTATAATAAAGATGCTGTAATAGATATTAATGGAACAATAGATAAAAATAAAATATATGCTGGTGAAACTATGATAGCTGATTTACTAATAGATTATACTCAATCAATGGTTGGTTCTACAACAATCTATGATACTCATTATTTTGATTCAAAACTAGGCATTAAAATATCATTGTTAAATAGTGATTATTCTGTTGTACCTGGAACTACATTACTTGGTTTATATTATCAAATTGATGGAGTAAATTATTATCCAAATATAGATGGAACGACACGTATAAAGGTTGCTGATAAGGTTGATAGTGCGGAAAAATGGGTAATTGTAAATACTGGTACATCTAAGATAGCTTCTGGTAATTATATTTTAAGAATTGAATCGTTTGGTTCACCTGATGGAATATATTATGGCTTGAATTCTTCTGATCAAATAGATTTCAATATCGAAATAGTTAATGAAATATATGGACTTGATATTCAAACTACTAGTGAAGAAATGATAATAGATGCAGCTACAGGCTTGAATGCTAATGGAGAAAATAGTATTATTTATAATGTAAGTTATAATTCGGGTCTAAGGAATCCAAAAATATATTTCAAAATGTATAGACGTAATTATGATACGATATATGATACTAATTGGACTTTAGTGGATGCTCAAGATTATTTCTCAAATGCACTTGTTGGAGGTTTTGAAGAAAATGAATATGTAGCTATGACAAATCCGACTAATAACTCACATTTTGCTTTTGCATTCAATGATGAGTTGATAAGTGGAACATATAAATTAGAATTTATATTGTATGATAATAGTTCACCTATAGGAACTGTTGTTAAATATATTGTTATTAAATAGGAGGGAAACATTTATGAAAGAATTAAGTTATAAGGAGTTAATTGAACTTTATAAAATATTAAAGGATTTTACTGATACCTTAAAACAAAAATTGGAGGAAAAGAATAATGATAAACAAAATTAATGAAGAAATTGAGTCTATTAATTCTAATATAAGTGTCCTTCCTACTAACAATAAAAAGAATCTATCTAAATATTTAGAATATGTTAGTGAAAATTTGAAGAAGTATGAATCTTTATTAGATAAATGTGTTACTGAAATAAAGAAAAGAAAAGATGAAATAGTTAACAAATATGAATCAGTATCTTTCAAATTAGAAAATGTAAATATTGACTATAATTCATTAAAACTATCAGATTCTAGATGTCCTTCTAAAGAAAAAATGAATTTAAATTATTTATTATATAAGTTAAATAATTCTACTAAAAGTTTGGATATAATAAATGGAATTCTTTTAGAAATTATAAATAATTTTAAAGTTGTAGGTATTGAACTTACAGAAAAAGATTTTAATCATACTGAGGCAGTTAATTTATATATTAAAACTTTATTAACTTCACGTGATACTATTCAGGATGTATTTAATGATATATTTTTTAAAAATCCAAATTTATTGGATGAAATTACACTTAATATATGGTATCTATTCTATAAAAATAAATCTAAAATAGATAATTATTATAAAAATAAATATTCTAATTTTAACTTTCATAATTATATTTCTAATTATAGAAGTTTACTTAATAATAATGAATATTTAAAACATAATAATAGCAAATATATTTATGATTTATTCATTAATGGAAAATTAGATATTAATGAATTTATGGATGAAAAGAAATCAAGTGATTTATTAAATACATTGTTAACTGATTCTTCTAATGTTAGAAATTATGATAATGTATTTAATTTTATTAAGTCATTATTTGAATATAAAGGTTTTAAAGAATTTGAATTTATAATTACTGACTATAAAGAACTATATACTCATAAAGATGAATACAAAGATCTATATAGTAATAAATTAAAAGAAATAGCTAAAGAAGAAAGTAAGTTATTTTCAATAAATAAAACAATTAATAAAAAAGGATTGTTTAAATTAAATAATATTAAGTTAGCAAATGCCAAATTAGATAGGTCTAAAATACTAGATGCATTAACCAATTTATATAAAGAATTAGGCGAGTTAGATGTTAAAGAAAATATTAGATTAGAATTTAATAGTAATACTAATTATTATGATGTATTAAAGATGTCTACATATAATTTTAATCACTTTTTAAAATTGTTAGAATCTCAGGAAATAGAATTATCTATGGAAAATATTGATAAATATTTATTATCTCTTCAACAATACATATATGATAAGCGTTCTAATGTTATAGATAATATAATATTATCTGAAGATAAAGATCTTGTTAAAATAATTAGTGATATGTATCAATTAAATGGAATAGTTGTGGATCCAGAGAAAATTAATGATCAAATAGACAAGATAATTGAAAATGCTGAAAAAATATTAGTATATTATGATATTAATAATTTACAAATTGATTTAAATGAAATTAAGTATGTGATAGATTCAAGGATAATTGACTAATATTTTTATAAATATTATAATTGAATTGTAGAGTAAGTGAGGTTTTTATGAAAAAAATATTAAAATTTATTAAAGGTATTTTGATAGCTATTTGGGTAATAATTGCTATAGGGACTACAATGTTATTAATATCATATAATAATTATAGTGTAAGCGTAATAGGCAAATATTCTATATTTATTGTTGATAGTGAAAGGTTAGAGCCAAAATATTATAAAAATGATATTATCGTTGTAAAAAATGTTGCCGAAAATAAATATGAGGTTGGAGATAATGCTTTCTTTTATATAGATAATGCCTCTGATGAAGTATTTATAAATTATGGAGAAATTACTAAAATAGAAGAAGTAGACCATGCTGAAGACGCTTTCTATTTTGGAAAAGATGCCGTATCTTATAGTAGATTGTTAGGTCCTGAAAAGGAAGTGAAAGTATACCATAATTGGGGATTATTATTATCAATTTTAGAGTCTAGATGGGGATTTATGTTCTTTATAATTTTCCCAACAATTTTTGCTGTAGTTTATGAAGTATATTCTATTATTGAAGAAGTAAAATCAAATGATGATGAGGAAGATGAATAAAAGAATTAAAATACTATTATGGTCATTAGTTATAATTTCAGTACTGACAACTGCAATACTTTTAACTAATACTTTTGCTTTGTTTGAAAATAATGCATCTGGTATAGTTAATGAAACTATTGGTAAATGGGTTATAAAATTGAGCAATAATATTATTTCAAATGGATTAGATGAGGAACTAGATGTAAATAATTTTGTATATGAATCAAATGAGCATGTTTCAAGTGGATATATTGCTCCTGGAACGAGTGCTTATTTTGATTTAGTATTTGATGCTACTGAATGTGATGTGGCAGTTAAATATGATATTGAATTTAAAGTAGATGAGATTGATTATGAAGATAATATAAGTATATCTGTAAATGCATTAGATAGTAGTTCTACAATCAGAACTGATGTAAACACTTATTCTGGTGTAGTTTCATTAGCTTCAATAAGAAATAATCAAACAGTAACAATAAGAGTTTCATTAGCATGGAATGATTCTATTGATTATGATGAAAGTGATACTGAATTAGGTATGATAAGAAATAATGCTTTAAGAGTTCCTATTAATGTTCATGCTGTACAATATTTGGGTGAAACAATCACGCCATACGTTCCACCTGTTGAACCGGAAAATGAACCATAAAAAGTAAAGAAGAAAATGGGGTGTCTATGACATGAAAGTGGTAAAAACTATAATTGATGTTTTAACTACCATCGTTTTTATCATATTAATTGTAATAATATATGGTAAAGTAAAAGCAATGGTTAAGGGTGATAATTATTACAGTATTTTTGGATACTCATTTTTTAGTGTTGGTAGTGGCAGCATGGAACCAGTTCTTCATCAAAATGATGTAATTGTTACTAAAAAAGTTAAAAAATATGAGGTTGATGATATAATTACATTTAAAGAAGATGGCGCTAATATTACGCATAGAATTATTGCAATTAATGAAAATAACATTATTACCAAGGGAGATGCTAATAATGAAAAAGATGTTGCTATTACTACTGATAAAATAATTGGAAAGGTGATTAAAATTTACCCTCAAGCTGGAATATGGCAGAAGGTATTTAAAACACCAATAATAATTATTATGATATTTGTAACATTAATATTGTTTGATATAGCTTTTTCTTATAATGGGTATAAAGAAAAAAAGAATGTTAAAATAGTAAATAAAATTCAAAATATTCCATTAGAAGAAATAAACAAAGGAAAAGATAGTCCTAAAATGACTGATGAAGAAATTGCCAAATTATATGAAAAAACCGATAAAGTCATAAATGGTGAAAAAGTAGAATTTGATAAAAAGGAACAAGATTTTTTAAATTATACAGTTAGATTGGATTTGGATGAACTTGTTAGTAGAATTAAAAATAACATAGATGAGGAATAGTAATGTTTAAAAAAATTGTTAAAAAATTTGATAAAAATAGATTTATATTGATAGGTAAATTAATATTTATTTTTGCTGCACTAGTTGTTATTTATAATATTGGTACCTCTGCATATTCAAGATATGAATCTGACGCCGATGTCAGTGCTAATGCACAAGTTGCTTTTTTCTTAATAAATCAAGGTACTTATGAAGGGTCTATATCAATTACGGGATTAGAACCTAGTAGCGAACCAAAATATTATACTTTCTATGTTAAAAACTTTGATGAAGATGGTAGATCTAATGTTGATTTAGATTATTCAATTACATTTGAAACTACAACAAATTTACCATTACAATATGAGATTATAAGAAATGAGACTTATGAAGATGATTATACAAGTATTATTTCTAGTTCGACAATTAGACAGGATGAAAATGACGTATATTACAAAGTTTTTGAAAGTAATCAAACACATAGATTTAGACATAATAGGAATGAAACAGATCAATATATTTTAAAGGTTGTGTTTCCAGAATCTTATAAAGATTATCCAGATTTATATCAAGGAACTATTGAATTATTTTCAATAATCATTAATGCCTCTCAAGTTGCATAATCTCTTTTAATATGCTATAATTTTTATGATTGGAGAATAGCGATGAAGAGAAGAAAATTGATAATAATTTTAATAATCTTATTACTATTACTTCCAGTTGGAATTACATTTAGTAAATATGTCACTGAAAATATAAGAAACTATATTATGGAAGCAAATAATTTCTTTTTTAATAGTGATAAACTGGTATATGGTGGCACAACTTATGGTATTAATAACTGGGGTGGAACTGGTAATATTGAAATTCAATTTGAACTTAACAATCATAAAAACAATATTCTTACTAGTGATACTGATATAGAATATTCTCTTTCACTTGCACATGATTCAGGTGTAATATGTTCGCTAAACTCTAATAGTGGAGTAATACAGGTTAATGAAAAAACTGATAATTTTACTTTGACTATTACTCCAACAAGACCATTCAATGATAATGAATCTGTTACAGTAACAGTTAGCGCAACTTCTAGCAGTCCATATGTTAAAACATTAAGTGCTACATTTGTTATAACTGTTGGTAGAAGAGGAGTTAATTATGAAATAACTGATGAGGAAACTTCACCATATTTGATTTTTTCAATTACTAACTCATTAGATACTTATAAAGTTATTAGTGCATTTGGGGATTATTCTGTAAATGATTTATTGACAACAAATGATTATTTAGCTTTAAGTCCTGAAAATAAAGCTAAATGTGCATCTATTGTTGTTACTTTATCGTTTGATCCTTCGGTAATAATTCTTGATACAACTAGTGATATTATGTCTTATGCAACATATCAAACAACTACATATAATGGAATTGCATATATTAATCAAATTACATTTCCTATGGATGTAATGATGAGTAAAGAAATTAGATTTTATAAAAGAGATAGTAGTAGAAACTGGACTTATCCTATAGTAAACAACACTTCAGTAGTAACTTTTTCTGCTAGTTAGGAGGAAAAATGAATTGTATATTTGAAGATTATATTAAATTCGTAGAGAACTTTCTTTCTAATTATTTTAGGTTATTACTTGAAAATAAGTATGAGAGAAGATTAGTAAGGCCATTAATAGATAAATATATATCTGTAAGATATTATAATGATTGTGTTTCATTAGATAAGAAATTTACAGTTAGATTAAATAAAGAATTAAATAATGTTGCTAAAGAAATGATAATGGAAAGCAAAGATAAAACTGAGAAAATTAAAAATATATTTGCTTTGTTTAGTTATATATTATTTATTGAAAAGTGTAATAATTTTACTGAGTTAAATTCAATAGTTAAATCTTTATTTTCAGATAAAACAATTACATTAACATATAGTGAAACAACAAGAGAAGAATTAAATTCACTAGTTCGTGAATACATTAGCAAAAGAAATGAATTTTTAAAATTATTTGATACTAAGGATTTTCATTTGGAGGAAATTGATTATGGCAAAAATGCTATATTTGTAGATTTAAAACATGATTTTAGTGTTTCAAAATTATATAGTGAATATGCTGTTGAAAAAGCTTATTCTTCAGAGGTTGTTTTGGAGAATAGAACTTATGTTTCACTATTAATGTTATCATCAAAGGTATTAAAAAATACATTAGATTTAGATTTTGATAAAAATTATATTCTTAATTTTCCAGAATCGCTATTTGAAAAACCAAAGAAAATAATTAAATATATAAATGCTGTTGATAATGATTATCTTAAAACTAAAATTCACTTAAAGATACAATATACTGATTATAAAAAATATAAAAAGCAAATAAATCAACTTATTAATCAAGGATTTAGTATTTGTTTAGAACTAGATGACAATTATGATATGGATTTTAGTTGTTTGTTATTATTTACATACATCTTTGTTAATAAATCAGCTAAATATTATGATATTATTATAAATAGTAGTGAAGATATTAAAACAACAATAATAACAATAGGAGGTGAATAGATGAGTACATTTTTAAAATATTTTTATGAAATATTATCTCAATTCTTTTCTGGATTTATTTCAATATTTAAAGGATTAATAGATGGTATTAAAAAGATATTTGATATTAAATCATATATTAGAATAGCAAATGATTATAAGGGCGATTTTAATGTTAGCGAATGGGTATTATTTGGTGTATCTATTTTACTTTTATTAATATTTGTTGGGCTTATCGTTCTTTTACTTGTCTATATAATAAGAAAATATATTAGGTTTAGAAAGACAGTGATTGAGCAAGAATCTATGCTAGATGAGATTTCTGATTTAAATGGTAGGGTTGCAAGTTTACTTAAAGAAAAAGAAGATATTCTTGCTATGAAAATATCTCAATTGGGACTTAAACCTGATGAAAGTGCAACTATAGAAAATACACAAGATGGAACCAATAATAGTGGTGAAGAAGAACTTGATAAAAATACTGCGATTAGATTTGCTAAACTTCACGATGTAGATGTTGAATATGAAAACTATAAAATACCAAATTATGGTAATTCATTTACACTACAAGAACTTGTTGAAATATTTAGAAATTTTGCTGCGAGTCAATTAAGATTATATTATAAAACAGATATGATACGTTTATTTATTTCTGCTCTTGCAAGTACTAAACTTGTTATTTTGCAGGGTATTTCTGGTACAGGTAAAACTTCACTTGCATATGCATGGGGAAAATTTTTAAAACATGATTCTTGTGTTGCATCTGTTCAGCCATCATGGCGTGATAGATCTGAGTTATTTGGATACTTTAATGAATTTACAAAAAAATTTAATGAAACGGATATATTAAGGACATTATATGAAGCAGGATATACTGATGATATACATACAGTAATATTAGATGAGATGAATATCTCCCGTGTTGAATATTATTTTGCTGAAATGTTATCAATACTTGAGATGCCTAATCAAGATGAATGGATAGTTGAAGTTGTATCTTCGGGTTGGCCAAGTGACCCAGTTCATTTAAAAAATGGTAAATTAAAAATACCACCAAACTGTTGGTATATTGGAACAATCAATAATGATGATTCAACATTTATGGTTACTGATAAAGTATATGACCGTGCTATGCCGCTAGATATTAATGATAAGGGACAAGTATTTGATCCTATTGATACCCCAGCACAAGATATAAATTATTCTTATTTGAATAGATTATTCCAAGAAGCAATAGCAAATAATCAAATGAGTGAGAAGGTATTAGAAAAAATAGAAGAAATGGATGATTATGTTATTAAACATTTTAGAATTGCCTTTGGTAACAGAATTGTTGCTCATATGAAAAAATTTGTTCCTGTATTTGTGGAATGCGGAGGGGATGAAGTAGAAGGTGTTGATTACTTTATTGCTAAAAAGATTCTTCGTAAATTTGAACAATTAAATATTTCATTAATTCGTGATGAAATAGATGGATTTGTAGAATTTTTGAATAAAACATTTGGTGAAAACAAGATGAAAGAATGTATAGAATATGTATTGAGACTTAAGAAAATGTCTTAATGAATAGAAAGGGAAATTATGCAAAATGAATTAAAAGTTGTGCAATTATATAATACTGCAGCACCTAAGAAAATTACTAAATTTAGTGCATCATTAAAGTCACAATATTCACTTGCTTCTAACTATGAAAAGGTTGAAGCAGATTTTGCATGGTTAGATATTATGGAAGATACTATTATGTATCTAGATAATATATTAAGAAACCCAAATAGATTTATAGTTAATGAAGAAGAAATAGTAAAAGTTGAACAAGCTAGAAGAATAACTGTTGAAAGTATTAAACATTTAGCAAAACATACTAATTATATACAAGAAATAGAAGCAAATGGGGATGTTAAGCCATCTAAAATATTAAATATTAATAAAGATGAAAGTTATAACACATATGAAAATAGGCTTATTTATACGCTTATTGGTAATATGAAATTGTTTATTGATATGAAAGAAAGAAATTTAGTAACATCATCTAAATTAAAAGATGTTAAGACGTGCGAATATAATGGTGTAAGTAAAATTGGTGTGGAAAAAATAAATATTAATATGTTAATAACATCTAAAACTAATTATGATAAAGAAGATGGTGTTAGGAATGGTATGAATCCTATACAAAGGCTTGAAAGATTGAAATTAAGAATATCTGATTTGACTAATACTCCTGTATATGTATCTCTTGCTAAGGAACATGTAGCAAGAGTAATACCGCCAATTAAGAAAACAAATTTAATACTTAAGAACGTTAATTTTCAATATGCGATGAAATTATGGGATTTTATTCAAGCTAATGCTAGTTATGATAATAATATAAGTAAAGATAAGAAACTAATTGAAGATAATGTTGAAATTCATCAAATGTTAGATGATACTTTTTTACTTAGTTATTTAACTATAATGAGTATTAATAAAGATGAAGGGGATATGGATATAGATGCTAAATCAGAAATAGTAGAAGATTTAACAAATAGAATGATAGATAAAATAGTTGAATTAAATGCTGATTTGCCAATTGAGAAGATACAAGAGGTAATAGGCGATAAGTTAGCAATCATTAAAAATAAAAATGAAGCAACATTGGCTGAATTAGAACGTAAATTTAATGATAGACTTGATGCTTATATTAATAAAATTATGGAATTTAGTTTTAGGTGATGTATATGAAAAAAGTTAAAAAAGTAAAAGAAAAATTTGAAAATAATATTTTTGTTAGAATATTTAAAACTATTTTATTTATTATTATGGGTATACTTTTGTTAGTAGTAGGTATACAAAAACTTAGTAATAATGATATGTCATTTTTTGGATATAGAATATTTATGGTAGTATCTGGATCAATGGTACCCGAATATAATGTTGGTGATATATTAGTATCTAAAACCGCTAAAATAGAGGAAATAAACATTGGTGATAATGTTACATATAGAGGGCAAAAAAGTTCTTTAAATGGTCTAATAATTACTCATAAGGTAATAGAAAAAGAAAAAAGAGACAATATAACATATTTTGTTACAAAAGGTAGTGCTAACATAATACCTGATCCTGAAATAACATATGAGCAAATATATGGAAAAGTGGTATATAAAACAAAAATATTAAGTCAATTTGGAAAACTAATGAATAATAGAATTTCTTATTATATTTTATTTATATCAATAGGATTTGTTATTTCAATAGAAATAATATCATCAATGTTTAATAAGGATGATGATGATGAAGGAGAATAAGAAAAAAAATAAATTTCTTAAAATATTAAGAAAAATTAAATTTAGACACTTTGTTATATTATTTCTATTGTTAATTGCTAATTCATACGCCTGGTTAATATATGTAAATACAGTTAGTAATACAGTAGATGTTCATGTTGCTTCTTGGAAAATAGATTTCAAAGAAGGAGACGATGAAATTATTGATTATGTAAATGTTGTAGTTGATAATGTATATCCTGGTATGCCAAACTTCTCAAATGAATTAAAAGCATTTAACTATAGCGAAGTTATGGCAAATGTTAGTTATAGTATATTGGAAGCAAATATAATGGGTGATACTTATATAACTTTAGAAGGAAGAACAGAGTATGGCCAACAATCCTCTCCTGGTGATTTAACTAGTGATCAATTGAAATCAAGATTAGAAAATAATTATCCATTTCAAATATCATTTGCAATTTCCAGTCAAAGTATGGAGGCGCAAACAGGTTTAGCATTATTTACAACAACGGTAACTTGGGCTTACGAATCTGGAAATGATGCTTTGGATACTGAATGGGGAACAAGAGCATATAATTATAGGCAATCTCATCCTACAGATCCATGTATAACATTAAAGGTTAAGGTATATATTACTCAATCAAATAGTTAAAAAAAGAGTTTCAATTGAAACTCTTTTATCTTACTTGTATTACATTAACACTAACTTCCATAGAAGCAATCCCATTAACTGTAGCTGCTGTATCATCTTCATTATCCATTGTTTCGGTTAAAGCATCATCATTCCACTTAACATAAACTCTAACAGTTTTTGTTTTATTATTATCATTTAATAATATTCTTCTAGTAAATGGTCCACTATATGTATAATCTACTCCATCTATAGAATATTTAGTTATTACCAAATCAGTTATTGTGTTTGTTGATGCTGTATTTAATGTAACTGTCCAATCGAATGAAACATCAGTATTAGTTCCATTAATTACAATATCAAAATAACCTTCGGCAGTAGGTGCAATAATACCATTTTTAATATGTGTAGTTCCTTCGAACATAGGTGTTATTGTTCCAGAAAAATTAGAATTATTTAATATATCTTGGTTATTTACTAATATATTCCATCTAGCAACTGTTAGTGAGGCATTAGCGCTTGCACTAGAAACGTACTTTGCATATGTTTCTTGCATTAAAGAAACACAATAAAACAAAGATAATAATGACAAAAAGAATATTATTTTTCGTTTGATCTTCATATTTTATCCTCCTTTTATATGTTTCTTAATTATATTATAATTTTATATTAAACAAATTTACATATATTTTTGTGAAATTTACACAATAATTTACATATTATATTTACAGTTTTTATATCAAAATGTGTAAATATAAATATTAAAAAAATAATTGAATAATATTAATTAGTATGTTATAATACTTTCGAACGAAAGTTCCTTGCTTCTTATTGAAGCCGTTAGACCAAAAGGAGGTGTAATAATGAATAAATATGAAATAATGTTTATCGTTAGAGCAGATATTGATGAAAAGACTCAAAAAGATACTGTTAGTGCTTTTGAAAAAGTATTAAAAAACATGAAATCAAAAATTGTTAATACAAAAGATATGGGTCAAAAGAAACTTGCTTATCCGATAAAGAATCAAGTTAGAGGAAACTATTATGTTCTTAATGTTGAAGCTAGCGCTGCTGCTGTAAAAGAATTTGATAGAAAAGCTAAAATTGATGAAAATATCTTAAGACATATTGTCATAAGAGAAGAGGAGTAGTATGAATAAAATATTATTAGTTGGAAGACTAGTTCGTGATCCTGAAGTAAGAAGTATGAGTAATGGGGCTTCTGCTGCAAATTTTACAGTTGCCGTTAGCAGAAATTTTAAGAATAAAGAAGGCAATTATGACGCAGACTTTTTACCTTGTGTAGCATTTAGAAGTCAAGCAGATTTTGTTTCTAAATACTTTAAAAAAGGCAGTTTAATCGGTATTGAAGGTAGAGTTCAAACTAGAAATTATGATGCACAAGATGGAACAAAGAGATATGTTACAGAAGTTGTAGTAGAAAATATTGAATTTGTTGGTGGAAAGAATGATGGAAATTCATCACAAGCACCAAGCGCTTATGTAGATGAACCAAGTCAAGCACCAATAGATGAAATGCCTGAATATGACATTCCTACTTCAGATCCATATGAAAATTATGATAAGGAAATATCACTAAGTGATAATGACTTACCATTCTAAAGGAGGAAATAATAATGGCAGAATTTTATAGAAGAAAAAAAATATGTCAAATGTGTGCTGGTAAAACAGTAGATTATAAAGATGTAGCTATCGTTTCTAAATATATAAATGAAAAAGGTAAAATATTACCAAGACGTATGACAGGAGCTTGTGCTAAACATCAAAGACATATTGCTAATCAAATTAAAATAGCTAGATATATGGGATTATTACCATATACAAAGTAATTTAAAAATAGGATTTAAGATATTTTAAATCCTATTTTATTTGTTTCATTAAAGTTAAAACACTCAAAAATTGTTTTATTGCATACTTTCTTAGATTTGTTTTGTAAAGATACAATTTTTTTATTTAAACGCATAGCCTCTTTATATTTTTTGCTTTTTAATAGGCTATTTTTTTCATTATTTAGAAGTTCATATTTTTGAGTATTGATTTTCAATTTTGATTTTGTACAAACAATATCTAAAATATCTAAACTTCTATCAGGCTCTTTTTTATTAGGAAAATATTTATCTGAAAGGTTAATTATTTTATCTATCTGTTTGTTATCAATTGTTATATTATGAAAATCTTCATAATATTTTTTGGCATTCATTAAAATTTGCCTAGTTTCTACACGATTTGGCTCTTTTATGTGTATAATTTGAAATCTTCTTGAAAGTGCCTTGTCAAATTTAATATACTTTTCATATTCATTTACAGTAGTAGCTCCGATACATTTTATATCATTTCTAGCTAAATATGGTTTTAATATATTTGCAGCATCGATTGATCCTTCAGATGCCCCTGCTCCAACAATTGTATGTATTTCATCAATAAATAATATATATTTATCATTATTAATGAAGTTTTTAATAATATTCTCAAATTTCTCTTCAAATTCTCCTCTATATTTAGTGCCACTAACTATAGATGAAATATTAATTGAAATTATTTCTTTATTAAGCAATTGATTAGGAATACTTCCTTCATTTATTCTTTTAGCAAGTGTTTCTACTAAAGTTGTTTTTCCTACTCCTGCTTCTCCAATTAAAATAACGTTATTTTTATTCTTTTTACATAATGATTCAATTAAATCATTAAGTTCACTTTCTCTAATCCATATTTTTTCATTATTTACTTTTTTATTTAAGTTAATTCCAATATTAATATCCATATTACTTTTTATTATTTCATATAATTCATTAGTGTTGCAATTAATCATATTAAGATATGCAATTGCAACTGAGTTTTCTTCTTCTAATATACCTAAAATTATGTTTTTGAGAGTAATAATATTATTTTTTGATGAATTAATGATTATTTTTTTTAATAACGGAGTATATGATATTAGAATCTTTTTGCCTGATTTTGAACAATTTTTTTTAATTATGCTTAGATAATTATTGTACGTAATTTTTAATTTATTAAATGCATATGAAAGCGAATTTTGATGTTTTAAGGTAGCTAATATAATGTGTTCAGTAGATATATAAGCGCTACCTAGATTTAAAGCTTCTTTTTCACTTAACTTTAGTATTTTTATTACTTCCTTATCATATTCTATCATAATTAATATTATGCAAAAATACTTAAAAATAATGCATAAAAAAAGCATCATTTAGATGCTTATTTTTTCTTTTTTCTTAATATTAAGAATATTACTAAACAAATAATTACTACTAAACCAATTACGCAGTATAACCAGTAATTACTTAAGAATGCAAGAATTGGTGTTTCTAACATTTGAATAATGATTACAGCAAAAACGATTCCTAGTATTATTAGTAAATATTTCCATATTTTCTTAATATATTCAGTATAAGAAATACCTAAGTAACTTAGACCAATCACTAACATGATACTTGTTGGTGCAACTAACATAACAACTCCATAAATACCTTGAGATATTAATGAAATTGTTGTTGCATTTACATCTTGCGCAGCTAATTGAGGAACTACATATGATGAAATATATAGCATGTCGACATGTTCTATAGCACCTAGTGCCATAGCAATAGATGTAAACATAAAGTTGAATTTCTTAGTTGCTCCAATTAAGAATTTAGCAATTGTTGGATAAGTCATTGAGTTTCCATTAAAGTAGAAGACTGCATAACATAACATCATAAGTAATGCTGGTTTTAATACTTTTTTAAGTCCATTAGCCATATTAGTTAATATTTCAATAAATTTCATTCTATAGAATTTACCAATTACTAATGAAGCTAATATTAGCATTACAGACATTTCGGCATAATACCAATTTCCAAAAGAATTAATTTCTCCTAGAACATATTTGAATAGTTCAAAATCACCAACAGTTATCTGCATTACTGTATTGTGGAAATTACTAAAAACATCTAAATTGAATGCTTCAGACCATTTAGTACATCCAAGAATCAATAATACAAATAATATGCAAAACATTACTATAATTGTTACTACAGAATATTTATTAGAGATTTTTTCTCCAATAAATAAGTCGTTTTCAACAAATTCTTCAACTTTGTTTTCAACTTTTTTAACTATATTATGTTTAGCTTTAACTAAGTAGAATATTAATAAACCTAATGATAAAACTAATAACATTAATTTATAAAAAATTCCATTAGAAAATGTTATACCAACTGCATCATTAATTAATCCAGCAACATTATAACCAACTGTACTTCCTATTTCTCCAACGATTACAGCACCAAATGTTGCAACGAAAGCAGTTATCTTGTCATATCCCATTGATAATATTAATCCAATTAAGAATGGTATAAATATGAATAATAATAATCCATAATTAAATGCTGATGATAATCCAACTAAAACCACAGCAATACCAACTAGTAAAGTCCATTCTTTTCCTTTGAATGAAGAAGTTATTTTGTCAATCCATGCTCTGTATTTACCAGTTTTTCCTAGAACACCATAAAACGCCCCAACAGAAAGAATGAAAATAAAGACTTGAACAAAATTTTGGAATTCAAATGTTCCAAAAATGAATTGGAAAATATCGAAAAAACCTATTCTATATCTACCAATATCCATTAATTCACCCATATAGAAATAATTAGATGGTAATAGCCAAGATAATAATACAACACCAAGCAAAACACATAATAGTATTTTGAATAATCCTGTCTTTTTCATTTTATATCCTCCTTAGCAATATTATATAATAAAAAAACCTTTTATTACAAGGTTTTCCTAGACATTTTTATATTTTTTTAAGATACTCTTTTAATTCATTTATAATATCAAAAAATTCTTTTTCGTTTTTACTATTTGATATTTTTAATTTATATTCTTTTGTCCCTTTAATATTTTTTAAATATGCTAATGCATGTGTTTTTATTTCTAAGATTGCTCTGTTTTCACCATCATATTCCTTCAATAGATTATAATGTTTAATTAACATATCTATAATTTCATTATTTGTAGGTTTATTAATAACATTATTATTTTCAATATATTCTAAGCATTCTTTAATTATAAAAGGATTTCCAATTGCTGCTCTACCAATCATAACTGCATCACATTTTGTTTCATCTAACATCCTCTTTGCATCATATATTGTTTTAATATCGCCATTTCCAATTACAGGTATATTAACAGCTTTTTTAACTTCTTTTATTAAATCCCAATTAGATAATCCTGTATATCCTTGTTCTCTTGTTCTTGGATGTATTGCTATTGCGCTTGCACCCGCACTTTCAATTACTTTAGCAACTTCAACACAGTTAATACTTTTTTCGCTCCATCCAGCACGTATTTTAACTGTAACAGGTGTATGTACTGAATTAACGACTGCTGATACAATTTCTTTTATTTTATTAGGATCTTTTAATAGACTTGATCCAGCTTGTGATTTCAATGCTACTTTAGGAACAGGACATCCCATATTTATATCTATAATATCAGGGTGAATATTTTCTTCAATATATTTTGCGGCTTTCACAAATGATTCAACACTATTACCAAATATTTGAATGCTTATAGGTCTTTCAAAATTATTGATTTTTAACATGTTAATAGTATTTTTACTATTATATACAATACCCATTGTACTTATCATTTCACTATATATTAAACCTGCTCCCATTTCTTTAATGATAATTCTAAATGCTTCATTAGAAATACCAGCCATAGGAGCACATACTATTCTATTTTTAATTCCAACATTTCCAATTTTCCACATGTTTTCCACCACAAATAATTTATCATTTTAAATAAATTATTTCAATAAAAAAGTGCAGAATTACTCTGCACCTGGTGTGCTTGGTTGTTCAGGAGTTTCAGTTTCTATTCTAGTTGCAGTAACTTTACATGTTATATTTTTATTCATTGCTAGGAATGTATATTTCTTATTAGTAGCATTAATATCTTCGACTTTTGATGGGCTAACTCCATCACAATCTAACGAATGAGTGTAAGAACTATCAGTTTGTAAAGTAATAGTTCCATCTTTTCCTGCTTCAATTTCTTGTGTGGTAGATCCACTTACAACAGTAACTTGACTAGGTAATTCGAATATTAATTTATATTTAGTCACTGGAGCTGTATTGAAAGTTATTTTACATTCTGTATTGTCAGTTAATTTTTGAATAGTTATTTTATTATTTTCAAATGTTGCAGTTTGCTTGTTAGTACATTCAATTTTAGGATCTTTATATCCATCATTGGGAGTTACTATTGCACTAATATTTTCACCATATTTAGCTTTTTCTGTTGTATTTCCATTTCCATTAACAACAGTTATTTTAGCACTTAATTCTTTTATACTAAAGTTAACTTTACACATTATATCTTGTGTAATTGCATTAATATTTAATGAATTATCTGAATTATCCCAAGTTGCCTCTTTATCATTTGGAGAACACACAGCATCTTTAAATTCATAACCCTCATTAGGTGTAATATTAAATTTTCCATTTTGCTCTCTTGCAATTGTTTTAGGATTATTTTCATTAGCTGTCCCATTAACAACAGTTAAAGTAACATTATATTTTGCACGAACAAAATATAAACTACATGTACTATCTTTTTCTTCATTTGGAATAAATTCCCATTTTTCGGTATCAAAATTTCCAGTTAATTCATTAGTACATACAAATCTAGAAAAAATATAATCTTCACTGACTGATGTAGTACCATCTTCATTGGTTATTGTTTCATTAGTAGGCATGGTATTAACCTTTTCTTCTTCTAAATAATATTGGTAAACAACTTTTCCTTTTTGAGGTTCTTCAATAGGTTTTGGTTGTTCTACAACTCTGTTTTTACTATAATAAAAACCTACTCCAGCACCACCGGCTGCTAATAGGAATAAAAATAATAATATAATAAGCATTCCCTTATTCTTCATCTTTTCCTCCATATTATATTTAAATTATATGATTTAAGTATCTTAATGTCAAGAAAATGAGCATTATATTATTATAAAAAATGTATAATAAGTAAAAAATGTTTGACTTTTAAATATACTTTTTATATAATAATCCCGGTACATTTTAATGGAGATGCACTCTTCCGTGGGAAAGAAGAGAAATTATAGTTGCAAATATAATAGCATTGATATTAAAGAAGGGAAAAAATATGAAAACATTTATGTTAAAAAAAGAAGACGTTGAACATAAGTGGTATGTAATCGATGCAGAAGGAAAAAATTTAGGTAAAGTTGCTGCTGCAGCTGCTTCTGTATTAAGAGGAAAACATAAACCAACTTATACTCCATATGTAGCATGCGGAGATAACGTTATTATAATTAATGCTGAAAAAATAAATCTTACTGGGAATAAATTAGATAAGAAGATGTATTATAATCATAGCGGATATCCAGGTGGTTTAAGAGAAAGAACTGCTAGAACTATGGTTGAAAAATATCCAGTAGAAATGGTAGAAAGAGCTGTTAAAGGAATGCTTCCAAAGAATAGACTAGGAAGACAAATATTTAAACAATTATTTGTATATGCGGGAAGTGAACATAAACATGAAGCTCAAAAACCAGAAAGATTGGAGGTAAAGTAGTATGGCAGAAGCAAAAAAATATACTGCTTTAGGTAGAAGAAAAAGATGTGTTGCTAAGGTAACATTAGTTAAAGGAACTGGAAAAGTAACTATTAATGGTAGAGACGTAAAAGATTATATGCCTTATGAAACATTAGTTATGGATTTAGTTCAACCATTAGAACTTACTGAATCTAAAGATAAATATGATGTATTAGTAAGTGTTAAAGGTGGAGGTTTTTCTGGTCAAACAGGAGCTATAAGATTAGGAATTGCAAGAGCATTAATGCTTGCAAATGCCGACTCTAGACCAACACTTAAAACAAATGGAATGATAACTCGCGATGCTAGAATAAAAGAAAGAAAGAAATATGGTCTTAAAAAAGCACGTAGAGCACCTCAATTTAGTAAGAGATAGTTTCAACGTGTTGGGAAAGTCCCGAAAACTTAGTATTTTCAGGGCTTTTTTCAATTAAGGCATTGCTAACTGTCGCTCCTTTTCTCTACGGAGGCTACAAAGTCTGTGCAAACGCTTTATTTATCTTATGCTTGTAGAACTAGCTAGATAAACATATTGGAATATAAGTACTATTCGGAACAATAATAATATGCAAAAAGTGTGCGATAATGAATATGGTGGCGAAATGAAACATAAAATCGAATTTATAAAGATAACAAATGATAATTTAGAACTTGCATGTAAAGTTCAAAATGAAATATTTCCTGAAGAAGATGCTAGACAAAACTTTGTTGAACAAGTAAATAATGATCCATATAGAAAAGAAATGAATTATTGCATTGTTTATTTAGATGGTACACCAATTGGAGTAACAGGTATTTATTCATATAATGAATATCCAAATGATGCATGGCTTGGATGGTTTGGTATATTAGAAAAGTATAGAAAATCTGGCTATGGTGGTAAAGTATTAGATATGACTATAAAAATTGCAAAAGAAAAAGGATATGAAAATTTTAGAATATATACTGATGAATATGCTGATGATGCACACAAATTATATGAATCAAGAGGTTTTATAAAAGAAATTTATGATAGAGAAGATGATAAAGATGAGTATTTTATAGCTGATATTTATATATATTCTATTAGTTTAACTAATAAGAAAGTTGAACTATGGAATAATAAATTTTTAGGATTAAAAGAACAAGGCGAAAAAGAAAACTTATATAAAAAAGATTAATTTGCAAATAATTTTACAATAGGAAAAAATTTGCTAAGCCCTGTTAAGCCGCATAAATAAAGGTATGCTAATTTAGTAAACATTAATATATTTATGAAGCCCAAATAGTTTGGGCTTTTTTGTTGACTTATTATTTTATATAATATTGAATTATGATATAATTTAAACACAAGAGTTTATTGAAAATATATATAATTATTTCATCTGAATAAGTATTTCAAACAAAGGAGAAATTAAGTATGGATGTTGTAGGCACTATGTTTTTTAAAGATAATAAATTATTAATTGATAAGCCTAGGAAAAGAATGACTTATCAAATGATAGGTGGAAGAGTTGAGGAAGGTGAATCACCATTAGAGGCAGCTATAAGGGAATGCCATGAAGAGTTAGGATACAAAGCAATCTTTGATAGTAAAATGTTAGAATTAGTTATGGAGTTTGATGAGATAGCAACTAGTGATGGAAAGACTCCTATTCATTTTTATGTTTTCAAGTATAATGGTTGTTTGGAAGGAACACTTGAAACATCAGAAGAAATAGAAAAATTTATGTGGTATACATCTAAAGAGGGGTTTGAAATCTTGTCAAATACCTTAAAAAATGAAGTAGTTCCATACTGTTTAAAAAAAGGTTTAATTAAATAGTTATTATTAAGAAAATAAAAAATCTATAAGGAGTGTTATATGAATATTGGAATTGATATTGATGGTGTATTAACAAATTTAGAAGACTGGCAGTTTTCAACCGGAAGTAAATATACTACTAAACCAATTTTGAATCCACAATCATTTGATGTGAAGGGTATATATAATTTAACAAGTGATGAATACAAAGATTTTTTAAATTTATATTTAACTGATTATTCTAAAAATGAGCCACCTAGAAAGTATGCATCTGAAGTTATAAAAAAATTAAGAAAAGAAAACAATAAAGTCATTATAGTTACAGGAAGATTTCATACAACAGAAGATACCAAAGAAGGAGAAAAACAAAGAAAAATTGTGTATAATTGGTTAAAAGAGAATGATATTGAGTATGATAAAATAGTTTTTACAGGTTCACATGATAATAAATTAGATATACTTTTAAAGAATGATATTAAATTAATGATAGAAGATAAACCTTCAACAATTAATGATTTATCGAAAAAAATAGATGTAATATGCTTTGACGCTATATACAATAAAGCTTGCAAAGGTAAAAAAATATATAGAGTCTATTCATGGTGGGATATATACTATTGTATTAAAAAAATAGTAGAAAAATATTAATTTATATTACGTGATAGATAAGGAGTGATAATTAACAATGAATATAAATGAAAAATTAAAGAAATATATAGAGGATAATATTTTTCCTGAATATAGTAAAAATGAAAAAGGACACGGTATAGATCACATTAAATATGTAATTGATAGAAGCTTTGAATTGGTAAAAGAAAATAATTTAGATGTTAATATAGATATGGTATATACTATAGCTGCTTTTCATGACATAGGTCATCATATTGATTCGAAGACACATGAAATAGTTTCGGCAGAAATTATGTCTAAAGATCGCAATTTACCTAAATTTTTTAATAAAGAAGAATTATCAATTATTAAAGAAGCAATTGAAGATCATAGAGCATCTGCTAAGGACGAACCTAGAAGTATCTATGGAAGAATAGTTTCTTCAGCAGATAGAAACAATACAGTTAAAGATTGCTTAAGAAGAACATATACATATGGAAAAAAATTAAATCCTACTGCTACAGATGAAGAGTTATTTTTAAGAGCATATGATGTATTGGTTAATAAATTTGGTGAAGATGGTTATGCTAAATTTTATTTTAAAGATAAAAAATATGAAGACTTTTTAAAAGAAATAAGAGATTTGCTAAAAGATAAAGAAAAATATATTTCTATCCAAAGGGAATACATAAATAAATTAAAGGAGGAAAACCAAATATAATTTTATAATAAATGGGTTTGTGAAAAAAATGAAAAATAAAAGAATTATATATATAATAATTGTCATATTATTAGTGTTTGTAATATATAAAGTATGTATGTTATTTAAGTACAATTGCAATAAACAAGAAATAGATACAAATATGATATTTAATGAAACATTGACAATAAATAATAAACTAGAGTATGGTAGTTTTATTGATGTTGATAATATATCTATTCCTAATTATTTTGAAGATTATGTTGATTCAAAAACAGATTTTAAGGTTAAATATGATGAAAATAATAAAGTATCATCCTTCTATTTAATTAAATCATTTAATCAGTATATTAGTATATTAAATATTAAAAACATGGAAATAGCAGAAGGTAACGGATATGATGAAAGATATGAGTATGATACTACTGAAGAGAATATGATTAAATATTTAAATAATCATAATATTAAAAGTGATGCTGATTTATTGAAATATATAAAAGAAAATTATTATTTTAATAGTAATATATTCACTTGCATTAAAGATATGAGAAACAACTATTTATTAAATTCTTTTGTAGAAGCAACATTGCCATCTTATAAAAATATTATACTTATTAATGGCAATATTGATGGCTATATTATGAATGTAAGTAATGAAAGTAAAGTTATAAAAGAAATACATATATTAAAAGGTAACAAACAATATATAATATTACTAGGTGGAAATGAAATAACAAGTGATGAATTTATAATAAAATTATTATCATCAATACATTTTAAATAACTATTATTTATTAAGAACTCAAAAGAGTTCTTTTTATTATAATATTCGTGATATAATTTAAATGGATGTGATAGAAATGAAAAAATATTATAATAGTTAGGCATAAACTTAATTATGCCAAATAAGGAGGCATAATATGTTAGAGGTAAAAGATCTAAGTATATCTATTAATGATAGATTTTTAATTAAAAATTTAAATTTTGTTTTAAATAAAGGTGATAAACTGGCTGTTATTGGTGAAGAAGGCAATGGAAAATCAACATTATTAAAATCTATTTTGGGAAAATGTGAATATGCAGAAATTAAAGGAACTATTAATAGTAAGGGTAATAAAATAGGTTATTTAGAACAATCCATTAATGAAAAAGATTTAGATAAAAAAGTATATGATTTTCTTTTTTCTAATTCTGAAGAATATTATAACAAAGTAAATAGTATATATAAATATTTGGATTTACTTGATATAAAAGATGATACCTTTGATAAGACTATAAAATTTTTATCTGGTGGTGAAAGGGTAAAGATATGTATCCTAAAATTATTGATTAATGATTATGATATTTTGTTTTTGGATGAACCTACAAATGATTTAGATATTGAAACATTAGAATGGTTAGAGGTTTTTATAAACAATACAGATAAACCAATTATGTATGTTTCTCATGATGAAACTTTACTATCAAAGACTGCAAATATGATATTACATTTAGAGCAGGTTATTAAAAAGACCGACTGCAAACACACATTATTAAAAATTGACTATGATTCATATGTGGAAAGACGAATTAGACAAATTGAAAAACAAACACAGGTTGCCAAATCTGAGAAAAGAGAATTTGATAAACAACAGGAAAAACTTCAAAAAATAATGCAAAAAGTTGAATATCAGCAAAATACAATTTCAAGGAGTAATCCACATGGAGGACAACTTCTAAAGAAAAAAATGCATTCTCTAAAATCACAAGAAAGGAAACTTGATAATAAAGAATTAACTAAAATACCAGATGTTGAAGAGGGTATCAATTTCTTCTTTGAAGGAGTTGAAATGCCTAGGTCAAAAAAAATAATTAGTTTAGATATTCCGATTTTTAATGTATATAATAAAACGTTATCTAAAAATATTAAGCTAGATGTAGTTGGTGATGTTCATATGTGCATTATTGGAAAAAATGGCTGTGGTAAAACCACATTAATAAGGGAAATATATAATGAACTAAAAGATAGGAATGATATTAAAGTAGGATACATGCCACAAGTGTATGATGATATATTAAACAAACATGAATTTGTAATGGATTTTTTATCACCAAGTAATAATAAAGATGAAATAACAAAATCTAGGATGTTGCTTGGAAGCATGAAATTTACAAGAGAAGAAATGGTTGGCAAAATTAAGGATTTAAGTAATGGGACTAAAGCAAAATTGTTACTTGCCAAATTGGTATTAGATAAATGTAATGTATTAATCCTTGATGAGCCAACAAGAAATGTAAGTCCATTATCAAACCCAATAATAAGAAAGGTTTTATGTGAATATAAGGGAACTATAATAAGTGTTTCACATGATAGAAAATATATTGAGGAAGTTATTGATTCTCTTTATAGTATGACAATTGATGGATTGATAAAAATTAGATAAAAAATGGTATAATTAAAAATAAGGAGTGATAACATGATACCTAAAAAATTAAATAAAAATGATAAGGTGGCTATAATTAGTTTGTCTAGAGGATTACTTGGTATGCCTTTTTGCAAACATGAATTAGAAATTGGAATTAAAAGATTAAAAGAATATGGATTAGATCCAGTAATTATGCCTAATTCTATGAAAGATATGACATATATATCTGAACATCCAGAGGATAGGGCAGCGGATTTAAAGCAAGCATTTTTAGATCCGGAAATTAAAGGGATAATATGTGCAATAGGTGGAGATGATACTTATAAAACAATACCATATTTAATGGAAGATAAAGAATTTATTGATGCAGTAAAAAATAATCCTAAATTATTTACTGGCTTTTCTGATACTACAAATAATCATTTAATGTTAAATAAATTAGGATTATCAACATTTTATGGTCCATGTTTTTTAGTAGATGTGGCTGAACTTGATAACGAAATGCTTCCATATACAAAAAAATATTTTGAAAAGTATTTTAAAAATGAACTAAATTATGAAATAGAATCTAGTGATATTTGGTATAGTGATAGAGAAAGTTATGGTATAGAACAAGTTGGGGTGCCTAGAAAATCACATAAGGAAGAGCATGGATATGAGGTTTTAAATGGTAAAGGTAGAGTAACTGGAAAATTGTATGGTGGATGTATAGAAAGTATATATGACGCTTATACTGGAAATAGATATGGTGATGAAGCAGAAGTATATAAAAAATATAATATATTTCCAAGTGATGATGAGTGGAAAGAAAAAGTATTATTTCTTGAAACTAGTGAAGAGAAGCCTACGCCTGAAATGCTTGAAAAAATGTTGATGGAATTTAAGAATAGAAATATATTAAAATTAGTTAAAGGCATTATAGTTGGTAAACCAATAGATGAAGTATATTACGATGACTATAAAAAAGTATATGAAAAAGTATTTAAAGATTTAGATACTCCAGTATTATTCAATATGAATTTTGGTCATTCTTATCCAAGATGCGTTATTCCATATGATGCCGAAGTTATGGTGGACTATGACAATAAGAAAATAAAAATAAATAGTCAAATATTGGATTAATATGTAAAATTTAAAAAAAAATTAAAAATTATATACTAATAATGTTATAATTATAATAGGGTAGAAAAGAGAGTGAAAAGTGGCAGCTAAAGTATTTAGAACAATTGATGAACAAATCAGTATACTTAAAAGTAAAGGGTTGACTATTGAGGATTATGATAAAACAAGTGAAATACTTTTAAGAGAGAATTATTTTTTCTTAAATGGATATAGATCTCCTTTTTTAGTAACTGGTTCTAAAAGATTTATTCCTGGGTCTACATTTGATGAAGTGTATGCCTTATTTACATTTGATAGATTTTTTAGAAATATTGTGTTTAAAAATATATTGATTGTTGAAAATAACTATAAGTCAATTTTTAGTTATGTTTTAAGTAAAAAATATGGTTATAAAGAAAAAGACTATTTAAATGTTAATAATTTTGATAGAGTAAAAGAAAAAGTAAAACAAATAAATGATTTAATTAGAAAACTTAAAAGGCAAATAAGAATAAATGGATACCAACATCAAGCAACTAGTCACTATATAAATAATTATGGATATATTCCTATGTGGGTAGGTGTAAAGGTATTAAGTTTTGGTTTAATGAGTGAACTTTTTTCAATTTTAAAAGATGAAGATCAGAAAGAAATAGCTAGTTACTATAATATTGATGATGAAATATTAAAAGATTATTTGGCAATTTTATCTAATTATAGAAATTTATGTGCACATGAGGATATATTATATAATCATGAAACACAAAAATCCATTGATGATACTAGTTATCATGAGTTACTTGGCATACCTAAAGTAGAAGATGAATATATTTATGGAAAAAGGGATTTATTCGCATTAATAATAATATTAAAACAAATATTATTGCCTGAAGATTTTAAAATGATGATGAATGAAATAAATTATGAAATTGATTGGTTGGAATCAAAATTGAAATCTATTGATGTAAAAAAAGTTTTGTATAGAATGGGATTTCCAGATAATTATAGACAGATTGCATACCTTGACTAGGAGGAAAAATGAAAAAAGCATATATATATATAATCACTATTATTTTATCCATATTTGTTGGCTGTGCAGTAATGTATATGTTGATTTATTATTACCCTAATACTATTATTAAAACTGTTAATAAATTTGAAAATAATGTAACTGTAAGTGAAGATGGCCTTTCATATGGAATAGATAATATATATGATTCTGTAGTTGTGGTAGAAAATTATCAAAGAAATAATTTAACTGGAATTGGATCTGGTTTTATTTATGATGTTCAAGGATACGTTATGACTAATCATCATGTGGTTGAAGGTGCATCTGAAATAAAAGTAATATTGATGAGTGGAGAAACTATTGATGCTAGTGTGCTTGGCAGTGATGAATATGCTGATATTGCTGTAATTAAAATTGATCCTAAATATGTTAATAAAGTAGCAAAACTGGGTTCTAGTAAGGATATGAAGTTAGGAGATACGGTTTTTACAATAGGATCTCCTATAAGTGCTGATTATAAAGGGACAGTTACTAGAGGAATATTAAGCGGGAAGGATAGAATGGTTGAGGTATCAGTAAGTTCTAGTACTAGTGATTGGATAATGAATGTTATGCAAACAGATGCTGCAATTAATCCTGGTAATAGTGGTGGACCTTTATGCAATATTAATGGCGATGTTATTGGAATAAACTCTATGAAATTGGTTCAATCTCAAATAGAAGGAATAGGATTTGCCATTCCTATAGAGGATGCGTTGGAGTATGCTAATACAATAGTAAGTGGAGAGAAAATTAAAAGAGCATATCTTGGTGTTAGTATGGGAGATATTACATCTAGATATTATTTATTAAGAAGAGGTATTAACTTAGATTCTGATATTACATCTGGGGTTATAGTTTATGATGTAGAAGTTGGTGGTCCTGCCATTGCTGCTGGTTTAGAAAAGGGTGACGTTATTGTTAAAATAGGAAATTATGACATTAAGAATGTTGCTCAATTGCGATATTATTTATTTAAGTATAAACCTAATGATACTATCAAGATTAGTGTTATTAGAGGAAAAGAAACAAAAGTATTTGATATAACACTAGGAACAAGTAATTAACTTGTTCTTTTTATTGAAATAAAGGACTATTTATCATATAATTATTATAATAAGGAAGATGTAGTATGAAAGATTATGCTTATTTTGAAAGTAAAGAAGTTTTAAAGAAATTAAAAACTTCTTTAAATGGTTTAACAGCCAAAGAAGCAAGTAATAGGTTAAAAAAATATGGATTGAATGAACTTCCAAAAGAAAAAGAAAAAGGAATTGTTCGAATTTTTTGGGGAGCATTTAAAGATCCAATTATTTATGTTTTAATAGTTGCATCAATTTTATCTTTTCTTGCACATGAAAAATTGGATGCGATTGCGATATTTTTTATTATTTTTGTAGATGCAATCGTATCTACTATTCAAGAATATAGGGCTAAAAAAAATTCGGAAGCTTTAAAAAATTTAATAAGAATGAATGTTCAAGTTATTAGAGATAATTTACCTTGTGAAATAGATTCTTCCTTGTTAGTTCCAGGTGACATAGTAACTTTAGAACCGGGATATAAAATACCCGCCGATTTAAGAATTATAAATTCTAACAATTTAACGATAGATGAAAGTATATTAACTGGTGAAAGTATTGGTGTAGTTAAAAATAGTGAAAAAATTAATTTAACTGATGAAAATAAAAAATGTATGTTGTATGCTGGAACATCTGTAATAACAGGTAAAGCTATTGCTGTAGTAACTGATACTGGTATTTCAACTGAAATAGGTAAAATAGCTAAAAAAGTTACTGATACTAAAGATACTAAATCCCCATTAACAATTAGAATGGAAAAATTTTCTAAGCAAATAACATTTATTATAATAATTATTTCAATTATTATTGCTATTATATTATTTAATAAAAATTATTCTCCTATGGAAATATTTTTGTCTGTAGTGGCTTTATCGGTATCTGCTATGCCAGAAGGATTACCTTTGGCTCTTACTATGGCATTAACTATAGCATCTAATAAAATGGCAAAGAAAAATGTGATCGTTAAAAAATTAAATTCTGTGGAAAGTTTAGGTAGTTGTACTGTCATCGCAAGTGATAAGACAGGTACATTAACAGTAAATGAACAAACTGCTAAGAGAATATTATTAGTGAGTGGAGAATCATTTGAAATTGAAGGAACAGGCTATAATGATGATGGAAAAATAATTGAATTTGACAATGCTAATATAGACAATGCCAAATATATTGCTAAACTTGGTAGAATAAATAATAATGCCCTTTTAGAAAAAGAAAGAAAAGAATGGAAAAAATTTGGTGATTCTATAGATATAGCTTTTTTAGCCCTTTCGAGAAAATTAGATATAAATAATATAGAAATAAATAAAATATCTGAAATACCATATGAGTCAGAAAAAAAATATAGTGCTGTATTTTATAGTGAAAATAATAAGATGCATTGTACAGCTAAAGGCTCAGTTGAGGTTATACTTGATTTTTGCTCATATAGTTATATTAAAGGTAAAAAAGTAGTTATAGATAGGGAAAAAATATTAAAACAAAATGAAGAATTGGCTTCTGGAGGATATAGAGTAATTGCATTATGTGATGGCACAATTCCATCTAAGGAAAAATATGATGAAAGAGATATTCATAACTTGACTTTTGTTGGTTTAGTTGGTTTTATAGACCCTGTTAGAAAAGAAGTAATAGCATCAATAAAAGAGTGTTATAGTGCTGGAATAAAAGTATTGATGATTACTGGAGATCATGCTTTAACTGCATATTCTATTGCAAGAGAATTAAATATAGCTGATAGTAGTGATGAAGTGGTTACTGGAAGTGATTTAGATTTTTACATAGATGATGAAAAAAAGTTTGATGCATTTATTCAGGATAAAAAAGTGTTTGCAAGGGTAACACCACTCCAAAAATTGAAAATAGTTGAATCTTTAAAACGTCAAGGAGAATTTGTAGCAGTAACTGGAGATGGAGTAAATGATGCTCCTGCTATAAAGGCTGCTAATATAGGAATCGCAATGGGTAGTGGAACAGATGTTGCAAAAGAAACTGCTAAGATGATAGTAACAGATGATAATTTTGCTTCAATAGTCCTTGGAATTGAAGAAGGAAGAAATGCATATTCAAATGTTAGAAAAATTAGTATATTGTTATTATCATGTGGTTTTGCAGAAGTGTTATTCTTTGTCCTTGCTATATGCTTCAATTTACCAATTCCATTAGTAGCAATACAACTGTTATGGCTAAATTTAGTAACTGATGGATTGCAGGATATAGGTTTATCTTTCGAAAGAGAAACTGATACTATTATGAAAGAAAAACCAAGACCTACTGATGAAAGTTTATTTGAAAAAGAATTGATAATACAAATATTAATATCCGGTCTATTTATTGGATTAATCGTGTTTGGCATTTGGCATGTTTTAATTGTAGAAATTAATATGGATGTGTCACATGCAAGAGCATATGTATTAGCATTAATGGTATTTATGCAAAATATTCATGTATTAAACTGCAAAAGTGAAAAGAAAAGTATATTTAAAATGAATTTTAAAGAAAATAGATTTATTTTATTAGTAATTTTTAGTTCAATATTACTACAAATAATTGTAATGGAAGTTCCATTCTTATCAAAGTTTTTACAAACATATAGTATATCTTATAATCAATTGGCATTGCTAGTATGTGTATCAATACCAATACTATTTGTAATGGAAATATATAAAAAATTTAAAAATAAAGAATAAAATGGTATAATTATAATGGAGGGCTAATGAAAAAGAATATATTATTATTAATTAATGGGTTTGGTGTTGAGCAAGCTGATTCTGTTGCTGTATATTCTAAGGAACTTATGCCTAATTTAGATAAATTAACTTCAATAGGTATATTCGGTACTATTGGAAGTGATGATTTGGATTATAAATCTGGATATAGGAAGTTTAGTATAGGTATAAGTGAAGCTTTAACATATAGTATTGTTAATAACGATATTTCTGCCGATGGGTATAAAAAGAATCAGCTGTTAAATTTTATATATAATGATGTAAAACAGACTAATTCAAGATTACATATTATTTGTTATTTTGATAATGAAAGTACATTTTATCAACTTTCTTTGTTTTTGCGTGATATGGTTAACAAAATTGATTCAAAAGTATTTGTTCATCTTATATTAACTCAAAAAACAATTAAGGAATATAAAAATATAGAGAGATATATTAATTCTTTAAATTATGAAATAGGTAATAATGTTAGAGTGGGAATGGTTAGTGGAGAAAATAATATAAAGAATACTTTGGCAATAAAAGATTTAATAAAATTATTAGTAGCCGAAACTGGAGAAAAATGGAAAGATGTTGGCAAAAAAATAAATGTTCTATATGATGGTAGAACAGCACCAATAGATGCAAGAACCTTCTCATTAAATGAAGGTTTTGGATTATCTGATAATGATAGCATATTATTCTTTAATTATAATAATATTGATGTAACTCCATACACAAGGGAATTGATTGCTCAGAAATATAAACAAATTAATTTATCTACGATTAAATTTTATTCATTATTTCCAGTTAAATGTGACAATGTTAAAATTCCATTCGTTTATGATTATGGTGTATCATCTACCTATGCATTAAATTCATTAAAAACTATAGGTGCTAAATGTTTGGTTATGGATAAAAAAGATAGAGTGGGCTATATTAATTATTATATGACTGGACTTAGAAATGTTATGGATCCACATATTAAATATATGCCAACTGATAATAATTTTATATATGATCCTCAAACAGTGGTAAACACTATATCATCTGCACAACAAGAATTAATAATTATTAATTATGAAATAAATGATTGTAAGTTAGTAGATGAAATTTTAGATAGATTGTCCAAAATAGATAAGGTTATTGGTGCTGTATATAATTATACAAATACTAATAACATGGGATTATTTATATCATCATTGTATGGTATAGAAAAAGAGATGTATAATAGTAAACACGAAATTAAGAAAGTAAATTTCTCAGTAAGGGTTCCTGTTATTATTGCTGATAAATCTATAGTAAAAACCAATTATTCATTTTATGAGGGAACAACCTATGATTTATCTAATACGCTATTTTGGAATATAAATCATAAATTTAATAATAGTGGGTTATTGCATAAAAAATCTAGTTTAATGTCAATATTTTATAAAAAGCCAAAAGGAGGAAACTAATAAATGAAGAAGCTGTTATTTAAAAGGGTAATTGCTTATGTTATAGATTCTATTTTGATAGTTTTTATACTTACGTTATTTTCAAAATTACCTATATTTAATATTGATACAGATAAATATTATGAAGTATATAATGAATATATAGATACGGTTTCAAAAGCATTTGAAACTGGTGAACCAATAACAACAGAAATAATAAATGAATATTCGTATACCTTAGCTAAGTATAGTATGAATTCTACTATTGGAAAATTAGTATTATCTGCATTTTATTTTATAGTTTTTCAATTTTTAAATAAAGGTCAAACAATTGGTAAAAAATTAATGAAAATTAAAGTGGTAAATTCAAAAGATAAGAATCCAACATTTATACAAATACTCCTTCATGCTGGCATAGGATATGGTATATTTATCAATATAATTACTGTGTTATTATTCTTTTTAGCAAGTAAGAGTTTATATTTAAATGTTATAACGTATGTACAATTATTAGATATTGGAATTATTTTTACCACTATAATTATGTTGTTATTTAGAAAAGATAAAAGAGCTTTACATAACTTGATAGCAGGAACCAAAATTGTGAGTGAGGTAGAAATATGATAATTGGGATTGCAAATGATCATAGAGGGGTAACTCTCAAGGAAAATATTATTAATTATTTAAATAATAAAGGTTATATGTATATAGATTATGGCACTAATAGTTCAGATAGTGTAGATTATGTGGATTATGCTACTAAACTATGCGATGGCATTAATAATAGAGAAATTGATAAAGGCATATTAATATGTGGTACCGGTATAGGAATGTCTATTGCTGCTAATAAAATTGATGGCATAAGATGTGCAAGGGTTTGCAATGTTAAGGAAACTGAATTAGCAGTTGAACATAATATGGCAAATGTAATTGCGATTGGTGAAGATACTATTGATATAGAAAAAATGGTTGATACATTTATAAATACCAAATATTCTGAAGAAGAAAGACACAAAAGACGTGTTAATAAAATAATGAATTTAGAATAAAATATACTATGAAAAGAAAAATCATAGTATTTTTTATTGTATTAATTTTATTATTAATTAGTTATCCTCACAAAAAACAAAAGGTAATAGAAGAAATATTAGAAACTCCTAAAGAAGAAAAAATAGTACATGTATTAAAGAAAGACAAAATAATAGATTTAGAATTAGAAGACTATATTATAGGTGTAGTTTCCTGTGAAATGCCTGCTTCTTTTGATAAAGAAGCATTAAAAGCTATGGCAGTAGCATCAAGAACATATGCTTTATATAAAATGAATGGTAAAAGAGAATATGATTTAACTTCAACCACAAAAGATCAATGCTATATAGATCAAAGACAAATGAATGATAAATGGGGAAAAAATTATGATAAATATTACAATATTATAAGTGATGCGGTTTATCAGACTGCTGGTGAATATTTAACATATGATGGTAAAATAATTATTGCATTTTATTTTTCTATATCTAATGGATATACTGAGAATTCTGAACATGTTTTTCCACAAAAACTCGATTATTTAATAAGCGTTGATTCAAAGTGGGATAGTAAGTATTCTTATAAAAAAAATACAAAAGAATTTGACATAAAGTCATTTTTATCTAAATTAAAAATAGAAGATTCAAAAATTAATAATATAAGTATTGATAGATACGATACTGGTAGAGTAGAAAATATAATAATCAATAATAAAAAATTTAGTGGTACTAAATTTAGATCATTATTAAATTTAAGGTCTACAGATTTTAACATAGAATATAATGATAAAAGTGTAACAATAGAAACAAAGGGATATGGACATGGAGTTGGTATGAGTCAATATGGTGCTAACGCTATGGCTTTGGATGGCTTTAAATATGATGAAATATTAAAACATTATTATACTGGTGTAGAATTGGTGCATAATTAATAAAAAAATGTTCACTCTATTATTAGGAGAGTGAAAAAATGGAAAGATATTCTAAAATATTATTACCAACTTTATATTTGGGCGTTATTGCAGTTATGGTTATGAGCGTTATACTAGTTTTATCAGGTATTAAAAGTTTCATAAGTGAAAAACCAAATTATCAATGGACATTAGATAATGTATTTGATGAAGCAACTTTACCAGTTGCCAAAGAAAGTAGTGAAAATATAATAAGACCATACGTAGTTTCAGATGTAAAAGTTTATAAGTATTTTTATGATTTTGAATCTGAAGATGAAAAAAAGCAAATGGAATCATTAATTGTATATGGGGATACTTATATGCAAAATACTGGTGTTGATTATTCAGGTAATGAGGATTTTGATGTAGTATCTGTACTTGATGGACAAGTAGTATCTATAAAAGATAATGAGGTGTATGGTAAGGTTATTACAGTCAAACATAATGATAATTTATTGTCGGTTTATAGTAACGTTAAAGATGTATTAGTATCAGTTGGTTATAATGTCAGTCAAGGTGAAATTATTGCAACATCAGATAAATCAAAATTAGATAATTCAGTAAATTCAATGTTGCATTTTGAAGTATATTATAAAGATGAAGCTATTGATCCTGAACAACTTTATACATTATCAGTTAGTGAATTTGAATAAAACAACCATGTGGTTGTTTTTATATTTATTGAAAATGTAAAATTCTTATGATATTATTTATTGGGTGAAAAAAATGATAAATTTTGTCATAGTAGATGATAATGATAATCATAGAAAAAAGATATCTAATACTGTCATGAAAAGAATGATGTCTAATCAAATAAATTTTAAAATTAATGAGTTTAGTGATTATTCAAAAGAATTGTCAACATATATTAAATCATCTGGTCATATATCAATTTATATACTTGATTTAGAATTACCAAGTGGAGATGGAATTGATATTGCTAGAATGATAAGAAATGATTGTAATGATTGGAATAGTCCTATCATTATTATTACTGCTCATGCATCATTATATTATGAGGTATATAAACAGAGATTACAGATACTTGATTTTATACCAAAATTTAATAATATTGAAGATAGTTTAATAGAGGATATAGATATATGTTTAAAAATGCTAAATAAAGAAAAAGTATACAAATATACATACAAAAATATAGAATATAATATCAAATTATCAGATATTAACTATATACAAAGAGATGGTAGAAAGACTAAAATAGTTACTAAAGATAAAACTTATTATCAAAACATAACTATAAATATTATTAAAAATCTTTTGCCTAATTATTTTATGATATCTGCTAAGGGAACATTATTAAATATGAGGAATATTTATAAAATAAATTGGAATGATATGACAGTAGAGTTTAAAGATGGCACTAAAGATTATGTGATAACTAAAAGTCATAAAAAGGAGTTGAATAATTATGAAAGTGACTGATATAATTATTTTTATAATAGGCAGTGCACTTATGCTTTTTATTCAATTATTAACATATAAACAGTTAACAAAAAATAAAACAGAAATATCATGCAAAATGATAATATTATCTTTATTAGGTGGTATATTAGTTACTTATAATGCATATATAAATGTTAATGCTCTAAGAGCATATATAAGTTTTGGAATATTATTAATATTGGAAATAATACTATATAGAGATTTTGTTACTAAAACAATAATATATGGTGTGATATGTTATATAATTGCTACATTTACAGAAATTTTTTTCGAAATATTTTTATTTGCAACTAATATAATAGATTTAAAAATGTTAGATGAAAATATTATTGCTAGATCTATAATATCAATTCTAATTATTTTACCTGCTTATTTTATTTCAAAAAGTTCATATTTTCAAAATAAGATACAAAAACTAACTGAATTTTTTGAAAAATCTCGAATGTTTCTATATATAACAATTATTAGTTTAGTAGCAACATTGGTAATTGCATTTAAAAATATATCTAGTGTTACTTATTCAAATTATATTAGTAATATAATTTTGCTAGTAATCTTTGCTATTTTCTTGTTTAATGTAATATATAATGAACAAAAGATATTAAAAGAAATGGATAAGGCAAAAGTGTTATTAGATTTCATGTCAAAATATGAAAAGAAAATTGATGAGGATAGAATTAACAAACATGAAATGCTAAACAATTTATTGATACTTAAAAGTTATAGTAATAAAAATAGTGAAGTTTTTAATGATACTTTAGATGACTTGATAAAAACATATAGTAAGAAAAGTATTGGAGTTAAAAACATATATAAATTGCCTTCTGGATTAAAAGGAATAATATACTATAAAATAAATGAAACAAAAAACAAAAAATTAAATATTAGTATCCATATATCAAAGCAAATAACTAATTTTTTAGAAAAATTAGATTCTCATACTTATACTATTATTTGTAAAATAGTAGGTATAACATTTGATAATGCTATAGAAGCAAGTGAAAAAAGCAAAGATAAGCTTATTAATTTTGATGTATATGAAGAGGAAAATGATATTATTATTGAAATAGCTAATACATATGCTAATAATATAGATTTAAAAAAGATGAATAAAAAGAATTATTCTACTAAGGGTAGCGGAAGAGGTTTAGGATTATATATTGTAAAATCATTAATAAGAAATAATCGAAATATTAAAATGATACAAACAAAAGAAGAAAAGTTGTTTATTACTAAAATATATATAAAAAATCTAGATATAGAATAATCTAGATTTTTATTGTTAATTATAATAATGATTCTGGCATTTCAGGTTCATCAATATAAATAATAAAGCATCCTGCAGTAGCAGTAGCAGCAACAAGAGCTCCTAAAAATGCAGAAACAGTTGCAAATAATTTCATTACGTACCTCCTTTCTTCCTATAACGCTTATAGTTATCATATTTAAGACCTAATAGGTTATAGCTGATTGGGAGTATCATTAATGCTTGCATTATGCATGAAAATAATAATGCATTTGAAATTATATTATTTGTATATCTACTAATAACTAAAAAAGTAATTGATATTAACAATGTTAGTATTTTATAAATAATTCTTTTCTTCTTATGTATAAGAGGTCTTTTTTCAGTATCAGCAGGAGCATATATAGCAAATAAAACAATACAGATTATATATATGAATATTGAAATATAGATATTAATTTTAAGAATTTTTATTAAAAATGGAATTAAAGCAAATAAAGATAGTGACAATACCCAACAATGCCATGCTTTTTTAGCATGTAATCCAAAAGCTACTATTCTTAAAATACCATAGAATAGCATAAATAATAGTAATTCTTTTGTAGTTTTCATAATAATAGATATAATGAAAACAATAATTGTTTTAGTAATTGTTAAGTAAATAGATTCTAAACCATATTTAATTTCATTTATTTTTGTTTGATCGTAATTATAATATTTAGATATATTATTTAAAATACTATTTACAATTAATTCCTTCATTCTAATTTCCTCAATTAAATAATAATATAGTTTAAAATGTAATTTATAAATAATGTTAAAATAGTTAATTTTTTTGTTATTAACTATTTATTATTTTTATTATTAAGTTTTTTTTATTATTTAATGGCAATATTTTGAAACTTTATGACAAAAGTAAAATTATTGTCGAATTTTTAGGTATTCTTTTAATTGCGCGCAACATATAAGCAGTATTATTATTAAATCAAGAAGGGAAGGTGTGTCATGAGTAGAGGTCGTGTCAAATGGTTTAATAATGAAAAAGGATATGGATTCATCGAATACGAAGGATTAGTTGATGAAGATATCTTTGTTCATTATTCTGCAATTGATCAAGAAGGCTATAAATCTTTAAAAGAAGGTGAAATAGTAGAATTTACTTTAATAGAAACTGCAAAGGGAAATCAAGCTATTAATGTCAAAGAAGTAGAAATGACAACTGTATAAAATACACTTAGGTGTATTTTTAAATTGTAAAATTTTGATGTAAATGTAGAATAAAAGTATAAAATATGATAATCTTATATTAGGAGGGATAATATGAAATACAATATTCGTGGTGACAAATTAAAAGTTACTGATGCTATTAATGATTACATTAAAAGTAAATTAGAAAGAGTAACAAAATATTTAGATGATAATGATGAAGTGGAAGCAAAAGCTTTAATTTCTGCTAAAGGAAAAGATCAAAAAGTAGAAGTTACTATATGGAGTGGAAAATATAATATAAGAGCAGAAGAAACAAATGAAGATTTATATGCTGCTATTGATTTGGTTGTTGATAAATTAGAAAAACAATTTAGAAGATATAAAGATAAAATATCTAGTAAAAAAACTAAAGCATCTGGAGTAGTTCCAGAGATGGAAATAGAAGATTATTTTGAAGAAGATAGTCAAACAATTGTTAGAAGAAAAGAAGTTTTCTTAAAACCAATTGATGAAGATGAAGCTATAACTCAAATGGAACTTTTGGGACATACATTCTTTGTATTTAAAAATGTAGATACAAAAAAAATTAATGTTGTTTATAAAAGACACGATGGAGATTATGGTATAATTGAAGCTAATTAGTAGTGCGTAGCACTACTTTTTATTTGCAATAAGTAATATTCACTTTTTTTTCTTTCTTTGCTATAATATTTTGTATGGAGATGATGTTATGAGCTTATTTAAGAATTTATTTGATTATGAAACTAAAGAATTAAAAAGAATAAATAAAATTGTTGATAAAATAGAAGCTTTAGATGAAGAAATGCAGAAAATTAAAGGTGTAGAATTTAAAGCTAAAACCGAAGAATTTAAAAAGAGAATAGAAAATGGTGAAACATTAGATGATATACTTCCAGAAGCATTTGCTCTTGCACGCGAAGCATGTTATCGTGGTATAGGGGAAAAGCCATTTAGGGTTCAATTAATAGGTGGAGTTGCCATACATCGTGGAAATATAGCAGAAATGAAAACTGGTGAAGGTAAAACATTAACAACAGTTTTACCTGCATATTTAAATGCTTTAGAAGGAAAAGGCGTTCATGTTATCACAACCAATGAATATTTATCAACACGTAACGCAGAATGGATGGGGCCAATTTATGATTTATTAGGTGTAACTGTTGGAATAAATATTCGTGATAAAAGTCCGAAAGAAAAACAAGAAGCTTATAACGCTGATATCACTTATACAACCAATAATGAATTGGGATTTGATTATTTAAGAGATAATATGGTAGTTCATAAAGAAAATAGAACTCAAAGAGGACTTAATTTTGCAATAATAGATGAAGTTGACTCTATATTAATAGATGAAGCTAGAACACCTTTAATTATATCTGGTGGTGTTGCTAAAACTGCTAATGTATATAAAGAAGCCGATAGAGTAGCTAAGGCTCTTAAAATAGATGATTATGTATTAGATGAAAAAACTAAAAAAGTAACATTAACTGAAGAAGGTGTTCATCATGCAGAAAAATTATTAAATTTAGATAATTTATTTGATATTAAAAATAGTGTTATGGTCCATAATTTAGATAAAGCACTTTCTGCAAATTATGCATTTAAAAAAGATGTAGATTATGTTGTTGAAAATGATAAAGTAATTATAGTAGATACATTTACTGGAAGACTTATGCATGGACGTCAATTCAGTGAAGGATTACATCAAGCATTAGAAGCTAAAGAAAATGTAACAATTAATGAAGAAACTAAAACTTTAGCAACTATAACATTTCAAAATTTGTTTAGAATGTATAATAAATTATCTGGTATGACTGGAACTGCCAAAACTGAAGAAGAAGAATTTCAAAATATTTATAACACATATGTTGTATGTATTCCAACAAATAAACCAGTTATTCGTGATGATCAGGTAGATTTAATATATTCATCTTTAAATGGTAAATTTAAAGCATTAGTAAGAACTGTAAAAGAAATTCATTCAACAGGTAGACCAGTATTAGTTGGTGTTGCGTCTGTAGAAACAAGTGAACTTGTTAGTCAATTATTAAATAAGGCTGGAATAAAACATGAGTTATTAAATGCTAAGAATCATGAAAGAGAAGCTCATATTATAGAAGGTGCAGGTAAAAAAGGTGCAGTAACTATTGCAACAAATATGGCTGGCCGTGGAACGGATATTAAATTGGGTGAAGGCGTTGCCGAACTTGGTGGTTTATTCGTCTTGGGAACTGAAAGACATGATTCAAGACGTATAGATAATCAATTACGTGGTAGAGCAGGTCGTCAAGGCGATCCAGGAACTACTAGATTCTTCGTATCTATGGAAGATGATTTAATGGTTAAATTTGGCTCTGATAGAATGAAATCAATTATGTTAAATCTTGGTATTCAAGAAGACCAAGCAATATCCAATAAATTTATATCAAATAGTTTAGAATCTGCTCAAAAGAAAGTAGAGGGTTTTAATTTTGATAGAAGAAAAGCATTGCTTGATTATGATAATGTAATATCAAAACAAAGAGAAATAATTTATGAACGTCGTAATGAAATATTAGATCAAGATAGTATAAGAGACAGAGTTTTATCAACATTTAAAGATTTTGTTAATAATCAAATTAATTCTCATCTAACTGAAAAAACATTAACAGACAATGATATTAACAATATAATGGAACAATTTAATAATAATTTATTAAAGAAAAGAAAACTAACCAAGGACGATTTTAAAGATAAATCTACTGAAGAATTAAGTGAACACTTATATAATATAGTAGTTGACGATTACAATAAGAAATTAAAAGATGTTCCTGAAGAAATTCAAAATGATTTTGAAAAGTCAATATCACTAAGAATTATAGATAAATATTGGATGGATCAATTAGATTCAATGGAAGAATTAAAAGAAGGAGTAGGCCTTAGAGGTTATGCACAAAGTAATCCACTTCAAGTATATGCATTAGAAGGATTCCAAATGTTCGATAATATGTTAGCGAGTATAAGTGCAGAAATATCTGCATATCTATTAAATGCTGAGGTAAGACAAAACATCGAAAGAGAAGAAGTTAAAAATATTAGAACTAATGATGGAAAAGAAGGAGTAAAATCTAAACCTAAAAAGTCAGATAAGAAAATAGGTAGAAATGATCCATGTCCATGTGGCAGTGGTAAGAAGTATAAACAATGCTGTGGTAAATAATGGCTTAAAGCCCCGTAAATAAAGCGTTTGCGGGGTTTTAATATGTTGGAAAAATGAATAAATTTTTACTAAAAAAGCCATTTACATACAAATTACATACAAATTATGTTTAGAAAAAATGACATAAATCTATGTTATAATTAATGTGAGTGATATTATGGGTAATTTATTAAAAGACAATAAAGAATTAATGAAACAATGGGATTATAATAAGAACAAAAATTTTGATTTAAATAGAATAACAATTGGTAATAAAAATAAGGCATGGTGGATTTGCCCCAAAGGACATTCATATAAACAAGTAATCCATTCAAAATCAAAAGGAATAGGATGCCCAGTGTGCAGTAATAAATTGGTATTAAAAGGATATAACGACATTGCAACAACAAATCCCGAATTATTGGTTGAGTGGGATTATGAAAAAAATGCCGCAAATAATATTACACCATATAATATAACCAAAGGTGCTGAAAAGAAAGTATGGTGGATTTGCAAGGTGTGTAATCAGTCGTATGAATGTTATGCATATTCAAAAAAAGCACACTCAGGATGTCCATATTGTTCCTCAAAAATAATAAAAAAAGGAGTAAATGATATTTTTACAAAAAATCCAAAATGGAAAAAAAGTTGGGATTTTAAAAATAATAAAATAGATCCATATGTTTTAAGTTTTAAAAGTCATAGAAAAGCATACTGGATTTGTAATCAATGTGGCAAATCATTTGTGCGAACTATAAGTGACATTGATTCTGATATTGTTTTATGTAGGGACTGTTCTATTAGTAATGGGGCCCAAAAAAGAATTAACACAATTATAACTAATAAAGGCAGTTTTTTAGACAATTATCCAGAATTAGCACAGGAGTGGGATTATAAAAAAAATAATATTACCCCTGACAAGATAACAAACAATTCTCAAAATAAAGCATATTGGATTTGCCCTAATGGCCATAGCTATAAAGCGACATTAAGTCACAGAATTAATGGTAGAGGTTGTCCAACTTGTTCAAAAGAGATGAGTATTTCCTTTCCAGAAAAAGCGGTTGTTTATTATATTTCTAAGATAGAGAAAAATATAATTGAAAGCTTTAAACCAGATTTTTTAAATGGTGGAGAAATAGATATTTATTTGCCAAATAAAAAAGTAGGGATTGAATATGATGGTTCTGCATGGCATAAAAATAGATTAAGAGATATTAAGAAAAATAACATATGTATCGAAAATAGTACAAGTTTAATACGTATAAGAGAACAAGGTTGTCCAATATTAAATAATACTTCTATTGATTATTATTTTAAAAAGACAGAAGACTTTATAAATTTGAATGAAATAATAATTAAAATAATTAAAGATTTATATAAGGTTGAATTAGAAGTAAATATAGAAAAAGATAGGTTTGAAATATATAAATTAGTCAATTATTCCATTAAAGAAAAATCTTTAGAAAAAATGTATCCGAAAATAGCAAGAGAATGGGATTATGAAAAAAATGAAGGTCTAACACCATCACAATTTTATTCACATTCTTCAAAAAAATTTTGGTGGATTTGTCCTAAAGGGCATTCTTATAATGCCTCAATTGCTAAAAGAACAGGCGGAGCCAATTGCCCTTATTGTTCAAGCGAGAAAATATTAAAAGGATATAATGATATAACTACAACAAACCCAGAATTACTTAAAGAATGGGATTATAAAAAAAATAACGAATTAGGTATTTTTCCTGAAAAGCTATCGTTTGGAACACATAAAAAAGTATGGTGGATTTGTAAAATTGGTCATAGTTATGAATGTTCTGTAAGCAATAAATATAAAGGAAGAAGTTGCCCATACTGTTCTGGGAGAAAAGTTTTAAAAGGATATAATGATTTAACAACTACTAATTCGGAAATATTATCGATGTGGGATTATAAAAAGAATATCACAGAATCTCCGGAGAAATTTTCAAAAGGATCTGATTATATGGTTTGGTGGATTTGTCCTGAATGCAAAAATAGTTGGCAACAACGTATAAGCCATATTACTAATGGAATTGGTTGCCCAAAGTGCCATTATTCACCTTATAAGAAATTATGAAAACATTATAAAATAAGGTCTTTTGACAAATTCACAATCCCGTGTTATATTTAAGACGCTATATAGTTCGGTAGAATAATATGGCAGAAAAAAAGCTATCTATTAGATAGCAGGTTATGTGCTTAATGTAAGCACAAATATAGCGGATTTACATTTTGCAAACCATCTTCTATATTATGTATAAAGTATACAATATAATAAAATAATAATCAAGGTTTTTAAAATGTTTATCTTGCGGGAAGGAGGAACATGGCAAAGACTAAATCAAGTACAAGTGGGAAACAGCATAAGAAAATAGTGGTTGTTCACAAGTACAAGAAAAAAGACGGAACAAAAGTTGACGGTCATAGAAGATCAACACCAAATTAAAAAAAGTACGAGTATATTTCGCACTTTCTTAGTTATAACTTTTTACATACGTTTTTGCATACATTTTGATGAAAAAAATGAAAATAATTTGTATGTAAAAAATTGAGTTCTAATGAGAATTATCAATGTTTTAAAGGGTTCTAAGTGGTCGGAATTATTCAAAAGTTCTCAGAAGCTAGGTTTTACTACACCATGTGGTAGTGGTAAAAAATATAAACAATGTTGTGGCAAGTAAATTTAGCCCGTAAATACGGGCTTTTTTAATGGTCGAAAATTAAAACTTCTTTTTTAGATACCTTTTTAAATACCTTGTGAGGGTATCTAAAAGGTATCTAATTTTATATTATTTATAAAAAATGCCCTTATTTACTTGATTTGCGAGCTTAGTGATCCATGTCTATATGACAAGGAACATTATTTTAAAATAATTAAATAAATTTATGGTATAATATTTTTGGAGGGTTTTATGGATATTAGTGAATTAAAACAATTATTATTATATTCTTGGGAAAAAGAAACATGTTCATCTGGATTAAGAACTGAATGGAATGAAGAAAATCCATCATTGGGACAATGTGCAATTACCGCTTTAATTGTAAATGATTTCTTTGGTGGAAAAATTATGAGATGTATGGCATCATCAGGAAGTCATTATTATAATTTGATTGATGATGAGCTTGTGGATTTGACAGTAGAACAATTTTTAGGTGAGATACCAGATTATGACAATGGCGAAGAAAGAACTAGAGAATATTTATTAAGCAATGAAGATACTAAAAGTAGATACTTATTATTAAAGAATAATTTACAAAAAAATATTGATGAAGAAAAAATAACAAGACAAAATAGATATCAAATATGTGTTAATCAAAGAGCACAATTTATATCAGAAGAAGTTTCAAAAGAGTTCAGAGATCTTCTTCAATTATGTAGTAATCAACTATATTTTGATGAAAAAGATGGAATGGTAAAACAGAGAAAGAAAAAATTATGGTACTGTAAAAAATAGAAGTTTTAATTATCAATTTTAGATACCTTTTTAAATACCCTCAGCCATTGATGAGCGGTGAAAAAGGATGAAAAAGTGTGAATAAAAGTGAAGAATTATAAGGATTTAAGGGAAATCATTGATGAAAAAGAGTAAATTTACAAATCCATGTGGATCAGGAAAGAAATATAAGCAGTGTTGCGGAAAGTAAGGTAAACACTGGGATTGCGGGCATTGGCACTATTAAAAAAAGTGAAAAAACGTGAATTAGATACCTTTTAGATACCCTGAAACATAATTTTAAAAGACTATTCTAAGATAATTGAATAGTCTTTTTTTGTAAAAAAATATGTTGTTAAAAATAGATTATGGTTAATTGTATTATTTAATAGAAATAAATAGTAATTTAATGTTGAGTTTAACTCTATGTTTGTTTGTTTTTTCTTGAAACAACCGTAAGT